>WNFP01000143.1_pt1 | contig 127468 bp, 93 predicted proteins | sample 5400201 | NCBI WGS metagenome assembly WNFP01 (sample SAMN13153355, study PRJNA577476) | soil metagenome | isolation source: 115 cm saprolite under Madrone tree | place: USA:California | collected 2016-06-14
GTCCCAGCGCGCGGCGGCGGTCGCCAAGGCACAGGCCGACCAGGAGCGCGTCGCCGCCGAAACAGCTTCGCTGGCAAAGCAAGCTGAGGCCGAACGCGATCTGGACCTCAAGAAAGCCAGCTACCTCGAAATGACCAAAAAGGCCCAGGCGACCGCCGACAAAGCCTACGAAATCGAGACCAACGTGATGCAGCAACAGGTCGTTGCCGAATCAGTGAAAGTGCAGCAAGTCGAGCGCGAGGCCCAGGTGAAAGTGCAGGACGCGGAAATCGAGCGCCGCGAACGCGAACTCATCGCCACCGTGCTGAAGCAGGCGGAAGTCGAGCGCCAGCGCATCGAAACGCTCGCCAGCGCCGAGCGTCAACGATTGATCACCGAAGCCGAGGGGCGCGCCTCTGCCATTCGCGCGCAGGGTGAAGCCGAAGCCGAGATCATCTTCAAGAAGGGCGAAGCCGAAGCCAAGGCCATGAACGTCAAGGCGGAGGCCTTCCAGGAGTACAACCAGGCTGCCGTGCTCGACAAACTCATCACCGGACTGCCGGAAGTGGTGCGGGCCCTTAGCGAGCCGCTCAGCAAGGTGGACAAGGTGACCATCGTTTCCACGGGCAACGGCGACGCCGCTGGTGCCTACAAACTGACCGGAGACATCACCAAGATCGCGGCGCAGGTCAGGCCCTCTCCGGCGTGCAGATGTCGGAACTGCTCAGCAAAGTTCGGCTGATCGGCGACAAAGCGCCGAAGCCGGAGCAGCCACAAGTGCCGATCAAGAAGGCGTAACGATCGCTTCCGCCCCGGGGGGCCGTGAAAGCCCACCCGGGAGCCCAATGGTCTCGGGGGATGGCCATGAGTATGAAAGAAAAAGTTCTCTTCGTTTGGCTTCTCGTGGTGGTGGCATGCAGTTTTATATTCCGCCACTTTTGGGCAAGCACGGTCTATGCGCTTGGCAGGGCCGTCGCGTTGAACCTTGCTTCACTGCCGGGTCTTGCGAAGTTCGCCGTGGGAATTTCGAGCCTGCACCTCTTGCCCTGATCAGTTTCGAGGCTCGAATGTTTTGGGTGGTTTCGATCATTTGGAGTTCGAAAGGAGATTCATCATGGGACTTTTGGAACGAGTAAGCACACTGATTCGCGCGAACATCAATGACATGGTCGATCGCGCGGAGGATCCTGAAAAGATGATCAAGCAGGTGATTCTCGACATGGAAAACCAGTATCTCCAGGTCAAGACGCAGGTGGCGGTTTCCATCGCCGACCAGCACATGCTTGAAAAAAAGTGGCGCGAGAACGAGGACTTCGGGAAAGACTGGATGCGCAAGGCAGAAACCGCCGTGGACAAGAGCCAGGATGATCTAGCCCGCGCCGCGCTCGACCGCTTCCAGACCTCGCAGCGCCTGGCGCAAAGCTACCGCGAACAGGTGGACGACCAGAAGGCGCAGGTCGAGACGCTGAAAGGGGCGCTCGTGAAACTCGAACAAAAGCTCGACGAAGCGAAGTCCAAGCGCGATCTGCTCCTTGCGCGCCATCGGCGCGGTATTGCCCTGGGCAAAGCGGCGCGCGCGCAAACCGGCATGGGCGACAATTCCAACAGCGCCGCGTTCGACCGGCTCAAGGACCGCGTGCATCTCACCGAAGCGGTCGCTACTGCCGAAGTCGAGCTACTGACGGACGACGTCGGAGAGAAGCTGACGCGTCTGGACCGCGACGCCGAGGTTGACCGCCTGCTCGCCGATCTCAAAGCCCGTCGCGGCCTGCCGGCTTAGCGGGAATGGGGAATGCTCCGTTCATAGCTGCTGGATCGCCGGTTAGCGCCATGAGCTCGTTTTCCTCCGGACTCCCAGGAACGAGCGCGTGGCCCGCGCCCGGCCGCAAGAACGGCGCGCCGGTCTCACGGAGTTTGTGTGGATTGAAGTCCTTTGCGCTTCATGGGCTTCCAGACCAAGTCGCCGCGCAGGTACTGCCAGAAACCCTGCAGCCGCCAGATCATGTGCAATTGCCGATAGGGAAAATGCTCGAAGAAGCAGTAGCTGACGAGCCGCGCTACATCTTGCCAGTCGTTGTAACGTTTGTAGGTGATCTCTTCCTGCAGAACCGCGCCCATGGAGATCACCGTCGCAAAGGCATACCCGAATACGAGGAATTGCAGGAAAAATTCGCGGCTCAGCACGCCCAGCCAAGCAGCGAGAATGATAGTTGCGATCCCCACGACCTCCACGACCGGGGCGAACAGCTCAAAAAGCCACAAATAGGGGAGCGCAAAGCAGCCGATCCTGCCGTAACGCGGGCGGAACAGCATATCCCGGTTTGGCCAGAGCACGTCCAACAAACCCTTCTGCCAGCGCGCTCGCTGTCTTCCAAGAGACTTGAGGTCGGAGGGAACTTCCGTCCAGCACATGGGATCAGGAACAAAGCGAATCTGATAGTCGATCCCTTTTTCCAGCAGGTGCCGGTGCAGGCGCGCCACCAGATCGAAATCTTCCCCGATCGCGCGAGACCGGTAGCCACCAACCGCGCGCACCAGATCGGTTCGAAACATGCCAAACGCTCCAGAAATAATCGTCAGCATGTTTCCCTGCGCCCAGGCCTCCCTGCCAATGAGGAACGCCCGGAGATACTCAATGACCTGGATCACTTCGATGCTCTTGTGCGGCAAACGTACACGCCGCAAATGTCCGCCTTCAATTTCCGACCCGTTTAGGACGCGGATGATTCCGCCTACCGCAACGACGCGTTTCGGATCCGCCAGGATGGGGACCATCATGCGCAGCAGCGCATCGCGTTCCAGGAGCGAGTCAGCATCTACGACGCAAACGTAGGGAGAGGTCGCCGCATTCAAGCCGGCATTTACCGCGTCCGCCTTGCTGCCTCCTGGTTCTTTGTCAATGACCACCAGCCTGGCGTCGGTATCGCTCCGGTATAATCCGCGTACCGGCGCACTCTTGGCCACCGGAATGTACACGGCACGGACCGGCCGCAGGTGGAATTCTTCCTGCATTTCCTTGAGGGTGCCATCTTCTGATCCATCATTGACGACGATGACCTCGAGTTCCGGGTATTCAAGCTCCAGGAGGTTGCGTACCGCCACGCGGATGGAGTTCTCTTCGTTATGCGCCGGCGCAATGACGCTAATTGGCGGAGCCATCGGGGATTCTTTGATCCACGGCAAACGATGGCTTTCCAGCCTCCGCTGGTGCGCTGCACTCGTCTTTAGCGCGACAATCAACATCATCAAGTAGGATAGATTGCTGGCCAGGTAATACCAGAAGAGCGTGTGGTTGGAGATGTCCAGAAATCGAATCATAGCGGCGGCACTGCTTTTTCCGGGATACTCCCCCCCATCGCCGGCTCTTCTCGAAGCAGCGTCGCGGTACGCAGCACTTTCCTCAGACGATCCCTTGCTTCCTCGCTGATTTTTGGGCTGGCTCCGAGCTCCTCGTCGAGCTTTTCCCGCAAATTTGAATTCTCGAGGGCGGTCAAGTAGGCATGCAATCCGTAGCGATCACCTGTCTCCACGACCCGTTCAAAGATCGGGGCCATGTCTTTCTTGAGGTCCACCAGCGCTTCCGCGGCCCGCAATCGCACCAGCCGGTTCGCATCCGTTAGCCCACGCAGCAAGGACGGAACGGCCCGCGGATCGGAGAATTTTCCCAAGCTTACGATGGCGCGCAGCCGAACAAACCATATGGGATCCCGCGCCAGCTCACTGAGGAGATCGAAGGCCAGGCCGGATTTCGTGTGGGACATGGCACGGGCCGCAGCGGCCCGCAATTCGTCGAGGTCGTCTCCCACGAACTGCAACAAATCCAATCCCAGCGAAGGAGTAGCCACTTCGCCGAGAACCCGGCCAAGCACCTCGCGCAATGGGCCTGCCGCATGCTGCACATAAGGAAGAAGCAACTGGGGACGTTCCGCGCAGCACTGGATCAAAGCGCTCTGCAGCGGCAGCGCCGGCACGGACAGCCCTCTTTCGCCCACCCATGCCAAGATTTCTTCCGCGGCTTGCGGAGAGGCCATCCTCCCCAAGCCGCGCAGCGCCGCTAGCCTTATTTCCAGATCGCCGTCGCGCAGGCCCTCCGCGAGTGCTGCAATGCCTTCCGGCGCGCGGGTGCGCCCCAGTGCCACCAGCGCCTTCATCCGCCGCCAGCCGGTGAGTTGCCGTGCTTCGAAGATGCGCTTCTCGATGAGCCCGCTTTCACGCAGAAATTTCAGTAATCGTGCCGATTCTTCTGGACCCGCGGCTTCGAATGCATCCAGCGCGATGGTCTCGACAATCCGCCGGTCGAAAGATTTCTTACGCCATGCTTCAAACGGCAGCTCACCTGAAATCAATGCTTCCCACTTTTGACGCAATTCGAAAACGCGTGCGTCGCGCTTCGCGAAATACCGCTTTCGGTACGTCCGCCGAAGCAAAATAAACCCCAACAGCAGGCCATCCGCCGCGATCGCCGCGACGATGGCCTTCAGCACATACGCTGCTGGTCCTAGCCTCCAGAGCTTTTCAAAAATGGATTCCATAGCTCAATCCGAAACTTGTATCTGTTCTGTTCTGCGTGCGTTTCTGATACGAGGCGTAGCCTCGGAGGTCCTGCCGGGCTCTTAGCTGGAAGCGCAATGCTGCGCCATAGGTTTGCGAAGCGAATCTCCCGATCTGCTCTATTTGCGCGAAATCTTCGGTGCCCGCGGCGAAGAATACGCTTCCGGAAAGCCGCTGCTGGCCCCAATTTGCGAGTGGAAATCCCAGACGTGTCATTCCGGATGGCCGCCACTCCGTCCCGGTCCCTCGAAACGCACTCCGCGCGCCGGTGGCTCCCAGCGATAGCGTCCACTCTTGCGGGAGGTAGACGATCGCGGTGCCATTCAAGGTTAGAATGCGGGACTGTTGATACCAGTACCAATGTTGTGCGTACGCAAATTCCACCGAGCGCACAAAATTGATTTCGCTGATCTTCCATCCATGGTCGGCATCAAAAAAAGCTTCGCTCTTCGGGATCACCGCTTGGTCATGCCCGGCTGCGCCACCGATCGTCAGTGCTCCCCATCGGTGCTGGCGTCCGGTAATGGCGCCAGAGAACTTCCCGGCGCGGATTCCTGCTCGCTCGTAGAAACTTCCCGCGAAGCTGGTGGCCCAGTGCGGCGTCCACTGCGAAAGCAGACTGACCCATCCGTCGTGATTGGCATTGGTAAAATTAAAGAGGTCGTTGTCCTGGCCGAAGCGCATTTCGTGTTTTGGCTCGCCGCGGACGGAGATCAGTCCGGCCCGCGCTTCCATACTGGTGGGGTCCAGACTCAGGGCTTTCTGAAATTCCATTTGAGCTTCGTGTCTTTCGCCCATGGCGCGCAGCGCCCGCGCTCGGGCGGCGCGCAGGTCCGCGCGTTTTGGATCAATCTCCACGGCACGGTCCAACGCTCGCAAGGCATCTTCTGCCCTCCCTTCGCCTAAATACACGCTCGCTAGCCCCATCCAGTCGTCCGCATCCGTCCGTGAGACTTCTAGGATTTCCAAATATTCCTTCTCGGCTTCCGGAAGTTGCCCCGACCAAGTCATGACGCGCGCGCGCCACGCCCGTATATCCATGTCTTGCGGGGCGCGAGCGATTTCTTGATTCACGATCCGCAAAGCGGACTTCCAATCCTGCGCTTGGGCGCATTTGCGCACTTGCGCTTGCCAATCAGGTGGGTGGCCTTGTCCGAAGGTCGGCGAAACCGATAGCAGTGCCGCGATAACCACTCCACAGAGCCCACCCCACCGTGAGGCGGCGTGCTCGCCACTTGCGGAGATGCACGGATTCACAAGGACAGCTTTTAGGCACACACACACGCAGAGATTCAGTGCAAGAGGGCGGCCATAGCGGCTCCCAATAAAATCCATTGTTACATACTAAGTCTATTTGAATCTGTGACTTGCGGACGCTTCATCGGCGGAAGCGATTCCTGGGCTCCAGGGCACCCGGGGCCTCGGAGTTGGTCTCATTCTGATACATGGGGAGGCCCAAATGGCACACTAGACACGAGATGATGTATTCTACGGTTAAGATTTTCTAAGAGTTTGGGGGATTCTAGGGTGCACCCTCTCCTCATTGCCGTTCCGGGCGCGGTTACGACTCTGGGGGTTATTGCCTATGGGGCAATACATCCCCGGGCGCAACTCTTTGGACCGACAATTTGCCGCACCGCTTCACCGCGTAAGCTGGCCATCACCTTTGACGATGGGCCGAATCCCGCCATCACCCCCAAGCTGCTCGATCTTCTCGAGCGGCACAACGCTAAAGCGACATTTTTCCTGATTGGGCGATACGTGCGCGAATGTCCTGAGTTGGTTCGAGAAACCATCGCGCGTGGACACCTTGTTGGCAATCACACCGAAACACATCCGAATCTTTTCCGGCTCACTCCCAGGGAAATCCGCATTGAACTGCGTCTCTGCCACGACGCGATTTCTAGTGTCCTGGGCTCGCCGCCAAAGTGGTTTCGCCCGCCTTTTGGGATGCGAAATCCTTGGGTTATTCCGGCGGCCCGCGAACTTGGCTATCGCACGGTCATGTGGACGCTGATTCCCGGGGATTGGAAGGAGGAACCGGCGGAATGGCTGATTCCGCGCCTGCAGCCTATCGCCGACCATGCGCAGCGAAGCCTGGGAAATGGCTCCAACCGCGCCGCTGCCGGTACGGGCGACGTCCTCTGTCTCCACGACGGCGCGCATCGCCAAATGAATGGCGACCGCTTCCGCACGCTCGCCGCACTCGAACATTGGTTGCCGCGCTGGCGTGACCTCGGCCTCGAATTTGTTACAATCAAAGAAGCGGCGAACACGCCCGCTCCCTAATCATGGACGAACGCGCGTTTTACTCGGAAAAAGAAGAGACCCGAAAAGTAAAGCTGGTTTGCCCGAGCTGCCGCGGTGAATTCGAAGCCCCCGTGCGCTGGAAGGTCTGCAGGAAGAAGAAAGAATTGCCGCGCGGAGTCGGCGAGGAAGACAAGCGGAAGTTTCAGAAGGCCAGTTCCTACATGGTGCGGCTGGATGATCTGGTGGCCTGCTACAAGTGCCGCAAGCGTTTCGAATTGACCGGCCAGTCGACGGTTCTCATCAACGACAATCTCGGCGACCCCAACGCCGATCCAGAAAACTTCGGCAACCGCTGAAATGTTTTAAACATGAAAAGCCTCCTGGCGGGAGGCTCTTCCCTCGCCACGCTCTTGTCTGGCTGCTCGGAATCTCTCCATCCGCGGGCTTAGTGTCGCGGCGGTTACACCGGAGGATGCTGACAACAGGTACCCTTCCGGTCGAGTGATGGTCTAGGCTGCAACTCTGGTCAGACCCAATGTGCGACCATCCGTCCAAATGGTAGCGAGTTACGGTCTACCACATGCGGCGCCATTCGTTTTTCCTTTCCTATTGACATTCTATATGTGGACCGCTATGTTCCTATAGAATCGTGATAGGAGATGCCAAGTGAAGCAAGAACAAAGCGCTATTCTGCAAGGCACCCTGGACCTGCTCATCCTGAAATCACTTCTCGCCGGCAAAATGTACGGCTTGGGGGTCTCGCGCAGAATCCAGGCATTTTTTCGGTCAAGCCCGGCGCGCTCTTTCCCGCGCTGTACCGCATGGAGGAAGAGGGCCGGATTTCCGCGTTTTGGGCAGATTCCGAAAACAACCGCCGCGCAAAACATTATCGATTGACGAAGGCTGGCCGGAAGCAGCTCCCCAAAGTGGGCCGAATTTCTTGGGCCATCGCGCAAGCTTCTGGCAACCTTGTAGAAGGGTCTAGCATGCCGCTCCTAGCAAAAGCACGCAGTTTTTTCCAAAATCTCTTTTCCTTTGGCCGTCGCGACAGCGATCTGGACGAGGAGATTCGCTCCCACTTCGAAATGCTGATCGAGGGAAACATCCGCGCGGGCATGCCGCCGAAAGAAGCGCAACGCGCCGCAAGGATCGAGCTTGGCGGCTGCGAACAAGTGAAAGAGCAGGTTCGCGAAGTGCGGATAGGCAACTGGCTTCACTCGGTGGTCTCCGATTGCCGCTACGGCACTCGACAACTCCGGAAGAACCCTGGATTTGCCGCGGTTGCCTTTGTGACCCTAGCCGCCGCCATCGGAGCAAACGCGGTGGTCTTTAGCGCACTGAATGCCTGCATAGTCCGCCCGCTGAACGTGCCAAAGTCGGAGAGCCTCTACGGACTTCAGTTTGGCGAAGGAACTCGGGGATCTCAGTCGTATCCCAACTATCTAGATCTGCGGGATCGCAACCGCAGCTTCGATGGTTTGGCCGCTTATAACATGACCCAGGTGGGTTTGGACACCGGTGAAAACCCGTCCCGCGCGTGGCTCTATGAGGTGAGCGGAAACTACTTTGAGGTATTGAGGATTCAGCCATATCTTGGCCGTTTCTTCCACTCCTCCGACGAGCACGGCGCAGGCAGCGCTCCGTACATCGTGCTCAGTTACGGATATTGGCACAGTCATTTTCAGGATGATCACGCCGTGGTGGGCCGTACGGTTGCAGTGAACAAGCATCCGTTCACAATTATCGGTGTGGCTCCGCCGCAGTTTCGCGGAACTTTTTTGTTGCTCTCTCCCGATTTCTTTGTGCCGATAGTCAGCCTCGAGGACCAGAGTACCCTGAACGCGCGCGGAGGCCGTTGGATTTTCGAGACCATTGGTCATCTGAAGGCCGGGGTGAGCTCGGCGCAGGCCTCTGCGGATCTCAACTCCATTGGCGACTATCTCCAAGAAACTTATCCCCAAGACAACGGCAAGACGAACGTATCGTTGGCTCGTGCAGGTCTCTATGGCGATACGTTTGGCGGTCCGATACGGGGATTCGTTGCGGCATTGATGCTGCTCGCTGGGTTAATTCTGCTGGCCGCCTGCGCCAACCTGGGAAGCCTGTTTGCCGCGCGCGCCGCCGATCGCTCCCGGGAAGTTGCAGTGCGACTCGCGCTGGGATCCAGTCGCCTTCGCATTTTGCGACAGCTCTTCACCGAAGCTCTTCTGATTTCCCTGGTCGGAGGCGCCGGTGGAATTTTGGGCGGCGCGATGCTTTTACGCCGGCTGAGCGCATGGAACCCATTCCCCGAATTTCCCACCAACGTGCCTTTGAATCCCGACGCCAATGTCTATGCAGTGGCTTTGCTGCTGGCTTTCGTCAGTGGCATCCTCCTTGGGGCTGTACCCGTCAGGCAGATACTGCATACGGATCCCTACGAGATCGTCAAGTCGGGCTCCCTGGCCAAGCTTGGGAACCGCATCACCTTCCGAGAGGTGTTGCTGGCCGTGCAAATTGCGATCTGCGCCGTGCTGGTCACCTCTTCGATGGTGGCCGTGCGGGGGTTGCTGCGCTCGCTGCACAGCAATTTCGGTTTTGAACCGGGGGATGTGACCCTAGCGGATACGGATTTGGATATGGCGGGTTACCCCGGTGATGCCGTGCCCGCAATGCAAAAGCGCATGATCGAGTCGATGCAGTCGATTCCCGGTGTAGCTTCGGTGGGATTGGCGAATTGCCCTCCATTGGCGAGTTGCGGGCACCTCTCGAGGGCAACGGTTTTTCCCGACGAAGTGTCGGATCTGCGGCCTTCCAATGTTGCCGCCTCGCCCTTGAAGTTCCAGATATCTCCCGAATTCTTCGCCGTGGCGGAGATGCCCTTGCTGGCTGGAAGGGCCTTCACCTGGCATGACGATAAAAACGCGCCGCTCGTGGCGGTGATCAACCAAGTATTCGCTCGCAATGTATTTGGTTCGCTGACGAATGCCCTCGGCCGATACTACAAGATGTGGGATGGAACGCGCATCCAAGTGGTGGGCATCGTAAGAGACGGAAAATATACGGAACTCACCGAAGATCCGCAGCCGGTGATGTTTTTGCCCATCCTGCAAGCACCCGCGAGTCAGACCTACCTCGTGGTGCGTTCGGATAGCGATCCGCAGCTACTGGCCGGGAATATAAGGAGTAGGCTGCGGGACTTGGATGCGGGCTTGCCTGCTTTCATCCAAACGTGGACCAAGGCATTGGATCGTGCGCTGTTTGGTTCACGTTTAGCCGCAGTGGCGCTGGGAGTGCTCGGCGTGCTGGGCGCCATCCTGTCGATCACTGGCATTTTTGGAATGGCGGCGTACTCGGTGAGCAAGAGGCTGCGGGAATTGGGAATTCGCATGGCCCTTGGCGCGCAGCGTAAGGAAGTGTTAGAGGCAGCGCTGGGACGAGCAATCAAGTTGCTGGCGTTTGGTTCTGCGGCCGGATTGCTGCTCGGAATCCTGGCGAGCCGCGTGCTGGCTTCCCTCGTGTATCAGGCAACTCCGCGCGATCCGCTGGTGTTGGCTGGTGTTGTGCTGGCCATGGGGTTGTTGGGGCTGCTGGCGACGTGGATTCCGGCGCGGCGCGCGCTGTCGATCGATCCCGCAATACTGCTCCGCGAGGAGTGAATCAGCCTTATCGAAACAGTTTTAGAGGATTCAGCAAGGTTCCGTATATCGTGGAACCTTGCTGTTTTTAACACGCTTCCTCCTTTGAGTGCCAAACGTGGTGGGTTATCTCGCGTGGCAGCCCGAATCGAGACGCCAACTGCGGCCACTTATACCGATAGCGCGTTTATCAGCCCCATGATTGTTTCTGAGTGGCCCATCCGCCCAACATGCGTATGGGCCGCTCCAGACTCACGGCTGAAACTTCGAGGCTTACGTCGCGATGTTAATCAATCGTGCCGAAACCGTTTTGGATCGCAGTTCGAAGGATTCTTGTCCGCGATAGAGGTCAGCGTGCGTTAGGTTGTTTGCCGAAACTGCGCAATTGCGGCTCTCGATTTCCGCAGCACAATCGAGCATACCGTTGATTCGCAACTTGCCTCAGCTTAAGCTAGGCGGCCGGGTGGATTCTTCAGCGTCGTAACATGCGGACATCGATCTCACTTCGCCGGCTGTTGCGCTATTTGCTGGCGATCCTCTTTGCCGCCGCTACTACGACCTATAGCGTCCTGTGGGTCCAGCATGTGAGGAAGGCGACCCCGCAACCAGGGTTTGTGAGCTATCAGTATTCGGCTGCGAGTCGCTCGATGGTCGTCGGTGCTGTAGTCCCGGGAAGCCCGGCCGAGGAAGCGGGCCTCCAGACGGGAGACCGCATTGTTGCAATTGACGGAGCGCCGCTCGAAAGCCTTCGTCCTTTCTACGAGGCGATTGTTGTCGGCCAGAAGGACGTCGTCGAGTTCACAATTGAACGGCCGAGTTCAGCCGGTGGACGGCGGACAATAAAACTGGTGCTGCGCGGCAGCAAGCCAGCGCCGATGCGCATGACTCGATTGGAACACCTGTTGAGCTTGCCTATCGGCTACTATCCCCTGGGTTTCCTCGTCGTGGGTCTCGCGGTTTTATTTCTACGGCCTGATGACCCTCACGCGTGGCTTTTGGCGTTGCTTTTTGGCGGTTTTGTCGCAGGCGGACCATTGCTCGAGGGCGCGATTCCGCCGCCCCTGCGAGGATTTGCAGTCGGCTACAAAATTGTGATGCCCTGGCTTTCGGGAGCGCTTTTCTACTACTTCTTTGCGGTATTTCCCTCTCCTTCTCCTTTGGATAGAAAGCTCCCCTGGTTGAAATATGTTCTCCTGGCAGTAGCGATAATCGCCACTGTTCCCATCGGACTCCGTTGCTTGTTTGCGGGTGGAGCCTTGCCGCTCTACCTGGATTCTCAGTTACCCGGTTCGACCGCAGCGACTTGGCTTCTCGCAGGACAAGCGGGATTGCCTGTACCCGCGTCTCGCTGGCCCTGGTCTGGCCCCGGAGTTGTTTTCTTGGGGTCTTTTCTGTGTGCCACGACGCTCGGCTTGGTGTCATTACTCGCTAACAATTTCTTGTCGGCGGATGCCCAAGTTCGGCGCAAAGCGCACGTCATGGTGTGGGGAACGGTAATCGGGGTCGCTCCTGTAACCCTGGCCGTCGGAGCAACCTTCATGGGGGGACCGGTAAGCGTGCCCCTGGTTTTGTGGCAGGCTTGCGTCGTGCTCCTGTCGTCGGTATGGCCGCTGTCGTTTGCTTATGCAGTGGCGAAGCACAGGGTGCTGGAGATCCCTGTGCTTTTGAAGCGCAGCGCCCGCTATGTTCTGGTACAGCGTGGATATCTCGTTCTCCTGTTCGCGGCCGCCGCGACAGCCATTGCGCTCTTCACGCACACGATTTCACGGTTTTTCCCAGAAGGGACCAATATCGGCATGGCCTTGAGCGCCGCGTTTGGGATTGTGCTGGTGTGGGCCTCGGCGCCGATGGTGAAGCGGGGAACGGAGCGGATTGACCGGTTTTTCTTCCGCAGCGCCTACGATGCACGCGTGATCCTGCAGGAGCTGGCGGAGAAAACACGGACAGTAGCGGACCGCCATGAACTTGTGAAGTTGCTGGAGATTCAGATAGAAGGAGCACTGCATCCGAAGTCGCTGGCTTGTTACTTGGAAGCCGGTGACGGAAACCTCGTCGTGGAATGTGGTTCACGGCCCGGAGAGTCCGACAAAATTCCAGCCGCACTACCTCGGCCGAAGTTCCCTTTCCGCTTCGGCGCAGTATTTATTCCGCGAGACCTGGACAAAATACCAGCCACGCTGCCGCTGCTCACGAGCATCGCGCAGCGCGGAAAAGCCTGGGACGTCCCCGAGGTCCTAGAGGCGCTCGGCGTGGGGCCGCTTGCGCCGGAATGCCTTGTACCTATTCTCGGACGCAACAGCAGACTGATCGGCTTGCTGGTGCTAGGCCCGCGGCTTTCGGAAGAGTCTTACTCGAGCGAGGACAAACACTTGCTGGACTCCGTCGCGAGCCAGGCAGGCATCACTTTGGAAAACCTCGATCTCGCGGAAAAGATGGCTGAGCGGATGGAAGCGGAGCGCAAGGCTGCCATGGAGATCGACATTGCCCGCCGCGTGCAGGCCAGGCTATTCCCGCAAAATCTTCCGCCACTTGAAACGCTTGACTATATCGGCGGCTGCGTCCAGGCCCGCCAAGTCGGTGGTGACTACTACGATTTCCTGGACATGGAGCCGGGAGTGGTGGGAATCGTTCTTGCGGATATCTCGGGAAAAGGGATGTCCGGGGCGTTACTGATGGCCAATTTGCAAGCAAATCTTCGCAGCCAGTACGCCGTTGCACGGGAGGATCTGCCGCGTCTGCTGCAATCCGTCAACCGTCTTTTCTACGAAAACACCACGGACGAGTCCTACGCCACGATGTTTTTTGGCGTTTACGACGACTCCAGCCGGAGCCTGCGGTTCGCCAACTGTGGCCACGTCGCTCCGCTGATCTTGCGCAACGACGGATCCATCCAACGCCTGACGAGCACAACGACGGTACTGGGATTGTTTCTCAAATGGGAAAGCACTATCGACGAAGAGAAGCTGCACCCTGGGGATCTCTTGGTCATTTGCACAGACGGGGTGACCGAGGCACCGAATCCGCGCGGCGAAGAGTATGGCGAAGGGCGACTCGCCGAGCTCATCCAAGGAAATAGGGACTTGCCTGTAAATGAACTCCTCGCCGCTATTCAAGCAAGCGTACAGCAGTTCAGTGGGGCCACCCAAGCGGACGACATCACGCTGATCGTCGCGCGGTGCCATTGACCTGCAACCTGGGAAGACATGCCTTTTTTTCCATCTGGGATGGTCGTCCTCTCATCCCCAAAGCAATTCCTGCAGAGCGCGGCGCTGGACGGACAGTTGTTGTGTGGTGGCCTACATCATACTGAGCGGGCGGCGAGATGAGCACTGGTCCCACTGGTCTCTCTCCTTGACAATCTAGGAGACCGTGACTATATTCCTAGTCCATCTAGGAGAGTTTGCTTCTGTGGACAAACCAATCGACCTTCTGCAGGGCAGGCTCGACAGGCTGATCCGCACGGCCGTTTCACTCCGGCCCTTGCGCGCTTACGGTATGCAGGTGCGCATTCAACAGATTTCAAAAAATCGTGTGGAGATTCAGCAAGGCCCTCTGTATCCCGCCTTGTATCGCCTTGACCACCGGGGCCGGATCACTAGCGAATGGGACGAGTCGGAAAACAATCGAACAGCAAAGTATTACCGTCTCACAGCGGCAGGCAAGCGTAGACTGCAAACGGAAGTCGAAAAGTGGAACCGCATTGCGGATGTCATCGCGGGAATCCCGGGTACCACAACCGAGGAAGTATGACTCTGTGGAGCCGCCTCCGATCCTGGGTGCAGGCCATGCTGCGGCGCTCTCGGATGGAAAGCGAGATGGATGCGGAACTGCGCTTTCACGTGGAGGCCTATGCCGAGGATTTGGTGCGCGGCGGATTGCCGCACAAGGAAGCGATGAGGCAGGCGCGGATTGAGTTTGGCGGCATCGAGCGCGCCAAAGAGGAATGCCGCGACGCCCGGGGCGTTAACTTCATCGAAAACTTCACCCAGGATCTGCGCTTCGGCCTTCGCACGCTGCGGAAGAGCCCGGGCTTCACCGCGGTTGCGATTTTCACGCTGGCGCTGGGCATTGGTGCGAATACAGCTATCTTCAGTTTGTTGAATGCGGTCGTTTTGCGCCTGCTGCCGGTGCCCAACCCGCAGCAACTCGTTCAATTCACATATACGTTCCCTGCAAACGGTCCCGAGAACTGGAACAGTTGGTTCGGCTATCCGCATCTCGAACGCTTCCGCATGCAGGCCGGTATGCTTTCCGGAGTTTTTGGCGGAGTCGGATTGAACCAGGTGAATGTTGGCTGGCACGAAAGCGCCGGATTGGCTCAGTGCGACGCCTACACCGACAATTTCTTCTCCGTTCTGGGGGTCGCCCCACAGCAGGGCCGCCTGTTTGCCCCGGGAGACGATCGCGAGGGCGCGGATGTTGTTGTTCTGAGCGATCGGTACTGGCGGAGCCGTTTTGCTGCCGACCCAGCGATCATCGGTCAAACCATCCTGATCAACCAGCTCCCGTTCGCCGTCATTGGGATCACGCCACCGAAATTCTCCATTTACGTTGGCGGCGCGCGGGACCTTTGGGTGCCGCTGCATACGCTTGACCGCTTCACGCCCGATCCGAATCGCTGGCAGGCTTCCTTCACGAGCTGGTTGCTTATTGCTGGCCGCCTTCGTCCTGGCGTATCGCTGGCGCGGGCTGAAGCACAGCTCGACGTGATCCATCGCCGCTTACTTGCCGAGCAACTCGCGGTTTCGGAACGCCGCGGCAGCCAATCGATGCAACGGCTGGTCCGGGAGAGCCACCTCGTGCTACATCCGGCCGCGAACGGCATGTTCAGCGGCCTTCGGCACACGTACGCTCCTCCGCTAAAGCTGCTCATGGGTGTAGCAGGTATAGTGCTGCTGATTTCCTGCGTCAATGTCGCCAACCTAGTGCTGGCCCGCGCCTGCCACCGCCGCCCGGAGATCGCGCTGCGCATGGCGTTGGGCTCGGGAAGAGCGCGCCTCATTCGACAACTGCTAACCGAAAGCCTTCTAGTCGCCATCGCGGGGGGCGTTCTGGGATTGGTGATTGCTTGGTGGGGCGGCACAGTGCTGGTCCGTATGATTTCGACCGGCGACTCACCCGTGCCGCTCGATGTGCGACCCGACTGGCCCGTCTTCGGCTTCACCGCGGCCGTGTCGCTCGTTGGCGGAATTCTGTTCGGTCTTGTGCCCGCCATCCGTGGCACACGGGTCGATCCCGGCTCGGCCTTGAAGCAGGGCACGCACGGGACAACAGGACCCTCGCGTTTCCTGGATCGCGTGCTGGTTGCGGTTCAGGTGACGCTATCGCTAGTGTTGATTACCGGAGCCGGAATTTTCACACGAACGCTCGAAAATCTCCGGCACGTTGACGTCGGTTACGAACGCGACAACATTCTCATGTTCTCCGTTGACGCGAAGCTGGCGGGTTATCCCAAGGAACGGGCGGGCGCTCTCTATCGCGCGATCCTCGACAAGGCCGCAGTCTGGCCAGGCATTCAGTCCGCCAGCGTGTCGATCGTGCGTCCGGTGGATGATCAATATTACCTGGTTGACAGAATCGGCGAAGTAGACGGGGACACTCTGCCCGACGGTGAAACGATCAAAGTGGCCTGGAATGCCATGAGCCCCGGATATTTCTCCACCATCGGTACACCCATCCTGATGGGCCGCGATTTCGACCTGCGCGAACGGGGGGCGGCATCAGGCGTGGTGATCGTGAACGAATCGCTGGCCCGCCAGGTCCTGTCGGGCCAGAATCCGATTGGCCATCGGCTCGACGGCGCTGAGATCATTGGGGTGGTGAAGGACTCGCTCTATGGCGGCGCCCGCGAGCAACCGCGGCCAGTTTTGTACCGGTCGCTGTTTCAGGGCGAAGGAGGCACCGACCCGAGCCAATGGGTCGGTGCGGGCGCCGTTTCCTTCGAACTCCGTTACCGATCAGCCGTGGGCCTGGTGGATGACGTGCGCCAGGCCGTCGCATCGCTGGACCGCAACGTGCAGATTTTCCACGTCAAGACCCTGCGCGCCCAAACTGAAGACTCGTTCCTGCGCGAGCGCCTGCTCGCTACAATTTCGAGCTTCTTCGGCGGGCTGGCGCTGCTGCTTGCCTGCCTGGGCTTGTACGGTCTGATGGCGCATGCCGTCGCCCGCCGCACAGCCGAAATCGGAATCCGGATGGCTTTGGGCGCCCGCCCACGAGGAGTTATTTGGCTGATCGTGCGCGAAACGCTGTGTCTGGTATTGGCCGGCGCTATAGCGGGGATCCCACTGGCCGTCTGGCTCTCGCGGTACGCGAAGGCTCTTCTGTTCGGAATCGCCGCCGCCGACCCAGTGGTTTTCGCAACTTCGGTTGCCGCGCTGACCGGTGTCGCTGTGCTCGCCAGCTTGTTGCCGGCGCGCCGCGCTTCGCGGATCGATCCGATGGTGGCGCTGAGATACGATGGCTGAGGTTATTCCGGGAATCCTGCGGACCAGACACGAGGCAGTATGAGGCTGTGGAACCACCTGCGTTCTTGGCTACGCGCAATTATCGGACGCTCGCATTTGGAGAGCGAGATGGATGCGGAGCTGCGTTTCCACGTCGAGGCATACACGGAGGATTTGGTCCGCTGGGGAGTACCTCGTCAAGAGGCGATGCGAAGAGCGCGAATCGAGTTCGGCGGTATCGAGCGAGCCAAAGAAGAGTGCCGGGAAGCGCGTGGCGTGAGCATTCTCGAAAGCCTCATCCAAGATGTGCGGTATGTGCTGCGCACGCTGCGCAAGAATCCGGGCTTTACTGCCGTAACGGTTCTCACACTCACGCTTGGCATGGGGGCGAACGCGGCAATCTTCGGGCTTGTGGACTCCGCGTTCTTGCGTCGCTTACCTTTCCGCGAACCGCAGCGCCTGGTTCATATCTGGACGATTGAGGACGACGGCGACGTGCACACGCCCACTCCGACACAGTATCTGACAGTGCGGAAAGAGAGTGAATCGTTCGAGCAAATTGCGGCGGCCGGGTGGGCAGACTATTTTTACGGAGCCGATGGGTCCGTCTTGCAAAACTTGCCGGGATTTCTGGTAACTCCGAACTGGCTACGCACGCTCGGGGTTCAACCATTGCTGGGGCGCAACTTTCGAGATGAGGAACAGATCGCTGGCCAAGACGACGTTGTGATCCTTTCCTACGACTGCTGGCACACTCGGTTTCACGCGGACCCAAGCATTATCGGAAAGAAAATAATTTTGAATCGTCGACCAGCCATGGTTATCGGCGTCCTGCCGCAGTCAGTCGGTCCTTATTACGAAGAGCTTGAGATTTTTGCACCCCTCGTTCTGGACTCTTACGCAAGCCAGGGAAACGTCAGAGCGGGAAAAATGAGAGTTCAAATCATCGCGCGCCTGAAGGTCGGAGTGACGCTGCAGCAAGCGCGATCGGAAGCGGGGGTCATCGCTGGCCGGCTTGGAAATCCGGGCACTCCGGCCGGTCGGGGTGGTCAGCTGGTGGTTGAAGATTTTGCCGAGATGCTCCGGAATCCCGGACCGACGTTGCAAAATGCCCGGCGCGGTTTGTGGATGACGGCGGTCGCCGCTGGAGTTGTCCTTTTAATCGCATGTGCAAACGTTGCGAGTTTGCTTCTGGCCCGCGGCGTGAAGCGTCATCGCGAAGTCGCCGTGCGCTCGGCGCTGGGCTGTTCGCGCCAGCGGATGATCCGGCAACTCCTGACCGAGAGCACGCTCCTGTTCGTTTTCGGTGGAAGCCTGGGCTTACTCGCCGCTCGATGGTCCGAGGAAATCATCACAAAGGTCGCGTCCGGTATGGTTCCGGGCGTGTATCTGCAAGTGGATGCGCGAGTATTCGCCATCAGTTTGGGAGTTTCCCTTATGAGCGCTTTGGTGTTTGGGATGATGCCAGCGTTGCAGGCGACGCGCGTAAACCTAAATGAAAGTTTGAAAGATTCGGCTCAAAACGCCGCTGGCGGATCGCGATCGCGGCGGTTGCGAAATGTCTTGGTCGGAGGCCAGATTGCGCTCGGCATGGTGCTGCTCGTCGGCTTCGGCTTATTGTTGCGCAGTTTTCTAAACGTGGAATCCTCCCCAATGGGGTATGACCCACGCGATGTTTTGACGGCCACCATCCGGTTGCCGGCAACGCGTTACACTGCACCATCGGATCGAGCTCGCTTGATGCGTGAGTCGACGGAGCGCGTACGTTCGATGCCGGGCGTCGAGTCGGTAGGTATCGCGAACTCGCTCCCAATGGAGGGTGCGGAGAGTGCCAGGCTCAGAATTGAAGTGCCTTCCACCGAAGCACCACGCGTCGAACAAGAAATATACTTTGTTTCAGTAAGCCACGAGTATTTTTCAACGTTGAAGGTAGCGATGCTCGCCGGGCGGCCGTTCCAGGAACGGGATGTTCAAGAGGGCGGCACGGTTGCAATCGTCAATCAAACTTTTGCAAAGACGTATTTTCAGGGGGCAAACCCCATCGGCTATCACCTAGCGTTTGCGGATTCACCCACGACCTGGAGAGAGATCGTGGGCATCGTTTCCGATTTCCGGCAGCGCAATCCGGAGGAAGATTTGAGGCCGCTCGCATACTTCCCAGTAGCCCAAACGCTACCGGGACGCTGGAGCATGGCGATCCGGATTCGGGCGGCGACGGACATGGGGAACGTCGCCGGGCGCATCAACGACTGGCTTCGACCCGTGGATCCTCAGCTTTACTGGGATGTGGGCAGTATGCAACAGCAGATTCACGATTCCGAATCGCTGACACTGCGCCGGCCCATTATTACGCTGCTGTCTTCGTTCGGCGGCTTGGCGCTGGTGCTGGTGGTAGTCGGCGTCTTTGCGGTGACATCGTATTCCGTCGCCGAGCGCACACGAGAGATTGGCATTCGCGTGGCGCTTGGGGCGGGTCGCTGCGAAATCGCAGGACTGCTCTTGCGTGAATCACTGGGGGTCACGTTGGCGGGCCTGGCCGTCGGGACGTTCGGTGCATTTGCAATGACACGCCTTTTCCCGACGGGAGGCATCGGCTGGAGCGGATCGGGAATCTTTCTCTACGGCGTCTCCCGAACGGACAGCCTTACTTATTTATTGACAGCGGCGCTGCTGACGAATGTGGTGCTTGCCGCGTCGTGGGCACCGGCGCGGAGGGCGATGCGTGTCGATCCCATGGTCGCGCTGCGTTATGATTGAGAAGGTCGCAGGCAACCGCAATGAATGATCACTGTCCCGTCGATCCTTGGAGTTCGGTGGTGCGCCTTTCTCCGGCACGCATTTCCTCCAGTGGCGCCAAACGTCCGGCAGTGAGTTGACGCGGTGTAGGTTCCCCCGCGCGTCGGCACGTCGACCAGCCTTACGAACAACTGTTGGTACGCAGCAAGGTCATCTTCCACAGCTGAGAGTTCCGCATCGGCAACGGGATGTCCTGGCGCAAACGCAGAAGGTTCGCTTTAGCTTCGAGCAGGGTGCGCTTGCGTTTACTCCTTCTATCGGGAACGGATTGAACCAACGCGCAGGCTACGTCTCACGAGGCTAAATGCATCGGGTTACTTCGTATTCGTATCTTCGCCCTCTAAAGATACTAATTGATTAAGACTAAGTAGTACTCAAATTTCCGGATACATCTCAAAGAAAGCTTCGATGGACTGGCGAAAGGTGTTCTCGATCTCTTCCTTGCTGCCTTCGATTAAGTGCATGGTCACGCGTGCCGTCCGGCCATTCTTCAACACCACCGTCGCATCCTTGACCTCGCCGAGCTCTTCCTCGGGTAGCAACCTCATCCCGTAAATCAACGCCAGCTTCGCCATGCGATTCTCCTCACTCGATTTCAAGCGTAGTCTTCGCCCTTCCGCAGGTCAAACCGCCCCGCCACCTGACGCCCTCCCGTGCAGCACTGTCGAGATAGACGGGCCCCATTCGCGCCGCATCATTTCCCCTGAACGAAGCCTTCTACTACCTGGATGCTTTTCTTTCCGGGGATTGGAAAAAACGCCCAGTGAATCCCCGGAATTGCAGGAATTGGCGGCGCGTGTGCGCTCCTCGCTAGCAAGCATCACCAAGACTCATTCGGACGAGTTTGCCGTGCGTTGTCTCATGAGATCCCGCGCGCTGTTCATAATCGCGGGCTTTTTCCTTGCGACAGCTGCGTGTGCGCAATCGCTGCCGGACGAAAGCGATTCCCTCGCGACCGCGCTTTCCGACCGAGCAGCTTCAATTGCTCCCACCGCTAAGCTCCGTCCCCGTCTCTCGGCAACCGCGCGCACGGCGCCGGCTCCCAAGTCCAGTGCTGCAGTCGACTCCGGGAAAAATCCAGGAAGCCGTTAGAAAAACTTGGCGTCAACAAACACCGCTTCGTCCACTGCGGGCTTGCCAATGGAAAAGTGCGCACAGAAATCCGCGGCAATGGCTATATGCTAAAGGATGGAATGCTCATCTCTCAATGGATTCGGTTCACCGACCTCCAAGCTGCGCCCCGGCCCGTGCCAGCAGCGGGAACTCGCACTGCATTGCGCGACTGCAAACCACGGCTCCGTCTCTTGCCTGCTGACGACTTGCGGCTCGGCTCGCAGTATACTCAGGCATCCAAGATCGTCTCTTGATGCATCGCATCAAGCGTTGCGGAGGGATGCCGTGAAAGTAGAGCTGCGTCGAGGGATTCGCCAATACTTCTGTTTGATTGCCTCCTTGCTGTCAGCGGGCGCATCCTGCAGAGCGCAGCAACCCGAAGGGCCGCAGACCGCTGCCCCCTCCCCGGTCGCGCCCAAGCCTGCTCGGGCACAGCAAGTTGGCCCCAGTGAAAGAATCACCGTTCCTGCGGGAACTCGCGTCGGCGTTGTGCTCCAGAACGGTATCTCCACGCACAGCGCCAAGCCGGGAGACTCGGTCTACCTTCAAACGTCCTTTCCGATCACCCAGAGCAATCGCGTTGTGATCCCGGTCGGTTCCTATCTTCGCGGTGAGTTGCTCGAATCGAAGCGGCCCGGGCGCATCAAGGGCCGCGGTGAGTTCCGGCTGCGTCTGGACACGCTGATCCTGCCGAACGGTTACACCGTCAGTTTGAACGCCGCCCCGCGCAGCGCCGATTCCGGCGGTAAGGAAACGACGGATCCCGAGGGCAAAGTCACCGGCCCTGGTGGTAAGGGGAAGGACGCCGGTACGGTCGCGCAGACCACGGCGGCCGGCGCGGGGATCGGGGCGATTGCCCACGGAGTCAAGGGACTCGGTATCGGCGCAGGGATTGGCGCGGCGGCGGGATTAGCCGCTGTGCTCTTGACTCGCGGACCAGAAGCGGAGCTCCCACGGGGCTCCACGCTGGACATTGTTCTCGAACACGATCTTTCTCTCGACGGCAGCCAGATTCAATTTAGCAATCTCGGGCAATTTCAGCCTGTCATTCAATCCCCGGTGCGGCCGCAACAGCCTGAGCCTTAGTTCAGGACGGACTTGGCGCCTCTCGCTGACACCGGTGCCTGTCGCTGACAACTACATCCATCGCAGGAACGCCATTCGGCGACCATGTGCGCCTGCTGAATCTCCGTACTTTGAGCCATAACTGCTGGTATCAAAATCACTTAGACAAAAAGGGCCGGAGTCCTCGCCGCCCATCCCCCTATCCATCTCGTCTGGAGATGGTCATGCATTTCAGTTCCAGGGGCCAGGCTAGACCCCTCGAGGTGACTTTCATGTTCTCCCGGCTCGCAAGGCGTCTCTCTACCTTCACACTGCTCGTTTCTTCCGCTGCGCCGCCGAACCTTCTCGCCCAAGAGCCCTCCGCGAGCCCCTGGTCAGGAGCAGCGCCCGCAACGCAAGCAACCGCTGACTCTACCGCTCCCGCTCGGAATAGCGATCAAATTGCCGTTCCCACGGGCACGCGAGTCCCGCTATTGCTTCGCAACGGCCTCAACACGCGCACGGCCAAGGCTGGCGATTCCGTTTATTTCGAGACAGCGTACCCTATCGCACAGAACAATCGTACGGTCATTCCGATGGGTGCGTTTGTGCGGGGGAGAATCCTGGATTTCAAGCGGCCAGGTCTCATCAAGGGACGCGGCGAATTTCGCATGGTTCTCGAGCAGATGACTTTTCCGAATGGCTACACCGTCAGCCTCGCGGCCACGCCGGCCAGCGCGGACCGCGGTGGCCGGGAAGGAGTCGATGCCGAGGGCAAGATCATAGGGCCGTCGGGCTCCGGGCGCGACAAAATGCTCGTTCTCGCTACGACCGCGGGTGGCGCCTACATCGGGACACTGGCAGGTACAGTAGCCAGCGGCGCTCCGGTTAAGGGTGCCTTAATTGGTGGGGGCGTCGGAGCGGCCGCCGGTTTGATAGCCATCCTACTCACACGCGGTCCGGAAGCGGAACTGCCGCGCGGAACCATGCTGGATGTCGTCTTCGATCACGAGCTTATCCTGGACGTCGATCATTTGCCGGCGAATGATCCAGGGAGACTTTCTCAGCCACTTTGGCCGGTCAATTCTCAACAGGAAACCCATGCGCGCGAACGCCCTAGAAGCCGCACGCCGCTTGGCTTGCCGCTTCCGTTTCTGCATTTTTAGGGAGCTGACAAAAGTTCTTCTCTAAGACCGCGTTCGGTCTCAAGCAGGCATGGTATTTGTCGCATCGGTCTTTTCGGTCTGAAATCGCAACGGGCTGAAGCGGTCCCAATCCAAGCTCACGCGCTGTTCTATGATCCATTCGCGGACCAGGCGCGCGGTGACGGGCGTCAGCAGGATTCCGCTGCGAAAGTGTCCGGTGGCTATCAGCAGGCCGTCGATGTCGGTGGGACCGAGAATGGGAAGGTGATCGGGAGAATCGGGCCGCAGGCCTGCCCACATTTCTTCGATGCGCGCCTCCGCGAGGCCCGGCGCAAGCTCGATGGCTGCTGAAAGAATTTTCTCGATGCCACCCGCAGTGGTTCGCTTGTCGAAACCGGCGTACTCGACGGTGGCCCCCGCGACAATTCGCCCGTCGTTCCTCGGCACGAGATAGACTTTCTCGGACCAGAGCACGCGTTCCATCTTCAAATCGTCCGCGCGCAGCGCGGCCATCTGGCCCTTCGCGGGCCGCACCGGCGCGTACGGCGCAATTCCTTCGATCGTGACTGAAAAGCAGCCGGCCGCGATGATCGTCCATTGGGCTGCCACTCTCTCATTTTGCAGGACCAACCCCGCACAGCGATTCTTCTCGCGCCACATCGCTTTCGCGCCGTTGCCGGAAAAGACCTCCGCGCCACTGCGTTGCGCTGCTTCGAAAATGGCAGCCGTCAGCGCGCGGTTGTCAACCGATGCTTCATCCGGCCTGAGCACGGCGGCTGCGACTTCTTCATTCAGCGCTGGTTCAAACTGGCGGGCATCCTCGGCCCCCAGCGGCTCGGCCCTCAATCCCAGGCCGTGATGCAGCGCGATAATCGTGCTGAGCTCCGCTTTCGTATCGCGCGAGAACAGCGCCTCGAGCGTCCCCTTCGGTCGAAAGCCGGTGGTCTTTCCGGAAATCTCCTCGACCTGCGCAACAAAGTCTGGATAGAGGGCGAGGCTGGCCTTCCCCAGCGGCACCATCGCCACCATCCCGGGATTCTCCGGTGCTGGGGAAAGGATTCCGGCGCTGGCCCAGGACGCTTCTTGGCCCGGGTGTTGCCGGTCGAAGACCGCTACGCGCAGGCCGGCACGCGCAAGCTCCAGTGCGATGGCCCCCCCAATCACTCCACCGCCCGCGATGGCCACATCGAACTTCTTCATAAATTCATCTTATCGCATCTGCTGGCGCGCTTCCTTGATGACCGCAAGTTTCTATGGGTTGATTACCTACCCCAGCAAAAAAACATTTGAGGAGAATAAGGAACTAAAGTGAACCGGTGAGTTCTTCAGAGAGGACCTGGGCTTTCTTGGCCAGACTGCGAGCGCGGCTCCAATCCGTGATCTGCGCGGCTTCTCGCGCGTCCTTGATGAAGCTTCTGATCTTGGACACCAAGTCCGCTTGTGCTGCATTCAGATTTTTGCCGCGCGCGGACTCCAGATTCTTCTCCGCGATGCCCAGACTCTGGTTGGTCTGCTGCTGGGCAACCGCGGATTCTTGTGACGTAAGCTCCGGGGCAATCATCGGAGCTTCCATCTTTTCGGCTTCGGTCCCCACGACTGCCGAGGGCGACGTGCTGGCGCGTGGCCGCGGAGGTGCGGTCCGCACGGTGATCATATGGCCGGGAAAAGGTGGCAGTTCGGGCAGCAGCTCCGGGAGCGCGTCATCCGGAACACTGGTTGTGTCCACAGTCCGTGGTTCGATTAAAGGCTTCACCTGTACCGCAGCAGCCCAGGGAATCGTCGGACGTTTCCTTATGCTGCATCCAGCAAACACGCACGCAGCACAACAGAGAAAAACAACCACCGAATAGAGGGAGCTGCGCAGCGACACTGTTAGGGACCGGGCTGGGGTTTCCGTCATGTTCAGGCCGCGAGTGGCAATTCGATGCGGAACGTCGTGCCCCGGCCGACCTCCGAAGTAAAGTCTATCGAACCGTTATGAAGCTGCACAATTCGGAAGGTGCTTGCCAGTCCGATTCCGCTGCCTCCGGGACGCGTGGTGAAAAATAGTTGGAAAATTTTCTGGCGGTTTTCCAGTGGAATGCCTTTGCCGGTATCGCCCACCGTAATTTCCGCCATTTCGCCGCGGCGGCTCAGGACCAGCCGCAATTGCCCACCGCTGGGCATGGCCTCTGCGGCGTTCAGCACCAGGTTCAGCACCGCCTGCTTCAGCAGCGCGCGATCCACGTACACCTCCGGCACATCGATGGGCAGCAATTGCGCCAGTTGGATGTTGGATTTCTGAAATTGTGGTCTTGCTACCTCCAGGACTTCCTTCAAAAGCTCTGCGAGTTGCGTGGCTTCGAGCCGGATATCCATGGGCCGGGTGAAATCGAGGAAGCGCTTTACCACCGCGTCCAGCCGGTCGATTTCTTTGTCCAGCACCTGAACGGCCTGTTGCGAAGCGCCGTCTTGTTCTGCAGGGAGCGATTCCTTCAGGTTTTCCAGCCATAGCCGCATCGAATTCAGCGGATTCTTGACTTCGTGCGCTACGCCCGCGGTGATGCGCCCCAAGGCCGCTAGGCGTTCGCTCACTTGAAGCTGGGTATTGATGCTTTCCAGCGAGTCAAGATCGCGTAGCGTCACGAGTGCACCCATGCGCTCGCCATCTTCCTGGATGGCTTGCACAGTGACGCTCACGCGCCTCGGCCCTTCGCTTGTCTGTAGCTCCGTTTCGGCCGCCACTTCACTCAGTTCATCGCTTTCAATGTGTAACGCCTCGTGCAAGGGGTGACCCAGAGGGAAAATCTCCGTCACGCGCCGCCCCAGAAGGTGTCCGGCAGGCGCTCCCAGAAATTTTTCCGCCGCAGGGCTGATCATCACGGCGCGTGCGTCCCGGGTGAACAACAGCAAGCCGTCCTCGAGCCCCGCCATGACGGAATTCATGTTTTCGCGCATGGTACTGAAGATTTCATGCACGCCGCGCAGTTGCTGGCCGACTTGTGTAATTTTCCTGCTCACCAGCCCGAGTTCATCGCCGCTTCCCGCGAAACCCTTGACGTCCGGAGAAGGCGCGTCATATTGTCCTGCCGAGATACGATCCAAGTGTGCGGCGATATCGCGTAAGGGAGCCAGCGTCGCCCTGCTCACCACTGCGGCCAGTAGCGTCGAGATCACCACCGCCACCAGTACGATGGTTCCTGACTTGCGCAGGCTCGGAGAAATCTCATCCAGGAGCAGTCCGGTCGACATGGCCACGCGAATATCGAAAGGCTGCCCCCCGGCTTTAAACGGGGAACTGGACTCGTAGATTCTCGGTGAGCCGCGCAACACAGTGACCTGATGCAAGAAGCCACGTTGCATAAGTTCGGAAAGTGGATTATGCCGTAAGTGAATTTTCCCTTCTTGTGACTTGTCGCTGGAAATCAGAACTATGCCGTCCTGGTCGATGATAGAGACTTCATAAATCGCAGTTGATGCAATGGCGGCTTTCAATTGCGCCTGCAGCCCCTCGCTGGCTTGCAGCGCGTAACGCACATAGTCGCGGATGTCTCCGGCGGAGTTCGATTCCGGCCGCCAGCCGTGGTTGCTAGCATCGGCGAGGGCGCGCTGCACCTGCACAAAACTGTCTGTCGCCAGATCTACCGTGCGCTTGGTAGTTTCGCGGAGCACTTGTTCCAGTAGCTGCCAAAAAAACACACCAGACAGCACGGCTACAACGAGCAGCACCAGGCCCGTCATCACCAGTGTGAGTTTTGTCCGCAGCCGCAGCTGCATTCTGCGTCCTTACTCCGTTTCGGCGCGATCGCCGCCGTATTCTTTGAGCTTATTATGAAGTGTTTTCAGGCTGATGCCGAGCAGTTCTGCCGCCCGCGTTTTGTTGTTTCCGGTTGCGCCCAGCGTTTGCAGTATAAGCTCGCGCTCCATCGCATCGACCGTCGTCCCCACGGGAAACTTCATCGCCGAAAGATCGCTCGGGCCTTTCGCCGCCGACTTTCCGAATTCTCCCGGAAGGCACGAGCGGGTGATCAGGTCCTTTTCGCACATGATGGAGGCGCGCTCCAATACGTTGCGCAGCTCACGGATGTTTCCCGGCCAGGTGTGCCCCATAAAAATGTCCAGAACTTCAGCGCCGATCCCTCTTACATGCTTCCCATGCTTGGCGTTGACGTCGCGCAGAATATGCTCGACAAGAAGTGGAATGTCGTCCTTGTGCTCGCGCAGCGGCGGGAGATTGATGTGAAACACATTCAGGCGGAAGTAAAGGTCTTGCCGCAACTGGCCGGTGCTGACGGCCTGCTCAGGTTCTTTGTTGGTGGCCGCGAGAACGCGTACGTCAACCGGTGTCTCACTCTTGCTCCCCAGTCGGCGCACTTTGCGATCTTCCAGAACGCGCAATAGTTTCGCCTGCGTCGGGGCGGGCATTTCGCCGATTTCATCCAGCAGCAGCGTTCCTGCGTCGGCGAGCTCGAAGCAGCCGATGCGCCGCTCGGCTGCCCCCGTGAAGGCGCCGCGCTCGTGGCCAAAAATCTCGCTCTCCATCAACGTCTCGGGGATGGCGGAACAATTGATGGCCACAAACGGTCCATTGGCACGCGGTGAAAGCCTGTGCAGCGTCCGCGCGACGATTTCTTTGCCCGAACCTGTTTCTCCGGTGATCAACACGGACGCCGAGCTCGGCGCGGCCATCTCCACGATGCGCATCACTTCCTGCATGGGCTTCGACGTGCCCACCAGGTCCCCCAGCCTTCCGGTCTCGCGCAGTTGCCGCTGCAGCAGCGCGAGCTGCCGCGCATCTCGCGCCTTGCTCAGAGCGCGGTCCAGCAGCGCGCGCAACACCGGCCCCTTCAGCGGCTTTTCGATGTACCAGAAAGCCCCCGCCTCGATCGCCGCCACCGCGCGTTCTTCGCTGCCCTTGCCGGTAATGACGATGGCCGGCACTTCGTGGAGTTCCGCCCCGAGTTGCCTCAGCAGGTCCAGCCCGTTCATCCCGGGTAATTCGACGTCCGCAATCAACGTGTCTGGTTGGTAGCTCGCAAATCTCGCCAGCGCCTCTTCCGCGGTTCCCACGCCCACAACGTCGCATCCCCAGCGCTGCAAGAGCTGCTCGTAGCCCTTTCGCGCATTGTCTTCATCTTCGACAATGAGAACGCGGTCCTTCCGCTCCACCATTTCGATGCCCCGCACCGCCGCACGAGTCTCTTCCCCCATCGGTATCAACCTCTCTTCGGCATGCCCTTGATGAATGGCTTACCCTCGACTTGCGGGACACCTCGACTCTAACAAGAGGGCACCGAGTTGCCAAGCTGGTCGTCAGCGAGGGGAGGTTGTCAGTTGTGAGCGCAGGGAGTCCAGCTGAATAACGGGTCGTCATGCACGCCGATCAGGCGGAGACAGATTCGAGGAGCGATAACCATAATTTGCTTATCTTTTATGATGATCTCAACACTCTTTCCTTCGATCATCAACAATGACTTACCTCTTGCTGCCCACGGTACTCCCAGCAGACGATGCGGGCCGCATAAAAGTGGTCGTCCACCTGAAAACAAAAATCGGCGTCGTCTGGCATGGGTCGCCTAGGAGCGTCCAGGCCGGCATACTCTGGCATGCCATGGGCCTCGAGCAATAAGGCCGTCTGGCGCTGTGGCGTATCGGCTGGTGCGACTCCGCTTCCAAGCACCAGGTGCAGAAGGAATCCAGCCATCGGCTTGCGCATTGCTAGACCAATCACTCTTTTACGAGGTATAGCGCGCGCTCCAGCTCCAGCTCGAGTTTTGCGCCCTTGGGAAGATTCAGCTCGTGGCCACGGCCAGATTCCATCAGATACGCCGTGAGCGCCCCTAACGCCGCTCCTTCCGCGGCTTCTTTCTTGTCTTTGTCCTTCACGCCTTTCACCGCGCCAACCGCAGCGCCCGCGGCAGCGGCTTCCGCCGCGTCATGCTGATTGCTGGATCGTCCCTCGATCAAACCTTCCTGCCTCGGACCAGGCTTCACACTATGATCGCCCGGCACGCCCACCACTTCCGCGACGATCGGCAGAGCGCCAAAGGTGGTTCGAATCTCATCAAACGTTAGCCAGAGTTTCGCTCGCCCCGCGACTCCCGCCGGCTCCACATGGCTGATGTGTCCGCAAATCTCGGCGCCGGACGGCAGATAAATCCCGCTGCCCGCTTCGAGTGGTTCGAGTGTTTTTACTTTGAATTTTTCGTTTTCCTTTGGGCCCCTGGTTCCCAATTCATCTTCGAGCCGCACCAGAAACTTCGTCCCCGGAGCAACGGCAAACGTTTCAATCGGCAGTCCGCGGCGTTCACCGTCGGCCTTCTGACGCTGCTGGTCTGCCGTTTGCATGGGGGCTTGTCGTGCCGGTCCATCGACTGGCTCCTGTGCAACGCCAACGACTCCCGGCAGAAGCGTAATGGTCAGGATGGCGATTCCGGCGGATACACTGTTCAGTTTCCTTTGTTCCATGTTCTTCCTCCCGTAAATGCTGAGCAGTCGAGGAATGCACGCTGGGTACCATGACCGAGCCACGGGAGGTGCCGCAAGGGATTGAAAAAGATGCACTTGGAGGTGTTACCGGGCACCCAAGCACATGCCGATCGTTGTGTCGGCGAATCCCGCCATCGGCCCGCAAGGATTTCCGGACATGCTCCGTTCAAGAGCTGCAGTCGAGAGAGACTATTTTCGAAGGAAGTGCCGAATTCGGCGCAGCACCGAGGAGTACATGGCGGGAGTGACGCGCCCGGTCTGGGTATTTTGCTGGCTGGGGTGGTAGACGCCAAACAGTCGAGGACCGCCCGGTGCCACTTGGGCTTCCGCACCGTGCGCAAATTGGTAGGGCGCGCGGGAAGAAATCAATCCGCGTAGCTTTAAGATGTCGAGATACCCGTCCCACGCGATCTTCCCCAGCGCCAGCACCGCTCTCGGCTTCAAAATCTCCAACTCGCGTTCGAGGTAGCCTCTGCAATTCGAAACCTCCTCCGGCAACGGCTTATTGTCCGGCGGTGCGCACCTGCACGTCGCGCTGATGTAGGCGTCCTCGAGCCGCAACCCATCATTCCTGTCGAGGCAAGTAGCCTGATTCGCGAAGCCCGCTTTGTACAGCGCCGCGCATAGAAAATCGCCCGAGCGGTCGCCCGTGAACATACGCCCCGTGCGATTCGCTCCATGCGCTGCGGGTGCAAGTCCCAGAATCAAAAGCTGCGCGTGAGCATCTCCGAATCCCGGGACTGGCTTCCCCCAGTACGTCCACTCGCGATATGCACGCCGCTTTTTCTGCGCTACTTTCTCCCCATAGCGCAGCAGCCGCGGACACTTCCGGCAAGTCACAATTTCCTCATTCAGAATGCGGAGCAACAAGTGTTTTTCAGCCATGAGGTTAGGAGATTTGACGCCCCATCATTCGGTTCACGTCGGCAAAGGGGATAGCCCCATCGAACAGGGAGGGGCACGTTCCTGCTTCCATCCATTCCCTCCCAATCCGCCGAACGAGTCCGAGCGTAGCGCGCATCACGGCGGAACCTGCGCTTACCCGTGCGACTCCGATCTTTTCCATTTCCGTGAGCGAGGGACAGGTGGGTGAGATCAGAATGTTGAGCGGCGCGGCGATCGCCTTAACCAACTTGGCGATGGTATCCCGGCTGCTGACTCCTGGAGCGAAGACACAATCCGCCCCCGCTTGATGATAGGCGCGCAGCCGCTCCACCGTTCGTTCGAAGCGCGTGGCGGCTTCACCGATCGGCATCAGGTAAATATCCGTGCGCGCATTTAGCACCAGCGGAACACCAGCCGCTGAAGCCGTTTCCCGGATGGCGCGGATCTTTTCCACTTGCAAAGACAAGGAAACCTGCGAGCTCTCGTCATCTCCGTTCACGTCTTCGAGGTTCATTCCGATGGCCCCCGCGGCGATCACGGCCTTCGCGGTTTCCGCCAAGTCTGCCGTCGTGGTGCCATAGCCCGATTCCATATCCGCGGTCACGGGAACATGCACAGCATTCGCAATCCGCGCCACCACATCGAGCATCTCGTCTCTCGAGATGCGCTGGCCGTCCGGATACCCGAGTGAAAAAGCAATCCCCGCGCTGCTTGTGGCGATCGCCGGATAACCAGCTTCTTCCAGAATTCTGGCACTGGCCACATCCCAGGCATTGGGGAGCGCCAGGATACGAGGTCCTCCGTGCAATTTTCGGAACTGCTCGGCTTTCTCGGGTTGTATGCGGGCGTTCATCAGAAAACCTCCCGGGGAGAAAGGCCAGGTAGTCCAGGAATCTGAGACCAGGGATTGCCCACACTTTGGGAAACGGCCAATTTGGAATCCCTTGCCGAATCTCTCGTGAACATCGCTGGACAATGCCCGAAAGTGTTCATTCGGTTTGCTTCAGTACTTCCGCCAGAACTAACGCCTGGTTGTGCGCTTCATGCTTTGCGCCAAAAAGAAGTGTCAACGTTCCGTGCTCCTTCTCCATGCTTCTCAGTTCCTTGAGCAGATCCTTCTTCTTTTTTAGCTCAGTCCTATAGTTCATTTGAAAGCTTGGCCATTTTTTCACATCGTGACCGTAGGATTTCCGCAATGCATCGCTCGGAGCAATGTCCTTCATCCACAAATCGATCTTGGCAGCTTCTTTTTTCATGCCCCGCGGCCACAGCCGATCCACTAGCACGCGCCAGCAGTCCTCTTTCGATGCAGGGTCGTAGACTCTCTTGATCCGGATCATCCCCTGCATCACTCCAGAAGCTTTAGTACCTCGTCGTGAATCTTGCCGTTGGTGCTCACGAGTTGCCCTGAATAAATCGTTCTCTCGCCGCGAAGATTCGTCGAACGGCCACCGGCCTCCTCCACGATGATTCCCAGCGGAGCAAGGTCCCACGGCTTCGATGTCCAATCCAACGCCGCATCAATGGCCCCCTCGGCCACCAGCATATGTTGCCAATATCCTCCGAACGCGCGGCTGTTGCGTGATGCGTCCGGCAAGCGTCGTATTCTTTCTATGATTTCACGATTCTTGCTCGGACCCGTACCGGTCGTAAAAATCATGGCCTCGCTGAGCTTCCCGACCTGCGATACATGGATCCTCTTTCCGTTCCGATAAGCGCCTTCCCCACGGTACGCCCACCAGCGTGACCCCAGTCCGGGCGCGCTGGCGATTCCTGCGACGATCTCGCCGTTTAACTCGATTCCCAACAGCGTCCCAAACGTCGGAATCCCCCGCGAAAACTCTTCGGTGCCATCGATGGGGTCAATGATCAGCCTCGCTCGCCCCGACTTGCTCGCGGCATGCCAATCTCCGCCGCCCATCTCCTCACCCAGAACGTCCAGCGCCAGCCCACCCGCCGCCACTTTTGCACGCGCCATCTCTTCCACGGCTCGGTCCGCCTGCGTTACCGCTGTCCCGTCACCCTTTCTCTCCGTACGCAGCTCCTCGGCACGGAAATACCGCATCGCAATCGAATCCGCCTGCTCCGCGATCGCCTCCAGCAAAGCCCCATACGTTTCGCCGTATCCCATTGCTTCTCCCATGGTATCCCTGGGCCCAAAACTTGTGCCCCGCGACTCTCAGCTTTCGACTTTCAACTGTTGATTATCCACTTTCTTCCGATTTGACTCTCTCCTTCTGCACCCCTAGCATACAAACTTACGCCCATGTCTGCTCAAACGAACACCGGGGCAGTCCTCGACCGCATTCTCGAAGCGCGCCGCGCCGAGGTCGATCATCGCAAGCGCGTCTTACCCGAGACCGCGTTGAGGTACGGCGTGAAGGCTGCCACGCCGCTCCGCAATTTTTCCGCAGCGCTCTGCCGCGATACTCTAAATGTTCTCGCCGAACTGAAGCCCGCCTCACCTTCACGCGGTGTCCTTCGCGATCCCTTCGATCCCGTAGCCCTCGCAGAGACGCTGGAGTCCGCGGGTGCTTCCGCCCTTTCCGTTCTAACTGAAGGCGAGTTCTTCCGAGGCTCTTTAAAAAATCTCCGCGATGCTCGCAAGTCGATCCAGCTCCCGGTGCTTCGCAAGGATTTTATCTTCGATCCCTGGCAAGTCTGGGAAACCCGCGCCAACGACGGGGATAGCTTTCTTCTGATCGTTTCCGTACTTGAAGATGCGCTGCTTCGCGACCTTATCGCCCTGGGCCGCGAGCTGGGCATGGAGCCGCTCGTCGAGGTGCACACGGCGCAAGAACTCGACCGCGCCCTGGCCGCCGGCGCCCGCATCGTCGGTGTAAACAACCGTAACCTCAAAACCCTTACCGTCAGCGTCAAAGCATCCTTCGAACTGATCGGTGGCATTCCGGACGACTGCATCGCGGTCAGCGAATCCGGCTTGCGCACCCATGACGATCTCGTGAAGCTTCGCGCCGCAGGCTTCGACGCTTTCCTCGTCGGCACGCATCTCATGCTCTCTCCCGATCCCGCAGCGGCGCTTTCCGCCCTCCTCATTTCTCCGCCGGGAACGCCGTAGGTGGCCATGATCCGCGTCAAAATCTGCGGCATCACCAACGCAGCGGACGCCCTCGCCGCCATCGCTGCCGGCGCCAATCTCCTCGGGTTCAATTTCTACCCCAAGAGTCCCCGCCATATCGCCGAAGCCGAAGTCGCCAAGATCCGGCCGCAGCTTCCGAAAAAGGTCGACGCGGTGGGCATTTTCGTCAATGCCCCGGCTGCTGACGTCGCCGTAGTTTGCAAATCGCTAAAGCTCGATGCTGCCCAGCTTCATGGCGATGAGACCCCGGAAATCGTTGCCGAGCTGGCCCGCAACCTCCCGGTCGTCAAAGCCTTCCGCGTCGAACCTGATTTTTCCTTGGGTATTCTGGATGAATATCCCGAGGCGTTTGCCTTTCTGTTTGACGCCGCGCACACAGGACAATATGGTGGTACGGGCCGCGCCACGGATTGGGATGTTGCTCGGCGCGCCGCGGTTGGCCGCCGTATCATTTTGGCGGGTGGTCTGAAAGTTGAAAATGTCGCTGCGGCGGTGCGCATAGTACGGCCCTACGGAATTGACGTCGCCAGCGGCGTAGAATCAAGGCCCGGAACCAAAGATCACGGCCTGCTTCGGGAGTTCATTCAGGAAGTCCGCCGCGGCGAGCGGAAATAGAATCATCCAGCGGAGAATCACGGAAATCTATGAGTTCGATCCTGCATTCCCCAAAAACGGCGCCGGGACGCTTCGGCCCCTACGGAGGCCGCTACGTTCCCGAAACGCTCATGGTGCCGCTCTTCGAGCTTGAGCGTGCCTATGAAGCGGCGAAGTCGGATGCGACGTTTCAGGCCCAATTCCAATACCTGCTGAAAGATTTTGCTGGCCGGCCCACGCCGCTGCAACTTGCTTCGCGCCTCACCGAAAAACTCGGAGGCCCGCGCATTTATCTCAAGCGCGAAGATTTGCTCCACACCGGTGCGCACAAAATCAACAACGCCATCGGCCAGGGCCTGCTGGCCGTGAAAATGGGCAAGCCGCGCATCATCGCGGAAACCGGTGCAGGCCAGCACGGAGTCGCTTGCGCCACCGTCGCCGCGCATCTCGGCCTCGAATGCGTTGTCTACATGGGTACGGAAGACATGGCGCGCCAGGCGCTCAACGTCGCCCGTATGCGTATGCTTGGCACACAAGTCGTGGGCGTCGATTCCGGCAGCCGCACGCTCAAGGATGCCATCAATGAAGCCATGCGCGATTGGGTCACCAACGTTCGCACCACGCACTATCTTCTTGGCTCTGTCCTCGGAGCGCATCCCTATCCCACTATGGTCCGCGATTTTCAAGTGGTCATCGGCCGCGAAGCCCGCGAGCAAATTCTGGCCGCCGAAAAGCGTCTTCCCACGCACCTATTCGCCTGCGTCGGCGGCGGTTCGAATTCCATTGGCCTCTTCCACCATTTCCTCCGCGATGCTGGTGTGAAAATGCTGGGCATTGAAGCCGGCGGCCGCGGCCGCGAACTCGGCGAACACGCCGCGCGCCTCGCCGCTCATCAGGGTTTTTCTGGAGCGCGCCCCGGAGTTCTCCAAGGCACGTACACTTACGTTTTGCAGAACGAAGACGGCCAGATCGCCACGACGCATTCCATTTCTGCCGGCCTCGATTACCCCGCCATCGGTCCCGAGCACGCCTGGCTCGCCGACCAGCGTCGCTCGGAGTATACTGCCGTTTCCGACCAAGCCGCTCTCGACGCCGCGCGCCTGCTATCCCGCACCGAAGGCATCATTCCCGCGCTCGAATCCGCCCACGCCATCGCTGGACTCATCGAGCGCCTGCCCAAAATGAGCAAAGACAATCTCGTTATCCTCAACCTCTCCGGCCGCGGCGACAAGGACATGGACACTTACTCCCGCCTGCTTTCAGCGTAGCTGTTTAGAGAGGCACAATACTTTGGATCAATCGACGGCCTCTGTGCTGGAGAGCGATTCATAGGTTGATGGAGAACGGGCAACAAATTCATCACGGAGATTGTGGGGTTTGGTGGAGTAAGAGCGTGGCAGGCAGCGTTTAACTTATTTGCGCCACCTCCGATTACAGAATTTGAAGAATTACTTCGAACCATGCGAGATCGGCTCTAAACTGCGGCCCAAGACCGCGGATGGGATGGCTGACCCACAACGGTGATGCTTTCCTGAGAGGTCCTATATTTAGGTGCGGTTTTTGCTAATCTTCTTCAGACTCAAATGATGGTTACGCCTCCCAACTCGACCCGCATCTCCAAACGCTTCGCCGAACTGCGCGCATCCGGCGAACTTGGCATCGTCGCTTACATCGTCGCGGGCGATCCTTCCCTCGACGCCTCATTGAAATACGTCCTGGCACTCGCCGAAGGCGGTGCGGACTTCATCGAACTTGGCGTGCCCTTCAGCGACCCGCTTGCCGATGGTCCCACCATCCAGCGCGCCTCCGAACGCGCTCTGAAATCGGGCACGACGCTCGCCGGCGTCATCGATCTAGTTCGCCGCATTCGCAAGTCGACTCCGCCCGCGAGCGAAGTTCCTCTCGTCCTGTTCAGCTACTACAATCCCATCTTGCAGATGGGCCTCGAAAAATTCGCATCTTCGGCCGCGGCTGCCGGCGCAGACGGCGTTCTCGCCACCGATCTCACGCCCGAAGAATCCGACGACTATCGCCGCATTCTCGCCGCTCAACACCTCGATACCATCTTTCTCGGTGCTCCGACTTCCACCGACGACCGCCTCGCGAAAATCGCCGCTTGCTCTTCCGGTTTCCTCTATCTCATTTCGCGAACCGGCGTCACCGGTGCGAAGGATGCCTTGCCTGACGATCTCCCCGCGCTCTTGCGTCGCTCCCGCGCCGTCACGCAACTTCCCATCGCCGTCGGCTTCGGCATCTCACTTCCCGGCCACGTTTCCGTTCTCGGCGGCCTGGCCGACGCCGCCGTCATCGGCTCCGCTCTCGTTTCCGAAATCGAAAGTGCCACGAAGTCCGGCTCTCCGGCCGCCGCAAGCGATGCCCTCACTGCGCTTGGCAATCGCATCCACGCGCTCAAAGAAGCCGCCCGCCACGGCCTCTCCCGCCGCGAGGTCGCCCCATGATGAGCACCCCTCGAGTTTTCGCACTTCGCCACGCCGCTGTCATCCTGGGGCGATGCGACAAGCATCGCCGAAGAATCTCAGCATCAACACGGGCGACAAACACGCCCGACGTCCATCGATGGCAACCACTTCGTTTCTGGCTAGAGGCCATCCCATGAACCTCAGCGACTGGCGCCGCCGCATCGACGAAATCGACAAGAAACTCGTGGAACTCTTGAACGAGCGCTCGCGCTGCGCTCTTGAAATCGGCAAGCTCAAACAAGCAGCGAAAATTCCACTCTATCAGCCCGACCGCGAAAACGAAGTCTTGGAGAACGCCGAGCGCAATAATCCCGGTCCGCTGACCGACGCTGCCATTCGCCGTCTCTTCGAACGCATCATCGACGAAGCCCGCGCCGCCGAACGCGACGCCATGCACTCTGGCGACGGCAGTGCCAAAGGCGGGCAGGAATGAGCCGCTCTTTTTGGAAGGGTAGTTGCAGTGGCGGGACTTTTCTCCCGTGCTTTTCGCTTCGAATCGTTTAGAGAAGGAAACAGGAAACTCTTATGGTCATCGTGATGCAAGAAGGGGCCACCGACGCCCAAATCCAGCATGTCATCGACCGCCTCGTTGCCAGCGGCTTCAACGTTCACCGCTCCACCGGCGAATCGCACACCGTCCTCGGCGCCGTCGGCGTTCACCGCGACTTCGATCACCGCGACTTCGAATTGCTCGACGGTGTGCGCGAGGTCATGCGCATTACTCAGCCGTTCAAACTTGCCAGCCGCCAGTTTAAGCCCGAAGGTACCATCGTCGATCTCGGCCGGGGTGTTCGCATCGGCGGCGCGGAAGTGGTCGTCGCCGCCGGCCCCTGTTCGGTCGAATCCCGCGAGCAAATCCATTCCGTTGCCGCAAGCGTCGCCCAGGCCGGCGCGAAGATCCTGCGCGGCGGCGCCTTCAAGCCGCGCACTTCTCCTTACGCCTTCCAAGGCCTGGGTGAACCGGGCCTCCAGATCATGCGCGAAGCCGCCGACAAATTCGGCCTCTTCACCATCAGCGAAGTGATGGACGCTTCGCAGATTCAGATGATGATGGGTTATGTCGACGTCTTCCAGGTTGGCGCGCGCAACATGCAGAACTACTATCTCCTTCGCGCGCTTGGCGAAATCCGCAAACCTGTTCTCCTCAAGCGCGGCATGTCCGCCACTATGGAAGAACTGCTGATGAGCGCCGAATACATACTTGCTGGCGGCAACTACAACGTAATTCTCTGCGAGCGCGGCATTCGCACTTTCGAAACCTACACGCGCAACACCTTCGATATCGCTGCCATTCCGGTCATCAAAAAACTTTCCCATCTGCCGATGCTCGCCGATCCTTCTCACGGCACCGGACGCCGCGACAAAGTGCCACCCATGGCCCGCGCTGCCGTAGCCGCGGGTGCCGATGGTCTGCTGATCGAAGTTCACAACGATCCCGACCACGCCCTTTCCGACGGCGCCCAATCTCTCGAGCCCGCTTCCTTTACCCAACTCATGGCCGAGCTCCGCATCATCGCCCCAGCCATCGGCCGCCGCATCGCCTGACCCATGCCCGGCGCCCACCTCATCTCCCGCGTCACCATCCTCGGCACCGGCCTAATCGGCGGCTCCTTCGCCCTCGCTCTCCGCAAATACGCCACCGACCTCCACATCTCCGGCTGGGACCGCCCCGAGGTCGTTCGTGAAGCGCAAACTCGCGGCGCAGTCAACGAAGCCTTCTCCGGCGACCTCGCTCCCGCCCTGCAAAACTCCGATCTCATCTACATCGCGCTTCCCATCGCCGCGACGATAGGAAATCGCGCGCCACGCTTCTCCTCACGCGCTCGTCACCGACGCCTGTAGCACCAAAGTCCGCATCGCCCAAGCCGCCGCCGAACTCTTTCCTGGCGAAAAGGACCCGCTTTTCCTCGGCGGCCATCCCATGGCCGGCAGGGAACTCCCGGGAATCACCTATGCTGACGCCGACCTCTTCCGCGAGAACACCTACGCCCTAATCGCCAAGTCTTCCGAATCCGTAGTGGCGGGTCGGAACTTGTCCCCGCCGGGTCGGGAGACCGGTTCTTCTTCCGCGGCAAATGAGCCCGCCTTCACTGACGAGCCCCGCATTTCGGCCTTCGTCAAAATCCTTGAGAAAATCGGCGCCCGCCCGCTCTGGCTTGGTGCCCCGCAACATGATTACGCCGTCGGACTCGTCTCGCATCTCCCACAACTGGCAGCCGTGGCTCTGGCGTCTTTCCTTTACGACCGCCTCGATGAAAACGGCCTGCCCATCACCGTCGCTGGCCCTGGCCTCCGCGACTCGCTCCGCCTCGCCGGCAGCCCCTATTCCACGTGGCGCGATATCGTCCTCACTAATCAGGAAGTCCTCTCCGCCGCGCTCGATCTGTTTGCCCGCCGCCTCGACGATCTTCGCGAAAAACTCGCCTCCCGCGAGCTTGAAGTCGACTTCGAGGCCGCCAACGAACTCTACAAACTCCTCCGTTCGCTGTAACAAAACTCTCTCATTCATTCGTGATAACGATTGACATGTGGGCCGCAAGACCTCGGCAATTTAGGCCGCGGATGCAGGGCCCTCTTGATTTCTGCGGCCCATGGTCCTTGCTCTTCGGTGCATTTTCGACATCCTCTCTCCCTAAAAGGGAGAGGGTTGCTCGGCCTCCCGCTGGTTTTTGCGGGACGGCTTCGCGGGGTTCCTGACCTGGCGCCCTTAGTTCAGGCGAAAACAGCGAACCGGCTCGAAAGCCTTGCCATGCCTCGACCTCCTACTGGCCGTTACTCCCGCATATCCTTTAGCCGGGCAAGCTCCTAGTCCTGAAGCGGTCTCTATCACTCACGTCACCGTCGAATTCGAGCTCCACCGCAACCTCTTCACTGCGGACAAGCAGTTGGTCGGACTCATGTTCCGCGCAGGCGTGCCGCTTCTGGCTGGCACCGATGCGCCCTGCTCGTCGAATCGGGGCTTACTCCCCTGGCCGCGCTGCAATCCGCGACTCTTCACCCCGCCGAATTTCTCGGCCGCACCGGAGAGCAGAGCCTCATCGCCCCAGGAAAACGCGCCGACCTCGTTCTCCTATCCGCCGATCCCCTCGCCGACATCAACAACACCATGCAGATTCAAGCCGCCTGGCTCCACGGAAAATACCTCGACCGCGCCTCCCTCGACCGGCTCCTCGAAGACGCCAAGCGCCGCTCCGGCAAAGGCAAGCTGCACTAGCTCACTTGCTCACCACACTGGTTACGAGTCATGGCGACCGATTCCCACACTTGGGGCGTCTTCCAGCTCCGCCGCTGATGAAGTAAACTGCCCCGAACACTTCGGAGCACCGTATGGACAAACGCATCGCCTCCGCCGACGTCGCCGTTGAGAAGATCCACGACGGCGCAACCATTCTCATGGGCGGGTTCGGTCTCTGTGGCATCCCAGAAAACCTCATCGCTGCTGTCCGCCGCAAAGGTATAAAGGACCTGACCATCGTCAGCAACAACGCCGGCGTCGACGATTTCGGCATCGGCCTGCTGCTCCAGGGGCGCCAGGTCAAAAAAATGATCTCCACCTACGTCGGTGAAAACAAGCTCTTCGAGCAGCTCGTCCTCGGTGGGGAATTGCAAGTGGAATTGAATCCGCAAGGCACGCTCAGCGAGCGCCTCCGCGCCGGTGGCGCTGGCATACCCGCGTTCTACACGCCCACGGGATACGGCACCATGGTGGCTGACGGAAAAGAAACTCGCGAATTCGATGGCCGCCAGTACGTCATGGAGCACGCCATCCGCGGCAATTTCGCCTTCGTCAAAGCTTGGAAGGGTGACCGCTGGGGCAATCTCATCTACCGCAAGACCGCGCGCAACTTCAATCCCATGATGGCCACCGCTGCCGACTATGTGATCGCCGAAGTCGAACAACTCGTGGAACTCGGCCAGCTCGACCCCAATCAAGTTCATACTCCCGGCATCTTCATCGACGCCATCTTCCAAGGTCTGAACTACGAAAAGCGAATCGAACGCCGCACTACCAGGAAGGTGTGATCTTGAGGCGCCGACATCTTTTGATTCTTGGTAGGCCGCGGGCTGGGCCCGGCTACCGAGGATTTGACCATGGCCCTGACCAAAGATCGAAAACGTAGCCGAGACTTTAGCCTGCACAAGCGCAAACATCCTTGGCTCAAACTGGGCGACAGCGATAATCGCCCGCAGAGCCGGTATTAGTTTTTCTTTACAACTGAAGACGTATGGCTGAGAATTTTTTATGCCATTGACCGAAGACCAAAAACGCGAACGCATCGCCCGCCGGATCGCCCTCGAACTCCGTGACGGTTACTACGTCAATCTTGGCATCGGCATGCCCACACTGGTCGCCAATTACGTCCCCAAGGGCATGGATGTCATTCTGCAATCCGAAAACGGAATGCTCGGAGTGGGCCCTTATCCGCTCGAATCCGAAGTCGATCCCGACCTCATCAATGCCGGCAAGGAAACCATTACCGAACTCCCCGGCACCTGCTTCTTTTCCTCGGCCGATTCGTTCGCCATGATTCGTGGCGGCCACGTCGATCTCACCGTTCTCGGCGCGTTGCAGGTCGATGAGAAGGGAACCCTGGCCAATTGGGCCATCCCCGGAAAAATGCTCAAAGGTATGGGGGGTGCCATGGACCTCGTCGCCGGCGCCAAGCGCGTCTTCATCGCCATGGAACACGCCACTCGCGACAACAAACCAAAAATCCTGAAAAAATGCACGCTCCCGCTCACCGGCATCGAAGTCGTCGATCACATCGTCACCGAGCTCGCCCTGATCGACGTTACTCCCGGCGGCCTCCTCCTCCGGGAACTCGCTCCTGACGCCACGCTCGACCTCGTCCAGTCTCTCAGCGAGCCCCAATTGCTCGTTCCTCCTGGCGGCCCTAAGTCCATGCCGATCTGAACGACCGGCTTTTCACTGCGCTTCAGGAGTGGAACCACTGAGGTGCCGGGCGGTGGTGAACGAATAGTGGAATCCGGATACGATGCTCAATACCGTGACCGTATAGACCAGCAAGTGGTTAAGTACACCCACATGGTAATGGGGATAGGCAGCGCCTAAAACGACCAGGAAGACAAGGATGATCTCGGTGGCGGTGGTCAGCTTACCGTAAATGCTGGGAGGAAATGGCCGGTAGCCGGAGATGAGCAGAATCACCACGGCGACAATGAGGATCAGGACGTCGCGACTGAGAACCAGGATGGTGAGCCACCAGGCGAGCTGCTTCTTGAATGCCAGGATGAGGAATGAAGAAGAGAGCAAGAGCTTGTCGGCGATGGGATCCAGATACGCACCGAGAGAGGAACGTTGATTGAGGCTGCGGGCCAGAAGCCCATCGATTCCGTCCGATAGCCCCGAAACCACCAGAACGAGCAGCGCCCACCGGTACCTCTCGTACGACATCAGAATGAGAAACAGCGGCAGAAAGCCAAGCCGCAGAAAAGTAATTTGATTGGGTACCGTCCAAATGCGACCTTGCATTGCGTTTCAGGATAGCGCAGTTCAGGCAAATTGCGCGAGATAGTCGGAGAGGGAACGCCCCACTTTCCGCGCGAAAAGCTCATTCATCGAGGGGATGGAGCCGGAGGGTTCGTCCAGGGAGATGCGCTCGACGCGGTTCATGGGAAAGAAAATGGTGGGAAGGCCCATGCGCTCGCCATCGGGTTGATTGATCTGCCGTATGAAGTGATCGAAGGAATTCAGATCAACTCCGCGGATCGTAACCCCGGAAGGGTTGATGGTCAGGAGCTCCCCCCACACTTTTTCCTTGGGTGTGTGCAGGCTGACGACAACTATTGAGTGTGGGTCCATTGCTGTCTTGACCAAGAGTATCGCAAATTGCGGGATGTGGGGAGTTGGACCAAAAGAAAACCGCGGGAAAATCTGGTTGAAGAGGAAAGTACGCGTAGAACAAAGAATGTGTCCTGGCACCAGCGAGGATGGCCAGCGTGGATTCGAAGCGAAAAAAGAAGGCCGGCGAAACGCCAACCAGCGTACGACAATACCCTAATCCTCAAACTTCTTTCTACCGCTGCCAGGGCAGAGTATCGCGATAATGCAATATCATCAGAGCGAAGCATGCAATCACAACCATACCTGCCAGCCATCCCAACCCATAAGCGGTGCGGCGTTCACTTGCATTCATCGGCTGGCGATCGGCAAATAATTTTCCGAGTCCAAATCCCGCCGCCAATCCGGCGAAGTGCGCGTAGTTATCGATCCCCATCCCAGAAAAACCGAGCACAAAAAGGATGACCACAGAAGTAACCAACCTTGACCGTAGGTCTCGCATGTAGGCTCCACCGCGCTTTGTGGTGATTGCCAGCATTACTCCGACCAGCCCCAGGAGCGCGCCGCTTGCGCCGAGCGAGAAGTTGCCAAACCAAGCGCTGACGAGGAAGCCAAAAGCCCCTGTCGCGACATACAGAAACAGGTAACGCGCGGAACCATAGAGTTCTTCCAAAGCCGGACCAAGTTGCATCAAGGACATCATGTTGAATCCGATGTGGATCAGCCCGCCATGCAGGAACATGGCCGTAACCAGTCTCCACCATTCGTGTCCAACAAAAACCGGGAAAGGATGGCTGGCACCCAGGCGGTACACGGTCTCGCCGCCCATGCCCCACAGAATCTTAAAGCCTCCTCCTCCCCCCTCATTGGCGAGGGCCACCCAACTGATGCCGAACATCAGAATGTTTGCGACCAGCAGCGCGGAGGTCACGGGCGTTTCTTGTTCGCCGAAAAGTCCGGAAAGTTTCTTGCTCAGTGCCGCCAGAGAAAATCGCAGGTTTGCGCCACACTCGTGGCAGCGCGTCGCGCTGATGCCCACCAGCGCTCCGCAAGCCGGGCATATTTTCGGCCGAGGTTGCTGGTCACCTCCGCCAAAAAATCCCTGCACCGCGTTCTTCCACTTTTCCACGCGCCATTGCCACCGATAGGGAAGCGCCAATTCTCCTCCTTGCGACCCGCACACCGCGTTCCTATAATACCCAAGTCGCCGCACTTCTTCTCTGCATGGCGATTTTTCCGAGGACCTGGCGCTTATGGACAAATTCGAAGAATTCGGCAAGCGCATCGACGAAGAATTCGCGCGGCTTAAAAGCATCAGAAACTTCGAAGATTTTGGCAAGCGAGTTGACGAAGAACTCGCGCGCGTGAAGAGTTTTGTAAAAGAGGATGTCGCGCCCGAAACGGAAAAGCGTGCGGCGCAGTTTTTGCGTGAAGTATCCGAAAAGCTCACCGAGGCGGCCGCTTGGATTGAAGCGCGCAACGCTGGGCGCAATGCGCGGAGCGGCGAGCCTCCTCCGGCAGGGCAGCCTCCGCCATCGTCATGACCCAGGCGACGCCTTGAACAGTTCACCGGAAACAGTTTCCGTCACCTTAGATTCGCGCAAACGCGTTTCCCAGCGGCAACCTGGTTGTCTGAATCATTCACGCACGCCACCACGTCTTCTCTGTGCGCTCTGCGCTCTCTGTGTCCTCTCTGTCAGTTCTCCCGGCTGCGCGTCGCGCAAACCAATCGCCGATCGCCGCCAGCGGCCTCCCGCGCATCCTTCCGAGACGCCCGCGGATACGGCTGAGTCTGCCAAACGGGCCACGGACATTCCCGAAGTTACTGCGCCGGGGGCAACTGCGAAGCGCAACAGGCCCGCTCCCGCGCCTGCTCCTTCCGGCTACACGGAGGAAGGCAACGCTTCCTGGTATGGCGTACCGTTTCACGGGCGGCACGCTTCGAACGGCGAGGTCTACGACATGTATAAACTCACCGCGGCGCACCGCACGCTGCCATTCGAGACCATGGTTCGCGTCACCAACCTAAACAACGGCAAGTCCACGGTGGTTCGCATTACCGACCGCGGCCCGTTTGTCGATAATCGCATCATCGATCTCTCTCTCGCCGCTGCGCGAGAAGTCGATTCTGTTGACGCCGGGGTCGTGCCGGTGCGCGTGGAAGTTCTTGGCGGCGTCGATCCCATCGCTGGTTTTTTCACCGTGCAGGTCGGTGCTTTCCGCGATCGCGGCAACGCCGAACGGCTCCGCGACCGGCTCAGCACCTCCTACTCGCCCATCTTTATTCAGCAATATGATTCTCCCGATGGCATGTTTTATCGCGTGCGCGTCGGCAGGATCTCCGGCGAAGACGCCGCGCGCCAGCTCGGCGAGCAACTCCGTGACCGCGAAGGATTTACTCCGTTTGTTACGCGTCTCGACGAAGGCTCACCCGGAGGAGGGAACCGATGAGCACCGACTGCCTGTTCTGTAAGATCGCGGCGAAGAAGATTTCATCGAAGATGGTCTACGAAGATCCTGAAGTCTTCGCCTTCGAGGATGTCAGCCCGCAGGCGCCCACGCACATCCTGATCTGTCCGCGGAAGCATTTCGAGTCGTTGACTGAAGCCGCATCCGAAGATCAACTTGTTCTAGGCAAGTTGCAGCTGGTCGCCGCACAGCTTGCCCGCGAACGCAACCTCCTCGGAGGCTACCGCACGGTGCTGAACAATGGCAGCGGCGCGGGCCAGTCCGTTTTCCATCTTCATTTGCATTTACTTGGAGGCCGCAATTTCCGCTGGCCTCCGGGTTAGATGTTGATAGTGAAGCCGCGGTAACGCGGAGACGCAATGGACGGCTCGATGGACGCTTGAGTGTTTCTAGATGAACAGCTCCTGGATTTTGCATGAGTTACACCGCTCTCTGAGCAACGTGATTTGGCTCGGAGTGCTAAACGACGCGATTCGGAGCGTGCGACCCGCACTCGTCCACCCGGGTATGGCACGCCCCTACGCTCTCCAGCGTGATATGGCGGGAAGACGCGCTACATACCAGGATTTTCTGCCCTGGTGGGAAGACGCCGATCCTGATTCCTATATTGCTGGAGGCCAGGGCAGAATACCCCGAGCTGCCGACTGAACTCTCCTGCAGTCTCCCATTTCGCTTGATGCCCGCACAGGATAGAATGGCGCGCTTTCGGAGGATGACGAGATGCGTTCGCGGCGTTGCTCTTTTTTGACGATCTATCACGTGATTGCCATGATGATACTGCTGGCATGGTTTGCGTCCGGGTCACGGGCTCAGACGGTTGCCGGAGGCAAGGCGCTCACCGTGGAGCGCATCTATTCTTCGCCGAGCTTGAGTGGGCGGTTGACGCGCGGGCTCACCTGGACTCCCGACGGCAAGCAGCTCAGCTTTTTCGAAACAAAAGGCTCCGGTAAGGAAGCCAAGACAGAACTTTGGGTGATGGACGCCGCGTCAGGGGAACGCCGTCTGCTCGTTGCCGCCGACCAACTGGAATCCATTTTGCCGGTGGATACCTCGAGACCGACGCAAGCCACGGGCCTCGGCCGTCGCGCACCCTCCGAATATCAATGGATGCCCGATGGCACGAGCATTCTGTTTCAAGGCCCCACGGCACTTGCTTGGCTGGACGTGAAGTCGCAAACGGGGCGCACGCTGGTCGCGGGTAAAGCCACGCTGGCGGACGTCAAGATTTCTCCCGATCGGCGAAATGTGAGTTTTGTCCGCGATCACAACCTTTGGCTCGTCAATCTCGCCGACGGCAAAGAACGCGCGATCACCGAAGGTGGCACGGAAGAGATTCGCAGGGGCGAACTCGATTGGGTTTATCCCGAAGAGCTGGAGATCAAGACCGCGTACTGGTGGTCGCCGGATTCCTCGGCGATCGCGTATCTCCAAATGGACGAACGCCAAGTCTCGCAGTACCCCCTGGTTGATTTTTCCTCGCCGAGCGGGAAAGCCGAAATGGAGCGTTATCCTACGGCCGGAGGCGCCAATCCCGTCGTACGCGTTTTTGTGGCCTTACTAAGCGGTGGCGAACCTCGCGCTGTGGACACCGCAGCGGAAACCGACATCTACATTCCTCGCGTGAACTGGCTCCCGGACTCCAAACATCTCGCGATTCAGCGCCTGAATCGCACCCAAACCATGCTTGATCTCCTTTTTGCCGACACCGTCACAGGCAAGACCCGCACCGCTCTCAGCGAAAACGATCCTAATTGGATCAACGTGAGCGACGATCTCTATTTTCTCAAGGATGGCAGGCGCTTCCTGTGGTCGAGCGAGCGAAGCGGCTATCGCCACTTCTATCTCTACGACCTTGAAGGGGAACAGCTCGCGCAGCTCACCAAGGGCGACTGGGGCGTCTCATCGCTGGACGCTGTCGACGAATCCAAAGGCTTTGTCTATTTCACCGCCGCGGAAAAATCTCCTCTGGAACGCCACCTCTACCGCGTGGGCATCGACGGAACCGGGTTCACCCGGCTCACCAAGGACGAGGGCACGCACACCGCAGTTCTTGCGCCCAATGCTGCCGCCTTCTACGACACCTATTCGAACACTTCGACGCCACCGCGCCAGGACCTCTACCGCGCCGATGGATCGCGTATCGCTACTATTAACGAAAACAAAGTCGCCGAGCTTGCGGACTACCGTCTCTCTTCCATGGAAATTCTCACCGTGAAGTCGCGGGACGGCGTCCAGCTCAACGCCAGCATCATCAAGCCGCCAGACTTCAATCCTCAAAAGAAATATCCCGTGTTGGTTTACACGTATGGTGGTCCTCACGCTCAAGTTGTGCGCAATGCCTGGGGTGGCGCCAACTTCCTTTGGCACCAGCTCATGGCACAAAAAGGCTACATCATTTTTTCGCTGGACAATCGCGGTTCGGCGGGGCGGGGCCATGCCTTTGAAACGCCGCTGCACTTTCGCATGGGCGCACAGGAGCTTTCTGACCAGCGCGACGGCGCGCAATATCTCAAGTCGCTTCCCTATGTTGATGCCAATCGCATCGGCATCTGGGGATGGAGCTACGGCGGTCACATGACGCTGCACGCCATGTTTGAAGCCGGCGATGATTTCAAAGTGGGTTTCGCGGGCGGCCCGGTTACCGACTGGCGCTACTACGATTCCATCTACACCGAGCGCTACCTCGGCCTTCCGCAGAAAAACGAGAAAGGGTATCAAGATTCTTCACCGGTAAAATATGCCAGTCAGCTCAAAGGCAAACTGCTGATCGCTCATGGAACCGGCGACGACAACGTGCATTTCGCGAACACCCTATCGGTGATTAACGATCTTATTGAGGCGGGGAAATACGTTGAGGTTCTGGCGTTTCCCGGTCGCGGCCATGGGGTCAGCGATCCACCGGCGCGCCGCCTCCTGATGCAACGCGTCACTCAATTCTTCCTCGATAACCTTTGATCTGTCGAGCGGCCGCACCTCACGGATGCGTGTGTATGGCGCGACTTATCTACTGCAGGCCGAAATACTCGACGTGGACGTAGCGTCCCAGTCGCGCATTGAACAGCAAATACCAGCCGGGGTGGTGATCGTCGTCGTAGACGTATACGCGATCGCGGTTCCATTCCCAATCGCGGCAGTGATCGAGGTCGTACGAGGCAACCACCCAGTTCGAATTGTCGTACAGCACGACGCGCCGCGTCCGGTAATCGATTCGCCGCGCGACAAACTCCGCTCTCACGTGTTCGTAGCGGCCATGCGGGTACGGCCGGCCCGGCCGAATGCGGTCGTGTTCGGAATCCCAGTTGCGGTAGTGGGCGTTTTGCGGGTTATCCCAGCCCTTGTGTTTTCCATTGTCGTGCCGATCATCGCCGCGATCTTCGTGTTTCTCCTGACCTTTGTGCTTGCCATTGTCGTGCCGGTCATCGCGGTCCCGCTGCGGTGCCGCGACCGTGAGCGTTCCTGCCAATGCCATGAACAAAGCGCCCGCTATGATTTTGCGCATAAGTGTTTTCTCCAGAAATTGCGATGCTGGTCGGCGTTCCCTCTCCTGATGCCCCAAAATCTGCCGATTCGGATTTCCGCAGGCAAAAGGGTGCATGACTCATTGTCCTCCCAGGCTGCCTTTCCTTTCCAGGAACAAGAAATTTGGTTTGTCCATTCGGTACGCCCATGCGCGGAATCGAGCATCGTGGAGATGCTCTTTCTCTAGAGGACGGGGTTTATCTTCGTTCTTTCGGCGTGCTTAGGCCTTATAATCCGGCCGACCCGGAGGTCACTGTGCTCAGACGAATTCTCTGCGTTGCGTTGTTGGCCCTGCCTCCTTCGCCTGCACTGGCGCAGCAAACGCCGCAGGAGAAAGAACAAATTCTTTGGCAAAAGCTGGAAGTCGCAATCCAAGACGTCGATCGCAACCTCGACGGCGTTCTGGCCGTGGCCATTCTCGATCTCTCCACCGGGCAGAAATACTTGTTCCACGCCGATGAAGTGCTTCCCACGGCCAGCTCCATCAAGATCGCCATCCTCGCCGAACTCTATCATCAGGTGCAGCAGGGCAAACTCAAACTCGGTGACCTCTACACGCTGCAATCGTCCGATCTCGTTGGCGGAAGCGGCGTCGCCGGCGCGCTCACCCCCGGCGTCACGCGGCTAACACTTCGCGACGTTGCCGCTCTGATGATTTCCGTTAGTGACAATTCCGCCACCAATGTCATCATTGACCGCATCGGAATGGAAAACGTGAATGCGCTGCTCGATTCGCTTGGCCTGACGCATACCCGTCTTCGGCGGAAGATGATGGATGTGAAGGCCGCCGCAGAAGGCCGCGAGAACATCGCCACGCCGCGCGAGATGATGATCCTGCTGGAAGATTTGTATCGCGGAAAAATATTAAATAAGCAGATGACCGACGATTTCTTTGAGCTCCTCAGCATCCACAAGGAAAGCTACATCCCGCGAGAATTACCCGAAGATCTGCGAATAGCCAATAAGCCGGGGGAGCTCGAGGGCGTGCGCAATGACTCCGGCATCGTTTTCACTGGCCATCGACCGTTCGTCATCAGCGTGATGACCACCTATCTGCACCGGGAAAAGGACGGCGGTGAAGCAATCATTCGGATTGCGACGGCTGCGTATCAAATGTTCGACCGCCTCAGCCGTGCATCCCAATACGGCCGCGTTGTTTCCGCTCACGACACGGGCAACCCCTGATGGGGATGCCTTTTTTTGTTAAGGCGCCACGACGTCTTTCAGCTTGGACTTCACCTGCACAGCCGAAAGGCTTGACGCGTCCCAGCCGCCGCCGAGGGCTTTGATGAGCAGGACGCTGGTGACCAGCTCCTGGCCCTGGATGATGGCAAGTTCCTGCTCGTTGTTGAGCAGATTCTGCTGTGCGTTGACCACATCCAGGTAACTCACCAGCCCGCCAGTGTACCTACTGTTGGCGATGTCCAGAGTACGGCGGGCGGAGTCGACGGCCTGTTGCTGTGATTGCTTGGCCTGGTCCAGAACGGTCAAGCCGGTAACACCGTCCTGCACTTCACGGAAGGCATTGAGGACCGTGTCGCGATAGCCGGCCACGCTGGCGTCGTAGCCGGACTTCGCGAATTGGACCTGGGCGCGCCGGGAACCACCACTGAAAATGGTTTCCGCCACGTTTGCGCCAACCCCCCAAACGGTGCTCTGCACATTGAGGAGCTTGGCGATGTCCGCGGCCTGCCAGCCGCCATTTCCAAGAAGACTCAGCGACGGAAAGTACGCGGCCCGGGTAATTCCGATCTGCGCGTTGGCGACGGCCATTTGGCGCTCGGCTTCGGCGATGTCCGGACGCCGCTCAAGGAGATCGGAAGGCAGCCCGGCGGCCAACGAGGGCGGCACCGCGTTCAGTTCCTTACTCGGAAGACGGAAATCCGGCGCCGGCTTTCCCACCAGTACGGCGATGGCATCCTCAAACTGTTTTCTCTGCTGCAGCAGCAGGATCGCCTGCGTCTCGGTGGTGTTGAGCAGGGTCTCTTCCTGAGCCACGTCCAGCCCCGAGGCTACCCCGCCCTTGTGCCGCGAATCCACCAATTGCAGGCCTTTTTTTAGATTCTGGACGGTGCGGTTCAGAATGCCCAGTTCCGTATCCAGCTGGCGCAGGGTGAAGTAATCGCCTGCGAGCTCGGCAGTGATGACCAGACGAACATTTTCGAGATCCGCGGCGCTGGCTTGGTAGGAAGCCTGGGCCGCCTCGATGCTGCGGCGGCGCCGGCCGAAGAGATCGACTTCGTAGCCCACCGTGAACGGCAGAATGTTATTGGACTGCGATACCGCGGACTTCACAGGAAGACTGCTGTTAGCCGGCCGGTTACCAGAGAGCCGCTGGCGTTCAGTGCTTGGAGTTGTCGAAAGGACAGGGAATTGCGTGGCGATCTGAACGGCAGCCGAGGCTCGGGCCTGCTCCAGCCGAGCGGCTGCAACTTTGATGGTTTGGTTTGCGTCGAGCGATTGTTTTTCAAGGGCGCCCAAATCATCATCGTTGAAAGCGCTCCACCATTGGCCCTTGGCGAGGCCGTCTTTAGGAGCGCTTTCGCGCCACGGCTCGGCGACATCCCATTTCGCTGGCACGGGAGCCGTGGCGCGCTGGTATTTCGGCCCCACCGTGCAGCCACCGACGAAGGCACAAACGGCAAGCCCGGCCAGGGCGGAGAATTGCCTGGTGCGTTTCATTATTGTTTCTTGGCCCCTGCGGCGGGGTTTGGCCGCGCACCCGGCTGGCGCGGCGGGTTGTCGAGCGCGATTTCCTTGACACGTACTTCCTGGCCGTCGTCGAGGGAGTCCGCGGGATTCAACACGATCCAGTCGTGAGCATCGAGGCCCTCGAGGACTTCGAGCGTGGTGCCGTAGTCGCGGCCGACGGTGAGCGACTTGAGGTGCGTTTTGTGATTTGCATCCACAACCACTGCGCGAAGCCCCTCGGAGCGAAATAACAGCGCGTTCACCGGTACAACCAGCCGGGCTCCGGACACCTTCACTTGCAAGTGCGCTTGGGCGTAACCGCCAGGGAGCAGCGCGCTATTGTGGTTCGGCACGTCCACTTCGGTGAGCAGCGTACGGGTGCCGGGGTCGATCGACTCAGCCGTGCGAACGACCTTGCCTTGGAAATTCTGACCGGGATACTGAGTGAGCTCGAGGTAGGCGCCAAGTCCCGCGCGAATAGAGGAAGCGTAGGCTTCTGGCACGCTGACGTAAGCGCGAATGGGATCGGTCTGCGCGAGAGAAAACAGCTGCTGCGATGTGCCGCCGTTCCCCGCATTGATCAACGTGCCCGTATCCACGCTGCGCCGCGTGATGACGCCGCTAAAAGGCGCATAAATATGTTTGAAGGATTCCAGTTCCTCGAGCCGCCGCACGTTAGCTTCCGAGGATTTTACGGTGGCGAGTTTGGCTTCCAGATCACCGACGGCGTTATCGACCTCCTGCTTGGAGACGCCGTCAGTTTTGATGAGTTCCTGGTAACGCGTTGCGGTGATCTTGGAGAGATTCGCGTTGGCCTGCGCGGTATTGAGTTCGGCGCGCGCCTGAGACAACTGCTGATCCACTTCGGGAGTGTCGATGTCCGCCAGCAACTCGCCTTGCCGGACGCGGCTGCCGATGTCGTGATACCACTTTTTCAGATAGCCGTTGGTGCGCGCATAGATGGGCGATTCAACATAGGCTTGCATGGCGCCAGGCAGGACGAGGTCCTCCTCCGCTGATTCCACGGAAGCATGAATCACCGCCACCGTGGGAATCGCCAGTGTTTCCGTCTCCTTGGCGAGCGCCTGATACTGCGAGCGGCGCTGGAACAGCGTTACCGCCCCGAGGACCACCAGCACAATCACGATAACGAAAAGAATCGTGAAGACTTGGCTGCCCTTTCTGCGTGGTTGCCCCTGGTCTGCAGGATCCATCTGAACTCCGCCTTCCATCATCACCCCATCCTCGCTCTTAATTCCAGATCGAAAATTTCAAACCGTTGCCGGCGACAACGATCGCCGCTCGGCCGATCTCCGCTCTCGGCGTCCGTGGATCATGGAGAAAACGCACGGAACAAAAAAGAGCGTGGCGAAGGTGGCAAAAACCAGCCCACCAATCACGGCCCGGCCAAGAGGCGCGTTTTGCTCGCCGCCTTCGCCGAGCCCCACGGCCATCGGCACCATTCCGATGATCATCGCCAGCGCGGTCATGAGCACGGGCCGGATGCGCACAAAACCGGCTTCGATGGCGGCATCCCGGGCGTTCTTGCCCTCCTCCATCTGCTCGCGCGCGAAGGAAACCATCAAGATGCTGTTCGCCGTGGCCACGCCCATGCACATGATCGCGCCGGTCAACGATGGGACGTTGACCGTGGTATGCGTCAGCAGCAGCGTCCAGCAGATGCCGGCGAGCGCGCCGGGCAAAGCGGTAATGATGACGAAGGGATCAAGCCAAGACTGAAAATTGACCACGATCAGGAGATAGGCAAGCACGATCGCGGCGAGCAAACCAAAGCCCAGCCCAGCAAAGGAACTCTTCATGGTTTGGACCTGGCCGCGAATGGCGATGTGGCTGCCCTTCGGCAAATCCTTCTCGATGGCCTGGACGCGCTTTTCCACTTCGTCGGCGACGCCCCCAAGGTCGCGGCCATCCACAGCCGCATAAACGTTGATCATCGGTTGCGTGGTGTAGTGCGATATTTCCGCGGGCCGGGCAGTCGTAGAGGTTTTGACCAGGTTTCCCAGAATTTGAGGTCTCGAACCCGGCATGCTGCCGCTGATGGGTGTATTTTGCAGCGCCTGGTAAGAGTCCACGCGATACTGGGGCTCCTGCACCGCCACGGAATACTCCACGCCGTTTTTCGGATCCAGCCAAAAAGCCGGGGCGGTCTGGAAGCTGGAGCTGAGCGAAACAAGAACGTTTTGTGCCACGTCACGCGACTGCATGCCCACGGATTGGGCCCGGGCCCGATCGATTTCCATAAAGAGCGTGGGATTGTCAAAGGCCTGCTGAACGTGGACATCCACCGCACCGGGAATGTGACGGAACTCGTTCGCGAGTTTTTCCCCGACGAGATAATTTCCGCGCTGGTTGATGCCGGTGACTTCCACGTCGATGGGCGCGGGAGTGCCGAAATTCAAGATTTGTGTCACGATGTCCGCCGGCTGAAAGAAGAACTGCACGCCGGGAAAACGCTGCGGGAGCTTTTCGCGCAAATCGTTGATGTACGCCCCGGTGGGCTTGCCGCGCACTTCCTTAAGCTGGACAAGAATTTCTGCGTCTGAGCTCCCGACGGTGCCGGCGTTGCTGTAGGTGAGGTTAATGCCGCTGTAAGGCAAGCCGATATTGTCGAGGACCGTGGTGAGCTCGTCTTTCGGGATGGTTTCACGGATGACGCCGTTTACCTGGTCGGCGAGACGCGCCGTTTCCTCGATGCGCAAACCAGTGCGAGCGCGCATGTGCAGGCGAATCTGTCCGGCGTCCACTTTCGGAAAGAAATCGCGGCCGAGAAACTCGGTGATTAAGACGGAAAAAACACAGAAGGTCAGGAAGCACACGGCGAACAGCTTGGGCGACTGCAGTGCGATACCCAACGCTCTCTGGTAGCCACTCCGGAATTTTTCAAAACTCCGCTCAAAACCCTGTTGATAGCGGCGGAAGAAGCCCAACTTTTCTCCCATGTGCTCGTCGGCGCGGTATTCGTCTTCCGTGCTCAGGAGATACATGGCCAAGGTGGGTACAATGGTGCGCGACCACATATAAGAAGCCAGCATCGCGAAGCTCACGGCTTCGGCTAGCGGAACGAACAGGAATTTAGCCACGCCGGACAGAAAAAACATGGGAATGAAAACGATACAAATGCAGAGCGTGGAAACAAGAGCGGGCACGGCAATTTGCTGCGCGCCGTCGAGAATCGCCTGGACGGTTTCCTTGCCCATGGCCAGGTTGCGGTTGATGTTTTCGATTTCGACGGTGGCGTCATCGACGAGGATGCCGACAGCGAGCGCGAGGCCGCCCAAGGTCATGATATTGATGGTTTGGCCCAGAGCGCTGAGACAGAGGATGCTGACGAGAATGGACAAGGGAATAGAGATGGCAATGATCAGCGTGCTTCTCCAGTTCCCGAGGAAGAGCAGAATCATGACGGCAGTGAGGCAGGCGGCGATGATCGCTTCGCGAATGACGCCCTGGATGGAAGCACGGACGTAGAGCGACTGGTCGAAAAAGGTAGAGATATGCAGGCCTTCTGGGACCGAGCCTTTGTTGTACTCGAGCATCTGCTTGACACGATCAACGATATCGATCGTTGAAGCGGTACCCGTCTTGTAGATACTCATGAGTACGCCGCGCTGTCCATTGGACAGAACGATGTTGGTCTGTGGAGAAAAGCCGTCGCGCACGTGGGCGACTTCCCGCATGTAAATCGTCGCGCCATTGACGGTCTTGACGGGAAGATCGTTGAGTTCCTCGACGGTTTGCGGGCTGCCATTCATCTCCACGTTGTACTCAAGAGTGCCAAGTTTTGCAGTGCCCGTCGGGAGAATCAGGTTTTGCGCACTGACGGCGTTGACGATGTCAACGGCAGAAAGCCCCTTAGCCTGGAGTGACGTTGGATTGATATCTACGCTGATGACGCGCTGCTTGCCACCGTAGGGGAAGGGCGTGGCAGCACCCGGCACGGTCGCCAGCTGCGTGCGGATAAAGTAGTTGCCGAAATCGAAAAGCTGCTGTTCGCTGAGAGTATCGCTGGTCAGGCCGATCTGGATGACCGGCACGGTCGACGCCGAATAGATGATCACCAGCGGCGGCGTGGTTCCCGGCGGGAGGAATCGCAAGAAGGTTTGCGAGATGGCGGCAGTCTGGGCCAGTGCCGTTTGAATGTTGGCGCCCGGTTGAAAGAAGACCTTGATGACGGCGATGCCCGACAAGGATTGCGATTCGATGTGCTCGACGTCGCTCACCAGGGTGGTGACGCCGCGTTCGACGTTGGAGGTGATGCGCTGCTCCATCTCCTGAGGTTGCAGGCCATTGTAGGTCCACACAAGACTGATGACCGGGATGTTGATGTCGGGAAAAATGTCCACGGGGGTGCGTAGCAGCACCACCGGCGTCAGCAGGATGATGGCCAGCGCCAACACGACAAACGTGTATGGCCTCCGCAGTGCTAGTCGGACAATCCACATAAGGCCTTAGTTCGCTCTCTCGTACCCCGGATTAGCCGCCGGGCTGCTTATCCGATTCCACTTAGATTCCCGGGAGCGTTTGTTTGGGTACGTCCCCGGTCGGGCCGCGATTCATGACCTGACCATCCTCGCGGGCACCCGTGTGCATGCCAATCGAAAAGCATGTCGACCGGATTAAGTCTTGCGTCCAGTATCAGTTAGAAACATCGAAGGGTCTTGCTCCCCTGTTTCCACAGTCCTTCGATACCCACATTCTGACATAGCGCACAATCGAGACTCCATCCAAATTGGACGGCGAACTGTGGCCATGGGTAAGGCGTCAATGAAGAAGCGTGCTGGAAGTAGCAGGGGTTATTTGTGGGTCATGGTGAAGACGCCGTCCCAGCCCGAGGGAGGCTCATCGAATAAGTATTCCTGGCAGCGCTTCCAATAGGCGCGGGACGGGCCGTCTTCGGGCCACTGGTCGAGAGTGGTTTGGAAAGATTTCTGGGCGTCTTCCCAGCGGCGTTTGCGATAGAGCTCATGGGCCTGCTCGAACAGATCCAGGCGGCTGCGCACTTCGTCCGGCGTGCCGTAAATGGAGCTTTCAGCCGCGCCACCAATAAGCTCGTAGATGGCCACCGGCTGGAGCTTGCCTTTCACGCGGATGAGATCGAGTTCGCGGAAGACGAAACCGTCGTCCTTGGCGGCGGAATATGTGGTTTCGTTGACCAGGATGTGCGTGCCGTAGTCTTTATTCAGTCCTTCCAGGCGTGAGGAGAGGTTCACGGTGTCGCCCAGGGCTGTGTAGCCGTAGCGCAGCGTGGAGCCCATATTGCCGACGCTGGCCACGCCGGTGTTCAGGCCGATGCCGATGTCGAGATGCGGCTTGCCTTCGGACTCCCATTTCTTTTGCATCTCGCGGACTCGCTCCATCATTTTCAGCGCTGTATTGCAAGCTCTGGCCGCGTGGCCGGGTTCTTCGAAGGGCGCACCCCAGAAGGCCATCACCGCGTCGCCAATGTATTTGTCAAGAGTGCCGTGATGTTCGAAAACCAGACGAGTCATGTCCGAAAGATACTGGTTCAGGAAATTCGCCAGATCCTGAGCGTCCAATTTCTCGGAAATGGTGGTGAAACCTCGAATATCGCTGAACATGACGGTAATGTCGGTTTTCTTTGGTTCGACAAGACGCGGATTGACGAGCAGGCGGCGGATGACCTCAGGACTGAGATATTGACCAAACGCTGAGCGGACGCGGCGTTTTTCTTTTTCTTCGAACAGCGCCCGATAGAGTGAGACGAGAAGCACGTTGGAACTCAGCGTAAGCGCCGGCACGCCGAAGTTGAGCCACCAGCCATGCAGAAATGCAAAATAGTCGACCGCCGCCAAAGGCACGATCAGGAACGCGCCGAACCACATCCAGCGTGGCGTAACGAGGGCCATCCAGATTCCCAGGGGGATACCGAAGAAAAAAACGAGCAGAACGTCGGCCAGCGTTTGCTTGGCTCCGCGATAAAGAAACGACTGGTGCAGAATGCAATCGATCACGTTCGCATGGATTTCCACACCGGGGTAGTCGAGACCTCCGTATGGCGTCGTTCGCAGATCGCCAATGCCTGTTGCGGTGGCGCCGACCAGGACGATAGTGCCGCCAAACGCCTCGGGAGAGATTTTCTTTTCCACGACGTCAGCGAGTGAATAGTGAGGGTATGTGTAACCTGGTCCATGAAAATTGATGACCACGCGTCCGAGGTCGTCCGTGCGAACCTGCGCCGATTGGTCGAAGAGAATGCGGTACACGCCCACCGGTCCGTATTCCAAAACAACCTGTTCATTTGGCAGGCGGAAATAGGATCGCACGGTCTGCACGTCGAGTGAGGCGTAAATGTCCCAATCACCGAAGTCCTTGGAGCGTCCGTAAGGAACGATGAGGTTGGCCTGGCGGACAACGCCGTCCACGTCGGGATACACGTTAAAGAACCCCGTCGAGGAGGCTTCCTCGCTGAGCGCGCTGGTAAGGATTTCCAGGTTTGCTTCCGTGCCCCTGGGTAAGAGATTGTCCGGTTGAAATTTCTCCATGAGGCTGATGCGATCCTGCTTGCCGGTTTCTGGGCGGAGCGGACGCACGCTCGGAAAAGAATAGAAGGCGATTTGATTTGCGTAGGTGTCGAGCGTTTTGTCATCCAGGCCGCGGAGGTCTGCTTCGGTGTGAAGAAAGAAATTTCCAAGCACAACCGCGCCAAAACGTTGAATGGCGTTGGCGAACTGCCTGTCCGCGTCGTACTGGGTGGCCAGCTTTTGAACTTCCGCTGAGAATAGCGGATCGACGGTTTCTCCGGATTTTCGGTGGGCCTCCATCTCTGCCCACAACGCGCGGATCGGAGCGGCGGTCTGGTCCGGTTTGCTGAAGGTCACGTCAAAGGCGACCACCTTCGCGCCATCTTCACGGAGCACGTCGAGCATCCTTGCAAAATGGGTTCTGGAAAAAGGCCACTTTCCTAGCACTTCCTGCGAGTGCTGATCGATGTCCACGATAACGATTCGCGGATCGATGGGCATGGCGCGGCGCGGGCGATAGCGGAAACGCGTGTCCAGCGAGTCGTACTCCAGGCGCTGGATAAAATTGAAAATGGGAGTAGTGCGTTCTCCGACGAAAGTAAAGTAGTACAGCGCCAGCGCAAGAAGGGTGATGACCACACTGATGACGAACGAGACGCGGTGACGCCACCATGTTAGAAGCAATTCGTAGAGGCTAAGAGCGCCCCGCCGCTGCCAGAATCCTTCTGACGGAGCTGCCATCGCTGGTCTGGCGCTACTCGCGGAAGATGAAGTTCAGCCGGACGCCGCAGACTTCGACGAGATCGCCGTCGTTGAGGCGCACTTGGCCGGAGATGGGAGCGCCGTTGATTTTGGGCACCTTGTCGCCGGGACCGAGATAGTAGCCGTCATCGCGCTGATTGATCTGCGCGGCCATCTGAGGCTTGAACCAGCCCTTGAGGCGAACGGTGGCCATCGGGGATTTTCCGATGACCGTGAGTTTGTTGGTCAGAACATACTCTTTCTGATCGGTCCGGCCATTGAGAGTGACCAGTGTCGGGACTTTCATGCGAGACGAGGCGAACTGCATGGATTCGCCCATGGCGGCAGCTTGCTGGAGCATCTTACGGCGTTCCTTGGTGTCCAGCACCATGGTTTCGTCGATGCGCGGCGCGGCAGCCTTGCGGCCGGAGTCCCAAGGCACCGGGGCATCGCCGCTGGTATCGACCTTGATCTTGTGTTTGCCGATATGGATGTTGTCGCCGTCGTGCAGGGTGGCGCGCTCGACACGGAGATCGTTCACGAAAGTGCCGTTGAGGCTGTCGAGGTCTTCAATGACCATGCGGCCGGCTTCAAAATAGATTTTCGCGTGATAGTTGGACACGGCGAGGTTATCGACGGGCAAATCGTTGTCCGGGGAGCGGCCGATGGTTACGGGCCGGCTGCCCACGGGAACCTCTTTCATGATTTTGTTGTCAAACATGAGGCTGAGCTTTGGCATCTCAATTTCCTCCAACGCTACCATTTGAACCTAGATTCTTGTCTGACCCACGACGCAACCACGAAAACCATCCCCTGGGGCTCTTTTCGAGCCGCACGGTCACTACCGAGATGTTGTCCGGGCCTCCGCGCTCATTGGCCAGGGCAACGAGTTTTTCCGATGCCCGGACGGGGTCGGTCTCCGCCTGGAGCGTTCCCGCGATTTCGGGCTCCGTGACCATGCGTGTCAATCCATCCGAGCAGAGCAGTAGAACATCCCGTGGGAAAAGCGTGTGCTCCTCAGCGTCCACTTCGATTTCCGCCTGTGCGCCAAGCGCGCGCAGCAAAACGCTTTGCATGTCACTTTCGTCGGCCTCGGCGGCAGTCAAAATGCCGCGCCGCACCTGTTCGGCCACGAGAGAATGATCCCGCGTGAGCTGAAGCAAGCTGCCGCTGCGGAGCAGGTAGGCGCGGCTGTCGCCAACGTGGGCGATGCTGAGTTTCGCGCCATCAATCCATGCTGCCGTCAGCGTGGCGCCCATGCCGTGCCGATCCGGGTCTTCTTCGGCGGACTTGAAAATGTTCTTGTTGGCAAGATGGACGGCGGTAGAAAGGCGTTTTGTTCGAGCACTCCAATTCGGGTCAACCCTGCCGATGACCATGGCTGCCGGATTGGTCTCGATGTCGAGGCAGTGATTCACGACGGTTTCAACCGCCATGGCGCTGGCGATTTCACCATGGGCTTCGCCCCCCATACCATCGGAGAGCACGAAGAGATGCAACGGCTCAACGATTTTGTAGCAATCTTCGTTGTTTGTACGCACGCGACCCATATCGGTCAGGCCGCCACTCGTGATTCGCACACAAACTCCTATTGCCGCCCTGAGCTTACACCCCTGGCCTACACTTGTACCCGGCGACTCTATTCTCACGCTAACAGAGCCCTAAGGCCGGCGAAAGGCTTTGAACCCTACTGATTACTCGCTCTTTCGCCACACGCGGGCGGAGAAGCGACGGGTCCTCATTTTATGGGCGATCGCCGTGTTGTGGCACACTTTGCGTGCCCGCCGTACGGGCTTTCGTTATACTTTCGATCTGCCCGGCCTCTGCGGCTGCGGCTCAACGTCCTTTTTCGATGGCGGGAATCAAAAAATCGAAGCCTAAGCGCGTCCCGAGAGCCCGAAACAAGGCGCTCAGCGCGACGAGGGCCACCCGTGACCTTGAAGAGCTGAACCGGGTCGGGATGGCCCTATCCGAGACACGCGATGTAGGGCAGCTGCTCGATCTGATTCTCAAGAAGGCCAGGGAAATCACCGCGGCGGACGCCGGCTCCCTGTATCTCCTGGAGAAGGACGGGGTTTCTGTGAAGGCTGGACTGCCTGTTCCATTGCTGCGGTTTAAGCTGACGCAAAACGACAGCGTACAGTTTCCTTTCAGCGAACACACGCTTCCGCTGACGGAAGATTCGATGGCCGGATACTGCGCGCTGCACGGAGAAGTCATCGAGCTCTCCGACGCGTATCGCATACCAAAAGCGCGGCCGTTTCATTTCAATGCCGCGTTCGATCGGCAGGCCGGCTACCGCACGCGCTCGTTGATCACGCTCCCGATGAAAAACGGGAAGGGCGAAATCCTCGGCGTGTTGCAGTTGATCAATTGCAAGCGCAACGCCAAGGCGCGGCTGACTGATTCTGGCGGAGTGCGGCGCTGGGTGCATCCCTTTCCGGAGCGCGCTGTGCGGCTGGGGTTGTCGTTGGCTTCGCAGGCGGCGGTGGCTTACGAAAACTCCAGGCTCTATCGAGATATTGAGAATCTGTTCGACGGATTTGTGAGTGCGGCGGCGAAGGCCATCGAACAGCGCGACCCGACGACGTCCGGTCATTCGCAGCGAGTTTCGGAAATGACTGTGGCTTTGGCCGAAGCGGTGGACCACGTGCCGCGCGGGCCTTATGGGGATCTGCGGTTTTCCCGCGAACAGATGAAAGAACTGCGCTACGCCGCGTTGCTGCATGATTTCGGTAAGGTAGGAGTACGCGAAGAAGTGCTGGTGAAGGCAAGAAAACTCTATCCGCAGCATTTGGCGCGCGTGCTGGACCGCTTCGACTACATCCGGCGGGACATTGAGGCGCGAATCGCGGAGCAGAAGGTGGAAGCGTTGCTTTCGCTGTCCCGCAAACAAGCCGCGGAGCGCCTGCGCACGCTCGACGAGGAATCGCGCCGGTTGCACGGCGAAGTGGATCGGTTTGCCGAATTTATCGCCAAGGCTAACGAGCCGACGCTTCTGCCTTCCGGAGACTTCGAAGTGCTGAACGAGATTGGGCAGAAAACCTATCGCGATCCGCGCGGGACGGAGCGTCCCTACCTTTCGCCCGAGGAAGTGCGGTTTCTTTCGATCCCCCGCGGCAGTCTGGATGCTGATGAGCGCCGTCAGATCGAGTCGCACGTGGTGCACAGCTTCAATTTTCTGGCGCAGATTCCGTGGACACCGGATTTCCGGGCCATCCCGGAGATTGCGCGCGCCCATCATGAAAAGCCCAACGGCAAAGGATACCCGTTCGGGCTGAATTCCGGGCAGATCCCGGTGCAGGCCAAGATGATGGCGATTTGCGATATTTTCGACGCGCTATCCGCTTCGGACCGTCCTTACAAGTGCGCGGTTCCCACCAACCGCGCGCTGGACATCTTGAAACTCTGCGCGCGTGACGAAGAGATCGATGCCGAACTCTTTCGCGTCTTTCTGGACGCCCACATCTACCGGCTGGCTGGGAAATCGTCTTAGTCTCCATTACTCATTGGCTCAATCCGTGGTTCAAGCAGCCAACGGCCGACGGCATCCCTTAAACTAGCGAAAGGTGGGTTTGCCGTGCTGACTTATCTTGTTGGACCATTCCTGGCGCTGTTCCCGCGAAGGTGGCCTAAATTGCCGCCCGTCGGGTCCACCGTGGAGTGGCGCAGGGCGACGGTCCTCAGCGGGTTTGGGGAGGCGGTGATCGCACTCATCGCACTGATGTACTGGTATTCGTACTACATGGCGGTGATGGTGGACCATGGCTTGGATGCGGCCCTCACCGGGAAATTGCCCACCGGAGTCACCGATCAAGGTATCGGCTTTGCCGCGCTGGTGATTTGGGCGACCCATCCGCTCACCTGGCTGATTGCCTATGCCGGAGTCGAGGGGAGCGTGCGCTTCCTGGGAGCGGCGTTCACTGAGACCAATCTGGGGATTCTCCCGCTGTTCTTGCTGGATAAGATCATAGGGAAATTTTCCGGGCGCAGCGAACCAAGCTTGGCCAAGGCCGCGGGCTACTCGCAAGCGAATTTTTCCTCCTTCGTGGGCGCTATTCGAGAAAAGGCCATGCTCAAGGGACTCCCGGATGAGCTTTGCTTTAGCGGAAGCGTGCCAGATGAACTGCTCGAAATTCGCGCGTGCCGAAGAAAGGCGGACTGGAACCCGCCGCGCACGGTCCGTTTCCAGGATAGCTATTATCGGTTGGAGGCGTTGTCCGGGGGCAGCGCCCCGCGGCCGTTTCGCTACACTTTGCGGAAACTGCCGGCGGGTGTGATGGGTCGGACTGTTCTGGTCTATTCGCCGGAGGATGCCCCGGTCCTCGCAAAGAGATGAAGTGCCGGATGTTCCGCGGCTAGCCAGCGCATTGCTTTCATCGGCAGGAGGTTCTCCACTACAATTCCACGCATGTTCGTGCACGGCCGCGGCCCCGCGCTCCTCTTTGCCTGCCTCATTGCCGGCGTGCTGGCGCACTGGGTTAGTGCCCAGCAGCTTCAGCCACCGGCTTCCGCGGCGCGGATGCTGCTGCTGCCGCGGCGAATCGTTTCGGGTGAGCGCGCCACGCTCGCCGTGCTGGATGTGAACGGGCGGCTGACGCCGGGGGTTACGGTGAATTTTTCGAATGGGGACCGGCTTACGACCGATGTGACCGGCAGGGCTCTTTTCGTCGCTCCGCTAAATCCCGGCGTGATTTTTGGTTCGATTGCGGGACGCACGGAGCGAGTGGCCACCGCAATTCTATCGCCCGGTGAGGCCGCGGCGGCAGAGATCCAAGTTTCATCCGTGCCACAAGTGGCCTCCTTGACCGATCGCTTCGAATTTTTCGGGAGAAGTTTTTGCGGTGATGCCGACGCCAATCGAGTGACGATCGCGAGGCAGCCCGCGATCGTGCTCGCGTCTTCGCCAACTTCACTCGTGGTGCTTCCTCCCCAGGACCTGCGACCCGGCCCAGCGACCGTGGAAGTCTCCTGCGCGAAACGCCAGTCGCCGCCGTTTTCCATCACGCTTGTCGGGCTTGAACTCGAGGCCAGCTCCTTGCCATTGAAAACGGGCGAGCGTCGAGCGCTTTCGGTGCGTGTGCGCGGGACGACGGCGAAGGTTGCGCTCGAGGCGCGAAACCTCGCCCCGGAAATCGCGGAACTTTCCGGGAGCAATCCGCTGCGGGCCTCCAGCAGTGGAGGCGCGGAGAATTTCGCCCGGTTTGAGGTGGTGGGACGGAAGAACGGCAGCTTCCGGATTTCGATCCGGCTGGTTCCCTCGCAGGGGCGTCCTCAATGAAGGAGAACTCGCGCCAGCTTCATTCGCTTGTGGGCTTGTGCAAGTGCGGTTCCCATTCTCGGCTAGGCGCTCGTCTTGGCGCTTGCTTCCGGTGGGAGGGCCAACGCCGCCGCGGAGGGCTCTGGGAGTGCATCACCGGCACACGCTCCGAGCATGTTTTCGAGCGTGCTCTGCGCCTTTTCGAAGAGTTTGTCCGAGTCACTGTAGCTTTGCTGGGCGTTCCTGAGGTGAGTGCCCAATGTTCCGAACTTGTCCGCGAATTTCTCCAACTGTTTCTCCATTCCCAAGAGACTCTCCACTAGCTGCTTGGTGTTCTCTTCCATCTGCATGCCCCGTAGTCCCATGGCGATGACATGGAGATGCGCGTAGAGAGTATTTGGCGAAACAGCGATGACCTGTTTGTCGCGGCAGTAGGCGTCCAGTGACTGCCCCTTGCCGTCTTGGGTCATAAGGAGTTCGTAGTACACGCTTTCCGAGGGGACGAACATCAGGGCCACATCGAGCGTGCCTTCATCGGGCACGATGTATTTTTTGGTGATGGCATCAGCATGACCCTTTACCGCAGTCACGAAGGCCCGGCGCGCTTCGTCGCCCTCCGTACTGATTCTGCGATAGGCATCCAGAGGAAATTTCGAATCGATGGCCATCAATTTGTTGTCGCGGAGTTTGATCACGGCATCTGCCGCCTCTCCGCTGGAAAAGCGGTACTGCATCGCGTACTGCGCCGAGGGAAGGGAATCCTCGAGCAAGCGCTCGAGCGTCACTTCCCCCAGAGACCCACGCGACTTGGCGCCACCTAAAATACCTTCGAGCGTCTGCGCGGTCTGGGACATCTGTTTACCAGCTTGCTGCACTTCGCCGAGCAGCAGCTGCATCTGGCTGATCTGATCGCGCGTGTTCTTGAGTTCGTCGGCCATCTTGTTTTGCGCGTCGGAAGTCATCTGGCCGGTAATCTGGGCGGAGTTCTTAACGGCGTCCTGCAGGGCGGGGGCGACGCTATCGAGACGCTGCGCGACGCTCTTGGCGATGGTTTCTAGTTGTCCAGTGCTTTGGGCTTGCGACGTGGCAATGGTCTGCAGGTCGCGGCGCAATTCGGTCATTTGTGATTCGATGGCGCCGCTCTTCTGGCGGCCCTGCAAGGTCTCGAAAGCCAGCCAGATCACCAGGATGGCCACAAGCATCACGCCGCCAATCAAGAATGCGTTCATTCACTCTCCGATATGAACACCGGAAACGGTCTTCTTAACTCTACTCGCACTCGCTATGTTCTGAAAACTCCTCCCGAAAAGCAGAGAGCTCCCCGACCCGGCCGGGGAGCTCTCTGCACTTTGAACTTTCAACTGATGACGGTGGACTGTCTTTACCAGCTCACTTTTAGCGCGAACTGGAACTGGCGCGCGTCGTAGGAGGCGGTTGGCTGGCCTGCGGTGCAGGTTGAGCCAGCCAGGGGATCGCAAAGCTGGTCGACGGCAGCAATGTTGGTGCGGTTGAAGAGGTTGAACGCGTCGGCGATGAGGTCGATCTTGAATCGTTCGCCGAGCGGGATGCGGCGCGAGAGGCGCATATCCGCCTGGAAAAAGTTCGGTGATGTGAAGGCGTTCCGCCCGAGATTTCCGTTGCAGCCTGCGGGCGGAGCTACGAGGGGCACCTTAAACGTCGTGCCGTCGCTGTTGAGACACACGCTGGGCGGACCGAAGGTCACGCCGGGAATAAAGGGCGAAGAGGTGGCTCCGCCAACCGAGGGACGTCCCGTCGAGGTGCTGAAGTCAAGACGTGTGTTTTCACCGGTGATGACATTGAACGGTCTACCGGAAGAGTACTCGATGATGGGGGAAACAGTGAAATCGGCGACCAGATGCTTGAAGAAGCCATCTCCGGACTTGGCACCGGCCGATTGGAAGACGGCACTGTTCACCCAGCGGTGGCGCTGGTCGTTCACGGAATTAGAGCGCTCGAGATTGAGGAAGCGGCTGTCCTGAGGCTCTAGGGGGGATTGCAGGTCGGTGGCGTCGTCAATGGAATGGGACCAGGTGTAGCTGGAAAGCAGCTCGAAGCCATGGGAGAAACGCTTCGAGAGGTTAAAGGTCAAGGCGTTGTACCAGGAGTTGGCGTTGGAGAGCTGCGCGTCGACGCTGTTGAAAGGAACAGGAACGCCGAAGCCTTTAGGGTAGCCAGCCAGAGTCGCCAAAGCGACTTGCGTTGCGTACCCGACGGCGAGAGGCTGTCCCGGCGCAACAAGACCGGCGAATGACGGATTAGGGCCAGAGGGGCGGAAGAAGTTGAAGAAGGCCGCCGTGCCCACGAATCCGACGGCCGCCATTGGGTTGTTGCAGTTCGGCGCCGCGAAGCCCTGGCCCAGAGCGCCCGGAGCAATCAGGAAGATGCTGCCGGAACCCGTATTGACGCAGGTATTCGGCGCGCCACCGGGCACGAGGACGGCCAGCGGCTGGCTGGCGCTTAGCCCCGAGGCCACGGCGTTGAACATGTTCTGCGCCAGCAGACGGGGATCCGTGCTATTCACATCCTGCGCATGGTTCAAGTGCAACCCGCGGGACCGCTGGTAACCGAGGCTGAATTTCCAGGAGCCCGCGATTTCGCGCTCGATGGTGAGATTCCCCTGTTCGGCATAGCCATAAACAAAGTTTTTCCCGAGAGGAAGCGTGAAGGGCAGAATGGGAAGCGGGAATCCTGCGGTCAAATAGTTTTGATTCGCAAAAAGAGAACTGGAAGCAAGAGGATCGAAGCGCTGCTGATTGGAAAGGTAAAACATGTTCGGAAGGGCGTTCAGCGTGCCCTGGAAAATGGAACCGCCGTTGAGATTCGCCGGCGAATCGAACCCCGATCCGCATACGGGGGGGGCCGGCGGAGGCAGCAGGCCGCACGCAGATGCTTTGTCGCCGATGGAAAGTAACTGTACGGAGCGGCCACCGTCGGCAGTCACGGCGTCGAAAGCAGTAGCTAGTAGTGGATGATCGTAGAAAATCCCGAAGCCGGCGCGGACAACGGTCTTGCCATTGCCGGCGGGATCCCAGGCCAAGCCTATCCGGGGGGCGACATTGTTGTAATCGCGCGGAATGCCTTCCACCACGCCGAGTGCCTGCTCCGCGGCGGCATTTAGGGCAGTTCCGGCCGCGAATAGCGGGCTGATTTCCACGTCATAGCGCACACCGTAATTGACGGTCAGATGCCGGTTCAGCCGCCAATTATCCTGGAGGAAGAAGCCTATGGGGATATTGTCGAAAGGATTGTTGGAACTGCCGATTCCCTGGATGTACGACTGCGGGATTCCCAGGCCGTAGGCCTGTAGTCCGGTGGTGTTGGGAACACCAGCACCGATGGAGATGCCGCCAAAATTGACGTCACCACCAAAGTCCAGCTGGAAGATTTGCTGTTTTTTCGAGCGCAGTTGAATGAGGTTTACATCAGCGCCCATTTTGAAAGTGTGTTTGCCGCGAACGACGCTCACGTTGTCCGTGAATTCAAAGCGGCGCTCGATGCGGTCGACGGGAGAATAGGGTTCCCGGCCGAAATAGCCGGTCCCGGGAATATTGACAGCGATCAGGTCGCCACCCGGAAGTTGTGAAAAACCAAAGTGGATTCCGCGGCGGGCGACCTGCATGCGGAACTCGTTGAAAGCGGTATCGCTGACAATAGTGTCATGCTGAAATGTGAAGTTGAGGTCGCGCGTCTGGCTCAGGCCCGCGCGCGAGCCGGAATTCTGGCCGAACACCTGGTTCTGCGACGTGGACGGAAGGCCGGTAACGAGAGAGGGCGAAACGCCCACGCGGAGGAAGGAGTTGTTGCGATTGTCCCAGTGATGGTCGAGGCGGGCAGACCACAAGCTGGTCTTCTCCATGGCCGGGTAATTTCCCCGAATAGAATTCAATGCCACATAATGGAAATGACCATCGGATGAAACCGGCAGCGGAACGAGACCTGTTCCGATACCTAAGGGGACGCCGGCCCCGACCGGGAGACACACCACACTGTTGACCTGTTGTCCGAGAGGGCAAGGCACTGGGATGGGGAAAAACTTGGAGCCTAGAACCGCAGGAATTCCAAACAGCGCGGAAGAAATGGGGACCGTGGTCCCGTCGATGTTCTTGTTCATATCGGCATTCACCGCGACGTTTGAGGAAGCGGCTGTGAGTGCCGCAGCTTGCTCGACCTGCATGGCCACAGGATTCGAGCAAGAGGCCCCGCCACCCGTGACAGTATTGAGAAGCGCCGTGTAAGAAGCCAGTTGGTCGGGCGTCATGCTGAGAGGAAAGGGGATACACGGCGAGACGACCCCCGTCTTCAGCCCGAAATTCCCGCGTCCAATGCTGGTGAAACCGGATTCTTCACGTTGCGTATACTCGTAGGAAAAAAAAACAAACGTCTTGTCTTTTTTGAGTGGGCCACCGAACGTGAGACCGCTTTGCGTGCGCGTGTAGGCTTGTTTGACCGGATTGAGATTGCCGGTGACCGGATCGACTTGACCAGAAAAAGGATTACGAGCCTGAAAGGCCTTGTTACGGAAGTACCCGAAGGCGTTTCCGTGAAAATCGTTGGTGCCACTCTTGCTCACAATGTTGATGACGCCGCCACTGGCGCGGCCGTACTCAGCGTTGTAGTTGCTCAGAATGAGCTGAAACTCCTGTATGCCCTCTTGCGAGAGGGTCGAGCGAATGGCGTTGATGGAGTTGTCGACGGCATCCGCCCCGTCAACGCTTACCGCGGTTCCACGCGCGCGTGCACCGCCGATGCTCAAGCCGCTGTTAGGAGCCGGGCCAATGGTTGGCGCCATGTCACGAGTGGTCTGCGAATTCGTAAGCGTGAAATTGATATAGCTGCGACCGTTGATCGGCAGATTGTCGATGCGGCGCTGCTCGACGGTCTGCGAGACGTCCGTCTTGCTTGTTTCGATGGGTGCTGTTTCCGTGGTCACCGTTACCGACTGCTGCATGCCTTTGAGGTCCAAACGCGGATCAAACGTCGCGGTCTCGCCGACCGTGAGAACAATGGAAGCATTCTCATAGACTGCAAAATTAGCGCCGCCATCAACGGCCATTTTGTACTGGCCAGGCGCAAGTCCAACAAGATTGTAACGCCCGCTATCATCGGTGACCGAGGTCCGCAGTGCACCGGTAGCTGCATTGGTCATCGCGACCTTTGCGCCTTTGACCGGTAAACCTTGAGGGTCGGATACCGTTCCCGACAGAGTTGCGGTATTCACCTGTGCCGAGGTCATCGCCGCCCAACCCAGTAGCAGCAAACACGCCATCATTACGATTGTTAGTGCCCGAAAAACAGCCAAAGTAATCCGCCACCGAATCGAAGTCGACACACCCACCCCCTGCTTGCATTGCATGAGTCCTCCTGTTTTGGCACCAACTGATCTTCCGCTACCCCTAGCGGTGGCAGGCTATCCCACCCTTTCCCAGATCATACAATTGAATACTCGGCTTTTACTGCAATATATCGTCGTGTTCAACTGAAAATTTCCCCGCCGTCGCCCACTGCGAACTACGAAAGAAGGCAGGCCCGGGACCCTCCCTGACGACTGGCTTGACTGCGTCGAGATCACCCGGGACTAGCGCAGGATCGATGAAAGCGGGAGGACTGGCAAGAGACAAGGTACGAAATGCCCGTCGGAAGGTGCGATGTCGTCTCTTGTCGTCCTGCCCAGAGAACCCTTCAGCAACTTCAATAACGAAGCGCGGTCGAGAGAAGTACCGCGATGTGAGATCACCCACCGGCAAAAATATCCTGGGCCGCGCCTACAGTTCAAACCTGAAATTCAGGCAGCGCGTGATGAGTCAGATTCGAAATTGATGTATAATCCCTCCTCCTTACGGGTTGTAAGGTGACCGTATCCATGCAAAATGGAGACGGGAAATGAGTCGGGTACTGTTGCCGTTCTGGGAATCAACAACGAGGTCGAGCCTTCACTGGGGCGTCCCGATTCGCTAGAGTGGTTCGAGTACTTTGGTTAGTCCCTATTCAGTTTAGAAATTATCTGCGGAGGATTTATGAAGAGGAATGTCCTCCTCCTCTTGGTTGCTGTTGTCGTCCTTTCTGGCTGCGGCGGAGGCTCGCAGCAGATCGTTCCACCATCTGTCGTGGTCACCATTACGACTGCGCCTCCCGCCTCGCTTCCGATCGGAGGGACAGCAGGTGTGGCCGCCACGGTCACGAATGACACAGCCAACGCGGGCGTGACCTGGAGTTGTACCCCGAGTTCTACTTGCGGTTCCTTCAATCCAGTTTCCACTGCCAGCGGCGCTAGCACGACCTACACGGCACCCGCAACGGCGCCTGCGGGCGGCTCGGTGGGCATCATTGCTACCTCCGTGACGGATCACGCCAAGAGCGCCAATGCATCGGTCATGATCGTCGGCATCGTGGTCACCCTGTCGACGCCGCCTCCCACTTCGCTTGCGGGCGGGGGGACAGCAAGTGTGGCCGCCACGGTCACCAATGACTCAGCTGCCGCGGGCGTGACCTGGAGTTGCACCCCGAGTTCTACGTGCGGTTCGTTCACTCCACCTTCCACCGCAAGCGGCGCTAGCACGACCTACACGGCGCCCGCGGTGGCGCCTGCGGGTGGTTCGGTTGTCATCATTGCTACGTCCGTGACGGACTCTACGAAGAATGCCCAGAGCGCCGCCGTGACGATTACCGGAACTGCGTCCAATGCCACTTTGAATGGCAAGTATGTCTTGCACCTGACTGCAGCTACGGGCAACCAGGGCCCCACTGTGATTGCTGCCAGCGTGACTGCTAACGGAAACGGGCTCATCACGGGTGGTGTGGAGGAGCTTACTGCTCCCGGGTTCTATGATCTGGTGGATGTGGTTACGGACGGAACGTACTCGATCGACCCCAACGGCCACGGCACGATGTTGATTCACACCGTTAACCTCGAAACTCTCAGGTTCAGCTTTGTTCTCACTTCCCCTACTCACGCACTTATGGTTGAAATCGACGGGGATCCCGCGAGTGGAACGCTGGACAAGCAGCAGCCCGCCGGGACAGGCGGCTTTACCGCCGCACAGATCTCGGGCAACTATTCCTTCTTGCTGGACGGAATCGACAATACAGCGCCGTTGAACCACATGTCCGTCGGCGGCACTTTTGCCGCGGATGGTATCAGCGCTGTGACAGGCGGCACTGTGGACATCAATAACGGGGGAACTTTCACCACCACGTTAATCACGGGAACCTTCACTGCGCCGGATTCCAACGGGCGGGGACATTTGATTCTGAGTGTTGGAAGAGATTTCGTCTATTACATCATTTCGTCGAAAGTGTTGCGCCTCCTCGAAGGAGACAACATAAGTTTTGTTGGCGGAAGCGCTTATGCCCAGGGCACTGCCGGTTCCACCATGGCCGCACTTTCCGGCAAGTTCGTTTACCAGCATCACGGCTGGAGCTCCCCGGGGCGTACTGTCGCAGCCGGCCAGCTCAGCGCGAACAGCCTGGGAATGGTCACCACGGGAGTGTCGGATTCCAATTCCGGCGGATTGCCAACCACGGTCATCAAAGGAACGGCGGTTACGGGCACCTACATGATCTCAGGTAGTCCGAGCGGCACACTCAATCTCACCGACGCGGCGGGAACCTCCACATTCAACCTTTACTTGGTTGATCCTGCTCTCAACATCCTCGACCCCAGCAATTCGAGCGGAGGCGGCGGTGCGCTGCTTCTTCACACGGATACGAGCATCGTCGGCACGGGAGTTCTGATTCCGCAGGTCGTTTCGGGTTCTCCGACCTTCTCGCAGAATCATGGACTGAATCTGGTTAACTCAACAACCTCTTTGACTCCTCCGAATGAAATACATCTCGCTGGCAGACTCGCGAGCGATGGCACCGCCAATTTTACTGGAACAGCCGATTACGGTCAGAACGGCGGCCACGCCCCGCCGAACGCTGTCTTAGGCAACGCCCTTACGGGCATGTTTGCCGCGGACAGCGTGAATCCAGGTCACTTCACAGGTTCCTTCACGCTCGCCAGCGACCCCACCAACCCTTTGTGGTTTGCATTCATATCGCCAACGGTTTCCACGTTTAACGTTTCCTACTATCAAGCCAGCAGCTCACAGGCCCTGATCATTCAAACCGATACGACAGCGGATGTGTGGGGATACCTGGTGCAGCAGCAACTCCCATAGCCGCCCAAAAAAAAAGCTAAATTGTTTGCAGAATTGCAGGTGGCGGAAAGAGGCGATTCGCTAGAGCTGGAGATGGCGCTGGACGAGTTTGCGGAGCTTTTCGCGGTCTTCGTCGCGCATGTGCACGAATTCGACGCCGCTGCCATCCGGTCCGATATTGCGAACGACGGCGGTGAAATTGATCTTACGGAGACCGGAGCGGACTTCGAGCTTGATGGAGTCGCCGACGCTTAGTTTCCTGGGGGATTCCAGATAGGCGCCGCCCAGACTGATTGTTTTTACACGAGCGAGGCCCGCCGATGCACCGTCGATGTGTGCACGAAGTGGTGAGTCAAGTGGAACGCGAACGTAGCGGCGCGGGGTGACGTAGCTGGAGCTCGACTGTCCTGGCGCTCCAAACGCTGCCATCGCCTGCTTGAACGAGGGACGATTCTCGATCACCGCCAGCGCATCTTCCGCTGCGGCGCGCAAGCCGGCAGGTTGCGCATAGGTCAGCCCCTCACGGCTCTCCGCCAGATTCCGAAGAAGCTCGGCGGCTTCGGAGCACCGCATGCGCCCGAGCGCTTCGATGGCCTTAATGCGCACAAACTGGTCACGCAAAACCTCATGTTCACCGGCGGCGATTTCCATGAGTTGCGGCACGGCTGTGGTTTCCTGCGCCAAGCCGAGCTGGTCGATCATCATGGGAACGACCATCGGATGCGCGTTGGCGAGGATAGCGGAGAATACGAATGCGGTGCTCACGGCTGATGCGGAATTGCTGGGCCGCGAGAGTTCGCTGACCGCCAAGTCCTGAAGGTTCCATTCCCAACTAGCCATGGCGCGTGCGACACCCCGCAACAGCCGCTCCGGGTCTGCCGCGGCCAAAAGTTTGATGGCCGCAGTCACGCGCTGACGACGGGCTTCGTAGAGCCGCGTTTCGAGAAGGTTTAGAACCGGCACACCGATCGTCCGCAACAGCCGCGCCATCGCCGGCACCATTTCCGGGCCTCGAGGTTCCGTAAGGAGCAAGGTCATGCGGTCGAGCAGTCGCTCGGGATCGCGCTGCAGAAGCCGGGGCAGGACGGGATCCAGGGCGCGGTTGGCCAGAGCGGCGTCCACCAGCAAGAGCCAGCGGTCTTGCGCCACCAGGCGGTTTGCCAGCGCCGCCATATGATCGTGCTCCTTGTCCTGAGGCCCGCGCTCCAGACCGGTCAGAATGGATTCGAAACCGGAATAGTCGCCGCGACTCACGGCAATGCGGCCGAGTGATTCGACAAAGGCAGCGAGCAGGGCGGCAGTTTCCGGAGCCTTCTCTACGTCCAGAGCTTTCATGGCCCCACGGCTCAGGTCTTCCGGCAACTGATTCGGCCAGAGGGATTCGATAATCGAGGACAATTCATTCAGTCCGGCGGCAACGGAGCGCCGCGCCGAAGGGTCCGCATGTTCGATGCGGCGCGCATAATTGAGGACAATGTTGCGGGCCTCACGGCGGGGAGCATCGGCGCCGGCATCGGCAAGTTGTCCGAGGGTGTGGCGCAGCGCCGCAACCGGAACACACCAGACATCCGGGCCGCGCAAAACAGCCGATTTTTCCCGCGGAGAAAGTTCCAGCCAGAATCGATCGATCAGCTGTTCGCGGTGCGTGTCCGAGGCCCAGGAGACTGCGAGCGACGAGAGATGCTGTGAAGAGTGCGGACCAGAATAACCGCCAGCCTCGACGACGACATCGCTCAGGCGATGGAACATCGGCCTTACGGACGAGGCGGTAATCGAGCCGCTGGAAAACTCCGCGGTGAGAAATTCAAAAATGACGTTTTCTGAGAGGCGCAACAAATATGGTTGCGGCCGTTCACCTTCACGCGGCCCATACTGGGAGACAGAACTGAGCAGCATGCACACGCTATCGCGGCTGGCTTCTTCCATCGCGCTGTGGAGCGCGCGCGCTGCTTCTTCCGGGGAGAGGCCCCGCGCGCTTTCTAGAGGCGGAGTCAACCGCGCCAGAAGCCGCAGGCCGGCCACCAGATCGTCAAAGTCCGGCACCCGGATGGGGGCATCGGCCTTCTCGCGCGGGGAATGTCCACCGTAGGCTACGAGCGCGGCGATGAGACTCGCCAGTACAGTGTCCACCCTGCGCTCCGTCTGGGTATTAACGGAAATCCCTTCCACGCGGTTCTCCAGAAGTCGCGCCGGCCACCAGCCATTGCCTTTACCGTTCGCCGGCTCTTGCGATCTTAGCAACGAAGCCTTCACAAGTCTTGCCAGCGTGTCCAGTTCGCCCACATGGAATTTTTTCGAGAAGGCTACGGCGTGAATGCCGGCACGCTGCAGGTCGATCGCCAGTGCCTGCATTTCTCCTCGCGCATCCGGCAGGTGCGTGTCACCGATCCTTGGCGCCACCAGCCCGCCGCGTTCCACTCGAATCTCCAGCCCGCCCAGAATTTCGGTGGCGTTGCGAATGGCATCGTAAGCTCCGTCCAAACTATCGAGTCGGCGCGGATGATCCTTTTCGTAAAGGCGTTCGGAGCGCATGAGCAGGTGCAGGTTGCGGAGCGCACGAAGAACTTCGACGGCATTGCGGTCCGTTGCGCCGGCAGGAACTTGGGAGACCGCATTGGCAAGCTGGCGCAGCGACGTGCGCGGCGTGGTATTCGGGTTCGTTTGCGAAGACGGAGCCCCGCGCTTTACTTCCTGGATCGGTAGTATGGCCCTGCTGACCAAAGGACTCTCCCCTTCAGTTCGTTCCCGCTGCATCGAACGACGAGGGAGTCCGCGCTCAGTCTCGCGCTTGACCTCGCGCGAGGGCAGGTGTTCCCTATCAAATAAAGCAAGCACGCCTCCCGCCTGAAACGGATGACCCTAAGTGCTTTGTCGTGAATAAAGAGTATCGAGGGTTCTAGGATTCCATGCAGACTTATGTAACAAAATGTTACGGTTTGGGTAGACCTTCCCGAAGTTCGTTGAGGAAGCCGTTCGGCCTCAATTTCGGCATTACTCGGCAGTGCTACGGTTGTTTCTCGTGCAGCGACTCATCAACTGTTACCGTGCCACCTTCACTCACTTGGACCGTTCTCTTGGCTTGCTGAAATCCATTCAACCGCAGAGTCACGGTGTGCAACCCGGCGGGCACCTGCACGCGAGCGGGCGTCAACTGCCCCGTAGAGGTTCCGTCCACGATGATTTCCGCGCCCTTCGGATTGGTGTTCACCTGCGCCCAGGCCACCCGGCTGGCGGATTTTTCGCTAAGCGGTACGTTAAGTTGCGTTTGGATATTGTCCTTGACCTGAATCCCTCCGGCGTAAGGGTCATAGCCCTGCAAGCGCAAGACAAGGTTGTACTGGCCGGGCGCGAGGGGAAGCGTTACCGGCGTCCGACCCGATTGTTTCGCTCCGTTGATGAAGACATCGGCTCCCGGCGGCTGGCTGCTGATAAAAATGCCTTTGGCGAGTGATTCGAGTTGGATCTTCTGGTCTTGCGCGTCGCCATTCTTTACTTGCAGGGCGGTTTGAACGGATTGATAGCCTTCCTTTTGCACTTCCAGGCTGTAGCGCGCAGGAGACAAGTTGTTGAAGCTGCAGGGTGTTTCGCACTTGTTCAGGACGTGGCCCGCGGGACCGCGCAGCACTGCAGTCGCGCCGATCACGTCGGTGACGACATGAATCGCTCCGCGCCCTGCGGTAGGAACCGGGTGTGAACCCTCGTCAGGATTGCCGGTGGCAGCCACCGGTGTGTCGTCGTATTCGAGGTGATCGATAACCCGGACACTCGAGGGGGCGTTCCGCAACAATTTCAAGAGCGCACCGTGTTCTGCTGGCCGGAGCTTTCCCACGAGCGTGAGTGTGTTGCCGGCGACTTGAACTTTCACGTGGCCGCTTAGTCCCTTTGCGGAAATGGCCTCTTCGATCCGGCCTTTGTATTCTGCCGCTTTGGCGCTAAACGGATTCTCCGTTTTCTTGGGTACCACCTTCTCGGGGGCGATCTCTGCAGGTTTGGACTCGAGCGGTTTTGCCTCTCCACCTGCTCCTGCCGCAGCCGCGGCATCCTTCGGTTGCGCAGAATTATCCGTTCCCGAGGGATGTGCGGCCGGGCTGTCGGGAGTGGTTTCTGATGTCGCCGGCGCCGCGGGGGGCAAGCTGCCACCTTTCTTCTGTGCGTCATGAAGTTCGCGTGCGGCCTGAAAGACCGGTCTTATTTTGTTGGCTCCATAAATGATGACGCCCAGAAGCAGCAACGCTGCAAGGATCGTTCCGAATACATTCTTCTTCGGGACTTCCGGAGCGTGTGCGATGGTTCCCGTTCTCCGTACGACGGGAGTTTGGCCTGGTGCCGATGCCCGCGCGTTCAAGGAACGCGCCGTCGCGACCACGGTTTGATCTTCGCCGATGAAACCACGGCCTGCGGTATTTCCGGAAACCAGGGTCGCCCCAGGCGAGCCTCCACCCATGGCCATCGTCGATTGTGAGTTGCCGCCGCCTGGCGCGAGTGTGCGGTACTTCCGCAGATCTTCGAGCATTTCGCGGCAATTCTGATATCTCTGTTCGGGCTCTTTCTCCAGCGCCCGCATGACCACGGCGCTGATCCCGGGATGAATCGATGGATCAATCTGCCGCGGCGGGACGGGCTCTTCGTTGACGATCTTGTAGATCACTGTGGTGATGTTCTGGCCCGGGAAAGGTTTTTCACCGGTCACCATTTCGTAGAGCATGACGCCCAGCGAGAAGATGTCGCTGCGGCCGTCAACGGCGCGGCCCTTCACTTGTTCCGGTGACATGTAGCTAGGCGTGCCCATGACGTGCGCGGTTTGCTGGACAGTGCCGAACTGCAGAATCTTTGCGGTGCCGAAGTCCGTAACCTTGACGGTATCGTCGGCGGTCAGCATGAGGTTCGCGGGCTTGATGTCGCGGTGGACGACGTTGCGTTCATGCGCGAATTGCAGCGCGCTGCAAGTCTGCTCCATGATGCGCAGGGTGCGCGGCAGGGGAAACGCGTGGCCGCTATCGAGCAGCGCCTGCAGGCTCTTCCCTTCAACCAGCTCCATAGTGATGTAGTAAAGGCCGTCTTCTTCGCCGGCGTCGAAAACCACCACGATGTTCGGATGCGTCAGCAAACCTGCGGCGCGCGCTTCGGTTTGGAATCGCGTCAGGAGTTCGGGGCGCGAGAGTCCCGTGCCTTCTTCGCTCAGCCGGATGGTTTTTACGGCGACGGTGCGCCCGATGACCGGGTCCATGGCCTTGTAAACGACACCCATCGCGCCGCGGCCCAGTTCACTAATGATTTCGTACCTTCCGGCTTTTGTTACTGTTGGCATCGTTCAATCGATCTGTCGCCCACAAGGCGGCACAGTAAATCCAAACCCAATGGCGCAAATCGGGGTTAGCCACTGGAAGGGAGGGAACCGGAGAACAGCCCGGAGACCTTCCGTCGTCAATTTCATGGTCTTCATCAGCGGAAATGCATCCGCCGACACCCAGGCGCCCTATCCTCCACGGTACGCAATGAATTTTCTGTTGGTCAACGCTACTGCCGTACCAGTGTTTCGCACTCGATACGGTCGGCCGCTGCTTATGCCTTGGCGTTTTTCTAAGAGACTTAGAATGAGTCATTTATGGGGGACAGTCAGGATATTCAAGTGCACCTGGGGCAGGTGTAAGGTTACTTCCCAATCAGCGAGCGGCCGAGAGAAAACGGCGCGACACAGGGCTGGAAGTCAACGCTCTTTCAGGAGCGACCCAATTGATGGCGGCTCTCTTTCTTAGTGAAGGCCATCTCGTGCCTTGACCTAGGGCCGCGGACGACCCTCCCCCGGCGACATCGTGCGTTCCGGCATCGGGACATTGGTTTCGCGGACGGGGCGGTCAACTTCGTCCGGGCGCGCGGGAGCCTCGAGTCCATCCGTGAGCAGAAACCCTTGCAACGCGATGCCGTTGGTCCAGACGCTCTCCAGCGCGGAGATGTAGTCGATCTGTAACTCGAAGAGTTTTCGTTGTGTATCCAGGACGCGGGGATAAGACGCCAGCATCTGGCCATATCTCTCTACCATCAGGCCGTACGCTTTCTTGGCACGTGGAAGCATCTCGTCGCGATACTCCATGGCCATCAGGCGTGCGTTCGCGTATTGATCCACGGCTGATGCCGCGCGCTCGCGCAGCGTAAGCGCTATGCGCTTCTTTTCCTGCCCGGCGCGGTCGATATTAGCCCGGGCCGCCCCCACATTTCCCTGGTTGCGATTGAAGAGCGGAACCTGCACGGCGACTTCCGCGATTCCCTCCCACCCTTTTGCGAAGGGAACGCTACCAAGCGTTTCGTGGTTGTATTCCATGCCAGCGCGGACTTGGATATCAGGAACCGACTCACGCCTCGCACGGGCCAGAAAGGATTGAGCCCGTGCTTCCGCGGCATCGGCAATTCGAACGGCAGGACTCTCTTTCGCAATGGTCTCCACGGCCTCTTCTTCATTCACTTCCGGCCACCCTTTTTCCAGATCACCGGCCACCATGGTCAATGGCAGATCCGGCTGCCCGATCACCGCCGCGAGAGAGCGCCATTCTTCGCGAAGCGTGTTCTCCTGCATCCGCGCGGTCATGCGCATCCTTTGCGCTTCCACTTCTGCTTCGAGTACTTCGGTTTCGTCGGCCTGCCCAGTATTCATCAGTCGCCGCACTGTCTCCGCGGCATCCTGCGCGATCATGGCCATGTCGCGCCGGGCATACAGCAGCTCCTGAGCGGCCAGCACGCGCAGAAAGGCCATCTTCACGGCGCTTTGCACCCGCATTTCTTGCTCTTCACCTTCGATCTCCGCGAGCTTCACATCTTTTCCGAAAACCCCGCGGCTCAGGCGGAGTTTCCCGCCCGTGACTACTGTCTGCTGCAGAAAAAAGCCCTGCTTCCCGCCGCCCACCGCCCCCCCGCGGATTTCATCGCCCGTGTAAGCGATGGTTGGATTCGGATAGAGACCCGACTGTTGCTGGCGCGCTTTGGCGGCGCGAATCTCCGCCTGCGCTTGACGCAGGGTGGGATTCGATTCGCTGGCGATCTTTTGCACTTGCTCAAGCGTGACCAGCGCGCTCTTCGCATTTTCCTGCGCTCTTCCCATCCGTGGGTATTCCGGTCTTACCGGCACCATTTTCATTCCATGGTGCGGTTCCTGCGCGGGCATCTGCATTTGCTGCGCCCGCACGACGCCAGCCGCTGCCAGCACGCTGGCAACAAATACTGTTCCGCATCTCCCCGTAGCTCGCATGGTAATTCCTCTCCGCGCCCTCTCGGTTCTCTGAGATCTCTGCGTTACGTCAATTTCTCTTGTTTTGCTACTCATGGTGACGCCCTTCCTGTGCCGAAGGGCCTGCCGCCTTCTTCGACATAATGGCGTCATATTCTTTGTCCGGCAGAACCCGCACCATGGTCATCATTCCCATCATTCCCGCGCTCCAATTTTTCGGCAGCCCGTAGGTCTCGGGCTTTTCCACCACTTCGTCCATCCCCATTTCCATGAAGGCGTCCTGCGGAAAACCTGGCACGCTCTCAGCGTTTGAGGCGATGGGGGAGGGATGCACGTGCTGGAACGGCACGCTTCTTGCGAGCGACTCCATCTGGCTCATGGCTTTTGCCTCGGTCTGGTCGGTGGTTTGGATCTGCCTGTCGCGCAGCAAGTCCATCATGCTGTTCATCATGTGGTGTGGCAGGTGGCAGTGGATCATCCAGTTGCCGGGGTATTTCGCGTCGAACTCTACGACGCGGGCCTGTGCCACGCCAATGAGAACAGTGTTCATGGGAAACCAGGTGGACTCCGGCGCGCGTCCGCCTTCGGTGCCGGTGACCACGAACTGGTGCCCGTGCAGGTGCACCGGGTGATGATCCATACCAAGATTTAGGATGCGCAGCCGCACGCGGCTTCCCAGCCGAGCGAGCAGCGGCGTGGTCATCGGCGCGGAAACGCCGTTGAAGGTTAGCCAGTTGAATTCCATCGCCGCCGTATTGGGAACGCTGTTGCTCGGCAGGACTGCCCATTCCTGGAGGATCAAGCCATAGTCGTGGTCGACGCGGGGCTGGTAATCTTTTGCCGGATGCGCCACGAAAAATCCGATCTGCCCCATCATCTCCTGCATGGCGCTGTGCGCGTGGTAGAAAAACGTGCCTTCCTGGCGCACCGTGAATTCGTAAACGTACTTTTCACCGGGAGCGACGGGCTTCTGGCTGATGTAGGGCACGCCGTCCTGCTCGATGGGTATTTCCAGACCGTGCCAGTGCAGGGAAGTCGACTCCGGCAGGCGGTTCTCGAAGACGACACGTACGCGGTCGCCCTGCTGCACCTGAATCGTCGGACCGGGGCAGCTTCCGTTGTAACCCCACGCGTCGATGGTCTTGAACGGCGCGATCTTTCTCTTCACCGGTTCGCCGACGAGGTGGAAAACCTTTACGCCTCCATCCATTTCGTGAGGCAGGTCCGCCACGTCCGGAGTGAGCACAGGTAGACCGGACATCCTCGGCTGTGCGCTCTTTTTTTCGCCGCCCGTGACTAGGGTGTTCCCTCGTTCCGTTCGGGGGGCCCGGGACTCACCCCGAATTCCGTAGCATCGCGCCTGAAGATCTTTGCCCAATCCAAAGAGTCCCGCTCCCAGAATTGCCGCATCATAGAAAAACTCACGTCTCGATTCACTCATGGCAGCCTCCGAATAACCATCCTTGGTGGTGGCGGTGTCAAACCGCTACCGTGTCGGTGTTCAAGTAAACCGCGGGCAGGCGAAATCCTGCATCGAGCGGAGATTCGTCAGGGACGATCTTTTTACGGTTGGAGAAATTCCTAGATTCGCAAGCGGACTGTTTGTGCCGAAAGATTCAACTGCGGCGGGGACTTACAATCCCCTCCGCATTTGGCACCAAGGGTTTGGACTTGAGAAGGGGATTGTGCTCCGCGGATGTTGCTCTTCGCGGCGCTCTCTCGCCGCAAAAAGTCGTTGCCCACCCGACTGGTGGATTGTCTGATTACCGCTGGCAGTTCGCCCTGCCCACATCTCTTGGGGACTGCGAGATAAGTAGCTGTTGCGCCTGGATGCGCTCCGGTGCCGCCGTGGCACTCCACTTCTTGTGAGGGCTGCGCGGAGAATTGCGGAGGGCAAGCGATTCTCATGCAGAGGGGCAGACATAGAGGACTGCTTAACATGGCGAAGATCGTCACCATGGCAAGCATCGCCGCGCCTCGTTGACTCATCCGCGTTTTCTGAGTTTCTTTCATGCACCGGCAGCCCGCGAGCTGCTCCAAAGATGTTCTCACGACGCCGCAAGCTTGAATAGCATTTCTCTTTGGTATTGCTACCACAGCTGCTTCCTGAATTACCGAACTGCCAGCCAGCTCTTCAGGCTTTCCCTTTGGCCGCTGTCAACGTAGCCAGCACGCTCTTGAGCCGCGCCACGATCGATTGTTGCGGATTCTCTCCAACGATCTTCTGGCGAACGATCCCTTGGGGGTCGATGACGATGTAGGTGGGGAAGGCGTGAATCCCGAACGTTCTCTGAATGCATCCCTCGGGGTCTCGATACTGGTGCCAATCCATTTCCTTCTTGGCGACAAAATCGCGCCACTTGTCCTCTTCCTTGTCCGCGCTGACGCTGATCAGAACGACTCTGTCCCGCGGATACTTTCGGGTGAGTTCTTTGAGTTCGCCAACGGAGGCACGGCAAGGCGGGCACCACGTAGCCCAAAAATCGAGAACGATAAATTTTCCCGTCAGCCCGCTCAAGGAAACGGTTTCTCCCTGAAACGTCCTGACACTGAATTCCGGCGCATGGTCCTCACGCGCGCCTTGGATTGTCCATCAGCTTCCGGGCGTATTCCGTGTATCGGCCCTGAGGGTCAAGTTGCAGATACTGACCGATTTCCTTCTCTTCTTCGTCATCCTGCGACTCTTTCATGAGGGTCATGCCGAGCCGCAGATGGTATTCGGATACCGTGGAGTCCAGCTGCAATGCCTGTCGATATTCAGACTCTTCTTCTTTCAGGGTCTTGGCGTCGGAGCCAGCCGACGAAAGTACTGCGCAACGCGATCATCTCCGCTCAGTGGGCTCCGCACTATCCGTCGTATGTGTGAGGGACGCGTTCCTCTTCGAGACAAGTTGTCCATTCCCCAGCCGCTCGTGCCGCATCCGATGTAGAGTTTTGAGGCCGTTCCACCCCATGGAGGACCACCGGTATGAAGTACCAAGCCATCGTCATTGGTTCCGGCCAGGCCGGCAACCCGCTTGCCTATCGGCTGGCGGATTTTGGCTGGTCTGTGGCGCTCATTGAGGAAAAAAATCTCGGCGGCACGTGCATCAACGTCGGCTGCACCCCTACCAAGACCATGGTCCATCGCGCGCAAGTTGCGCACTACGCGCGAAACGCCGCGCGCTGGGGCGTCAACACATCGAACGTCAGCGTCGATCTCGCAAAAATCGTTGCCCAAAAGGAGGAAGTGGTTCTCAGTTTTCGCGGCGGCCAGCAGAAGCAAGTCGACAAACGCGCCAACCTTCGTCTCCATCGCGGCCACGCCCGTTTTGTTGGCCCGCACCAACTCAAGGTAGGCGATGACCTGCTCGAAAGCGAAAAGATTTTCATCAACACCGGTGGCCGCCCAAACAGTCCCGCAATCCCCGGCCTGGATACCGTCTCGTATCTCACCAATGAGTCCGTCATGCAGCTCACGGTTCTCCCCGAACATCTCCTCATTCTCGGCGGCGGCTACATCGGCCTGGAATTTGGACAAATGTTTCGCCGCTACGGCAGCCGCGTTACCGTTCTGCATACCGGCAAACAAATTGTTCCTCGCGAAGATCCCGAGATTGCCGCCGAGTTGCAGAAAGCGCTCGAATCCGAGGGCGTGCGGTTCCTGCTCAACACCGTCACCACGCGCGTCGAAAACAAAAGCGGCTCCGTCACTCTGTTCTGCGAAGGACCCGCGGGCTCAGCGCGGCTTATCGGCTCGCATCTACTGGTCGCCACGGGTCGCGGTCCAAATACAGATGATCTCGGTCTCGATAAAGCCGGCATCGAAACCGACAAAAGGGGCTTTATCAATGTGAACGGCCGGCTGGAGACCAACGTTCCGGGTGTCTGGGCCCTCGGCGATTGCAAAGGTGGCCCGGCATTCACGCACATCTCCTATAACGATTTCCAGATTGTTTACGGCAATTTGGTGGAAGGGAAGAATCTCACCATCGAACATCGCCCCGTACCGTACTGTGTATTCACCGATCCGCAGCTCGGCGGCGTCGGCATGACCGAGAAAGAAGCTCGCGCTATGAGTTACAAGCTCAAAATCGGAAAATGCCCGATGACCTATGTGGCGCGCGCCATTGAGCGCGGCGAAACTGCAGGACTGATGAAGCTCGTCGTTGACGCCTCGAACGACCGCATTCTGGGAGCCTCCATCCTGGCATCCGAAGGCGGCGAGCTGGTCCAAATCCTCGGCACCCTCATGCTGGCGAGTCAGCCGTATACGCTCTTGAAGGGAGCCGTCTACATCCATCCCACCCTCGCTGAGGGTTTTTTCTCACTCATGGAAGACGTCAAGCCAGCCGACTGACGAGCAGCTCGCGCCAGACCTCTCCATTCAGCGACAAGGGACGACATTTCCGAAGAGACGCAGATTGTCGTGTGTTCCCAAGCAAGGCGAAGAATTGCAATCCGTCAGGTGCGTGAACTAAGATGCTGGTAAATCATTCAACCAACAAGGCCATAGACTGGACACTCCGTTTAGAGCTTCCCCTTTGCCCAAAAGCCTAGCCCTGGTGCGGCATCTAATTCCGCAACGTCTGTGCTGCAGGTATCAGGAAGCGCTTGCCTTTTTCTTCGATTCATCGAGTTGATTAACACGAGGCGTGCCGGGCGGCTCCGTCGACAAAGATGCGCGATCCCGAAACAAGCGCTCGAGTTCGGCAACAAGGTCCGGGCAACTGCTCTTGGAGGTTACCTTGTGGATGCCCATGAGTTGCGCAGCACGCTCGACTTCGGGCGAGACGTACATCGTGTGGAGGATTATGGGCACGGTGGGTGCAGCTTTGTGAATATGGCGGGCGGCTTCGAGACCGTCCATGCGCGGCATGGCCAGGTCGAGAATGATGGCATCGGGACTCAGCGCGGCAGCTTTGGCGACCGCCTCGTCACCATCTTCGGCCTCGCCGCAAACTTCCCAGCCCTCATGGCTTTCAAGGAGGCTGCGCAGGCCCTGACGCTCGAGTTCGCGGTCGTCCGCAATTAGGATTCGTATGGCCATTCACAGGCGTGTGCCCATCCCCTGAGGCCGAATGGAACGAACGCAGCAAACTTTCGTGCGTGGTGTTGGAGATATCCTTGAATCCCGTAATTCGCAATCGGGTAAAGGCCCTAGAACGGGGTCAGGTCTTATATGTAGTCAGATTTCGTTTTGTTCGCTTTTGCTTCGCTCCTCACGTGCCGCTATTCGTTCTAGTGCGCCAGGCCGCTCTTTTTCTGCCGCTCATTGTCCCGGGTCCCGCATTACAAAAGAACATAAAACGGATCAGAACAGAAGATGGTTGATCGGTACACGGCAGGGTCACCACGCAATACGCAAACAACTTAAAAACTCATCACCGGACGGCGGTGCAACCTGAAATGGAGCGCGCCCGTAGTTTGCTTGGGGTTATTTCGGTTTTCCTGGCAGGTGCGGGATGAAGAGTGTATCTCGGAAAGAAAAGCTAACGGGGCTGAGAATGAGCAACAAGCGCGAGGAAATACCAGTCAGCGGAAATCTTAGGACCAGGCCGTTGATCGATGCCACGGTTCTTCAGACCCGTGAAGCAAATTAGAAAACAGTGACCTCTAAGCGTGAATGGTGGGGCTGGGGAGATTCGAACTCCCGACACTTGGTTTAGGAAACCAATGCTCTATCCATCTGAGCTACAGCCCCAGACCGACAGTTTACTACAGCAGAGGCGATGCGCTTAGCCGTACCCAGTTGTACCCAAATCTGTACCCAACTAGCCCGAAGGCCGGCGGGGGAGGAGGCCAACTCTGGCCAATGGGTGAAAACCTGCCCGCTAGCTTCTGATTGGCATCCCCAGGGGAAACGATTTGTCGTAGGGCCGCACTACTTACCAAGAATTTTGGAAGATCTTGTTGTGTGTAGAAGAGGGCGTATGATAAACAAAACGTCTGCAAGTTTCCCATCCTCAACCATTCAATGCGGAGGTGTCGAGATGCCATCCGAGATGTCGCCCGCGGGAGTCCAACGAATGTACAGCTTCTGCTCGCCGCTCGCTCCATTTCGAGGGGCAGCCTTGTCGCTGCTATTCCTAGCGGCCCTGCTCGTGGTGTTTCCTGCCAATGCCCGCGCCCAGGACCCGCCGCAGTCTTCCGATCAAAAGGTGGAGAAAGAGTTTTACACACCAAAAGACAGGATCGAAGCGCTCCGCGTCGCGCTGCTATTCACGCCCCGGGCGGTGGGGGATGCCGACCTTCTGCAAGGGCCACCGCAGGACCCGAAACAATTTCAATTCCATCCGAACGACAAAGTGATCTGCGACTTCGACAAACCAGGCTCACAAATGGGCGGAAAGACTCCTAAGTTTTCCTGCAAGATCACTAAGGTCGAAAGTGCCAACGGGCAAGTCCAGGTCCTGACCGCGCAGATGGACGAAGAAGCAGTCAAAGTGAAGTTTGGCGCCAACGACAAGGAGATTTACGCTGAGGTCGTTTCGACACGCTTGATGTGGGCACTGGGTTATTACGCCGATTCGTGGTTCCCTGTCAAAGTGCAGTGCAACAATTGTCCGTCGGATCCGGAGTCTGGTTCCGGGTCCAAGGAAACGCGTACCTATGATGCCGCAACCATTGTCAGAAAGTACCCCGGACACAAGATGTACGAACAAGCGAAGAGCGAAGAGGGATGGAGCTGGAAGGAGCTGGACGAGTACAACGGCCGACCGATCGCTGAGAAAGATGGCCTCAAATTGTTGGGGGCATTCATCCAGCACAGCGATAATAAACCTCCACAACAACGGCTCGTGTGCAATGGGGTAAAGGTGGACCAGAGCACGCATCCGTTCACAACCACGTGTCAGCAATCGAAAATGATCGTCCAGGATGTGGGTGCCACATTTGGCGGCGGCGGCCTGTTCACGAGCAATGACACCGCAAAGATGAATTTGCACGAATGGTCAGGAGCGGAGCTGTGGAAAAAGACGGGAAATCCGGGCATGAGCGACGCCGATTGCCCGGTGTGCCAGGCTCGTTTGACCAAGAGTTTGACGGCCAAGGATGGCTTGAGTGATCCAACCATCAGCGAGGAAGGACGCCGCTTTCTTTCCGGTCTGATGTGCCAGCTCACGGACGCGCAAATCGAGGATCTATTCAAAGCAGCTCACGTTGTCGATATGCCGGAATATCACAACGGCGACGGTTCGTTTAAGCAAGGACTAGACGAAGCGACGATTCAGAAGCAGTGGGTGGGAGCCTTTAGGGCCAAGCGCGAGGAACTTGCGAGCGGACGCTGCCGCTGGAAAAGCAAACCCACCGACCTGGCACCAATCGACAACCCCATGGGTCTTGCCACCGTGCCCAATCATTGCAAGGCGCAGCCCTTCTGACCTCCCTCCGACCAGGCCCGCTATCCAGATACCGGCGACGAGGAGTACTTATGAGATTTCGCTTTGCGATTTTAACTCTCTTGACGCTGGCTGCTGTGAGCGACGCCGCGGCGCAAACCAACACCTGCCAAGTTCCCGATCAAATGAAAAAAGAGCAAAAGCTGCCTTGCGTGCGCGTGGGGAGTTTTATGCTGGACCAGCCTAGTTTGACTCCCACGCAACTCGCCAATGGTCCGGACTTCGATGCAGCCGACCCTGAGAAAAGCCGGTTCGCTTACTTCACCGCGGCAGATAACATCTTTTGCTACTTCCGTCCGCACTATGCCTTTATGAGCGTCAAGGGCGAGAGCATGAAGTTTCAATGCTGGCACATGACTGCTGACGGGGCGTTTTACAGCCCCACAGGAGAAATCATCCCCCTCGAATCCGTGAAGGTGGTGATCAAGACGCATAAGGACGGCGAAAAGTCAGCATCTCTCTACGCCAGTAATGACACGAATAATGAGCACGAAATTAAAGTCGACCACTTCAAAGTGAAGTATCTCAAGCCACCTTACCCAGACCACAACACGCGCTACAACGAAGTTTTCACCGAGGTCGCAGCCAGTCGCATCATGTGGGTGCTGGGTTTTCCCGCCGATCATGTGTACCCGGTGGGCTCGGCGGCTTGCATCGGGTGCACGGCAGATCCATTCGCGAACAACCTTAAGGACAACCAGGCTTCCCTCAAAGACGCGCCGAACATTTTTAAGATAGTTAGCGCGGAACGAGAAACACCATGGGAAGAAATCAAGCCAGAAGGCGATGAGACCTGGTCCTGGAGCGACGCGACCAAGTTTTACGCAGACGGGGAGTGGACGCATCAGCAGCGAGTGGAATATGACGCCTACCGACTTGCTCTTGGCCTCTTGCATTACCACAATGCGATTGCTCAGCAGAACCGAATCGCCTGCGCTCAATGGGCCCCGAATACGGCCGGCCAGCCCAGAACTTGCCAAAAGCCCATGATTTTTGCTCAGGATCTAGGCTCCACGTTCGGTAAGGCGAAGGGCAGCTTGGATTTGTTCGGCACCAATCCTCGAGGCAGCTTCAGCGACTGGGAATCACAGACTGTTTTCACTGACCCACACACCTGCGGCCTACGCGCCACCCTTGAGGGGGACAAGCAAGTGCTGAAGGAGGCGCAGGACCTAATGATCCACAGACTCGGGCGGCTGGATCCGCAAACTGTGCGAGCCATATTCACCGAGGCCAGGTTCCAGACGATGGACCAGAAACAGTTGCGCCGGCTGCGAGATAGCGGCTCACAAAACCCTGAAGAGGCGGCCCTCGACGAATGGACGAATACTTTTCTCAAGCGGATTCAGGAAATCAAGAGCGCGCTAAACTGCAAGGAGAAATAGCGCCGCAAAGCGCGTGTTTAACACTTGCACCCTCGTGATCCGAAGTGATGGATGACGGCTGGAGAACGAAGATGGCCGACAAAATCATGATCGTTCGCCATGGCGAAAAGCCAGAGAAAGATGAAGACATTCACGGAGTCAACCCAGAGGGCGAGCCCGACAAGAACGAATTATCTACAAGCGGCTGGCAACGCTCCGGCGCCCTCATTCGTTTCTTTAATCCCTTGCACGGACAATTCATCCATCCAGCCTTGGCAAAGCCGAACGCTGTCTTCGCTGCCGCCCCCTCGGGGCACATTCAGAGCGAACGCTCACATCACACGGTTAAGGCGGTCGCGGAATCTCTGGGCTTAAAGGTCAACTTAGAGCACACCAAGGGAGATGAAAAGAAGCTCGCAGAGGAGGCCATGGCCACCCATGGCGTTGTGCTTATCGCCTGGGAGCACAAGTCCATCATCGACCTCGCCAACGTTATCCTGGGCAACGACCGGTCCAGTCCGCAGAAATGGCCCGACTCAAGATTTGACCTGGTGTGGGTACTTGATGGACAGCTTCATCTGACGAGTTGGAAATTGACGCAAGTCGCTCAGATGCTCTTGCCAAATGATAGTCCCAAGCTTCTCTGATGCGGCGCGACAACCCCGCCATTCCATTGTAATGCTAGCAGGCCCTTCCGTTTCGCACGTGCTTGTCAGCGCGACGGCCGCGTCGCTCCCGCATTCGAATTGATCCCCGGAGCGATCTTCGTAATACGCAGACTGCGAAAGATGGTTGGCCAATATTCCCGGAGCGCATTGCTGGCGGTATTCAAGCCGATGCGCCATCCGAAGCGCTGAAAAGTCTGGCCCGCGGTTTGTTCTTTCACCGGCAGATAGCTGTTTGCCAGACTCTCGGCCAGCAAAGGGCCCAGCATCCCCGCCCAATTGGCCGCATCTTTACCGTCATCCGTGCGCGCCACCACGATGCGGCTGAGTGCATAACCAATGCGGTGTCCCGCGCCGCCGTGCAGCGTTACGAAGTAGCGCGGATCACGGTGCAGCAGCGACGAAATCAGAAACGTTCCGAAAAAATTGTTCGCCGCGGCCGTGGCCATCGAAGAACCGAAACGCTCTCCGTAACCGCCCATTTCCTGGCCATATCCGTCCAGCGAATTCCGCGCCTGACTGATCCCTGCTCCGGCGGCAGAACTGAGAAAACGCGAAGGGGAGACGCTCTCATCCGCAAAAAGTTCAAGCTTCTGTCTGGTGCTCAGCGAACCCCTGCTGGTCGCAATCTCGGGAAAGAAAATAGACCGCCGTCCGAGAACTTCGATGGTTGTGTTGAAAGGATTTTGGTGCTGCTGGTGCGTGCTTTCCTGTTTTGCTACTGGCGCATTGGGAAGGTCTGGCGGTCTTGGCTCCTGCTGCGCCGCTGCGTTTGCGACGACGGCCACCGACAGCGTGATGAGGCGCAAGGTCACTAAGCCGTGCCGCATTCAGCAATAGTAGCATGAGCCCCTGCTCCGCCGGGTTACCGAGAGATTACGCTTGTCCAGCAGCAGGCTCAGGCAGCAATAGCACGGCAAGTGAGATAAAACCAATCGCAGCACTCCAAAAAACCGATGATGAGCCAGGACTCCGCGCGGACAGAAATGCCGCACCTGCAGGAGGTGGAGATAAAGCCTCACGCACACAAAAGTCGGGAGCATCGGCAGCAAAATCAATAGCAGCGTTTGTTTCGGAGGCAACTGCCCATGGTCTCTTCCCTAGTCTCGTCTTGAAGGGCGCCGTAGTCCGCGTACTGGAACTCCGGCGGAATACTCGAACGCGCCGCGGTGCGGGTGACCTTAATATGATGCCGCCAGGAGCCGCCCCGCGAAGCCCGGCGGTTGCCGCTCTTCGGCCCCTGCGGATTTCGTTCCGGTGAGTGCCCGTAGTAACCGTCGTCGTACCAGTCGGCGCACCATTCATGGACGTTGTCGCCAACGTTATAAAGTCCGTATGCATTGGGCGGATACTGACCCACTGGCTCCGGTCCCAGCTTCCACCGCCTGTCGTAATCCGGAACCGTCTCCGGAGGCGCGTTCCCCCACGGGTATGTGGAGCCTTCCGCGCCGCCGCGAGCCGCACGCTCCCATTCTGCTTCGCTCGGCAGACGATAGCGTTTGCCGGTTGTGCCGCTCAGCCACTCGCAGTAGTCCGCCGCCTCGTGCCACGACACGGCCACTACCGGCATCTTTGGATCATGAAAATTTGGGTCACTCCAGCACGGCGGTGGTGCACAACTCATCGCCGCAAGGAAGCACTCATACTCGGCGTTCGTCACCTGGTAAGCCGACAGGTCGAACCCATCCACCCACACCCGATGCACCGGCTTCTCATCATCCCTCCCGCTCTCGCACCCCATCCCAAACCACCCCTCCGGGACGCGCACCATCACCGGCTCGATCGCTGCTGTCTGTCCTCCACTCCATCTTGACGAAGCTGTCATGCCCTCCCCATCTTAACGTCATGCGGTACGAAAATCGTTCCGGAGACTCCCCGCTCACGGCATCTGCGCGCCCTGGGCATCCGTGTACACTGCGTACAGCGACTGGCTCGCCGCCATGAACAGCCTGTTTCTCTTGGTGCCACCGAAGCACAGATTCGCGCACGTTTCCGGAAGATGAATCTTGCCGATGAGCTTCCCGTCGGGGGCGAACACATGCACGCCGTTGAAGCTTTCTCCACCCCATCCCGCAGCGGACCAGACATTGCCGTCCATATCGCAACGGATCCCATCGGATGAGCCCGGCGACATGTCTACGAACAAGCGGCCATTCTTCAGCCGCACGCCATCCACGACGTCGTGGACGCGAATCGCGCGCGGGTCGCCGGGGTGCCGGGGAGTTCCCGTATCCACGATGTAGAGCAGTTTCTCGTCGGGAGAGAAGCAAATACCGTTCGGCTTATCCATGTCGCCGGCCACGACGGTCGCCTCGCGCGTCTTGGGGTCGAGCCGGTAAACATTGGCGGGCAGCTCGAACGCCGCTTTGTGCCCTTCGTAGTTCGACATGATGCCGTAACCCGGATCGGTGAACCAGATGGACCCGTCGGAATGCACTGCCAGGTCGTTCGGCGCGTTGAGCTTCTTGTCTTGAAAACGGTCCATCAGCACGGTGATCGTGCCGTCGTACTCCGTTCGCGTTAGCCGCCGCGTGTCGTGTTCGCAGGTGAGCAGCCTGCCCTGGCGGTCTCGGCAGTTGCCGTTGCTGTAGTTCGAGGGGCTGCGGAATACGCTGACCTCTCCGGTTTCCTCGCACCATCGCAGAATGCGGTTGCTCGGAATGTCGCTCCAAAGAAGATACCGTCCGTCCCCAAACCATACCGGCCCTTCCGACCACCGCGTGCCGGTATATAATCGCTCGACCGCCGCGTTGCCGACACTGTATTTTGCGAAGCGCGAGTCAATCACTTCCACTGCCGGATCGGGATACGCCACCGGACTTTTCCGTTCCTGCTTCTCCGCAAACGCCCGCGGCTCGAACGCCAGCGTCGCCGCCGCACCGGTCGTCACATTCATAAACGTGCGTCTGTGCATCACTCCCCCTCTTTAGCGCCGGGCCTGAACTTGTACTGAGCGCAGCCGTAGGAGACCCGTTGTTCAAAACCGTACCACCACGCCAGTCGAAAACCGAAAGTTGTTCTGTGCACTGCCGAAAAATCGCGTCTGCAGGTAATCGCTCCGCACGCGCCAGCCAATAGTCTTGGCGAGGCGAAAATCCACGCCGCCGCCCGGCGCCGTGCCAAGCGAAGTATCTGAATTGGAGAAGCCCGTGCCGCTGGCGCTCGTGTGTGCCCCTCCAAAGAGCCCTTGTGCAAACAGCGTAACCTTCCCGATCGAGACCGACGCTCGCGGGCCGAACAGAAACGTTTGCACGTTTGCTTGTGCACCGAGCGGGCCCGGACAGACGGGGATCACTTCGCAAAAGGGGGTTACGCGTTTGGTTCCATAGTCGCCGCCCAAATTCGCCACTGCTCCCAGCCACGGAACCAGTTTGTACTTCGCAGAAGTGTACCACCCGTTCAGGTTGGAACTGCTAATCGTGGGGACCAGCGGTGATTTGGAGGATGAGGAGAAGGTTCCTCGAACGTATGAGTACCCGAAAGAAATGTTTCCTTTGGAATCCGTCTGCGCGCTTGCCGCTGTGGAGAGAAAAAGAGAGACAAAGCCAAACACCGTCAATCTGCGCATGGCCGAACAGTCCCTCCTCTCGTTAAGTCAGGAGTTGCGCTTCCTAACCAACTGGCATTGTACCTCTGCATATCTCCAGCCTTTCGAGTTTGTGGACAACTCGGGTGGCTTAGTCACAAGTCGCCAGTCAAGGGGCACGAGTCACAGGTCACTGTGATATTCTCGCCTCGCTGCGTTTGGCGGATCGCCCATTCCTCCCGCCTTGGAGGTGGTCATGAAGACATTCAAGATTATCCTTGTGGTTGTGGGCGTGCTGATCGTGCTGGTTCTCGTGCTCCCGTTTTTGATCCCCGTCAACCAGTTCCGCCCCACCATTGAAGAAAGAGCTTCCGCCGCCCTGGGCCGTAAAGTGCAATTGGGCAATATCAGTCTTTCTCTCCTCAGCGGTTCGCTCTCTGCGGAAAACCTCTCCATTGGCGACGACCCCAAATTCAGCCCCTCTCCTTTCCTCACCGCCAAGTCGCTGAACGTGGGAGTCGAAATCATGCCCCTGATCTTCTCGAAGACGCTGAATGTCACTGGCGTCATGATTGCCGGCCCACAGGTGATACTCCTTCGCAACGCCGCCGGTCAGTGGAACTATTCTTCGCTCGGCAGTTCCGCGGCGAGGTCTCAGGCCCAGCAGGCGCCCGCCGCAAGATCTGCCGGCTCGTCGAACGCTACCGAATTTTCCGTCAAGAAACTCACACTGACCGACGGCAGCATCATCATCGGCTCCACCAATTCGCAGAACCGCAGCACTTACGATCACGTCAACGTCGCCGCTTCCGACGTTTCCTTGACCTCCAAGTTCCCAATTACGGTCACCGCCGATCTGCCCGCCGGCGGCAAGTTCAACCTAGACGGCACTGTCGGCCCCGTGGATCAAGCAGACACCACGCTCACTCCTCTCGATGCCAGGCTCAACGTAACTTCCTTGGACCTCGCCTCCACAGGTTTTCTCGATTCTTCCGCGGGTCTCGGCGGCATTCTCGATCTCGACGGCAACCTCTCCTCACAGGGCGGTGAGGCCCAGACCAAAGGCAAAGTCAAGTTCTCTAAATCGCTCTTGGTCGCCGGCGGCTCGCCCGCCGGTGTCCCCGTTATCGTCAATTTCGATACCAAATACAATCTCCACAGGAACTCCGGCGTCCTCAATCCTTCGACTCTCAATATCGGCGGCGCTGCTGCCCACCTCGACGGCACCTACGAATCGGCTGGTGAAGCCACCGTCGTCAACATCAAGCTCGACGCCAAAGACATGCCCGCGAAAGATCTCGAAGCTTTCCTTCCTGCCTTGGGGATCCATCTTCCCAAAGGCGCTTCGCTGCAGGCGGGCACACTGAATTCCAATCTCAATCTGACCGGTCCGACCAACAAACTCGTCATTACCGGGAACGTCGGTCTCTTCAATGGCGTGCTCGCGAGCTTCGATCTCGGTTCGAAAATGTCCTCCGTCGCCTCGCTCGCGGGAATCAAAACGGGCAAGGATCTGAACATAGAGAAGGTCACCTCGAATCTCCGTGTGGCCCCCACGGGCATTCGGGCCGACAACTTTCTTGCGGTCCTCCCAACCATTGGGAATCTTACCGGTGCGGGTACGGTGGACTCGAAGAACGTTCTCGATTTCAAAATGCTCGCCACGCTCACCAAAGAGGCCAGCACTTCGGCAAGCTCATCCGCTGGATCAGGTGGCGGCGGGCTCGGCGGGCTTCTTAGCGCGGTTACTGGCGGCGGTGGCAGCGCTTGCAGCGAAGGTCTGAAAGTTCCGTTCCAGATTCAAGGCACGACCGCCGAGCCGAAATTCATCCCGGACGTCGGCGGGTTGGCGAAAGATCTCTTCAAATCGCAACTCGGCTGTCTCGGCGGCCGCTCTTCCTCCAGCACCACCAAAGCACAAGGGCAAAATCCCGCTGACGCCATAAACGCTCTCAGTGGCCTCTTCAAGAAGAAAAAGCCCTAGGACAAATAATTTGAAAACCAAAAGCCAAAACTCAAAAAGTGATTCTTCACTGCTCGAGAATATTTCATCCTTCGTTGTGGCCATGATTTACTCGTAACGCAACGCAACGATCGGATCGACTCGCGCCGCACGCCGCGCCGGAATGTAGCTCGCCCCGAGCGCGACAATTCCGAGCAGAGCAACAACTCCTGCATAAGTCGCGGGATCGGTCGCTTTCACTCCAAACAACATGCTCCCGAGCAACCGGGTAACAACCAAAGCTCCCACCAAACCAATCACGATCCCGGTCCCCGCCAAGGTCAACGCTTGGCCCAGCACCAGTCGCAACGCATCGCCCGGGCTCGCGCCTAGCGCCATGCGCAGTCCGATCTCGTTCGAGCGCTGGCCCACTACATAGGACATCACACCGTATACGCCGGCCATTGCCAGACACACCGCCAGCCCCGCGAAAATGCCGAGCAGCAACGTTCGGAAGCGCGGCGCGGCGACATTCTCCGCGAGTGACGCCTCCATGGTCGTGAATTTCAGCGGCACGTCGACTGACCCTTCGTTTGCTTTTCGTCGCACGGCCTCGGAAAGCAGAGTCGGCTCCAGTGCGGTTCGAATGACGATACTCAGATGGGTAGCGGGGAAGGGATGCTGCTCGTAAGCCATGTAGATTTCCGGGGATGGTTCCTGCGCCGGTCCGTATTGCCGGATGTCGCCGACGACGCCCACGATCTTCATTGGATTCATGGAATCGAGGCCGCAATAAATGAAGTGGCCGATGGGGTCCCGGCCGGGAAATGCGGACTTGGCCAAGGCTTCGTTGATGACCGCAGCAAACGGTGCGTCATACCTGTCGCTGTCATTGAAGTCCCTGCCAAGCTGCAGAGGAATTCCCAGCGTGGCAAGAGTGCCGGGGGCCACGACGGAAAAAACCGCTTGCGGTCCATTAACGCTGAACTCTTGTGGAAGATGATCGATCCAATATCCGCCATTCGAATGGACGTTGCCCGGAGGCGCCATCGTTGCACCGGCATCCAGCACCCCTGGGAGCGCGCGCAACTGCGGCAACAGATTTTTGTAGAAACGCGTAGCACGGCGTGCACTCTCCAGATCTGACGCTGGCACGCTCGTTTCCACGACCAGAACATGTTCGGGTCGAAAGCCGAGAGCTACGTTTTGCAGCGCCAGGAAACTCTTTATGAACAGGCCCGCCCCCGCCAACAGCATGAGAGAAAGCGCGATCTCGCCTACCACTAGCGCTCCACGCATGCGGTCCGCAATACTCCCGCCCGCCGCCCGCGCCGTGCCTTGTTTGAGCGAATTGTTCAAGTCGATCCGCAAAACTTGGAGAGCAGGCGCGAGACCAAAGAGCAAACTCGCCACCACTGAAACGGCGAATGCAAATACCAGCACATGTCCGTCGATACCTGTTTCGGTTAGGCGCGGCACATCGGCAGGGGCCAGCGCCACGAGCACGCGAGCTCCCCAGATTGCCAAGAGCACGCCGACTGCTCCGGCGAGAAGGGCCATCACAATGCTTTCCGTGATCAATTGCCGCACGATGCGGCTTCGCGTCGCGCCTACCGCGGCGCGAATCGCAATCTCCCGCGTTCGCGCCACAGCTTTCGCCAGAAGCATGTTCGCCAGATTCGCGCAGGCAATCAGCAAAACAAGTCCCACGGCGGACAGCATCACGTAAAGAGTGAGCCGGAAATTGCTGACCATTTCATCGCGCATGCGTGTCACGGCAACGTTCTTGCCTTTGTTGCTGTCGGGAAATTTTTCTTCCAAGCGTGTTCCGATTGTGGTCATCTGCGCTTGCGCCTGCTCCAGGCTGACCTCTGCTTTCAGCCGCGCGACGACCAGATAGTTATGTGCCGAGCGCGAATCCGTTTCCGTATAAATCGTGTTGGCAGGGAACCAGATGTCCGTTTTCCCCGGATAATGGAAGCCGGGAGGCATCACTCCGACGACATCGAGAGTCCTACCGCTCAGCCGGACGTCATGCCCGAGGGCGTTCGAATTCCCGCCGAAATGGCTTGCGCTATAGGAGCTGCTGATGATTACCGCGCCGGAGCTTCCTTGCTTCGTCTCGTCGGTGGTGAACTGGCGTCCCACCACGGGCTCAATTTTGAAAACGTGAAAGAACTCCGGAGTAACGATGGCAACGTGCGCATACTCGGCTACGGGACCCGCGGTCACGGCTACGTCAGCGTCAGCATAGTACGCCATGCCTTCGAATGCCGTGTTTTGATCGTGCCAATCGTGGAAGTCGGGGGCCGATACATTTCCGTGACCCGGCCGGCCTTTCCACAGAGAGCCAAGAGTGACGATGCGGTCGGGGTCGGCGAAGGCCAGCGGCTTCAAGAGAACGGCGTTCACAACGCTGAACATCGCCGTGTTCGCGCCCATTCCCAGCGCCATGATCAGCACAGCCACCGCGGTGAAGCCAGGATTCTTAAGGAGCATTCGAAAGGCGAATCGCAAGTCCTGGAATAGTGTTTCAAGTAGCGGAAGTCCGCGCCGTTCGCGGCATATCTCTTTTGTTTGCTCGACGCCGCCCAGTTTCATTTGCGCCTCGCGCCGCGCTGCCCTGCGGCTCATGCCCGATCGCAGATTATCTTCGATGTGCATCTGAAGATGGCTTTCCATCTCCGCGGCAAGTTCACGCTCGCGCTGATCTCTGCCGAAGAGTCCGCCCAGCCGCCACAGCCATCCACGCAGTCTTCTCATAACGCCCTCTTCCATTCGTGACTTGGACCTCAAACTTCTGGCATCCAGCCCCTGAAAATCATTCGGAGCGCAGCGCCACGATCGGATCGAGACGCATTGCCCGCCGCGCCGGTATCCAGCAGGCCAGCGCTGCCACTCCCATCAAGAGAAACACCACACTCACAAGGGTTGGCGGATCGCTGGATCTCACGTCGAACAGCATGCTTGCGAGGAATCGTGTGAGCGCGGCCGAGGCAGCGACACCCAGGGCGACCCCGAAAACGACCAGGACCACCCATTGCCGCAGTAGAAGCGCAAAAACTTCCTTCGGTTGCGCACCTAAAGCTATGCGGATGCCGATCTCGCGCGTTCTTTGCGCGACACTGTAGGCCGTGACTCCGTAGATTCCGAGAGCGGAGAGAAATAGCGCGACGGCTGCGAACGCCGCGAGCAAGATCGAAGAGAACCGTCTGCCCTGCACGGAAAGCCCGATGTAGTCCTCGAGCGGCATGACCCGCGAAAGCGGCTGCGTTGGGTCGAGAGCATGAATTGTCTGTCGCACGGCGGACGTCAGAGTGTCTGGCGGCCCGGCGGTACGAATAGTGAAAGTCATGTCGGAATCGGGGAACGGCCATTGCGCATGCGGGATGTAGAACTGCATGGTGGGAGCGATGTCGAGGCCAGAATGATGAACGCCCGCCACAACTCCGACCACTGTCCACCATGGACGATCAAGCCCGCCGAGCTTTACGCGCTTGCCAATAGGATCTTCTCCGGGCCACATGCTGCGGGCGGTAGTCTCATTGATCAATAGAGTTTGTTGAGTTGTCGAAGTATCGCCGTCGGAAATATCTCTGCCACGCAAGAGCCGGATGCGCATGGCGTCGAGATATCCGGGAGAAACGCAGAACCGCTCTGCACTTTCGTCGAGCTCGGGGTTGGCATGAATCTTTCCTTCGACATGGAAACCGTAGCGATCCACATTCCCGCCGAGCGGGATTTGGCTGGTCACTGCAGCAGATTGCACTCCGGGCAATGCGCGAATACTCGCCAATGCACTCGTAAAGAACTGGCGCAGGTTCTGGTTGTCGTTGTAGTGCGGGCCTAGAACCGAGATTCTCATGGTTAAAACGTGATGTGGATCAAAGCCCGCCGAAACGCCGAGCACCTGCGAAAGGCTTCGCAACAACAATCCAGCCCCGACCAAGAGCGTCATGGAAAGCGCAATCTCCGAAATCACCAGCAAGTTGCGCACACTCCGGCTGGTGCCGCTCGATGTCCCACGCGCGCCTTCTTTCAGCGAATCATGTAAGGTGGGTTTCGACAAACGAAGTGCCGGTACCAAACCGGAAAGGATTCCCGTGAGCAATGCCACGCTAAGGGTAAATAGTAATACGTGCGAATCGACGGTCACTTCACCCAAGCGCGGCAATTCGTTTTCCCCCAAAACACGCAGCAGTTGGGGCGTCCAATACACGAGAAGCAAGCCAGCCATCGCGCCCAAGGTGGTAAGCAAGCAATTCTCGACAAGCAACTGCCGCACGATTCTGATACGGGCCGCGCCCAGCGCCGTGCGCACGGCCATCTCCCTTTCGCGATGATTTGCCCGTGCCAACAACAGGTTTGCAAGGTTTGCACAGGCGATCAGCAACACAAACGAAACCGCCCCAAGGAGAATGTAGAGCGCGGCGCTCACGTGCCCGACTAGATGGTCGCGCAGCGGTGTGAGGATTACACCGGCTGCGGAATATTCCTTTGGATAGTCTTTCCAAATCGCCGAGGATATGGTGTCCATCTCCGCGCTTGCCTGCGTAAACGTTACCCCCGGCCGCAGCCGCCCGATGGCGACCAGATGCTGACAGGTACGGCAGGCCCACGGCAACGACGCGTCGTAGCCCAGCACTCCCCAGATGTCCACGGGGCCGCCGTGCGGATCCATTGAGATTAACGACTGAAAATTGGCTGGTAGAACTCCGACGACGATGTAAGTTGACGCATTCAGGGTAATCGCTCTGCCGATGATGCGGGGATCCGAGTTGAACCGTCGTTGCCAGAAGCCGTGGCCGAGGATTACCACCTGACTTGAGGCGGGGTGGTCCTCTTCCGGCCGAAAATCTCGGCCGAACTGGGGATGGACGCCAAGCGTGCGGAAGTAATTGTTTGTCACCCGCAGTCCGCTCAACTGTTCCGGTTCGTGGGTTTGCAGCACGGGCGACCAGGAGCGGTACAGAGCCAATTCCTCAAAACTCTTGCTCTGCGCCCTCCAGTCCACATAGGTTGCATAACCCACGTTGCCTGGTTTTCCTCGATCGTCCTTGCCCCAGACAATCGTGAGCCGGCTGGGCTCACGATAGGGCAACGGGCGCAAGAGAACTCCGTTTACGAGGCTGAAGATCGCGGTGTTGGCGCCGATGCCTATCGCTAGCGTCAGCACCGCCACCACCGTGAAGCCGGGATTTTTCAGGAGCATCCGACCGGCAAATCGCGAGTCCTGGAACAGGGTTTCAAGAAGCGGAAGCCCGCGCTGGGCCCGATAGTTTTCCTTAGTCTGTTCAATGCCCCCCAGCTTCATGAGTGCCTCCCGCCGCGCTTCGGTAGCGTTCATGCCCGCGCTCAGGTTTTCCTCGATGTGCAGCGCGAGATTGCTTTCCATCTCTGCGGCGAGCTCACGCTCGCGCCGGTCTCGCTGGAATAATTCGCCCAGCCGCAACAGCCATCCGCGCAGCTTGCTCATAACGCCCTCTGCCACTTGCGATGCGAAGCCCTGAGCACTTGCTTCAGACCGTGAAAATTATTCGTAACGCAGTGCCACCATGGGATCGACGCGCGTCGCCCGCCGAGCGGGGAGGTAGCATGCTGCCAGCGCGACGCACAAAAGAAGCGCAGCTACCTCCGCAAATGTCATTGCATCGGTGGCCTGAACGCCAAACAGCAATCCGGCCAGCGTGCGCGACAATGCCAGCGCCACGACGAACCCGATGGCCACCCCGAGAAGAGCAAGACTCGCGCCTTCGCGCAGAATCGTCTGCAAGATGTTCGTTCGATGCGCTCCCAGGGCGATGCGGATTCCGATTTCATGCGTACGCTGGCTGACGGAATATGCCATAACTCCGTAAATGCCGATCATTGCCAAAACCAGCGCGAGGGCCGCAAAAACACCAAAAAGAACCGCGCGGAACCGCGAGCCTGCCACCGATTCGTAGAGCAGTTGATCCATGGTGCGCACGTGAGCTATCGCAAGCTGGTTGTCCAGCGACAAGACCGCGGATTGAAGAACGGAAACGACCTTTTCCGGAGCGGACGCGCTACGCACGACGACGTACATTTCTTGGACAAACCACGGGCACCAGCCGGAATCGAAATAGGGAACATACATCGTCGGTTGATCTTTTTCGCCCAGACCTTGGTATTTCACATTGCCGACAACGCCGACAATCGTGTACCAGTCCCCTTTGGGGTTGTACTCGCCGGTTTGGACTCTTGTGCCTAGCGGGTCTTGATCCGGGAAATATCGCCGGGCCATATTTTCATTGATGACCAGGACATGTGTAGCGGGGGAACGATCCTCGTCCGAAAAAAGGCGGCCGCGAAACAGAGGGATGCCAAGAGTGGCGAAGTAGTCCGTGCCGACGGGAATCTCGGCTATGGCCGGAGCAGGCTGGCCGGGCGTGTCAGGTTTGCCTTCGAGGTGAAGAGGATTCGTGAGTTCGAGCAGGTTGGGCGGCAGGCTCATGGTTATGCTCGCCGCTACAACTCCGGGAGAATTTTTGACGCGCTCAAGGAGTTGCTGGTAAAACGACGTAACCTGTGGTGCGTTCGCGTAGCGCTCTGGCGGCAGGGTGAGCAGCGCGGTCACCATGTGAGAGGAATTGAAGCCCGGTTTCACGGATTGCAGTTGGGACAAGGTTCGAATCAGCAGGCCAGCTCCAGTCAAGACGACTAGTGCTAAGGAGAATTCGGCCACAACTAGCGCGCCGTGCAAGCGGCCGGCGCTCCGGCCTGAAGTTGCTGTCCGGCTTCCTTCTTTCAGCGACCGGCCGGGCGGTAAACCTGTGCAACGCAGTGCGGGAACCAATCCAAATACAATTCCGGTGACGATCGCAATCATCGCCGTGAACGAGAGGACGCGGCCATCAACAGTGATCTCCTCCATTCGGGGTAGCACGTCTGGGCTGAGGGCCAGAATGGTGCGAACCCCTCCATAGGCCAGGGCCAGACCGAGCAGCCCCCCCCAAACCGCCAAAACAAGGCTTTCCGTCAGGAGCTGGCAAATCAATCTGCGACGGCCCGCTCCGAGAGCCGAACGGATGGCGAACTCGCGGATGCGCGAGCCAGAACGCGATAGATGCAAATTGGCGACATTGACGACAGCGATTAACAGCACAAAACCCACGGCACCGAGAAGAATCAGGAGAACTTCGCTTGTATCGCCAACCATGAGGTCCTTCAGAGGCACGACCATGGTGCTGCTGTCGTCCGAAAGAGGAAACTGCTGGTGAACCTGTTTGGCGATGAGGGAAGCATCGGCGGCGGCCTGTGTTTCCGAAATGCCTGGCTTGAGGCGGCCAACGGTCAGCAACCAGTACGGCGGGCGCTGCTTGGCAGGTTGCAACTGAAGGATAGGCCACAATTCGTTATGCGGACCAAAGTGAAAATCCAACGGTAGAACGCCGATTACCGAGTAGCTTCTGCCATCGAGCTTGATCCTGCTGCCAACGGCCGCGGGATCGGCGCGAAGGAACTGTTCCCAGAAGTGATGGCTGACGACAACGGAAGGGTTTCCTCCGATCTTGCCCTCCGCGGGAAGAAACGCACGTCCCAGAACTGGCTGCACGCCGAGCACGGAAAAGAAATCAGACGTGACCGACGTCCCTGGAATCATTTGAGGACTGCCGAGGCCCGTGAGTGTGAATCCTATGGTGGATGGAGAAAGGGCAGCAACATGTTCGAATGCCCTCTGGCGCTCGTAGAGAGCCAGGAAATCGGCCGCGCCCATCACCCCGCGATCCGTTCCCGGGCCGTGAAGAAAGAGCGACATCAGGCGCTCGGGCTGGCGATAGGGGAGCGGCTTCAGCATGACGCCGTTCACAACGGAGAAAATGGCCGTATTCGCACCAATGCCGAGAGCCAGGGTGAGCACGGCCGCAGCGGTGAAGCCAGGGCCCTTACCCAGCATGCGGCCGGCATAGCGTAAATCCTGCAAAATCGTTTCCAGCAGGGGAAGACCTCTCCGGTCCCGGTAATTCTCCTTGGTTTGCTCGATGCCGCCGAGTTTCGTGAGTGCCTCCCGCCGTGCGATTTCCGGACTCATGCCCGCGCGCAGATTGTCTTCGATGTGCATCCGGAGATGGCTTTCGATCTCCGCGGCAAGATCTTTTTCTCGCCGTTCCTTTCGAAACAGTTCTCCCAGCCGCAACACCCAGGAGCGTACCAGCCTCATGCGGATTCCTTTCCGGGGGCCAGGAAGCGAGCCAGAATCTCCGTGGTCTGCTCCCACTCTCGCGCTTCTTTGTCCAATTGTTTGCGCCCGGCGCGCGTGAGCCTGTAGTATTTGGCTTTGCGGTTGTTGTCGGAGGTGCCCCACTCGGAGGAAATGTAGCCCTCTTGCTCCAGCTTCAGCAGGGCGGGGTACAGCGTGCCGTAGTTCACGGCCAACAGGTCGCCGCTGGTCTGTTCGATCCGGCGCGCAATCCCGTAACCGTGCAATGGCCCGAGTGCCTGTAGGGTCTTCAGCACCATCAAGGCCAGCGTGCCTTGCCAAACGTCCGCTCGTTCACCCATCGTTTTTCTCCGGTCGCTTATATGGGATACCCATATCTATATGCCACCGTCCCTATGGGAATGCAATAGAAGAAACGAAAGACCCCGACATTTTGTTTCCGGGTTTTTTCTTTTTTTTCAGCGCCCCCTCTTCTTGACTCTTCCGAAACTTCCCACTAGCCTCATCCGTCTACCTTTACGGTTGCCGGGGGACGGTTTCCTTTCAACGCCTTCGCGAGGAGTCTGGCATGCGTTCCAACCTGATTCTCAGGGGTGAACTAGCGGTCTGTTTCACGGCTCTTTTAGCTCTCTTCGCTGCCGTACCGTCTCTTCAGGCACAAGGTGGCGAGCCGCAATACTTCGCCATCCGCGGCGCCAAAGTCGTACCCGTTTCCGGGCCGCCTGTCGAAAACGCCAGCATTGTCATCTCTCGCGGCCTCATAACGGCGATGGGCAGAGACGTCGCGGTCCCGCCGGAGGCTTGGGTCATCGAAGGCAAGGGGTTGACCGTGTACCCGGGACTGTTCGATTCATTCACTGATGTGGGCATTCCCGCCGCTTCCCCTGCGACTGCTGAAGGTGGTCCGCGTGCCTCGCAAGAGAGCGCGCGTGGTCCGGAGGACCGGCCCTACTCGACGCCATGGCGTAGCGCCGCGGACGAGGTCAGCTTGAGCGACAAGCGCATCGAAACCTGGCGCAGTGCAGGGTTCACCACCGTTGTTTCCGCGCCGAAGGGAGGAATTCTTCCGGGGCAGGCAGCGGTTCTCGATCTGGCCGGCGAACGCGCCGGGGACCTGGTGGTCAAATCGCCGGTGGGGATTCCCGTGGTATTCCAGACGTCGAGAGGATTCGGGGGCGGGTTCCCCAGTTCCATCATGGGCGTGCTTGCTTACGTTCACCAGGTCTGGCTGGACACCGAGTGGAGCACCAAGGCGCAGGCTACTTACGAAAAGAATCCCCGCAGCGTGGCGCGCCCCCGTTATGACCGCACCGAGGCGGCGCTCGCCGATGCGCTGGAAGATCACGCGCTGGTTATGATTCCTGCGAACAATTCGGTGCAGCTCCGCCGCGCGCTCGAACTGGTCGATCGCTGGCATGTCAATGGCGCCATTTACGGCGGACAGATGGCATACGAAGTTGCTTCGGAAATCGCCATGAAAAAACTTCCTGTACTCGTGAATCTCAAGTGGCCCGAAGCCGAGAAAGATGCCGATCCCGAGGACAAGCCATCGCTTCGAACGCTGCAGTTCCGCGACCGCGCACCGTCTTCACCAGCGGCGCTGGCCAAAGCGGGCGTCAAGTTTGCGTTTTATTCCGGCGGCATCACTGTGCCAAAGGACTCCCTCAAAGCCGCGAAGAAATCGATTGACGCGGGCCTCGCGCCGGACGCCGCACTTCGCGCGCTGACGCTGTCGCCCGCGGAAATCTTTGGTGTCGCCGACCGCCTGGGCTCCCTCGAAAACGGGAAAATCGCTAATCTTGTCGTCACCGATGGTGATCTCTTCGAGGAAAAAACGAAGATCAAGATGGTTTTCGTCGACGGCCATCGGTTTGAAGTTCGCGAGCCGGAGAAACCCAAGGAGCCGCCGAAAGGCGACCTCACCGGTAAATGGAACCTTTCCTACACCACGCCCGATGGTCCCGACGAAGCCACCGCCGACCTCGCCATGGACAGGGACGGCACCATCTCCGGCACCGTGACCGGCAAGCGTGGCACCGCCTCAGTCATTAGCGGGTATTTGAGCGTGGACAAATTCAGCTTCACCATTAACATTCCGCTCGAGGGATCGACAGCGGACGTCATCTTCTCAGGCACGTTTGATGGAACTTCCTTGAAGGGCAGCATCAGCGTGCGGGGTCTCTCGCTCGAGTTTACCGGCGTCAAACCCAGCGCAGTTTCATCAGCGATGGTCAACCGGGGAGGCACACAGTGAGAATTTCGAAAGTGCTAAACGCGCACGGCCTGGGGACTTTGTTGCTCTGCCTTCTTGAGGTCCTGTGCCTAGGTTACGTTGCGCATTCGGCAAGCGCAGCAAATCCGCCTGACGCGGCCGCCGTCCTTCTGATTCGAAACGCCACTATCCTGACCGTCTCGCATGGAACGATCGAACACGGCTCCATCCTTATTAAGGATGGCAAGATCGCCGAAGTCAGCCAGTCCATCAATGCACCGAAAGACGCTCAGGTGATCGACGCCGCGGGGCAATTCGTCATGCCCGGCATTATCGACTGCCACTCCCACATCGCCGCGGAAAGCATCAACGAGGGCAGCGTTTCCATCTCCTCGATGGTGAACATGGCGGAGATCCTGAATCCGGAGGACATCGACATCTATCGTGATTTAGCGGGCGGAGTCACGGCCGCGAACATTCTTCACGGCTCGGCCAATTCCATTGGCGGACAAACGCTGGTCATCAAGCTGCGCTGGGGCCAGCCCGCCGCGAAGTTGCCGTTCGAAGGCGCGCTTCCGGGCATCAAGTTCGCACTCGGCGAGAATCCCAAGCGCTCGAATTTCAGCATCCCGGGTCAACCCCGGCGGTATCCTTCCACGCGTATGGGAGTCGAAGAGACCATTCGAGGCGCGTTCAGTGAGGCCCGGGACTACCAGAAGTCGTGGGAGGATTACGACAAGCGCCTCGCCGCTGGTGAAAAAAGTCTCATTCCGCCGCGCCGCGATCTGCGCCTCGAACCGCTCGTCGAAGTGCTGGAAGGCAAGCGCTACGTTCACGCACACTGCTACCGGGAGGATGAAATCCTGATGCTCCTTCGCGTTGCGAAAGAGTTCGGTTTCAAAGTCCGCACCTTTCAGCACGTTCTTGAAGGGTATAAAGTCGCCGATGAATTGGCTACCGCCGGAGTTGGCGCTTCCACTTTTTCCGATTGGTGGGCCTACAAAGTGGAAGCCTATGATGCGATTCCGTACAACGCCGCGCTGATGACCCGCCGCGGCGTGGTCGTCTCCATCAATTCCGACGACGCCGAAGAAGCCACGCACTTGAATCAGGAAGCCGCCAAGAGCATGAAGTATGGTGGCCTCTCGCACGACGAAGCGCTCAAGATGGTCACCCTGAATCCCGCCGTGCAGCTCGGCATCGACAAGCGCGTGGGCACGATTGATGTAGGGAAAGACGCCGACCTCGCGATTTACAATCACGATCCATTGAGCGCTTATGCCGTTGTGCAGAAAACACTGATCGATGGCCGCGTCTACTTCGACCGCCAGCGCGACACGGCCGAACGCTCCGAGCGCGAGAAAGAAAAGAAGGCGCTCATCGACAAATTTAAGAAATCCGCGGACAAGAAGCCGGAAGACAAGAAGCCCGATGCCACCGTGCCCATCCTACAAAAGCCCACCGAAAAGAAACCCGGAGAGAAAAAGCAGGAAGAAAAGAAGCCGGAAGAAAAACCCGGCCCGCCTCAATCAAGCGGTATCGACTCGGCGGCGCCCGTTCTGCCCGGGGGTGAGCTGTGAAGACGTCATCCATCATTCGGCGTATTGGACCGATGCTCACCGCGGTGTTTGCGCTGTCTCGTCTGGCATGCGCGCAATCGCAGCCTTCCACTACTTACGCTCTGACTCATGCGAAAATCTTTACACTCGCTGGGAGCGCCATCGAAGATGGCACGCTCGTCATGCGCGATGGAAAAATCGCGGCCGTTGGCGTCGGCATTGATATCCCTGCAGAGGCCCAGGTGATCGATGCAAAAGGACTGCAGGTCTACCCGGGTATCTTCGACTCGATCACCCAGATGGGATTGCGGGAGATCGGGGCAGTCAGTGCCACCGTAGATTCGACAGAGACGGGAAATTACAACCCGGACGTTGTCGCAGCCACGGCCGTGTCTCCTTCGAGCGAGCACATCCCTGTCACCCGCGCCGCGGGTATCACCGAAGTTCTTGCCGTTCCCGGCAGCGGCGGATTTGACTCTAACGGCTCAGGAGGCGTGATTGGCGGACAAGCCTCGGCCATTCACCTCGCCGGTTGGACCATCGACGAAATGCTCATCAAAAAGAGCGCGGCGATGGTGCTCAATTGGCCGGAGATCGAAACGCACGCTTTTGACTTCGCCACTTTTTCGCGAAAGGAAAAGCCCTTCAGCGAGGCCAAGCAGGAATACGACAAACAGGTGAATGAGATTACGGACTGGATGGAGCGCGCCCGGCACTACGCCCTGGCAATGGAAAAGGGCTCCGCCGCCAAGTACGATCGCGACCTGAGGCTCGAAGCGCTTGCCCCGGTTGTTCGCGGCGAGCTGCCGCTCCTGGTCTTTGCGGATCGCTCACGCGAGATCCGCAATGCGGTTGAGTTTTGCGACAAGCAGAGTCTGAGGATGATCCTCGCCGGCGGTTCGGAGGCCTACAAGGTTAAAGACCTCCTCCGTTCCAAGGGCGTTCCGGTGATCCTCCGGCCGATGCTCACACTTCCGCTCGACGAGGACGATTCCTACGATCGGTTGCTTTCACAGCCGGCGGAGCTTGCGGCTGCCGGCGTGAAGTTCGCCCTCGCCAGTTTCGATAACTCTTTCGCGCGACGGTTGGGACAAAATGCTGCAAACGCCGTCGCTTATGGCCTGCCGTATGACGAAGCGCTCAAGGCCGTAACGCTTTATCCTGCGCGGATTTTCGGTCTCGACGGTCAGATCGGGACCCTCGAACAGGGCAAGATCGCCAACCTCATCGTGACCAACGGCGACCCGCTTGAACTGACCACTGACGTCATGTACCTCTTCATTCGGGGGCAGCGCACGTCCATGGACAACCGGCATCTGCGCCTCTACGAGAAGTACTGGAAACGGCCAAAGGCGCAATAGTTCCAGCCAGGGTTGCATCTGTAGGGGTGCCCCGCCGCGGCGGGCTGGGGCCCTACAATCCAGGATGTGACGTCTCGCCTCGGGGTGCTAGGCCCCGGGCCGACCACTTAAAATTGAGCGAAACTTTTTCGGCGCGGTTGCGTTCCTATAATTGAACCTCATGCACACACGTCTGTTCATCGCATTCATCGCATTGTTGCTCACCGGCGGGGCCTATCCCGCCCGCGCCCAGGAGGCGGGGAGGATTGTGGAGCAGTACGTGAAAGCCGCAGGGGGCGGCCGGGCACTGGCCAAAATCCAGACGTTCACGCTCGAAGGGACCTTTACGAGTGTCGACGGGAAGTGGGGGACGTACACGTTGGATACCAAGCTACCGAATCGCTACTACTCGGAATTGCTGGTGGGGGAAGAGAATCTGATCGAGGCGTACAACGGGAAGTCCGCGTGGCACCGGAATGCGGCGGGTGAGATTGGCACGCTGGTGGGTCCCGAAGGGATGCAACTGGAAGCGGCAGCGCAGTATTACAACTCGCGGCTGCTCAATCTCAAGAAGAGCAAGATCAAGTTGGCGCCCGTGGGACGCGCAGAGGTGCGCGGCAAGGATGCGCTGCAAGTCGAGGTAACCACGGGTACGGGTGTAAAGCGACAAGTGTTCTTCGATCCGCAGACTCACCTCATCGTGAAGGAGGCGGCGACCGTTGGCGGTGTGGAGGAAGAGATCCTCTATGACGACTATCGAACCGTTGATGACGTGAAGGTACCTAACAAGATCGAGCTGCACCGCGGAAACGAGAAATACGTCGTCAGCGTGACACGCGCGGTGATCAACGGAACGGTCGGCGAACGCGTCTTTGATTTCCCGATCAAATCGCAAGTCAAATTGCCGGACCTGAAGGCGCTGTTCAAAGAGATTGACGATAATCAGAAGGCCATCGACAAGATCAAAGAGAATTATGCCGGGTCGCAGTCCGAGGAGGAGACGGAGTTCGAGGGCGACGGCCGAGTGAAGAAGCGCGAGGCCAACGAGTACACTTTTTTCTATCTCAGCGGGCAGGAAGTGACCACGCGGGTGAAAAAAGACGGCAAGCCCTTGAGCGCAGAAGAACAGAAGAAAGAAAACGAAAAGACACAGAAACGCATCGAGGAGCTGCAGAAGCGCAAAGTCAAGAAAGAAGCCAAAGAGGAAAAGGCCAAGGAAGAAGGGAAGAGCGACGAAAAAGAGGAGCCGGGGATTGAGGTATTCTTGCGGGCATGCCAGTTCGTGAATCCGCGCCGAGAGCGCTTTCGTGGGCAGGACGTGTTGGTTTTCGATTTCGAGCCGAATTCCGAGTTCAAGCCGCACAAGTTGGTGGAAAAGTTCGCGCAGAAACTCGCCGGCGTTGTGTGGATCGACGAGAAAGCACACGACGTGGCAAGGCTGGAGGCATATTTTACCGGCGACATGAAGATTGCCGGCGGTTTGCTGGCGAATCTGCAGAAGGGCACCAGCTTCGTTTTTGAGCAGGCCTATGTGAATAACGAGGTGTGGCTGCCAACCTACATGGAGGCGCACGTTGGAGTGCGCTTCCTGCTGGTGAAGGGGATTAAGGCCAGCGTAGTAACGCGCTATTGGGACTATAAGAAGTTCAATGTGGAGACCCTCTCCACGATCGCGAAACCCCAGGGAGCGACCGATGCGCCCACGGATCCCCCGACGAAGCCCCCACGGTAAGACTGTCCGTCCAACATAGCTGCAAGACTGCCTTTCGGCGGACTCTCGGCAATTCTAGCTGACAGGTGTCCCCGGAGAGGCGCGCGGATGTGCGGCGGCCAGTGGGAATCGCTGGCCAGGAGTTCAGGTGCGTTAGAGATCAAAGGCCAACGAAATGCACAATACAAATCAGGCATGAAACCAGCGAGTACGAACGAACTTCTTGAATCATTCGTGAAAGCCAACCGTTTTTTGCCACGGCAGCGTCGCTTGAATCCAAGCTTCTGCCGCCATGAGGTGCAGCACAAAGCCGATCCAAAATCCCGTGCCAAAGAATTCATACGGCGTCAAGCCTGAAAAACGCCTGGTGGCAAAAAACATTGCAATGATGGGGCGGATGGTAGCCACGGCAAGCCCAACCGAAAATGCGCGAATCATCCACTCGCGATGCAGCGCGACTTCACGCTGCCGGATATGCCAGAACGCTTTGCACAACGCGAATAGAAAGAACGTCGCAAACAGCGTTGTCGCCGCCGCCTGATTAAAGCCACCGATGGCCGGCACTCTAAAGCTCATCGCTAGCGCCGAAATTCCGATCACCACACCGCAAACAACAAAAATGCGGCCACTCAAGCGGTGCCATCGGAGATAGTTGGCGCGAATGGTCGAACTGAACTGCAATGGCCCCAGCGTCATAAAAAGCAAGCCAGGCACAATATGAATGAGAGTTAGGACCGGAAAGTGCGCAAACACATCATCCAACGCGGCGAACCGCGCAGCCGCCGGATTGGAGGTGACAGCGGGTGGATGATAGCCTGTGATCACGAAGGGTACCAGATGTGCCATCCTCCGCACTGCCACGGCAGATCCTATCAGCGCCAGAAAAATGACTGCGCTCCATAGCGCACGCCGGAGATGAATACCCAGCTTCATATTCCTTACTACGCGCAACTCATACGATCCCTTTCAAGAGCACACACGGAAAAATGACATCGTTTAGGAAGCCATTTCAAGGGCCCATCCGACGCCACCAGGGGGTCTTCCGGAACGGCCAGTAAGCGTAACGGTTTGCTTTGAAACTTTCTCGAACCCCGCGTGAGGATTGATCGTTGATTCTTGCAAGTGCCCAGGAGATGAAAGACAGCTGCGATCGGGTTACCTCTGATTTTACTGATCAGCGTTCGCTTACGTGCCAAAGATGCGGCTAGCAGGCTCTGCCGTCTGAGGACCTAGGCCCCATGATTGGTCTATAAGTGCTACAGCAACGCCGCGCCGGACCAATTTTCATGTTGCAATCGTTAGTTGATTGAGTCTAGTATTGCGCCTCTGTTGTCCCCCAGTTAAGAGGCGGGGACTTGGTCAAGGGTAGCCGCGCGGCTATTCCGAGACTCATGGTTCACAACGACTCCCGCCCGTAAAGCCCTGCTTACGTTTGCACGGTGATATCTCTGTGCGTAAGGCAGCCCGTGTGGGAACATGTTGAAACAGTCCGCTTCTCCTTCGAGAAGGTTCACCTCGCGAGTCAAGACGCCGCCCTCGGGGGTGTGGGTCGATTGGCGCTGTGCCGGACGTGAAGACATTTCACGAGTTCGGAATATGAGTTTGGGTGGTCTGTTCTTAGAGACTCCAACGCCAAGGAACTTGGGTTCCGGGGTCAATCTGGAATTTCTAGTTGAGGAAGGACAGATCAGGGCTGACGCTGTTGTGATGCGTGTAGAGCCCGGTGATGGACTGGCGCTGAAGTTCACAGGGGTGATTGATGAAGACCGCTCACGTCTAGCCACTTTGATGAACAGGCTTCGCCAATCGTCCTGATTTAAGTGGCACAACAAAATTCCCAATTCTGTTCTCCGTCTCGACACTTTCCCGCGACAACCGGATAGAGGTCAGCGCCTTCGATGGCTGAAAAATAGATTCTGCCGAAGGTGGAACCTACCGCAGAAGTGGATCTTTCTCAAACAATCGCTTTATCTGTTTAAACAACCCACTCTATCTTTGGTTCTTGCACGGGCGCGCTCCGCTCGAGACTCCTTGACCACGGCTCCAGCAGGGGATAGCCTCTTTTGCGAAGGGTCTTTGGCATTCAACTTCGCCCTAGGAGGTTGCCCATGGTTGCCCTCACTGCTCTTTGGTTCCCGATTATTCTGTCCGCGGTCATCGTCTTCGTCGCCAGCTCCCTCATGTACATGCTTCTGCCTTACCACCGCAGCGACTACCAGCAGCTACCGGAAGAAGACAAGCTTCTTGCCGCCCTGCGAGCGGCTGGCTTAAAGCGGGGTCTCTATCATTTCCCTTTTTGCAGCCACAAAGAGATGAAGTCGCCCGCCATGGTGGAAAAACTCAAGCAAGGTCCGGTGGGTATGCTAACCGTGTTTCCTAGTGGCCCACCCGCCATGCCCAAGTTCCTCGGGATGTGGTTCGCCTATTGCCTGGTCATCGGTTTCTTCGTCGCCTATCTCACGGGGCACACGGTCGCGCCCGGCGCACACTATCTGTCGGTTTTCCGCGTGGCAGGTACTGCGGCGTTCCTGGCCTACGGCTTGGGGCATCTGAGCAATGGCATCTGGAAGGGCCAGACGTGGGGAATGACCCTGAAGGAAGTCTTCGATGGACTCGTCTACGGGTTGCTGACCGCGGGCACCTTTGGGTGGCTTTGGCCGCACTAGAAACTCACTTCAGAGGGTATCAGAGCGAAGCAATGATTTTCGGAGGCACGGTTTCTTCGGTTCAGTTTGCGCGATCCGGGCCGGGCTTTTATTCTTCACTGCTGCTTATCGTCCGGTTTGTTTTGAGGCCAGCGGGCCGCGGCAAAGGGAAGCCGCCGATTCTTAATGCCGCCAACCAATGCCTTGAAGGAGGCGCATGCGACGCAATTCTTTACTTGCAGTTTTCGTGATGACCTTAGCTGTGTTGGCGGGCGCGAACGCGGAGTCCCGCGGACAGACGCAGCCAGCGGCCAAGAAGGAAGAAGCACCGCTGCGCGTGGCATTGGCGGGACTGGCGCACGGACACGCGTTCGGATTCTTCGATCAGTTTCAGAAGCGGACGGACCTGCAGGTCGTGGGAATCGCCGAAGGCGATCATCAGCTCGCGGCACAATTCGCGAAGAGCTATGGCTTGGCACCGGGTCTGTTCCATTCCGATCTGGAGGAAATGCTGAAGGCGACGCATCCTCAGGCGGTACTCGCGTATACCAATACCTACGATCATCGCCGCGTGGTGGAGATCTGTGCGCGGTACGGCGTCCCGGTAATGATGGAAAAGCCGCTGGCGGTCAGCCTCGAAGATGCGCTGGCCATCGAGAAAGCGGCGCGCGCGGGTAGGATTCATGTCTTGGTGAATTACGAAACGACCTGGTATCGCAGCAATCAAGCGGTCTACGACCTGGTGCACGAAAGCGCCATTGGGGGAATTCGAAAGATTGTTGTGCACTCGGGCCATCCCGGCCCGAGAGAAATCGGAGTCGGGCCGGAGTTTCTCGCCTGGCTCACCGATCCCAAATTAAACGGCGCTGGCGCACTGTTTGATTTTGGCTGTTATGGCGCGGACCTGGCCACTTGGCTGATGGATGGCCACAGACCGGACTCCGTAACCGCCGTCACGCAGCAAATCAAGCCGGATGTCTACCCGCGAGTGGATGATGAAGCGACCATCATCTTGAAGTATCCAAACGCACAGGCGATCGTGCAAGCTTCCTGGAATTGGCCGTTCTCAAGAAAAGATATGGAAGTGTATGGGCAGAAGGGCTATGCCATCACCGTCGGGCGTGACACCGTGCGTGTGCGGCGTCTCGAGGAAGTGGAGACGTCGACCGATGCCAAGCCACTGGAGAAAACGAAGGAAGATTCCGTTTCCTATTTGCGAGCGGTGCTCTTAGGAGGCTTGAAACCGGGCGGACAATCTTCTCTCGAGACGAATGTGATTGTGACGGAAATACTCGATGCGGCCAGACAGTCCGCAGCCACGGGCAAGACCGTTTCTCTGGGAGAAACACGCTAGTCCCAGCCTGGTACGCCTTATGATTTTACGGAAACGGGGCGGTCCAGCGCCTCGCGGACTCTTTGCGCGAGCACTTGCGGCGTAAACGGTTTTTGGAGGAAGGAGATTCCTTCCTCAAGTGTCCCGTCTTGCGCGATCACGTTGTACGTGTAGCCGGACATATACAGCACTCGCAGATTGGGGTAAAGCCCCGTGAGCCGCTTGGCCAGTTCGCGTCCGCTGATACCCGGCATCACCACGTCCGTCAAGAGCAGATGGATTTCGGCGCCTTTGTTTACGGCCAAGCGCACTGCGTCTTCCGGCGAAAGTGCTTCGATCACCGTGTACCCCCGCGCGGTGAGAACTATCTGCGTCAGTTCGCGAACCGCGGGTTCGTCTTCCACCAGCAGGATGGTTTCATAACCCTTGCGCGTCGTGGATGCGGGCGTTTCCGCCATCGACACCTGGACGGTATCCTTGACGCGCGGCAAATAAACCTTGAAAGTTGTGCCTTTTCCCGGTTCGCTATACACCCAGATGTAGCCGCCGCTCTGCTTCACGATGCCGTACACGGTCGATAGACCAAGTCCGGTGCCCCGGCCGCTCTCCTTGGTAGTGTAGAAAGGCTCGAAAATGTGGGCGACCGTGTCGGCCGTCATGCCGATGCCCGTATCCGTTACCGCCAGCAGAATATAGGGTCCCGGACGGACAACCGCATGGTCGCGGGTATACGTCGAATCGAGATCGATGTTGCTCGTTTCAATCAGGATCCGGCCGCCGCTCGGCAAGGCATCACGCGCATTCACGACCAAATTCATGACCACCTGCTCGATCTGACCGGGATCCGCCTTGATCGCTCCGACGTCTTTCGACACAAATGTTTTCATCTCGATGTTTTCGCTCATTAATCGCCGCAGCAGCTGGTCGAGATTCATCACGATGGCGTTGAGATCAAGGATTTTTGGCCGCAGAACCTGCTTGCGGCTGAAGGCCAGCAACTGCCGAACCAGCGCGACCGCGCGATCAGCTGCTTCTTCGATGCGCCGGATGTCGCCGCGCAACTCCGGCCGGTCCGGGCAGCGGTCCATGGCCATTTCGATGTAACCCTTGATGATCGTCAGAAGATTATTGAAGTCGTGTGCGACGCCTCCTGCCAGTCTCCCCACGGCTTCCATCTTGCGCGCCTGCAGTAATTGGTTTTCGAGCATTTTCCGGTCGGTGATATCGACGATCAGACCTTCCATAACGGGATGACTGTCGCTGCCGCGCACCACGACGGCCGTATCACTGACCCACATGATCTGCCCGTCCTTGCGCGTAACGCGGTATTCGGCCTGGAATGGTTCGCCGCGCGCGCTGGCTTCCTCCGCGGCATGAATGATGGGGTGATCTTCGATTGAGACGTGGCTTATCCAATCTCTCGAATTCGAAAGCCATTCTTCCGTGGAATAGCCAAACATCGTTTCGATTTGGGGGCTGACGTAGAACCATTGGCCTTGGATGCCGAGTTCCGCGATGTAGCTAATGGCGGCGACCTGCTCGACCAGCATGCGGTATTTGATTTCCGTTTCGGCGCGGGCACGCTCGGCGCTCACGCGCTCGGTGATGTCGCGGGTCACGCAAATCCTGCCGCCATCGGGCAGGGTGGTAACGGCCATTTCCGTCGGGACCACCGTTCCGTCGCGGTGATGCACGGTCAGCGGCCCGAACCACTTGCCATGTTTCTTCAAGGCTTCCTGAACCTCCGACTCTAGCGGGGCGGTATCCCCGGGGTCGGAAGCCTCTCGCCATGACTTGCCCAGCATTGCTTCCCGATTGGTATTCCCGATCATCCGCGCGTAAGCCGAGTTGAGATATATATATTTCCCTCCGGCATCGAGAATGGCCATCCCGTTAATGGCCGAGTCCATCGCCAGCGTATTTCGCCGCGCGATCTCCGCGCTATCCGATTGACGGTATTCGCTAAGCCCCAGTCGCGTCGCGAAGCACACGATGGATATCGCCAGGAGCGCCAAGCCGGTGCGACGCCATTCCGGCCCGAGTTGTACGACCAGGGCGACAACAATTAGGGGCGGTAGCGCCAGCGATACGTTTTTGGCGGCCAGCCGGGCGAGATTTTTCTTGGCATGCGGGGCAATGGCACCCTGCTCCTCCGGTTCCTTCCAGCCCGCAGCCCAGAACGCTCCTAGCAGGAACGGCGCCGTCCAATAAAGGTTATACCGTGTGCCCGTTGGAACGTGACGGACAGCTTGTAAGTAATCGGCGATTCCGGAGCAAACTGTATAGATCACCAGAAAGAATGCCAATCCTCCGTACAGCTTGCGCAGCCGCTGCGTTGGCGCGCTCAACATCCGAATTACCGCTGTTGCCGCCAGCGCGATATTGATCTCGTCAAATATCCAGGTCGGTAGCAGGTTACCGGCAGTAACCGAGTCGCCATGCAGGAGTTGCACGTAATTAAGACCCAAGAAAACGGACAAGAAAACGATAGCGATCTGCAGCGAATCCAGCAGTGTCTCCAGATCGAAACTTGGCGAGTCTCTCTCTTGATCCAGGAATAGAGCGATGGCGAAGAAGATTCCCTGTACGTCGAAGAGGATGCGCACGATAGAGTAATTCGGCACCACCATGTGCAACCAGTTCTCGTAGTACATCCAGCCGATATCTGCTAGGCCCCACGTGGCCATGCCACAGCCGGCCAGCAACCAGAACGGACGACTCAGGCCCCACCCCCGGCGCGACGCGCTAAAACAAGCCGCCGCCGCAAGGCCACTGGAAAAAATTTGAAGTGAATTGCCGAGCACGCCCGCCGCAGTAGATGTGCCGAGCGTCAGAAAGCCCGCAATGTGAAGGCCAACAACGACACATGCCAATACCATCACCTTGCGGAACATCCTAAAGGGCTCCTTCGAGGGTCTGCCGAGTGGTTCTATTTCCACAGTCTAGTGCAGCTACAGGAAGGAGAGCGAAGACTTAAACAGGGAGGTTCCAAGATGGGAAATGTCCCCGGAGAAACCGAAGCCATTCGCCAGCCTTAGTGCATGGTTCTTTATGAGAAGGCGACCAGTCAACCGGCCGGCTTAGCGGCCCTCCAAGGGGTAACGATCCTGAGACTGTATCGCAGCGGCCACACGGCGGCGCAGAGCGATCGTGTCCACCGGAGCGCGCTTCGCGAAACGCTTTAGGACGGCCATCTGGGTGGTGAGCATATCGCCTTCGTGGATAGCGGCGATGGCGCGTTTGGCTTCGTGCTCAACGCGCTCGGCGGCGTCGTTGATGAATACGCGCGCAGAATCGATCATGTTTTGCGATGCCGGTTCACCCTTTGTCGCCGCAGCTTTTTGCGCGCGCAGCATGCAGGACTCCATCGCGTAGATTTCCATGACCACGTTCGAAAGCGCGCCGATCAGTTCCTGCTCGTCGGCGAGCTTTTCGCGGAATTTCTGGACCGCGCCTCCGGCGGCTTGCAGAAACATTTTCTTGGAGCTGGCGACGACGCGGGCTTCGCCTGCGAGAACGCCTTCCGGGGCCTCCTCGAAGGAAGGTCCGGCGAGGATTTCATCCGCCAGCTTCATGGCCGCGGGAATTAGCGGGAGTTGCCCACCCATCGCGCGCTTCATCAGCATTTGGATGATGAGCATGCGGTTGATTTCGTTGGTGCCTTCAAAGATGCGGTTGATGCGCGAGTCGCGGTACGCGCGGCAAACGGGATAATCTTCGTGAAAACCGTAGCCGCCGAAGATTTGCACCGCTTCGTCCACGACAAAATCCAGCATCTCGCTGCCGTAGACCTTGGCGATGGAGCTCTCGATGGCATATTCCTCCAGAACTTTCATGGTGTTCTGAATCTTATCTCCAGAGCCCGAAGCCGCCGCCATGGCCGCCTCGATGTTTCCTGCCGAGCGGTACACCATCGATTCCACCGCGAAAATCTGTATGGCCATCTCCGCCAGTTTTTCTTTCATCAGGCCGAAGTCGCCGATCTGTTTTCCAAACGCTTTTCGCTCCTTCGCATATTTTGAAGAAGTCATCAGCACATGCTTTGATCCGCCAACGCAGGAAGCGCCTAGCGTAAATCGCCCGGCATTCAGGATATTGAAAGCCACGATGTGCCCGCGGCCGATCTCATGTAACAAGTTTTCTTTAGGAACCATGCAGTTTTCCAGGAAAATCGGAGTCGTCGAGCTCCCATGGATGCCCATCTTGTGTTCTTCATTTCCGGGCTTGAATCCTGGAAAGGTGCGTTCGACGATGAAGGCGGTGAATTTTTCACCGTCTATCTTCGCAAACACAATGTAAACGTCGGCGAAGCCGCCATTGGTGATCCACATCTTTTGTCCGTTGAGGATATAGTGCGTTCCCTGGGCGTTGAGTTCCGCCCGCGTCAGCGAGTTCTGCGCGTCGGACCCCGCTTGCGGCTCCGATAAGCAGTACGCGCCGATCCACTCGCCGGTGGCCAGCTTCGGCAAATATTTTTTCTTCTGCGCTTCTGTGCCAAAATACACGATCGGCAATGTCCCAATGCCCGCATGCGCGCCATGCGTCACCGCGAACCCGCCGTAGATGGAGAGTTTTTCGGTGAGAACGGTGGTGGAAATCTTGTCGAGACCCGCGCCGCCATATTCCTCGGGAACACCGCCACCCATCAAGCCGACTTCGCCGCCTTTTTTCACCAGCTCGGCCATCAATCCGGCCTTTTTATTTTCGAGTTCTTTGATGAAAGGGAAAACTTCCTTCAGGACAAATTCCTCAGCCGTCTGCCCGATCAGCTTCTGATCGTCCGTGAGGTCCGCGGGCGTGAAGATGTCGCCCGGTTGCGGCGATTCCAGGAGAAAGCTGCCTCCCTTTGCGGCAGGCTTGGTGAGGGTAGCGGTGGCCATCTTGGTCGCTCCTAGCGGGGGACGCTTGCAATAAATGGGATTTGGTCAGACCTTGGCTTAAAGTGGGACGCCCTGACCCTTCCAACCTATTTTACGCCCGCAAAATGATGCAGTAAACATCGTTAAGTTGCCGGTGTCGAATCGGTTTTCACTCACCGTGCGACACCGCCCCCTAGTCTCTGAAGGTGGTGTGCGGTGGCAAACCAGGGATATAATCCAACGCCATCTTACGCACCACTGAGGAATTCCTATGAGGCTGATCGATCAGATTCGTGCTCTGTTGTTGCTCGCGCCCGTGCTGGCCGTCCTCTTGTTCGCCGAACTCATCGCGGCCCAGGCTACGCCGCCATCCGCTCCTGCCACCTTGCCCAACGAAACGCCCGCCAAGTTGAATCCCGTCACGGATAGTTTCGATTACATGCGGCGCGAGGTGATGATCCCCATGCGCGACGGCGTAAAGCTGCACACGGTCATCCTCGTCCCCAAAGGAACCAAGAACGCGCCGATCCTGCTGACCCGCACGCCCTACGACGCCACCGATCTCACCTCCCACGCACGCAGCTCCCACCTCGGCCCGATCTTGAGCGGCTATGACAACGCCACCGAGGTCATCGTCGAAGGCGGTTACATTCGGGTCGTCCAGGATGTGCGCGGCAAGTACGATTCGGAGGGCGACTACGTGATGAACCGGCCGCTGCGCGGGCCGTTAAACCCCACAGCGGTCGACCACGCCACGGACACCTACGACACTATCGACTGGCTGGTGAAAAACATCCCGGAAACCAACGGCAAAGTCGGCATCCTGGGGATTTCTTACGACGGTTTCACTCCGTTGATGGCCCTCGTCAATCCGCATCCGGCCCTCAAAGTGTCCGTGCCGATGAACCCCATGGTCGACGGCTGGATGGGCGACGATTGGTTTCACTACGGAGCGTTTCGACAACAGAATATGGCCTACATCTACGAACAGGAGGCCAGTCGCGACAATAAGGCCAAATGGTGGACCAGCCACTTTGACGATTACGACGAATTCATGCAGGCCGGCTCGGCTGGCGAGCTGGGCCGTCGTCATGGCCTCGAACAGGTCGGCTTCTGGCGGAAAATTCTCGAACATCCCAGCTACGACGCCTTTTGGCGCGAACAGGCGGTGGACCGTGTGTTGGCGGCGCAACCCCTAAAAGTGCCGGTGATGCTGGTGCACAGCCTCTGGGATCAGGAAGACATCTATGGCGCGATGGCGGTCTACAAAGCGATCAAACCGAAAGACACGGACAACGACAAGGTCTTTCTGGTCATGGGGCCTTGGCATCACGGCCAGGAGATCGATGACGGCAGCACGCTCGGCGCCTTGAAATTCAACAGCGATACCTCACTCTACTTTCAGCGAGAGATCCTGCGGCCCTTCCTTGACCAATACCTCAAGGACGGCGCCCCCAAGGCGGACCTCCCGCCCGTCTCTGCCTATGAAACTGGGACGAACAGATGGCGGCGTCTGCCCGCTTGGCCTTCAGGCTGCGCCAGCGGCTGCACCGTGCGACCCACGCCTCTCTATCTGAACGCTGGTTTGAAGCTCAGCTATGCCGCACCGGCGCCAGGTGATGCGGCCTTCGACGAATACGTCTCCGACCCCACGAAGCCCGTGCCCTTCCGCGCACGTCCTAGTCAACCCATGGGCTACTCCAACGGCTTGACCTGGTCCCAGTGGCTCGTGGACGACCAGCGGGAAGCGTCCGGCCGCCCGGATGTGGCCGTGTTCGTCTCCGCTGCCCTGGACGCATCGGTGAAGATCAGCGGGCCACCTGTTGCCAATCTGGTGGCCTCCACGACCGGCACCGACTCCGACTGGGTGGTCAAGTTGATCGACGTCTATCCCGACGAAGTGGCCGGACAGCCAGCCATGGGCGGCTATCAATTGATGGTTTCGGCCGACATCTTCCGCGGTCGCTACCGCGAGAGTTTTGAGACGCCCAAGGCCATAGCCTCCGACAAGCCGCTCCTTTATCGCTTCGCGCTTCCCAACGCAAATCATGTCTTCCTCGCCGGCCACCGCATCATGGTCCAAATCCAGTCCGCCTGGTTTCCGCTCTACGACCGCAATCCCCAGACGTTCGTTCCCAACATTTTCTGGGCCAAGCCTGGCGACTATCGCCAAGCCACCCAGCGCATCTACCATGCGCCCGGCCAAGCAACTTTCATTGAGCTGCCGATGGTCTCCGCACCGTGAGGCCTAGCCGTGGGAGGCCGCACGCCCTGCGTGACTCTTCGCCGTCGCCCCTGTTATCCTCTAGCCTCTAATTTCGCTAGCGGAGAAACTCATGCGCCAGACTCTGTCTTGGATTCTTTTCCTTGCCTTTGCTGTCACTTCCCCAGCCCAGCAGACCCGACCCGCTTCCCACTTCGATGGCCACTCCTGGTGGTCCCACGTCAAATTCCTCGCCGATGATTCCCTCGAAGGCCGCGACACCGGCAGCGAAGGTCTTCAGAAAGCTCAGGCCTATGCCGTCGAGCAACTCCAAAAAGCCAACCTCCAGCCCGCCGGCAGTAATGGTTTCTACCAGCCCGTGCATTTCAATCAATATCAGGTCGACGAAGCCAAATCCTCCTTGGCCCTGGTCGCGGGCGGCCAATCCAAATCTCTCTCTTTCGCCGACGACGCGTACATCAATACACGCGCCACGCACACTTCCGCCACGCTCACCGCGCCTCTGGTTTTTGTCGGCTACGGCCTGCAAATCCCTGAAAAAAATCTCGATGAACTCGCCGGCCTCGACGTGAAAGGAAAATTCGTTGTCTATCTCGCCGGCTCTCCTGCGGACATCCCCACGGCCCTTGCCTCGCACTATCAAACCGCCGGAGAGCGCTGGAAATTCCTGCACGCGGCTGGCGCTATCGGCATCATTTCTATTTTCAATCCCGCCTCCATGGACATTCCCTGGTCCCGCATCTCCGTCAACCGCAATCACCCCTCTATGGATCTCGCCGATCCCGAGTTCAATGAAACTCCCGGCCTTGAATTGGGGGTGGCCTGCAACCCCGCTTCCGCCGAACCGCTGTTCACAGGCTCCGGCCACACCTTTGCCGAAATCGCGGCCCTGGGCAAAGATCGCAAACCTCTTCCGCGCTTCGACTTGGCCGTTTCGCTCAAAGCCAACGCCGTCATCCTCACCAAAACGCTAGAATCCTCCAATATCGTTGCCAAACTCACCGGCTCCGATCCCGCCCTCAAGAACGAATTCATCGTCCTCTCCGCGCACATCGACCATGTCGGCATCGGCGCGCCCATCAACGGCGACCGCATCTACAATGGCGCCATGGACGACGGCTCCGGCAGTGCTCTCGTGATGGACATCGCCGCGAGCCTCAAAGCTCATCCTGAAAAACTTCAGCGCTCCATCCTCTTCCTCCTGGTCACCGCCGAAGAAAAAGGTCTTCTCGGTTCCAAATACTTCGCCGCTCATCCCACCGTCGCGCCGAAGTCCATCGTCGCGGACATCAACGTGGACATGTTTCTGCCCATCGTCCCGCTGAAGATCCTCAAGATTGAAGGTCTCGAGGAATCCGACCTCGGCACGCGCGCCGCTGCCATTGCGCAGTCCATGGGCCTGAAACCTATCCCCGATCCCGAACCACTGCGCAACGCGTTCATCCGCAGCGATCAGTACAGCTTCATCAAGAAGGGCGTTCCCGCCGTCAAAGTCGACGTGGGCTTCGAGCTCGGCACGCCCGAGCAAAAAATCTTCAAGGACTGGCTCACCAACCGCTATCACGCTCCATCCGACGATGTGAACCAGCCCGTCGATCTCCAGACTGCGGCAAGCTACGAGGAATTTACGCGTCGCCTGCTCCTCGACACCGCCAAGATCCCCGCGCGTCCCCGCTGGAAGCCCGATTCCTTCTTCCGCCGCTACGCCGCCGACTAATTCTGTTCCTTTCTTTGTGAGGCCACCTGAACTCGAAGTCCACCGCGGAAAAACAATTCTGCATAATGTCAACGGGGTCGTCGGGCCGATTACCGCTGGGGGTTTATGCGGCTCGGTTTGCAGTGGTCGCTCGATCAGCATCGCGCCGCTCTCCGCCGAGTTGCTTGGTCGCGGCACAAAGTGAGTCTCTCCCGCCGAGACCTATGCTCGTCTCCTCGAAGCCGGCGGAATTTGTGCCATCGATGCGAGCTCCCGGCTGCAGCCTCAGTACGACTATGCGGATTTTGCGTCAGCGTGCGCGAGCTCAACGGCGCACTTTTCAGGGATACCATGGAAGGTGCGCGGGAAAAAATCGACGTTCAAGTGTGGCTCGCGGCCTTTGGCGTTTCACAAGACCAGATCGAGAAATTCGAGATAGAATGGCCGCCACATTTGCAAGACATGTTGACCTAACACAGAAGGACGCATGGGACGCCCGGTGGTGCATTTCGATATTGGATGCAAGGACAGTGCAAAGACGCAGGAATATTATAAGAAACACTTCGATTGGAAAGTCGACGCGTTGGGGGCCTGCTGCAATGATCGCCGCGGAAGCCGGCGGCATCACCGGCCACATCACCGCGCTGGGGCATGAGCCGCATCACTACACGATTTTCGATGTGGACGTGGACGACGTAGGCGCGTATCTGGAAAAAGCAAGATCACTCGGCGGAAAGATGCTCGTTCCTCCGGTGGAGATTCCCACCGGAACATTCGCGTGGATGCAAGATCCGCAAGGCAATACGGCGGGGCTGTGGAAGGCGAAGAAGTGAACTGGCAAGCTCGGGCGGGAATCCGCTGATCAACACATTTCACTCTGGTGGGGCCGTGGGCGATTTCGAAGGATTGTTAGTCATGACCTCAGACGCCAGGGAAAGAGCCACAAAGCGTAGGCCTTCGGAAACGGAAAATCGAGAGCCAAGAGTGCATGACCATGAAAGATGCGCGTGAAATGTTGCTCGTGCGCGTGGAACCATAACCGCTGCCGCTGCTTACGGTTTTGCGTTTGCGCCACTGTCCTTGAAACTGAGTTGCAGAAAGCGGGCCGATTTTTTCCCCGGAATCGATAGCGTTTCGAGCGAGCCAGCCTGGAGCCACATCACTTCTCCCGGGCTCAGGGTTCTTGTGGGCTGGCCTTCCACATCGATTTGGATTTCAGATTCGTTCAGTGCCACGAGCAGGGATTCTGTCTGTGGAATCGTTCCGAGCTTCCCTGCTTTCGGACCAATCTGGATTTGATCCACGGTCATTTCCGCAGTTTCAAATTGCGGCTCGATGAAATAACTCTTTTGTTTGTCCGCAAGCGTTATCCCGCAAGGAGCGGCTTCAGCGCCTGGGACGATTTGGGCGCAAAGATTGCGGGGTTGGCCCTGAGGCTTTAGCAATTCGATGATGATATTGTTGAGGATCAGGCCGGAGTCGGTACGGGCGACATGGGCGAAGCCGCCCTCGGAGTAGCCGACTTGCCCGTCCGTCATTACTATGCGGGCTTCCGGTTTGCCGGCGACAGCGTTGATGACGTCGCCGGGGCCGAGCGCCACGTAGACATACGGCACATCGTGCTGATGGAGAAGTGTGGCATCATGCGCGGGAAGGCTCACGCGGAATACGCGGACGTAGGAGTTTTCCAGTACCAGATGATGATGCGGCTCCTTCGGAATCGGCACAGCGACCGGCCCCTTGGTGCTGAGAGAAAATGAGAAAAGAAGCAGGAACGAACAAAGAAGCGGCCTCATCTGTGACCTCCGTCGGAAGCAAACCCACTGCCAAAAGCAAGATGGCGAGATAAACTCGCCGCTACAAAGACGAAGCCCGCGGGCCATACAATCAAAGCCAGCTGCCTACCGGGCTGGCCGACAAAGCCCGCAAGTATACCGGCGCTACAAAAACAGGACAAACTTTTTGCCCGCCAGACACAGACTAAAGCCTGTGCTACAGACGCTCGAAAATGCCGGCGGCGCCCATGCCACCGCCAATACACATGGTGACCATGCCGTAGCGGGCATTTTTGCGCTGGAGTTCGCGAAGAATGGTAGCGGTCAGTTTTGCGCCGGTGCAGCCGAGCGGGTGGCCGAGGGCGATGGCGCCGCCATTGGGATTGACGCGCGAGGCGTCGAGGCCGGCTTGCTGAATCACAGCGAGCGATTGTGCAGCGAAAGCTTCGTTGAGCTCGATCACGGCGATGTCGCTAAGCGAAAGACCTGCGAGCTTCAGCGCTTTGGGGATGGCTTGAACGGGACCGATGCCGAATTCTTCGGGTAGCACGCCGGCCGTGGCATAGGCGACGAATCGCGCCAGCGGTTTCAGTCCAAGAGATCTTGCGCGAGCATCGCTCATCAGGACGGTTGCCGCCGCTCCATCACTCATGGGGGAGCTATTTCCCGCCGTGACCGTTCCTTTCAGATGGAACGCGGGCTTCAATTTCGCGAGGACCTCTAGGTTCGTGTCGGCACGGGGCAGTTCGTCGGTTGAAAATGTAAACGTTTGTGTTGTGGGCTTCACCGCCCCACCCGCGCCAACACCGCGCGAAGCATGGGGCACGCCGGAGCCGGAAGAAGAGCCGTTGCCGTTCGGGAGCGAGGTGATTTTGACTTCGACGGGGATTGTTTCGTCTTTGAAATTTCCGCCGGCGATGGCGGCGAGAGCTTTCCGGTGGGAATCGGCGGAGAACTGGTCGGCCTGCTCGCGGGTGATGCCGAATTTGCGGGCGATGTTTTCCGTGCCCAGGCCCATGTTGATGTAAGCGTCGGGATAGTTGTCGACGAGCCACGGATTGGGCGAAATCTTGTTGCCGCCCATGGGCACCATGGACATGGATTCGGTGCCGCCGGCGACGATAACTTCGGCGGAGCCTGCCCGGATGCGTTCGGCGGCCAGGGCGATGGCTTGCAAACCAGAAGAGCAGAAGCGGTTGATGGTCATCGCGCTGGTTTCAACGGGGAGGCCGGCGCGGAGTGCGGCGATGCGCGCGACGTTCATGCCCTGTTCGCCTTCGGGCATAGCGCAGCCCAGAATCACGTCGTCAATTTCTTTAGCGTCAAGGCCGGGAACGCGGGCAAGCGCTTGCTTGATGGAAAGGGCGGCGAGATCGTCGGGACGCGTGGCGCGCAACGAGCCTTTGTAGGCACGGCCGACGGGAGTGCGGACGGAGGAGACGATCACGGCTTCAGGCATGGCGAGACCTCGCAGGTTGAGAGTTCCACTGTATTGTTGGTCCGATCCCAGGGAAATGCAACTCTTTGGCGGCAATTCATTCGGCCTGAGGAAAAAGAGCATTGCTGTTGATCCCTCTTGATCCTCCTTCGAGGCACCGACAGGTTGATGATTCGGAAGAGATCAAAGAGCACGGGCAGGATTGGCTGTGCCACTAAGCTAGCCCTCAGGTACGTTTGGTCGCAGGAGCCAGCGGCACTTCTAGCCTTCCAGTCGCCCCTCGGGCTGGCAAGAACGAAGACGAGGGCACCTAGAATTAGATATTGGCCCCAAGTGTGTCGAAAATTTTTATGGCCAACCCCTTAATCGAAACACACCTGGAATGCGTGGACCCAAGCAATCAGCGTGAGCCATCGCCACAGCCAGCGAGGCGACTCTGGATCGGTAGGCCGATCGCGAAGGACAAGCCGCAAGTGTCTCTCGACCTCCGATGCCTGGAGCGCTGGAATCGACGCGGCATCTCGCAGGTTTTCCTCGAGCCACATTTCTGTTTGACGATCCAGTTTCGTGACCGGCATGGCAAACCCGATTTTGTCACGGCGCTCAAGGATCTCTCTCGGAACCAACCCTTCCATTGCTCGCAACAGGATAGCTTTACAACGGCCTTTTTCGGAGATGATCTCTTCTTCTGGCATGGAAAATACGAAATCGACGAGCGCAGTCGTGAGAAATGGAACGCGATTTTCAACTGAAAAGGCCATGGCATTTCTATCTTCGATACGCAGCAAACCGGGAAGCGTCTGCATGAGGTTCTGTTCCAGTAGATCGTGCAAACTGGAATGGTTTCCCCGATGACGACTCTCTGGAATACTGATCCCGCGCTCGCGAAACCATTCTCTGTTCACGCCTGGTGGTCCTGAGGTGCGCAAACCTTTTGCCGCTTCAACCAGGCTCCTGGGGAGGGTGTGCTGAACAAGGGAGCGAATACGTAGCGCCCCCCTGAGCGGCAGGGCCCTGGCGTGGCGCAGAAAACGCAGTGCTGTGACCCATCGCCCCTGCCGCAGGAGGGAAGCAAAGCGCACCGGGAGGTGTTGGATGTACCCCAGATATTGGTCGGCGCCCTGGCCGCTGAGAATCACTTTAAACCCGTGCTCGTGAGCGCAGCGAAAGATCCGATACTGAGCGTAGATTGTAGGTGATCCGAAGGGCTGTTCTTGCACCCGCACAAGCTTTTCAAAGTCCTGGACCAACTCGCCAGGCTGAATGTAGACCCAGTGCTGCTCAGTGGACGCGGCTCGTGTCACAATTTCGCACCACCGCTGCTCGGAAAGCTGAGGATCCCCGGCGACATAACTGAAGGTATGCAACGGGTATTCCGGGCCTTGCCCGGCGCGAGCCGTTGCGGTTATCGAAGAGTCCATGCCACCACTCAGGGAAATGCCGACAGGAACATGGCTACGCATGTGCAGCTCCACGCTCTTTTCAAACAGCTCTCGGAAGCGGGACGGAGACTGTTCAGGCGAGATTCCAGCTGCGGGCTTCCTCTCAACTTCCCAGTAACGGATTGGCGCTGCGGTCCCTGGAGAAAGGCATGAAATCTTGAGGTAGTGCGCCGCGGGGAGTTGCTGGACATCTTGAAAAAAAGTCCGGTTTGAATGTTCGCCGAAAACGCCCGAGAGAAACTCATACACCGTCTGCGCATCGGCGCGGCGGCTCACGCTTGGAAAATTAAGTAGCGGCGCAATCTCCGATGCAAACACTACGTTGTCGCGGCTTTGAAAGTAATACAACGGCTTGATGCCAAAGGGGTCCCGAGCCAGCAAAACCGTCGCATTCTCTCGATCCAAAACAGCAAAACTGAACATCCCCGTGAGGCGCGGCAGGAGGGTGATTCCCCATCTTTGCCACGCAAGCAGCAGCACTTCAGCATCACAGCGCGTGCGGAAAGTGTGCCCAAGGCTCTTGAGTTCGGCTCCAATTTCGCGATAGTTGTAGATCTCGCCGTTGAAAATGAGGTGAAATCGGCCATCGGGAGTCGACATAGGCTGGCGGGCGGTTTCGGATAGATCGATAATTGCCAGTCTTCGGTGACCGAACAAGACCGTTGCGGACCCGTGTGCCCCCAAGGTGTTGGCAGCGGTGCCCTCTGTAGGGTTCGTTCTTGCCGGTCTGGATTGAGCCAACGATTCCGCACATGGTTATGGATGACTTCCTTCGGTACTTCCGCAGGATAAACCGACCGCTTTGGCGTGCGATGTCCCCCAAACGTTCGCTGATCGTTGAGCATGATTGCAATCGAGTCAAAAAATCGAATGTTCAGAATAGCAAGCGAATCCAAGCGCCGCGTGGACCTCACGATGGTCAGCGGTGGGTTGTCGGCAGCAGTGACCTGTGCCAACTCCTCTTTCCGCCATCCTGCTTGAATCGGTGCAAGGTGTTCTGTTGACGCACCTGCGGGCCAGAAGTTGCTCGAGTCTAGGCGGCGGGCCTGGTGGAATTCTGAAGCCCTGCGACTAGAGGAGGAACTACGGCTGACAAAGCATGTCAGCCGCGGGACGAAAAGCAAGATGCCGCCGAACATCATAGGGGAGGGCCCCTTGCGACATGCCTCGTGCAGATCTACTTCTTTTCCGGATACGCTAAGGTCATGGTTGTCGGTTGGAAGTGGGCTTCGGCATCAAACATTCGGAGCTGGATGTTGCGGTGCACGCAAAATGAGCAAATCCGGGTTTTCCACGCCTTGGGAACGTGGATTGCCGCTAGACCCCTGGCGTGTTGGTGTGTGG
>WNFP01000021.1_pt1 | contig 126350 bp, 110 predicted proteins | sample 5400201 | NCBI WGS metagenome assembly WNFP01 (sample SAMN13153355, study PRJNA577476) | soil metagenome | isolation source: 115 cm saprolite under Madrone tree | place: USA:California | collected 2016-06-14
AAGACGGTGCGACCTTTGGTTCATGAGCCATTGTCTGCCTCGTCGCGCTTCAAATCGCGGCAAGCCAGAAATGGCTTCAACTTATTGTGTGGCTACTACTTACAGTCTGCACCCAGTCTCTTAACCGGACAGTACTGATTCTGCAATGTCAGCATTATTGGATGTGATCTGTTTAATCCGATCTTTGTGCACAATTAAATTTGGCGCTTTTGAATTTATCCAGTCCCAACGATCCTTTTTCTCTTTCAAAGCAACTTCAAGTATTTTCCAGAAGTTAAAAAACCGGTAAAATACACTACTGGACTTTACACCTTCCTTGTATAGTGCGAGCGCCAGCCACCTTTTGTCAGAAGAGTTCCCGGTTTTTCCAAACAAGTGCTGAGGGTCGATTTGTAGTCCAAAGTTGGAGCGGGGGCTCCAAATCAGGGGTAGTTGCCGCTTTGGGCCGCCAATTCCATCCCCCTTCACAATCGGCTGCCTGTGCTCCCACACAATAACCGAAAGAAGCCGATTAAGCGATTCATCTTCTGCCTTGTGATTATTTAGATCTTTAACCCCAACGCTTACGACAGCCTTGCTTTCAGCTGTTCCATTTATCCAGCGAAACGTCCGGTTTTCAAATTCGAAATAGATTTCGTCCTGTCCGCCAACTGAAATGGTTGAATCAAGGACGTAGTCGGTTTGCCACTTACAGTCGCTATCTAGACTACTCAGCGCAGTGCCATATTTTTCTATTCGTTGCTGCCATGTATCACGATCTAAAGTATCGGTTATTTTGGCAAGCATATCTGCTGCCAGCCACTCTGGATCACAAAAATTAGAAAGTGGACGCCATCTTATCGAACGCGTACGTTCATACTGCATCAACTGCCAATTATGTAAGGTACCAGGGAATTTCGGTTCTTGTAATACTGCCTTCAATGATCCAGGAAATGATGATTGATGTTGCGCGAATTCATACGCGATGGCGAAAACAGAGAAAATATTGAAGACCTGCCGCAGGCAACCGTAGTTACGTAGGATCTGCTCAGTAATGAAATCTGTATGTGTTTCGCGCGTTGTTTTAGCTCCAATAATTTGGACTATAGTCCCATTCACTTCTTTGGAGTAATAATTTCCATCGCTTCCTTTCGTAATGTTAAGGTGTTCAGCTAACTCACTTGTCCAAGACTTGCTCCAACCGCTCAAATTATCGACATCCTTAATTATTAACTGTAAAACCGTAGTCCATGCTTTATCTGGCGGAGATTGAGTAATCAGCCTGAGAATTTCGACGGCAGAAGTCTCCATTTCTTTTGGTTCTGAAAAGTTGTTTCTGAAGTAATCGATATATTGCAGAAGAAAATGAAACCACCAGCTATTGGGGAGTACAGTCCGGATTTCACTTATAAAACCTTCTTCTATACGGTTCTTGAGCACTTCTCTAAAGTTACCCTTTGCTTCCAGCGCCTCACTAGCGCACTGGTAGATAGTATTTGGTGGATAAACTGTAGTACCACTGACAAAATAGACAAACGGAGTTTCAGACGAATTTCCTGTGTTTTCAAGTTTATTCATGCTTTAAATCTTCCAAAGTGACTCTTGGGCACGTGCCACATCAAGTACATTATTGCCAAATTATGTCATTGATAGCCATCTCAATTTTGTGGTATCACGCAGAGGCTTGTCTGACGACGAGGCAGGGCGGTTGGGGTCTTTGAAAAATGATTGAAGAGAGGCTTTTGGCTGTTGGCTCTTAGCTTTTGGCTCCCAAGGAGCCGCCGGGCACTGGGTGGGGCTTGGGCGGCCCAAGGGTGGCCCTTGGGCCTGTTGGAGCTAAACCCTTTGTTTCTCGTGGTGTCGGCAAAAAAAGGGGAGGGGGGTACCCACTGGGCACAGGGGGTACAGACCGGGCGGATACCTGACAGAAAAAGCCTTACCGCGGATTTGCGCGGATCTACGCGGATAAAAAATCGCAAATAAAGACAAACCCTGCACAGGCAGGAGTGCCTGTGCTCCACGTGTATGAGGGATTTGGGCATTTCGTTGCTGATTTACGGCGTGAATGCCGTAAGTAAGCTAAGGCTAAAAGCTAATGGCTAATGGCTAAAAGCCAAGAGCGAAGAGCGAAGGGCCAATGGCCAACAGCCAATAGCCCTTCTCCTGCTAAAACTTCACTCGCATTGCCAATTCCAGGTTGCGCGAGCCGCCGCCTCCCAGAAATGGGTTGCCTACACCCACGTCCGGCGTGGTGGTGATGGGCAGGAAGCCGACTCCACGGCCATTGGCGGACTGGCCATTCTGCAGAAAGTCCACCGCAAAGTTCGGCCAGAGAGGATTGGCGAAGTTGGGATGGTTCAGGATGTTGAAGGCATTTACGCGAAACTGCAGGCTGACCCGCTCGTTGATTTTGGTGTCCTTGACCAGACTGAAATCGAGGTTCTTATAGGTGGGGCCGGTAAAGGCGTTGCGGCCCAAATTGCCGAAGTGCTGGGTCCCAGGAATGCAGTTGCCCGATCCATCGACTGAACAGGGCACCTGGAAGGCGGAGAGATTCAGGAAGTTGCCGGGTGTGTGGGTCCCGGCAAACGGGTTCCCTACCAGGTCCGGACGGCCAAAGAATTCTCCGCTGCCGTTGAAGTTGCCTTCAAACAGATAGTTCACGTTGTACGGCTGTCCGGAATTCAGGGTGAGCACGCCATCGAGGCCCCATCCGTTGGTCAGCAGTTTCATGGATTGCGGATCGGGGAAGCGGTAGCCATAAGCCCAGCTAAAGTGGTGGCGCAGGTCGAAGTTGGAACTGGCCTTTTCGAGATTCGGACGGAAGCTGTTGTCCGGCTGGCTGGCGTTGGGAACGTAGTCCTGGCCATCGCTGGCGTTATCGATGGAGTGCGACCAGGTGTAGCTCACGCTCGAGGTCAGGCGGTGCCAGTCGCGCAAATGGAGTGAAGCCTGCAGCGAGTTGTAGTCACTGCTGGCCGAAGACTGAAACTGATTGACGAAGCCAAGCGCGGGAAACGCTACTGTCCCCGTGGCCGGGTTGGTCTGGTTGATGTCGACGAAGCGGAAGAGCTTGCGTCCCGCCGAGCCGACATAGCCCACCTGCAGGGCGACGTTCCTGGCCAGCTCCTGCTCCACGTTCAGGTTGTAAACCTGGATATAGGGCGTGCGCAGCTTCTGGTCCACGGTGAATACATCGGTGGCGGCAAAGGTGGATGGCGCAAACACGCTCACACCCGGCTGAAGCACGGCGGCGGGAGAGAAGCTGAAGGTGATGGGGTTGGGGCCGATTCCGTTATACGCCGGACCGGAATTGAACGTGTTGAAGGGAAGCTGGCCGACGAAGAAATCCTGGGAGAAGGCGTCATAGTAAAGCCCCCAGCCGCTGCGCACCACGGTTTTGGCGTTGCCCAACACGTCCCAGGCAAAGCTGGCGCGCGGAGCAAAGTTATTGAGATCGCGAGGATAAAGCTGGCTTACCTGCTTTAGGTTTCCGGCGGGGTCGAGAATGCTGAACTGGTTTTTGGTTTCGCCGATCACGCCGAAATACTCCCAGCGCACGCCGTAGTTGATGGTCAGGCGCGGCCACAGGCGGAAGCTGTCCTGCAGATAGAGCGAATTGTTGTTCTGGAAAGTGTTGCGCGTGGAGTTGCCCTGGGCCTGGCGTCCACCGGTGGGCGTCCCGGCAATGAAGTCATCGAGGGTATTGAAGGTGAGGGTGCCGCGATATCCATTGTCAAAGAATCCGTGTACGTTGGTGCGCCGGTATTCATAGCCGAACTTCCAGTGATGGCGTCCAACGCTGTAGCTGAAGTTGTTGAGAAACTGCCAGTTGGTATCCACGCGTCCTCGGGGGGAAGAGGCCGCCGCGCCCAACGGCGCAAAGCCCCTCACCGTGATCAGGGGAAGGCCGAAATCCTGGGCCGTGGTCCCGGTGTTGAGGCCAATGGAATTGGGGTCGAAGGCATTGTCCTGGGGAGAAAAACTTTCGGCAAAGCGGTTGTAGCCGAAGCGCGTCTCCATGAGAAAAGCAGGCGTGAACACATGGGTGTACGAGACGGAAGCAATATTCAGGTTGGTGGGCGTAACCGTATTAAAGCCCGGCAGAATACCGCCGCCCACCAGCGCGAGCGGAAAGCTCTGGTCGCTGTTGCTGTAAAAGTAGCGCGCCGTCAGCAGGTCGCTCTCGCCGATGTGGTGGTCGACCTTGGCAATCACGCTGTCCGCGCGGTTGCTGGCCCGGTCAGAGGTAATCAGGCTGCCGCTACCGCTTGCCGGAAGAGACCAGGGATTCCGGGCCAGCAATTTGGCAATCACCGGATTCACCACGCCGCCGTTATCGGCAATGGCCTGGTTGAGCTGGGCTCTGCTCGGCACTGTGGCCACGGTGGGAATGCCCACGGCTTCCCTGTCACCTTCATACGAAGCGAACCAGAAGGTTTTGTTCTTCACCACAGGGCCGCCCAGCGAAAAGCCAAACTGGTTGTTGTGAAAGGCGTTCTGCGGATTGCCCACGGGATTGAAGAAATTGCGCGCGTCGAGCGCGTTGTTTCGGAAATATTCATAGGCGCTGCCATGAATAGAGTTGGTCCCCGATTTGGTGACGATGTTTACCGTTGCGCCGGAGCTGCGTCCGTATTCGGCCTCGGTACTGTTGATCACGGAAATCTGGTCCAGCGCATCAATGGGCAGCACCGTGGCCGGTGTGCCGAATACGCCGCCCTGGTTGATGGCCGGCAGGTTGCGATAGCCGTCATTCATGTCCGTGCCGTCAATCAGGTAGTTGTTGGAGCGTCCGCGATTGCCATTGATGCTAAAGAGCCCGAACGATCCGGCGGAATCGGCCGCGCCGGAAGGGTCGCCACCCGAGCCGGGGACCATCACCAGCAGTTTGGTGAAATCGCGTCCGTTGACCGGCAGTTCGCTGAACTGCGCCGCCTCGAGTGTGCCGCCCATGTTGTTTTCGGCGCTTTCTACCAGCGGAGACTGCGCCGTCACATCCACGGATTCGCTCACCGCGCCCGGCTCCAGAGCTACGTCCACGCGCTGGCTGGCCGCCACTTCCACGCGCACTCCCTTGAGCACCTGGGTGCGGAAGCCATCCTTCTTCACCGTGATGTCAAAAGCGCCGAGCGGCAATTCCGTCACTGCGTACTCGCCGGCATCGTTGGTGACGGTGGTGCGCTTCAACCCGGTCTCCGGACTCATGACTGTAACCTGCGCGCCGGGGAGCGCGGCCTTGCTGCTATCGGCAACCGTGCCCTGAATCGAACCGCGGAAGGTTTGAGCTGTAAGACCAACGATAGAAAACCAAAGGATGAGGGTGCAGAAAACCGCTTTCATGGATAGTTTCCTCCAGCATAAAACTATAGTTTTTCAAGATAGTTGATTATATGCCCGGCTACAATAACTTAACGATACGGCAACCCTGGTTAGTGCGCCATCACCGGCTCATCATCCTTGCCCCGCTTCTGTGGCTTTTTCATAATCAGGACCAGCGGAAGAACCGCAATGAAAAGCACCGCAAGCAGAAGGAAGACGCCAAGGTATGCCTGCATGGCCGCCTCGCGCTGGACCATGCCAAAAACCACTCCATACGACCGCTGGGTGGCGGTAGCCAGGTCCGAGCCACGGGACATCATGCCGTTGCGTATGGCCGCCAGCATAGAGCGCGACGCGGGATTATAAGCCGTAACATTGGCCCCCAGGACGCTGGTATGTATCTGCGTATGCCGCACTACCATCGTGGTTACGCTGGCAATGCCGATGCTGGCCCCGATGTTACGCATGAGATTGAACAGGCTGGTGGCATTGCCCATTTCCTGTTTGGGAATAGGAGCGTTGGTTACGGTAGTGAGCGGAACAAACATCAGTCCCATGGACGAGCCCTGCAGTATCTGCGGCCAGAAGATGTCCCAGTAACCGGCATTCAGATTGAGTCTCGACATCAGATAGAGGCTGTAGCTGCAAATGATCAGTCCCGAGACCAGAAGTTTGCGAGGATCAACTTTGTTGATGAGTATCCCCACAAATGGCATAAACAGAAACGCCCCGAGCCCGCGCGGCAGCATGGCCATGCCCGCCTGCAATGCCGAATAGCCCATCAGGGTTTGCAGCCACAACGGCATCATTACGGTGCTGCCGTAGAGCACAAAACCCAGCACCGTCATCAGGAACACACCGGTACTATAGTTGCCAATTTTGAAAACATTCAGATGCACTACGGGATCACGCGTCATCAGTTCGCGGAGCACGAAGGCCAGAAGGCCGGCCACCGTGAGCACCGCCAGAATGGTAATGAAATGCGAAGTAAACCAGTCGGACTCCTGGCCTTTATCCAGAAGGATCTGGAGCGCGCCAATGCCCAGCGCCAGCAGGCCGATGCCCCAGTAATCCACGCCCGTCGAAGCCTTGCGAAGATAAGGCGGATCAAAGATAAAGAGCATGGCCATGATCACCGCGCCGATGCCGATGGGAATATTGATGTAGAACAGCCAGCGCCAGCTATAGCTATCAGTAATCCAGCCGCCGAGCACCGGTCCGATCATGGGTGCGACGACAATTCCCAGCGCCCAAAACGCCATGGCTTTGCCTCGCTTCTCCGGGGGAAAAGCTTCCAGCAAAATCGCCTGGGAAAGCGGCTGCAGGCCGCCGCCGGTGGCGCCCTGAAAGATACGAAAGATGATCAGTGCCGGAAGATTGGGCGCCAGGCCACAGAGAAAGGAAAACAGGGTAAAACCCGAAACCGAGATCAGCAGAATGCGCCGCCGACCGAAGCGGCTGGCCAGCCATCCGGTCAGCGGCAGCACGATGGCATTGGAAACAAGGTAAGAAGTGAGCACCCACGTAGCTTCATCGGGCGTGGCCGAGAGGCTGCCTGCGATGTGCGGCAGCGACACGTTGACCACCGTGGTGTCGAGCACTTCCATAAAGGTGCCGATCATCACCGCGATGGCGATGATCCATGGATTCACAGCCGGTCTTGCGTCCTGAGTCGTCATGACTTTCTATTTAATGAACACGGTGGGCTCCACCGAAAGCCCGGGACGCAGCTGGTGCTGCGGGTCCTGCCCTTTGTCAATGCGAATTCGCACGGGCACTCGCTGCACCACCTTCACGTAATTGCCGGAGGCATTCTCCGGAGGCAGCAGGCTATACATCGATCCGGTTGCGCCGCCAATGGATTCCACCGTGCCATCGTAATCGCGGCCATAGGCGTCCACGCGGACCTTTACTTTTTGCCCGGCATGCATGTCCCTGAGCTGCGTTTCCTTGAAGTTCGCGGTGACCCAAAGATCATCCAGATTGACCAGCGAAAACATCGGCTGGCCCGGCTGCACCACCTGTCCGGACTCAACGCTCCTCTTGCCCAGAATTCCGGACACCGGGGCATAGACCCTGGAGTACTGAAGATTCAGCTGTGCCTGTGCCACCGAGGCGCGGGCCTTTTCCACCTCGGCGGAAGCAGCGCCGGACCGGGCGCGGCTCATACGAAGCTGCTCCGGAACTGTGTGAGACGATGCCGCCTGGGCACGCGCCTGGGCCACACGGCTGGTGCTCATGGCGACGGTAGAGCGGGCCGCATCCAGTGTCGCCCGGGCCGACTTTTCGGACGCCACCACCGTGTCATATTCCTGGCGGGAAACTTCATCGTGCTGCACCAGAGTGCTGATGCGCTTCAGGTCCGACTCAACCTTTTCATAATTCGCCTGGGCTTCCGCCACGCGAGCGTTGGCCGCCTCTACTTCCCGCTCCGCTGCGATCACGCCGGCATCGGCCGCCGCAAGTTGGTTGGAACTGGTAGTGGTGGTCAGCGGAATCCCCGTCTGCGCTGCTGTGGCGTTCGCCTGGGCATCCGCCAGTTCGGCCTGAGCTCGCTGCAGGGCAACCTGGTAGTCTTTGGGATCGAGTTCCACCAGCAACTCGCCCGCCGAAACTACCTCATTGTCGTCATGCAGTACCCTGAGCACCGTTCCCGACACCCGCGAACTCAGAGGATCAATGTGGCCATCGATCTGAGCGTCATCCGTGGACTCGCGCACGGAATAGTAATGCCACACGAACACCACCCCGGCCACAATCACCAGCGCAGCCAGCGCCAGCACCCACCTGGCATAAGGCCGCTGCTGAAAAAATCCCCGTGGACCGCGTGCCGGCTGCTCTACTACGCGGGGCGCCCGTTCTTCTTCCTCGTGTACGGGATGAACTTTCGCCACATCTGCCACGTTATTTGCCTCCAAGAAATTCTCGTGTCTGTTGTTCCGCCACACCCAGGGCGCGCGCCAGCGACAGCTTGGCGACATTATTCAGATACAGCGCCTGTATGTAAGTCTCATTGGCGGTGGCCACTGCTTCCTGCGCCTGAATCACATCCAGCGCACCGGAGATACCCGCGGCATATCGGTCCTGCGCCTGTTTTAACTGCTCAGCTGCCAAACCGGTGGATTGCTTTGCCACCTCCACCTGATCCATGGAGGTTTTCACGTCCAGCCACGCCGTACGCACTTCAAATTCAATTCGGCTGTACAGGTCTGCAAGCTCCAGCCGGCGCTGGCGAAGATCGGACTGCGCCTGGGCCACGTCCGCCTTGATTCGTCCACCCTGAAAAACGGGAATACGGACTCCGGCAGCCACGCTGTAGGTCGGCTGGGCATCGCCGACGGAACGGCCAATGGCGCCGTAATCGCCATCGACACTGAGTGACGGCAGCCTCTCACCCTGCGCTGCCTTCACTGCCAGTTCGGACGCGCGGGCGCGCGATTCCGCCGCCAGATACTCCGGCCTGCGCGCATAAGCCCGCTCCAGAGATGTTTCCACATCGAGGGGCGGCAGCGGACCGTACGGCATCGCATCCGTGAGCTGGAACTGCTGTGATATTGGCAGGCCAATCGTCCGCGCCAGCACCAGTTTTTGCCGCTCCAGCTGATTTTCGGCAACCAGCACGCGCTGTTGTATCTCCTGCGTCCGTACTTTCGTCCGCAGAACGTCCAGTCCGGCTACCGTGCCCACGGCTTTCATGTCCTGCGTGCGCTGCAGAATGGCCTGCGCCGTCACCAACTGCGCCCTGGCTGTATCCAGACGAGCGGCATCCGCCAGTGTCAGCAAATACTGGTCTCCCGTAACCAGCACCACCAGTTCGCGCGCGTCCTGTAACGTGAATTTTGCCGCCTTCTCATTCTCCGTCGCGGAGCGCAGCCGGTTGAGCGCGCTGAAGTCCAGCAGCGTCTCGTTCACCGTGCCGCGCGCATCAAAAATACCGAACGGCCCCACCAGAGTCGATCCGTTTACGATAATGGGAACGCCAAATGCCGCCAGATTGATCTTTTCCACCGCCTCGCTGGCATGGACGGAAACATTGGGCAGCAGCGCGCTTAAACTTCTCCAGTGCTGGGCCCTGGCCCTCTCGCTCTGCTCCTGAGACAGCAACAACCCCAGGTTGTGTTTAATTCCGCGATCAATCGCATTGAGCAGAGAAATTGGAATGGAACCGGGAACCGGCTTATCGACAATACCGCTGCCGGTAAAATTACCGAGCGGTTGCGGCTGCGCCAGCTCTAATACCGGCTGCTGCTCAGTGGTCCGTGCCGGTGCGGACGAACCCGGCAGTTGCGCCAGCGCCGTTGAACAACCCAGCACACCCGTCAGAACCGGCAAAATCAATCTCGTGAGCATTGCCGTTTTTTTCGGGTACGACTGCTTAGATGCGTTCGCCGCTGCCCGGTTCTGCGTGCCGCATTCCGCGATCTTTTCCGTCGAATTGAGAAATGCCCGCATAATTAATTAATTAATTAACTGGTTAGTTAGTTTATCAGCGCGCCGAAGCGTTGCGCAAATGAATCTTTTTTCACATGGCTCTTTTGAGCAGAGCTATCTGTCCGCCGTGATACAGGCTGTGCTGCACCACCCCATGCAAAAGATAATAAAAATCGTACTCTCGTCCAGGGACGATGTCCTTCAGGCGTGCATCGGTAAAACCTTCGGCAGCCTGTGCCAGCAGCTCACCAGTCCGTAGTAGTTGACCGGTCGATTCAAGCCACGCTTTCGCGCTGGTATCCGCGGGCGCGGGCCAGTCTTTTTCCGTACCGTAAAGTTTGGGCATCGCGATGCCACTCATGGCTTCACAGGCGATGCGCGCCCAAAGATCGATATGAAAAACCAGTTCCCAAATTGTGTGGCCTGACGCCAGGAAACGGCGGTTCGCCTGTTCCGCGCTGACTTCAGCCAGCAGCTTTTTAAGCGAGTCGCCATGCCAGGGATCACCGGCAAAAGCACGGCGTATCTGGTCGGAAATGCGAAGGCATTCTGTATTCATAAACAAAGAACGGCTGGCACGGTGAATTATGCCAGCCGCTTTTAGATGCAGTTACAGGTTAAACGGTCACATATTTTCCGGCGTCGATCATGCGTCCGGCTATCTGCCGGGTAAGTGCGATCACGTTGAACGGCTCGTATTTGAACAGACGGCGCAGAATCACCAGTTGCGTGCGCAGCATGTCGCCCTCGGCCACGGCCGCCACAACTCTTTTGGCCGCCGCTTCAATCTTGTCCATGGACTGCGTGAGGCTCACCTGAGTCATGGCCAGGACCAGTTGCGATTTGGCTTCCCCGTTGGCCGCGATCAGCTTTTGCGTGCGCAGCACCACGGAATCCATCGCGAAGGTCTCCATCACCATGTCCGCCAGAGCGCCCAGAATTTCCTGCTGCTCGGCCAGCCCCGTCATATATTTCTGGACGGCGGCGCCCGCCAGCATGAGCGTGGCTTTTTTGGCGTTGGCCACCATGGTCCGCTCCGCTGCCAGTATGCCTTCCAGCGGTTCGGCGCTGCCCGGCCCGGACATGATCTCCTCCGTCAGCTTTTTGATGGCCGGCATGAGCGCCAGTTGTCCGCCCATGGCGCGCTTCATCAAGCGGTCAATGATCAGCATGCGGTTGATCTCGTTGGTGCCTTCAAAGATACGGTTCACGCGGGAATCGCGATAAGCCCGCTCCGCCGGATACTCTTCCACAAAGCCATAGCCGCCGTAAATCTGCACCGTCTCGTCCACCACGTAGTTCAGCAGCTCCGTGCTCCACACTTTGATCACCGAGCACTCGACCGCGTATTCTTCAATCCCTTTGGACGTAAGCTTGTACATGTCGGGCGAATTCTTGTCGATATCGGAAAGCGCGGCTTCAATCATGCCCACCGTGCGATAGGACATGCTTTCGCCGGTATAGATACCGGCAGCCATTCTGGCAATTTTTTCCTTGATGATGCCGAAATCCGCCAGCGTCTTGCCGAACGCCTTGCGCTGTTTGGCATATCCGATTGAATTTTGCATCGAGTTGCGCGCGCCACCCACCACGCCCGCGCCCAGCTTGTAGCGGCCAATGTTGAGCGTGTTGAAAGCGATAACGTGACCTTTGCCGATTTCGCCCAGCAGGTTCTCTTTGGGCACGCGGCAGTCGTTCATGATAATCGGCGTGGTAGACGATCCACGAATGCCCATCTTCTTCTCTTCCGCGCCGGACTGGAAGCCGGGAAAGTTCCTTTCCACGATGAACGCGCTGAACTTTTCGCCATCGACTTTGGCGAAGACGATAAAGACATCGGCAAAGCCGCCATTGGTGATCCACGTTTTTTCGCCGTTCAGTATCCACTCTTTGCCGTCGGGCGAGAGCACGGCTTTGGTGCGGGCATTGAGCGAGTCGGAAGCCGAAGTGGATTCGGAAAGCGCATAAGCCGCGATCCATTCACCGGTCGCCAGTTTGGGCAGGTACTTGGCCTTTTGCTCTTTGGTGCCGAAATAGACGATCGGCAGAGTACCGATTCCGGTGTGTCCGCCAAAGCTCACGCTGAAGCTGCCGGAAACCGAAAGGTACTCAGCGATGATGGACGATGAAATTTTATCCATCTCCGAGCCGCCGTACTCTTCCGGAATGTCGACATTGGCAATGCCGATCTCGCAGGCCTTGCGGATCAGCGCCCGCGTGGTGGCAAAGTCCTTGTGCTCGATCTTCTCGATATTGGGCAGTATCTCGTTCTGCGCAAACTCCTGCGTGGTCTGCGCAATCTGCCGGTGCTCTTCACTAAGGTCTTCCACGGTGAAGACGTCGGCGGGATTGTGCTCTTCAATTAAAAAACTTCCTCCGGCCAGCTTTGCCCGGCCCGGGATCGCCAGTGTCGCCATAAAATTCTCCTGTTAAAACGAACACGGAGTCAGGCTGATACCGTTCCCTCAATAAATCTTTTGATTCCATCCTTCAAATGCCGTACGTGAAAGTTGATCAATAACCCAACGTTCTTCCTGCTTAACTTCAAGTAGTGAATGATCTGCGCGTCATGCACCGGAAGCAGCTTTTCAGCGCATTTCATCTCCACAATCACGCAGTCATTCACAATCATGTCGATTCTGTATCCCAACTCAATACGAACTCCGTCATACACCAGCGGGAGTTCCACCTCGGTCTCTGCTGTAAATCCGGCCTTACGCAGTTCGTGGGCTACACATGCCTTATATGCATTCTCAAGCAGCCCTGGCCCAAGTTGCGAATGCACTTTCATTGCAGCGCCAATAATGGCCTGCGTAATCTCATTCATCCGCAGCTCCTCTGTGGACCTCTGTGTCCTCAGTGGTAAAGGCTCGGGTTCACTGCACATTCTCAAAAATTCCCGCCGCACCCATGCCGCCGCCGATGCACATGGTCACCAGTCCGTAGCGGGCATTTCTGCGCTTGAGTTCGCGGATGATCGTCGCCGTCAGCTTGGCTCCGGTGCAGCCCAGCGGATGGCCCAGCGCCACCGCGCCGCCGTTGGGATTTACTTTGGCCGGGTCCAGGCCGCCTTCTTTAATCACAGAAAGCGCCTGCGCCGCAAAAGCTTCATTCAGCTCGATCACATCAATATCTTCGAGCTTTAGCCCCGCCTGGCGCAGCACTTTGGGAATGGCATAGACCGGTCCCAGTCCCATCTCTTCCGGCTTGTACCCGGCAGTGGCAAACGCCACAAACCGCACCAGCGGCTTAATGCCCAGCTGCTTCGCCTTCTCGGCGGACATCACCACCGCGGCAGCCGCGCCATCGGACGTCTGCGAAGAGTTGCCGGCCGTGACCGTGCCCCTGGCATGGAATGCCGGACGCAGCGCGGAAAGGGCGTCGATAGAAGTATCGCCGCGCGGACCTTCATCCACTTTGAAAACAATCTCCATCCGTTTCGGTTTGGAGCCGTTGGGAGTGGTAAAGCTCACCGGCACGGGGACAATCTCATCCTCGAATTTTCCTGCCTGTATGGCCGCCACGGCTTTTTTGTGGCTGTGCAGGGAAAACTCATCGGCCTCCTGGCGCGAGATGCCAAATCGCTTCGCCAGCCGCTCGGCGGTAAGCCCCATGGAGAGATACGCATCAGGATAGTTCCCCACCAGCCAGGGATTGGCAGAAACTTTGTGCCCGCCCATGGGAATCATGCTCATGGATTCGGCGCCGCCAGCGATCATGATCTCCCCACGCCCGGCAATGATGCCTTCCGCCGCCATGGCAATCGCCTGCAAGCCGGAAGAGCAAAACCGGTTGATGGTCACGGCGGAAACTTCCACCGGCAGCCCGGCCCGCAGTGACGCAATCCGCGCCACATTCATCCCCTGCTCGGCTTCAGGCGTGGCGCAGCCCAGGATCACATCTTCAATTTCTTGGCGGTCCACCTGCGGCACGCGGTCCAGCGCGCCTTGAATGGCGACAGCCGCCAGATCGTCAGGACGCGTGGCGCGCAGAGTGCCTTTGCCCGACTTGCCGACTGCGGTGCGAACTGAACTTGCAATCACAACTTCTTTCATAACAGCTCCTGGCTGCCAGTTACAGGCTGCTGGCTCGTTTTCTCAATCTCTTAAACTCAAACTCTTGCGCAAACAGCAAAATCACCCGGCTGCTCCCAGTCCCGGCAGATCGGGAACGTAAGCGCCCCAGCCAGTTTCCGATTTTTCGTAAACCACTAAATACTTCATTTCAGTCCTGCGATTTGTAAAAACCTAACCACAGAGGAAAACAAACTCCGATTTAGTTTTCCTTCGACCTCATGGCTCCTTAAAAATATTTCCGATTCCATCTCTGCATTCTGCACAATCAAAAAATCACTGACCCCAGCTTCTCCTCTGTGGTCCTCTGCGCCCTCTGTGGTTAATTCCTCAGCGGTTTCCCAGTCTTCAGCGTGTACTGAATGCGTTCCTGCGTCTTCTTCTCGCCACAGAGCGACTTAAAGCCCTCGCGCTCCAGATCCAGCAGATACTGCTCGGTCACCGGCATTCCCGGCGACACATTTCCGCCGCAAATCACCTCGGCTACTTTGGTCGCGGCCTTTGCATCGTGCTCGCTGGCGTATTCCGCCTGCCTCATTAGATGAATTCCCAGCTTCAGCGTCGCGAGGACATTTTCTCCTGGAGCAGGTATATCGGCGCGCGGGACAGGAGCAGCGTAACCGGCGCGAGCCAGCTCCAGCGCCCGCTCTTTGGCGTCACTCAGCACGCGCTCACGATTCATCGAGATCAGGTCGCCATCGGAGAGAAAGCCGTAGCCTCGCGCCTCACTGGCCGAAGTCGAAACTTTGGCCGTGGCAATGATTTCAAAGATTCGCTTCATGCCTTCCATCAGCTCCACCGACTCGCCCCGGCCATCGGGACGAATAGCACGGGCATTGTCGATGGCGCGCAGCAGCATTTCTTTGCATCCGCCGCCGCCCGGCAGCAGACCGACTCCAACTTCCACCAGCCCCATGTACAGCTCTGCGTGCGGCTGACGCGCCGCGGAATGCAGGTTGATCTCGCAACCGCCGCCCAGCGTCATACCGAAAGAAGCCGTGACCACCGGACGCGAGCAGAACTTGACCGCCTGCGTCATGCCCTGAAACTGCCGGATGGCCATATCAACCTCGTCCCACTCTTCTTCCTGAATGGCCAGCATGAGCATCATCAGATTGGCGCCCACGGAGAAGTTGGCGGAATCGCCCGTGATGACAAAGGCCTCAAACTGGTCGCCAATACCGCCGGTCTTCAGCGACTGCGTGACCATCTGCACAATGTCGCCGCCCAGAGCGTTCATCTTGCTGTGGAACTCAATGCAACCCACGCCATCGCCCAGATCAATCAGCGAGGCTCCGGCGTTCTTCTTCACCACGCCATTGGATTTTTTTGCCGTCGCCACCGACCACACGCCTTTGGGCACGGCGACCGGCTTGTACTCCCTGCTGCACAGATCAAAATAAGCGCGTCCGGATGCAGACGAATCATCGCTGTACCAGCTCTTTTTGCCCGATGCCAGCAGCTTTTCCGCATTCGCCGCCACCGGACGGCCTTCTTTCTTCATGCGCGCCACCGTGGGCTCCACTCCGGCCAGGTCCCACAGCTCGAATGGCCCAACTTCCCAGTTGAAGCCCATGCGCATGGCCCGGTCGATTTCCACCACGCTGTCGGAAATCTCGGGAATGCGGTTCGCGGAATAGGTCCATAGGTCGGAAAGGCTGGTCCAGGAAAACTGCGCCGCTTTGTCCCGCGGATCGGCGTTGGCGACCATCATGCGCAGCCGGTCGCCCATGTCCTCGATGTTCTTTGCCATTTCGAGCGAGGCGAACTTTGCCTTCTGCACCGGACGGTATTCCAGCGTCTTCCAGTCGATGGCCAAACGCTCTTCACCCTGCGGGCCCTTCACCTTTTTGTAGAAACCGCCTTTGGTCTTGTCGCCCAGCAGCTTGCGCTCCAGCATTTTCTCAAAGAACTCAGGCAGCTTCAGGTCAGTGCGCTCGTCCTGCACGTTCTTTTTGAAATTACCTACTACGCTGCCCAAAACATCCAGCCCCACCAGATCGATGGTGCGGAAGGTCGGCGACTTGGTCCACCCTCCGGCGGAGGTCAGGGCGTCAATCTCTTCAATGGTGAAATCCATCTCCTGCATCAGCCGGAAGACGTTCAGACCGGAAAAAGTGCCGATGCGATTGGCGATGAAATTCGGCGTGTCTTTGGCCGTGACAATCCCTTTGCCCAGCCGGACATCACAAAAGTGAGACACGGCAGCCATGGCCGCCGGGTCGGCTTCGGGCGTGGGAATGATCTCCAGCAGCCGCATGTAGCGCGGCGGATTGAAAAAGTGCGAGCCAAACCAGTTCCGGCGGAAATCGTCACTGAACCCGGCGGCAATGCTGGCCACGGGCAGGCCGCTGGTATTGGTGGTAACAATGCTGCCCGGCTTGCGGATGGCTTCCACTTTCTTCAGCAGTCCGCGCTTGATCTCGAGGTTCTCGGCCACCGCCTCGATGATCCAGTCGGCATCGGCCAGCAGCTTCAAATCGTCGTCGAAGTTGCCGATGGTAATCAGCCGCTCCAGCCCCTTTTCAAAGAATGCCGCCGGCTTGGATTTGATCGCGGCCTCAAGGCCGGCGGCAACAATCTTGTTGCGCGCGGCGCGGTCCGTGCTCTGGGCGGCATCGGGGGGAACAATGTCCAGCAGATAGCAGGGCGTGCCAGCATTCGCAAAATGAGCGGCAATTCGCGCGCCCATGGTTCCAGCGCCCAAAACAGCGACTTTATTGATACTTTGGTGCATTTAGGTTCTTGCTCCTGAAGCGATGTCGGAACGCACGCCGAGAATTGTATATGAGCAAAAATAGCTCGATGAATCCAGGAAAATGAGACGCATAAAGTGTAATGAATGAACGCTCATTCAGTCAATGAATGATTCGTGCCACATTCTTCAGGGATCGCCCGTGATGCAGGATAAATCGATTACTTCCTGAAAGCCGACTTCCCATTACCGAATTGGGAATGTCAGCAGATGTTTGTAGATCTGCCAATTAGATGCAGTTGCTATCGCGTATTGGCGCCCAAGCGGAGCCCCGCGTAAAGTTAGAGCTCGTCCCGGCTCGACCCAAATCCAGGCACGAAAAGTCTCCGGTAAATCTTCTCAGCATAGGGATCAGTCATGCCTGCGATGTAGTCGCATACTCGCCGTTCTGGCGAGTCGTCCTCGCCGAGGGACGCCCAAGAGTCTTTTGGAATTAGGCGCTCAGGAGCGGCATGTAGTTCATCGTAAAGCGAATCTACAATTCGCTGCCCGCGGCTTTCGAGTTGCTGGATTTCGGCCTGCTGGACTACCAGATTGTATGTGATGTTCTTGAGTTCGACCAGAAATTCATCGAGCGGGCGAGGAAGAACAATCCGATATCGTAGAAGTGGATGCTCGAATTCGTCTTCGGTCTTCACCTCTGCACTCGTTACCAAAAGATTGATGAGCATTCCACAAAACTTCTTGCGTTCACCGCTGCTCTCATAGAGCGATTCGAAGTTTTTTAGTTCTACGCACTTGCCTGGGTTCCCGATCCGTGGGCCGAGCCGTTTGAATATCCCATCGAGAGCATCTCTAATGTCGCGCCGCGGCACAAGATGACGGGCAACAATGTCCTCAAGATCATGAACTCCGAACGCAACGTCATCGGCACACTCCATGAGCGAGCAGTCGAGGGTGCGGTGCCTGGGCCGACCGTCTTTCAACGATGTTTCGAATATGTGCCGTTCTGCTTGGGTGAAGGGAGTGAGGGCCCAAGAGACGATGTCTGTTTCTGTATCGAAATAGCACTTCGGCGGCTTCTTTCGATACTTGGTCGCATCAAATGCTGAGTAAGGAACAGGGTATTTCAGGATTGAAAGGATCAATCGCCTTGTAGGATTGATGCCTTGTCGGGGAGAGTATTTCTCAAGTCGAGTCAGTATACGTAGGGTTTGTCCGTTGCCTTCGAATCCGCCCGCTGCGGCCATCCGTTCATGAAGAGCTCTTTCTCCTCCATGGCCAAACGGCGGGTGACCGAGATCATGAGCATAGCAGGCTGCGCGTACTAGATCAGGGCTTGGCAGCCATTGCTTAACTTCCTCGCGATAATTCCGCTGAAGCACTCTTAGAATACCCTCGCCGATCTGTGCAGCTTCGATCGAGTGCGTGAGTCGAGTTCGATGATAATCGCCCTCTCCGACTCCCATGACCTGGGTCTTAGCTTGAAGCCTGCGAAATGCCGCAGAATGAATGATGCGCGCTTGGTCTCGTTGATATTCATCTCGCTCGTCATCAGGCCGAAGCGATTCACCGCCCCAGAAGCGTTCCTGAAATTGGACATCGAGTGGATAATCAGACATGGCTTATCCTCGCGGCAGTTGAAATTAGCGGACTAACAGAATAGATCTCGCTACAGTATAGCAACCCATCGCTTGGGACTATGATACGGGAAATACATCACATTTAGGTTTTTGCTTGGCAGGAATTGCCCATCATCGGGATTAGTCAGGACGATAACTCCGCCGCAAGCCGCAATTCCTGTTCGCGCGTCTTGTACCCCTCGGGAACGAGTGCTGGATTGTTTTTATAGTGAAGGACAATCGTTCGCAGGTACTCCCGCCAGGGCGTGTAACGAACACCAAATTCATCCTTGCTGCGCGAATTATCGAGCGCTGACATCCATGGATCGCTGAAAGGCGAACACGAAGGCAGCAATCCCCTGGACTCAAGCCTGGCTCGTGGGACTCTGGCGATTCTTAGCCCAGCGGCAAGCATCTCCGCGACACAGGCCAGAAAATCCTCGAGTGAAATGGTTTCGTCCTGCGAAAGATTCAGGGCCTGGCCCTTGCCACGCCCTGATTCGATCAGACCCACGATCGCCTGGGCCACATCTTCACCATAGACGTGGCGCAGGTACAACCCATTTTCTTCCGGCACAAGAACAGGACCGCCATCTTCCAGCCGCCGGACATAACCGAGAACGCGGCCATAATGGTCGCGCTCGCTGTTAATCATGGGAAGCCGAAGGGACGTTACCGGAAATCCACTCTTCGTCCATGCTTGAAACAGAAGGTCTTCCGCGTCGCGTTTGTCCTTGCCGTAAAGCCAATTCCTGTAATCGGAAACATTGTCCCGACGCGGAGCGGGCATGATCTCGCCTGCGTAATCCTCTTCGCGAAATGGGCGCTGCACTGCCGTCCGAATGAGATACACCTGCCCGGTACTGATGAAAATGTAGTGGCCAGTCTTGTCTTTCAACGCATCAATCGCCGGACTGGTATCGGCTCCGGTGTAGAGCGTGGTGTCCACCACGGCATCAAAGGTACGATTGCGGCATGCATTTTGCAGGCCCCTGGGATTGCCTCGGTCGCCAAATAAACGCTCGACACCAGCAGGAAGATTGCCCGCGGTGATTCCGCGGTTGAACACCGTGACCGAGTGTCCGCGCTGCACCAGCAATTCGACGATGGATAAACCCAGATTGCGTGTACCACCAATCATCAGTATCCGAATGGCAATTTCCTCCAGCCTCCGTGGTTGTTCTCTGAATCAACGTCCCCGTTGAGTTCAGTCTTTTGTACACCACACTTTATATCGTCTACTCCCTGGTAAGCACCGGAAACGCCCCTTCGCGCAGGATGGGCACAACCTCCCGGCGGCTGCGACCCTTTACGAATCGAATCCGCGAAGACCAGTCCTGCGCCGGTTTCTCTACCCAGCGATACAGCACGACAGCCGCGCCAATCGACGCCAGCAATCCCACCATATCCAGAACGCCAATATAGGAGCCTGAACCATACATGGAGTGCGAGAGCCATCCCACAATGCTCACGCCAACCGGCAGATGCAGCAGGTAAACCGAATAGCTGACGTTGCCCAGAAAATCGGCAATACGATGGCGAAACGAGCAAAACGCGATCAACAAGCCGGTTGCGGCGGAAAGGCTGGCTACAAGCCATCCGGTAGGCCAGCGCATGGCCCACACCATCACGGCCATCAGGCAGAGCAGGCGCCGCCAGCCAATCAGTCCGGCTTTGTACTGAAACACAAAGACGCCAATCAGAAAAATCGGCAGCGTGTGCGATATCACCCGGTCGCCCGTGGTCAGAAAATAGGCCGCCATCGCCAGCGCCACCGGAACAAAACGAACCAGCGCGCTGCGGCTCGCAAAAAGCCCATACAGCAATCCCGCCACCAGATACCACTGAAATTCAATGGCCAGCGTCCAGTAAACGGTGTTGATCCACGGCGCTCCCACAAAATCGTTCAGATAAAACAAATGGTCGAAAAGCAGGCGGCCCGTCACATGGATTTCCCCACGGTGGAAAATCGGCGGCAATATGACGTTGGCGGCCAGCAGAGTAATGGGGATGGAAACCAGATATGGCGGATACAGACGAATACAGCGCTTTCCGATGAAGCGCATGAAATCAGCCGGGCGATATCCGCTGCGGTACAGGCTGTAGGGAATAATAAAGCCCGAAATCACAAAAAAAATGTAGACGCCGGTGTAGCCGTACCTGCCGCTCCAGTTCAGCCATTTCGTCTGGCCGTAGGAAAGATGTCCCCACGCCACCCAAAGAGCGGCAAAAGCGCGGAGCGTGTTCACGATATCGATACGCTGATTAGGAAGGCCTGTTGGCATGTAAATGGAAAATGCTCTGAATTAAGGGTGACCGAAGATTCTAGATCATTTTCCAAAACTGTGTCACAGGATATAAAACACAGTCATTCCGCCGCCACATGCTTCGCAAATTCTTCCGGATGGGCCTCCATATGCGTGAGGGCGGCCCTGGCCATCTGTTTTTCCCCGCTGTAACTCAGTTTTTTGGCCGCCTCGGTGAGCCGCATCCAGTGGGCCGCGCGCACCTCACGCTGCATGGCCTCGGCGATGTCGCCAATCCGGCCGGACTGATACTTCATCAGATAAAAACTCACCACTTTAAATACTCTTTCGCCATCGGACCACTTGCGCACGTACACATATTTAATGTCGGCCAGTTTGCTGAGTATTTTGGCGCGCACGCCGGTTTCTTCCCAAACCTCGCGCTCCGCCGCCTGCGCCGCCTTCTCGCCGGGATCGATGTTCCCTTTGGGCAGGGCCACCAGATTTTTGCGGTCCTCGGGCTCGCCGTGGCTTCCCGGCTCAATCACCGCCACCCACCATTCATCCTGCATGTAGCGCAGCACAACCGCACCCGCCGAAAATTCACGAATCATAGGAGACCATCCATCTTCACTCTGGCCGCGAGGAAACGCAACGCCAAACTCACATGGAATCGCGAATGGCAGGAAACCCCGCCCGGAGCGTTATACTTTTTCCCGCAGTTCTCAGGAGAGAAAATACCTATGAAAACATCTTTGTTCAGTCTCATTGCGGCATTGCTGCTCTCAATCCCGGCCTCGGTCCAGGCCCAAACCTGGCAGATTGATCCCTATCACTCGGCGGCGCAGTTCGCCATACGCCACGGAGGAATCTCCACCGTTCGCGGCGCCTTTGGCAAGGTCGGCGGCACGGTGCAGTACGATCCCGCCGCCCCGGCAAAAACCGTGATTGAAGCCACCATCGACGTCAACTCCGTGGACACTCGGGTTGAGCCGCGTGACCAGGACCTGCGCAGCCCCAGTTTCTTTGACGTGGCCAAATTCCCCACCATCACCTTCAAATCCAAACGCGTGGAATCCGAGGGAGCGGGCAAACTCAAAATCACCGGTGATCTGACCATTCACGGCGTCACGAAAGAAGTCATGCTTCAGGTCGAAGGCCCCAACGGCCCCACCACCGACCCCAAGGGCAATATGCACATGGGCGCCTCCGCCACCACCCAGATCAATCGCAGGGACTTTGGCGTCAACGGTGCTCCCGGCGGCGTTGGCGATGATGTTCTGATTACCATCGACGTTGAAATGGTAAAACCGGCCGCGCCCAAAGCCTGACCAGCTTACGAAGGTACTTGACCATTCGGCCTTCGAAACCAGGATAATTTGCCGATCCTCAACTACAGCGGATGAATCAAAAATATGTGCAACTTGCGCTGGAAAGAACCGTTCGTATTATCAGCAGCATCATACGTTCTATGCCAGTTGCAAGCACCACAACCGCGCACGCGAGGAGTGTCCTGTGAAAAACCCGGTACGGAGGATTCTTCGTTCGGTCAAGGCTTTTGGACGCGAGATCAAGCGGCAGTCCCAGGAACTGGCGGCCATACCCGCGCCGCCAGTCCGGATTGGCCTGGCCCTCGGCGGCGGCTTCGCCCGCGGTCTGGCGCATATCGGCGTGCTCCGCGTGCTGGAAGAAGAGCAAATACCGGTTGACTTCATTGCCGGAACCAGTGTGGGCGCGGTAATCGGCGCGGCCTATGCCAGCGGCATTTCCGCAAAGGAACTGGAAGAGATCGCAGCCCTGGTTCGCTTCAAGCATTTTTCCCGCTGGTCCTTCTCGCGCTTTGGCCTCTTCAGTAACGACAAGATGGCGGCTTTCCTCTCCCGGGTACTGAAATGCCGGACTTTCGAAGATCTGCGGATACCTCTGGCCGTGACGGCCACCGATATCATGACCGGCGATCCCAAAGTTTTTACCTCCGGCGATCTGGTGGACCCGGTGCGCGCCAGCTGCGCCTATCCCGGCATGTTTCACCCCGTGAACATCAATGGGCAGTTGCTGGTGGATGGTCTGCTGGCCCATTCCGTTCCCGCTCGTCCGCTGCGGGACATGGGGGCCGAAAGGGTGATCTCCATTCATCTCAGCTCCCACTGGGTAAAGGCTGGCGGCCCGCGCCACGTGTTTGATGTGATCGGGCAGTGCTTCTCCATCGCTCAGCAGAGAATGTCCACCGAGTGGAAACCCCTCTCGGACGTTTTAATTGAACCCGCCATCGGCGAATTTAGCTATGACGATTTTGTCCGCGCTCCCGAACTGGTGCGCGCGGGCGCGGAAGCCACCCGCGCAATGCTCCCGCAGATTCGCGCGCTTCTGCCCTCACGCGCGGAAACCGCCCCGGCTTTCTCCGGTGCTCCCGTGGTCAAGCCGGCATCTCCCGTGCTGGCCAAGTGAGCTGGGTTGAGATCGTGAAGTTGAGAGCAGTGCAGTTTAGAGCAGCGAAAAAGTGAAATGCGTGAGTTGCGTTCCCTCCGGTGTAAGCACGTCCAGCACCAGGCGAGCAGTAATGGGAAGCCCCTTGACCGCAAACTGTACGCGATAAATCCGCTCATCATAGGGCACATCTTCAGGAACGCCGATGATCTGCACGGATTCAGGCTCCACTTCGCGGACGCTGATGCCGTCATAGGCCCGCATCCGAAACTTCAGTTTGGACAAAAGCTCTTCCGGCTCCAGCGCGCTGGTAACTGAATCCTCGGGTGGCAGCGTAAGCGTTTTTCGCAGAGATGCGGTGATGCGAAAGCTGAAATGGCTGGGAAATGTGGTTATGACGGTTCCATCAGTCGCAAGGACCTTCGCGGCCATGCCTTCCGAGACCCGCTGCGCGCCCTCTATCTCCGGGCATTCAATCAATCCCAGCAGGGCCATCACCGTACCTGAAGGCTTCAGCGTAAAGTTCTCGTATCCCGCCGGAGTGGGTGAATGAAAAATGGGCGAGTTTACTGCCGGCTGGCCGCAAACGCCGGTGCAGATCACTGCCAGCGTTGCGAAAAAACATCCTGCGACCGGGGACAATTTCATAAGCAACCCCTCACGCAATCACCTTCGCATTACCTTAATAATGTCAGGCGCGGATTGCTGCTTCCCCGCGCTAAAAGCGTCGTCCTATTGAGAGAGATTTCAGGCTTAAAAAGATGTCAGGGTAGCTGAATTTTTTTGAGGGGTATTGGAAGACCTTCTTAAAGCGCTGAATTTGAGGCGTGGCGGCTGCCACGCCTCAAATCGGATTGTTTCTGTTGATAAATGCCAGCGCGACTTACTTCCCCGCCAGCGGCTTGATGATCTCGCTCAAAATATCCGGTTTGGACTGATCTCTGACCAAATGCGGATACTTCTCGCCATCGTGGTAATTCAGAACATAGTTCTTATAGAAGTCGCCATTGCGCACCAACAGCTCGGTATTCGGACCGTTACCCTTTGCTGCCCTGAGCGCCTCGCGCAGGATTTCCGCCGTGTATTTGCGGCCATTCACCGCCACCAGCACCATGCCGGGCGCGATGCCCGCCTTTTGCGACTGGCTGTTCATGATCACATCTACGATTCCGCCTTCATCATTAAGCGCAAGACCAATGGAATAGCGGGCATCGACCGCGTGGCGGACATCTTCCGTATCTTTTTCCATCTGGCTCATATTTTCGTCGTACACCAGCTTCCATCCGCCATTGGTAATGCCACCCAGCGGCGCGTCAGGACCATAAGTATCCAGCCGGTCGCGCAGGAATTTCGCCCAGTCATAGGGAGCCACCTGTTGCAGCGTATTGACCACGTCATTGAAGTCATACGTCACCACTTTGGGCGGCGTGTTCCCTCCACCATGAAAAATGCGGCAAAAATCATTGAGGGTTTTCTTGCCGCCGGTCTGCTGGCGGATCGTGGTATCCACATCCAGCCAGATCAGGAAGCCCTCCGGATAGTAGTCGACCGACCGGCGCCAGTTCTCAAATTCCGGCGCGGAGCCGTAAAGAATCTGCGCGGCATCGGCGGTGTCCTGCAAAGGACGCCAGCTCCGTCCCGGAGTGGTGTTCAGTTTGGCTGCGGTATCGGCGGTTTGCTCAAAAAACTGCTCCGGAGTCCACAAGCCGCTGCGGGCGGTGAGAATCTCTCCCAGATACTGCGTAAGCCCCTCATACACCCAGAGCAGATCGCCCTGCATGGGGTCCTGATAATCTTTGGTCGCCAGACCTTTGGGACGGCGGTACTTGCCATTCCAGGAGTGGGTCATCTCATGCGGCAGCAGGCTGGCCGCCAGCCAGCGCTGATGATCGTCAACCATGGTGCGCTCGCCGATGCGATCATCGCTGGACTCGTGATGTTCCAGTCCAAAGTGGGCCGTGTGGTCGCTCAGCGTGAGCAGAAAGTGATAATCGCGATAGTGCCGCGCGCCGTACAGCGCCCCGGTTTCCGCTATCAGGTGCTTGTACTGATCAATGACCTCAGCCGACATCTGCAGGGCCGAATCACTGTCGGACACTTGATCAATGTAGTGCTGGATCGGGCCTTCCGGCGTAAGCGGAATGCGGCGGAAGTGTGCTCCCGAGAGCACAGGAGAATCCACCAGTGTAGTCAGGGCAACCGTCTGAAAATTAATAACGCCGTTGCTTTCTCCCTGCACCGGCAGCGCCGTTCCGTAATGCCAGCCCGCGGGCAGTTTGAGAGACGCGGTGATGGGAATATCGTCAGTGTGCGACCCCGGCTGATAAAGCAGCACCTGGTTCCAGCTCAGCACGGCAAGCTGCGCCGTGGTTGAAGCTCCGGAAGAAAAGCCCTCCGGCGGCGCGGGCAGCACTTCATCCAGCCGGACCTCCAGCTTATCCACCCCCGCCGGAATGGTGAGATGGAAGGAGTACATATCCACCAGATCACGTCGCCATGTGAGCCGCTGACCGTTAGCAAAAAACTGTAGCCCCGTCAGATCCACTACCGGCCCCGTGGGGCCATGCTCGCCGGGAATCCACTCGGGATAGACCAGCTTCACCGGCCCTGGTCGGACCGGTATCTGCAGCTCGGCATGCAAAATCTTTTCCGGAGCGCGGGTCGCATCCAGCAGGATCGTAATGGGCTGCGCCGGAGCGCTGGCCGGGGCCTCAGCCGCCTTGTGTTTTTGCGCGAAAGCCGCCATCATGCTCGCACACAGCAGCATGAAGCAGGCGCGCCTGAGAATTGCAGTCATAAAATTCCTCCAAAGAAATAAGCGCACCAGCTTAAAGGCACGTGCCCGGCAAAGGCAAATCTGGCCCGCAGAAAAGAAATTCTACTTCTTTCTGCGTGACGGTTTGGCCGGGGTCTCGGTTTTGGGCTGCATTCCCTCCACGCTGGCCAGAACTTTGTCGAAGGCCTCTTTCGCCGTCAGCTCTTTTCGCCCACCCTGGTTCCTGCGGTATTTGTGCTCGCTGTTACAGGTACGGCAGCGCGTAACCAGCACCTCGTCAGCCGCCATGGAGACCACCGAGTGATCGGTGGTGCGCTTACAGCGCGAACAATGGTCGTCAATGTCGTCGCCCAGTCGCATGGGTATTTCCTCCAGACAAATGTTAGAAGATCATGGCATAGCCTGCCACGAACCTTGCAATGCAATCCTATGGATAATGACTCGCCTTTTTGCCGGATATTCGCAGCTGTATATACGTTTGTGATTAAATCTCAGAGTGTCACACCAGCCGCGCGGCAAATTTATCACCTTTGAAGGCCTTGACGGAGTGGGCAAAAGCACGCAGCTTGAAAAACTCGCGGTCCACCTTCGCGAACGCGGTCTGGACGTAATCACCAGTCGCGAACCCGGAGGCACCGCGATTGGCGAAAAGCTGCGCGCCGTCCTGCTCAGCTCCCGCACCGCCGGCCTTGCGCCCCTGGCGGAGCTGGCCCTGATGTTTGCCGATCGCGTGCAGCACATTCAGGAAAAGATACTGCCCGCGCTCGATCGGGGTCAATGGGTGCTTTGCGACCGCTTCACCGACTCAAGCGAAGCCTATCAGGGTGGCGGACGCGAACTGGGCAGCGACGTTGTGCTGCAGCTTCACCGCACGCTCTGCCACAATCTTCAGCCCGATCTCACGCTTCTGATGGTTTCCGATCTGGCTGCCAGCGTCGCCCGCGCTCGCCGCCGCAACATCGAGAAAGCCAAAGATGCCGCCGAAGATGAAAACCGCTTTGAACGCGAACAGCAGCCTTTCTACCAGCGGGTTTTCGACGCTTTTCTGGCTATTCAACGCCGGGAGCCGCAACGGGTCATCACCATCGACGCGCACGAGCCTGTGGAAACCGTTCATAAAAAAATCGTCGGCGTGGTGGAAGAAAGATTCGGAATATAGGCATTCAGGAAAGCCCCGCGTGCAACGTCCCTGATGTATAATCTCGCTGTCATGATGGGTGGACGTACCAACGAGCAGTGGATCTCGCAGTACTCAAGCAGTCACCAGAATCCGGTCAACCGGATGTGCCACACCCTTGGCATTCCCATGATCGTCCTCTCACTCGCCCTGGGCATCGTCAGCATCTTCATGCACGGGCTATGGATGTACGCCGCCGGTCTGTTCATTCTTGGCTGGATACTCCAGTTCGTCGGCCACGCCTTCGAGCACAAAGCGCCCGAGTTCTTTCACGACTGGCGCTTTCTTCTGGTGGGCGTCCGCTGGTGGATGGCCAAGATGCGCGGCAAGGCCTGAGAGCCGCCGCCTGTCTTCCTATTTCAATGACCGCTGTTCAATGACCTCGGGTTTCCAGTGCGCCGGCTGCGGAGAATGGAACGAAACCTTCGTGGATTCCAGTGCCGGAACAAAGCAGAGCTACGTGGAAGACTGCCAGGTCTGCTGCAAACCCAATCTGCTGCAGGTGGTCTGGGACATGTCCGCGGGCGAGTACACCATTTACGCCGAGTTGGAATCCGTTTAAAACGTGTTTCAAAATTGGTTTGTATCAGGGCACGAATTTATTCGTGCCGATAATACGCAATAAAAATTAAAGTGCGGCACACAGATGAACTACACAGCGAAATCCACCAGTACAATGGAAAGCTGCGCCGTAAGGAATCTCGCTTGAACCGATCACTAACGCTCGACGACATCCCCAACAATTTGCTAGCCGAGTACGGTTTACAACGTGGCGGGGCGACCGTACCGAGCTACCGATGCACCAACCCGCAGGCGATACTCGTACCAATCGCCGAGATTACCGCGCCCGTAAGGAAGCTCAACGAGTGTACGCTACGCTGCTTGCTACGTGGCATTCATGATGGCGATGACATTCCGCCCATCGTCATATTTCGCGAACCCGGTGCGCCAACGGCGCAGTTGCTTGATGGCCTACACCGCTGGCGGATTTCGCTCACCCTGGGCTTCGCGTCGATCCCCGCGACGCAGCCGAGCCGGGACGATGCGGAGCTTTGCTATCGCTATCGGAGAATATGAAGCGAAGTACGAGAGAGAAACCTGGAAGCGACCAAAATGTAACGGGACTCGCCTGAGAGCGCCAGTGCTGTTACGCTGATCATGGAATGGCTTTCGCCGATTTTCATGGAAATACGGAAACTGTCCGCCGCCTGCGCGAGATGCTGGCGCGCGACCGCTTTCCCCATGCCGTAATCCTCTCCGGCCCGCTGGGCGCGGGAAAATACACTCTGGCCCTGATGCTGGCCCGCACCATGAACTGCCTGCAGCCCAAAGAAACCGACGGACTACCGGAATACTGCGGCGTGTGCAGCAATTGCGAGCGCATCGGCCAGGCAGAAGATCTGGACAAGCGCTTCTCAGAAGCAGTGGAGGCCCGCGAAAACCTGCGCGATACCGACAAACGCGAAACCCGCATTCTCGTCCAGACGCACCCGGATGTGATCGTGATTCCGCCCGATCCGCCACAGATGCTGATCAAGGTCGATCAGGTGCGGCAGGTGATCCACACTATCCATTACAAGCCGGGGGAAGCAAGGCGGCGCGTCTTCATCTTTACCGATGGCGCATTCATGAAGGAAGCGGCCAATTCCCTGCTAAAAATTCTGGAAGAGCCGCCGGACTACGCCAATATCATCCTTCTGGCCCGCAATTCCGGCGAACTGCTGCCCACCATCCGCTCGCGCTGTGTACCCTTCTCGCTGGGCCAAATCTCCACGGAGGAAATCGAGCAGTATCTGGCAAAGCACCGCCCGGAATGGAACTCACGACAGCGTCAACTGGCAGCCCGCCTGAGCAGCGGAGGCATAGGCCGCGCCCGCAACATGAATTTGGAAGAGTACATCACCGCCAGAAAAGACGCTCTGGCCATGCTCAACAGCGCCTTGCAGCCCGCCGACCACTCCGCCCTCTTCCGCGCCACCGAAACCTACAAGGCGGGAGCCGAGGGCAAAGAGAAAACCGATCAGCTCATGGGTGCTCTTTATTCATTACTCAAAGACATCATGGCGCTGATCTCCGGAACACCGGAACTGGTCCGCAACATCGATATCACCACCGAACTCAGCTCCATGGCGAAAAGCACCAGCTTCCCCTGGATCGCCCAGGCAGCCCAGCAGTTAGGCCAGGTCCAGAGCGGCATGCGCCGCAACGTGCTGCGCTCACTCTCGCTGGACGCCTTTAGTCTGTCGCTGGAACAGTAAAGCCAGGCCGTTGGTTCTGGCCATTAGCGACGCGCTTCTCTGATGTTGCTTGCATGGCTCAGACTTACTGCGTCTACGACAGGCGTTTTCATTAAATCTACGTTAATCTGCGACAAAAGGAAGGATAACCATACCCATCCAATTAGATTACTTCCAAACAAAAAGGCACAGCTTATTGACAAACCGCCAGTCCTTACGGGTGGTGACATATGCCTCGGTAATCCTAACTAACGGTTTTGAGCCAACAATCAATGTAGACAGAAACAGCATATAAGCAGAATGAAAACGTGCGAGAACTTTGATTCTTGTGGTCGCAGAGTCCAGTTCATTCAACATCGTTTTAGAGATGAAATTTTCGCCTAGAGAGTGCTTGGCAGTGCAGGCGGGTCAGCATTGTCTCGCTTTCCACTATCTTTTAAAGGGGCGGCATCACTCGGCTGTTTGGTTGCGGGACTAGGCTGCACGCTATTGGTTGGCGTTTTCTTTCTGAACAATTGAAGCAGGTCAAAGCCAAAACCAATGCGATAAAAGTCTCTATTGCGTGGGTCAAGATTAACTATAAAGACTGATGGATCATTCAAAGCGGTATTCGAAGTTGGTGGCAATATCAGAGGATTCGCCGAATGATTCTTCTGAATTCCAGTGTTGACTGAACCAAAAACTGTTGCTCCTAGCAAGAATGGAAGTGGATACACTGCATCAAGCCGAAAAATCCACTTTGAAAGATGTCCACCGGTAACTTGCTCGTCCTGTCCGAATGTCAGATCTATTGTCCCAGGGAAAATATTCATCAGAGCCTCACACTTGCCAAACTTATAGCCAGGATCGCACCCGTCATCAACGAGATCAGTAAAAAAATATGATTTAAGGCGCAGGCCACCATAGTATTTTCTAAAAAAGCGAGATCGCTCCCGGTCAATAAACGCTATATTTGTGAAGTTCGATGGAATATCAATGGGATTACCAGTGGCAGGATCAACGGTTTGAAATTGGTGCCTAAGTTGACTTTTGGGATCCAGCGTGAAAACTGTGGGGCTCGTACCGGGCGTGGAAAAGGGCGAGGTGAAGCCAATGCCGCTTACGAATGCCATCGCAAGCCGAGTGTGCGCATTCGTGTATGAGGACAAAAAAGGCAGCCCATGGCGCGGTTTAACGAACATATATTCAAGTCCGCCACTAACATCCACTCCTTGAACCAGATCCGTCTTTTTGGAGCCAAAAAAGTCTGTAAGCCCCTGCACATTCAGGTTGGCAATGGGGCTGGCAGCTTGAGGAAGACTAGTGATTCTTGGATTGAAGTACCACCACAGGCCGCGGTTGAGCGGATCGACACGTGGCTGAATACGTATACTGTCTGGGGCACAATCTTCCTCATTCTTCTTATTCTTAACTTGAACGTGCTCAGGATTTTTTCCCTTTAATATGCATGTACGAACTTGTCCCGCTGGGCCAAATGGAGCGGCCAGATCAAATTCCACGAATACCTTTTGCTCAGTATCAGCTGAGCTGGCACCCGTTATATCAAAACCAGCAACAGATCGAAAAACTGGATTACTGGTTCCAGTGTTCAACTTGGCAACATTCGCTACTCGACCTTCCCCTATGAGATCTACAACTTGGGGTTTGTCTTCCCCTGTGTTGGCGTCTTTGACAGGAATTACTACCTGAGCGAACAGTCTAGCATTTTCTTTGGGTGCAAAAATTACAGTGTAATCACAGTGATCTCCATTCCCAAAAACATTAGGACAAGTATCTTGCATCATCACCAAAAAATTATCGCTCTCGGCAGTGCAGTTCTTTCCAGCAGCTTCGCATGATTTAACAAGTGGCCGTTCCACTCTGATGATTCCTTGCTTATTTGTAAGGGAAAAATTTTTGTCTTCTGTGCTTCCCGGTTCAAGTGGATCGAAAGTAATCTGCAAAGGTGAGACAACTATGATTGCGGGTGTGGTCGTTGGCGAGTCCTTAGACACAGAGTCACTCTTTCTTCCAGGTTTGCTGTCTACAGACTGTAAAGGATCGACTTGAGCGTGCGCGATAGGCATATCAGATTGCCTTTTATTTGCCTTCTTTACCCCGACTTCTATAGTAGGAGTACTAGTAGAGACATTAGGCACACTAGCGAGTGGATCAGGAGTTTTCGGATTTTGCACTGTAACCGGACTCGAAAATTTACTAGCCGCTTCCACCTTTTTGGTTTCATGGCAATTTGTTTCGATTTTGTCGAGCAGTGCCTTCGTGGCAATTTCTCCGGCAAGTTGCTGAACTTCAAGCCGTTTATTCTGGCAACTTAGGCTCACCCACTGTTCAATGAAGACGGTGGCAACGCTTGCATCTCCGTTAATCTCATGCAGAGTAAGCAGCTGCTCAATTGCGGCAACCTTTTTAGTCAAATCCTGTATTTGAGTTTCAAGACTATTCGCTGGATTGTCACCAGTTTTGCCGCGGGCTTTTGCTGCTCCCCACGTCTGAGCTGCCAGAAAAACAATAGTGAATACCACTGTAACAGCAAGACGAAATCGCATGAGATTCTCCTGTACAGGTGTTAGTTGTGTCACGAAAAACAACAAACTTCTTCAGCTGCTAAGCTTGTACTTCATCTCGCCATAATTTATGCAAAGCTAAAGCACTCCAGTATCTCCGAAAACCTTCGGAGCCATCCTGGCGATTACAGCTGCTAGGGGTTAGTGGAAAGAACTGTAAAGGAGGGTAAAGTTGATGTCAAGCATTTTTTAAGGTTTTTACAGTAGGCGGCAGGCAACCAGCAAAAACTACGCGAGGACCCAAAGTGGAACACTATAGGCAGCCAATCAAAAGAGCTTAGAAAACTCCCTGCTCCTCCGTGCCCTCGGTGGTTAAGCGGTTTTTTATGTCTCTCGGGCCACGGCGATAAACTCTTCCATCTGCCGCAGGTATTTTTCAAAGGCCCGGCGGCCGTGCGGGGTAAGGCGGTATTCGGTGCGGGGGACGCGGCCGTCAAAGAATTTTTTGCAGCGGATGTAATCGGCCTCTTCCAGCTTGCGGGCGTGGACGCTGAGATTGCCGTCCGAGGTCTTGAGCACTCGTTTGAGATCGTTGAAGGTCAGGGACTCATTGATGGCCAGCGCGCTCAGAATGCCCAGGCGTATACGCTCGTAGATTAAGCGATCCAGTTCCGGTAGCTCGCGCGGAAGACGCTGGGCGGGCGCGTGGCTCGGCTTACCGGTCCTTTCTTCGCGCGATGCCAGTTTGGGCTTAGCCACCGAACCTCCTTGCGATGAGTACGCCGAATATCAGATGCAGCCCCCCGAAGCCGGCTGCCATAAAAACATTGCCCCACGCGGGAAGAAACAGCGCCGCCACGCCGGTGAGCATGAACGAAGCGCCCATGACCGGTACAATCGAAACGGAAGCCGCTCCGCCCGTGAGCACTCCCGTGCCATAGAGCAGCAGCCACATGCCGGGCAGCAGCCGGGCCATTCCCGAATACCAGAGCGCCACGGTAAGAATGCTGCCGGCCACAATCGGCGGCAAAGAAGTGCGGACAAATTTGCTTCCTGGGCCGCTGGTGAGGGGCACGCCCGCGCGCAGCGCCTTTCTGTGGGTCGCCACCAGAGCAATGGAGAGGGCCAGCACCGCGTCCCCCAGCCAGACCGCCATCCAGTCGTGCAGCGTGCTCTGCCGCGCCGCCAGCCATGCGGCAACGAGAGCGGTCACGCCCATAGCTACCTGTCCCCAGCCGGGGACAGCGGTAAAAGAAGACGAACGCTCCATGGTCTCGCGAATAAAGCGGATGTCATCGAGCGCATTCACGGGCAGCGCATTCATGGGCTGCGCTGCGCGCCTCTGCGAGTACAGGCGCTGCCGTGGACGGCGATGCTCGGGCATGGAAGCAGCCTAGCCAGAAGCCAGTTGCAAGTCAAGTACTTTGAAATGCAAAGAAAGAACTCACCGGCGAGACAGCAATGCGTTTTGCAACAGTGAAAACAGAAAGACCCGGCGAGGCGCCGTTTCACCCCGAAGCGCTGGAGATATGCTCGTGCAGTATTTTCAGTTTGCCTTCGCCATTCCGGCAGAAAACCTGTGTGGCCCGGCCCTGGGGCATGTCCTCTGCCTCCAGTTTGCCGCCAGCCGCCATGGCGCGGTTTACGGCCCGGAAATGGAAGGTATAAACGGCAATTCCGGTGGTCTCATTCAGCAGAATTACCTCGATTGGCCCCAGATCCATTTCCATGATGCAGGCTTCATGGAAATATTCTCGAGACCGCTGGGCTATGCCCCGGAATGCCGGTTCGGCGGTCACCGAATTGGCGCGAAAGCATATGCTGCTGGTGGCATAAGCGTCGGAAAATCCATCCACGGACTTGCAGCGCCATCGCTCCCAAAAGCTGTGAACGGCGGTCCGTATGTCCTCGGCGGCCAGCCCTGCGGAGGATTCCGCTCTGGCAACTCCTGCATCCGATTCAGGCACAAACGCGGCACTCACGGTCTGAGGAAGAACCGTTTTCATAGCATAATTAGAGCTTTTCAACCGCTGGGCTGCCAGATTACGAACGTAATAATATCCAAAGAGTTAGCCCTTGAACCCTCAAAAACCTTTACCACAGAGGACACGGAGGAACACAGAGAGGCAAAAGAGAAATTGGGATGTCATGCAAGCAGATGGCAATTAGCACTCGCGAGTTCGAAAAAGAATTTGGGAGTGCCTCCGTGTCCTCCGTGGTAAAGGCTTTTCGCCTGGGCCCCAGCTTGACCGTCACGACGCGTGTCAGCTATAAATCCCCCATCTGGTAATCGGGAAGGCGGTGCGAATCCGCCACTGCCCCGCAACTGTAAACGCTGAGAAGCTGAGCATGATGCCACTGGGAAACCGGGAAGGCGCACAGCTTCGGTGAGGCGCAAGTCAGGAGACCGGCCAGGTCCCCATCATTTGGGTGTTTCCGGCTTCGAAGGGCGAGCCGGACAGCCTCATCGCTGCATGTTAGTCCCTCATTTCTCTTCCGAGAATCAGGAGACCTGAAAAATGAAACGGCTTTCTCGCGCCAGCCTCGTGCTGGTGTTCGCATTCACACTGGTATCCGCTTTTGCCGCCGATTCCGGCAGCATTCACGGGACCATCACTGATCCGCTCGGCGCTCTGGTGCCGAACGCAACCGTGCAATTGCTGCAGGACGGAAGACCGGCATCGGTTAGCGCCGCTGGCCCGAACGGCACCTACAATTTTGCTTCTCTGCCAGCGGGACATTATCAGATAAGAGCATCTGCCCCGGCCTTTGCCACTCAGGAAAGTCCGGTCATTTATGTCGGCGGCGGACAGGCGGCGCAAATCAATCTTGCGCTGGCGATTGGGACTGTCTCGCAGCAAATCTCAGTCACAGCCACGGGACTTCCGGTGCCGGAATCGCAGATCGGGGCTTCGGTCACGGTGATCGACCGCGGTGATTTTCAGGACAAGCTCGACGTGCTGGAGCCGCTGCGCCAGGTCCCCGGCGCACAGGTCGTTCAGAGCGGGCAGCGCGGAGGCTCTACCTCTCTGTTTATCCGTGGTGGTGACAGCAACGCCAACAAAGTACTGATCGATGGCCTTCCCGTGAACGATATTGGCGGAGCGGTGAATTTCGGCGTCATAGCCAACACCGGCATCGACCAGCTGGAAGTGCTGCGCGGCCCCAACAGCGTGCTTTACGGATCGGACGCACTGGCCGGGGTCGTAAGTTTGACCACGCGCCGCGGCGCCACGCCTCTTCCCGAATTTTCCTATTCGCTCGATGGTGGCAATTTCAACTCGGTACGGCATGACGCCTCCGTGGGCGGCGCCTTTCATCGCCTGGACTATTTCGGAGATTTTTCCCGCTTCGATACCGGCAACAGCGTGCCCAACAACAGCTTTCACGATGCAACCTATCTGGGCAACATTGGCTTCGCGCTGAATTCAACTACCGATCTGCGCGTGACGGCGCGCAGGGTCACCACGGCGCTCGGCCTGCCGAATGCAATTGGGTTCTTCGGCATTCCCGACGATTCCTTTGAAAAAGACCAGGATGCTTATATAGGAGTCACGCTGCAAAACCAGACTACGTCGCGCTGGCACAATCTGCTGCGTTACGGGGCCACGCGGCTTCGCCTGCAGGTGGATAATCCTTCACCCACGGGCGTTCCTGATAATTTTGGCGATTTTCTCGGGCAGCCAGTAACCATCAAGGGCGCCAACGGCTTCAGCACTACCGGGCAGGCAATTCTGGATTTTGGGGGCGGCGTCTTTCCCAGCATTTCCCACCAGGCCGCCAGCCGCGATTTTGGCTATTTCCAGACTGATTACAGCCTGAACTCGCATCTCACGGCTCTGGCCGGTTTCCGCATTGAAGATGAGCGCGGATTTACCGCTTCTTCCTTCGGCAAAAGCCAGGCCGACCGCACGAATTACAGCTACATTGCGGAAGTGCATGGCAGCCTCGGCAATCGCGCCTATGCCACATTGGGTGGATCGATTGAGAAAAACGCCGTGTTCGGGCTGGCGGCCACTCCCCGCGCATCACTGGCCTATTACCTGATTCGTCCCAATGCCAGCGGAGCATGGAGCGGCACCAAACTAAAATTCAATTACGGACAGGGCATCAAAGAGCCCTCGATCTTTGACCAGACCAGCTCACTGTTTGCCGTGCTCTCCCAGGTGAACAACACCCAGGCTATCAATCAGTTCCATCTGGGGCCAATTAGCGAGGAGCGTTCGCGCAGCTTTGATTTTGGCGCCGAACAACTGTTTGCCCGCGGACGCGGAAAATTGTCGGCCACGTTTTTTCATAATCGCTATACCAATCAGCTTGAGTTTGTGGATCCCGGTGCTCTGGTGCAGCTCGGCGTCCCGGTCTCGCTGGCTCCTTTTGGCGCGACGCTGAATACGGAAGCCACCCGTGCTCTGGGTGCGGAGACGGAACTGGAGTTCGATTTTGGACATGGCTTCCATGCCCGGGCCGCTTACACCTATCTGGATGCCGTAGTGGAACACTCCTTTACCACGGACAATTTTTTCCCTTCCTTTAATCCGGCCATTCCCAATGTGCAGATAGGAGCGTTCTCGCCCTTGCGGGGCAACCGGCCATTTCGGCGCGCGCCGCATACCGGGACCTTCTTTGTGGGATACAGCAAACCAAAGTTCACTTTGTCTGTGAGCGGATATCTGGTGAGCCGCCGGGATGACAGCACGTTCCTCTCGGACAGCTTCTTCGGTCCCAGCCTGCTTTTGCCCAATCGCAATCTTGCCCCCAGCTACCAGAAGATTGATCTGGGAGCGAGTTACCGGCTGGACCGTCACTTCACCTTCTACAGCAGCCTGGAAAACCTGGCTAGCGAGCATTATGACGCGGCCTTCGGGTTTCCCGCGCTGCCCTTCACGTTTCGCTCCGGACTGAAATTTACGTTCGGCGGCGAGTCCTGGAAATAAAACCAGAGCGAGAGACGCGGCTGACCGCGTCTCTCGCCTGCCAATGTCTCACGACTCTTCTCTTCTTCTTTCTTGCCTGCGCGGTCTGACCAGGGTGTTCATGGTAGTATCGATTTCGTGCCCACTTCGAGGAAATCCAGCCAGCCCCGCCAGCGGCGCAGGCCTCCTCGTGAGAGTGCGAGCCCTCTGGTAATGATCACCGGCATGTCCGGTTCGGGCAAAGCCTCAGTCCTAATGGCCTTTGAAGATCTCGGATATTATTGCGCGGACAATTTACCCATTGATCTGATTCCGCGCTTTGCCGAACTGGTACGGCAGTCACCGGAGATTGAGAAGGCCGCTCTGGTCACCGATATTCGCGAAGGCGAACAGCTGCGGCGGCTTCCCGCCATTATTCGTTCGCTCAAAAAACAGCTCCACACCACGGTGCTCTTTCTGGAAGCCTCCGATGACGTTCTGGTGCGGCGTTTCAGCGAGACTCGCCGGCCGCATCCGCTGGGCAAGGACGCTACTGTTACCAACGCGCTGGGCCGGGAGCGCCGGATGCTCAAGCCCATTCGCGCTCTGGCCGACGTCGTGGTGGACACCTCCCGGTTCAACGTCCACGAACTACGCGCGCATATTAATGAGAAGTTTACCCACGAGCAGCCGGACAAAAACATTTTGGTCTCCATCGTCAGCTTCGGGTATAAGGCCGGCGTGCCGATTGAATCCGATCTGATGTTCGATGTACGCTTCCTGCCCAATCCGCATTTCGTTCCGGCCTTTCGGCACAAAACCGGAAAAGATCCCCAGGTGGCAAAGTACATTCGCTCATTTCCGCAGACCCAGGAATTTATCGACAAGATTTCAGAGTTGCTCGTCTATTTGATCCCGCATTACGTGCGTGAGGGCAAGAGCTATCTGACCATAGGATTTGGCTGCACCGGAGGCCAGCATCGTTCGGTGATGATTGCCGAGGACGTCAAAAAGCGCCTGACGAATTCCGGGTACAAAGTCAAAGTGACCCACCGCGACTGCCCGCGGTAAACACCTGAGTTTCCCCCAGGTTCACAATAATTTACCTTCCCTGCCCTCTTGCTGTCCTGATTCAGCAGTCACTCCGTTAAAATAGTAGAGATGTTTTTGCCAGCAAATGGGGCTTCATGGGCCAAATAAAACGGCTATTGGGTTATCTCAGGCCATACTCGGTGCAGTTTCTGGCCTCGGTAGTGCTCATGGCTGTGGTTGGCCTGATGGATGCCTTCCGCCTTCTGCTCATGGGGCCGATTCTTGGCCCGGTTTTGAACCCCAACCAGCACTCTGAATCCATCCCCCTGCTGAGCTTGCCGGGCTCCAGACACATTGTTTATCTGCAGGAGTTCATTCCCAGCCACTTTCATAATGTTCTGAACATAGTCGCCGTGGCGCTGGTTGGTTCCACCATCATTAAAGGCGTGTGCGACTATGTGGGCACATATTTAGTCAATTACGCGGGTCTGGGGATGATCACCGATTTGCGCAACAAGCTCTATAAGCGCCTGCTGTATCGCTCGATTGGTTTTTTCTCGCGTAATCCCACGGGGACACTGGTTTCGACCGTCATCAATGACATCGACAAGGTACAGGTTGCGCTCTCCACCGTGATGGCCGAATTCCTGCAGCAGCTCTTCACCTTTATCTTTACCGCGGCCGTGGTGATCATTAAAGGCAAGCAGCTGGCGTGGGTGCTTTTGCTGTTTGTTCCCTTCGTGCTGATCTCGGCTGGCCGAATCGGGCGGCGGGTACAGCAGACCACGCGCAAAGGCCAGGACAAGCTGGCCGACATTCAGAATATTCTCCACGAGAGCATCACCGGAAACCGCATCGTCAAAGCCTTCAGCATGGAATCATGGGAGACCACGCGCTTCTTTGACGCGGCCAGGAGATTGTTCCGCGCCAATCTGCGACTGGTGCGCGCCCAGGCCCTCAGCGGTCCGCTCATGGAAGTCATGGCCGCTATCGGGGTAGCCGCACTGCTGTGGCTGGGCCGGAATCTTATCAAAAAGGCCGTATTTACCGAGAGCAGCGAGTTCTTTGTTTTCATCTTTGCCGTTTTTCGGCTTTACGATCCCATCCGTAAATTCGCGGTCTTCAATAATAGTTTTCGCCAGGCCATCGGCGCCTCGTCCGAGGTCTTCCGCTTCATGGATGAAAAAGATGACATCAGGGAGCGGCCCGACGCCACCGTGTTGCCACCCTTTCATGACAAGGTTTCCTTTGAAAACATCAGCTTTTCTTATCCGGAGCAAAACGGAAATGCGCAGCCAGTCCTGCGCAGTGTGAATCTGGAAGTGCGCGCCGGAGAAGTTCTGGCCATTGTCGGCTCCAGCGGCGCGGGCAAGAGCACACTGGTCCAGCTTGTTCCCCGGTTCTTTGATGTGGGCTCGGGTTCCATCAAAATTGACGGCCATGACGTGCGTGATCTCACTCTGGCTTCCCTGCGCAAACAGATCGGCATAGTCACGCAGGAGACCATCCTGTTCAATGACACGGTGCGCAATAACATCGCCTACGGGCAGCCGGATGTTGCCCAGGACGCCATCGTTGAGGCGGCCAAAGCCGCACTGGCGCATGACTTTATTCAAAGGCTGCCGGATGGCTACGACACCGTCATTGGTGAAAAGGGGCTGCGCCTTTCCGGCGGCGAACGCCAGCGCCTGGCCATTGCTCGAGCGCTGCTCAAGAATGCGCCTATTCTGGTCCTCGACGAAGCCACCTCCGCACTGGACAACGAATCGGAATCTCTGGTCCAGTCCGCGCTGCAGAACCTGATGACTGGACGCACCGTCTTTGTGATCGCCCACCGGCTCACCACCATCCGCCGCGTGGACCGCATCGTCGTCCTCGAACACGGACGCATCACCGATTCCGGCACGCACGAAGACCTCCTGACCCGTCTTGGCACCTACCGCAAATTATATGAATTGCAGTTTATGGATTTAGAGCCGAAAATGAGTGAAGGATCTGCTGTGATGGAGCCGCACAGCAGCTAAAATCTTCCTTACATATATGGCAATTCGATCCATGACCGGATTTGCGCAGATCAAGTCCTCTGCTGGCGAAGGTGTCTCCTTTACTCTTACCCTGAAATCGGTAAATCACCGTTTTCTGGATCCTCAACTGCGCCTGCCTCCGGATCTGGATGAACTGGAGATGAAGATCCGCCGCGTCCTCAAGGAAAAGCTCGCGCGCGGCCATGTGGATGTGACGCTGAATGTGGAGCGCGCCGGCGGGCAGGGCATGGAATTCAATCATGAACTCGTGGGCGGCTATGTGAGCGCCTTCAGGAGAGCGGCCAGGGAATTTGGCGCCACCGGCGAGCCTGATCTGAATGTGATCTTCCGGCTGCCAGGAGCACTGGGCGCGTCCGTACCGCTCGACGGTACTTTTTCCGCGGCGGTGCTTGCAGGTCTCGACGAGGCCATCCGCAAGCTGAATCTTATGCGGGAAGAAGAAGGCAATGGCATTGAAACCGAGCTGCGCCGCCGTCTTGAGTCACTGGAGAAGCTGACGACAGAAGTCTCGGCGCTGCGGGCTGCTGTTTCTCGCGCATATCTGGAAAAAATCCGGACACGCATGCAGGAACTACTGGAAAATGCCGATGAAGACCGTATGCTGCAGGAAGCGGCCATTCTGGCCGAACGCAGCGATATTCAGGAAGAGCTGGTGCGGCTGCACAATCATGTGGAGCACTTTCTGAATCTGCTGCATCAGGGCGGCGAAGTGGGGAAGAAACTGGATTTTTTGCTGCAGGAACTGAATCGCGAGTCCAACACGCTGCTCTCAAAAACATCGGGAGTGGCGGGCGAGGCCCTGCGCATCACGGAACTGGGCCTGCAAATGAAATCGGAAATTGAAAAATGCCGGGAGCAGGTGCAAAACCTGGAATGAGCGGAATCGTTTACATCATCTCAGCGCCTTCAGGGTCGGGCAAAACCACTCTGGTGAATGAACTGCGCCAGTATGTTCGTAACCTGGAGTTTTCCATCTCGTACACCACGCGGGCCCCGAGAGGCAGCGAACAGGATGGGCGCGAATACCGTTTTATCAGTCGTGAAGAGTTTCTAAAATTAAAGGAGGCGGACGGATTTCTGGAGTCTGCCGAAGTTTTCGGTCATCACTACGGCACCCCCAAAGGTGTGCTGGAGCGTGCGCACGTGCATGACAGTGATTTGCTGCTGGATATCGATGTACAGGGCGCGCGCAAAGTGAAGACGAAAATACCGGATGCGGTGAGTATCTTTGTCTTGCCGCCCAGCCGCAGCGAACTGGAATCGCGCCTGCGCAAGCGCAGCCAGAGCGAGAACATGAATTCCGAAGCAGTCATTCGCCGCCGTCTTGATACCGCGCGAAAAGAAATTGAGAACTACACGAATTACGACTATATTTTGATCAATGATCGGCTTCAGCAATCCGCTGACGAGTTGCAGGCTATAGTGCTGGCGGAACGAAGCCGTCGGTCGGGGGAACCACCCTCGGTAGAAGAAAAAAGGCACTTAGAACTGGCCCGTAAATGCCTCAAGTGCAATATGGAAGAGCGAATCAGGAGTATTCTGGCATCGTTCGATGTTTCGTTGCCCGCTGTGATGGAAGCGCAGAGGTGATACCTATGAAATTGATGAACGGATTTGACAGCAACTACCGTTATGTTATCGCGGCAGCCCGCCGCGCCCGCCAGATCACCGGTGGAGCTCCCCTTCTGGTGGATACCTCCGCCCGCAAGCCTTGCAAGATCGCCCAGGAAGAGATTGCAGCCGGAAAGGTCCATCTGGCTGCAAAAGAGAAGGCTGAGGCTGAAGCCAGCCCCGCTGAGCCTGCTTCGGAAAGTTCTATCAGCTAACTGATCAACTGCCGGTAATTTGGGGCGGTCCCGGCTCCGGATTACAATCTTCAGTATGAAGATAGCTCTTGGTGTGTCCGGCGGCATTGCAGCCTATAAAGCAGCTGAACTGGTTCGTCTGTTGCAGGACCGGGGTATGCGCGTCCAGGTAGTGATGACCCGCGCCGCCCAGGAGTTTGTGCGCCCTCTCACCTTTGCCGCGCTCAGCGGCGAAAAAGTGATTACAGATTTGTTTGGCGCAGGCTCCGAGGAGCCGAATATCGACTCGGCAGTGGAGCACATTGCCGTGGCCCAGTCCATTAATGCGCTGGTCGTTGCGCCGGCAACAGCGGACATCATTGCCAAATTCGCGCATGGCGAAGCCCCTGATTTTTTGACCACGCTTTTTCTGGCCACCACGGCCCCCGTGGTGATTGCTCCTGCCATGAACGTGAATATGTGGGAGAACGCCGCCACCCAGGCGAACATTCAAAAGCTCCGCGAGCGCGGCCTGCGCGTGGTTGAGCCGGATAACGGCTATCTGGCCTGCGGCATGACCGGCGCTGGCCGTTTGGCGAACAATGAAACCATCGTCCGCGCCATCATGGAAACGCTGGGAGCATCCCAGAACCTCGCGGGTGAAACAGTTTTGGTTACCGCTGGCCCTACGCGCGAGCCAATTGATCCTGTCCGTTACATCGGCAACCGCTCCAGCGGAAAAATGGGTTATGCCCTGGCTGAAGCGGCATTACGCCGAGGCGCAAAAGTCATTTTGATCAGTGGCCCCACGGCGCTAAAACCTCCATCTTCTGCCGAGGTTATACAGATACAGACCGCCAGCGAGATGCGCGATGCCGTAATGGCCCATCTGGACCGTGCGACGGTGGTCATCAAAGCGGCGGCAGTGGCCGATTTCACCGTACGCAACGCCGCAGACCGGAAAATCAAGCGCAAAGGCGCAATCACTTTGGAACTGGAGCCTACGCAGGACATTCTGGCCGAAATCGGCAAACGCAAAGGCCAGCGCATTGTGGTGGGCTTTGCCGCGGAAACCAACGATGTTCTGGAGAATGCCCGCAAAAAGCTGGAGAGCAAGTCTCTGGATGCAATCGTTGTCAATGACGTCTCCAGACCAGGAATAGGCTTTGATTCCGAGCGCAATGCCGTCACGATTATTACCTCCTCCGGAGCCGTCGAGGTCCCCGAAAGCAACAAATGGGAGGTCGCACATCGCGTACTGGATGCGGTGGTGCGATTGAAGGCTGAACGGACAGGCATTACCGCAATTGCCAAGTCATAGAGTAATAAAATTTGTCATCCCGAACGAAGTGAGGGAACTGCTCGCCTGAGCACCCATTACAAATTCTGAGTTTACATTCTGAGCAGTAAGGGATGGCGTTTATACGTCGGGATGACCAATTCGCTGTTTCGCCGTGTCAGGCAGCACAAGCGTGGCGATGAAGACGGTTTCACGAAGCGATACGAAATCAACCGTCTTGTTTATTTTGAGGTCTTTCGCTATGTCAACAACTGCCTCACACGCGAGAAACAGCTAAAAAGCTGGGCCCGTGCAAAGAAAGTTTCACTGATTTCTGCCTTCAATCCTTCATGGGAAGATCTGGCTGCTGATTGGGATACAGCGATCAAGCCACCTGGTAGCAGAGCAGATTCCTCGCTCCGCTCGGAATGACAAATTCTTTGATATAAACTTACCTCAAATGCTGAAGAATCACGATCCTGCCGCCAGGCAAAAGATTTTGTCCCTTGTAAACTATTACCGCGATATGGGCATTTACGATTTTTATAAGCAGCCAGTCGCCGAACAGGACCAGCCCATATTGATGAGTGCCGAATTGATGACTGCAGAGCCAGAGCCAGAATCAACCCCATCCTCGCCTTCTCTACCCGTGATTCAGGACAAGTCCTCTGCCCTTGCGGCCATTCGCGAGGACATCGGCGACTGCACGCGCTGCCGTCTGCACCAGGGACGAAATAAGCTCGTATTCGGTGTGGGGAACATGAATGCGGAGTTGATGTTTGTGGGCGAAGGGCCGGGCGCGGACGAAGACGCGCAGGGCGAACCCTTTGTCGGACGCGGCGGGCAGCTTTTGAACAACATGATCTCCGCCATGGGCCTGAAGCGCGAAGAAGTTTACATTGCCAACGTAGTCAAGTGCCGTCCACCGGGCAACCGCACCCCGGAAAAAGACGAATGCGACACTTGTTCGCCCTTTCTGATGCGGCAAATTGCTGTGATCAGGCCCAAAGTGATCGTGGCCCTGGGCGCCACAGCCGCCAAAAACCTGCTGGCCGTGAATGACAGCATGATGAATCTGCGGGGCCACTGGTATGACTTTAGAGAGTCGAAGCTTGCCGTGACCTACCATCCGGCGTATCTTCTGCGCGATCCCCGCCAGAAAAAAGAAACCTGGAAAGACCTGCAGATGGTAATGAAATATCTGGGCCTGCAGCCGCCAGCCAAAAGCCCGGAAAGCTGATTTTCGCGCTATTGAATAACTGCGCTCTGTACCCAAAATATTTCATTTTTATTTTGCTTTAGATCAGTGAAATCAATGGTGAAAACCGTTCTGTGGGTTTCGCCGTACAATCATCCATTCATGCCTTCATTCTGCGATGTCGCACTCCCGGTCCCGCTGGACATGGTGTTTACATACAAACTCCATGACCATGTTCCGGGAATTGGCGCCCGCGTCCTCGTGCCATTTCGCAATGAGCGGCTCTCGGGCGTGGTCACGGCGGTGCATGACACGCCACCCTCCATGCAGGCCAAAACTATACTTCAGGTGCTCGATGCCGAGCCGGTTCTGGATTCAAGCCTGATGCAACTGGGGCAGTGGATTGCCCATTACTATCTGGCGCCCATTGGCGAAGTGCTCCGCACCATGCTGCCGCTGGCGGCGGAAATCAAAAAGGCAAAGCTTTATCACATTACCGAAACAGGGCATGAAGCGCTTCATGCTTCGGCCACGGCAGGGTCGTCCCGGCGCTCACGCCAGGAAATTGACGCCCAGATGCTGGAATATGCGGTGCTCGATTATCTTTCCATGTCTGACGAAGCGCTGGAAGGGACCATTCGCTCGGCAACCGGCGCGAACCGCCAGGTGCTCGACAATCTGGTGCGAAAAAAATGGCTGGCTCGGGAAGATGCCACCGCGACGCGCGACGCCCGCCGCACCGTGCAGTTTGCCATTCTGCGGGAAGTCAATGGCAAGCTGAATGACAATCAGCAGAAAATCATTTCCTTTCTCGAACAGCAGGGCGGACGGGCCTCCGTGCAGCAAATTCGCGAGTTGCCAGTCCCGCGCACCACTCTGCAGACTCTGGCAAAACGGGGAGTTATCGAACTGCAGGAAGAGGCCGCCGGATTCAATGTTTCCCATCTCAAGAAGCGCGGGCCGTCGCACCTGGATTTTATTTTCAATCCGGAACAGCAGTACGCACTGGCGGCGATCCGGGCCTCGGCCGATGCACGGGTGTTTTCCGTTTCCCTGTTGCATGGTGTAACCGGGTCAGGCAAAACAGCGGTTTATCTGGCCGCCATGCAGGCAGTGCTCGAAGCTGGCCGCTCGGCGATTTTGCTGGTGCCTGAAATCGGGCTTACTCCGGCAGCAGCGGCCAATCTGCATCAGGTATTCGGCGACCAGGTTGCCATTCTCCACTCTGCCCTCTCCGCCGACGAGCGTGCGGAGCAGTGGCATCGCATTCGCCGGGGCGAAGCCCGGATCGTGGTGGGCACACGCTCGGCGGTGTTTGCGCCGGTCGCCAACCTTGCGCTGATCGTAGTGGATGAAGAGCACGATGCTTCTTATAAGCAGGAAGAGACGCCGCGCTACCACGGGCGCGATGTAGCCGTAATGCGGGGAAAACTCTGTGGCGCTGCCGTGGTGCTGGCTTCGGCCACGCCTTCCATTGAGTCCTACCACAACGCACAGAACGGAAAATACACTTTGATACAGCTAAGCCAGCGGGTGGAACGCCGCCCTCTGCCCGAAGTGGAAGTCGTGGACATGAAGATGGAGTTTCAGCAGACTGGTGAAGATCAGATCTTCTCTCGCCAGTTGACGGAAGAAGTCAGTGGACGGCTGGCGCGGGGTGAACAGGCGTTGGTCCTGCTCAACCGCCGCGGCTACTCTTCTGTGGTGCTCTGCCGAAGCTGCGGCGAAACACTGCAATGCAAAAACTGCACCATCGCTCTCACCTTTCACAAGGGCGGTCATCGCATGGAGTGCCACTACTGCAGTTATCGCCAGGCTGTCCCCAAAGTCTGCCCCAAATGCAACAGCGAGCATATTTTCTTTTTAGGCGCGGGTTCGGAAAAGGTAGAGGAGAAGCTGCACGCGGCTTTCCCTCAGGCGCGCATTGGCCGGCTGGATCGCGACACAGTGCGCACGCGCCACGATTTCGAGCGCGTCCTGAACCAGTTTCATGCCGGAGAGATCAATCTGCTTGTGGGCACGCAGATGATCGCCAAAGGGCATGACGTTCATGGCGTCACCCTGGTTGGCGTGGTCGGCGCGGATTACGCTCTGGGCTTTCCCGACTTCCGCGCTGCCGAGCGCACGTTCCAACTGCTCACCCAGGTCGCGGGCCGTGCCGGACGCGGCGAGACTCCGGGCAAAGTCGTGCTGCAGACATTCGCTTCCGATCACTATGCCATCCAGTTCGCGCAGCGGCACGACTATGAAGGCTTTTTTGAAAAGGAAGTCCGCTTTCGCAAGTGGATGCACTATCCGCCCTTCAGCGCGCTGGCCAACATTCTTGTCCGCAGTGACAAGCTGGAGCAAACCCTGCAGTGGACGGGAAAAATCGGAAAATGGTTTGAATCCACGCGCAATGAAGGCGTGCGCGTACTGGGACCGGCCGTGGCCCCAATCCAGCGGCTCAAGCGCGATTACCGCTATCACCTGATCGTGAAGGCCTCCAGCCGCGAAAAACTGAATACTACCCTGCGCCGAATGCTGGCCTTTGCCGACAGCGAAAAGATTCCGCGCACACACCTTATCGTGGATGTGGACGCGCTTACGCTGCTGTAGGGTAAGCCTGTTACTTGTGCGGCCAATTACTTGTGAGGAAAATACTGCTGCAAAAGCTCCAGCAGCCCGGTACCCGGCAGCGGATTATAAGCAAACGTGAGAACCAGCATCAGCAAACCGAAAGCTGCAATGAGTTTTCGCTTTCGTCCCAGGGGAACCTCTTCCATAAGCATCGGATGGCGCATGGCAACTCGCAAAAAGATCGCCCAGACGAACCAGCTTAAGGAATAGATCATGCCCAGCGGAATCAGAACGCAGATGGTAATAAACGAGATTGTTCGGTGGGTGCGTTCGTTCAGCGCATAGGATATATGTCCACCATCCAGTTGTCCGCCAGGAAGCAGATTGAGCGAGGTGGCGAACATGCCAAACCACGCAGCGACTCCGGCAGGAGACAGATAGAGCTGCTCTGGAGGATACTGAGCGGCGGCGGAGTGACTCCCCAAAGCGGCCAGCATCCAGTGGACCACATGAAAAATAAGGGGAAGCCCCAAAACTGGCCAGGACTTGTCCGGCTGCATATCCAAATGTCTGGAGTTCAGCAGGGAGTACACAAGCACCGGAACGGCCACCAGAAATCCTGCTATCGGTCCGGCTATGCCGATATCAAAAAGATCCCGGCGGTTCCTGATGGGAGACTGGATGCGAATAAACGCCCCGAAAGTCCCAATAAGAGTAGGCGCCGGAATAAAAAAAGGCAAAGTAGCGTAAACGCGGCGTCGTATGCACAGAATGAAATGCCCCATCTCATGGGCAGTGAGGATTCCCAGCAGGCAGGCAGAGAATCGAATTCCACCAATGAGCCGATGCCAGTCCTGCAGGGCCCAGCTCCATGGCAGCAAGTACTCATCGTCAAGATAAGGCCACACATTTTGACTGAAGTCATACTGCAGCCGCGCGCCAATACACAGCGTGCTGAAAATCGTGAGGGCAAACAGCAACGCATGCAGCCAGTAACGCCGTTTGGGCGGCTCGACCACCATAACCTGAAATTCCCGGCGTTCAGGATCGTAGACTTGATATTCCAGCGAAGAAGGTGAATTTTCCTGCATGAAAACCCTGAGGTCCGGTTAGTCGATGGACTGCAGCTCTTTTCCTGGTTTGAAGCGAATGGCCTTTCCCGGAGGAATATTCACCTCGGCCCCGGTACGGGGATTGCGTCCGATGCCGGTTTTGCGCGGGCGCACGTTGAACACGCCAAATCCGCGCAGTTCAATGCGCTCTCCCTGGGCGAGGGCTTTTTTCATGCTGTCAAACACGGTCTCAACCGCCAGTTCGGCTTTGGTCTTGGTAATGCCGGTCCTGGTGACAACTTCATTGATGATGTCGAGCTTGATCACTGGCGGCTGCTCCTCAAATTGATTCGGGAAGGCGTAACTTGCAGATGCTATTGGACTTCGACAGAAGTTGTCAATGGAGGCAGTGAGCCGATAAGATGGGCCTTCGCCGTAAACTGTCATTTCGCGAGCTTTGTGCGCGAGTGCAGCCGGCCAATTAACACGGAGGCCAGGTTCTTTGTCTATTAAGAGTGATCGCTGGATTCAGCGCATGGCGCTGGACCACGGAATGATCAGCCCCTTTCATGACCGCCAGATTCGCGATGGCGTCATTTCCTTTGGTGTGTCTTCCTACGGGTACGACCTTCGTGTGGCGGATGAATTCAAGATCTTCACCAACGTCAATTCCGCCATCGTGGACCCGAAAAAGTTTGACGAGCGGTCATTCATTACCGTTCAGGCGGAGTCCGTGCTGATTCCGCCCAACTCATTCGCCCTGGCCCGCTCGGTGGAATACTTCAAGATTCCGCGAGACGTGCTGACACTTTGCGTTGGCAAATCCACGTATGCGCGCTGCGGCATCATCGTGAACGTCACGCCATTTGAGCCGGAGTGGGAAGGCTTTGTGACTCTGGAAATCTCCAACACCACGCCCCTTCCCGCCAAGGTTTACTCGAATGAGGGACTCTGCCAGATTCTCTTCTTCCAGTCGGATGAGGCGTGCGAGGTCAGCTATAAAGACAAGGCGGGCAAATATCAGAAACAGACCGGCATTATGCTCCCGAAGTTGTGAGCTTTATCTAAGCAGCACGAAAACCATAAAGAATCAGCACGGAAGTCGTCTGGACTTCCGTGCTCTTAATCTGTGCGGCTTACCGGCCCTCGCCGGCCTTATAGATATAACGAATCGCGGGTTTATAGATCAGCAGATGTGAGCCGCCATTACGGATGATTTTGAGGCAGTTCCGGTCATACCATTCAATCAGTCCCTGGATCTCTTCTCCATCCTTGAGGACGATTACCACCGGAGTCTTGCTCTGCATCTGCTTTTGATAATAAAAATTTTCCGCATGGGTCTGTTCCGGAGGCTGACTGCGCCGGTTGACATTGCTGCTGCCGGACACGCGGTCAGTGCGTTCCAGGCGCTCACGACGCTCGGAAACGGGCTCAGTCCGCGGCTGAGGTGAACTCAGCGACGGCCGGATCAGTTTGCGGCTAACAAATCCATCTTCTGTCTTTTCAGGCGCCTGGCGCGCGGCGGTTGACTCGGTTCCTTCTTTCATTTCCTCTGCTTCTCATCTCTGCCGCCAGGGAAACCACGTCAGGGGGAAATACCGGCACTTGCCTGCCTGAATTCAGGAATAAACGGGGAATTCCGTTGCGGATTAGGTTGTTGTTAACCGTATCACAGCATGAATGGTACTTTCAAACACCGAATCCATTCCGGCTGAGAATCAAAACTCCGCTGTGACCATCACAATAGAAGCAACCAATCCACATCATTGAGATGTGACCGAAGGCCACGGCTCCTTTGACCGGCGGCGGCTTTCCATTGCTATTTGCCAGCGCCTGAATTTAGGATGTGCAGTCCCCAAAATGAGGACTTAATCCGGAGGCCCAATGATGTCGCACCCAATTTCAGTGAAGAAGCACACTTTGATGGTGGTTGCAGTGATGTCAGTATTTTTCTGTCTTTCCATTTTGGGACTGGCGCAGGAGAACAGCAAAAAAAATCTTAAGCAGAAGACAGAGACCGAGCAAAAGGGCACGGCAAAGACTTCGGCGACCGAAGCAGGTTCAGAACCCGCCGTTCAAGCTTCTGCCGCCGAGGAAACAGAAACTGCTTCTGGACCGTGGCATGGGTCGACCTGGCGGTCAATTGGGCCCTATCGCGGCGGGCGAGCGCTGGCGGTTTCCGGCGTTGTGGGCAATACGCACACCTATTATTTCGGCGGCGTGGGCGGCGGGGTGTGGAAGACATCCGATGGCGGGCTCACGTGGAATCCGGTGACCGACAAGACCAAAGACATGTCGGCCTCCATTGGGGCCATTGCGGTTGCTCCCTCCGATGCCAACATTATTTACGCAGGCACCGGTGAGGCTTGCATTCGCGGCAACATCATCGCCGGAAATGGCGTGTATAAATCCACGGACGCAGGCAAGACGTGGACTTACACCGGGCTGCGCGATACGGCGGCCATCGGCAGGCTGATCGTCCATCCCACGAACCCTGATATCGCCTTTGTCGCGGCGCTTGGGCATCCGTTTGGTCCGAACGCAGAGCGCGGAATCTTTCGCACCACGGATGGCGGCAAAAGCTGGAGCAAAGTCCTTTATAAAGACGAAAACACCGGCGGCATTGACATTGTGTTCGATCCCACCAATCCCAACATTCTCTTTGCCGGTCTGTGGCAGGCGCGGCGTTCCCCCTGGGGAATGGACAGCGGTGGTCCAGGCAGCGGACTGTATCGCAGCACCGATGGCGGCGCCACGTGGAAGCATCTCGAGAAACACGGTCTGCCGGAAGGAACCATTGGCCGCATCGGCGTGGCCGTGGCCTACTCCAGCGGCAACCGGGTCTGGGCGCTGATTGAGGCGGACAAAGGCGGCCTCTTCCGCTCCGATGACGGCGGCGACACCTGGACTCTGGTGAACAGCGACCGCCAGTACCGCCAGCGTGCGTTTTATTACACACACCTGTTTGCCGATCCGCGCTCCACCGATGCGGTGATTATTCTGAATACGGGAATGTACCGTTCCATCGATGGCGGCAAGAGCTTCCGTACGATTCGCACGCCACACGGTGACAATCACGGCTTCTGGGTGGATCCTCACGATCCTGACCGCATCATCGAATCCAATGATGGCGGCGCCAATGTGAGCACCAATGGCGGAGCAAGCTGGACTACGCAGGGCAACCAGCCTACGGCGCAGTTTTATCACGTGGTGGCAGACAATCGTTTCCCTTATCACGTCTATGGCTCGCAACAGGACAACTCTTCCGTCGGTATCGCCACGGCGAGTGAGCGCGGCGGCATTGACCGTCCGGAGTGGCATCCGGTAGGCGGCGGCGAAAGCGGCTATATTGCTCCCGACCCGCGCGATCCGGAGATTGTTTACGCTGGCTCTTACGGCGGCACGATCACGCGCTACGATCACCACACGGGCCAGGAAAAGAACATTACTCCGTGGCCCATCAATCCCATTGGAGCGGCGGCAGCGGACCAGAAGTATCGCTTCCAGTGGACCGAGCCCATTGTCTTTTCACCGCACGATCCGAACACTCTTTATTTCGCCGCGCAGGTGCTGTTTAAAACCACCAATGCCGGTACAAGCTGGGAGATCATCAGCCCCGATCTCACACGCAATGACAAGAGCAGGCAGGGACCCTCCGGCGGTCCGATCACCAAAGACAATACCGGCATAGAGGTATATGACACGATCTTTTCCGTGGTGGAATCTCCGTTGCAAAAAGGACTGATCTGGACCGGCTCGGATGATGGCTTAGTGCAAATCACCACCGATGGCGGCAAAAACTGGTCCAACATCACGCCCAAAAATATGCCGGAGTGGGCCACCGTCACCATGATTGAAGCATCGCCCTTCAGCACGGGAACCGCATACGTGACCGCGGAGCGCCACCGACTGGATGACTTCGCGCCTTATATCTTCAAAACCAGCGATTTCGGCAAGAGCTGGACTGCTATCACTAACGGCATTCCAGCCGGAACGTACACTCATGCCGTCCGTGAAGACAGGAAGCGCAAAGGGCTGCTCTATGCCGCGACGGAAAAAGGCATCTATGTGTCCTTTGACGATGGCGGAAACTGGCAGCCACTGCAGACCAATCTTCCCGTGGTCCCGGTCTGGGATATCGCCGTTCATGACAATGATCTGATTGCCGCGACGCACGGACGGTCATTCTGGATACTGGACGATCTCTCCCCGCTGCAGCAATACAAACCGGAATTTGCTAATGAAGATACACACCTCTACACGCCCAGCCCGGCCAGCCATACCGTTTTTCCCGGCGGCTCTGGCGGCTCCACCGGCCAGAACCCGCCGGCTGGCGCAGTTATTTATTACTCGCTGAAAACGGCGCTGAAAAAGCCAGAAAGCAAACCAGTGGCCGGGTCGGCAGAATCCGGCGGTACAGCTGCCAGCGATGCGGAAAAAAATCCGGCAATCACGCTGGAAATTCTCGACCAAAAGGGACAGGTCATCCGCAAGCTGCCCGCGAAGCCCCAACCCGAAGAGGATGGCGGGGGAGAAGAAGGCGCTGCCCGTCCGCGCGACCGGGGACTACCCGCAGAAGCGGGACTGAACCGGTATGTATGGGACATGCAGTATGAGGGCGCAAGCCGTGTTCCGCATTCACCGCTGTGGGCGGGCAATACGGATGGCCCGGAAGTCGTACCTGGCAACTATCAGGTCCGGCTGACGATGAACGGCAAGTCGTACACCGCACCGCTGGAGATCAAAGCCGATCCCCGGCTTCAGGTCGCGCAGCAGGATTTGGAAAAGCAACTCGATTTGCTGCTCAAAATCCGCGACCGCGTTACGCAGGCACACGACACGATAAATCAGATTCGCAGCATCCGCGCACAGATCACGGAGCTGAATAAGCGCCTGGCAAACCAGTCCCAGGGCAAAGCCGTGGCCGAGGCCGGCAAACAGCTGGATAAAAAGATGACTGAGATCGAGGAAGTCCTGATCCAGACCAAAGCCAAAAGCAACCAGGACGTGCTCAATTACCCCATCCGGCTGAACAATTATCTGGTGGCCCTGGGAGGAGTGGTGGGCAGCTCGGATTCGGCCCCCACACAGGTGTCCTATGAAGTATTCGACATGCTGAGCAAACAGCTGGATGAACAACTGGCCAAATGGAAGAGCGTACTGAGCACCGACGTGCCTGCTTACAACGAGGTAGTTCGAAAGCAGGAGGTACCGGCCATTATTCTGAACAAATCCTCAAATTGAGAAACGATTTGCATATTGGGAATGGTTCCATTTTGGAACTGATGAATTGTGATACCTGTACTTTTTTTTGTTTGACCGCAAAACGCAGTCGCGATACATTTTCAGCCCAGCGTAAGCGGAATTTTTAGGCTGCGTTTTGCGATGTCTGATTGTTTATCCATATTTTGGATGGTGCTGACGACAGGACTTCTCCTGCTGCTGTTTTTTGCCGCTGTTAGCAACTATCGGCGAAGCCGTCCGTCGGCCACGGTACCGGATTCTATCGTCCCCCATCTCGTCCCCGTGGATGTGGAAGAGGAAGTTCTCAGCCGGCTTTCCCCGGACATGCAATCACCAGAGCATCTGCGAAATGCCGTGACCTGCCTTCGCCGGATGGCCCGTAATGCGGCTCTTTTGCAGCGCCTGGGCTACAGCCAGGTTAGCAGCGGAAACAACCTGATTTCCTCTTTGGCACAACAACTCGTAGCTGCCGGTGTCAATGTCCGGCTGTATGCTTTTGTGGGACTGAGCAAACTTTATCTTGCCCGCATACTAGGAGCGCACAGAGTTTCCCCAGCCGGCTCCGTTTCCGTTGACGTTCTGAATGCCTATGCGCTGCTCAAAACCAGCGCCGGAAATCTGGCAGCCCTCAAATATTCCTCCTGGCAGGAAGCCCTCACTCAGGGACTCTAGCCAGGAGTCGGTATCGTTCCTTAAACACTCAATTTTGGATGTACCAGATGGAATCCCGTCGCTTCCTGATAAGCTCGGGCCACAGCCAGCAGCTTCGCTTCGCCGTACAGACGTCCGAGGAAGGTAATGCTGGTGGTGGTGCCTGGGCCTCCGGCGTCGAGTTCTCCCGTCTCTCGCATACGAGGCTGCGGAGCATCGTCACCCCGGATTCCGTTGGGAAGGACCACTGCCGGATGGCCGGTGAGATTGGTAACCAGCAGCTGAGTGGAAAACGTGGGGGCCACAATCACGTCCACCTGATCAAAGACTTTGGCTACCTGCTCGATGGCAATCATGCGGGCGCGGCTGGCCTGTATATATTCCACCGCGGGAATAAAGCGCGAGGCGCGAAAAGTGTTGGGCCAGTCGTCTTTCGTTTGCTGTGTGAGCAGTTTGTCTTTTCCGCTGCGCGTTAGGTCGTCAAACGCGGCGGCCGCCTCGGCCACAAGAATCGAACGCATAGCGCCATACGGCAGTTCGGGCATCTCTACCGGAATCAGTTGCACGCCCATACCGCGCAGCTTCTCCAGCGCTGCATCGTTAAATCTTTTTTCGTAAAGTTGGCGCGCGCGGCCCATAGCCTGGTCTGCCTGCTCCTGTTCCCGCTTCTTTTTCTCTTCCGCCGTAAGCTCTTTTTCGTCTTTCGGCGCGGGCGGAGCAGGAGGCTGGAATTCAAAATCCTTTTTCAGGTAACCAATGCGCAGTTTGCGCCAGTCGATGCTCGCGTCCCAGTTGAAAGCCACGTCGCGCACGGTGCGGTCGTGACCATCAGGACCATAGATCGCGCTCAGCACCAGAGCGCAATCTTCCACGGCACGGCAGAGGGGGCCAAGCTTGTCCATGGTCCAGGAAAGAGCCATCGCGCCAGTACGCGGCACCAAACCAAAGGTGGGACGCAGGCCGGTGGTCCCGCAGCGCGTGGAGGGAGATGAAATAGAGCCCAGCGTCTCCGACCCAATGGCGAACGCCACGCAGCCCGCGGCCGTGGCGGAAGCCGAGCCTGCCGACGATCCGCTGGAGCCCTGCCTGGGATTCCAGGGATTGCGGGTCATGCCGCCGAACCATTTGTCTCCCTGGGCCAGCGCGCCCAGCGTGAGTTTGGCCACCAGCACCGCACCGGCGGCATCCAGGCGCTGCACTACGGTGGCATCTTCGTCAATGGTCTGATTTTCGAATCCACCCGCACCCCACGTGGTGCGATATCCCTTTACGGCGAGCAGGTCCTTTGCGCCCCATGGCAGGCCGTGCAATGGTCCACGATATTTGCCGGCGGCAATTTCTGCGTCAGCCTGTTTGGCCTGCGCTTTTGCCCGGTCTTCGGTCAGCGTGATCACAAATTTCAGCGTGGGATCGTAACGCTTCAGCCGCTCCAGGTACATCTCGGTAAGCGCCACGGAAGAAACCTTCTTCGTCCGCACCAGTTCGGCCAACTGGCGGACGGAGTAAAACGCCACGTCTTCAATATTCCTGGGAACGCCGCTCGCGTTGACAGCAAGCGCGGGTGAAATTTTGAGCGGACGGCGTTCGGTTTCAAACTTCATGCCGGGCAGCACGGGATCAAAGACAAACGCGGGAGCTGTTTCATTGCGGATCTGCAGCTTGTAAATGGCCTCATATCCCTGGGTAAATTGCGCCAGAGACTCGAGCATCATGTCCTTGTGTTCGTTGCTGATGGGGACATCGGCGACAAGCGCGGCATAATCGATCATGTCGCGGGTGATCTTCCCTTTTTCATCCACCATGGCCCAAAGAACACCGGGCAGCAACGTGGAGGTGAGGCCCAAACCAGAACAAATTCGAATAAAGTCTCTGCGATCCAGCATGAAAGCTCCTTGCGAATTATGAGTGGCTGGCCATTATAGTCCGGGCAGTGGCTTTCGCAGAAGCCTTCGCTGGATCACTCAGGACCAGGACCTTCTTCGCACCCTGGTTCCTGCTGTTGAAGAGTACCGTTCCGGGCTGGTTTGCATTAGACTCTTGTGTTCTGCATGGAGAATCCGCAATGAAAGTCCTGTCCCGGTTCCTCTTTTCTCTTATCTTTGCCTTTGCCTGCATTGCAGAGGCCAGTGCCGCCGATTATCCCGCGCCCCGGGACGGCGACTTCATCGTTAAGAATTTTCAGTTCAAATCAGGCGAGCGCCTGCCTGAACTCAGGCTCCATTACGCCACTCTGGGCACTCCGCAAAAGGATTCGAGTGGCAGGGTACGTAATGCCGTGCTCATTCTGCATGGCACCGGAGGATCGGGCCGGCAGTTTCTTACCGCCAACTTTGCCGGCGTTCTTTTTGGCCCCGGACAGCTCCTGGACGCAACGAAGTATTTCATCATTCTGCCGGACAATCTGGGCCAGGGACAATCCAGCCGCCCCAGTGAGGGCCTGCACATGCGCTTCCCTCACTATGAATATGACGATCTCATTGAACTGCAGTACCGCCTGGTGACCGAAGGGCTGAACGTAAACCACCTGCGGCTGGTGCTCGGCACGTCCCAGGGTGGAATGCATGCCTGGCTGTGGGGCGAGCAGCATCCGGACTTCATGGACGCGCTTATGCCTCTGGCCAGCAATCCCGCGGAAATCGCCGGGCGCAATCGCATGATGCGGCGCATGGTTGCCGATGCCATCCACAACGATCCGGAGTGGAACAACGGCGAATATCAAAAGCAGCCACGCGGACTGGCGGATGCGCTGCATATTCTGATCCTTATGAGCAGCGCCCCGCTGCGGATGCAAAAGGAATATCCCACCCGCGAAAAAGCCGATGCCTGGCTGGAAGATTATGTCGCGCGGGCTATGAAGACGACCGATGCCAATGACATGCTGTATTACTTTGACGGCTCACGCAATTACAATCCCGAACCGCAACTGGAAAAGATCATCGCTCCGCTCACGGCTATCAACTCCGCTGACGATCAGATCAATCCGCCAGAGCTGGGAATTGCGGAAAAAGAGATTCATCGCGTGAAAAACGGAAAATTCATTCTGCTGCCAATTACCGATCAAACGCGCGGGCATGGCACGCACTCATGGCCAGCCATCTGGCAGCAGCACCTGGCGGAATTGCTGCAACGCTCAGAGCATTAAACTAAGTAGCGGAAAAGCAAGCAGCGAAGCTGCCTCATAGCCGCTTCAGCACCGCCAGCGCCAAAGCTTTGGAGCGCTCAATGCGTGTCTTCTCTTCACGCACTCCGCCCACGCTGATGCGCAGGAAGCGGTCGCCCTGCAAAACATAGAGAGCGCCGGCAATGGGATTGCCGGTCCACCAGGCCTGTTCGCCAACTCCGGCAACGGGCCTGCTTTCGCTCTGTTCTTCCGCCTCTGGTGATTCAGCAGCCGGAAGCTCTTTACCTTTTTTGCCGCTTTCAATTGCGCCAAACTGTTTTTGCCAGTATTCGCGCGGCGTCAGGCTGGATGAAGCTTCAGGATCGCGCACAAACAATTGCACGCTCACGGAACGGTTCGGCGTGCTGGTGCGAAACAAACATTCAGAAACCAGCAAACTCGCGTAATGGCGGAGAGAGGCTTTTGCTTCCTCTGCTTGTTCTCCCTGCACTGCTTTTATCTCGGCGCTGCTGAGCAGTTTGCAGACTTGCGTTTCTCCGGGTTGAGTGCGATCAGCCTGAGACGTCTTTCCAGAACGCTGAGCGCCAGCCTGAAACAGAAACAGACAGCAGACGTTCATCAGCAGGATATTTTTTTTCAAATGATTCTCCCGGTCAGAGTTTTCCGGATCAGCGTTCATTTACAGCCATAAGCCAATGCACTCCTGCCTGCGAAAAGCAGAGCAGGAGTGCATTGGCTACCATCATGCCGAATGCTGGCAATTATCCTGAAAGGGTCTAGTGATTGCGATTGTCATCGCAATCCGGATCGCCGTTCACTCCTTTGGCTGAGTCGCCAAAGCACAGCTTGCCACCACCTTCGTTATCGCCATCAAACCGGCCAAACTGGGTGCCGTCAAAAGCCGCAAACAATCCGCGGCCTCCGGTCTGGCGTGCGATAGTCGCGAGAGCGTCCTGCGCGGTTGCGGGCCCCACGGAAGCATTTTGCGTGGGATCAGTCACACAGCTTCCGGTGCAACCATCAGCATAGCCGACCAGCACACGCCCCTGCTTGTCCACCGTGATGTCATTAAAATCGAGCAGATTGCGGCAGGGATTATTGCCTCCCTGGTTCCAGATGCATCCGCGCTGAACTGGATCGGAGGGGGTTGCGTCGGTCGTGGTCCAGGTAGTGCCGCCGTCATAGGTGAAGGCCACGTACAAGTGCCACACACCCTGAAAATCGGCCGACTGCGTATCGCCAGCGGTAGGAGTGCCCAAAAAAGCAAACGCCGCGCGATTGTCGTCGCCCGCCGTAACTTCGGCGAACTCGGCATTCTGGATTCCGAACGGAGTGCCGGCATCTTTGGATTTCGACCAGTGCAGTCCGTGGTCATGAGAAACAGCAATTCTGGCATGGCCATCGGAATTCACGTACCCGAAATAGATGGTGTTTTTTGCGCCTGCAAAGACTGATGGATCGCTGCCAGGGCTGATGCTGGTTGCATCCGGCACGGTGTTCACAGTCCAGGTCAAGCCATTGTCCGCCGAAACGGCAACGCCTGGACGGCTCACGCCGTTTACGTCCTGGCAAGTTTCGTTCGGCACAAACACCGTGCCATCCGGCGATACTCGTACATGACCATGCAATCCGCCACAGGTTCCCGGTGCCACGGGCAAATTCACGCCGTTTACAGTCGTAAACGTATAGATGGGAACTCCAGGCCCAAAGGTAAGGCCGCCATCATCACTGCGTGAACAGAACGCAGTGGCAATGTCCTGCGAGCAGTAATAGATCGCGTGCGGATATGCGGTTTTCGTCAGCGGTGAGGGTGAGGCATACGGCCCGCCACCCACGGTCTGATGGTCCACGCCCGCAGGCTGGCCGGAGCCCTGAGTTGGCGTCCAGTTGTTGCCGTCATCATCCGTAAAGGAAAGCTCGCTGGTGACCAGGTTGAGTTGCGATGAGAATGTGCGGTTCGGTCCGCCGAAATGCCCATCGTCGGTAAAGAGGATGGGGTCCAGACTAACGCGGGCAAAGGGAGACCGCTTGTCTTCCCAAACCGAGCTTGCCGGTTTGACCGTGTCGTTAAAAGTAACACGAAGTGTGTGGTTGCCGGCTTCTATGAAGGACTTTCCCGTATTCCAGTCAACGCCGATGGAAGGCTCACCGGCAGCATGCTGGCTTGCCGTCGAGGCGCCCAACGAGGGAGGAATATTTTCCGGAGCCGGATAGACAACAAACGCCGGTGCTCCTGGCGCTGGCGGAGGCGGCAGGGGAGCTGTGGGCCGAGGGGTGATCGTGAGCGTCGCGACCAAATGAGCGCCTGTCGGAAGCGGAGCGGTTGCGGCCACGGAGCGTATATGCCACACGCCATCGACCGGATCGGTCACGGTAAGGTCTTCTTCACCCGCTCCGGTTGACATAACATCGGGCGAGCCAGGGCCGTGATCAGCCGCATTGGGGCTGATGGCAAAAATATCGAGGTCAGTAGGCGCCGTGCTGGTCCAGGTGTATTTAAGAGTCAGCTTTGCCGTATTGGTCTTGTAAAACGAAGCCGCGGGAGCGGGAAGCACGATTGTCAGATCATGGTTATCGCATATCACGGGCGGACACGTGTCCTGTATCCCCTCGTTCAACACTGTTCCCGCAGCAACAGGATTAAAGTCCCACGATACCGACCCTGCCGAACTGCTGATGGTGCTGCCAGACGCAGTAGTTTGGGCTGAAAGATACATATTGTGAGGATTACAGCAAACCAGTAAGGCAAGAACCGTACACAAGGACCGAACAACTCGCATGAATTCCTCCAGATTTTCTCTCCAGGATATTTTTCCAGAATGAGCAGACACTACGACCCCGATTACTATGGCGGACAGTATAAGAAAGTTGCATTCTCGCCAGCAAAGGTTGTATTCGATTCGAGTTTTGTTAATAGGATTACCAAATCGGAAATATAGGATTAAATAATAATCAGGAGTTTCAGGCAAAAAATAAAAAGACCGCCAGCGAACCAGCGGTCTTTGATGTGGAGGCCAGTTTGTTTTAGCGAGCGAAGGTTCCGACGAAGGCACTGCGTTTATCGTGCAGCGTCCATGTGGTACTCAGGTCGCGGCCCTGATATTCATCGGTGGTAGCTACGGCGGGCATGGCGTGCGTGGTGTCCGTCAGCGGTGGATAGAAGGTTTCTTCGTTCCCGCAAATGTGGTCTTTCTCATTGATGGGACGGGTTTCCACGGTCACAAAATCGCCAGCGCGGACCAGAGCACGGGCATGATGCTGCTGCACTACTTCCATGTCAATTGGAGTATCGACAACTTTCACCACATGGCGCAGCAGTTCGCCGCCCATCTCCTGGGCGAAGTTGATCAGCGCCTGGCGCTGCCGCGGCGTGGCCTGGCTGTCAACAAATAAAACAGATTGCGCCGGATAAGGCTGGCCGTAGGGATCGCCCAGAGTAGCCTTCGCTTTGATCGCACCCACAATATTCAGGCCGGCAAGGGAGACATCGTCCCAGCTTCCCTCCGTGACGTGCCAAGCGAGAATCGCTTCCTCGCCCGAGACATTCACCTCGCCATTGGCAAAGCACTGCCCGGTATAAACGTCAGCACTACGCGTCTCCACGTAATGGCCCTGGATGGTTTGTTTGGCATTCTGCTGAGCGGAGAGAGTAAGAAGAGTCGCGGCAAAAACAGCGGACAAGAACAGAATTTTTCGCATAAAGAACTCCTGGTCAAAATTTTACAACCTGCGGCCGCTGGCAGTGGGCGGAGAGAAGCCGCAAACCAGCCTCTGACAAAAGCTTCAGCCGGACTGTTTTTCATTCTCGCAATGGCACTGCCTCCCGTTGGCACAGCAGTTACCGGGCTCCGCCAGTTTGCCGTCCGGGCCGATGCAGGTCTGGGTGAGTCCGCACCAGAACAAGCCGTCATTGCAGGCGGGCACGCTGGGATCGGGTTCGGCCCAGATATATTGCGATTTCCAGCGGAGATTGGAGCAGAGCCCTTCACGCTGCGTGTTGAAGCGTTCTGATATGAACGTCATGCCACACCTCCTGCCTTCAGCAGGGCGCGTTTGACCGCTACCCTGGCCAGATGAATTTTTTGTTCGTTGTGTCCCAGACTCTTTGCCTGGGCGACCGCCGCCGCTCCTGCCTGCTCGGCGATCTCTGGCGAAATCGTCTTCCCGATCAGGACTCGGGCTGCCTCCGGTGAAACCCAGGGAATTGGAGCCACGTGACCCATCACCACCCGGGCGCTCCGCACAGTGTTGCCGTTCATGGTCAGAGCGACTGCGGCTGTGGCATAAGGCCAGTCAAAGGCTTCTTTCTGCCGCACTTCGTAAGCGGCCGCATGTACCGCCTTCTTACCAGGCAATATAACTCCTGTCACGATCTCATTGGGACGAAGATCGTGCTCACGCTGGGTTTCAGCTTTGGGTATCACAAAGAATTTTTCTGCAGGAACCTGACGCCGCCCCAGGGGACCAAGAATTTCTACCTCCGCGTTGTAAGTAATCAGCACAGGAGCAACCGTGGATGGGCTCACGAAGTACGCGGGGCCGTCGTTACCCAGAATTGCGTGATAGCGATTGTCGCCTTTGAGTACAAGAGATTGTCCATCTTTGCCCAATCCCAGCAATCCAAAACCATTGCGGAAATACCAGCAGCGCGGGCGCTGGCAAAGGTTCCCGCCAATGGTAGCCAGGTTGCGAATCTGGGGGCTGGCGGCATCTCCGGCCGCGGTTGCCAGGGCTGGAAACTCCTTTTGCATGTCTGGATTCTCTGCAATCTCCACCAGCGTCATCAGCGCGCCGATGCGGAATAGATCCTTACCAGCCGTGATTCCGCGTAATTCGGAGATGCTCTTGATATTGACCAGCCGTTTGGGAGTGGTCACATCATCTTTCATCAGTGACAGCAGGTCGGTGCCGCCGGCCAGAACTTCAACCTCACCCCATTGTTTACCCAGTAGTGGAGAAACCTGATCTGCTTTTTGCGGACTGGCAAATTCAAACGGTCGCATTGCTGCCTCCCTGCTCTTCAAGTAAACGGGCCAAAGATGATTTGTTTCCCGGGGAATGTAATGCTGCCACAACCCGGTCTGGCGTGATCGGAAGAAATGGCACGCGCACGCCAATGGCATTGGCCACAGCATTGGAAATGGCCGCCATGGGAGAGACGGCAGGCGGCTCGCCCAGGCCAATAGGCCCGCGTTCGTCGTATCCCTTGCCGGTCATCATGTGAACCACCAGTTCACCCACATCGCCGATACCGGCCAGCCGGTAGAAGTCCATATTCGGATTCAGCATTCGGCCGGTGGTTGGGTCCATCACCTTTTCTTCATAGAGCGCGGTAGCGATGCCCATGATCATGGCGCCGTAGCACTGGCTTTCCGCCGTCTTCAGGCTGATCACCAGACCGCAATCCTGCACGCAGACCATTTTGTTCATTTTGACGATGCCGGTCTCCGGATCAACCGAGACATCGGCCATCATCACGCCGCCCACGCCGCTGCTGTTGAGGTCCTCGGGGCGGTTGGTTTTGCCGGTCACCTGGATGGGCTGCGCTCCCAGTTTGGCGCAGGCATCTTTCCAGCTCAGGCTGCGGTCCGGACTGCCCTTTACCCGGATTTTGCCCTCCACTGCTTCCAGTTCGCTGACCTGCGCCTTCAGCACGGGAGCAACTTTTTCAAAGAGCTGATTGAGTGCATCCACGGCTGCGCGGCGGGCAGAAACGCTGACTCCGCCAATGGTCGTGCTGCCGCCCGAGCCACCCGAAGCCGGATACTGATTGTCACCGATATTGAGCTGGATCTTATCGATCGGAAGGCCCAGTGTTTCGCCGGCAACAATGAGAATCGCGGTTCGCGTGCCGACGCCCAGGTCCTGCGTGCCCATTTTCATCTCAACCGAACCATCGGGGCCGATAGTGAACGCGCACTGGCTGTCATGTCCGCGTCCGCCCCAGGTATGCATGGAAAGTCCCAAGCCGCGCTTCCATGCTCCCGTGCCACCCTGACCTCGCGGACGCCAGTTCTTCTTCCACTCAATCAGGTCGGCGGCAATCCGCAGCTCTTCTTTGTATGTGTCGGCACGATGGAACTGATCATTGGACGGGGCCGTGAGATCAATATTTTTGAGTATCAGATCCAGCGGGTCCATCCCCAGCTTAGCTGCTGTATCCTCAAGCGCCCCCATGGTAATCAGGCAGCCCTGAGGATGATTGGGTGCGCGCCACGCGCGGGCCGGACCAATATTGGTAGCTACAGCCACGTGCTGCCGACGCTGATTGGGAATGTTCACCACGTAAGGCATGGGTGGCGCGCCGCCTCCGCCTGGGCCGCCGGTTCCCCACGAATGCGATTCCCAGCCCAGCAGCGTGCCATCTTTTTTCGCCGCTACCTTCACCTGGGCAAATGCCGAAGGACGGCAGCCGGCGACTTCAAGCTCCGGCGCGCGCTCCAGCATCACCCGTACCGGCTTGCCGCCGGCCTTTTTTGAAACCTCTGCCGTGTGGATACCCCAGCGGTCCGCGCCGAACTTGCTGCCAAATCCGCCGCCAATGTGGTCCTGATGCACATGTACGTTGCTACGCGGAACCTTGAGTGCGCCTGAATATTCACCGGCGACGCCGGACACGTTCTGCGTGGAGATATACACCATCAGGTGCTCGTCATCCGTCCATCCGGCAATCGAACCGTGGCTCTCAAGACAGCAGTGGGTGATCACCGGGCAACCGTACTCGCCCTCGGACACCACATCCGCCTGTTTGAACGCCGCGTCCGGATCACCTTTGACGACTTCTGCTTCCTTTTTATAAGGAGATTCCGTTTTGACGGCTTCCTTCTTTGGCGCTGCCTGCAGGGCTTTGATCACACTCTCGCTGACATTGTTTTGCCGCAGTGTATCCGCCATTTGCGGCCCGGCATCAAAACTGATTCCCCGCTCCTGAATCCGCGCGATGATCTGCGGCTCGGGCACCTGATTGGCGAACATCGCCCGCAAATCCCCCTGGCTGATCGGGCTGTGATCTTCCGTGACGTTCTTCGGCTGGCTGAAATCGTCCACAAAGTGGGGCAGTGGCTCGTAAACCACTTTCACTGCGCGGGCTGCGTCGGCTGCCGTGGATTCGTCCACCGCGGCCACCACCACCAGATCGTCGCCGGCCCAGTGGATTTCGCTTCCAGGCCCCTGAACAACATGGACCGCCTTCACCCCGGGCATGGCTTCCGCCGCCGAAGTATCAATGCTGGTGATTTTGCAGTGTGCGTGCAAACTGCGCACCACCTTGCCATAAAGCATGCCCGCAGGATGCATGTCATAGGTATATTTGGCGCGTCCGGAAACCTTCACCGGCCCATCCACGCGGGAGATACGTTTACCGATCAGCGACCGCTGTTCCGCCTCAGGCCATTTATAGTCCATGCTCAGGCTCCTTTCTGCCCGGCCGCCTGCCGCACGGCAGCCTTGATTCCAGCGTATGTGCCGCAGCGGCAGAAGTTGCCGCCCAGGCCATGCTTGACTTGCTCCGGCGTGGGATTGGGGTGCTGGTCAAGAAATGCCTTGCACGCCACCACGAATCCTGGAGTGCAGAAGCCGCACTGCTGGCCGTCATTATCCACAAAGGCCTGCTGGATCGGATGGAGATTGCCCGGTTCACCCAGGCCCTCGACCGTGGTGATGGCCCTGTTTTGTGCATCGATGGCCAGCACCGAACAGGAATACGCCGCCTTGCCGTCCAACAACACGGTGCAGGCGCCGCAGGTACCGCGATCACAAACCCGCTTGGCTCCGGTGAGTTCAAACTGGTCGCGCAGCGCATCCAGCAGGGTGACCCTGGGCTCAAGCTGCGCTCGGTAAGCCTTGCCGTTGATGTTCAGCGCAATCGGCACCTTGCCTGGCCCGTGGACCGCGGAATCTTCCTCCGTGGCCGCAAGCATGGTGGCTTTCGCGATCAAAGGCGCGGCGGCGCTCACGCCGGAAATTTTCAGAAAGTCACGCCGAGAGACTCCCTTGCCGGAAGTTTTTTTGGATTTGCTTTTTGGGGGTTTACCAACAGGCAGATCGTCCACAACGCCTCCCATGAGATCGCCGAATGGCGGTACCGACATGAAACTCAGAATTCTAACTCTTCTATCTTGAATTTGTCTTGTGGAATGGAAAGAAATTAACAGTACCTGAATAATTCCTTGCAGTTTTTTGATACAGCGCAGGCCATCATCGAACATCTGCGTTGAAGCGGAAAACGGGAGACCTGCCTGCCGAGGTCTCCCGCTTTTTAAAATGGTTAACCTCTACGGCAATCCGTCATAACACGGGCCGTTGGTAGGCTGGCCTGGCACGGTTGGCGGTGTGGCCCAGGGAACATTTACAGTGTCGAAAAACTCGCTCATATCGATCTGGATTGCGTCCCGCTTAGTCAGGCTGGGCAAGCCAAAGCGCGTCTCAATCATCTTCAGGATGGCCGTGCTGTCCGCTGGGGTATGCGAAACGTAGTTCTTTTTGCTAAAGGGCGAGATCACGATCATGGGAACGCGAAAGCCCGTTCGATCAAAGTCTCCGGGGGGATCCGGCGGATTGCTGGTGAACAGGTCCTGAGGTGGAATGCCGTCAGGGTTGGGCACATGCTGCGCAGTGGCATCACCTGGGTATGGGCCAACCGTGGTGACCGGCGCCCCCGTGGAGGGCCCATCGATTTCAAATATTTGCTGGCCATTCACCATGGAAGCCACATGATCGTACATGCCGCCACCCTCGTCGAACGCCATGATAAAGGCGGAATCTTTCCACGAGCTGCTGTTCATCAGCGCGGTAATTAACGAGGTGGTAAATGCCGCTCCCACCTGAATGCTCTCGCCCACGCCAGGATGCTCATCCTGCCCTGTCTTGAAACCCGGATCGATATAGGCCACCTGGGGGAGCGTGTTGTTTTGCAGGTCGGTGAAATACTGTGAGATGGGGAAGAAGCTGTTGGGATGCCTCGTAAAGAAACCCTGGAAAAAGCCCAGTTCCGTGTCCATGGTGGTGTCGGTGATATAAATTTTCCAGGTAATGCCTTTTTGATCGAGCAAATCGAAGATCGTGTTCGCCTGCACGGGGTTAACAGGCTTGTGAGCGTGCCCTACGGAAGTGGACGCCACCAGATACATGCGGTTCGGTTCGGTTTCTACCGGCGCCGGGGCAAACCAGCGGTCGGACGTGGCGAACTGCGCCGCCAGAAAATAATGGGAAATCAGATCACCTGAATCGTAGAAGCCCATCACGCGTTTGCCAATGGTATCGTTGCCGCCGCCACCCATGGCTCCTGCCGCTCCTTCCACTACAAAGCCGTCCATCGTTGGAGTATTGGAACTCAGGCTGAAGCGGTTGAAGTTTATGTGGCTCGTGGCCCAGGCCGCGCTGGTGTTTTCAATGCACATGGTTTGCAGGTGGAACGCCGTAATCAGGCTGCCGTCATCCGCGGGGTTGGCGGCCCCGGCTGGCGTGCCGTCTATGCCGGGAGTCAGCCCCAGCGAGGCACGATAATCGCCCAGGTGCCCAAAATAGTGATCGAAAGACCGGTTCTCCTGGGCCATAAAGATGATGTGGTTCAGCTTGTTAAGGTCTCCATTGATTGGGGGAGGCGGGGGAGGCGGCGCGGGGGAAACGGTCACAGCCGCTGAAGCCGTCTGGCTTCCTCCCGCACCTTTGGCCGTCAACTGATAGGTAGTGGAAGAATTCGGCGTGACCTGCATGGAACCGCTGGGCTGCACGGCGCCAATGTTGCTGATGCTAACGTCAGTGGCATTGGTCGTCTGCCACGTAAGGGTCGTGGATTGTCCTGCCTGAATGGAAGCGGGGCTGACCGTGAGTGCAGCAGTTGGCGCACTGGTCCCGCCGCCACTGCCACTTCCACTTCCACTTCCGTTTCCGTTATTCCCGTTTCCACTATTGCCGATATTGCTGCTATTTCCACCTCCGCCAAGCAGGGCGCAGCCGCTGATGACACAGGCCAACCCAATGGCCAGAAAAAAGGTGAGTGCGTGCTGAAACCGAACACGATCCATAGATTACCCCACAGCTATTAACTAACCTGCAAATTATTCAGATGGTTTCGGCAGCTCGGAAGTTGGCAGCCACTCCGGACCAGGCCCGTAATCGAATGTCTGCTTTTAACTTCCGAATCTGCGTTAACGAAACACGAGCTCAGACACCGGCGCGGCCCCTGCTCATTTCTGCTTTTTCGCTACCTGGCCCTCTGTTGTCTTGTACCGGACCAGGTTCGGAAACATGGGTGTAACTTCGAATGACATTTTGTCGCGCACGGAGACGAGTGCTGCCTGTTTGCCCTTTTGCATTTCAATGCGGTCGTCCCAGGGATCGAGCCGGATGCGGCTGCCCAGCGGCAGCGCGGGAAGCTGGCCAATGTTTCGGGTTTCAAGTTCGGGCGCGGTCTGTGCAAGCTGTCCCATCCGTACCGCGCTGCCCCTGGCCATGCGATTGCCATAATGCGGGCTGATCAGCCAGGTAAGTGAATGAGACTCCTTTGTAAGTGCGCGCAAAAACAGACCGGCACTGGCAAGCTTGTCCTTATAGGGAGATTTTGCGAGCAGCTCCAGGCCCTTTTGATCGGCGGCCAGTTCGTCACTGTCGTTGGCTCGCACACCAATCCTGCGAAACACATCCTCGTCGGGAAATATCATGCGATCACTGAACGCATATTGAGTGTTGAGCCGATGCCCCAGAACAATGTGTCCCAGTTCCTGGGCAAGAACCATGGCCAGAGACGGCTCGTCGGGAAGAACGTCAAGCAATCCACGGCTGATGACAATGGTGTGCCCCACGGTAAAGGATTCGAGCGGCGTGGTCAGCAGCACGCGGCAGCGCACCTCGGGCTCAATATTCAGATTGTTGGTGATCTCCAGATTGTTGACCACCGTCTGCAGGACTTTGGACACCTCACCGTCCTGGGCCAGAACGCCGGCGCGCTCCAGACGGTCCAGTACGTTGTCTTCTGCTTCCCGTTCCCACAAGTGCTGGCTGCGCACGGGATTAATCTCATTGTTTCCGAAGGAAGACGTATCGTTTACATCATTCGATTCCACCTGCAGATCAGTGAACTCGGACTGCTGGCCGGAATGTTTGATGTCATAGCCCCAAAGACGAGTCTGGCCCTTCATTGTCAGCTTGCGTGCCAGAGCATAGGTGTTGTCCGACTCTTCGGTATAGATATAAGCTGGGAGCCACTGGCCCGGCTGCGTGTTCACCCGCCAGCTGTCGAAATGGAAGTAGTAGTTCAGCCGGTTACGCGGCTCGTAAGTTCCATTGATGCGAACGATGTTGAAATCCTGGTCTTCCACCCAGATGCGTCCAATAAAGTGCGGCCCCTTGATATGCGACTTTGGAACTACGTCATAGACCTGAGTGCGCACTTCGCCCAAAAACTGCTGGCGCAGATACCTGAGTTCAAAGTGGTCTTTATCGAAACCATAGTTGAGAAAAACAAGCTGCATGAAGCCCTGGGGCAGATAATTCATCTTGTAAACACTATTCAACCGCTCCAGTACCCGGCCAAACATCCCCTTGCGCGCGCGGTCCAGAAACTGCTTGTCATGAATTCCCTTCTCATTCAGGACCAGCCGGCCAAGGAAATACCGGTCATTATCCGGTACGCTTCCCAGGTCTTTATCCGGCTTCATGTTCTGGATATAGGTCTCTACCAGGGGGGTGTAATGCTGCATGTTTTCCGCCAGTTTGGCTTCCTGGTAAAAAATTCGGTCCGATACTTCACTGGCCTGGCTCGGCTCGGCTTGCGCCGGATTGCTTTTACGGTCTGACGCTGCCAGAGCTAACGCCGGCAAAATGATCGCCATGAGAAAGGCGAATAATCTGAGATAAGAGCGCATGATTCCTCCGAATTTACTTAATCTTTATTCAGCCAGTTCAAAAACAATGTGCACGAGCGCGCTGGAATCGTAAGGCTGTCCATTCTTTTTGGCGGGGTTGAAACGAATCTGCCGCGCCGCCCGCAAAGCAGACTCATCCAGTCCATGTCCCAGCCCGCGAACGACTCTTTGCACCCGCAGCTCGCCCGAAGCCGCAAACACAACTTCCACCAGGACTTCGCCTTCCACTCTGAGCTGCCGCGCTTCCGTGGTGTACTCCGGCTTTGGCTTAAATAAAAGTTCCACTGGCACAACTTTCGGTTTGGACTCTGTTCGCGCGACCGGCTCTGTGGCAGAGGCAGTCCTGTCAGAGAATCCGCTGGAAGTCACTGGGCCTCTGCGGCCGCTGTTCTCTCCCGGACCAGCAGGACCGTTGCCGAACCCCGAGCTGGCAATCACGCCCTCCCGCCCGTGGGAGCCTCCTGTTCCATTTCCCTTGCCTGGCCCCGCAGGCAAATCAAAAGACCCGACGCTCGCCACCGTGAGTGTGCGCTTGCTCTCTGAAGTTCCAGCAACTCCATTGGGATCGCCAAATCCGCCCGTCTGTACCTGACGCGCCGGCGCATGGATGGTGGGCTGCACCGAGCTTCCTGAGGCAAATGTATCCGTGACAACCTCTTTCTTACGAAGCTCCGGCCTGGGAGCTGGCGGGTTGGTGAATGTATTGGTCACAACTTCTTTTTTTGCTTCCGGCTTCGGCTCTGGTGGTTTGACCACAGGCGGAGGCGTGACTTTGGCAATTTCCGGCGGCTTCGGTGTTTCAATTTTTGGCGCAACCGGGGCGGGCGCAGGCAGCTCGATCTTCGGCTGCAATCGCGCCATTACCTGCGGCGGTGGGGCCACGATTTTTGGCGCTGGCTGGGGAGTGTAGATGGGCGTGACCAGTGACCGCTCAACCGGCTGCACACGCGGCTCGGAAAACATGGGAGCAAGCTTCAGAAACAGGAAGATCGCCATGGCGTGAAGCGCGATGCTCCATGCTAACTTCTCTTCCATCCGACGCGGTGGAAGCTCGTAATTGAGACGGGGCGCGCGCGCGATAACCGCAATTCGGCGGCCATTGGCGCCCACCTCGGCCACTCTGGATCTGGCAACTGTGGTGTCTTCTGGTTCAAGCTTCCAGGCATTGCCTTGATTCATGAAATTCATCCTTAAGCGGCAATGCCGCAATGTTCGCCCATGGGACCTTCTATCTATCGAATGCCGCGAATGCCGAATCCGCATTCCTTCGAGGACACGTCACGGCCGCTGTTCTCTCATAAAAGGGTGCGTGCATTCCAGCAGTGCAGACATAAGTGGCGGTAAAAAAAGCGCGACTCCCTGGCTCTGATGTTTGAACGGTAATGACAAGAAAAACTCCGAATCCACAGAAGCTCACAATTGCATTCTCGTGTTGATGGCTTCACAGCTTCAATATGTTGCCCAATCGGTAAACAACACCAAAAAATCCCCGGCGATGCGTCTTCAGGCCTTAGAAGGAGCAACCAGAAACGCTGCCTGCTACTCCTAGTGTTACGGAGCAATTCTGGAATCATGAATAAACGTTGCGTTGTTGGAGTTGTATTCGGCACCAGGCCGGAAGCCATCAAACTTGCGCCTGTAATTTTTGAACTGCGTCGCCGAACGGAATTTGAACCGGTTTTGATCGCGACTTCGCAGCACCGCCAGATGCTGGACCAGGTACTTGAAACATTTCGCATTCGTCCGGATGTCGATCTGGATTTAATGCAACCCAACCAAAGCCTGAATGGAATCACCTGCCGGGTGCTGCAGGCGACCGATGCAGCGCTGCAGTCGCTTTCTCCGGACTGCCTGCTGATTCAGGGAGACACGACCACTGCCTTTGCCACGGCGCTCTCGGCTTTCTACCGGCGCATTCCCGTGGCGCACGTGGAGGCTGGACTGCGGAGCGGCGACATTTTCAACCCCTGGCCGGAAGAGGTCAACCGCCGGCTGGCGGGGGTTGTGACGGAACTGCATATGGCTCCCACGCCGCTGGCCCGGGAAAACCTGCTGGCCGAAGGCATCTCTGCGGAAAAAATCGTAGTCACGGGAAACACCGTGGTGGATTCGGTGCAAATGCTGCTGCGGATGGGAGCACTCGACGAGTTGCCGCCTCAGGGCGTGCCCAGCGATAACAGCCGCATCGTGCTCATTACTTCGCATCGCCGCGAATCGTGGGGCGCGGAACTCGACAACATCTGCGGCGCCATTCGCGACCTGGTGCAGCGCTTTGACGATGTAAGAATTGTTTATCCGGTCCACATGAATCCCAACGTGCGCAATCCCGTAATGGCGCAACTTGGCGGCATGGACCGTGTGCACCTGGCGCCGCCTCTTGATTACTTCCAGTTTCTCTCGCTGCTGCGCCGCAGTTATCTCGTGCTTACCGATTCCGGCGGAGTACAGGAAGAAGCACCGACGTTTGGCAAGCCGGTGCTGGTCCTGAGAAAAGTTACGGAGCGGCCAGAGGCTTCCATGATGGGTCTTTCGCGCGTCATTGGCACCTCGCGCGAGGCCATCCGGGAAGAAGCATCGCTGCTGCTCAGCGATCCTGTGGCCTGGCGCGCCATGTCCGAAGGGGAAAACCCCTATGGCGACGGCAGGGCCGCAACCAGAATTGTCGAAGCCCTGTCGCGCTGGCGTCAGGGACTAACACCCGTCCTGGAAGAATGGCAGCAGTTCCAGGGAACGGCGCGTGCAATGGAAGCTGCCTGAGCCTGCGCCGAAAGGCGCAGCCGTTAGTGTTCGCAGTTAGGTACTGGGCCCCAGTCTCCCTTTGTTCCCCGGAGTCAACAATGCCCGGCCGCATGAGTACAGAGAAAAACGCAGTACCCACAACGAAAGTTTCGAAGGCATATGCTGCTCCATTTGTTCAGCGTCGTAGTCGCGCTTATCTGTATCTACACCGTACGGCATTACTGCTTCACTCTGAACCGCTTTACGGGTGAACAGCGACATCCTTACATTGATGTCGATTCTGCTGTCTGGCCCGCGGTAACGGTACTGATCGCCGCGCATAATGAAGAGGCAGTAGTGTCCGACATTCTGTCCGCCCTGCTTGAGGTGGATTATCCTCACGACAAGCTGTCCATTGTTCCGGTCAATGACCGCTCCACAGACCGCACGCGCGAGATCATCGACAGCTTTGTGGAGAAGTATCCAGGACGAATCACTCCCTTTCATCGCACGGGCGGAAAGCCAGGCAAGGCTGCGGCCCTGAAGGAGGCCATGGCCTTTGTGCAAACCGAGGTATTCCTGGTGTTCGACGCAGACTACATTCCCGGCAAAGCGCTGATACGGCAACTGGTGTCGCCGTTCTTCGATCCCGAAGTCGGCAGCGTGATGGGCCGGGTGGTGCCACTGAACGTCGGACGAAAGCTGCTCACGCGTCTGCTGGATCTTGAGCGCTCCGGCGGATATCAGGTAGACCAGCAGGCCCGTATGAATTTGCATTTCGTCCCGCAGTACGGCGGGACCGTGGCCGGCATTCGCACATCCTCGCTGGAAGAGGTCGGCGGGTGGAACGAAAACACTCTGGCCGAGGACACCGATCTTACCTTCCGCCTGCTTCTTGCCGGGTGGAAAACCGTGTACGAGAACCGCGCGGAGTGTTACGAAGAAGTTCCGGAACGCTGGCCGGTGCGCGTGCGCCAGATCATGCGCTGGGCCAAAGGCCACAATCAGGCGCTCACGGAATATGCCACCGCCCTGCGCCGCCGTAAAAACATGAGCTTGTGGGAGCGAATGGACGGAATGCTGCTGCTGTGCGTATTCGCCATGGCTCCGGTGCTCCTGCTGGGATGGGTACTGGCACTCATGCTCTTTTATCTGGGTGCACCGATCGGCGGCGGGACCGCCGTGCTCGCCCTGGCCGCTTTCACCACGCTGGGTAATTTTGCCGCCTTCTTCGAAATAGCCGCGGCGGCCCGGCTCGATGGCTCGGAGGAACGGATTCGTCTGCTGCCCTTCACTCTGCTCGGCTTCTCGGTAAGCCTGATCAGCGTCTCGCGTGCGGCATGGCAACAGATTATCGCCGGCATTCTGGGCCGGGAAATGGTGTGGCACAAGACGGAGCGTTCCCGCATGGCGCCCGTGGCCGCCGGGAGGGCGGCATGAACGAAGTATTGGCCCCTGCCGCGCTGGCCGCGCTTACCGGCTCCATGGTCGCTTTGCCGCTTACGCCCGCAGTGCTTGAAATCCTGCGGCGCAAAGATGCCGGCCCTCTGCCTGCACGCAAAGATGATGGCAACATCCGGAATTTTGCGCGCTCGATGCGACGCTACATTGCTCCGCTGCGCGAGCCTCTGGCCGTCTGCGCACAGAGCGGCGCCATTCAGGAAAGCTGCCTGGGGGACGGCTCCTACGCCCTGGTGGTAGGCCAGGGAGGTGATTACGGCGCGTCCGACGAAAAAATCCAGACACTCATACTGTTTGCCCAGTCCGTCTCTCTCAGTCATCGCATGATTTTTTTGAAGGACCTTTACGCCGCCGGTGACCTGTACGGAGGCAGACAAATAATTTTTCGCGCCGTGCTCGCGGAGAAAGACGTATTCCTCGGAGAAGAAACACTGGTTGCCCGGTGGCTCCATTCGGAAGGCTCGGTCTTTGCCGGCCGCGGAAGCACGCTTTACGGAAGACTTTCCGCGGAAACAGCGGCTGCCCTTTCCACTGGCTGCAAGTTTGAACGCGTATGTGCGCCTGTGATCGTGACCGCTGCCAATGCGCTGCAACGAAGAGGACATCAGGCAGACGGCACGGTTCGTGAGTTTCATATTCAGCAGGGAAGGCTGGGGCGCTCCCGGATTCGCGGCGACATTCATTTCCATCCGGGAGAAATGTTTCTTGGCAACATCATAGCCACGGGCGCCGTGCGCATCGACGAAAAAACCCGCATCCTGGGCAGTGCAAAAGCTGGCACGCACATTCAGCTTGGGACCGGGGCCGAAGTCGAAGGCAGCCTGGTAAGTTCCGGAAGAATTGATGTTGGTCCGGAGTGTCTGATCAGGGGGCCTGTGCTGGCGGACAAGGAAATCGTTATAGCCAGCGGCGTCCAGATCGGCTCGCCCGATTCTCCTGCCACGGTGAGCGCTCCGCGTATCCGCATCTCTTCCGGCAGCAGAGTGTATGGAACTCTGTGGGCAAGACTTGAGGGAAGGGTGGAGGAATAAGTCATGCTCCGCTTCTTTCTGCTTCTCCTGGTCTGCTGGCCGGGATCGGATACTCTTCATGCCCAAAAGTTTGAGCCGCAAAATTATCAGACTGACGATGGCGCTCTGGTGCTGCAGAACGCGGGAAATTACATTGAGCCATATTTCGCCACCAAAGCGCTGCTCATGGCTGAAGATGCGGGTCTCGATATTCGCCAGTCCGGACTTGCCTGGATTGGCTGGGGACTCGCGCATCAAAACAGCCAGGGCCGTTTCGAACGATACTGTCAAAAAGCTGACGGCGCATGGCATGAATGCGGCGCCGCCGATGCCGATGATTCCATGCTGGCGCTGTGGCTTCAACTCCTTTACCGCATGGCCCCCGGCAACGGACTGCCTCGCGAATGGCAGTCCAGCGCAAAGAAAGCAGAGTCTCAGCTTGCCCATTTGCGCAATCGGCGGCTCGGCCTGTACCACGTCTCCGACCGCAATCATGTTGCTCTGCTGATGGACAACGTAGAGGTCTATTCGGCGCTCCGGGACATGGCTGCGGCAAAATCGCGCTTTGGAGACGAAAAAGGAGCGCGGCAAACGGCAAAGGATGCCGACAGACTTGCCTCGGCAATTCAGCATGTTTTCTGGAACCAGCGGGCGCAATGGTACCGCCCCTCCATGCAGAAGACTCCTCCGCGCTTTTATCCGGACGTGGTCGCCCAGGTATATCCGTGGCTCGCGGGACTTTCCGCACCCGGCCAGGATGTACAGGTTTTATGGACAAGATGGAAAAGCAGGTTTGCTCCAGCCTGGCTGGAATCTTCTTATGATCCTCATCCCTGGGGACTCGTGGCGCTGGCAGCTTTGAAGACAGGTGACAAAGGCAGCGCGGGTTGCTGGTTAGCTCATGCCCAGTCCCTGCGTTACAGCTCCCGGTGGAACGTGCTCGAAGAAGCTGTTTATCAGGGCCTGGAACAACGATTCAGCCAGGGGCAGCGGGCAGACGCTGCGGCCTGCACACAAGTAGCGGGCAGGTAATGGTATGAAGAGATTATTCAAATACGGAATAACCCTGGCAGTCTTTGCGGCGATGCTGGGCACCCTCGCCGCTTATCGTCACCTGAATATTAAGGGCGGCGCCAGCGTGGATACCATTCTGCTTCTGATTCCCGACTCCGCCGACTCCGCCGATCCTCAGATCCAGGAATGGATTGATGCCGCGGCGGAAGAGGGGCTGCACCTCGAAGTAGTGCGGGATTCCAGCCTTCTTGATCCTATGTTTCACTTTCATGCGGCGGGCCTGATTGTTCCCGATCAGGTCCATCGCACCGCCAATGACACGCTCATCGGCGCGTTGCAATCCTACGTGCGCAACGGCGGAAATCTCATGCTCGTCTATGACGCCTGCACATGGGACCTGAACGGCTTCTTTCCAAAATATGGCTCGCGGCTGACCGGTCTGGCCGGCGTCCGTTATGCCCTCTATGACGAGTACCGCAAAAACACCATGGAAACGAACGCGATCTGGAGTTCTTCCGAAACCATGCAGGACCTTGGAGTGCCTCCAGGCAAATTCGTCCCCCTGGACAGCAGGAATCAGCTGAAAGCATGGCGCGCTGTTTCGTATGGAAACGGCGCCCACGGGCAGGCTGACACGACCAGATTTACGCTGGTCCGTTACCTCTATGGCGAAGTGATGTACCCGTCATTCCGAACGTCCGGGCAATTCGATGGCAAAGTTCTGCTGCAATCGGGGGCTGGGATCGCCGCGGGAGTAAGGAAATATGGGCTGGGCAACGTTTTGTTTGTAAACCTGCCGCTGGGCTATCTCAAACTTCGCACTGACGGGCTGATGCTCCATTCGTTTCTTCATTATTTTGCCGTGCGTATGTTGCAACTTCCATGGCTTGCTTCAGTCCCTGACGGCACGGGAGGACTGGTCATGAACTGGCACATCGATGCGCAATCCGCACTGAAACCCCTTGAAATTTTGGCAAAAGGCGGCATTTTCGATCAGGGCCCCTTCTCCGCACACATGACAGCCGGCCCCGACGTAGATGTGCTCCAGGACGGAAAAGGGCTGAACCTGGAGCACAATCCCACTGCCGGAAGATGGATTCAATACTTTGTTGCGCACGGCGATTCCGTGGGCAGCCACGGTGGCTGGATCCATAACTACTTTGGCGCAAACGTCAGCGATACCAACGAAGACAGCTTCAGAAAATACCTTGAACTAAACCGGGATTCACTGGAGAAAATAACTGGCCGCCGGTTGACTGAATACTCCGCTCCTCTGGGCGCCCATCCGGACTGGGTGACCCGGTGGCTGGAAAAGAACGGGTTTGTCGCTTACTACTATTCCGGCGACACTGGCATGGGACCGACCCGTGTGTATCGCGATAACGGCCGGGTAGGGTCGTCCATTTGGGCCTTTCCCATCCTGCACCTGGGCATCGATGCCAGCTTCGAAGAAATGGATTTTGATGGAGTTCCTCTGTCCACGGTCCAGGATTGGCTGATGAATATTGCAGATTTTACCGTGCGCGAACATTCGGCCCGGCTGTTCTATTCGCATCCGCTCGGCGCTGTTCGTTATATGCCTGCACTGCAGGAGTGGCTACGACATACGGCCATCCTTTCCCAGGAAAAACAATTTCGCTGGTACACAATGTCCGGACTCGCCGATTTTCTCAACACACGAAGCCAGGTCCACTGGTCTCTCACCCGCTCCGGTGGAACGGTCCTGCTGCAGGCCAGCCACCCTAAAACTTTGGTCCACCTGACGTGGATGCTGCCGAAATCCCTTTATCGCAAACCGGCTGTTGTGCAGGGCAAGGCCGTTGTCAGCACTTCCGGCGATCTTTGGGTTGTTACCGCTGGCGACTGCGCCAGCCTGGCCGTGGAGTTCGGTGCGACTTAAAGCAATGCGCCACATTACAAACAAGAGTCGTGAGGCATTATGAAACTGATTATCCTGGGTCCTCTTCTTTTGGCAGCGGTCCTTGCCGGCGGCCAGGAACAGACCCCTCTTCCCCAGGGATCGAGTATTCCCGGCCTTTCCTCCGTGCCGTTCGGCCTGAATGGCGGCCCTGGCTTTGTGGAGCTTGGCGGAGATTACAACTCACTGAGCGGAAATTTTCAGCGATGGGAAGATGCGTATTTGCGCGGGGGAATCTCAAGCGGACGCAACAACTTTAACGGCGAACTGAGCCGCCAGTCCCGCTATGGCGATACCGGCTGGTATTACTCGCTGGGCTGGATCCGGAGCTGGAGTGAAGACTGGTACAGCGAGCTCGACTTTGGCAGCAGCACCGTTGGTGGTTTTTTCCTGCCCAAAGTTCGCACGGATGCCCTCATCAACCGCAAGCTGCTTTCTCGCCGCCAGCTGGTGGTGACTCTGGGCGGCGGCTATGATCTCAGCAAAACCATAAATTCCGCATATCGCGGCGAGATTGGCGCCACTTATTATTTCGAACGTCCATGGATAGTCCAGGGCGGTGTGACCTGGACCCATGCAAATCCAGGCTCGATTCTTGCCCGTACACAGTTTGTGGCAGTCACCCAGGGGCACGCAAAAGAACACTACATTACGTTAAGGGCCGAAACAGGCCGTGAGGGATACGAATTGATTGGCCCCACGACTTCGCTTTTCGATTTTCCCATTCACAACTATTCGGCCACATGGAGGCAATGGCTTGGCCCCGGCTGGGGTATCAACACTTCCCTGGAGCATGAAGATACTCCTTTTTATCACCGCAATGGGGGTACATTTGGCATCTTCCTGGAGTTCTAGAATCGCGACCGCCCGGCCAGAGCCGGAGCAGCTGGAAAAATTGCGCCATCACGGCTGGCGCGGCGGATGGATCGCTCCTCATCGCGCCTTTGCCTATCTGCCGCTCAACGCCAAAGACCTGATGGTTTGCGTCATGCTGGCCGCGGGAATGACTCTAGCCTGGGTTTCCGTGCTGGACCGCGTGGGGCTTTTGTGGGGCCGCATCTTCCGCTACTGGACTGAGGCGCTGGGACTCCAAACCACGGTATTTACGGCCGTACACCATCTGGGAGGACACATTCACTTCTCGCTCCCTTACCTGAACCTTGCTGCCGGACCTCCCGATCCGCAAATATGGTGGATCAGCGGCGCGGCCACGCTTGCTCTTTTGGCCGTCACCTGCTTTATGTCCGAGGAAAAACTGCCGTGGATCTATCTGCTGCGGTTTCTTGTGCTGCTCCAGGGAACAGCTCTGGTCTATTTTGTTTTTGCCGCAGCGCGCTTTCCTCACGATTTGCCCAGCTACACCGCAGGCATGCTCTACTTCGGAATCGTTCTCATCAGCCTGATACCTGCGATTCTCGGCCTCACATTTTATTTATTCGACTTTAGCCTGCTGAAAAAGATCTGGCTGACGCTGCTGGTAGCCGGATATCTTACGCTGTTCGTCCCGCTGCAATACATGCTCCACATCTATATCCTGCAGAAATCCATTCTGTTCATGCCGATCCTCTATTTTGCGTTTGGCCCCTTTCTGGACGTGCTAATCTTTGTAAGCTTCTATTCCTGGGGCATGAGCTGGAAGTCCCAAAACCGGCTGCGGCAGTCCTGAAAACACCGGCAACATAATCTAAATTACAATCTAATGACATTTCTATGACAAACCGTAGCGCCTGTTTGTTGAATAATATTGACACTGGCAGACGAGCTTGAACCAGTTTGGTTTTAGTCCCTGCCCTGTTTGACACCGGTTCCGACCGGCTTTAATTTGAGCGCAGTTACAAAACGGTCCGTCAGGTTTCTTCGAGAGTTTCCTCCAGGCACGCTTTGTTCCGTCGCCTGCCTCAAATTTATGCCGGCCGGAACCGATTTTCATGCCCTAACTTGAGGCGAAACAACTTTTGAATTAAGAAAGAGCCTGCCAGGAATACCTGACAGGCTCTTTTCCCTTCCCTTTTCCCTGAGCCTTCACGAAAGAAAAACTGACAAGCGAAAACCAAATTGCCTAGTATCGTACCTATTTGTTAAAGAATTGTCAACGGATTGTAAAGATAGGTAGTGTCCTAACAGGCGTGTTGCTAAAATTGTCGCTCTGGTGTAAAGTTTGTCCCGCTTATGTCCAAAGATATCGCAATCGGTCTGCTTGGGGCTATTGTGGCAGTCGCAGGATTGCTGCTGATCTTCAGTGGGTTCTTATTCACGAAGGCCGAATCTTTTGAGAGTCTAAGAGGTGATAAATTTAGAACAATTGGTAAGCTGGGAGTAATACCCCTAATCGCTTCATTTGCTACTGCATGGGTTTGCCTTATGGCGGTTCAAGATAACCCTTGGGCCGTTACATGGGGGATTATGGTGTTCAAAATCGCACTTGCAATCTCTGCTTTGTATTCCATAATATCCCTATTGATTTTGTGAAAGGCAAACACTGTGGGGCTTACTGAATCAAAAATAAAAGACTTGCAAGACAAGAAATTCGATAAGTTATTCGATAAGCAAAAAACGGAGTGGGTTGCGATTGCAAACAACGCCTTTGCCGCTGCCAAGAGCCATATTTGCGGAGGCCATGCCCCACGTCCAGATGATATTTTGAAAATGCTTTTGCCGATGCTTGAGCCAAACGAGACGTTACGAAAGCATCAAGAGAATGTCAGGGCGCGTTACAAGCGGTACCGTGAGGCGTTTGGCGAGTATATGATTGATATGGTCTTTTACCAATCGAAGGAGACAAAAAAATGAGCGACGAACGAAAACTTGAGATCGCAAAGCAATATGTGGACCAACAACTCGAAACAATGAAGCAGTATGGGTCTGCTCCCAGCGACATGTCGGAGCATGAATACAAGGCGTTGATCCAAGAAGTCGCTGATAATGTTCGCACATAAATAGTCGCTGCCTCCTCATCGTTTAACGAAGTAACCCGCCTATGCCCAGGCGGGTTTTTTATTGCGCTCCCAGCAATTCCGCTATTGACCACACGTGATTTGTGATTCCTGATTCCATTGCCGGGGTGACTCTCAGAGTCTTGTGAACCCGGCAAAAGTTGTAATAAGCGAAATGCAGAGCGCAAGCCGCTTGCAGGTTACCCCGCTTCTTTGAAAACGCATTGGTGAGCCGCGTAAATCTCCGCATCATCATCCGCATCGTTAAATTCTGTCTCTCAACGTAACTGGTAGAAATGCGCTCCTCATCGGGGCTGCCCTGGCGGATTTTGGATATGACCTCCATGATTGGGCTTGGGGAGTATTTCCCCGCACTGTCATGCTGGCCATAATCGCCATACAGTTTGATGAGCTGCGCGAAGTCAATCTCGGAACCGAAGGATTGCTCGACGGCATCCACATAAAAACGAAAGCCGTCTGTGGTTAGCTGCATCCGGCCCTCAACTCGTGCTGAAAGATCGGAAACAAAAGCGCGAGTAGTCGCAGCAGACCGCTTGCCCACGGTAAAGCAAGGAACAAGTTTGGTGTCCGCATCAATGGCCACGAAAACCCACGCGTCTCCATATTCTGCAGGGTCTTCTTTGCGGCATCGTTTTTGCTTCTTGTTCACGAAGCTCCAAATTTCATCGGACTCAACAAACTTGCATTTTAGTCCGCGCATTTTCTCATCCATCAACTGAGCACAACGCTGGCCAGCCAGGACCAGCAGCTGCAAGATTGTGTCACGGTGAAGCCCTGTAAGCCGTTCTGTGCTGCGGACAGAGCAACCCTCAATCAAGCAATGAAGTGCGCGTAAAGCGGTCTGCATGTTCACGCGCATGGTTCCCAGAGGCGCTTTAGGTTGGGGCTGTGAGTTGGGGTCTGAGAATGTTGTGCGGCAGGACAGGCAACGGAAGCGCTGGACTTTACGCTTGCCGTAAGTCCCGAATTTTTTAACTGTGGAGTGCTGGCATTTGACGCACGTCATTGGACTTTTCCTCTTGTGTTTTGCAGGAAAAAATCCGACAATTGAAGTTGAGGTCTGAGTGTCGGCTAATCCCGTTGCTTGGATTTAGCTCCGTTCCTGGTGTCATCCAGGGGCGGGGCGCTTAAAAGCTAATCGCTTACTGCGGTGGTGGTGTAACCGTGATTTCCACGGTGGTTCCATCCGAAAAACGAACGGTGAATGTGAGTGAACGCCTCATATTCAACCTCCTTTCTAGGCCAGTTTCGGACTGCGAATCCGAGCTGGCCTTAACCGTCTAAAGTGTTATATCAACCACCAAAGCATTAGTCAATAACTTTTATCTAAATTGTTTATCATTAAAACTATTGCATTAGGGATGCGCCTAATGGTACTCTCTTGTGGGAGGTTGCATTAATGGCGGACACAGAGAAGAGAAAAAAAGAAGAGTTTCCGATCAAAAGCGGCATACCGGTGCCTCCTAAGATTAGGCATCGCAGTCCGAGCTATCCCGTTATTGGCCTAAAGGACGCTCTCGAAAGAACAAAGAAGTTCTATGTTGTTGATGGTAGGGGAGGTGCGCCGACAGACATGGCAGCTAAACATATTGGGTTCGCTAGTGCCCACGGTCAGGCTCTAAGTGTACTTTCGGCGCTGAAAAAATTCGGCTTATTGGAAGACAGAGCAGGGCGAGTTGTTCTTACGCAGCGAGCCTTGGAGTTAATAACCCTGCCTGAAGACGATCCCAGGCGAAGCGAATCGTTGCGTAAGGCAGCTTTAAGCCCGACGATTTATGGGGGGTTGATTAAGCAATTTAAGGCGAACGGAGCGGCAAGTTTGCCCAGCAATGAAACTCTGAGAGCAGAGTTAATCGCCTATAAGGACTTCAACCCCAACGCAGTGGATGATTTCATAAGGGCATTCAGGGAAACATTGGATTTTTCTGGTTTATCTGATTTTTCTATGATAGAGTCTGTGGATGAAGCACAGTCAGAAGATGCAGAAGAGTCGGGTGGGGTAAATGAACCACTGGCCAGGATGCGGAATCCCACTATTGTGCGCGTGGTTAATAATGAGGAGAAAATACCTGTGAACCCTGCTTCACCCACCGCAACCCCCCATTCATGGACATGGACACTTTCAATACCGCGCAACGTGAAAGCAGACTTGCGAATCGCGGGTGACGTAACAAGAGCAGACATAGCGCGATTAAAAAAGCAGATTGAATTTATTGAAGATAGTTTCGAGGAAGAAACTGAGCAATAAAAAGCCCCATAAAGCGGGGCAACATGCAAATAAGACACGATCCTAATGAAGAAGAGGCCGACGATAATTTAAATAACGGCTAAAATGTTGAACTCAGCCCAGCTTAATTGCTGGGCATTGCTTTTCCCGCCAGCAACACGCCTGTTAGGACACTACCTAAAGATAAGTTGACCACTCTCCAGAAACCTTCAATTGCCCCTTGGCCGGAACACCGCTATAATCGCTCCACTTCGCGTCCTGCGTGCAGGTATCATTGTGTCCTGCAGGAACCCCGACCAGAACCTGCATTTGGGGCGTGACTGAGAAATTGGCCAGGGCTCAATGGAAAAAATTCTTGTTGTGGAAGATGATCGCGCGGTGCAAAAAGCCCTGAAACGGCTTTTTTCCTCCAGCGGCTATGGGGTAGAGATAGCGCAAAACGGCCCAGCAGGTTTGGAATCGGTGGGTATCGCAATGCCATCGGCTGTGGTCCTGGATCTGAGACTTCCGGGCATGCAGGGGCAGGACGTTTGCCGCGAACTCAAAAATCGGGTCCCCTCTCTTCCGGTGGTTGTCCTGAGCGCTTCCACGGATGTTGTCGATAAGGTCCTGCTGCTGGAAATTGGCGCGGATGATTACGTCACCAAGCCGTTTAGCCCCAGAGAGCTACTGGCACGGGTAAAAGCATCCATCCGCCGCGCCAGCCGGACTTCCTCGGTTCCCGATATTTATGTATTCGATAACATCACGGTAAATTTTGCGAAAATGGAAGTCACGCAGGCAGACCAGCCTGTTATTTTGACCGCGCAGGAGTTCAAGGTCCTGAAATTTTTTATCCAGAACCCGGACCGCGTAATCTCCCGTGAGGAACTGCTGAACGAAGTCTGGGGATACAGAAATTACCCTTCCACGCGCACGGTGGACAACCACATTCTTCGCCTTCGGCAAAAGCTGGAGAAAGATCCGTCACAGCCATTCTATTTCAGGACCATACACGGCACGGGCTACAGATTCGTCCGTTCCTAGGAGCAAAGGCCGAGCCTGCATACAAATATGATTGCGCAGTTCCCGCTGAGAACAAAATTTCTGGGCTTGCTCCTGCTTGGAGTACTGGCAGTAACAGGCGCCATACTGCTCGTGGTACGCCATGCGATCGAGAACCAGGTCAGGGAGCAGATTTTCGACGATCTTAGCAACTCCGTACGCACGTTCAGGACCTTTCAAAGCGAGCGCGAATCCACTTTGAGCCACACAGTGGAGTTGCTGGCCGATCTTCCCACGCTGAAGGCGGTCATGACCACTAACGACATGGCCACGATTCAGGACGCTTCCGCCGGAACGTGGAATCTCAGCGGAAGCGACCTTCTGGCTTTGGCTGTTCCTGACGGAAAGGTCATGGCGGTCCATGCCGCAGCGGCCCTTGAAATATCCACGACGGCAGTGCAGGAAGCTTTTACCAGCGCGATCCGGCGTCCGGAGAACAAGCAATGGTGGTTCCTCCAGGGACACCTCTATGAGGTTTTTCTCCGTCCTGTTTATTTTGGACCTTCAGGTGATAACCGTCTTTTGGGAGTGCTTGCTCTGGGCTATGAAATTAATGGGGCCCTGGCAAGAGATGTAAACCGGATTGCCGGAAGCCAGGTCACGTTTCTTTATGGCAACACGGTGGTCGCAACTACGCTCTCTCCTTCCCGCCGCGCTGACTTTGCCCGGAATACTCACTCCATCATGGTCTCGGACGACATTGCACCGGTGGAGTTTCAACTCGGAAACGAACGCTATTTGGGTACATCCGTGCAACTGGCTCCCGGCTCGGACCAGGCAGTGCGGCTGAGCGTGCTGAAATCGTATGATGAGGCCACCGCGCATTTTAGCGGACTCTATCGCAGCCTCGTCGCTCTTGGAATACTGGCCCTGCTGGGCCAGGGCCTGCTGGCTATCGTCATCTTCAGCCGCTATACCCGTCCGCTGGAAGAACTGGTCGCGGCTGTTCGCGCGCTGGGGAAAGGAAATTTCGACTATCCCCTCGATGCCCGCGGCAAAGACGAACTGGCCGAAGCCAAAGCGTCTTTCATTCGTACCCGTGACGATCTACGGCTGACCCAGCGAAAGCTGCTGGAATCCGAACGCCTGGCAACCATTGGCCGGATGGCGAGTTCGATTTCCCATGACCTGCGCCATCAGCTCACGTCGATCATGGCCAATTCTGAATTCCTTGCCGAACCCAACCTTCATCCTGAACAGTCGGAAGAACTTTATGAAGAGGTTCGCGATGCAGTTGGCCGCATGACTGAACTGATCGATTCCCTGCTTGAATTTTCCAGGGGCAAGGACGCCCTGTCACTCTCCTGGATAAGTCTTGAAAGCACCATGCAGAGGGCCATGCGTTCCGTGTATCGCCATCCCAGCGTGCAAAATGCGGAAATTCGCTTGTCCTGCCTGGGAAATCGTGAAGGCTGGTTTGATTCGAGAAGACTTGAGCGGGTCTTCTATAATCTGCTGCTCAATGCCTGCCAGGCGGCCGCGCCCCATCCCGGCCAGGTGGACGTAAGCATCCAGGAAGCGCCGCAGGCGATCGAAATTCTTGTTTCCGACCAGGGTCCCGGCATTCCCGAGCCGATACGTGAGAAAATCTTTGAGCCTTTCGTCAGTTATGCCCGCGAGCATGGTACCGGGCTGGGGCTGACAATTGTCCAGAAAATAGTGGAAGAACACGGTGGGACCATCCGGCTGGCGGATTCTTCCCCTGGACACACCACTTTCGAAATTAAGCTTCCGCTGGTTTACGCCTCGGAAGCGGAAGTGCCGGAAGACCTATCCTCCGTTAAATCCAGCAATACTCATTCTGCGCAGTTGAGAGATTGAAAAATGCCGTTAAGAAAGTTTGTTTCTCTGCAAGTCTTTTTTTTGATGATACTTTTAATATCTGGTTTAGCCGCAACTGCGGCACAGGAAGCCAGCGGAGCTTCCCAGCCCTCCGAATCCTCTCTGCGCGACTCGATTCGCGAAATGCAGACACAGATTCAGCAATTAAGGGAACTGGTGCAGGCCATGAAAACCGAAGCAGACGGATTTCATACCGAGACACTGCAATTAAAACAGGAACTCCAGCTTACGCGCGAAAAGCTCAATGCCCTTGATCTCTCCGCTAGAAAGTCGGCCGCGCCGGACTCTGGCAATGCACGGAACGAACCGAGCGCAGCGCAGCCACCGGAACACAAGCCCCTGGCCGAGCGCATCAGCAAACTGGAAGATGACCTGCAGCTGAACACCGAAAAAATTGACGACCAGTATCAAACAAAGGTGGAAAGCGCCTCAAAGTACCGGGTAAAACTCTCGGGCGTTCTCCTGATGAATGTATTCAGCAACAAGGGAAACGTCGATCATTTTGAACAACCCGGCGTTGCCGAGCCACCAACTGCTTCGGGCCTGAACGGCAATGGTAACGGCAGCTTTGGCGCAACATTTCGGCAATCAGAGCTTGGACTGGAGGTTCACGGGCCTTCCTTTGCCGGCGCCAGAACCAGCGGCAACTTTGTCGCCGATTTTTTTGGTGAGTTCCCTGAAGCCAACAATGGCGCAGCTACCGGAACTCTGCGCCTGAAAACCGGGACCGTCCGGCTCGACTGGAATCGTACCTCGTTGGTCGCCGGAATCGACAATCTGTTCTTTTCTCCTGAATATCCCACATCCTGGGCCTCGGTGGGGATTCCTGCATTCTCCTATGCCGGGAATCTGTGGGGCTGGATACCTCAGGTTCGTATTGAGCACAGCCTTATCGCATCGGACACATCCACGCTGAAAATTTCAGGTGGTATTCTTGACCCTCTTACCGGCGAAACGCCACCCAATGAATTTCTGCGCTTACCCGGCGCTGGTGAAAGTTCGAGACAACCCGGCTACGCCGCTCGCGTGGAATGGACCCACAAGATCGGGAACCAGCCTCTGACTCTTGGCGCTGGCGGATATTACGATCACCAGAACTGGGGCTTTAACCGGAATGTGACTGGCTGGGCCGCGACCGTGGACTGGATCATCCCCTTTGGCGACTACGTCAGCCTGAGCGGCAAATTTTACGATGGCAGCGCCATCGGCGGCCTGGGCGGCGGGATAGGCCGCAGTATCGTTTTCAAAGGCGCCCTTGAAGATCCGGCTGCGCCGTTTCATGCCCTGGGATCCACGGGAGGATGGAGTCAGCTTAAGATTAAGCCCGTGACCAAGCTTGAATTCAACCTGGCAGCTGGCCAGGACGGAGCCACAGCCGGCGACGTAAGAGGCTTCACTGAAGCGCCAGGATATTTTGCCGCCACCCTGTTTCGCAACCGCAGCGAGCTGGTGAATTTCGTTTATCGTCCGCGGTCCAATCTTCTTTTTTCCACCGAGTTCCGGACACTCAGGACCTTTGACGTGAATGGAACCAGCCAGCGCGCCAACCAGTTGAATCTGGTCATGGGAGTATTATTTTGAAGAAGGGCATGTTGATTTATCTTCGATTTCTGCTGCTTGGTACAGCAATCGGGGTCCTCGCGTACGTCCGCGCAGGCGCGCAGACGCTTACGATCAATGGCGCGGTTGAAATAACCAATGTCCATGCACGCTCCAAAGGCGTGGATAATGCCGGCGTTGTTGTCTGGCTTACACCACTGGGAGGAGAACCGGCAGGTAATGCGCCAACCCTTCCCAAACGCAAGTTCACTCTGCTTCAGAAAAACAAGACTTTTGCGCCGCATATCCTGGTAGTTCCGGCAGGCTCTGCAGTGGAATTCCCCAACAAAGATCCTTTTTTTCACAATGTGTTTTCGCTGTATGACGGAAAGCGGTTCGATCTGGGACTCTATGAAGCGGGCAGCACACGAACATTGAACTTCGATCACCCTGGAATCTCTTTCCTTTTTTGCAACATCCACCCTGAAATGAGCGCCGTAATCATTGCGCTGGACACTCCGTGGTATGCACTGTCTGACACCGCCGGCCAAATCACGATTCCCGGAGTTCCTGCAGGGCGGTATATGCTCCATGTTTGGCGAGAGGGGTCATCGCCAGAATCATTAAAAAACCTTTCCCGAACCGTAGTGCTGTCTCATGAATCACTATCTCTTGGAAAACTCGAGATACCCAATAATGCTCCCGTCCCACTTGCTCACAAAAATAAATATGGACGCGACTACGATGCTCCACCAGCGCTGGACCATGGATATAACAATCGCTGACGAGGGAGTATTGATCTTCTGTTCAGAAATTTACAGAGATCACGACTGTCATCGCTTCTCCGGCGAGTTTTGAGGATGTTGCCACGTCAGCCAGGCGCTGGAAGCCAAAAGCCGATGATCTGAAGCCCAGACCGGCGGGTTTCTGCGGTCTGAGCTGGGATTACGCCGATGTTAGCGAGCCTGTACCATCAGGTGATTGGATCACCTCGAACCTGCCACTGTCTGGGCCCTGTCACTAGTCGCGGGTTGCTGAGAAGGGACTTGCAGGAACACCTTGGTGCGGGTTGGGTTCGGTTTGATAGTCGATAAAAGCTTCAACGACGAGCCTCGCGCCTCCGCCGAAGGTTGCGTCAGTGCAATCAGCTTGTCGAACACGCTGAACATGGCATTGGTGCGCATTCCTTTATCGATGAGGGAAAAGCTGTCAGCAAAGGCTTTCATCCTGGAAGCAAATGCGCTTGGGTTAAGCCTGGTGCTGGACTGGACAAGCGTTTGCAGGCCCATGATGGCGGCCACCAGCGAATCTTCGTTTCTGAAAAAATTTGCCAGGATCGAAATCTGCGGGCGATTCAGCACCACCGTCCCGGGGCTGGAGATGGAAGAAAAGGGCGAAGGATCGACCGGGAACTGTTGTGGGGTGAAATTGGTAAACTGCGCGCCCTCACTCCGCCATGCATCGAAGACGGCCTGGGTAAAATACGCCCAGCCGATGTCCGCCAGCCCTTCATCTGTGACCAGCGATCCCAGCGTTACCAGCCGCATTACATTCCTGATGGTGCTCTCCGGCGTTGTGACGCTGAAAATCCTCACAATCGCCTGGTCCGCAAACTGGACCTGGTAGTTAGCCGCCACGTCGCCGAAATCCACTTTGCCGCTGCTCGTCTCCGTCTCCATGAAAGGAAGCACCGCGTCAACGGTCGCACCAATGAGGTCGAATTGCTTCGCGAATCCCAGGAAATCGGCCAGTCGTTGTTTGGTCGCTTTCTTATTATCGAGCGTCAACTGGTAACTGGCAGACATGCTGGTTACCGTATCCATGAGGTATTTCTGGCTCTTCTTGTCAAATGCAGGCGGGGTTTCAATGCTGCCCTGGGTTTCCCCGATCAGACGAAGCATGAAATTGGCATGAAGCTGCTGGCTGTTCTTCTGCACGTCTTCGTCGGTCTTTAGGTCGACCGTAGTAAAGACAGTGATGGTTCCGTGATCGCCGGAAACAATCTGTTGTTGCTGCGCCAATACCACCGACTCCACCGACGAGTAGTTGAAATTGGTGTGCCAGCCCGCGATATTGAAGGTGACCTTGCTTGTGCGGGTGAGTTGGTCCAGCAGCGTTCCCCCCATAACACGATAGTTGTTGGTAATCGGGGCTTCCAGGACTCCGGTGAAATCGCCCCGCGAAACCTGGTGAAGGATGTCGCCGGCAGTCGCCGGATTGACCTCAATCTCCAGCAGGACGTCATTCTCTGAGGCGCGCATATATTCAGCATGCAGCGCCAGCGACGCCGTCTGGTTCAGCGTCGTCTGCAATGCGTCAAAAAGTTTGTTCTCCAGGTTGCTGAGATCTTGCAGGGCAGCCAGGACTTTGTGCAGGTCGTTGGGATTGATGCTGTCAATGGCCCGGCCGATAATCCGCCGCACAAACCCGTTCAATTCGGTGTCGGCTTTTTTCTTCAGGCCGTCAATGGTCGTAATGCCGGACAATTTGCCGAGAAATGTATCCAGCGAGAACTTACTCCTGGCCAGCGTGATGTATTTCCTGATCAGCGAATGAGCGTCGTCTTGCAGGAGAGCCAGCGCGTCTTCCACACGTCCATTGAAGATGTCCAGAATTGGTTGGGTCAGCGAATTCCCCGCCGGGTCTTTCACATCCGCTTTCCCCAGGATCCATGCCAGCGGATCGCCGCCCGTAAGCTCTTCAATGTACTTGACCAGGTTGCTGTTGGTATAAAGCTTTGCCAGCTGATCCAGTGACGTCAGATGACGCAACTGCGTGAGCGCATTCACCAGCGTCGGCTCGCCCTGCGCGAAATACTTGTCAAACAGGTTGATCGCGGTCGTATCCAGGTTTTGTGCGTCGGTCACAACGGCGTGCGCGTCCGCAAGCAGCTTGGCAAAATCAGTATCGGATAGCGCTTCAATGCCTTTGCCCACCCATTCCGTCACAAAACTTCCCGCCAGGCTGTCCAGCGCGTTCCTGAGGTCAGCCGGAGAGGTGCTGGAGACGATCTGCTGGGCGAAGTTCACCCAGTTCTTTGCATTCACTCCCACCAGCGCACCGAGAAATTCCCCGGCGCTGCCGGGCAAGCCCGTGGATTGAGTTGTGAACCCGACTTTAACGTCCGCGGCAAAACCAAGTTGGCTACTGTGCTTTTTCTGCACGCTCACGTGGATCCAGGTTGGCTCTATGTCCCCGGGCCTGATCTGGATGGAAAAGTTCCCGGCAATGCCGGCAGTCATTCCCAGCTTGCCAAGCAGGCTGAGAGAGTAGTTTTCCGACAAGAGCAGATGGCCGATATCCAGAGAATGGCTGCCCTGCATCTGGTACCCGGCGGAGACATTCAAGCCGAAATTCAAGTAACCGCCATATTCCAGATAGATCACGTCGCCCGCATTGAGCGGCCCGGCCACGCTGGAAGGCGGGCACAGATTGGTAACCAGGTCCGTCAATACCGCTCCCAACGCCTGGCTGCTGTCGTAAGCACGGCTGAACCAGAATTCTCCGTCGGCTCCGGCTTTCAGCTCCGCAGTGGCTGAAAGAGCGGAGTAACTGAAGGTAGCCGTCGCGCCAGCAGCGGCGTTCGCCGCGATATCGAGGGCGAGGATGAACTTATGCGGGTTCTGATCAAAGAATTTGTCCAGACCGTGGGTAGTCAGAGCCGGGTCTGTCTTGAAGAATGGTTTCAATGAGGCTGTGAGGCCGCCTGAAATGCTCAGCTTGAGATCATTGCCGGCGCCGAATTTGAAATCCGGCGCGCCGGACGCCTTGAAGCTTGCTGTAAACAATGCCGGCGTACTGGGGTCCAGCGGCTTGTCCAGCGGCAACGTCTGCACATCGATATCAATCGATCCAGTTCCGCTGTTCAAGAAATGAAGCTGATCTTTATTGATGGTGAGTGAAGGCATGCGACGCTCCCAAGATCAAAATAGGTCAATCAGCAGCACTATACTACATCACCTTGCTCTCAGCGTTTGGAGTTTGCCGCCCGCTGCGCCCGGTATTCCAGAAGGCGAACTGATACCACTCTGAGGAGCAGATAGTACAGGTCTGGGCCTGAGTCAGACAACGAATGTAAAAATGAAATCCAGAACGGGAATGCGGCCACACTGTTCCATTTAGGGAACGTCCAGTCTTGCAAGCTTTGTCCTGAAGAGAAGGAATTGGTGAGAAGCCATTTCATGCCCTCGACGGCCCGACTAAATTGCCGGCCATCATAAAGTGGTCACAGGCTTGGCTTTCCAGGCTGACCTCAATGCGATCCAGTTTTCTTACTCCACAGTCACTGACTTGGCCAGATTGCGCGGCTGGTCCACGTCGCATCCCCGGCGGACGGCAATGTGGTACGCCAGAAGCTGAAGCGGCACTACTTCCAGAATGGGCAGCAGCAGCTCGGGCGCTTCCGGAACGTAGATCACATGGTCAACTGCTTCTTTGATTTCCTCGTCGCCTTCGGTCGCGAGCGCGATGACTTTACCGGAACGGGCCTTCACTTCCTTGATATTCGAGACCGTTTTTTCGTAGCGCAGCACGGAATTAGGATCGCTGTTGTCTTTGGTGGCGATGATGACGACCGGAAGATTCTCGTCAATCAGCGCATTGGGGCCGTGCTTCATCTCGCCAGCGGGGTAGCCCTCGGCGTGGATATAGGAAATTTCCTTCAGCTTCAGCGCGCCCTCAAGAGCAATGGGGTAGTGAATGCCACGGGCCAGGAAGAGGAAGTCCTGGGCGCGGGAATACTGTTTGGCCAGGTCTTCGCATTCTTCGTCGCGCGTCAGCAGGCTTTCGAGCTTTCCCGGAAGCTTTACCAGCTCCTGAATCAAATGCTGGGCCTGCTTTTTGGGCGTAACACCGCGCAGTTCGCCCAAATACATCGCTATTAAAAACAGTGCGGTGAGTTGGGCGGTAAATGCCTTGGTGGAAGCCACGCCGATCTCCGGACCGGCATGGGTGTACACCGTGCCTGACGCCTCGCGCGCGATCATGGCGCCGACCACGTTGCAGATCGCGAGCGTCCGCGAGCCTTTTTGCTTGGCTTCGCGCTGGGCAGCGATGGTGTCCGCGGTTTCGCCGGACTGCGTAATCAGCAGCGTGATTTCCTTTTCCGAGGTGATGGGATCGCGATAACGGAATTCGCTGGCGTAATCCACTTCCACCGGCAGCCGCGCCAGGCGTTCGATCATGAATTTCCCGGCAAGGCCCGCATGCCAGCTGGTGCCGCATGCCGCGATGTGGATCTTCTGCAGATTGCGAAATTCCGCTTCCGTGATCTCCATTTCTTCGAGGAAGACCTGCCCGGTATCCTGGGAGACGCGGCCCAGTGTGGTATCCCGCACGGCCCGCGGCTGCTCATAGATTTCCTTGAGCATGAAATGCTTGAAGCCGCCCTTTTCCGCCATGATCGGGTCCCAGGTAATGTGCTGGACCTGACGGGTGACCGGGTTGCCCTCGAAATCCATGAGCTGAACGCCAGCCGGGGTAATCACGGCCAGATCACCGTCATTCAAAAAGAAAAGATCGCGGGTGTGATAAAGAATGGCGGGCACATCGGAGGCAACGAAGTATTCATTGTCGCCCAGCCCGATGACCACAGGCGGGCCATTGCGAGCCGCGATAATTTTGTCCGGCTCTTCCACCGAGATCACGGCCAGGGCAAAGACACCGGTCAGTTCATTCACCGTTTTCCGCACCGCCTCTTCCAGCGTGGGGCGATGCCCGTTGGATTTATGGAACAGGTACTTTTCGATCAGGTGGGCAATGACTTCGGTATCGGTTTCGGTGGAAAACCTGTGCCCCTCTTCAATCAGCTTTCGCTTGAGCGAGAGATAGTTCTCGACAATCCCGTTGTGCACCACAACAATCTTTCCGGTACAGTCGCGGTGGGGATGAGCATTCTCTTCCGTGGGGCGGCCATGGGTGGCCCAGCGGGTATGGCCGATGCCATAGGTGCCATCCATCGGCTTCAGGCGGATGACTTCTTCCAGATTGCGCAGCTTGCCTTCGGCGCGGCGGACCTGCAGCACTCCATGATCGCCATCACCATCGCCATTGCCCGCAACGGCAATGCCAGCGGAGTCGTATCCGCGATATTCGAGCTTGCGCAGCCCCTCGAGAATCACCGGCACTACGCGTTTTTTGCCAACATACCCAACAATTCCGCACATATGCGCACCTCTACCCGTCAGCTTTAGATGCTGTTTCCGCCTCCGGAACTTGTGTCTATTTTATCCGGCCAGCCGGACGCGCTTCTATTCATCCAGCCGGTAACTGAACTCTTCGATTACAGGGTTGGTAAGAAAGTCCCGGGCGATCCGCTCCACTTCCGCCTGGGCGGCGGCTTTGTCCAGAGTACCGTCAAGAACAAGCTCAAAGAACTTTCCCTGGCGGACTCCGGCGATCCCCTGATAACCACTCTTGCGCAGCGCGCCATGGATGGTCTTGCCCTGAGGATCAAGGACGGTATTTTTCATCATTACTGTGACAAAAGCTTTCATGGGAAAGCCTGATTATAGCTGACAACAGGGTGAAGGCGCGTCTATTGGATGATACCCAATAACAGAAAGCCCCCGTCGGTTAACGGGGGCTTTCGGGGTGGGGGACGTACGGGAGTGTGTTCTAAGCGCGACCAACACCGAGATATTCAAAGCCCAGCGCTCTCATGCGGGCGCCGTCCAGCAGATTCTTGGTATCCACAACCACGGGCCGTTTGATCACGCGGCGAATGCGGTCAAAGTCCAGCGTACGAAACTCGGGCCAGCCGGTACTGAGCACCAGCGCGTCCGCGCCCTCCGCGACCGCATAGGCAGAGTCGCAGTAGCAGACATCGCCCTGCAGTTCCAGCTGCGCGTCGGGCATGGCAATGGGATCATAGGCGCGAACATGTGCGCCGGAAAGCATGAGTTGCTTCACCAGATTGATGGAAGCCGAGCTGGCCACCGAATTGGTGTTGGGCTTGAATGCCAAACCCAGAATGCCAACTTCCTTGCCCCGTACCGTTTCCAGCACTTTTGAGATTTTTTCCATGATGCGTCCGCAGAATTCCTGGTTCACCTGGCGGGCGGCCGTCAGAATCTTGAGCGAGACGCCCGAACCCGCGGCCAGGTTGGCCAGCGAATCCATATCAAACTCGGCAAAGCTTCCGCCCAGCGAACCGGGCTGCAGGCAGCGGGGCGCAATGCGCTTGTCCAGCCCCAAAGCCAGGGCCAGATCGACTGCGTCCGCCTGGATGTGCTCACAGAGCGCGGAAATCTCATTGATAAAAGAAACCTTGGTGGCGAGAAACGCGGTAGAGGCCTCGCGCACCAGCTCCGCCGTCTCATGATTGGTCACGATCACCGGCACGCCGCGCATCACCAGCGGACGATACAGGCTCTTGAGGGTATTGACCGCGGAGGACGAGGTTGTCCCCAGCACAATACGATCAGGCCAGTTGAAATCTTCCACCGCACAGCCAGCCGAGAGGAACACCGGGTGCGAAACCACAACGGCCTGCTGCCCTGCCTGCTTAATGCGTTCTTCAATGCGCCGCGCCGTGCCGACGGGGGCCGGAGTGACCAGCACCAGAATCTGACCGGGCGTGCAATAGCCTGCAACCTCAATGGCGGACTCTTCCAGCTTCTGGTGCTCATCTTCCGCCAGATAGATGATCTCGGCGCGCTGCACCATCGACTGGAGATGCGTGGAGTACATCAGTCTCCCGGCACGAACGCCGCGGCGGACAATGTCACTCAGGTTCTTCTCATGAAAAGGCAGGACGCCGCTGGCCAGCAAAGTGGTATTTACAGAGTCGCTGCCGTAAGCAGTGACCGGTACGCCGAAATCGGCAAGACACGCAGCTAAAACAGTGCCCAAATATCCGCACCCATAAACGCCAATTTGCATATTGTTTCTCCAGGCAAGGAGTGCCGCTTCCCGTCGCGACGCTCGGCATAAACCTTACTTTTATGATTAAAACGCCGGGGTGCCTGATCGGCAACAGGGCATTAGGACAATGTACGCTCAAGCGTTCATACCTTGTTCCAGACAGGTACATGTACCCTGGACAGTCTCGCTGGAGGGTGCTAACTGGAGAAAAAGCTGTAAATTACCGCCGTACGGCGGTCACTCAATCCACTTTGATTTCGACCTTGTTGCCATCCGGGTCCCGGACAAAGGTGGAAAGCCCTTTGCCTCCCGCACCGTTGTTGACCTCTGCCTGGGTTGGCTCAAGACCTTTGCGCTTGAGGGTGGCAATTACGTCATAAATGCTGGAACCAGTGGCGCGCAGACAGAAATGCTCTTCGCTCAGGTTGGCTGAGGGCGCCGGATTGAGGGGAGTGGCTTCAAACAGATCCAGCAGCGCATCACCCGCGCGAAAGGTGGTGACGTTGTATCCGGCTCTGGACTTGCCCTCGCTCTCTATCGGCAGTCCAAGGCCCTCGGAATAAAACTTCTTCATTGCGGCCAGATTCTTTGTTACCAGCGCAATGTGATCAAACCCTTTGTAGGTAAACACAAGGGGATTTTAGCGGATTTCCGGCAAAATCATACGAAAATCAGCCGTTTCAATACGGATACTCCCGGTTTTTAGGGTCAGCCCCCTAAAACCAGGGATTGGCACAGTTCAGGAGTAAGCCAACCAACATCAACTTTGCTTCCTGCACTTTTCCTGAGTCCTCCCGTTTTACAATAAGTCCAGAATCTCATGTCTCTCTCTTTAAGTCAGCGCGCAGCACGCATTATGCAGTCGGAAATCCGGCTGATGTCACTGGAATGTGAAAAGGTAAAGGGCGTGAATTTGGCCCAGGGTGTATGCGATACGGAAGTCCCGGAGGTGGTGCGCGAGGCCGCGCGGCACGCGATGGAGCGCGGCATCAACAGTTATACGCGCGCCGAGGGCCTGGCGCCGTTGCGTGAAGCGATTGCCGGGAAGATGCAGCGTTTCAACCGCATTGATTGCAATCCGGACAGCGAAATCATCGTGCATTCCGGTACTACCGGCTCGTTCTATACCTCATGCCTGGCGCTGCTGAATCCGGGCGATGAGGTCATCCTCTTCGAGCCTTACTATGGCTACCATCGCAATACGCTGATCGCGGCAGAAGCCGTACCGGTTTATGTAACGCTGCAGGCGCCGGACTGGACCTTTCGTCCTGCGGACCTGGCCGCCGCGGCTTCGCGGCACACCCGCGCGATTGTGCTCAACTCGCCGGCCAACCCGTCCGGCAAAATTTTTAACCGGCAGGAGCTTGAATGGATCGCTGACTTTGCCCAGCGGCACGATTTGTTCATCTTCACCGATGAAATTTACGAATATTTCGTTTATGAAGGCGAGCACATCAGCATTGCTTCTCTGCCGGGGATGCGCGAACGGACCATTACCACTTCGGGCTATTCCAAAACTTTCAGCATCACCGGCTGGCGTATTGGCTACAGCGTTTGCGCTCCGAAGTGGGCGCAGGCCATCGCTTATTTCCATGATCTTGTTTATGTTTGCGCGCCGGCGCCCCTGCAGATTGGCGTCGCCGAGGGCATTCGCCAACTGCCGGACAGCTTTTACGAAAAAATCGCGGAAGAGCATGGAAGAAAGCGCAATCTGCTGTGCGACACGCTGCAGCAGGTGGGGCTGACGCCTTCCGTTCCCAAAGGCGCATACTACGTGCTGGCGGACACGTCCATTCTGCCGGGCAAGTCGAGCAAGGAAAAAGCCATGGCGCTGCTCAGGGAAACCGGAGTGGCCACGGTGGCTGGCAGCGCCTTTTATCACGGCACGGACGGTGAAAACCTGGTACGCTTTTGCTTTGCCAAAACCGATGCTGAACTGAATGAAGCCTGCCGCCGCCTGAAAACCCTGAAGACAAAGACCAGCATTTCCCTGCCGGCTGCGCCCGTAATCGAGCCGGAAAAGCGGCAAAACGAAAACACGCGGGCGGATGAGCGTCCGGTGATCTTTCATGTGGTCATTGAAGGGCGCGAGGCAAAAATGTACTGGCTGCACGTCGCCCTGCAGGCAGATGCGTCATTAGCGCAACTCGACAGCTTTCTGCGCGAGATCTGGCTGGAGTGCTGCGGGCATCTCAGCGCCTTTACCATTGATGGAAGCCGTTACTCTTCCAAACCCATGACCGACGTAGGTGAGGCCAGCATGGACGTGCTCGCCAGCCAGGTCATGGAACCGGGCACAAAGTTTTACTATGAATACGATTTCGGCACCACAACCGAGCTCACGCTGACCGTTGCCGCCGTACTGGAGCCACAGCCTCAGACCAAATCAATACAGCTCCTGGCCAGAAACGAAATGCCCAAAATCCTCTGCGAGAATTGCGGCGGATCGACTTTGGCCACCGTGGTCTGCTCCAGCTGCGCATGGGAGGGCAAGGGATGGCTGTGCGATAAGTGCCTGGCCGCGCATGAGTGCGGCCCGGAGACCTTCCTGCCGGTGGTGAATTCGCCCCGGGTTGGCGTCTGTGCGTATGGCGGCCAGGAAATTACGCCGTTACCTGAATAACGTAACTTAGTCTAGCGTTTCAGCAAATCCACGGGCTGGTTGATGTCCGTCACCCGGAAATACTGCGCCAGTGATGGATGCTTCTTCGCTACTTCCTCATACATGGCGTACGCCACCTGGCGATAGGAAAAATGCCCCGCGACACCTGATCTCAATTCAGCCATGTAAAGCGCCTCGGCAAAATCCATTTTGAAGAGAGTGCGCTTGCGAAACGCCATGGGCAGCAGGTAAAGCTGTGTATGCGGATCGGGCGCGGCCGCAAGCTGATGGTATGCCTGCAGCGAGCGCTGGACAGCGGCTTGATACCGGCCTTCCAGACCAGCAGCAATGAGGTCCGGAGGCGTGTCATAACCGTGGAGATGAGTAAAGCCCTGTTCGATCTGAGTGCAGCGGCGGTGCCGGTGCATGTCGCGAAAACCGCCGATATCCATCAGAATGTCAAAGCGAAACTGCTGCCCCGCGTGGAAGGCACGAGGCAACTCGTCATGCGGACCGCGATGACGCATCCCCATGTTCACAATCTCATCTCGCTGCGCCGCGCTCATGGATTCCACCCGGTCGCGCACCTGGCGATAGGAGTAATGGCATGCCGAGTAAAGCAGCGTCGCGGCCATTTCCACTTCGATGGCGCTGTCTTCCAGCAGATCCACGATGGGCGCCGGCGCAATCTCCGTTCCAGCCATCAGCTCGGTCGCAGCCTGTGCCAGTTCCTGACGGGTCTTGATTTCGTAAGCGCCTGGGTCGGCATACTTGACCAGAGTAGGAGCAACGCGAATAGGGCGCAGAAGCTGACGCTCTGCTTTTTCTCCTAATGCCTCGTCCGTCGCACGGATCTCTTCCACCAGGCCGCGCAGCGCCTCTGCCTGAACATTAAACGCCGGCTCTTTGGCTGCCTGCTTCAGCAACTCGCCCAGACGGCGGACCTCGCTGAAGGGACTCGCGAGCAGCCGGGCAATCTGAGTTTCGAGCGTGCGCGCATTTACGATTTGGCCCAGCGAAGTGTTGGTGGCCAGAGGCAGCAGATAGCGGGAATTATCGAATGCCCTCGCCCGCAGAGTTCTGGTATAGGCATCTTCCGCCATGCTCTCCGGCCGCGGCGTCTGCGCGGTGTAATAGCGCAGCATCTCTTCGGTGAGCGCGCCGTACTCGGCAAACAGAAAATCAACAGTGGCACAGTAGAGCTCCCTCAGCTTCGGGGCTCCGCCGAAAACAGGAATGTAATATCCGCTCTTTTTAAAATTCTGGTAGCGCGTGGAGCGCTCCTGACCGTCCCATCGCTGTTCGTCCACGAGCACGATGGCGGCAAGAATCGAGAGCCGCTCAATGGCAAACGCCAGATGCGCGAGATCTGCAATGGAGCGGTGCCCGTACTGGAAATAAAAGGTGTTCAGGAACTGCTCGGCCTTTTGCTCGCTGATCTCCCGCAATGATTCCTTCATGGACAACGCCGACCGCGAATACTTCGCCATGGCGTAGGCCTGAACCTCAGGATCCACGCCGTGAACGGCAAAAACATTCACTGCGGCGTCGGAGACAGTACTATTCGTTTCCGAGGCTGATATTTTGGGGGGCACTGAATCAGACATGAAACTGCGATTCTATAGCAGCCTGAATGTGGCCGGAAATATGCGCCGTGGTTTCCGATTGCAAAGCAGCGACCCGTACCGGCAGAACTCATGCGCTTTCCCCGGAGCACGCACCAGCTGCTCGCGAAGATTAAAGCACTTCATAAATGAAAAGACTCCAATTCCGAAAAAAGAAAAATTAACCCATGAAAAGCTTGCATTAACAGGGCCAGCATGAGTCAATAGCGTCTCAGGCTACGAATGCTTTCTTCTATCGCGTCTATAGAAAGATCACGGTGCGATGTTCCGGTTGCCACGGCCGCCATTCTATTCAAATGTATCAATTTGCGCGCGCTGCAGGCGATCAGAGTAATCGATGTACACCGATTTCCACTGAGTATAAAAGTCAATAGCGCCGATTCCCCCTTCACGATGTCCGTTGCCGGTGGCCTTGGTGCCGCCAAAGGGCAAATGCACTTCAGCGCCAATGGTGGGAGCGTTGATATAGGTAATGCCAGCGTAAATATCGCGCATGGCCTGGAACGCCCGGTTGACGTCGCGTGTGTAAATGGAAGAGGAGAGGCCATATGGAATGCCATTGGCAATCTCCACCGCATGTTCGAAGCTGTCACAGGGAACCACGCTCACGACCGGACCAAAAATTTCTTCCTGAGCAAGGCGCATTTTGGCGTCAACGTCAGTGAAGATCGTGGGGGCAAAGAACCAGCCGTGATCGTAATCCGGTCCGGTGAGGCGGCGCCCGCCAAGCTCCAGTTTGGCGCCCTCCTTCTCGCCAATGGCGGTATATTTCTCCGAAGTTTCAACCTGCTGCTGGTTGATTTGCGGCCCCATGTCAACACTTTCATCGGCGCCATTGCCAACTTTCAGGCGTTTCGCGCGCTCAACCAGCCTGTTCACAAACTCGCGATAAACGCCGCGCTGCACAATCACGCGACTGGCTGCGGTGCAGCGCTGACCGGAAGTACCAAAGGCGCCCCAGAGCACTCCTTCGAGCGCGAGATCGAAATTGGCGTCATCCATGACGATGATGGCGTTTTTGCCGCCCATCTCCAGCGAACAGGGTTTAAACGAGCGGGCCGCGACTTCACCCACAATGCGTCCGACTTCACTCGATCCGGTAAACGAAACAGCCTGAACGTCGGCATGCTCCACCAGCGGCGCTCCCGCTTCCGGACCAAAGCCGGTAACAATGTTCACCACGCCTTTGGGCAGGCCTGCATCCACCAGCGCGCTGACGAGGTTAAAAGTGGAAAGCGGAGTGTCTTCAGCAGGCTTGATCACGCAGGTATTGCCGCAGACCAAAGCAGGAAGGAGTTTCCACGACGGAATAGCCATGGGAAAGTTCCATGGCGCAATCATTCCGCAAACGCCAATGGGCATGCGCACAGCCATGGCAAATTTGCTGGGCAGCTCGGAAGGCACGGTAACGCCCAAAAGGCGGCGGCCTTCACCGGCCATATAATAGGCAGTGTCGATGGCTTCCTGGACGTCACCCCGCGTCTCCTTGAAGACTTTGCCCATTTCGCGGGTCATTTGCCGGGCATATTCTTCCTTGCGCCGCAGCAGAAGCTCTGCCGCGCGATAGACTATCTCCGCACGCCTGGGAGCAGGAACCAGACGCCAGCGCTCAAATGCACGGCAGGCAGCAGTAATGGCTGCTTCCGCGTCGCGTGGTCCGGAGCGCTGGAAGACGCCCACAACGTCACGAGTGTCTGCTGGGTTAAGATTCTCGAAGGTCTGGCCACTGGCGGACGCTACCCATTCACCGTCTATGAAGTTTTTATAAGTGCTTACCGGCATTTAATGACCCTTTCTGAAATCATGACCCATCATCCTACAGGATTGGAAGTGATCGAGGGAATGGCTCCATGCAGAACTGAACATTGGAAAGAGTATTTTGGTACTGGAAAATATTACACAGTTTCAAAACAGAATATAATTTTTCAGAAACCACGGAATTTTCTTTGGAATACACTGTTTTTAGTGCATTCTTTTCAGTTGTATTTTTTATGAGGCACCCCCTACTCAAATGATCGAAAGAAAGGGAAGGTGTTGTTCGATATGTCCATATTGCTAGCCGACGATGACGTAAACCTCGCCACGTTTTTATCCAAGTCTCTTGAGTCGGAAGGATTTTCAGTTCACACTGCGCTGGATGAAGAGGCAGTGTTGTCCGAACTCAGCCGGCAGAATTATAAACTCATCATCCTCGACCTGAATTTTGGCGCAACCGACGGCCTGAAGCTGCTCGAAAAGCTGCGGATGGAGGGCCTTTCCACTCCAGTGCTCGTACTCAGTGCCCGGAATAAAGTCTCCGACCGAATTCAGTCACTGAATCTGGGCGCGGACGATTACGTAACCAAACCGTTCTCATTTCAGGAGCTGGCGGCGCGCGCCAATGCTCTGTTGCGCCGCAAAGCCGATCCGGCGCTGAATGTACTGCGCGTGGAAAACCTGGAACTCGACCCCGCGCTGCGCAAAGTGACGCGCGGTCAGCGCGACATCAAACTCAGTCCCAAGGAATTTGAACTCCTTCACCTGCTCATGCGACGCTCGGGAGATACCGTGACTCGCCAGGAGCTGTTGCGGCAGTCCTGGGGGCTTGAGGGGGAAAGCGACAGCAACCTGGTGGATGTGTACGTAAATTATCTTCGCCGGAAAATCGATGTGGAGGGCGAAGAGAAACTCATCTTTACTGTCCGCGGGGCCGGATATCGCCTGGGCCGTCCCGCGCCTACGGCTTCGGGAACGTCCGATACCGGCAGCCAGAGCCGCGACCTCGGGCGCGGGGGACAAACTCCGGGCCAATCCTACTCCGTTGCCACCGAGGCAATGGTGGTACAGCAAACGCCTCTGCGGGCATTAGTAGGCTCTCTGGCCCATGACCTGGCCCAGCCGCTTACCAGTGTGCGCTGCTTCCTCGAAGTCGTGGGTATGCGCGGCAGCCTGGGTACTTCGCAATCGCTGGACGTCAAGAACATTGAGCAGCAGGCCGACCGCGCCATCGGTCTAACCAAAACCATTTCCTCTCTGGTGCGCGAAGTTTCCATGCCTACAGGCCCCTGGATTGCTCTCGATACCCTGGTAGACGACGTCCTGAGCGATTTCAGCATACTAGTCAACTCCGGACTGATCTCCACGGAGCGCAGGATCGAACCTGGAGTACAGATAACCAGCAGCCCGGTACTGCGCCAGCTTGAGGTGCTGTTCATTGGCAAGCTGGTGGCCCAGAACACCAGGCCGCTGGTGCTCACCTTCGCGGCACAGGTACAGGGGAATCGCTGCAACCTCGACCTGAAATGGAGGGCAACCGAGCCAGGAGCCGCGGTGCAGGACGCACGCGCCGTTCTGGTCAAAGAGCTGGTCCATATTCAGGAAATGGTGTTTTCCATCGGGGGCGAGTTGTCCCTGGCGGAAGGCTCGGGACAAATCTCACTGAAACTGCCCGCCGCGCCACAGACGAGCCGGTCAGACACCTCACATTCCGCACAACACTAAGGTCTGGTGATGGGAGGACGGCGCGCAAACGCTATTCTCCCATCACCATCACCAGCACGCGTTTCGAGCGCTGGCCATCAAATTCAGCATAGAACACGCGCTGCCACGTGCCCAGCAACAACCGTCCGCTGGTAACAGGCACAATGACCTGGTGATGCACCAGGATTGCTTTCAGGTGAGAATCACCGTTGTGCCTCTCCCGTTTGATGATGGAGATACTCCTGGCGAAAGGGAGCCATCTTCTCCAGCCACTGGTCAATATCTGATATCAGCCTCTCTTCATTGTCATTCACGTACACGCCGGCGGTGATATGCATGGCGGAGACCAGGACCATCCCATTCGTGACTCCGCTCTCGCGGACGATCTTTTCCACTTTCGGAGTAATGTGGACATATTCGCGGTGTTGTTTGGTGTTGAACGTGAGATATTCGGTGTGAAACTTCACTTTCGCCCTTTACAGCCAGTGCGGCCAGCAGATATGAATTTGACCGTGGAGCCCATCGAACACCAGCATGACTCTGCCTGGCATCCAAATATACATGGGGCAATCATCCGTGACCGCTGTCGCACTGATTCCCTCTCGCGCAACTCTGCCTGCTCTGCGCGAAGCCGCTGCCGGCTGCAGGGCATGTGATCTGTGGAAGCTGGGAACACAGACGGTTTTTGGCGAAGGCAGTCCGCATGCGCGCATCATGATGATCGGTGAGCAGCCTGGCGACAAAGAAGATCGGAGGGGAAGGCCATTCGTGGGCCCCGCAGGCAATATTTTAGATAAGGCGCTGGCTGCGGCGGGAATCGACCGCAATGAAGTGTATGTCACCAATATCGTCAAACATTTCAAGTGGCAGTCTCGGGGCAAACGGCGCATTCATAAAAAACCAAATGCCGTGGAGATCAGGGCCTGCCGTCCCTGGCTGGAGGCCGAGATTCGAGTGGTGAAGCCGGAAGTGATTGTGCTGCTCGGCGCGACCGCGGCCCAGGGAATCCTCGGGCACGAGTTTCGCGTGAGCCAGCACCGGGGAGAATGGCTGCAGACCGACCTTGCCGCTCATGTGATGGCAACCACGCATCCGTCATCTATTCTGCGCGCGCCGGATGACGATTCCCGTGGCGAACAGATGCGCCGTTTTACGGAAGACCTCAGGAAAATCAGCGAACGCATCACAAGGCTCAGAGCAGCATGAACGTCGGTGTGGCCGGAACAAGGGGCTGGGATTTCTCCCAGCCCTCAAAGAACTCAGGCGGCTACTTCTTTGCCCGTCCTTGTTGTCATTTGTGACGGCTTGCCTTTGGTTATTTTGATTTGTCTGGGTTTAGATTCTTCGCGTCTTGGGATGGTAATGGTGAGCAGGCCGTTGTCAAAATTGGCCTGGACTTTTTCCGGCTCCACAACCGCGGGCAAAGTGAAAGAACGGGTAAAGCTCCCGTACCCACGCTCGATCCGGTGAACATTCTGTTTCTTGTCCTCATGCTCCAGCCGGCGCTCGCCGCTGATGGTCAAAACGTTGTTTTCGAGGCGAATCTCCACATCATTTTCAGTGACGCCAGGCAATTCCGCCTGTACGACAATATTCTGGTCGTCCTCAAGGATATCGACAGGAGGAATAAAGTTTGCAGACATGAGATGTTGTCGCGGCTCGCGCCCAGTCCACGGCGTCATGCCGAAGTTTTGATTAAACAACTGGTTCACCCGTTCCTGCAGAGTGCCCAGGTCGGAAAATGGATCCCAGCGAGTAAGATTAGCCATACTTTTTCTCCTTGCAAATAAGTTGTGGATTCTCTGTTTCAGAGCGGGCCGAAAAGGCGCCCGAACTCCGGGTAACTTGAAGGATGTGAGACCGGGACTTGGATTCCCGGTTGCTGTTTCTGCCAGGCTGTTTGTCTATGCCGTTTTGCGACTGCTCTTTTTCTTCATCGTGTGAACTTTTTGTTCCGTGCCCGGACTTTGAGCTTCCCCCGGAATCGCTTCCGGTTCTGAAGACATCAGAGACCGTCACGGACGCATTCATCTGCGCCTCTGGAACGCTCGCCGACTGGGCAACATGCAGCTCCTCTGCATTTTCTTTCGGGATTACGCTGCATCCTTCGTCTCCAGCCAAAACTACAATGCCAGAAATCCAGTTCTGGTTGGGGAAAAATCGAGAGCACATTTGTGGATTTTTTGCAGAAGAGATACAGAGGCTTGTTTCTTGTGGGAGCGTTCCACGCTATAGCTCAATCATCTCAGAAGTGAATGGCTGGAAAATTCAGCAGGCAAGCACAGGTAAAGAGTAAAGTGCTTATTTCTGCTCTTTGATTTGTTCCCGGCGCCGTTTGGCCCAGCCTTCTTTGACTGTCTGGTGGGCGCGGCCGAAAGCCAGTGAATCGGCGGGGACATCCTGGGTAATGGTGGAACCGGCAGCGGTGTATGCGCCCTGGCCTATGCGTACAGGGGCCACCAAAGTTGCATTGCTGCCGATGAACGCGCCGTCCTCAATCGTGGTGACGTGCTTGCGGAAGCCGTCATAATTGCAGGTGATCGTACCCGCCCCCACGTTGACGCCCGCGCCAATTTCCGCGTCGCCCAGGTAGGCCAGATGATTGGCCTTGGAACCTTTGCCCAGCCTGGTCTTTTTTGTCTCCACAAAGTTGCCGACGTGCGCACCCTCGCCGATTTCGCTTCCCGGACGCAGATGCGAATAGGGGCCGAGCACTGCCTGCGAGGCAACATAAGCATGATCGATGATGCAGCCTGGCCGGATCTGCACCTCCGGGCCGATCTGCGAACTGGAAATGATGGTGTAAGAACGAATGCGGCAATCAGGACCGATCTTCGTTGGGCCGAGAATCTGTACGAAAGGCTCAATCATCGTGTCGGGAGCGATTTCAACTTCACAATCGATAACGCAGGTTTCCGGGCGGTAGATGGTCACGCCGGAAGCCATCAGCTCATTGCACTTCCGCGTTCGCAGATCAGAGTCCAGAGATGACAACTCGGCCAGGGTATTGGCGCCCAGTATCTCTTTGGCATCGTCTGCTTTCATGGCCAGCACCGGCTGCTTTGCTTTGACCAGATGCGCCGCCATGTCCGTCAGATAGAACTCGCCCTGAGCATTGCGCGTGGAAAGCCGGTCAATATGGGCGAGAAGGGGAGCAGTGGCAAAGGCATAGATACCGGAGTTGATCTCCCTGACTCGCTGCTGCGGACGCGTAAGATCTTTTTGCTCCACAATGGCCTTTACCCGGTCTCCCGAGGCGCGAATCATGCGTCCATAACCGAACGGATCTGCCGGTTCGGCGGTAAGAATGGTCATAGCAGCTTTGCTGCCCAGGTGAAAATCGCGCAGGCCGGCAAGAGTGCCGGGCCGGATGAGAGGCACATCCCCGGAGAGCACCAGCACATGATCGAACTGCTGTACCTGGCCGCGAGCGCACAGGATTGCATGGCCGGTGCCAAGTTGCTCCTGCTGCAGGACAAACTTGACCCCGATGGACTCAACGGCAGCGCGCACCCGCTCGGCCTCATGTCCAATCACCACGTAAATATCGTGCGCGGGAACAATCTGCCGAGCGGCTTCAATCACATGCGCCAGCATGGGCCGCCCACCTACTTCGTGCAGCACTTTGGGGCGTTTGGACTTAAGCCTCGTTCCCTTCCCCGCAGCCATAATCACAATGGCCAGTCTCTGAGAAGAGGACACTGCCTTCATCGACACATTATTGTCTGACGTGGCTTTTTTGCGCATGCGATATTCATCTTAACGCGAGACGGGAATTCGTGAGGATGGCAGCCCGGTAATTTCCGCCAGACGCAGAATCTCCTGGCAGAGGCGGTCCGTAGCGTGGCGGGCGAAGTGGTTTTCTTCCACGAAATCTCCGGCAATGCACTTTACGCCCAGGGCTTTGATGGCCGCCTGGTCGCACTCCACCTGGTACGCCAGCTCTTCGGCATACTGCGCCTTCATCTGGGCCGAGACCGAACCGGAGTTGACCAGCGCATAATCGAAGATGGGGCGTTTAGCATGGGCATACAGCGCCTGAATGTGCTGAGAAGCCGTCATGCTCAAACTCTCGTTGGCCTCCGTCATCAGATTGCAGATAAAGATCTTCACCGCACGTGACTCGGCTATCGCCTCCGGAATGCCACGCACCAGAAGATTCGGCACCAGGCTGGTGAAGAGCGAACCCGGACCAATGGTGATGACGTCGGCATCGGCCAAAGCCAGCAGTGTTTGCGAGAGCGGCTCGGCGTCCGGCGGGGCCATGAGCAGTTCCACAACGCGCTTTTCACTGGCGGTGATCTTCGTTTCCCCGGTTACGCAGGAACCATCATCCATAATGGCCTGAAGTTCCACGTTGGAAGAGGTCGCGGGCAGAATCAAGCCGCGCGTGGCCAGAATCTCCGAGGCGCGCTTCACCGCTTCGGCAAAATCGCCCGTCATCGCGGTAAGCGCGGCCAGAAATAAATTGCCAAAGCTGTGGCCTTCCAGATCACCGGGGCTGGTGAAACGATACTGAAACAGGCGCGAGATCAGGCTCTCGTCTTCCGAAACCGCCACCAAACAGTTGCGAATGTCGCCCGGCGGAAGCATGTTGAGCTCCCGGCGCAGGCGGCCGCTGGAACCGCCATCATCACTCACGGTCACCACGGCCGTAAGTTCAGAGATAAAAGCGCCCGTGCCGGGAGTTCCGCCGGGGAGCACGGTGTAGTGCTTCAGACCTTTCAGCAGAGTTGAAAGTCCGGTGCCGCCGCCCATCGCTACCACGCGAATTCCGCGGCGCGGCTGCCCTGTGTCCGTTCCCGGCTGCAAAGAATCCTTCAATGTTTTTTATTGTCCGGACCGGCAGCAGGCATCTCGCTGGGCTCGGGATAAAGCAGTTCGGTAAAACGCGGATCGTCCGCCATATTCTGGAAATCCGAATCATTGCGCGCCTGAAACCGGTTGTGCGGATTCAGGCGAATTGCCTCTGTTAGATGCTTTAACGAGCTTTCCACCTGCCCGGTGAGGCAATCGACCACCGACAATCCGTAATACGCGAAGTCGGCTTTGGGGTTTTGCTTCAGAATCTTTTCCATGTGTCCACGCGCCTGATCGTACTGCCCCACATTCATCAGCGAGACCGAGTAATCAAAATGCTCTTCCTGGCTCTTAAACGAGGTGCTGCTGTTCGCCAGGTGCTGATTACACATACTTAGATGCACGCGCGCGCGCTCCGCCAGCTCTCTGGAACCAGCAGCTATAATCTTTTCAAGAAGCCCTTTGGCCTTCTCGTATTTATGCTCCTGCATGGACTTGAGAGCCGTCTCATAATTTTGCACAGCCTGTGTAAATTGCGGGTCCTGCTTAAAAGTGGGAGCGGGCTGTGAAGGCAGAGACTTTTTTCCCGGCATCGTTTCCTGTCCCCTAACCTGCTTTATTTTCTTTGGTTTAGAAGTTGTGTGCTTGACGCTTGCTGCCACTTTTCTTTTCATTCAGTTGTGTCCTCGCGGCCCGCACGTTAATAGCGGCAGATCAAAGCCTGTGGAAAATCGAAGACCGTCTATCCCTGAAGAGCATTGGGGCTGCATAGGGGGCAGCCCTTTTATACGCAGAAATAAAGAATGCGTCAACTGCACCATTCAAAGTGCAAATACTGGCTTACAGCACCGGCTCCGGATTCTGGAGGTCCATCGACCGGTAATCGCCGCGGATGATTCCATCGCGAATCATTTTGGCAGTCCAGCCCTTCTGCGACATTTTGTATGTATACAGCGCTTCCGCCATGCACGTCCCGCAATTGGCTCCATGCGTGGTTTCAAAACAGGAGCGCAGGCTGGTGTGACCATGGGAACGGTCGCAATAGCAATAGCAGGGCATTTGATACATCGCGCGAGACATTCTGGCCACGGCCCGGTACGACGCGATTTGCGCTGGATGCGTCATCCCTTCCTGCGCCAGCTGTTTTTCCGTAAGGATGGGCTGCAGCTTCTCGGCTTTTACGGGCGGAGCGGCATGGAAGGCAGGCATGTCGTCCTGCTGCGCGAACGGAATACCAACTGCGACTGCGCAAATAACAGCACACAAAGCAAGTCTGCGTTTCATGGGGATTTATTTTACTCCAGACCGCACGTCAGGAAAACTGCGGCAGGAACAAAATTGTTTCGTATAATCTATCTGACAAGAGCCAGCAGAAAATGGAAACAGCACCAGGCTTAAATCCTGACCCAGTTCCCCCTCAGCCCCCTGTACATGATGAAAAGGGCCGCTGGCTGGTCATCCACTCCTGGATTCGCGATGTACTGGCCTCCATCTTTGTCTCCTTCTTCATCATTTTGTTCGTGTACCAGCCGGTACGGGTAGAGGGCGGCAGCATGGAACCGGGGCTCGAAGACCAGGAACGCATTTTCATCAATAAGCTGGTCTATCGCTTCGGCAGCATCGAACACGGCGATATCATTGTTTTCCATTATCCTCGTGACCTGCGCAAGAGCTTTATCAAACGGGTGATTGGCCTGCCCGGAGACCGCATTCGCATCTATAACGGACGCATTTATCGCAATGGCGTGCTGCTGCCGGAGCCATATGTCCCCGAAGATTACGCGGACGAGCATTCGTACCCAGAAACCGTGGTTCCGGCAGGCAGCTACTTTGTGCTGGGAGACCACCGCTCCATGTCGAATGACAGCCGCGAATTTGGTCCGGTACAGCGCGAGTACATTTACGGCAAAGCCGTATTCGGTTACTGGCCCATGGATCGCCTGGGCGTACTACGCTGATAAAGATTAGTATTTTCAAATTTTTCTGTTAATCTTTACCTCCGGTGAGCAATACTACGGTTCAAAGATGATAAAATTTATAAAATCTACCCACTGGGAGTGCAGATGAACGCAATCCTTGCGCTGGAAGATGGAAGAGTCTTCAAGGGCCAAGGCCACGGAACAAAGGGCGAGTGTTATGGCGAGGTCGTATTTAACACTTCCCTCACTGGCTATCAGGAAATTTTTACTGATCCTTCCTATTCCGGCCAAATTGTAGTCCTTACCAACCCTCAGATTGGGAATTACGGCACCAATCCCGAGGACGACGAAGCTGGGCATCCGTACATTGAAGGCCTGGTGGTGCGGGAGTTTTCGCCTGTCAGTTCCAATTGGCGCTCGGAGCAGGTCACGGACGAGTATCTTGAAAAATTTAAAGTCCCGGTGATTTCTGACATCGATACCCGCGCCCTGGTTCGGCATCTGCGCACCAAGGGTGTAATGCGGGGTGTGATTTCCACTCTGGAAACCGACCATGAAAAGCTCGTAGCCAAAGCACGTTCCATTCCCAAAATGGACGGCACTGATCTTGCGAAAAAGGTCACTACGCAGCAGCGTTATCAGTGGGACAAGGGCACAAGTTTCCAGCCTGGAGAAATGAAGGGCCAGCCGCAGCATCATGTGGTGGCCTATGACTTCGGCATCAAACAGAATATTCTGCGGATGCTGGTGGATCATGGATGCAGCGTTACGGTAGTCCCGGCAACCACCAGCGCGGAGGACGTGCTCTCACTTCGTCCTGACGGAGTATTTCTCTCGAATGGTCCGGGGGATCCTGAGCCATGTTCCTACGCATACCAGAACATCCGCAAGCTGATGGGTAGAGCCCCGATTTTTGGCATCTGCCTCGGGCACCAGTTAGTCGGTTTGGCGCTCGGAGCAAAAACCTACAAGCTTCGCTTTGGACACCACGGCGGCAACCATCCGATAAAACAGATTGAGACTGGCAAGATCGAGATCACGGCGCACAATCACAACTTTGCCGTGGATCCTGATTCACTGAAGGAATCAGAGATCATTAAAACGCACATCGACCTGAACGACAATACACTCGAAGGCCTGCGCCACCGCAGCCTGCCGCTGTTCAGCGTCCAGTATCACCCGGAAGCTGCACCTGGCCCGCACGATTCACACTATCTGTTCCAGGATTTTGTAAAACTGATGGATGAGTGGAAGGCAAAGTAGCAGTTTCAAAGGCGCCCCTTAAAAAACCGGGCCGCAAATCAGAAAAATTTGCGGCCCGGGATTACATAGTCGTGGAGAGAGCGCAGTGATTTTCGGGACACATATGCCGGATTCGGCACAAAAAGCAATGGAGTGGGGTGCTCTTCCGCGCCTGCACCGCGCTTTTGTACCCGTGCTGGCTTTGAGTTTTGCTCTTTCAGCGGCAGCCCAAAACGATACACAGCCTCAAACCAGCGCCGAGCCTGCCGCCAGCCAAACCGACAAGAAGCCCAAAGAAACGAAAAAACAAAAGCCTGAAGAACCCGAAAGACTTTTTGCCCAGGCCTGCGGCCTTGATTTTGACAAGGCTTTGCCAAAATCATTCATTTTTTCGCTTGCTTCGGGCTGGCGCCCATACATTCAGACTCGGCCGCCGGAACCTGAAGACGATCAATCGCTGTACATTGTCCGCTCTGACGGCTCGGGCCGGCGCTATGTTCACGCCTTCACTTCCTCGGGAGATTTTGATATCTACCAGGACGATTGCTTTCGTGAATCCGGCAAGCTGGAGTTCTTTCACTTTGAATTCCGCACCTCGTGGGGCTGGGGCTATGAAGAGTTGAGAAAGTACAATCCCGCGGGCAAAAACCTCGAGACTGCCACCCGATTTTTCAATACCGAAGACGAAAAGACCATCGCACAGCCCGGCAATGCCAAAGAGGCTGCCGCTTCGATGAAACCCAGTATTCACATGGATTTTAATTCCATGCCGTTTATCGCCATATACAACGAGCCATAGAATATGCCACGCAGAAACGACATTTCAAAAATCCTCATCATAGGCTCCGGGCCAATCGTGATTGGCCAGTCAGCTGAGTTCGACTATTCCGGCACCCAGGCCTGCAAGGCCCTCAAGGCAGAAGGCTACGAGGTGGTGCTTTGCAATTCCAACCCCGCCACAATCATGACCGACCCTGAGATGGCCGACCGCACTTACATAGAGCCAATCACGCGCGCCTATCTAGAAGAGATCATCCGGCGCGAGGCCGCTCTTTTACAGTCTTCCGGGATGGGTGGCAAGTTTGCGCTCCTGCCCACGGTGGGCGGGCAGACGGCCCTCAACATGGCGGTAGAGCTGGCCGATTCCGGCGTGCTGGAAAAATATGGCGTGGAACTGATCGGCGCGCAGCTGGACGCGATCAAAAAAGCCGAAGACCGTCTGCTGTTCAAGGACGCCATGATCCGCATTGGCCTGGAGGTCCCGAAATCGGCGCTGGTCAACAATCTGAAAGATGGCATGGATTTTTCGGCTAAAGCCGGCTTCCCTGTCATTCTTCGCCCCTCATTCACCCTGGGCGGCTCGGGCGGCGGCATCGCTTTCAATCGCGAAGAATTGCTGGAGATCCTGGCGCGTGGTCTTGACCTTTCGCCGGTCCACGAAGTGCTGATTGAAGAATCGGTGCTGGGATGGAAAGAGTACGAACTGGAGGTGATGCGCGATCTGGCCGACAACGTCATCATCATCTGCTCCATTGAGAACTTCGATCCCATGGGCGTGCACACCGGTGATTCCATTACCGTGGCCCCGGCCCAGACGCTGACGGACCGTGAGTACCAGATTATGCGTGATGCCGCCATCCGGGTGATCCGCGAAATCGGCGTGGAGACCGGCGGATCCAACATACAGTTCGGCGTGGACCCCACGAACGGGCGCATGGTGGTGATTGAGATGAATCCCCGCGTCTCGCGCTCTTCGGCCCTTGCATCCAAGGCCACGGGCTTCCCTATTGCAAAAATCGCGGCCAAACTCGCCGTCGGCTACACCCTCGACGAGATTCCCAACGACATTACTCTGAAAACTCCGGCCTGTTTCGAACCCACCATCGACTATGTGGTGGCAAAGATTCCGAAATGGCAGTTCGAGAAATTTCCCGGCACAAATGAAAATCTTGGCCCGCAGATGAAATCCGTGGGCGAAGCCATGGCCATGGGGCGCACTTTCAAAGAAGCCCTGCTAAAGGGCATACGCTCTCTCGAAACGGGAAAGAAAACCGGCGCGGAGAAGATCGAGCCGCGCATCCTCACGCAGCGCCTGGTCACTCCGCATCCCGAACGCCTCTCGTACCTGCGCTACGCTCTGGAGAAGGGCATGACGGTGAAAGAGCTAAACAAAATAACCGCCATCGATCCCTGGTTTCTCTATCAGCTCAAACAAACCGTGGATATGCAGTTGGAGCTGGGCAAGTTCTCCGCGGAGTCGATTTCCCCCGATCTTCTGCGCGCGGCCAAGCGCATGGGAATCTCCGACGAACGGCTGGCCCTTTGCCTGAAAACCAGCGCCGCAAATATAGGCCAGCTGCGGGAGCGGCACGGCGTAAAACCGGTTTATAAGCTGGTGGATACCTGCGCGGCGGAGTTCGAAAGCTACACGCCTTATCTCTACTCTACCTACGAGGAAGAAGATGAGGCCCCGCCCACGGCCAAAAAGAAGATCATGATTCTGGGCAGCGGGCCCAACCGCATCGGCCAGGGCATTGAGTTCGATTACTGCTGCTGCCATGCCGCTTTCGCCCTGCGCGAGGACGGCTATGAGACCATCATGGTCAACTGCAATCCGGAGACGGTTTCCACCGATTATGACACCAGCGACCGCCTTTATTTCGAACCGCTGACCTTTGAAGATGTTATGGGCGTGTATCAGCATGAGGCCCAGGGTGGAGCGCCGATCGGCGTGATCGTGCAGTTCGGCGGCCAGACGCCGCTCAATCTTGCGCTGCCGCTCACCGCCGCCGGAGTCACGGTGATTGGGACTTCGCCGGAATCGATTGATCTGGCCGAAGACCGCAAGCGTTTTGGAAAATTGCTGGATGAGCTGAAAATTCCGCAGCCTCCAGGCGCCATTGCCACCAGCGTGGAAGAGGCCCTGGCCGGAGCACGGCGTGTGGAATATCCCGTTCTGGTGCGGCCTTCTTACGTTTTGGGCGGACGCGCCATGGTGATTGCCTACAACGATGAGAGCATCATCCGCTACATGAAGGAAGCCGTGGAGTATTCGCAGGAGCGTCCTGTATTGATTGACCGCTTCCTCGAAAGTGCGATTGAGGTTGACGTTGACGCCCTCTCGGACGGCGAGGATGTTGTGATCGGCGGGATCATGCAGCACATCGAAGAGGCTGGCATTCACTCCGGCGACTCTTCCTGCGTGCTGCCCACCGTGAGCCTGTCCGAAGCCGTGCTGACTACGCTTCGCGATTACACCTTCAAACTGGCGCGCGCTTTGAAAGTAATCGGCCTGATGAACGTTCAGTTTGCCATTCAGAACGAAAAGGTCTTCGTAATCGAGGTAAATCCGCGGGCCTCGCGTACCGTGCCCTATGTTTCCAAAGCTACGGGCGTCCCGCTGGCCAAGATCGCGGCGCGCCTCATGACCGGACGCAAGCTGCGCGAATTTCTCCCTGTAAATGTGGCCCAGGGCACTGACCTTGAAACCGGCGCCGGATACTTTGTTAAATCGCCCGTATTCCCGTGGAGCAAGTTCCCCGGCGTGGACGCCGTGCTGGGGCCGGAAATGAAATCCACTGGCGAGGTGATGGGATCGGCAGAGACCTTTGGCGAGGCCTTCGCCAAAGCGCAGATCGCGGCCGGGCAGACGCTTCCGGTTGAGGGAACGGTATTCCTCAGCGTGACAGACCCTTACAAGAAGGAATCCATTGAGCTGGCGAGAAGATTTATTGAACTTGGGTTCCGCATCGTGGCCACGCATGGCACGGCGGACCGCCTGGAAAAAGCCGGCTTGCAGGTGGAGCGCGTCTATAAAGTAAATGAAGGCCGCCCGAACGTGGTGGACCTCATCAAGGGTGACCGGGTGCAGCTTGTGGTGAATACGCCCCATGGCCAGGAGCCGTGGTTTGACGAACTGGCCATTCGCCGCGTGGCCGTCACACGCCGCATTCCCACCATTACCACGCTGGCTGCCGCGTGGGCCGCCGCTGAAGGCATTGCCGCCCTGCAGTCGAACGAGGTAAGCGTATGCTCCCTGCAGCAGTGGCACATGACAAAGAAAACCAACAGCGAACAGCCTGCGGTTACGATTCCGTAACTCAGCGTCCCAGAAACTTTTCGATGATTTCGAGTACCGGTCCTGCGGATTCGAGGCTGCGAGCAGCCTCGTCCGCATTACCATCACGAATAGCGCTGAAAGCATTATCCAGCAGTTGGTCCATTCGCTCCTGAGCAGCGCGTATATCTTTGCGCAGGTTCAGGCCCTGCCTTTCGAGGTCTTTTTTGATGGAATCCAGTGCCGCATCCGCCGCGTTGGCCCGCACCGCAAAACGATTGTATTGATCTCGTAATTCACTAAGCCGCGGGACCGCTGGGTTGGGAGACGTAGTTTCGTGCTGCGCCTGTGGCGATTCGCCCGCGGCAGACGAGGGCCGCTGTGCCCCGGCCAGGAATCCATAAAAAATGAAAGGAGCTGCCAGAAGTACGCGCATCCCTTTGCCCGGCGACAGCAAAGACTTCTTCATGACAGCTCCTGAATTGCTTCCTCTCTAACGGCTTTTTACGGAATCGCCCACGGTTACCTTCCCGGTACCGCTGAATGTTCCCTCCGAGGAAGTGTCGTCCGCCTGGGTAATCGTGATCTGGCCTATGTCGGTTTCAATGCGGCGCAGCACCTTGCCCGTGGCCGGATCTTTAATTTCACGGCCCGCGTGCAGTACTTTCAGCACGTCGCCAGTTTTGACACCATTATTTTTGCCTACATTGAGGATCAGAGTGCTGCCGGACACATCGGCCACCATTCCGTTAATTGCCACCACTACGTCCGGCATTTTTGCGCTGTTGTCTTCGAGCTTTGTCGCCACATCGGTCACGGCAGTATTGGTGGCCTCGCCAATCAGGGTGTTGGCGAAGTTCGAGCTGTGCGAATCAAACACCCCACCCCCAGCGCCACCCGAGCCGCCGCCTGCACCAGCCAGTGAGGTACCGGAGCGTTTGGATGTCCCCAGCCCCACGGCGGAAGCCAGAATTTCACCCGTATTCACATCGATCAGCCGCGTCGTAATCTGCACCACCGCTTTGGCTTCTTTCTTGTTGACACCGGCCCCGCCAAAGCCGAAATGGCGGCCCACAACGCCTGCCGCGGCACCGCCCACCGTGGTGCTCTTGTCGTCACGCCCGAACTGCGTGATGGAGCCCACAATGATGGCGTTTACACCCAGCAGCTTGCCGATTTTTGCCGCACTGGATGGATCAGCGCGATCGCTGTTGGAAAAATTCTGCTCCGCGAGAAGTGTGTCCAGTTTCTTGCGCTCGATTACGGAGTATTTGCCACCGTTGACGAGACGGTCCACCAGCATGTCGGCAATGCCTTTGCCCACGTCCTGATCGGAGCCGAAGATGGCCGCAACGTCGGTACGTACGGTCCCATAGTCGAAGTTCATGATGGCAACGCGCTTCTTTTGTTGCGCGCACGCAAGCGAACCCAGCAGTGCCCCCAGCACAGCCAGGCGAATGATGATACGGTTCATGCATCCCCCTAAAAGTGAGCTGATTTTACCATGCTTCCCAGGCTTGTCTCAGGCATTTACAGACGGTGCACACGGGTGCTAAAGGAAGCTTTTGTACTCTGAGGCGACCTAAATGTGGGCGTAATCTCCCATTAATTTCTGTTGGTAAATTCGACCAGGGCTTCCAGCTTGCCATGAGCGGCGCCGGAATCGAGAGACTCGATGGCCAGAGGCATGGCATCATCCAGTGAGTCTGCCCGCCCGGCGGCTACCAGGGCGGCAGCGGCATTCATCAGCACTACATCGCGCCGGGGAGATTTTTTTCCGGCAAGAATGCCCCGAATGATTTCAGCGTTGGCCTGGGTATCACCACCGGAAATAGCCTGCAGCGGCGCGGTGCTGAACCCAAACTGCTGCGGCGTAACTTCATAGACGCGCACCCACTCGCCGCGAACTTCACCAATGCGCGTGGGACCGGTGATGGTGATTTCATCCAGACCGTCAGTACCGTGTACGACCAGAGCGCGCTTTAGGCCGAGCAATTTGAGCGCCTGAGCCAGCTTTTCCACCAGTTCCGCCGAGTACACCCCTACCACCTGGGCCGAAGCATGCGCGGGATTGGTAAGCGGCCCCAGCAGATTAAAGACACTGCGCAGCGGGCGCAGGTCCCGGCGCGCGGACTGCACATGCCGGGTGGCGCCGTGCATGGCCGGAGCAAACATGAAAGCAAGGCCGATCTGGTTCAGGCACTCCGCAATGCGGTCAACTGAAATCTCGATCTTCACGCCGAGCGCCTCCATTACATCCGCCGATCCGCACTTTGAGGTAATGCCGCGGTTACCATGCTTGGCCACGCGCACGCCCACACCGGCGATGGTGAGGGCCGCTGCGGTGGAGATGTTGAAAGTATCACTGGCGTCACCGCCCGTACCGCATGTATCCACCAGAGCTTCACGCTCGGTGCCGCTCACGTCCAGCGTGGAGTTTCGCGGAAGCGAAAGTGAAGGGGCCACGGCACGGATGGCTTCGGCAAAGCCGACTATCTCTTCCACCGTTTCGCCCTTCATGTGCAGGGCCACCAGTAAAGCGGCAATCTGTGCATCCGTGGCCTTCCCGGTTAACACTTCACCCATGACCGTGCGCGCCTCTTCCCGGCTGAGCGAGGTGCGGTGATGCGCGATTTTGTGGAGAGCTTCAGTAATCATTTGGTTTGCTTAATGCAAATACAGCTTATCGTTATGTCCATAATTTGCAAATACTTCCCTGGTGGTGGCAAAGGGCGAAATTTGCCCGGTCCTCCCCTGCCGCTGAAGGCATACTTTTGTGAAAAAGAGTTTTCTGAGAGCTGTACCAAATTAACTTTTTGCCGATAGTCAAGGTGTCGGAAGAGCAGATGTGATTTCCGTCACGGACTACAACTTCAGACTGGTGTGGAATAAGGAAGCATGAAGCATCCAGGCGAACTCGAGGAGTTTCGATCATGGTTTCACAATGCGCCAATCCAGCGTGTGAAGCGCAATTTTTGTACTTTGGAGAAGGGCAACTGATCACAGTTCGCCGTTATGAAAGTTCTTCCGCCAAATCGGCGGTGGAATCCTTCTGGCTCTGCGGCGATTGTGTGATGAGCCTGACTCTGGAATTTGGACCGAACGGCAACATGAATTTAGCACCACGCCATCCTCAGGGCAGGATGCCCAGGGTGATTGGTTATGAGCTTCGTCCGGGAGAGTGAAGCAGGATATTACTTTTACAAGCTTTGTTGTGCATAAACCAGGTATTCAGCAGTAGTCCACAGTGCCATCGGATATGCGACCGTTCGACTTCAAACGCCCAGGTTCAAATCGCAGATCCAGGCCAGACAGATATTTGGAAGAATTTTGCGCACTGTCGTGAAACGGTTGGGCCTCATCCATGACTGTTTCGGCGTGCAGGCAGTGCATTTTGTATGTGTTCAGGAGAAATGTACTGCGAGGAAAAGGGAGTATTTTCATGGGAGTATCCAGCACGGGCCTTTTTAATCTGCTGTTCGGATGCTGGCACCGCAACCTGAGTTTTCCCCAAAGCCCAGGCCGGCGGGCGTGCAAGTCTGTTGCCGCAGTCGAGACAGGTACTTATGTTGTTTGCCTGGATTGCGGCCAGGAATTCGCATATGACTGGCAGAAGATGCGGGTACTGGCCGGGAAGCGAAAACCGACTTCTTCCAGTGCTTTAAAAATGAATGCCCATAAGGCAGCATCTATCCGTTAGCCCGATGAAAGTGGAAGCGCACATAGACCACAATTGCAAAGGTGCTTCCATCTGACGTCTACTCCTTTGGACCGTCATCTTTTGGCCGACAACAAGCTTGCCATGCATGTCCACGCGAATCATTCGCTCGGCATTGGATTTTTCGTTGTAATCGTAGTAGTTCCAGCCCGTTTTGTATGTGAGATTCTTTATCAGCGCCAAAAGCAGAGAGGGCCAATGCCAGCACTGAATAGCTTTTGCCGTGCACAATAGATAGCCAGGCATGTTGAGGCGCTGGTTTCTCTGTTTCTATGAGCAAACTTTAACTGTGCCACCCTTTAATCTTCCGTTCTCCGGTACTTACCCTATAGTTTGTATTTTTATAATTACCCAAGTGCACTAGCATCAGTAACTTGTTGAATCCGGCAATCAGAGGTAGCATCCATCTTCGTTCCTTCGCCGACCTGCAGAATAGACAAGGGGGATGGCATGGACCAATCAACAATCATCCAGACAAGTTATAACAGCGGGCTGATCGCGTTATCAGTCTTAATTGCGGCGTTTGCTTCCTGGGCAGCGCTTGACCTTTCGGCACGAGTTTTCAGCAAAGAAAAAGGATCACAGGCAGGGTGGCTTCTGGGTGGCGCCGTGGCCATGGGGACGGGTATCTGGTCCATGCACTATACCGGCATGCTGGCGTACCGGCTTCCGATTCCGGTCTTTTATCATGTTCCCACCGTGCTGCTGTCGCTTTTGTATTCCATTGGCGCGTCATTCGTGGCCCTGTATACGGTAAGCCGGCAGAAATTCGGCGCGCTGCACGTGGGCGCGGGCAGCGTGCTGATGGCGAGCGGCATTGCCGGCATGCATTACACCGGAATGGCGGCCATGCGCATGAGCGCCATGCATCACTGGGACCGGCAACTGGTAATTGCCTCGGTGGTGGTGGCATGGCTGGTTTCTTTGGCTGGTTTGGGCCTGATGAAGGTAAATCTGGTCATCGGGGCGAAGGGACGGCGCGGCTCCGAGGGCATGATGAAAATTGTGTTTGCCATCACGATGGGATCTGCCATTCCGGCCATGCACTATATGGGAATGGCCGCGGTGCATTATGTCGCCATGAGCGAAGCGCCTGATCTAAGCAACTCTGTTGAAATTTCCGCACTGGGCAGCACGGCAATCATTATTGTGAGCGTGATCGTAATGGGATCGGTCTTCTTTGTTCACCGGCTGGCCCGCCCCCTGCAGGCCTCCCCACTGGCCCGGGCATCAGGACAGCAGCAATAGGGTCTATACCTGGAAGCACTGGCAATACTCAAGAGGCAATACGTTCGATCTGGTCCTGATGGATATTGAAATGCCGGAGATGGATGGCCTTGAGGCCACCCGCACCATCCGGAAAAATGAAAAAACTGGCGACAAGCACCTGCCGATCATTGCCATGACCGCCCATGCCATGACCGGCGATAAGGACACTATCTGACCGCAGAAATGGATGGTTACATTTCCAAGCCGATCCATACCAAACAGTTACTGGAGATGATTGAACGCTTATGTGCTCCCGAAGCGTCTGCCCAGCGGGAGATCCATTCTGAGATAACAAACTGATTAACACCGTTTTCGTTCTTCCAGTTCTTCCGGTGTTCGCGGCCAGTCTTCGCGCAACAAACGGCTCAGAGCGCGGTCGGCCAGCAGTTTGCCGCCGGTCTGGCAATTGGGGCAGTAATTGGTCTCATTGGCGGCATAACGAATGCGCTGGATCTTTGCTCCGCAGCGCGGACACGGCTTGCCATACCGGCCATGCACCGCCATGGCTTCGTGGAATGCAGTAACTTTCTCGGGAAACTTCCCTGCCGATTCGCGGCGAAGGTCATCCGTCCACTGGGTGAGGGTTTGCCGCGCTGCCTCCATCAGGCGCTGTATCTCGTCTACACTCAGGCGCTGCGTGAGCTTTACCGGAGAGAGCCGCGCGTGAAAAAGAATTTCATCGGAATAGGCATTCCCGATACCGCTCAGCAAATGCGGGTCGGTGAGCACGCGCTTCAGCGTGTGATTGGCTGCGGTCAACACGGCGCTGAACTGCTCCGGCGTGGCCGCGAATACGTCGATTCCGCCCGGATCGACCTTCGCCAGTTCAGCTTCGCCCTTCACCAGCATCAGAGACGCCCGCTTTCTGGCGCCCGCTTCGGTCAGTGTGAGTGTGCCCTGGTCGAAATCGAAGGCCGCCAGCGTCCGTCTTCCATCGGGAACCACGCGCTGCTTTTTCCAGTGCAGACGGCCGGCGATCATCAGATGAAAGACCAGCCACAGATCGTTATCAAAGCCCAGGGCAATGCGCTTCCCGATCCGGCGCAGGGTTGTTACTTTGTGGCCGTGCAGACTTTCGACCGGCGGCTCAGCCGTGCGCAGAAGAGACGGCCCGCGTATGTGCGCCTGCTCGAGGACATGCCCGGCGATGCGCTTTTCCAGCGCTTCGATATAGACAACAATATCGGGCAGTTCCGGCATATTATGCTCGTTCGGCGGGGGCAGTCAGGCCCTTCATTATGGCACTGCGTGGTTGCGGGAGCCACAATCATTACGTCGACTGGCGGACAAATCGCGTCGGCTCACCGGCCATGCCGTATATTAAGAAGATCAGGACTTTGTACCCGATACCACTACATCACTGTGCTTTCTGCCTGTAAAACAAAATTGCTGCCTGGAGGAGGCTGATGGAGAGAGAAAAGATTCTTTCAGTGCGCGATCTCTCCGTCGCTTTTGGTAAGCGCTCCATCATCCACGGCCTGAGCTTCGATCTATATGCCGGGGACGATCTGGCGGTGCTTGGTCCCAACGGCTCGGGCAAAACCGTTTTACTGAAGGCCCTGCTCGGCCTCGTGCCGTTTGAGGGAGAAATTCTCTGGGCGCTCAATATTCGCCTGGGCTATGTTCCGCAAACCGTGGCCGCCGACCGGCAAATGCCGCTCAATATCCATGATTTGCTGGTGGCCAAGGCGAATTTTCTCAAGCTTCCGGCTTCGGACGTTGCAGCCGTGATTCAAACCGCTGGCCTGAACGCTGATCTGTTGAGCTCGAGCATAGGCGTCATCTCCGGAGGGCAGTTCCAGAAGGCGCTGATCGCCTTTGCCCTTTTGGGCAATCCCAGCGTACTGCTGTTCGACGAGCCCACGGCCAGCCTGGATGAACTGGCGGAAGAACACGTTTATGAACTGGTGGCGCAGCTGCGCGAAAAAGGGCTCACGGTGATTTTGGTGTCGCACGATATCAGCCTGGTGCACCGCTCCGCCAGCCAGGTGCTGTGCCTTTCCAAAGACCATTCCTGCATGGGGCCGCCGCAGGAGGTTCTCACATCGAAGATGCTGGAACAACTCTATGGCGCCGAGCCCAAGTACTACTTGCACCGGCATGATCATGGAATCGTTCAGCCTTCTTCTTCCAGCGGGGCCAAGTGAGCGGATCTCCGGAAATATACTCCCTTTTGCTGGCTTTGCTGTTCGCCGTTGCGGCTGGACTGGTAGGCAGCTTCACCCTGATGAAGCGCATGCTTCTCGCCGGTGACGTTATCTCCCACATCGCCCTGCCCGGACTGGCGCTGGCCTTCCTGTTCCACTTCAATCCTCTGCTCGGAGGCGGCGCTACGCTGCTGCTGGGCACGGTGCTGATCTGGCAGTTGCAGCGCAAGACGGGCTTTGAGACCGAGACCATCATTGGCGTGGTGTTTGCCACCTCCGTGGCGGTTGGCGCCGTCCTTACGCCAAAAGAAGATCTGGTGGAGGCCTTTTTCGGAAAATTTCAGGACCTTACCCTGCTGGCCTTTATTGCCGGGACCGCCTGTGTGCTGGCCATAATCGCGTTTGTATTTCTATTTAAGGACAGACTGATTCTCTCCCTGTTCTCACCAGAACTGGCCTCGGCCACCGGAGTGAAAATCGACCGGCTGAATCTCTACTTTCTTCTGGCTTTCAGCATGACGGTGCTCGTTGGCCTGCGCTTTCTCGGCGGACTGCTGGTTGGCTCCCTGATCATTCTGCCCGCCACCACCGGACGCCGCCTGGGCAACAACATCTCGCAATTCCTTTTATTTTCATCTGCCGCCAGCGTGGCGGCGGTGGGGGCAGGCTTTGTGATTGGGAAATATATTTTTCATGTCTCCATGTCCGGCCCGGTCATCGTGATTACCTCCGCGGTTATCTTTGCTTTGAGCCTGCTTATGCCACGCCGGTAAAGCATTGGTGAAAAACGCAGCCGCTTCGTCACTTTTAAGGGACTTCTGAATCTCACCCTACGGCCCGTTGCCGGGCCGGGTTCTCAGTACGAAAGGAGCCTGATGACCAACCTTGTGCGTTTCCTTCTGTTGCGCTCTCGATTTTTTGTTTGGATAATACTCGCGGGCAGCTTGATGACCTCCTCATCTTCATCTCAATCCGCGGCGGGGCAGGAATCCGCCACGGCCCAGGCGGGGCCATCCATCGGTGATACCGCCCCGGCCTTCACAGCCCATGACCAGTTCGGCAAGGAGCAAAATAACAAGAGCGTGGCCGGCGCCAACGGCACGGTCCTCTTATTTTTCCGCTCTGCCGACTGGTGACCCTTCTGCAAGGCGCAACTGGTCCAGTTGCAACAAGCTCAGCAAAAATTCAAAGACCAGGGAATTGGCCTGGTGGCCGTCAGCTATGACTCGGTGGACATCCTGAAAGATTTCGCCGGGCGGCAGCATATTACCTTCCCGCTGCTGGCTGACCCACGCTCGGAGATCATCGGTAAATACAACGTCCTCGATACCGAAGCCAAAGGCCCCACGCAGGGCATGGCGCATCCGGGGTTCGTGTATATTGATTCCGCGCAGCATGTAAAAGAGAAATTCTTTGAGGCGGGTTACATAGACCGCTACACCGCCAACAATGTAATCGCCAAACTCTTCCCCGAGCTGACCGAGCAGGTGCAAAGAAAAGTGGATGCGCCGCATGTCGCTCTGGTGCTGGAGCAATCCGACCCCACGGGCATTCCCGGCAGCCGCATCACGCTTACCGCACAGGTCGAACTTGGACCGGACCTGCACGTCTACGCCCCGGGTGTGAAGGGCTACATTCCGGTGGAGTTTAAACTGGATCCCATTCCCGAGGTGAAGGCGGGCGAGGTGAAGTATCCGGAATCGCAGGTTCTGTTTCTGGATGCAATCAAGGAGATCGTCCCGGTGTTTGCCGGCAAGTTTCGCATCAGCCAGGACGTGACCATCGCCGCCAGCAGAGAGTTCATGAAATCTCTTGGCCAGGGCAAAACCATCTCCATTCACGGAGAGTTTAAATATCAGGCCTGTGACAAGACCGTGTGCTACAAACCGGCATCGGCGCCCGTAACCTGGGAGGTTGCGGTGCTGCCGCTCGACCTTCAGAGATCACCTGAAGCAATTCAGCATAAATAGTTTCACACAATTCATTTCATCAGGAGACTTAAGATGGCTGTAAAGCTTATTGTGCAGTATCCCCAACCGAAAGATGTTGCCGCGTTTGAGAAGGTTTATCTCAACGAGCACGTCCCCATGGCCGTGGCCAAACTGGAAGGCAAGACCAAAATCGTGGCCACCAAAGTAGTGGGCGCTCCTCAGGGCGCTCCGGCTTATTACCGCATCGCCGAAATTCACTTCCCAAATATGCAGGCGTTGCAGGCCTGCGCGGCGTCCAAAGGTGGACAGGAAACTGTCGCCAATGCCGTTTCTATCTCCTCTGGCGGGGCTCCGGTTTTCATGATCGCCGAAGAAGAAACCTTTACCTTCTAAAAGAGTTCAGGCGGGCGCGGCAAATGCGTCCGCCTGACCACTCAGGAATTTTTCAGATCAAACCGGAAAACATCAGGCCGCGCATAGTGACCGGTCACGTCGAGAGTCATGGATTCCTTGTCAATTTCCGTGAGGTCGAGATCGGCCACAATCAGCTCTTCGCTCTCGAAGACCGGCTCCACGATATAACGGGCATTGGGCGCGATGATCGCGCTTCCGCCCCGCTCCACCCACGCAGCCTGACCATTCGTCGCGGCAAACTCCTGGGGCAGATCGCGGGACGGCATCATCAGGCCGACGGCCAGCACGAAGCATCTTCCTTCAAACGCATAGTGCCTGCTGGCCAGCTGATGCAGGTCGTGCGCGGTGGGCCATACCGCCACATGAATATGCTCGCCGGAGTTGTGCATGGCCATGCGGGCCAGCGGCATCCAGTGCTCCCAGCAAATCAGGCCGCCCACTCGGACTCCGGAAGCCTCGACGGCGTTCAGTCCGCCACCATCGCCATTGCCCCACACCATGCGCTCGCTGTAGGTGGGCACCAGTTTGCGATGGCAGTTTCCCAGCCGGCCGTCCGGTGTGAAGGTGAGCAGGGAGTTATACAGCGTGCCGCTGCCCGGCCCGGAATCCACCCGCTCATTGATTCCCATCACCACCGTAAGCTTCAGGTCGCCGGCCGCCTGGCAAAGAGCGCGCACTTCCGGTCCGGGTACGGCAACGCTGTTCTGCCGCAAACGGGCAAAAACCTGCCGGGTGGGCTCGTGGTTCCACAGAGCGGCTTCCGGACAAACGTCGAGCCACGCGGGATACCCGGGCAGCCACGTCTCGCCAAAGGCGAGTATTTGCACTCCCTTTTTGGCTGCATCCTGCATGGCCGCCAGTGCATGCTCGAGGCTGGCCTGTTTGTCAAGATAAACCGGCGCGGTTTGCGAAATCGCTGCACGAATCATTTCAGGTCTGTTCATGGCTCGCTCATTCCTGTGACGGAAAACAATTCTAATCGCGGCGCGGCCAACGCGCGGCAAAGGACATAAAAGATACATGTCAGTCCCATTTCTGAAAGAAGCTGTTGAAGCCGGCGCGCCGGACCAGTTGCTTCGCTTTGTCCGCCTCCATCTGGGAGACGGCAACGAAGAAACCGGCCGGCGCGAGATTGACAAATCCTGGGTTGAGGCGGTGAAGATTCTGCTCAAATACCAGCCGGTCAACGAAGAACTCATTCGCCAGGTAATGCAGCAGGACGATTCCACTCTGGCGCTGCTCTATTTTCATCTGCATTTCCATCTCATTCGCAAATCGGGGGAATGGATCCATGACGGAAGCCGTTAAAAGCCTCAGGCAAAATCCACTGCCGCAGGACCCGCGAGAGAGCGGCCAGCAATTGCGGCCGGGGCTGTGGGAGACCATCAACCAGCGCTATCCCGGCTCCATGGTCACGAAAGCGGATTATGTGCCGCTGGCCCGTTTAGCGAAGCCGCTGAACCAGGCGCGTGTGACTTTAATCAGCTCCTGCGGCGTTCACGCAAAGGCCGACCCGCCTATGGATGTCTGCCATCCCTTTGGCGATTTCACTTTTCGGCGTGTGCCCTCGGCAGCCAAACATGCCGACCTGATCATCCATCAGCTGAAATATCCGCACGACGATGCCGACGAAGACATCAACGTGATCTTTCCCATTGAGCGGCTCCAGGAACTGGCAGCAGAAGGAGCCATTGGCGGCCTCACCAAAAACTTCTTCAGCTTCATCGGCTACAACATGGACCCGGAGCGCTTCGAACGCACCGTGGCAGCTGATATTGCCCGTGCGGTGAGCGAGGAGGAGCACGCGGATGTCGCGCTGCTGGCCCCGGCCTGACCGATTTGTCATCAGTCCGTGGGACTGATTCAGCGTGCCGTTGAGGCCGTGGGAGTGCCAACCGTATCCGTCACTGTGGCCAAAGATGTAACGGAGAAGATCAAAGCTCCACGAGCGCTCTTTGTCCCCTGGCCCATGGGCCATCATTTTGGCGTTCCGTTTCATACTGCTATTCAGCGCAGGGTGGTGATGGAGGCGCTGCAATTAGTGCAAACAGTGGAGATCAGCGGGACGATTGTGCCTTTGCCGATTAAATGGGCCGATGTCCGCAGAGAGGCCAAATTCCTGACCGAGCAAGGCAAGCGGCTGTAGCGGCATTAGGCCGGTTACAGCAAATGCTTTTCGCGCAAAAATGCCGTGACTGTCTGCCTGAGGTCGCGATGCTCGCCATCAATGGCGAAGTTCAGGCGGCGCATGTCTTCCGCGCTGATTTTTCCGGCCAGCGCCGTGAGCGTAGAGCGAAGCTGCGGGTATTTCTGCAGCGTGGCTTCACGCACAATGGGAACAGCATCATAGGGCGGAAAATAATGCCGGTCGTCTTCGAGAACCACCGGATCATGGGCCTGAATGAGTCCGTCGGTGGCTGAACCCACGATCATATCGACCTGCTTTTCATCCAGTGCGCGATACAACAGCCCCAAATCCATCACTCGGGGAGCTTCGGCAAAGTGGAGATGATAAACCTTTGCCAGCCCGGGCAAGCCATCGGGACGCTCCAGAAACTCGTAGCCCACGCCGATGCGCCACTGTGGAGCGTACTTTTCGGCCTCAGAGAGTGTATGAATATGCAGCCGCCGCGCATCCTCACCGTGAATCACCAAAGCAAAGCTATTGTTGAACCCCAGCGGGGGAAACACTTCGGCATGAAATCGACGGGCATACTCGTCGCTTACTTTGCCATAGACCTCTGCTGAACTTCCGCCAGGATTTTCTTTGAGGATCGCGGTAAGCGCGGTGCCGGTATATTCCGGATAAAGATCAATGCGTCCGGCCAGCAAAGACTGATGGCAGATGTAGCTTCCCGCCAGATAGAATCGCCGCTCTACCGGAAGACCGGTTTTGACTTCAATGTACTGGGAGAAAATTTCTCCCAGTACGGCCTGCTCGGTGAAGTTCTTTGTCCCCACCACAATGCTGTGACGCTGCGAATTGCAGCCCGCAAGCAGCAGAAATCCCAAACCCAGCAACCCGGCGACGAAGATGCACTGTGCTCGCCGCATTACCGGTATCTCTGCAGACGCCTTTGCAGCAGTCCCAGACCAAGGTCAGCGATAATGGCCAGCACGGCCGCGGGAATGGCTCCGGCCAGGATCAGGTGATTGTCCACCATGGCCACTCCGCGAAAGACAAACTCACCCAATCCCCCGGCTCCCACCGCCGCCGCGATGGTAGCCACACCCACGGCGATCACCGTCGCCACGCGGATGCCGGCCATGATCGTTCCGGCCGCCAGCGGCAGTTCAACCTGAAACAATAATTGCCAGTCGGTCATCCCCATACCTCTTCCCACTTCACGCACGGCGGGATCGA
>WNFP01000047.1_pt1 | contig 124326 bp, 109 predicted proteins | sample 5400201 | NCBI WGS metagenome assembly WNFP01 (sample SAMN13153355, study PRJNA577476) | soil metagenome | isolation source: 115 cm saprolite under Madrone tree | place: USA:California | collected 2016-06-14
ATCCCTCCGGTGTTTCACGATCTCTGCTGGTTCCTCAACAGCTCGCGAAACTTAAAATCCGGCGGTCTGGTTTTCCTCCGCCGCATCACGCCGCGGAAGCGGCGTGACGTGGTCTAGTATTGCTCCGGCGCTTACAGACATCATAGTTACAGCCTCGCGCCCTCCTATTTAATATGGCTGGCGGGACTTGCATACCCCCTATTTTGGGGGTATGACTTTTGAATATTATTCCACTCCTGCGGGCGGTTTACTCCATAAATCTTTGGCACTTGCATTCGCTACAAAGCCCTACCTTTTCGTCATGCATGTCTCTTCGGTGCTCACAGTCTGTATTAGAGCACGTATCATCATCTCTCTTTAAAAGCTCGTCCAGTGCTTCATAGTCCGGTATAGGCGGTGTGTGACATGTGCATTCACAGTCATGCAGTTTGCATTCCGAGCAGTGATTTTTCATTGTGCATTCAGACGAAATAGCCATTTTCGTTTTACTCCCGATGTACTGTTATATTGTCCAGCACTAGCAGTATACAGAGCAGATTATAAAATTGTCTAAAGCACTTATTGGCTAATAAATAGCGAACAAACCTGACATTAATTGTCATCTTGCATCATCAGTTCAAGCTCAATACACTGCTCATCCGCTGACGCGGTGACACTGCGATTGAACTCTTGTATCCGCTGCAAGTGCGCCCGCCAGCGGTCACAGCATGTGCAGGAACAGGGCCAATTTGGGTTTTTGCGCTTGAACAAAGGGTTATTCATATCTTTTAGCCCTTATCCAGCATCGGGGATGCAATCTTGCGTTCCAGCTATACGGCTCTGAGTGGTTTGGCAGTGGGAACTCGTGCTCTCTTGCGACGCGCTGCGTGTTATAGGGGTGCTGCCAGCATGGTCCCGCACCCGTGAGTGTACTATCCTTCCAGAACGCAGTATGAGACAGCGCCAGCGTCCAGTCATCATTACCGTATTTGTAGCCAAAGCAATATCCATAACCATTATCAAAGACCATGCCGTTAATTTGTCGGCGCTGCGTCTCTTCCAAATCGTCGTATGGCATAGCGGTACAGAGTATGCAAGGGGTATTCTTACTCATCTATATTACTCATCAATGTCATGAGTTTTTTCCGCTGATAGTCGTATGCCTGACTGAGTTCCCCAGCCCGCCGGGCTTCAAGTACCGCGTTATTGTCAATCAGTGTGTCATTTAGTACGTTATCGGCATTACCGCAAAACCCTTCCAACCTGGCTATAAACCAGCCATTCCCCCTGCGCTGCCAGCTTTCCCGATGACTTTCACACGTTAAAACGAATCGGTCATTGTGTATTAGTCCCACCATGTGCGTGGCGTTTTTGTTGCATTTATTTTCACCAAATTTTTCGTACTCACAAACTGGTCTTTTCATTTTATTTATCTCCTGAGCATATGTGCTCCTATCTAAGGGTACGGAAGTCAGAAGATTTAAAAGATTGACAACATTTTGAGTATTTGCCATTAACACAAGTTTTAAAGGAAATGAACTATGGAACTCACTATTGAGGCTGTACCCATGAAAAAACAAAGAAAACAATACACACCTAAGAAATTGACCCCCGAAAAGATCCAGGTAATCGAGCAGAGTCTAAAACTCGGAATGACGGGCGCAGACATAGCAAACATTACTGGAGTGAATAGCGGGACGGTAAGCGCTGTGCGGTTGGTTTTGCAGTTTGTGGGGCGGCTTTAATCCAACAAAAAGGAAAGCCGCCCCGTGAAGAAAGCGGCTTAGTCGAAATAAATGTCAGTCACTAATATATCAGGAAGTCAAAAAAAACAGTTCACATGCGGACAATGCGGTCAGGAATGCAACGGACTATTTAGGTCAGGTAATAAGCGCGTATGTGCATCATGCGACAATAAAAAAGACAAAACTCTTGAGGATCAGCGTAAGGAGTTCAAACACGCGGGACTTGAAGAATTGAGGGCTGGTAGAGCTGAAGCAAAAGAAGCAGCTCTTAAACCTCTGCCAGGGCGTCAGGAAATCGGTCACTGGGTACAGGACATCCAGGGAATCCAGTTTATGACCCGCGTAACGAGCGTAAATGCGGGCAGCGTTAAACCGATGCCGCAAAACTGGCTCTGGAAAGACAGAATCCCAGCTGGCGCGATTACTTGGGCAGTGGGCAAGCCAGGCAATGCCAAATCCTTGTTCTCATCAGACCTTGCCGCACGGGTGAGCAATGGACAGGACTTCCCCGATGGTGCCAACAATGAAAACGGACCAGCCAAAGTGATGATGTATTGCGGTGAAGATGACATAAACAGGACCGTTGTGCCTCGCCTGATGGCGGCTGGCGCTAATCTCAGCAATATAGAGCTGCTGGACAATCGCAGTTTTGAAGTGTTCGATAAGGAGTATAACCGCATTGACCGCCGATCTATTGACTTGAGCCAGGATTGCGCCGTGCTGACGGAGATGCTGAAAGCCCATCCAGACATTAAACTTTTAGTTATTGACCCAACTACGGGCGTTTATGGCAGTAAGAACACTAATCATGATAAAGACATGCGCCCCATCATGAATGAGCTAAGGGATCTATGCGAAGCGCGGGGGCTGACGATTGTGGGAATAACCCACACCAACAAACGCGGGGAAGCAGCTGCGATTGACCAGATACAGGGCGCGTCTTCCATTGCTGGCGCGGCGCGAGCCGCGTGGCTATTCACCAGGGATTCTGAATCAGATGATGAACACGCGCATGTAATGACCTGCATCAAGAGCAATCTAAGCGACAAACACGACGGTCTGAGGCTGATTACTCGCGCAGCAGAGGTAAGCCCAGAGGTTGGCAGTCATCCCTTCATCGTCTGGGGTGAAAGCGTCAGCATGAGCGCCGATGATGCAAACCAGGCGATTAAGGAAAAGCGGGAGAGTAAGCACAGCAGACGGGATGCAGCAAAAGCAGCTCTGCTGGCTTTACTGTGCGAAGGTCCGAAGCTCAGTGCAGAGGTTTATCCAGCACTGGAAAAGCAGGGTCACTCTGGGGAAACTGTTAAACGGGCAGCGGGTGAGCTTACAGACAGCGGGGATATGCTGCGGAGGCAGCGAAGCAAACGCTGGTTCATGCTTTTACCAGAGCATTTGTATGAGTTTGAAAATCCAGAGCCTAAGTCTGAGTTTGTCATGCAGGATCAGGAAGTTTTATAACCAAAAATAGGCTACCTTACCAAAACCCCATCAATGATGGGGTTTTTTACTTTGGACATATCAGAAGGTCAAAACCCTGTGTAATACACTCTGACCTTCTGACCTTCTGACCTTCTGACCTTCTGACTCAGAATGTAACTATGTCATAATGTATTAAAATTATATTCAAGGGGTTAAAGTCAGAGTGTCAGAGTGTCAGAGTGTCAAACACACACAGTTGACCTTCTGACTTTGACCGTAGTCTAAGGCTCAAATACTTGGCATGGACAGTTTAGTCTACGTCCGCTCACCACAATCATAGCCCGGCAGGCACCTAACCCATTCCCGCTACCATGCTCCTGCTTCTGATGGCCGCACCCTTTGGTTTTGCACTTGGGAGGCGTTACCGTGCCGGGAACGTAGGGATGATCAAGTAACTCCTCGACAGTATCCTTGAGATCACTCTTGAGTATGGTACAGGCGCGGAAAATATTTGTGTCCACGCTGAACGACTCATTGTCCTGCTCAAAGATGACAGTTTTGACATCCGCACGAATGGGATGCTCTGCGTGTACCTCTTCATTTTGCCTAATAGTCCTTTGTTCGCCCGAGTCATGCTGGGCCATAAAGTGGGAAATTACAACATAGATTCTCCTGCCTGTGTTTGTCATGTAACAGATTATAGCTGTGAAGCCTGGAAGCGCCAACTAATAAATTTACCGTCTTCCTATTCCTTTATTAGGAACCAAACAGATGGCTTGCCCACGACATCCCGACACTCAACAGATATGCCCGGCGTGTCTGGGATCAAAGAAGTCACAGGCTAAAACTGACGCTGCCCGTAAAAATGGGCAAAAGGGCGGCAGACGAAAGAAGGACAAAAAATAATGACTAGCGAACATAAACAACGTGTGCTCATAGTTCTGGACTCTTTTATCTGGACGCTCGCCATATGCGACGTTTGCTATCTGTGCTTGTCCATACTGGTGAAATAACGAGGAACTAAATGACAACACAACTCACAATGAAAAATAAAGACGGCCAGCTGATGGCATACAACCTGCCCGAAGGGCATACGGCTGATTTTCGCTCGAACAGTCACGGCTATGAGCTGGTCGAGTGTTGGCAAGAGACCAACAGCCAGCATATTGAGCTGAACACACTGCTGGAACGCTCTGTTGTACGCACCACGTTCTTTGATGCTCAGATGAATGAGATTGCCAGCATTACGAAAGCAAATGCCTGGACATCAAAAGTTGACAACAGCGGCAAAAAGATTCTGCTGCCGGGTGATTTCGGCGGGATCAAAGGACCAGGAAACCTGGCTCACTAAAATATGGACGAAGAACTCAAGACGGATTCCCCTGAGCCTCAGGACAAGCCCGTTAGGACTCACACGAAAAACGGACGTGAGCTGACAAAACTTGAACTGATGTTCAAGCGTCCCCCTGGACGCCCACCTGTAGAAATTGAATGGGAAGATGCCGAGCTTTATGCAATGTATGGCGGGACTCTTGCTGGTATCTCATCAGCTTTAGGCATAGGTCAAACAGCATTTATTAGCGCAATTCAGAAAAAGTACAATAAAACTTTTGGCGAGTGGGCCACTGCATTACGTGAAAAAGCGGATCTTGCTTTACAGGGTGAACTGGTTGAGCGTGCAATATCTGGTGACGCCTCATTACTTCGTTTCCTTGCGGAGCGTCGCCTGGGTATGACTCATAAAGTCGAAGTGACACACAAGAGCGCAGCAGATCAAATGCGTGAGCGTTTCGCCTCTATGACTGCCGAGCAAAGACAGCAAGAATTAGCGCAAATAAAGGCTGAAATGTTACAGCTTTCTACGAATATTACAATGCAAGAGACAATCCCAGATGCTGAGTTTGAAGATATATCGCAAGATGATAAGTAATTTCTTGCCAAGTAATCATAAATAATTTTTCCGCAAAAACGCCCCACGCCCCAGCCCTAGCGCCCGCCAACATGCCCAGCCGTTCGTTTAAACCCCCATTGCCAGTTACTAAGTAGTACACGACCAGCCGCTGGCTTTCACCCCTTGCAGATAATTGTTTATTCTCCAGAAACCCCGCTTTGGCGTATAGTTCAGCGCCCTGCATACCACTTGACCCAGCCGCTGGTTTACCAATCACCTGAAAATTAACGACTTTCTGACTCCTCTTGCATATGAAGGGTCAAGTCGAACTCGAAAAACGTCTGGCAGCAATACGCAAGAAGAATGCCCGCAGAGCTGCTAAAGAACAACAGTCAGAGCTTGCGGCGGCCGCTATAGCGCATGAGCAGCGCCAAGATGAAGCCAGGGAACGCCGACAGGCTGCGAAGACCTCACAGCCAGCGCCAAAGCCGGCAGCACCCAAGCCAGCGCCGGCCGTGCAAGATGTGGACGTAGATGCTTTGCTAAAGCTCAAGCTTCTGCAAGACGTTATCCGCACTGATGAGTGTGCGTCTGATTTGCGGGTCTTCGTCCGTGATGCGTGGAAGGTATTGCACCCCACTGAGCAGCTGATTGAAGCCCCGTATATTGATGCAATTTGTGAATATTTGATGTCGATGCGCCGGGGGGACTTCTCCCGCCTCATTGTGAACCAGCCGCCCCGCACGCTTAAAAGCACCATCATCAGCGTGATTTTCCCCGCATGGGTTTGGGCAACAGACCCCACAATCAAGTTCATTTTCTGGTCATACAGTTTTGAAAAATTAACAGTTCCCTTGTCTGTTGACCGCAGAACTTTGATTCAGTCCCCCTGGTATCAGGAAAGCTGGGGCAGCAAGTTCAAGCTGAGCGCAGACGAAAACCAGAAATGGGCTTTTAGCAATGACAAGAGCGGTCACATGGTTTGCCTCAGCGGGGCAACCGGCATCGGGGGAAACTTTTTGATAGTTGATGACCCGCATTCAGTCGAGGAAGCTATTTCGGATGTTGACCGCGAGCGGGGCGTCCGAATGGTCAGGCAAGGCTTGATGAGTCGCCTAGATAACCCCCAGAAAGACTCCGTGATTCTGGTCATGCAGCGTCTTCACCATAAGGATGTGGCTGGTTCGTTTATTGAAGACGGAACATGGACGCATCTGAAGCTGCCCGCTGAAGAACAGAAAGGCGCAAGTATCCCGCTGCCGATCAGCAGCAAAGTCTGGGAACGCCCTGCGGGTGATTTGCTGGACCCAGTGCGTCTGAGCAAGCAAGTATTGCAGCAAAAGCAGCTTGAGCTGGGCGCGAGTGGTTACGCGGGGCAATATCTGCAAGAGCCATCTGTTGACGGCGGAAACATTTTCAAAAGTGACTGGTTCCAGTTTTATGACCCTGAGCACGTCCCGCAGTTTGAACAGGTCATGCTCAGCGTAGATGCCACGTTCGGGAACACAAAGAACGCCGATGATTGCGCAATCCACGCCTGGGGCATCGTAGGGAATCGCTCTTACCTAATCGAGCGCGACACACGCAAGATGAACTTTGCAACAACAAAAGCCGCTGTGCGGGCGATGTACCAGAAACACAATGCCCACGGAGTATTAATCGAGAAGAAAGCGAACGGTCAGGCGCTCATTGACGAGCTGAAGCAGGAGTTTTTTTGTATTCCCATCAGCCCGGACTGGGGCGATAAGCAAGCAAGAGCGCAAGCCTGTTCGCCGATGGTCGAGGCTGGTACGGTTTATCTTCCTTCAAATCTGGACGGCACAACGCTGCAATCCCTTGCAGCTAAATTCCCCAATGCAGACAAAGACGATATAGACGCAATGACCCAATTCTTGAACTGGCGACGGGCCGCCAACGGTTGGGGGATGTTCCTTGAGACGCAAGCCCGCATGGCAAACGCAAAGCCACGGGATTCGCAGATCAGCCCCACTGGGGTTTATCAAGGCAAAAAACCCAACGTCAGCGCGTCAGGCGTTTATCAGGGTGACGCCCAGCCCCTGGTCAAAGGGCTGACATGGGCGAAGGAAAATCTCACGAACTGAAATTAAACGACTTCCCGCCACATTCATATGTGGCTAGCAAAACTAATTTTCAAACTCAAATACCGTATCGCTCAATTACTTGAGATCAAGCCATTCTTGCGAGTGGATGAACACGCCTATTGCCCCGCCTGCGGCTCACGCAAAGGTTCCATTTCAGCCCGCACAGACGGCGCTTTAGTGGTAGTGCAGCACCTCTGTTCTGTCTGCCAGTGGAAGTGGATTGAAAACACAGTAACGAGTATCAGCCGGGACGCCATTGGGCATGTCTGGTCGAAAGAAGACGAGGAAATCCCCCATGCCTAAATGGTTCCAGTTCAAGAAAAACAAAAACAGCGCCATAGCTTCTCAGCCATCTGGTAAGCAACGTCTGTCTCTGTCTCAGATCATGGACACGGGCGGGCAGCAGAGCATCAGGGACCTGAGCAATACGTTGTGGTTCCCCGCTGGTCAGCCAATCCAGTCTGTTGCCCCCAAGGGCACAGCCCCGCGTCGTTACGCCTATGATCCATTGGCGAATATCAACTGGAGCGGTCGAGATGGCAGAGTTGACTTTCCGGTATTGCGGGAGTTTTCAAAATATCCGATAGTCCGCGCCATCATCGAAACAGTTAAAGACAAATGTTGCGGGGTTAATTGGGAGTTCACTCTCACGCCTCAAGATGGCGAAACAAAAAAGCAACTCAAGCAACGCACCCAGGATGACCCGCGAATACAGCAGCTAAATGAGTTCTTCCGCAAACCTGACGGCTGGCAGAACTTCCGTACCTGGTCGCGTGGATTGTTTGACGACATGCTGGTACTGGATGCCGCCAGTGTCTGGTTCAAACAAGATGAAGATTCAAACATCTGGGCAGCTTCACAAATTGACGGCAGCTTAGTTTTCCCGCTTATTGACGAATCAGGCGAACAGCCAGCAGCTCATGCCACAAACAAAAACCGTGGCGCTCAGGGTCTTGCAAAAGATATTGGGGGAGTTCTTGCGAAAGAACGCAGGAAGCGTATTCCCATTGCCTTGCGCCAAACGTCTGACCAGAAGCCATCTGATGACTGGGTACAGCAAAAAGAAACCGCCGACAAAAACGGCGGATCACCCGCGTATCAACTGACGCCCTACGGCTATCCGGCCCAACAAATGACCGGCGACGAACTGGGTTATTACGTCCGCAATCGCCTTACAAATACTCGCTACGGCTACAGCATTGTGGAGCAATGCCTGGCTTATATCGCTCTGGGACTCGGACGCCTGGAGTTTCAAGCTGCTTTTTACAAGAGCGGCAACGTCCCGGAATTCATCATGTTTGCCCCGTCTGATGTTCCGCCCCAAAAGGTTGAACAATTCCAGGGCTATCTGGATTCCATCCTTCAGGGCAACTTACAGAACAGACGCAAGGGTTTTATTTTCCCCGGCATGGGGCAGGACGGAAAGCCCAGCATCACTTTCCCCAAGGTTAATGACACCGTTCTTAAAGATGAGTTTGACGAATGGCTGGCGCGTGTACTGTGTTATTTCTTCGGCGTTAGTCCCACGTCATTCACGAAGGCCGTAAACCGCGCTACAGCTCAGCAAGCCGCTGAATCTGGTGAAGAAGAAGGATTACAGCCGTATATCGACTGGTTCCGCGACTTACTTAACGACATTATTCAAGACCGTTTTGGCTTCACTGATATTGAAGCCACTCCCCAAGTCCGCCTTGAGCAGAACGCACAGGTTCAATCAGAGATTAATGCCAGTGACTTCAGCAAAGGTCTTGCAACGCTGAACGAAGTCCGCAGCCGCATGGGGCTGGACCCCGTGGACGCTGATTGGGCTAATACCAATCTCATTATTACTGGCAGCGGGCCTGTTCGCCTGGATGGTCAGCCGATCTCCCAAGACGTTACCCTGCCCGGCGATACAGCCAACCCCCCGAAGGGAACTGATGGCAGCAAAGATCAGCAGCAATCCCAGGGCGCCCCAGCAGAAAAGCCCAGTATTACTGATAAAAACTTCGTCTCTGATGATGACGCTGAAAAAGTTGAGAAGAAAGTTACAAACCCCAAGGACATTGACCCCGGCGACAGTCGGCACAAATGGCCGTTCTCATCTCCGTCTAAGCTCGCGCCGATCTCTCTTAAGGCTCAAGGGTCGATTGAAAGCACATTGAAAGCCTGTTTTGCCCGCAGCAAAAAAGTTATGGGCGAGACGCTGGACAAGTTCGAGCGGAGCGAAAAGGTCAGCAAAGCAGATTCTGCTGATGATCTCTTCAACCGTATATGGGACATAGTAGCGCCTGAGTTCGGCAGTATTCCCCACATTGTCCGTAGCCATCTCGAAGATGCCGCCCGCGCTGGCGTGTCTGAAGCCGTGGAGCAATTATCTGCTGAAGACACGGGACTCATTGACTCAGCAAATGAGCAAGCAGCCAAATGGGCAGCCAATCGAGCCGCTGAGCTGGTTGGCAAACAACTGGTCAATGGTGAGCTGGTCGATAACCCAGACGCAAAATGGGTCATTAGCGAAACCACACGGCAGGAGATCAGGGACGCTGTAACTCAGGCTTTCGAGTCTGAAACTGATTTCGCAGCACTCAAGACCCGCATCCTGAACGCTCCTGGTATTGAGAACACATTTAGTGATGCCCGGGCCAGCATGATCGCAAAAACAGAAGTAGCCAAAGCCCAGATGGGCAGCACTTTTGATTTTTGGAAATCATCCGGGTTGGTTAAGCAGGTTCAATGGTTCACCGCTGGGGCTGACCCGTGCGATGAATGCCAGGAAAACTCAGGCGAAGTTGTGGAACTGGGGCAGCCGTTTCCATCCGGAGCGATAACCACGGCTGACAGTCACCCCAATTGCAATTGCGGAATCTTCGCGATCATGGGTGAAAAGTAATGACTATCTCCCCCATTGGTATGAAGCAGATTCACGCAGTTTTTGAAAAGTACGATCCATTTTTGGGGATAGCTACCGGCATAATCACTGCCCAGCAGCCCGACAATGACAACGAAGAATTGGATTATGACCGTTCGAAACCATATTTCGAAGCATGGTCTGCCGAAGTAAAAAAAGATTCTGACGGCAAATCTCTGGGAAATGTTCGATTACAACATGACCCCAAGCGCCCAGCGGGCAAACTCACAGACCTTGTTTTTGATGACGCGAACAAGACGATTCGTGCAACTGCAAAGATTGTGGACCCCACGGCTAAATCAATGCTGGCTGAAGGTGTTTTAACTGGTTTCAGCATTGGCGGATCTTATGTGGATAAGACCGTGCAGAAAGACGGCACAACTCTTTATGTTGCCAACCCCATAGAAGTTTCAGTTGTGGACCGTCCCTGCCTGGGATCAGCAACATTTGATGTTGTACGCGCTGACGGGCGCACTGAGCTGCGCAAGTTCCGCAAATCCCAAGCCGCGATTAAAGCAGCTGGGGATGAATCCTTCGATGCGATCCGCTGCAAGGTTCAGGCTGAACTGGATGAGCAACACGCAGACCCAAAAAACAATATCTGGGTTTGGATCAAAGACATTTTCCCTGATTCCGTAGTTTATGAATGCATGGGATCAGATGAAGCTGGAAAGCTTTTCCAGGTTTCTTACGAGCAAGACGGGGATGAAATCGAACTGGGAGACCCGCAGGAAGTCCGTACAGCATACGTCCCTGTAGAGGATCAGTCAGACCCCGATGAGCTGAAAGAAGCCTCTGCGCAACTTGCCTCACTCGAAAAACTACTCGACAAATTTACAAAGAATTTAGCAACCGACAAAAGTTTTGACTTTCGAACTCTTGTTACAGAGCTGGAAAAAGACTCAGGAGCATTAACGACAATGAACGAAAAAGATTTTAAAAAGGCGCACGCAAGCCTCAAGCAAAAGATAGAAAAGGCGAAGGACGCCATTTCTGCCCATTACGAAAAAATGGGCAAGGTTCACAAAGCGATGCATGACGATATGCACGACCATCTGGACGGCATGGCTAAAGTATTGGGCGGCGGCCCTGATTCCGGCGGTGATGAGGATGAGATCGAACGCATGGACCCCCGTGTTGTTCCGCAGGATGACGAAAGATCAGATTACGCAGACAAGAGCCTTTCAGCTGCTGCGATCAAAAAGCAGATCAGGGACGGAATCCTCGAACTCGCAAAAGCAATGTCTGGCGCTCAGCCTGAGGCTAATAGCTTTAAACCTGTCAGCAAATCGTCTGACGGCGCTAACTCTGCAAATGACGCCAACGCAATGACTGACCAGGACTGGGCTGATTATCGCAATGAACGCGGTGCAAAAGCGCGTCAAGCTGCAATCGCAAAAGCACAGAAATCAGCTGGGTCTAAATGGGGGGCTGTACCAGCCCGCATACTTGCACGCAAGTACTAACAAGGAATTTATCAGGAGCAACATAAGATGAGCATTTTTTCTAATACAGAGATCAACGAACTAATAAAGGGATTCAGCGGCTTAAATAAAGCTACACCATCTCTCACAACTGGCGGTGGGCTTAACTTCCTGCCTCTGGAAGAAGAGGCACGAAACACTTATCCAGTGTTCCATCCGGTTTTGGACGCAATTCCTCGCGTGACTCCTGAAGAGCTGGGGCATGAAGTTGGCGGCCTCCAGGTCACCTGGAAACAGGTTCTTAACCCAGGCACGAACGTGCTTCCTTCTCTCCCAGAAGGCAGCCGTGGAACTCCGATCAATATTCCCACACTGACAACCAGCGCAAACTTTGTAACCCTGGGTGTCGATGCAAGCGTTACCTTTGAGTCTCAGTCTGCGGGTGTAGGTTTTAACGACAACTTAGGGACTGTGAATCTTGCAAAGCTTAACGTCCTTCTCAACCTCGAAGAGCGTATGGCGATTTTCGGCAACCCTGGCAACAGTGGTTCCGGAAATAACGGGTTTCAACTCGGGACGCCAGCTGCTCCAGTGATTGCACTGGCAAACGGCGGATCATTTGGCTCTGCTGTAAGCGTGACCGTTACAGTTGTGGCTCTCACAGGCTGGGGAGTGTATAACCAGCAGAATTTTGGGGCTTTCCTCACTCGCCCTGGGATTGCTCAGCAAGTTACCACGACATCAGCAGAAGGAAACACCGTCGTAAATAACGGTGGAACCTCTATTGCATCAGCTGCAAGTAACACCGTTGTTACTTCATCTGGTCAGCAAACCGTGACCGTGACTGTTACCCCTGTAGTTGGCGCATTGGGTTATGCTGCTTTCGTCAGCACCAACGGCACCCCTACAGCTGCAAACAGCTTCTTCGCCGGTGTGTACACCACATCAGTATTCACCATCAGCGCAGCGGCTTCAGGCTCTAACCAGCGCGTGAGCGATCTCACAGCAACTGATTTCAGTGCAAACCCAGCTGTTACTAACAGCACTGGAGATTTTGCGGGAATCGCAACATGGCTGTTTAATTCACAGACCGCAAACAGCGGAGCACGTCCAGCTTATGTGAAAGATCTTGCAGGGGCGGGACTCACAGCTGACGGCGCTGGCGGTATCGTAGAATTTGAAACCGCATTGTCCAGTCAGTGGAACCAGTATCAAGTCACCCCAGACGCAATCTGGGTTTCAAATGATTTGATGCAGTTCGTCAATCAGAAAATTCAAACCAGCCCCAGCGGGTCAGGTGCAGCATCAACAGTGTTCGTCCGTAACGGCGGACCTAATGGTGAGGTTATCGGCGGTTCGATGGTTCAGGAATACAAGTCGAAATTCTCGGCTTATAACGAGCAGAAAGTATTACCAATCAGGAACATTCCTTACCTGCCTGCTAATACAATTATGATGCCTACACTAAATAACCCATACCCGGCTGCTGGCGATACGATTCCAAGCAACTACAGGATTGTTTGCCGTGAAGGCTACTACGGCCTGAAGTTTCCTTACAGAACACGTCAGCACGAGGTTGGTATTTACGTCGAGGAAGCGATGGAAGCCTACGTTCCATGGGCAGGCGTGCTTTTGACCTCAGTTGGCGACAAATAAATATAACGATTAACCACAAACTAAAGGCAGACAGAGAAAAAGCTGTCTGCCTTTTTTACCAAGGTCATCATGCAACCACTCGTAACAGTACAGGAATTTGAAAGCTGGGTTGGCATCCAGTCCAACACGGCGAATGATGCTTTGGCGTCAGTGATAATCAATGGCTGGACTCAGTATGTTTACTGGGTCACTGGTCGCCAGCCTGATTTGTTTGTTTCTCAAACCTCATTTACTGAAGTTCGAGACGGCAACGGCTCGAATGTCATGTGGCTGCTAAATGACCCCATCATCAGCGTGTCATCCGTTATTGTGAACGGTCAGACCATACCCGCTTCAACTGGATACGGTAACGGCGGCTGGTTCATCCAGCAAAATGCTGATTCAATCGCAATCCGCAGCTCAGCCAATTACATCGGCTTTCCCTTCCCCCATGCAACACGGTCATTTGTGCGGGGCAAGGGCAATGTGACGATCAGTTACACCGCTGGTTATTCCACTTTACCCCCCGATTTATATTTAGCGACTGAAAAGGCTTGCACCGTCATCTGGAATCGCCGTCTGCGGGAAGACGAAGGCAGCAAAGTTATCCCCCAGACCGGGCAGAGTAATTATCGCAGTTGGCCTTTTCCGCCTGATGTCGTGGAAATGCTCCGCAGTTACAGACGCACGGCGATGGTGGGCGCATAAATGCAAATCCAGATTCAACATGTTGAAGAAGTCAAAGAGCGCCTTTCAGGGGCATACAAAAAAGCCCTTGTGCTCATGCAGGAAAAAGTAAACCGGGCATCTCTCTTTCTTCAAAGCAAGATCGTCCAGGGATTAGCTGCCGGAACTTACGGGATTAAATCCCGTCGCGGGTCTGCTGGTCTCGCTGGCTCAGTGCGCGTTACTCCTTCCGAAATCCAAGGCGATTTAGTCGAGGGGTTTGTCACTGGGGCTGGTGGGACAAGTTGGTATGGCAAAGTCCATGAGTTCGGCGGTACACGTTCATACACTATTGAACCAACCAGCGCGAAAGCACTCGCATGGAAACCTTTTGGCTCTTCCGGATCAGTGGGCAAACAATCCGCTTTTGCATTCACCAGAGACGTTATTTTTGCCCGCAAGGTCATTCATCCCCCATTGCCTCAGCGCCGCTGGATGGGCGAACCTGTTTCAGAGGGTAAAGCCGATGTGGTCAAGATCATCAATGAAATCAAGTCAGAGCAATTATTCTGACTTTCATTTGCTTGTATGAATGCCAATCAATCGTCAAGCAATATCGGATGCCCTTTTCAATCTGCTGCTCACCGCTCAGCCGAACTCAGCAACCTGGCAGAACATGAGTTCTCAGCATTTTCAATTGTGGTCGAGTAACCCCGGCGGGGCTGCAAACCAGCCGCTTTTTTATCTTACGAGGATCAGGGAGACCGTCACCCAAAAGGCTTACGGTCAAAACAAATATCAGTTTCATTACGAGGTATGGGTCTATTTGCAGATACCGGGGATGAATGACCCAACGCAAAACCCTTACGCCACGATAAACCCAGTAATTGATTCCATTGACAACATCATTTCACCCCCGCCCCCATTATCCAGCCAAACCCTTGGGGGTCTGATTAACATGGTTGAGATCAGCGGAGAAATAGACATTGCAGACGGGTCTGAAGATGGGCAAGCGGTTATCCGCATTCCAATTCTCGTAACTCTGGGAAAAAACTGACTACAGACCTCTAAAGTAGAGCATTGGCTAAAGCAGGAGCACGCGACAGATGAGCAATTTTATTACAGACACATACAACTTTGGAAGCGGATACGTTTTTGGAGTGGCGACTAACTTGGGGGCACAGCCAAGCGTTGTAATACCCGGTCAGGTCCTCACTTTGCAGGATGCGCAAGTTGACCTCAGCACTTCGATTAAAGAGCTTCGAGGAATTGGCGAAGACCCCGAGCAGCTGGCAACTGGTACCCGTAAACTGACGGGTAAAGTCACCACTGGTCGATTGAATTTGAACCAGTTGAACCAATTTTACTTTGCCGACACTTACACCACTGGCGCAACCGCAACCGCTGTTGCTGAGCCTCACAGCATTCCCGCAACCATGCCTTTCACCGTCACCGTTACGCATAGCGCAACCTTTGTTCAGGATTTGGGCGTGTATTTCGCGGGTACTCGCAACCAGCTTACACCTGTCGCGTCTGGTCCAATAACTGGACAATACAGTGTAGCAGCTGGGGTCTATACCTTCGCGGCTGCTGATGAAGGGTTGGCGGTTACGATGAGCTACACTTACACGACCGTAACGGGTCACACACTGACCGTTAATAACAAGGCAATGGGTACCAATACCCGCCCAACCGTTCAGCTTTATTTGAGCAATCAAGATAATGGAAATGATGACCTCATTATTTACGCTGCGAAGATCAGCAAATTGAGTATTCCGTGGAAACTCGAAGATTATCTCAAATTGCAGTTTGATTTCACCGCGTATGCAAATGCATCAGGTCAGCTGTTTACCTGGTATTCAGCTGTATAAAGCAGTTTAGTTTTTCTCCAAAGGGGGCATTTCCACGAGACGGGATGCTCCCTACCTTCTAAGTCTCACGCACCAAATCCCCCAAGCCCGCAACGGGCTTTCCCATATATGGGAATTATTGCAAGACAAATTCATAAGGATATTAGTGCATGTACACAAGAAAAAAGACAGTTGAGATGGATGGTGTTTCTATCAGTATTGCCCCACTGACATGTGGGCAAGCGGATTCATTTTTGGATGAGCAGCAACTTATTGTGGCTGACCTCAGCGGCACAAAAGACGATCAGGAGATCAAGAAGCAGGCAAAGCGCCTGGAGAAACTCTGGTACCAGTTCATTTGCGACGGTCTGAACAACGCAAACCCAGATGCAAAGTTTAGTGTCGAGCGCCTAAAAGCGGAGTTTGACAAACCCTTTATCCAGCTACTTCTGGAAACCATAAAAGAGATGTCCGGGCTGGTGACAAAGCAACCCCAGGGGGAAGCGATAGCCCTGCAATGAACTTTGTTGAGTTGCGGGGCTTAGTCCTCACGGCAACCGGCTGGACGGTCGAGCAATTCAATGACGCCCCGCTGCCGGCCGTTTTCGATTTATTGGAGTACTGGGCAGAGCATCCCCCGGAGCACGTAATTGCCGCTGCCGTTGCGGGAATCAAGCCCAAGGATCACAAGAAGAAAAGAGAAAAAAAGATGTACGAACAAAAAACCAATAAAAAGCCCGTCATCAATCCGTTCAATCCGGAAGCTGAAGCACAGTTGCCAGAGTTCGCACGGAAAGCCCGCCAGATGGAGCGGGACAGACGCTTGCAGGAGTCCGCAGGGAGTAAGTAATGGCAACTGATTCAGAGATTGTCGTAAAGATTGGCAGTGATATTGGGGACCTCAAAACAGGTCTTGCCCAAGCCAGTACGCACATCGACAATCTGACAAAAGAAGTCGAGAACTTCTCCAAAGAAACAGAAAAGAACTTTGGTGAAGCAAAGGGCAGCATTGCCCTGTTGGGCGACCTCATCGGCGTCCATTTGCCCCGCCATGTTCGCTCATTTATTGCTGAGCTGCCGGGCGTAGCGCCCGCAATGGAGCTGGCTTTCACTGGTCTGGCTATCAGTGTCTTTGCCCAGAAAATATTTGAAACAATTGAGCATTTCAAAAAGCTAAAAGAAGCAGCTGAAAAAGCACACGATGGAATTCAAGACTCAATATTCGGTGTCTTCAGCAAAACTGAGGAACTGGATTTAAAAACTTTAGAAGCCCAGGACCATATATCAAAGCTGCTGGGGAAGCCCGCCACAAACGGACTGGTTGAGGAGATCGTCCGCACGGCGAAAGAAGTAAACGAACTCGCCAAAACATTTGACACATTGATTGCCAAAGAATCGCAAGCACTCATTGAATCCAGCGTTGGGCGGATCAGGGGTACGCTGACAGGACAAGCCGCGTCAGAAGAGGACGCCGGTGTACTGAAGGAAGCAGCAGAGAAATACCGAGAAGCTGATAACGAATTCAGGGCTGCTTATAACGAAGCGTATGCAAAGCATCGTGAGGACATCATCCACGGCAGTAAGGCGCAAAAGGAAGCAGCTGCCCATGCTATCGCTGAGGAAACACAGTCAGAAAAAGAAGAGCGGGACAAGGCTTTTGAAGAGCTGAAGAATAAAAGTCATGAGCAACTGGAGAAGATCAAAAGGGATGAGGCTGCGTCATCACAGGCACGGTTTGAGGCTCGCCGTAATGTAACCGATGAAACAGGTAACCCGATTGCTGTTGATGAAGTAGCCCTCAAAAAAGAAACAGATGAACAGGCAGCAGATGAGTATGCGCCCAAGAAAAGAGCTTTCAAAGATTTTCATGCACTGGTAACAGCTGGGGAACTGGAGATGGCTGCCCAGCATGACAACATAGTTACTGAGCATAACGAAAAAGATGTTAAAGCAAGTGCTGAAGCTGCGAAGAAACAGGATGAAATAAACAAAAAAGCAACTGAGGCATTTGTCCATGCACTGCATGAACGCTCAAAGATTGCGGAGATTCAGCAGCAGATAGCGGACGGCAATTACAAGCCCAAAAACACAAGTCCCTTTTCTCATCCTGAAGCCAAAGACAATTCAGGATTTGAACTCATTAAAGCAAACAATGAGCTGGCGGCTTCTGAAAAGAAGCGGCTCGAAACAATTGAAGAGATTGGCCGCGTGCAGGATGAGCGGGCAGAAAAGCAGCAGCTCGAAGGAATTCAGTCCAAGGCTCTGGCAGAGCAGGATGAGATCAAAGCCCAGACCGCCAGCGGTCATCTGACAAAGACTCAGGAACTCACCCAACTAACTGCGAGTATCGAGCGCCAGCGGTCAGCGGAACTGGATCTCATCAATCCCAAGCTTGAGGAACAAAAGAACAAAATTGAAGATCTTAATAAAGCTATTGGTCCCGCTGGTCTCGCTGGTGCATCAACTGAACAGCTCAAGTCTTTCAAACAAGCTCTTGCGGAATACCAGCATTTTCTGGATCAAAAGCAAGCTCTGACGAAAAGATCAGATGCAGAAATAGCGCGTCTGGATGAAGAAGAACGCAGACGAAAAGCAAAAATCTATCAGGACATTGGCAATTCACTTGTCAATCTGACCGGCGTATTCAATCAGAATATTTTGCAATGGGCCAACGGTCAGCAGTCGTTTGGCCAGGCGGTAGAAAAATCCTGGACTGGCATTGCTAATGCTGGCATCAGTGCTTTATTGCGATTGGCAGAGCAGGAATTAATCGGCGCATTGGTCCACCAGAACATTGCCAATCAGGAAAAACTGACCGCAGCCAAAACCGCAGCCTCTAACACATACGCTTCAGTTTCAGGAGTCCCAATCATAGGACCAGTATTAGCCCCAGTGGCTGCTGGTGCTGCTTTTGCTGCTGTTGAGGCATTCGAACATGGCGGTCTCCATGAACAAACAGGGATTGCATTGATGCACAAAAAAGAGATGACCTTGCCCGCTCATCTCAGCGAGTTCGTGCAGGGAGCAGCTGCTAAAGCCTCATCAGGCGGCAGTGAAGGCGCTGGGCGTGGCGTGACCGTGAATTATCAGCCACATATCAACACTTTGAGTTCAGCGGGCATGAGTGATGCGCTCGATAAACACGGGGCGCAAATTATCAGCTACGCCAAAAAATATGGAAGGCAGACGAACACAACACGATGAGCAGCACTAATTTTTATTTTCCGCAGCCAGTATTTGGGCAAGGGTCTTACACCTGGCCGATACACAAGACCGCCAGTTACAAAACGATTGTCCAGCCAACGCTGAACAACCGGGCTGAGCTGAGGATCAGTCAGACTCTTTACCCGCTATGGGTTTATGACCTCGACATGAGTTACATGTTGGGCGGGCTGATGAATCCTGGCTCATTCGCTCAGACCTTCGTGCAGTTTTACAACTCCATGCAGGGCGCTGCGAGTGACTGGCTGTTCCGTGACCCGTTCGATTTCAGCACTGATACCCAGTTCACTTTGAATAACACTGATTTTGAGTCCAGCACATCTACCCCGCCTTTCAATTGGAACATCGGCACACTGGGGCTTAGTACTTGCACCACGAGTTACGAGACCGCTAACCCGTTCATCGGTAATCGAAGCCTTGTCATCACTGCCACTATTCACAATGGCGGGGTCACGATGGCTCAGGTCATCCCAGCAATCGCCGGTCAGACATTCCAGCTGTACGGGGCTTTGAAATCCACCAGTGGGGATCAGGCAAATATAAATTTGTCATTCTTCAGCAGCTCCAACACGCTGTTGGGCAGTGCGGCTATCACCTCAACCAGCAGCACCTGGGGCAGTAAATCAGCTCAGGGAACGGCACCAGCAAACACCAGCTTTGCGGTGCTCCAGTGCTTCATGAGCGGAGCATCCGGCGGAACTGGTGAATTTGATGCAATACAAGTATTTCTTATTAACCCAATGAACATAGGTACGGGGGACGGGTCAACAAAAGTCTTTCCCATCACGATTACTTACCCAAACGGCGGTTTTGACCTGATGCAGAATTTTCCGTTTGGACCAAACATTTATGTGAATAGCAGTCTGCAATCCACTGGTAGTTACTCAGTTGACCAGTTCGGCAACCTCACATTTACAACAGCCCCCAGCTCAGGTCAGGGGATCGCATGGAGTGGCATTTATGACCGGCGCTGCCGGTTTATGGACGACGAACTCAGTGAACTGATGCTGACATTCACCAATGTTTGGGAGTGCTCATCGGTGAAATTTAAGACGGTATTAGCATGAAAAATATTTCAAATGGCGCGTTAGGTTTTGTTCAAAGCAGCAATTCATTCTCTGAGGCGTTTCTCGTTAAAATCACCCCGCTTAGCGGACAAAGTTTTTATCTAACTGACTATGGAGCAGATTTGTCCTGGGGATCACTGCCCACAGACACTAACATTTACAGAACAAGCAAATGGGGCAATTGGCATGTGGGAGACATCACCAGCGAATTGAGTTTTGAATGCAAATCAAACTCAGTGAACCTCACGGCGAACATCAGCAACAGCGTCATGTTCCCCGGCACCAGCACCCCGATGATGCAAGGCATTCTTGCTGGCGCAATGAACGGCGCTACGGTCACGATCAGCGTTATCTGGTTTGACTCCCTACGTCCCCTGGCTCTTGCAGCTAATCAGGGTGCTATGCAGGTTTGGGCTGGTACGGTGTCTAGTTACAGCCCTATTGGCCGCTCACAAGTAGTGCTTAAGTGCAATGACATCATGCACCAGTTGAACGCAGTTGCTCCACTGCGCCAGTATCAGACCACTTGCACCCATACGCTGTTTTCGCCCGGCTGTGCGTTGTCACCAGCCAGTTACACGGTCAGCAGCAGCGTTGTAAGCAGCACTAACAACACGCTCATTAACACTCTGGCGAATGGACGTGCGAACTCCCATACCTACACCTTTGGGACATTGATTCAGGTCAGCGGCGGAGTTTATTTTTGCTCGACTGCGGGAACCAGTGCAGCATCAGCGCCAACTTTTACCAGCACGGCATTCAGCAAAACGAATGATGGAACAGCGGTCTGGACATGCTGCTCCCAGCCATTTTTCACTCTGGGGACACTGAAATTTACATCAGGACAAAATCATGGATTCACATACAGCATTGCGTCTGATGGCTTCTCAGGTAATCCGTTCGTGCAGTTGAATGCGCCAGCGTATTTCCCTATCGCAAATGGGGACACGTTTACGCTGCTGCCTGGATGTCAGAAATCCATTGCATATTGCCAGCTGTTTAAAAACCTGATTCACATCAGCAACACTCCATTTATTCCCAATCCAGAGCAGAGCATCTGATGACCACAAGAGAACAAATCGTAAAACTCGCAGAATCGCAATTACATGTTGCCTACCACGATCACGCGATGCTCGAAGGCGTGGGCTTCGATTGCGCCGGCCTGCCGATGTGGGCATATAAAAAAGTTGGATTGCTGCCTCAGCACCTCACGCTCCCGCCGTACAGCCCGCAAGCCTGGCTCAAAAGAACTGAAGACCGCACTTATTTGGACATGGTTTTGCAGTATTTCGATGAGATCACGCTGGATGAAGTCATGCCCGGCGACCTGATTCTTTACAAGCTGGTGATGAGCTGGACGCACGGGGCGATTGTCTGCCGTTTTCCAGACTACGTGATTCATGCAGTAAAGGACTTGGGAAAAGTGATTGGGACTCACGCTTACGAAGGCGCGTTAAAAGGAAACCCGATACGGTTTTTTAGAGTAAGAGGTATCGAGTAAATGGGGCTGACTGGAAATCCTTACACGCAGTCCCGCTTAAGCGGGATGCAATTGCAATCGTCCGTTCTGGGTCAGGACATCCCCATTCTGTACGGGACTAATCGTCTCTCGTCCAATTTGCTTTGGTATGGAGATTTCAACTCAAAGAAAGCCAAACAGAATTCTGGCGGCTCAGGGTTATCTAAGGGCGGGTCTCAGTACGTTTACACATCCAGTGTCATCGGCGGCATTTGCATGGGACCATGCAAAACACTGTTGAACGTATGGGACGGCACAGGCGGCCGCTTTGAAGTGCAGACAGTCAGCGAGACCACAACTCTCACATCAGTAACTCCCACATACACCGTGCAGAACGTCATGAACTCTTTGGGGAACGTGATTTTTAATTCTGATATTGGTGTTTCTGCTGCAAAGGCATTTTCAGTCACAGCCAATGATTTTGGCTCATTCGGAAGCACTACATTATCAGGGACTCAGCAAGTCCCATTCGTTCCCGTTGCAGGAACCCCAGCCCCCGGCCAATACAACATGAACCCCAGTACAGGGGTTTACACGTTCAATTCGAGCGATGCCGCCAGCGGGACTCAGGTCACGGTCACTTATTCGTTTTTCAGATGGCGGGAGATCGCAGAGGAATTGAATGTTGTTCCTTTGTCATCCCCGTATCGAATCACGGTGCAAAATGCCTCAAACTTCAGCCAGGATAACGGCGTTGTACTTGACCCCAGTAATGTCGCGCTGGTAGCAGGAACGGATTACACCGTTAGCGCCGGGGTTTACACGTTCATTGCGTCCCGTGCTGGCGCTGGTGTGGTGCTGAGCTACACATGGAAAAATCCCAACACTGACGCCAACGCCCCGAACCAGTTAAATCTGACTTTCCTGAATGGCGCTCAGGGTCAATCGCCAACCAGCTTTATGACCAGTATGCATACGAGTCAGGCATGGGGATACAGCAATCTGGCGTATTGGCAAGCCGCCAATCTGTATCTGGGATTCAGCAATCAGTTTCCCAATTACTCGTTTGAAGTGCAGGGGGATCAGGTGTTCGGCGCTGGCATCATGGATGCCAACCCCGCTGATTGCATCCTCAATATTCTCACCGATCAGTTCAAAGGGGTCTTTGCTGAAACAAATTACAACATCAATCAATACATCGACCCCGTGACCCTTGGGACTGGGCTTTCCCCATCTCCCATCAGTGTGAATTACAACGCCCGTAATTATTGGACTGCAAACAACTTTTTCATCAGTCCCGCAATTACCAGCCAGCAACCCGTCGCGACCATCCTCAGCAGTTGGCTTGAAGCTGGGGCATGTTGGGTCACGTTTGACGGCGGGTTAATAAAGTTCATCCCCTATGGCGGGAGTACTGCCGTTGCGAATGGAGCAACCTATTCGCCCAACACCCAGCCCGTTTTCACATTCTTTGACCAGCATTACATGGAAGGGGATGCACAAGATCCAATCAAGGTCACATCGACTGATATTGAGGACATCACCACTCGTTATTATGTGGGCTGGAACGTCCGTGCCAATGCATACAACCGGGATTCGGTTTATGCAGAAGACCCAGCATTGCAAAATCTCTGGGGCAGTCGCCAGAGTGAAACTCGCTCTTATGATTTCATCTGCACCCAAGCGGCCGCATCTTTCGCGGCTTCGATGGGACTTCAGCGAAGCACATACATCAGGAATTCGTATGCGTTCAGAGTCCAGTCCCGTTTCATGTTCCTTAGCCCCGGCGACATTGTAGAGATCAATGATTCATTTTTAGGTCTGGTGAACAAACCAGTTCGCATTAATAAGCTGAACCATATTAGGCGGTCATCAGGGACTCGAAATCGAAGCAGAGGATTACATCTGGGCGGTCACAAATCCGCTGATTACCCCCATGCAAGATACTTTGCCCACGGGGACAAATCAGCTATTGCAGCAAGACCCAGGCAATACTTCTCTTCTCATATTGGAAGGGCCACCAGTATTCCAGAATAACTCAAATGCTTTGCTCTACATTTACGCCAACTCTGATGACAATGGCAATTGGGGCGGGGCGCAGCTTTGGGCAAGCACAGATAACGTCAATTACAACTATATTGACGATGTCACAACTCCTGGACGATTCGGCACTATCGGTAGTTTACTACCGGCAGCCACGACACCAGCACTCGACACAAATTCACTGATTGTGAATATGAACTCTGGGCAATTACTGGGAACCAGTGCTAGCGGATTCCAGAACAACGTCACTGAAGCCGCGATATTCAGCACAACTCCAGTGAGCGCAACGCAACCAGTCACGCTGCCTTATAACCAAACCGGAGTCACAACGGATTTACTCGCATGTAAAAACCTGGTTCCTTCATCGAGTAACAGAAATGGTACATGGAGCACATCAGGGGCAATAATTTATAGCAGCGCAAATGCCGCTCTTGTGTCGCCTGAATTCGGCATGTGGGCATACACGGGTACTGGTTCACCCAGCGGGGCGCAATTTGTCACCTCTCCGACATTTACTTTGACCAAAGGCGTTACTTATACGCTTAGCTGTTATGCAAACGGCACACATATAACCAGCGGAAATGCTTTTCTCGGAGTCGAGGATAGCGGAATAACAACTCTGTTTGGCAGCGCTAGTATCACCAGCAGCACGAATGGACGTGTAACAGCTACTTTCACGATCAGTGGATCAGGCACTCAGGCATGTAAATTCATCCTGGACACAGCTAACTGTACCGTGACCAGTGGTCAGCAGCTGGTGTTTGCTAATCCCCAGGTGGAAGCAGCAGCGTCAGCCAGTACTTATGAAGCGAGTGATGGTCTGGACGGAAACGGCAATTCAATCTCATTCAACACACTGGGAATGCAGCTAACGTATGCAGGCAGCCCGTTCGATTTCAACCCGCCTGATGCGGCTAACTGCGTGGCTGCGTTGGGTCAGGTTGTAAATCTGCCATCCGGTAAATTCAATGTGCTGACTTTTGTTGGAACGTCAGTGGATTCCGCTGCCGGATCACAATCTCAGAATTTCACCGTGAAGTATTCGGATACCAGCACGCAAACACTGACATTCAGCCTCAGTGATTGGACAGCTCCGGAAAATTACCCCAATGAATACGCGGTGCAATCATTGCCTCACGGCAACACCGTGAGCACTGGGGCGAGCAATGCCCCTATCCGTTATCTGTATGCGTACAGTGCAGAGATAAACAACGCCAAAACTGTCAGCACTATCACGCTTCCAAATAATGTGAACGTGAAGATTTTTGCAATGGCAGTCACGAATAATGAGGACGCATCGAATCTCGAATTCGTCAGCTACCAAAACGCCACTTTAACAGGTCAATTGCAATACACGCTGACCCCATTGCATCGGGGGCTGTACAACACCAGCAACGTGCAGCACGCATCCGGGGAGACCTTCGTCCGGCTGGATGAAGCGAGTTACGAATATGAGTACAACCCAAAGCTCGTTGGGCAGACTTTGTTTTTGAAAGCCCTGAGTTACAACACGTTCGGCAACAAATTGCAGAATATCGCCAACGTGACGCCGGTACAATTCCAGATTCAGGGGTACGGATCACCCGCCATTGATGCGGTCACAGGCACGTTCACAAACGGCGCTGACTCAGTGCCCAATGGGGCGTTCAATTTCTCCAGAACAGCTGCACACAGCAGCTACCGTCCAACGTCAAATCCTCTCACGGGGCATGACGCGGGCAGCAACGCCACTATCAATATTGCGTCTTTTGCGATGCGTTCACCTGGTTTCCCTGACATAAATGTGAACTCTGGGTCAATCACGGGGCTGGCATACAGCACGCTTTATTACATTTTTTACAGTGATTTATATGCGGCTGGCGGTGCGGTCAGTTATCAGGACTCCCTGACCAAAGAAGTTGCTTTGCAGTCCAATGCAAACTGGTTTGTTGGCAGCGTCATCACCCCCCCGGCGACCGGAGCGGACACCATCGGAAATAATGACGGCGGATCAGGCGGTCAATTTGGCTCTGGCAAGACAGTATTTTTTAGCACTCTGCCCCAGAGCAGCGGAGCAATCACCACGGGCAATGGCGCTATCAGCAACTGGCAGGCGTGGACGGGCGGGTTAATTGCAACAAATAATTTTGGCACACTCAGCGCCTCTGGTAACTCAGCTAATAACCAGGCTACTCTGTTTGGCGGGTTTGTTCCTGGTGTAATCGACAGAAACGCCACGGCAACTTTGTTCATTTACTTCAGCATTCCCACAAACACTTTACCCAATCCCAGCGGCGGCGTGGTGGTCGATTTCGGGTACAACTTCAATAGCGGATCGTCTGCTGGGGTGTCACAATTTTTCGGACCAACTTTTGTCGGCGGGCAAACCGCTGGACCGACGATCATTAGCACTACGGTGCCAATTACAAGGGCATTATCCATGATTCAGCCGTTCATCCAGGTCAGCACTTTTAGCAATCAAGGTAGCGGGACAATATCAGTAAATGCTTTCCAGGTCTGGATGGAAATCAATTCATAAGGAGTGTTATGCACACAACCGAAATAATAGAGCAAAAAAGCATCAGCGATGAATGCTGGTCAATCACGATAAGATGCTGCAATGACCCCAGCACCGACAGTGTGCGAACCATCCATGCTGTTGTGCGAGACCGTACGGGGGTTTTGAACCAGAGAACCGATGAGGATTTACAGACGGATATAGACCAGCATCATGATGAAGTAATGTCCCGCCATGCAGCAAAGATGGCTGGAAAGCTGGCTATTAACCTTGGGCAAAGGACGAAGATTCACTCCTAAATTTTAGGTCTATTGGCTTCTTTAAGTAGAAGCCATGTTTACACTTAATTCGCAATTTTTCTTCCCATCTACGACTACTCCGGTAGCGAGCGGCAGCATTGTCCTGACCCTAAACCCGCCGTCTGGCGTGACGATCTTGTCCACAGGCGGAGCTGCCCCCACAAGTTACACGTTCAATCTCGATGCAAACGGGAATTTGAACGGCGGGCAGGTCTGGGGCAATGGTGAATTGACCCCGGCTGGCTCGACATACACCTGGAACATTTTCAGCAGTCCAAACGGAACAGGCACTCTGGTAAGCGGCCCGTTCACTGCAATTGTCGGTCCATCCACTCCATACTCCGGGACTCTGTACCCCAATGTAACTGTACTTCCCTTCATTGCTATTAATGCAACAGCTGTAGACGGCGTGACCGTCACTGGTGCGGCTTCGGCTGGGCAAGTCATCATGGCGACCAGCGCCACAAATGCCACATGGGTTTTCCCCATTGCCGCCCAGACTGCACCAGCTCACAAGTATGCAACCGCAATAGACCACAGCGGAAACATCACCTGGACTCAGCCAGCCGCTGCGGATTTATCAGACGGAACCACGGGCAGCGGCTTAGTAGTTCTGGGAACTTCTCCCAGTTTGACCACTCCAGCTATTGGCTCAGGCGGTTTCACACTGGCGGGTAGCACCAGCGGCACCACAACAGTTAAAGCCAGCACAACGGCTTCCGGCACGCTCACGCTCCCAGCCGCAACAGATCAGTTAGTGGGACGTGCGACCACGGACACACTGACAAATAAAACAATTTCAGGCGCTACGTCCATTCAGATTTCTGGCGGTGCTGCCATGACTGGCAATCAAGGTAACGGCAGCGCCGTACAGCACTCGACAGGCACAACCACGACAAATGACGTTGTAATTTTTGATGCCAACGGAAACACCGTGGACGGGGGTAAGGGACTCCCATCAGGCGCAATAGTTGGGACCACGGATACCCAGACACTTACAAATAAAACCATTGGCAGTGCAGGTTTGTTATATGCGGGAAGCAGCTCAGGAAATACGACAGTAAGCGCCAGTGCAACGGCATCCGGAACGCTTACTCTACCAGCGGCAACAGACACTCTGGTTGGACGTGCGACCACAGACAATCTCAGCAACAAAAACTTAATTGGTGCATCCAGTGGTAACTCAGTAACGCTGTTGCTAGCGCCTATCATCAATCAAAGCCCTATTACCGGAAACTCAGCCGATCAGACCTTATTTAGTTTCGTCATTCCTGCAAACACAGTGGCTACCGGCAAGGCTTTGAGATTTTTTTATAATTATAAACATTCCACTGGTTCCGCTTCTGTATCGTATAAATGGAAAGTAGGCAGCACATTATTAAGCTCATTTTCCGGAGCTGCTGCAACTGGAGAACAAGGCAGCGTGGAGTTCCTGGCTTACAATCAAGGGTCTGGGCAGATTACTAAGGTTGATGTAATTGGAGTGGATAACGTATCAATTGACACTGGCGGAGGAACTGCATTTAACATAAGCGCAGACTTTACGACATCTCTAACCTTCGTTTTTCAATTCAATGCAGCGAATACAGATGCTGTAACGCCCCAGTTTGCAATGGTTGAACTCATACGATAAAAAACCGGGGCAATGCGCCCCGGTTTTATTGGGTCTTACTCGTGCTAAACATGGATGCCAAAAACAGTATCACGATGAGCACAAAAAATAAAACCGTTCACTGTTTGACTGTCTTACATGCTGACAACGGACAGTCATGAATTACCGGGGGATTCGGGATGTTGAATTTGCGTGGTGACGCCGTATAGCTGTAAATAATCCCATCAGCGCCGTTTTCGGCGTTAATCATCTGCGGGATCAGTTCCAGTTTGTAATGCCGATAGTGATGCAATATTTTGCTCACACCAACGCCCGCGAGTTCCAGACCGCCAGACCAGCCAATGACTGTAAGGCAGCCTTGACCCGGAAGAGTCACTTCCCTGTAACCGTGTGAGTAGTGATAGCAGCTCTGGGCAGCGTCAGCGGTGCGAAGACCAGCGGACGCGATGATTAGCCATTTGTTTGCACCACTGAAAAACTTGGGGCTGGGTTTGGTGACCGCCACTGGCAGCGGTGCGTCCAGCACCTTATATTCTTGAGCATGTCCCTGCGGGATCATAAACACCAGCACAAGCATAATGACGGCAGCGGCTGAAGACTTAACAGCTCTGGCGAATACGCCAAATGTCTCGTTAGCCTGGTTGCGTGACCGCTCAGACGCGGGGTCTTCACCTTCCAGATAAGCCAATGTGGTCGCAAGATCAGAATGCCCAAGGCGTTTCTGAATCGTTCGTGCATCTACTCCCGCTTTGTGCTGAAGCGTTGCAAAACTTTTGCGAAATTTATGTAGCCCCCAGTCCCCTGGCAACTTTGCGCGTTTCACTACATTATTGAGTTTTTTGAGCATACAGGTATCCCGCCCGCCGTCACGATTCGGGAAAATAAGTGAGCTGGTAGAAGTAGCCATTTTCATTTTCAGTGCCTCTACCAAAGCGTTGGGTATTGGGATTTCCCGCTCTTCACAATCTTTGGGTTTCCAGTCAGTTTTTTCACTGACTTTAACTGTCTGCTTTACCCAGTCAATATCTGAAAATTCACAATTCTGCGCCTCCTGGTCACGCATACCCGTGCAGAGCAGAAACATGAAAAGCAGCCATTCATCGGGAGTGGCAGCGGCGAAAAGCGCATCCAGTTCATCAGGGCGGTATGCACTGACAATTTTTTTAGTGAATCTTATTTTGAGACGAACGTCTTTAATGCCGAAGTGACGCAGAAAAATAACAATGCAGTTTATGCGGTTATACTGCGTGTGGTCTCCATGCCCGTTCCCTGTCATCCATGATTGGTAATTCAGCAGATCATTTTTTGTGATTGTGCTGATGGGCTTGTCACCGCATATTTGCAGGAAATTCTTAAGAGCGCGGTTATAACCGTCCTGCGTGGCATTGCTCTTAAACCTGATGTCCTGGGCGTATCGCTCGACTGCCGCGCTCAGCATTAGTACTTTAGGCGCTGCTGCGGGCTTGGACTCAGGCTTTAAGACTGGGGCAGCGCGTTCCACCGTGTAACGCGCTTTCCAGGATTCGAGTCCCGCCGTATCATTCGCCATGAGGGCGGCTTCTTTGGCACGGGCTGCGCTGTGAGCGAGTTTTACATCAGACACGTTGGCAATGGTTTCGGTACGGCGGATGCCGTCCAAGGTGTAACGGATGACGAATGCAGTCCCGTGGGGATAAATTTTGTTGATGTTTTTAACTTTTAGGGGTTTGCGGCTCCCTGAGGTGCGGGCGTAAAGTGTGACCTTGAGCATGTGATTTTCTCCATTAATCCCTCAATACCTGGATTTTTGGAAAATCAGCAATTTGGTGGTTAGAGAATCGGTAAACCGTCTTCTCGTACCGCTAAAACCCGCATGTTTACTGCTTTCCCTAAGAATGCGCTATACTGCGCTACAAGTCAGGTTATTTTGCGTAAGGGGTGTGCCGGCATTATGTCAGTCAAAGTGGACCGTGATCTCGAAAATGAAACGGGAAAACTTGCAGGCAGCGAGGATTTTCCCGGTCTGGAAGAGAAAATCTATAAGGCCATCGAGCTGCTGAAATCAGCGCGCGAAGCCAAAGCCGCTGCCGAACGCGATGCGGGCCGGTTGCGCGAACAGCTGGAGCAGCGGGAAGAAGAGCTGGATCTGCTGCGTTCGGAGGTCGTCTCCCTGCGTAAGGAACGTGAAGATGTGCGGTCGCGTCTGGAGAAAATGCTGAAGCAGGTTGACACGATGCTGGTGGAGGCATGAAACCCCAATGATCTCCCATACAATGACGACCACGCAGTTTGATCTTCATGGATATGAAGTAGTGAAGACTCTCGGGCTGGTGCGCGGCATTATCGTACGCTCACGGTCGATTGTCGGCAGCATTGGCGCCAGCCTGCAAACGCTCGTGGGCGGCAACATCACCATCCTGACCAATCTTTGCGAGAAGACACGCAATGACGCCTTCGATCTTATGCTGCAGCACGCCGCCCAACTGGGAGCCAATGCCGTGGTCGGGGTCCGCTATGACGCCACGGAGATCATGCAGGGCGTAACCGAGGTGCTGGCCTACGGCACGGCCGTGGTGGTACAACCCAAACAGAAATAATTTGTTAATTGCAAGGGAACGCCCTGCAGGAATTAACTTGACCCTGGCCAAAGGCCAGGATAATCACTAAAAGAAGCAATTTGTTTTTAGGGAGAGCAGTTTGGCAACACAACCAACGCCAGCGCCGGTCCGAGTTGAGATTTACGACCAGGTTTACAACCTTCGCGGAACCGATGCGGATTACATTCTGAAGCTGGCCGAATATGTTGACTTGAAAATGCGCACCGTGGCCGAACAAACCTCGACCATCGATTCTTTGCGCCTGGCCATTCTCGCGGCCCTGAATATTGCCGACGAATACCACATTCTGAAGAAAAGATACGATGCTCTGGCCGGCGAATATCGCCAGCGCGCGGGCCAGCTCGCCGGGGCCCTGGATGAGGTGCTGCAGGATTCGCGGCGCATCGGCTAAGCAACATCAAATGAGCCGCCGGGTTTCTGCTCTGCCGTTCTCTCTTGCCATGTACTCTGCTTTTCTTTAGCATCGTGAAGACAACCGGTCCTGCAAAGCAGGTGACGGACGGTAACCGTTAATTGAACCGATATTCAATTGAACCGGGGGCCTGACTCGTAAATTACGGCTCGGTGTGCAGGGTTCCGCCAGTACGGAAATGCCTAAAGAGCCGCGGCGGGTTCCCAAACGTCTTACGACGGGTTCATTACGGCCCGCTCGCACGGCCCCGCGGGTCCGGTTTGTCATTTCTGAGCCGGCGTAATTGCAAACCGCGTCCTGGCAAATTATTTTCAATTTCCGCATTGCCTGAGTCATTCAATTCTCTGGCGGCAGATAAAATTTTCTCGTGTCTGAAACTCAATCCATCACCACGCTGCTGGTTCCCGCAACCGCGGCGGGCGTCCGCCTGGACCAGTGGCTGGCCGGGCAATTGCCCGATATCAGCAGGGCCCGCGTGCAGCAACTGGTAGAGCAGCAAAAAGTGTCCGTCAATGGAGTTTTGCCCGCAAAAACATCGCTGAAGCTCCGTGGCGGTGAGCAGGTGATCGTTTCCGGTGGAGTCAGCCTGCCGCCGCTTCGCGCCTATGCGGAAAACATACCGCTCGACATTGTTTACGAGGACCAGGAACTGGCCATCATCAATAAACCGGCGGGCATGATGGTCCATGCCGGTTCAGGAAAAGAAAGCGCCAGCAAAGGAACTCTGGTGAATGCCCTACTGCACCACATGCAGAAGCTGTCGCAGGTTGGCGGCGAACTTCGGCCCGGTATCGTCCACCGGCTCGACAAAGAGACCAGCGGACTGATCGTGGTGGCGAAAACCGATAAGGCGCATCGCCGGCTCGCCCAGCAGTTTTCCCGGCGCGAAGTGAAGAAAACGTACATTACGCTGGTCCATGGCCAGATGAAGAAATCCGCCGGGACCATCGATACGCCGATCAGCCGCGATATGGTCCGGCGCACCAGAATGACCACGCGCCGCAGTGAAGGGCGAGAAGCGATAACTCACTGGAAGGTGCTCAAAGAGATTGAGAGTGTTTGGGGAAAATTCTCTCTGCTGGAAGTCACCATTGAGACCGGCAGGACCCACCAAATTCGCGTGCATTTGGCTTCTCTGGGCCATCCTGTAGCGGGTGATGCTCTTTACGGCGCACCGCGCGAGGTCAGCGGAAGCAAAGCCGCGCGGGGGGCTTTATCGCTTAAAAGAAACTTTCTGCATGCCGCCGCCATCCAACTTAAGCACCCCACTGCGGACACGCCACTCTCGTTCAAACAGCCGCTGCCGGTGGAATTGGAAGATTTTCTCCGGCGAATCACCGACTGAGAACGGATAGTTACGGACTATAATGTGCCTAATGAAAACCCCCGGTTTTTGGATCGTTCAGTCGTTGCTGTGTGTCGGCCTGGTGCAGGCGCAGTCTTCTCAACCTGCTGCCGCGCCCGCTTCCGGACAAAATCCGCCCGCAAGCAATGTGGTCACGCCTGGAACCGGCCCTGCCGAAAACAAGCCCGATGAAGGCCAGTTCACGCAAAGGATCTTCAGTAACGAAGTCAATCTGATTTTCACGGTTACGGACAAACACGGCCGGTTCATCAAGGACCTGAAGCAAAACGAATTCAAAATCCTTGACAACAAAAAGCCGCCGTCCGTGATCCGCCGTTTTGAGGCGCAGACGAATCTTCCTCTGCGCGTGGGCCTTCTGATTGACGCCAGCAACTCCATTCGCGACCGCTTCCTCTTTGAACAACGGGCGGCGATTGAGTTCCTGCAGCAGATCATTCGTCCGGATACCGACAAGGGATTCGTAATCGCCTTTGATGAAGTGCCGGAGGTGACGCAGGATTTCACCAGCGACCGGGACCTGCTGACCAAAGGCATCAAGGTCATACGTCCGGGCGGCGGCACGGCCATGTGGGACGCGGTTTATTTCGCCTGCCGCGACAAGCTCATGAAGCAAAGAGAGAAAGAGACCACGGACGTGCGCAACGCCATTATTCTGGTCTCCGACGGCGATGACAATCAAAGCCGCGCTCTCCGCCAGGAAGCCATTGAAATGGCCCAGCGCGCGAATGTGCTGATTTACGCCATCAGCACCAATCTGAGCAACATTCACGATAATGGCGACCACAATCTGAAGCTGCTGGCCGAGGCCACCGGAGGCCGGGCATTCTTCCCATTCAAGCTGCAGGACCTGGCCGACGCCTTCGTGGAGATTTCCGGCGAACTACGCAGCCAGTATTCCGTGTTCTATAAACCGGACCAGGTGCAGCCGAATCAGTTCCGCACTGTCGAGGTGGTAGCCGAAGACAAGAAGCTAAAAGTCCGGGCCAAGAAGGGCTACTTCACTCCTAAGTAAGCATGTAACCACGAAGGACACAAAGGAACATGAAGGCGGCGCAGTCAGGCAAACCGTTCTGGTCTGCCTGAATTTTTTACTGGCCGTTTATTTTCAGATCAACATCGCGCACATAAGGTGGCGCTACATCGGATCGCCATGCTGCCAGAATTTACACACAATTGATTGGCCTTTGTGCTCCTTCGTCGTCCTTTGTGGTTCCAAATCTTAATTCCCGAACACTTTTATCCCCTGGGTGCGTAATAACCTTTGCGGGCCTGGATTTTATATCCTGACTTTGATTTCACTTCCAGTTTGCGGAAAGTACCATCGTGGTTTGAATTTTCCGGACTGTAGCCCAGGCTGTATTCCGAACGCAATTCACTGACGATTTGCGCGAATGCATCGCCAATTTTGTCCGGCCGGTTTACGGCAATCGCTCTTCCGCCGGTTTGTTCCGCCAGTTGGTGCATATCGCCCATGTTGGAGCCATACTGTGGATCGCTGATCACCAGAACGTAACAAATGGTATCGGCCCTTTGCGCGGCTTCGATGGCGTCCTTCAGTTTGAGCCGGCTCCCCTCGTCCACGCCGTCGGTCAAAATAACCACGGCCTTGCGTCCCACCTGCCGGCTGAGTATCTCATCGGCGGCCAGGAAAACTCCGTCAAACAGAAGCGTGCCTTTGGGATGGGAAATCGGGACCGGTCCCTGTCCCAGGCCAGGAATGCCGCCGCTTCCTCCACCCACATTGATTCGGGCTTTCTCGAGACCGGCGCGCAGTAAATGTGTGTCCGAAGTCAGGTCCTGGAGCAGGTCCACGCTGATATCAAAGCTGATCACAAAGGCGAGGTCCTTCTCGGTAATGACCTGGCGGAAAAAATCGGCAGCGACTACTTTTTCCGTACTGAGCATTCTGCTCATGCTGCCGCTGCTGTCGATCAGCAGGCCCAGAGTGAGGGGAAGGTTGGTTTCCGCGGAGAAGTATTTCGTGGTCTGCGGCCTGCCATTCTCAAACACCTGAAACTCTTCTTTGGGCAGATTCGGTATGAGAGCGCCGTGATGGTCCTTGACGGTAAACAGCACGTTGACCACATTCACGTTTTTGCGAAACGTGGGCACGTTCTCCTGCTGAGGGTTTTCGGATTTGGTGTCCTGAGAAAAGACGGACACAGGAATTAAAAACGCCAGTAAGAGTGCGTTGCAAAGCAAAGTCCGCATAAAACGCTGCCTTTCATTTCCGCTTATACAGGGAAATCAATTAATATCTATTGTAGTAGTTTTGTCCACATATTATTTAGACGCCTGGCGTTGCGTGGGAGGAAACACATGTTCGGCTTCGGGGCTGGTACAAGAAGGCTGATTTGGATCCTGAGTCTTGCCTGTGCGCAGGGCTGGGCCCAGAACATTCCCGACGCGCCGCAACCAAAAGTTCCCGTTCAGCAGTTCCCGGCGGATGCTCCCCCCGCGGCCAAAAACTCTCACGACCAGCCTCAGCCCGCGGAAACACCTGCGACACCGCAACCCGAGCAGCAGACGGCCTCCTCACAACCGGCGGGACCCAACGATCCGCAGGCCGTGACTACGGACATCGGCGCACTGGAAACCCTGCACTTTGATGTTCGCTTTGTGGAAATTCCTGTCACGGTGAAAGACAGTTCCGGCCGCCTGGTAGAAGGACTCACGGCGCACGACTTTACCATTTATGAAGATCGCGAGCCGCAGCGAATGAGCTTCTTTTACAGTCAGCCCTTTCCGCTGAGTGTGGCCGTAGTGGTCGATACCGATCTGCCGCAGGAGACGATGAAGAAAATTAACGAGAGTCTCCCGGCGCTGGTGGGCGCGTTCAGCGAGTTTGACGAAGTTGCTCTGTACCGCTACGGATCATCGGTGGAACAGGTGTCGAATTTCTCGGGGGCCACCACAATTTCTGATTCCACGATCCAGCGGCTAAGGCGCCCAGGCCGCACTGGCCCTCCTGCAGCGGCAGGCGGTCCGTTTAATGCCGGGCCGACCATCAATGGACACGCCGCAGATCCTGGCGCTCCCAATACTATCTATACGGCCCCGCCCCGCGAACCCCACGTTCTGAATGACGCTATATTGCGCGCCGCCAACGATCTGGCTACGCACGGGGAGAAGGCCCGCCGCCGCATCGTCTTCGTCCTCAGCGACGGGCGGGAAAGCGGCAGCCATGCCAATTTCGATCAGGTACGCAAAGTACTGCTGGCGCGCAACATTGCCGTATATGCCGTGGGCGTGGATACGGCCTCGATTCCCGTCTATGACAAGCTGAACCGCATTCGTATTCCCGGCCTGGGATACGGCGATCTGCTGGCCCGTTATGCAGTCGATACCGCCGGTGAAGTATACCCGGCTTTTAGCCGTGACGTTGTGGAAAAAGCTTATTCCAGAATCACCGAAACTGCGCGTAACCAGTACACAATGGGGTTTTATGCACGAGGCACGGCCGCCAGCAATTGTCATGAACTGGATGTGCATGTGCATCGCCCGGACCTGCGCGTACTTGCCCGGCAAAGTTATTGTCCTCTTCCTCCGGCACGGCAGGAGCAGCAACGTCCGCAATAACAGCGCGGAACGGCGGCAGTGCCGGCTTTTCAGGAAGACAGGACCAATGGCGTGTGCCGTTGTTTTCCGTGCGCTGTGATATAAAAACTCTTTGTGCCTGAAGTATCCGCGGGCTGCCCGTTGCGGCAACAAATGTAAGGCAGCATGGCGTGGGCCGAAATATGAGGGAATTGACCATTGAGCTTTATCAATTTTGCGGCCAGGGAAATCAACTGCAAGATCGTGTATTACGGCGCCGGTCTGGGCGGTAAGACCACGAACCTGCAGTATATTTTCGATAAAACAGCCGACAAGCAAAAAAGCAAAATGATCTCGCTCGCCACCGAGACGGATCGTACCCTCTTTTTCGATTTTCTTCCGCTCGATCTGGGGACCGTACGGGGATTCAAGACGCGTTTCCATCTTTATACCGTCCCGGGGCAGGTGTTTTACGATGCCAGCCGCAAACTCATTTTGCGCGGAGTGGATGGCGTGGTCTTTGTGGCGGACTCCCAGGAAGAGCGCCTGGATGCCAATCTTGAAGCCCAGGAAAATCTGCAGGAGAACCTGAAAGAGCACGGATACGACTTCAACAAGATTCCCTACGTCCTCCAGTTCAACAAACGCGATCTGCCCTCGGCCCTGCCGGTGGAGGACCTGAAACGAGAACTACTGCGCAAAGGCGAACCCAGTTTTGAGGCGGTCGCGTTTCAGGGAACAGGCGTCTTTGAAACCCTCAAGGAAATTGCGCGGCTGGTACTGCTGGAATTGAAGAAGGGCTAAAACTGTAAGGGTTACTGCACTCGCAGGCCGCGCAGCATGGTTTCAAAGGTGGGGCGCAGCTGTTCAAAATCCTTCTCTGGCGCCACAAACACGGTATACAACACATTTCCACTGGAGGCCGGAACGGTCACCAGCCAGTCGCGCTCGCGCTGGCCCTGAATCGGCGAGGTCCCCATAAGTTCCACGGAGCGGCCAGAGACACCGCTCACCTGAATACTGCGTGAATTTCCCACTGGCTGCAGGCCGGGATTGGACTGCCTCATGTTCGCGATGAGATCGTCCGTAGCCTGGTTAATATCCTGGGAATTCGGCTGAAAACCGCTGAGGATCGCCCCATAAGCCACATTCCCGCCGGAAGCCCCGCCGCTGGGGGCAATCGTAACGGAAGAATTACTTTCGCTGACCTGCCAGTTGTCCGGATAGGAAATGGCAAAGCCCTGCCCCTGATATTGCCTGTAATTGCCGCTGGGCCGGACATCAGCCGGCGTCACACTCGAAGTGCTTCCGTTGTCACCATTGGTTCCCACATTTTCATTGCTGGCCAAACCGGAAGGCAGAGAGCCGTTTTTCCGGTTATGCTGCAGCCAGAGATTTTGCTGCGCGCCCTGAGAGATTTCCTGCGCGCTGTAAGCCTTTATGCCTTTTGCCCCTTGCCGGGCCTGTAAAAACGCACTGTTGTTGGTGTTGTAATTTTTAGACGGCCAGGGCTGAATCTCCTGCTGTATCGCCGCTTCCCGATTGCCGGGGTTCGGATGGTCGCTGAGAAACTGCGGCCCGCCCTGACCATACCGCTGTTCCAGCTTGGTAAAAAAGTCGGCCAGCGACTGCGGATTGTAACCGGCATCATAGGCAATGATCGCGCCCACGGCATCGGCCTGCGCTTCATCCTTGCGCGAATACTTCATTAGCAGAGTGCCCGCGCCAAACTGGATTCCCATGCGGGCCATGCTCCCCGCCGCACTCTGTCCCAGAACCGCACCGGCCAGGCCCGAGATGATTCCGGCCCAGGCAGCCTTGGGGGCCTGTTTCGCCGAATGTTGCATATAAATGTGCGACATCTCATGGGCCATCACCCCTGCCAGTTCGGCTTCGTTGTCGGCCGCCTGAATCGTGCCAATGTTCACAAAAATGGGGCCGCCCGGAAGCGCAAAAGCATTGATGTCCGAGGCCTGGATCACATGAAACTGATAGGGCCAGGAGCGGTCCGGCGGGACCACCCTTGCCAGTTTGTTTCCCAGCTGCTGAACATAGCGCGTTACGGGGCTTGAGTCCGGCAGGACCGGCATTTGCTTGTAAACTTCGCCCATGGCCTGCAGGCCGAGCTTTTCCTGCTGCTGCCGGTCCAGTCCGGTACGCCCCGGATCCGGCAACTGCGGGACCGTCTGCGCCGCCCACAACACACCCGGTTGCAGCATCAGCAAAGCAAGAATAGAAGCCAGTATCTTCGAGAAGCGGCTGTGAAGCGCCATCGCTTCCTCCTGTAGTTTTCGTGTCTTTAGAGCGCAGACCGAGAGCGCAGACCGAGAGCGCAGACCGGCAGCAAGTCTCAGGGAAACAGGGGTATTCAGCACTTGGATGCGCCGGCGCAACCGCTTGGCTCCGCAACTCCGCTCCATTTTCTCATGACGAGCCGTTTGTTTCCGGTTGCGGATCCGGACAGCATGTAACCACAAAGGAAAGGCCCTCTAAGGCACTCCAAAGTCTCTTTTCACCACTCCACGGCCAGCCCTGGCGCTTGTGGACGCCGAGCCTGGCATCTCCCCATACTTCTCCAGCAGCATGGGGACCAGCGCGCCTTCAGCCTCCTTGGTGAAGGTAAGAGCGCCATCTTTCATATCGATGCGGATGAAATCTCCCAGACGCACCTGGCTGGTCGCCACCAGATTTGCCAGGGGGAACACAATATTTTTCTCAATGGCCCGCTTCAGATGACGGGCGCCATATTTTGGATCTGTCCCTTCGTCCAGAAGAGAGCGCTTCACCTTCTGCGTGCAGGTGAAGACAAATTGACTGTTCCCCGTCGCCTGCAGAATGCGCTGCTGCACCATCCCCAGTTCGATCTCGAGGATTTGCTCCAGATGATCGGGCTTGAGCGTTTTAAAAACCACCGTTTTATCGATACGGTTGATGAACTCCGGCGAGAATTTACGCCGCGCCGCTTCCTGGGCAGTGCGAGTGATCTTCTCATCCAGTCTTTTGTCCGGCTGCCCAGGCTTGGCTGACTGTCCAAAGCCCAGACCGCCATTCATCAGATCATTCATTTCCCCCGCGCCCAGGTTGGAAGTCATCACGATAAGGCACTGCGAGAGATCAACACGGCGGTTATCGCCTAAAGTCAGCGTAGCCTTGTCGAGGATGCCCAGCAATAACTGCCAAAGAGCGTCACTGGCCTTTTCAATCTCGTCAAACAGCAGCAGCGTGAGCTTGAGCCGGTCCGTGTGCCACTGATTGAGCGCTTCCTGAGTGAGAAGAGGATGGGTTTCACGATGCCCCAGGTAGCCCGGCGGAGAGCCGATCAGTTTGGCGATCTCATGACTGTGCTGAAACTCGGCGCAGTCGATCTTGATGACCGCACGGGGATCGCCAAACAGGGATTCGGCCATGGCTTCCACAACACGGGTCTTGCCGGAGCCCGTGGGCCCCAGAAACAGAAGATTACCCACCGGACGCCCGGGGGCGTTTAGTCCGGCAAGAAACATCTGGTAGATTTCGACCACTTTTTCAACAGCCTGGTCCTGGCCAACGATCTTCCTCCGTAGGGCAGCTTCAAAGCTCTGCGCATCTGAACTGCGACGGCTCGGATCAAGTGCGGTATTAAGACCGGTTCTCATACTTCGTCGCCTCTTTTCGTGGCGAGCCTGCGATAGAAAGCAGGGTTACTGCTGAGATGGAGGAGCGGACCGCTGAGTTGTAAACACCATATGCCCTGTTCCTCTTCACCCACACTCCTTAGATGCCGGATGTGTGACAAAAGGTCATCCACCACGGGTCCTGAACCAGCAACTCTGGTCGTGCTAAGATGCTCACACACTTCGGGAAAGAGTTTGCTGATGTCGCCCAGAATGTTTCGCACCGTTTCCTTTCTTGCCCTGCTGCTGGCTGGAACCGCCTTCACCCTTGCTTTTCTCAGCCGTTACGGGCAAATGATTTCGCAGCCCCGTCCGGCGGCACAATCATCCGCAACCGCGCCCGCGGCAGCAATAACAGCGCCGCAGGCACTGCCTCCAGGCACGATCGCTTACACGGCGGCGGGCAATACTTCTGCTTTGGCCATTGCACGGCTCCATTTGGCGCAATCCTCTTTCATGACAGCGCCGGAACTGGAAGCGGCCATCCGCAAGGCCAATGATGGCAAGGCAGTTTTCAGGAAAGGACAAATCGTTTTTGTTCCTGGAATCGAACCGCAGCCGGTAGTTGAAAAAAGCCGGCCGTTCCCCAAAGATGGTGAAGTACGCGCCATCTATCTCACCGGATCCTCCGCGGGCAGTGTACGCGGTCTCGAACTGGTGCGTCGCTGGCGCCAGAGCGGCGGAAATGCCGTGGTCTTCGACATCAAAGACAGCGATGGCACCATCAATGTTCCCTTTGATCATCCTCTGTCGCACAAACTTACTCACTATCCCATTACGAATCTGCCCAAGTACGTGCGCTACCTGCACTCTCTGGACATGCATGTAATCGCGCGCCAGGCGCTGTTCCGCGACGACAACATTGCCCGCAATCACGGCGCTCTCGCGGTACAGTCGCGCCGAAATCATGCACCATGGCTTGAAAATGGAAAGCTGGTGTGGTCCGACCCTTCGCGCAAAGAAGTGCAGGATTACAATATTGCGCTGGCAAAATACATTGCGCAGTCGGGCGTGGATGAGATCCAGTTTGACTACGTCCGCTTCCCTGCCGAGGGCGACCAGAAAGATGCGGAATTCGTTTTCCAGTCCGATCCCAAAATGCATCGCGATGATGTGATCGCCGGCTTTCTTGGCCGCGCCTACACCGAGCTGCATTCCATGGGAGTACTGCTCTCGCTCGACGTCTTCGGCGTAATGGCATGGCAGCGGCAGGTGGACCTGAACCATACCGGACAGGACATCGTCAAAATGGCCCGGAACTGCGATGTGCTTTCACCCATGATTTATCCTTCGCACTTCTTTGGCATGGATGGCTACGCCCATCCCGGTGACGAGCCGGAGCATTTCATCAGTATTTCCATGGACCGCTATCAGAAAGTGACGGCGGGCAGCGGCGTAACCCTCCGTCCCTGGCTGCAGGCATTTGCCTGGAGGACCCGCACGTACTCATCGCAATATATCCTGACGCAGGTTGGCGCCTCCCGTCAGCATGGCGGGAATGGGTTCCTTTTCTGGAATGCCGGAAATGACTATTCCAAACCGTTTGTCGCCATGCAGGTGATCATGGCCAATCCCAAGCTGTATCTGCTTCCGCCGCGTAAGACCGCAGTAGCAGGCTCGGGTGCGGGCGGAGCCGTCTCCAGCTCTGCGAACGGCATGACGGGAATGCATCTGTAGCGCCGATTTTTGAGTACATCTGTACATAGCCCGGCGTAACTCCGTCAGCTATAATTGCCCCGCAGCCCGGAAATATGATTTTTAATGTAAAGAGCTGTGGCTGCTGGCCCCGCACGGTAGGCTGTTTATTTTCTGACCAGGAGTTTGCACATGGCAATTCAGACAACCGAGAAAATCTGGCACAAAGGCCGGATGATTCCCTGGAATGACGCCACCATTCATGTAATGTCGCACGTGATTAACTACGGCTCCTCGGTGTTTGAAGGCATCCGCTGTTACGCCCATCCCGATGGCCCTGCCATTTTTCGCCTGGAAGAGCACATGCAGCGGCTGGCGGACTCAGCCAAGATCTACCGTATGGAGATGCCGTACACGGTGCATCAGCTGTGCGATGCCGCCATTGATCTGGTGGCCACCAACGGCGTCTGGCCCTGTTATCTGCGCCCGATCGCCATGCGGGGATACGGGGAAGCCGGCGTTAATCCGGTCAGCACACCCATTGAGGTTTACATGGTGAACTATCCCTGGGGCAAATACCTGGGCCATGGCGACGTCAGTGAGGGAATCGATGCCTGCGTTTCCTCATGGACGCGCATCGCCCCAAATACCATGCCCGCCATGGCCAAAGCCGGCGCCAATTATATGAACTCCCAGCTGATTAAGATGGAGTCCGTGGCCAACGGATACGTGGAAGGCATCGCTCTTGACGTAAATGGCTACGTAAGTGAGGCTTCCGGCGCAAATATTTTTATCGTGCGCAAAGGCAAACTGCTCACCCCGCCGCTCGGAAACTCCGTGCTGCCTGGCATTACACGCGATGCCGTTCTCACCCTCGCCGCGGACATTGGAGTGCCGGTGACCGAACAGATGATTCCCCGCGAAATGCTTTACATTGCCGATGAGGTCTTCTTCTGCGGCACGGCTTCGGAAATCACACCCATTCGCTCGATTGACAGAATCAGCATCAATAACGCCGTCACCGGGCCGGTTACGCTGGCTCTGCAGAAGGAGTTCTTTGGCATTGTCAACGGCGCCAAAGCCGACCGCCACAACTGGTTCACCAAAGTCCCTGTCGGCAAACAGACCAAGCAGCCAGTGGGCGTCTAAGCTGGTTCCAAATAATTAAATAATTAAGAGAGGCTGTGCGCTGGCACAGCCTCTCTTTTATTTTCTGCTGCATTCTGTTCGGCTATTACTGTACCGGCGCACCCACATTTCGCGAATCCCTTGCCATGCGCTGTGCCGTGAGTTTTACGGATTAAAGTGCAGGGTAACTTCCATTTCCTGCTCTACTGCCTGGCCGTTGAGCATGGCGGGCTTGAACAGCCACTGCTTTACGGCGGCAAAGGCCGCGTCCTGAAAGATGGTTGAACCATTCACAAACTTCGGATTCCGCACCAAGCCATCCTTGCCGATGGTGAATTTCACCCGGACAAGACCATTGATGTGGCGGTCCTTGGCAAATGAAGGATAAACAGCAGGTACGTTGCGAATAATCTGGGCAGGAACCAGCTGTGACTGAGAAAGTATCGCAGGTTTGGTGTTGTTTACAGGATGCGCCAGGGACGCGAGTTGCGAGCCGCCGCCGCCAATTCCCAGAGAAGGCGCCGCTTCTGCTGGTGTCTCCGGCCCACTGGCCCTTATCTTCGAGGGCGCGCCTGACAGCGCCTCAATCCGTGGCTGCGGCTTCGCATTCTTCACCGGCTCAGGCTTTTTGTTCTCCACTTTCTCCGGCGCGCTGCTCCGGACACTTCCCGATGCATTCCCCGCGCTCGCAGACGTGGAAGGCTTCGCACCTGTGCTTAAATCTGCAACGGGAGCTGGCGTTGCCGGATTCATGGACGAACCTGGCGCCGGATTGGCTGCTGGCGCCGAGGCAACTGCTCCGCTGGCCGTACCTGAAGCCGCAGTCGTAGTGGCAGTCTGCGCCGACGCTGGATTTTGTGATTGCTGCACGCTCGGAGCCGGTGCAGGCGCGGAGGACCCTCTGAATTTCATGTACCCCCCAACACCGCCGGCCACAATCAGCACCGCCACCCCACCCAACAATGCGAATTTACTTCCCTGCTTCGTTGTGCCGCCCGCCGCATCCAGCGTTCCCAGATCGAATTTGACTGCAGGCGCGGCATCTGGCCTGAAGCTGTCGGACTTCTCTTCATTCTTTTTTTCAGTTTTTTTCGCCGGCGCCGGGGCCGGCATCTGTTCCACTGGCACAGGAACCGCACGAATCGGCTCTGCCTTTGCCGTCACCAATCCTGACTGAGGCGAGGAGTTTGCATTGGCGCTGCCGCGAACGGCATTGTACTTTTCTCCCTGCTGGACCGAAGTGGAACGCGGGGCCTCAACCGTTTCGGCCAAAGGAACCACCTGTACGGGTGCAGCTACTTTAGGCGGAATGAATGCCGGGGCTGGATTCACAGGAGCCATTACCGGCGCCGCAGCAGCAGGAGTGGATGGCTTTACGATCACAGGACGTACCAGCGGTTGGGGCTCGGTCACAGGCGCCTCATTGACCGAAGGAGCGGGAGGGACGAAGTTCTGCGGCCCTGGCGCTTTGCCACTCTCCTCCACCAGCAGACCAGCCATCCGGCTCGCCATGGTCATCAGCACCGCCACGTGCGTCGCCGTGAAGGCATAGCGCGTGGGACTAAACACCGCCATCACCCCAAGCACCTTGCCGTCCGCCTTGACAGGGATAATGACCATGGAGCGAATGCCGATGGCACGAATGGCCTGCGTATCGACCCGGGTATCCGTCTCCGCGTTATCGCAACGCAGTTCCTTGCCTGTCTCGATACAAATCCCGTAGAACGTTCCTTCAACCTTCATTCTGGCTCCCACGTCGGGAGCACAGGAGCCGCTGCACGCACGGCAAACAATTTCCCCGGTACCATCCTCGATTGCTCCTATCGCCGCACCCGAGGCGTTCGTGAAAACCCTGGCTCTTTGAATCAGCAGCGCCAGCTCGTCTGCTGGTGATGCTGGCAGCTTCTGCCCTGTCGGTTCGCTCGCTTGCGTTCCCATGGATCCATCCTGAAAAAATAGTGATCTGCCCGTAGAGGGATTTTCCAACGGGCACCCTGGACAAACACTTGCGTTGATCCCTGCCGCGCATGCCAAGGGGGACTCATCCGATTGCCGGGAGTGGCACGCTTACAGCAAATTACTTACTTTTCCGGATTGGGAACCTGAAAATTTCCTAATCCGAAAGTAGATTACCACCTTCATCTAATGTTCAGGACAGGCTTCTTTCTGCACGAAAGGACATGTACTAACAGTGTATGAGCTTTAGTGATCTGCACTTTACCCTGCCTAGTGCTGTCTTAGCAGTATAAATGTAACATTTTTTGGCATGGAGCTGTTGGCAACTCCTCCAAACCAAGCCCCTTTGCGTCTTTAAAATTAAAATAAAAAGCCCTGTGGTATCCACAGCGCTTTAACACAGAAACGCAATCTTAGATGGCCGAAGCCAGAGCGCCGCCGTCATCCGCCGACTGCAGCGTGCCCAGCCGCAAAACGTTTTCCCGCAGTGACTGATATTTCGGCGCCAGCATGGCTGGCGTGAGCTGCATCCAGGGACAGACGAATTCCATTCCCAGTTTGGCGAACGCGAGAAGGCATTGCAGCCTGATTTCAGTGGCCAGTTCGCTGACGCGGGCTGCTGACGCCGCGACTTCCGAATCCTGGCTGCTGCGCCCCATCTCTCCCAGACGGATCACGGCAGCAGCGTTGCCCGCAATACGGTCCACGTATTTCAGGCTCACCCGGACACGCTCGCGTTTCAGCCGAAAAAAGGCGCTGCGCGAGAGATGCTCCCGCAAAAACAACTCGTCCTCGCGGCTCATGAGGGTATGAAAAGCGGCTACATCGAGCGGCCTCAGGACCGCATGCCGGCTGCGGCGAAGGACTGCCCCAAACAGCACAACGAAGGCACAAACAACGAACGACACAATAAAAACAAGGATGGTCATTGGTATATCAACTCCCGCACCGCCCGGTTCCACTGCTCCAGCTGACCACGCTGCGGAACCTCGCTTGCAATTGTAACCTGCTCGGGCGCCAACAGGTAACCCAACCAGACCAGCAAACTCAAATCAAAAGAAAAAGCCCGGGCCAGCATAAAAGCCACAAGCATGGTCTTCCCGACATGGGCAACCAGGCTTATACCAGCAAGTTCCATCGTCACAAAAATGGCGAGGCCAAACGCGATCCCAAACACGGTCTGTCGCCAGTGCAGGCCAAAAGCGCCGGAAAGAACGAACAACAGCACCACCACCCCAACCTCAATAATGCGAATACCTTCTTCTAACACATAAGAGGCAGCCGCCAGTCTGCTGCCCTGGACCGGTGCATGCGTATACATCACAATGCATCCGATAAGGACAAGTAACAGCAGGCATGACTGAAATATGGTGGTTGCCAGTTTACGCAGCACGCTGTGTCCGGCAAAGAGATTTCTGAATATCTCGTAAACGACTCCCAGCCCCAAAAACATTCCCGTTAGTTCAAGAGGCCAGTAAACGTATTCGTAAACCGCGGTGCGTCCACGCAGCAGGTATGTAATAATCGCCTGAAGGAAGCAAATAAGCGCATAGGCGCTGAAGATGGGGAACTTCTTCCACAGCTTCTTCACAGCCAATGCAGCCACCAAAAATCCCAGCAGAACAATGCCGGCAACCCATGCACCGTAATAAACCAGAGTAAGTGGCATATGGAACCTTATGGTTACTGCAGGGGACATATTGGAAAAGTACTGCAAGGCCCGCCAGGCCCGTCAAGTTTTGGCATATCAAATTTGGCCGTCTGTATGGGCGCAACAGAGGTTGCGGGCTCGCTGATAGCGCAACTCACTGAAAAGAATACTGCGGCAAGCATGGCGATTCTTGCAAATGTGTTTTTTATGGTATTTTTCATGGTGTTTTTCTCCTCGGGAGGCGTTTCTGGCCTCGCAACACCATTGAGTCTGGCAAAGGATGCTGTTCCCCCCAAAAAATTCTGATTTTCATACGTTTTTCCGGATTTGGGACACAATAGGTTGAGTCCCAAAACGGGAAAACGGTGCTGTCTTCCGGTTTGTTCAATCCGGCTAAATAGAAAAATTTTAATTTTTAAAGATTTTCGTGAGATCGGAAAACCCCGTAACACAAGAGCGACATGAGAGCGTCTGGATGCCATGTAGTCCAGTGTTTAAGCCATAAAAAATGCCTTTCTCGCTTTAATACGCGATGCGATATTTCACAGGCATATCTTTCCAACGAACAACTTTAATATTGCCCTAATATATTAAAATTGATTAATTGATTGATTTATTCCCCTAATTGCTTCTGGTGGGCACATATTGTGGAAGACTCAATTCGGACGATCGCAGGGTGGGTATCTTTATACTGTCGCGGTTTTGCTTATACTAAAAATGGGACACGGAGACTTTTACGCACGGCTCGGAGTCTGAACTGCGCTGTAAAACTGTTGCGGATTCTACGTTCCCCAGCCGAACTCCCCCGTACTTCCCGCACGCTCTTGTGATATCCCCGCAGGAGCACCAACATCGGCTACAATAGGGATCCAGGACGTTCACTTTTGTCGGGGCGTAGCGCAGCCTGGTAGCGCACCTGCCTTGGGCGCAGGGGGTCGGAGGTTCAAATCCTCTCGCCCCGACCAATATTTTCAATGAGTTATGGTGGTTTCTGCTGTTTCGTCTACAGAAGTGTAGACGACTTTGAGAACGTCAAAAATTCCAGCGAAAAAATTCCCGTTTTTTCAGTCGAGCCTTTATTCTTTCACAAATGGCGCCAGCACCGGGGCCATCGATGACTGACATTGGGTGTGCCAAACCTGTTCGAAAAATGCCAACCAAGTTCCACGCTGGAACAAACAAAAGTGCTGATTTTTCAGCAGATCAAGGAATATTTCAACGTAGTCCTCGGCGCCAAACTGACCGCGCAGGAAAAGAAGGACCTTGTGGAATTTCTGCGCGCTCTTTAAATTACGAACCGAACAAAATTACTTAAACCAAAACTGGGTGCCCTGCGATTTTTTTCGCGGGGCGCCCAGTTCTTCGAAATCCCGCCTCAACCATGAATGTTTCGATGCCGCAGAAGCTGTCAGAGATAAGCAGCAGGAGTGTAAAGAGAGATCGCTGAAGCAGAACGCAGCATGGAGCCGCAGGCGGGAGGACCTGCGCTCCACAAGCTAAATGTTACTCAACTTACAGCTTTTCGTAGAACTCACAGGCAGAGCACGAGATGTAAATGCCGCCGGGAACATTGCGTTCGCGGTCCTTTACCCGCTTCACGATGCGCGTGGCTTTACCGCACTTGGGACAGTCCGTGCTCTTGGATGTGTCCATCATTTTTTTGCGGTCGGCAGTCTTGGCGATCTTTGCCATGGTGTCTTCTCCTGAGTAATCCCTTCTGGTACTCACGGCAGAAGACTGCGCGAAGACCGCGGGACAAAAAATGTAATGAAATGCGGCACGGGAACTGCTGTACCGCAACACACATTCTACACGGAAAAGCACTCAGGATTCAGCCCCCGCGGTATTCTTTCGCTTCAGAAAACCCTTGAAACACAGAGAAGAGGAGGAAACGGAGGACAATCGATTGATTATTTATGGCACTTACAACTGTTTGGTGCGATTTGCCACTGGACCGAATACTGAGTGCTGCCGGCTGAATCCGGCTGAATGCTGTGGATTGACCCTGCCTCTCCGCTCTGTTAATTTTTTAAGTTTGCCCAAGCAGGCGCCCGGCCTGTATCTGCTTAATCAGAGAGTGACTCAATTATGTCCGTTTTTAAATTCAGGGGAGTAGATTTTATCGAGTTCGATGCGATGCTCACCAGCGAAGAGCTTCTGGTGCGCGACACCACACGCCGCTTTGTGGAAGAAAACGTAATCCCGATCATTGAGCAGTGCAATCGCGACGGACGTTTTCCCAAAGAACTGATCAAGCCCATGGCGGAGCTGGGATTCCTGGGCGCCAGCCTGAAAGGCTACGGATGCGCCGGAATGTCCCCGGTGGAATCGGGGCTGGTGACGCAGGAGCTGGAGCGCGGCGACAGCGCCATACGCTCGTTCGCCAGCGTGCAATCGTCACTGGTGATGTATCCCATCTATGCCTTTGGCAGTGAAGAGCAGAAAAAGCAGTGGCTTCCCGCCATGGCGCGCGGAGAAAAACTTGGCTGCTTCGGTCTGACCGAGTCTGACTTTGGCTCCAATCCCAGCGGCATGCGCACGCGGGCCACGCGGGTGGGCAATGAATATGTTCTGAACGGCGAGAAAATGTGGATCACCTCGGGGTCCATTGCCGATGTCGCCGTGATCTGGGCCAAGTCAGAAGAGCACAACAACCGGATTCGCGGCTTTTTGGTCGAGACCGACCGGCCCGGCTTCAAGGCGGACGACGTGCATGGCAAATGGTCGCTGCGGGCGTCGGTGACTTCCGGTCTTTCGCTGCAGGACGTGCGCATTCCTGTAGAAAACATTTTGCCTGGCAGTGACGGCCTTAAATCGCCGCTCGCCTGCCTGAACCAGGCGCGTTACGGAATCGGATGGGGCGTGATCGGAGCGGCCATGTCCTGCTACGACACGGCGCTGCAATATGCCAAAATTCGCAAGCAGTTCCGCGATCAGCCAATTGCATCTCATCAGCTTGTCCAGGAAAGCCTGGTGTGGATGATCAGCGAAATCACCAAGGCGCAACTGCTGGCCCTGCAGGTAGGCCGGCTGAAGGAAGCAGCAAAGGTGGGCCATCAGCACATTTCCATGCTGAAGCGCAATAATGTATGGATGGCGCTGGAGTGCGCCCGCAGAGCACGCGACATTCTGGGCGGTAACGGCATCGCGGACGATTATCCCGTGATTCGCCACATGATGAATCTGGAAACGGTAAAAACGTACGAAGGCACGCATAACATACACACACTGGTGCTGGGCGAACACATCACCGGGATCAGTGCGTTTTAGCTATCCTGCCGAATTTTTGGAAATCGCGGAGGCCGTTATGGCTACTCACGTCGCAGACAAAGTGTCTGCCAGCAAGCACACTGAGACGGAACTGGAATTTGAACTGGCGCTGGAATTTGTGCGCGTGGTGGAAGAAGCCGCCGTTGCCTCCGCCCATACTATGGGTCTGGGCGACCGCCACAAAGCCGATCAGGTGGCGACGGAAGCCATGCGCAAGACCATGGACAGCGTCCCCATGCGCGGCACCATCGTGATTGGCGAAGGCGAGCGCGACCAGGCGCCGATGCTCTACATTGGCGAGCAGGTCGGGTCGGGCTGGCAGGATGGCTCGCGCTTTCCCCAGGTGGACATCGCGGTGGACCCGCTCGAAGGCACCAATCTCTGCGCCACCGGCTCGCCCGGGGCCATTACAGTTCTGGCCGCTTCGGAAAAAGGCGGCCTGCTCAATGCACCCGATTGCTACATGGAAAAACTCGTGGTTGGTCCTTCCTGCAAGGGCGCTGTTGATCTTGATGCTCCCGTGGCGGACAACCTGAAGTCCATCGCCAGGCGCCTGGACCGTGACGTGAAAGACCTGGTCATCGTGGTGCTGGAACGTCCACGCCATGAAAAGCTCATCGACGATATTCGCCGGGCCGGCGCGCGCATTCGGCTGATCACCGATGGCGATCTTTCGGCGGGCGTGGCCGCCGCGGTTGTCGGCACCGGGGTCCACGCAGTGATGGGCATTGGCGGCGCTCCTGAAGGCGTAATCACCGCCGCCGCCATGCGCTGCCTGAATGGCGAGATGGTCGCGCGTTTGGTCATCGATAAACCTGAACTCGAAGAGCGGATTGCGAAGATGGGGATTAAGGACAAGAAAAAAATTTACACCGCCGCCGATCTTGCTCCCGGCAACCACATCATCTTTGCCGCCACCGGCGTCACCGATGGCTCGCTGATGAAGGGCGTGCGCTTTTTTGGTGAAGGCACGCGCACATCTTCCATCGTCATGACGCGCCAAAGCCGCAAGGTGCGGTTCGTAGACAGCATCCATCTGGCCAAGCGGCCGGACGTAAAAGTACGCTTCTCGTAAACAAGATTCGCGTAAAAACAACCAATGGCAATTGGCCAGGTACGCTTCCCTCTTCCTGGCCAACTGCCATTGTTCAAACAATTACCTGACAACTACCCGGGCAGCTTCGGCATGGGCGGCCACTCTTTGGCTGTTCCCTGATACAGGGCTTTCGCCACTTCGTACCTTCTCGCGCCGTCATGCACGGCGTACCGTCGCGGACGGTCTGCCGGACCGGACCACATTGAGACGCCAGCCCAGGCGCCGTCCCTGCGCAGAATGTAATAGAACATGCTGATGTAGGCGAGCCTGGTCGTGTCGTTGTTGTAATTGCGGGCGATCCGCTTCAGCGCGTCCAGGCCTGCCTCTTCCGGAGACATGCCCCGCCGCATATTTTCCACAATGGTGTGCGCGCCCGCGACCTTGATGTTTTCTTCACCGTTGCCGGTGGCTCCCGCTGCGCCTATATCCTGATCGCAATAGCAGCCCGCGCCGATGATCGGCGAGTCGCCGCAGCGTCCCGGCAGCTTCCACGCGAGACCGCTGGTGGTGGTGATGCTCGACATTTCACCTTTTTCGCTCAGCACCGAGCAATTGATGGTGCCGGTGGGAGGGTGGAGCACCTTGTGGATCGCGTCCATCCGATCTTCGGGAGCAATTCCCAGATCGGCAGCGCGAGCGTAGAGCGTTTGAATATGTTGTGGCTGATCTTCCAGACGCACGGCACCGCTCAGCGGGGCCGGGGGCTTCCAGTCAGGACCGGCCATGCCTGGTCCCCACCAGTCCTGATTGGAGTGCGTCTCTTTCCACAGCAGCCAGATGCGGCGCGAGCGGTCGGTCAGCAGATTTTCTTTGGGAAAGCCCATGGCCACGGCAAAGCGGGTTGCGCCCTCGCCCACCAGCATCACGTGGCCGGTATGCTCCATGACGGCTTTGGCCACGGAGCCAACGTTCTTAATATCGCGAACGCCGCCCACGGAGCCAGCGCGACGCGTGGGACCATGCATGCAAGATGCGTCCAGCTCGACCACGCCTTCTTCATTGGGCAGGCCGCCGAGGCCCACGCTGTCGTCATTGGGATCGTTCTCCGGGCCAGAGACCACGGCAATCGCTGCGTCCAGGGTGTCCGCGCCCTGCAGCAGGTGCTGATAGCCGTTATCAATGAAGTTGTATCCATTGGCGGCGCAGATGATGATGTTTTTGCCGCCGGTGGCAGGATGCACTGTGTCTTTGGCTTGAGATACGACAGCGGGAGATGCGCCATTGACTGATTTTGCGACCTGCCCCGCCGCCTGGGTGGCAACGATGGATGCGGAGGTTACGGCCAGACCGGAAATAAATTCTCTGCGTTTCATTTACGCTTCCTCACAGCAGCTTAAAGTTGAAACGCAGAAGCATATCACCGGGACGCGCTTGTCAGCTACTCCGGTTTTTTACACCGCCGTTTTTACGGCTGTATTTTGGTCGGCGCGGAAGCGCAGCAACGCGCCAACGCGTCCTGCTTTTTCAAGGCCGGCATCGCCTTCCACGAACTGTATTGCCGCGCCATTGCGCAGCGCCCAGTCCACCAGCGCATCGGAGATGTCGCCGAGAGCGTGGGTTTCCTTTCCGCACACCGCGCACTGGCGGACCATGCGTGTATCCAGATGATGGCAGTTGCGGCACTGCACCGCCTCTGCATGAAAGTTTCTGTCCACAAGAAGGACCTGCACCTCCTGGCGCTCCAGAGCGTTGAGCACGTGACGCAGTCCCACCGCACCGCGAGCATTCCGCTGCGCTTCGCCCAGCACTTCACGAATCAGCGCCTGCTGCTCGGAAGCGGCCCGCTCCTCAAGAATGCGGCTGGTCTCCGCTCGCACCTCTTCAGCTGATGCCATCACGGGATCGATCAGAAACCTTCCCGCAAGGCGTTGTTTAAGCCAGGTGGTCAGATGGGTTTGCAACTCGGGCCAGGAATCGTCATGGCAGCCGATCAGCAGAGTGTCAAACTTGTCGCGAGTCATCAGGATTTGCAGGGACTCGGCACACTGCTTGAAGTGCTGCATCACCTCGTTTTCGAGATGCCGCTCACGATGCCCCGCGTCATAACCGCCGTAGCCATCACTGCGGCCAATATGCGGCAGCTCGCCAAACTCCAGGTCCGGTTTCTGGACCACACCCTCCTCGCGAAGCTCAAAGATGCGCGCTTTCTCCCGGTTGACCAGGGCAACGCAGACCTGGGACAGTCCGGAAAGCGCCGCCACCAGCGGCTTGAGATGAAAGCGAGAATTCACCGTGATCTGCGATTGCCCCAGGCGCGGAGCTACGTCCATCTCCCGCCAGATTCCCTGCTCGGTGCAGGCAAACACGGCGCGGCCGCGCGAATGATTGCCGCGAAGCTGTTCCGCGGCGGCCAGAATTTTTCCCAGATCGTCACGCAGCGCCTGATGATTTCCATTTCGTTCGGCCCGCCGCAGCGCCTCCCGCACCAGGTCTTTGACCAGAATGCTTTCTTCGCGATGCGATTTGTCCTGCGGCGTCCGCGGCTGGAAATAAAAGCTGATCGCGGATGACGACGACGATTCAACCTGCGCCAGATGACGAAGTTCCTCACGGGTAATCATGAATTGGTTTCTCCTGGAAATAGATGGAATCAGGCAACGCGCGAGCGAATGAGCAGCACTCGCTTAAGGTCGTTTTGCACCGGCAGCCTGTTCTGAATGCAGGCACGGGCCTTATGGATGGAATTGCGTACCTGGTCCGGCGGACGCGATGCCAGGCGGGCGATCTCCTCCACTGTAAATCCCTCAACCACGAAGAGAACAAAGGCTTCACGGTCTGTGGCGCTTACTTCGCGCAGCACCAGGCCGAGCTGGGCCATCATCTCTTCACTGGAAAAAATCTCTTCCGGCGTCGCCACGCCCCGGTCGGCAATTACGTTCTCTTCCTGCGGACGGTCGTCGGGCTGGTGAAATTGCAGGACATTCTCGTCACTGCCGGTCACGTTGGGAGTAAGCGCCGAGGAGTCGAGAGAAATATTGCCCGCGGACGCGTTGGCCCGCACCAAATTGTGAATAGCCTGGAGCGCCAGCCGGTGAAACCAGGCTTCCAGCGAAAGCAAACTGGTACGGCCATCTTCCTGCGAAAGCGCGCTGACGATCACTTCATCCAGCACCTCTTCCACGGCCACCTGACCTTCGCGAAGCTGTGCCGTCGCCACTCGATACTGGAGTTCCCGCTCAATAAAACCCTTCAGCGCGGGCAAATTCGCGCTGATCCAGCGCTCCAGTTCGCCATTGTGCAACTCACCCTCGGCTGCGGTGGCCATAAGCTGCTCGGGCATCCCCGATTGCTCACTCTCTTTTGCCATGCTCCTGATGCTGCGCCACTTCCGGCCGCGCAGCAGATCTTTGTGCTTTGTGATCTGCGCGATCAAATCGGAAAACGCGGCTTTGAGCACCGGCAGGATTCTTTCTCCCGGCTCTCCCGACCTTTGCGCCGCCATTTGTCCCGAAGGCAGCCGCAAATTCAGGGTCACGGCCGCACGGCGTCCGCTTTCCAGTTCGACAATGGCATGAAAGTGCACCAGATCAGGTTTGAAGACGAGCAAACGCCGCTCCACTTTTTGCAGCTGGTGTTGAAATTCCTGTTCGATTTCCGGGGTTTTGCCGGCTTTATACGTGACATGAACGTTCATTTGTGCCTCGGCTGGGGAGGAGAAATCCCCTAAGAAGGTCCGCAGGCCCTCACTCTGTTGCAGATTCTACACCTGCTGTATGAGACGCAGCGGGATTTTTATTTGTTGTATTCCGGGGATAAGAAAGGAACAAGAAAAGCACCGGGCAATCAGCACTCAATCAGAGCAATATTTTGCGCTGGCAATCAGATCAACGCATAGATGCGGGGGCTTCGCGAAGGACGGGCCATGCGCTGATTGATCTTCATTTCAGCAAAAGATGCCGCTCTGGCGGAATGCTGAGTGCTGATTGCGCGCACTGCTTCAAACAGAGATCGCGAATGACGTCTCGGTACGCGTCACCGGGCGATACATGGTGTCGCGCTCGAGAGGCTCGCGTCCGGCTTCGGTGATCAGGCGCATCAGGTCCTGGCGGCGCATGCCCTGCGGCGTGGTGGCGCCGGCATCGTGATAGATCTTTTCTTCAATCACCGTGCCGTCGATGTCATCAGCGCCGAAGCGCAGCGCAATCTGCGCGATCTTCGGCGACATCATCTGCCAGTAGGCCTTAATGTGCGGGAAATTGTCGAGCACCAGGCGGCCAATGGCGATTTGCTTCAGGTCCTGCATTCCCGTGGTGGGGAAAAGATGCTGCAGGGGTGTATTGGCCGGATGGAAAGCCAGAGGAATAAAGGTCTGGAAGCCGTGCGTTTCATCCTGCAAATTGCGCAGGCGGAGCAAATGGTCGGCCCGGTCTTCTTCATTCTCAATGTGGCCGTACAGCATGGTGGCGTTGGATTTAAGGCCAACTTTGTGCGCGGTGCGTGCCGTGTCCAGCCATTCATCGCCGTCAATCTTGTGGTCGCAGATCACGCGGCGCACACGCTCGTTGAAAATTTCCGCACCCCCGCCGGGGAGTGAGTCCAGACCGGCCTGCTTGAGTTGAAGCAATGTCTCTTCAATCGAGAGCTTTGCGCGTTTGGCGAGAAAGGAGATCTCGACCATGGTCAGAGCTTTGAGATGCACCTGCGGGAAGCGCTCTTTCAGACCGGCAATGAGATCAAGATAATACTTAAAAGGCAGGTCCGGATGCAGTCCGCCCACTATGTGGAACTCCGTAACCGCTTCGCTGTACCCGGAGGCCGCGGTTTCAAAAGCTTCTTCGAGCGCCATGGTGTAAGCGCCGGGCGTATCTTTTTTGCGGCCAAAAGCGCAGAGCCGGCACGCCGCCACGCAGACATTGGTGGGGTTGATATGCCGGTTGACGTTGAAATAGGCCACGTTGCCGTGCATGCGCTCGCGCACATGGTTTGCCAGCCAGCCAATCGCCAGAATGTCGGCGGAGCGGTACAGCGCGACCGCATCTTCCAGATTCAGCCGCTCGCGCGCGAAGACTTTTTGCGCGACCGCCTGCAGTTGCGGATCGTCCGTTTGAAACGCATGAAGTTGTTGTGCCGGCAAAGTGGTAGACATGCAACTTAAATAATAACGGAAGTCGCGCCCGGCTTCACGCGCAATTTCCCGCACCCGCAAATTCAGGACTATTGCACTTTGAGTTTGAGGAAGTAGTTCCCTTTCGCCGCGATCTGGACGGCTTCGCCGCCAGGAAGAAAGGGTTTGAGTACTTCAGGATTGCTCCACTCCATCTCCCAGCCATTTTCGAGAGCCAGAGCGGTGTATTTGCCGGGAAGAACTGCGGCCAGGGCAAAGCTTCCGTCACTGTTGCTTTGGTCGCGGCGAAATAAACCAGGGTTGATGGATGGGTCCTGCGGCACCAGCAGGATCATGGCCCCGCTCACCGGCTTGCCTTCGCGCAGAGCCACGCCATCGACCTTCGCCGCACCCTGCGTGAGCGTGACCGTCAATTTTGCCGGGCTGCTGCCTATGCTCACGGTTTGGCCAGTGACTTTCCCCTCAGCGGCTGCAATGCGGCGAACAAACAGATCGGGCAGATTGGACACGACGAGATCGTACGTGCCCGGCAAAACACCCTGGGAAAATTCAAATTCGCCTTGCGGAGAGATCGTGGCATACACGGCTTCGCCGGTATGCTTTTCCCGAAGCTGCAAAGATCCACTCGCCGGCAGAGAGCCACTCTCCAGTTTCACCGAGCCGGTCACGGAAACGGCAGGGACCGACTGCTCCAGCGAGACCTCGGCACTGGCGGAGGCATCGAGCAGACGGCTAAACCTGTTCAGGTGGCCCGGCGCACCGGGATTTGTAATACTCACACCCAGTTTGTAGTTTCCGGGAGCAAAACCAGTGAGTTCGATCTCGTTTTTCGCGGAAATACTGACGTTCGGTGAGATATCCATTGCCATGTCGCCTGCTATCGTCTGTGTAATAGTCGTATACAGGCCCCGGGCTGGATCGAGGTCCCCCGTATTGATATGAACATGTGCAGCGCTAACCGGCTGCAGAATGATGTCTGCCGTAAAGTTGCCGCTCACGCCGAGGGGTATAGCCCTTGCCGCGTTCAATTCCGTGACACCGGGAAAGAAAGTGATCGGATAAGCCATGTCCAGCGCCGGATCGTCCTCCTGCACCGGCTGTAAAACTTTGGACTGGATGTTTGTACGAATGTGACTGCCTTCCGCATACCACGGACGGGCGGAGACCGCCAGATAGTAATCGCCAGGAGGCAGATGGCTGAAACGGTAAAAACCCTCATCATTCGTCACCAGCCTTCTTTGCATGCCAACGCCCTGCCTGCCGCCGGATACACCCATCCGAAAAAGTCTGACCTGGGCACTGGCCACAGGCTCACCGTAATCATCGATTATTTTGCCCAGAATCGAACTCTCAGGACGAAGTTTGAATACCAGACTGGTGGAATCAAGGTCCGGCCCCACGGCAATGGCGGTAGAGTACTGATCGTGCTGATTGAAGGCCTGGGAGATATATCCACGGCGCTGCGCGCTCAGGGCATACTTGCCTTTGTCCAGGTTCTCGAACAAAAATTGCCCGCCATCGGCGGTAACAACCGTGCGCGTGTCATCGCGCTTCATGACCGGCGCAAGCGTGATCGTGGCATGAGATAGTGGCGCTCCGGTTACGGCATCGACTAATGTCCCGGCGATTTTAAATTGAGCGCCGTCCGGCGGCGCTGCCGGAGACGGCTGTTGTGCGCTCAACATGGCGCACAGAGCAAGAGCGACAAGGTAAAAACGCTTCATCATTCCGTGGTATGCACGATCTCTGCCTGAACTCTGGTTTGGGCATTCGGAGCGAGGTGCACCGTAACCGCATCGGCAGCATACTGGGCCAGAGCTTCAGGATTGGTGTATTCGATCCCGGTAATTGAATCGAAGGCAAATAATCGATAATCGCCTGGAGCCAGCCCGTTAAAAGAACTTACTCCGTTCCCATTTGCGTGATTCACGCGAGGCGTCTGTATGGGCGCGCCATCGGGAACCAGCAGCAGTACACCGTTCAAATTAGCTCGATTTAAATTAGCGTCACTGGAATGCAGGGCCACGCTGAGCGTGGCGGCGTCATCGCGCACCACGATTTCCAAAGGCAGGATGGGGGCGTTGCGTGTGATGACAACTTCATCGCGAAACAGATCGGTGACGCCATAGTGCGCGGAGCTGACGTAGCCGCTCTCCGCGTGAACTTCTACAGAGTATGTTCCCGGCGGAAGCTTATGGATCAGAAAATGATCGGGACCATCCCCAGACCCCAAAACCGGATAAATATCCCCCGCCTGAATGGGAGACTGAGAACTGGCATCCCTTACGTGAAAAATCAGTTGCACGGGAGCCGCGCTTCCATTTCGCTCCGGCTGCGGCTGAGTGGACTCGAAACGTACTGCCACCGGGACCGTTATGCCAGGATCCAGTGCAAGGTGAATGTCCTTTATATTTCCCGAAACATTCAGTCTTGTTTCCGCGACAAGCGAATCGTTCGGATTTCCGACGGTGCGGGAAAAAATATTGTAGGTCCCCGCACCCACCATTCGGATCTCAAAGGAGCCGGACCGCTGATCAAAGCGCATGGGGAAAAACATCTGCTCACCCGCGAGGTTGGTAATCTGAACGCTGGCGGTTTGGCCAGGGCCGAAGCCGGAGACAGCTCCAGAGAGAGTAAATACAGGCTCCATGCCGACAGCGAAGTCAGCCTGCATCACCTGCCCGGCCGCAAGCTGCACTGGTGTTGCTGAACTCAGGCTGGAAGCCGACGGATAATAAACTGCTGCCGGGTATCCCATTTTGGCTTTAGCTGTACTTGCCAAAAGATCGTTTCGGGCCTGCACGGCAATGTAATACTTTCCGGGTTGCAGTCCTGCAAAGCGATAGTTCCCGTCTTCGTCGGCTCGCCGTACGCCAACCGGTTCGCGGCGTTTGCGTCCGTCCCGGACCGTGATCCGCCAGACTCTGATATTGGCTCCATCTATGGGGTCGCCATTCGAGTCTTCCACATGCCCGGTAATGACAGCCTGCGGCAGCAACCGAAGGGTGACAGGCCCCGTGCTGGCATCTAAGGAAATGCCGGGCTTGAACTGCATTACATGTTCGGGAAGCATGTAGCCGGGTTTTTGTGGAGTGAGGACGGCGTTCCCCTGGGGCACATCACTGAATTCGAAATGGCCATTCTGGTGAGTGAAAACCGCTCGCGGCACACCGAGCACTTCTAACCGGACCAGGGCGCGGTACAGAGGTTCGCCCGTCACGGCATTGACTACCGTGCCCTCCACTTTGAATTTCGGCAAGTCGTCACTGCTGCCGACTCCGCTTCCAAATCCGGTAAGCTGTGCCCATAGCCCGCCCTGGCCACTTGCCGTCACCAGCAGCAACAGGAGTATCTGAATCCTGAGGAACATAAATGTCTTGCGGTAAACGGTATGCCAAAAACGCCTGCTCTGCAAGACATTCGGCAGGAAATCTCAATGCAGAGGGCGCAACAAAAGATCGGCGGCGATGAAGGCGAAGTAGACCACGGCGATCACGCCGTTCATGGTAAAGAACGCGGCATTCAGCCGGCTGAGGTCTTTGGCGGAAACCAGAGAGTGCTCCCAGGCCAGAAGAAGGCCCACGGCGACCACGCCAGCGGCGGCCATCTTGCCTAAACCGAACACCGGCACCAGCGCGGCCAGCAGCACCAGCATCAGCAGATGCAGCGTTCGCGCCACCAGAAGGGCGCGGGAAACTCCATAAGCCTGGGGAACCGAGTTCAGCGCATTCTGGCGGTCAAAATCAATATCCTGGCAGGCATAGATCACATCGAAGCCGCCGACCCAAAAGGTGACGGCGGCGGTGAGCAGCAGAATACGGGCGTCGAGCGAGCCGCGCACGGCAATCCAGGCGGCGGCGGGCGCTATGCCCAGGGCTAAGCCCAGCACCACGTGCGAAAACCGGGTAAAGCGTTTGGTGTAGGAATACAGCAGCACCACGGCCAGAGCCAAGGGCGAAAGATACAAAGTCAGCCGGTTGAGCCGCCATGCGCCCACAACAAAAAGCGCGCAGCAAACGGCAATAAAAGCCGCCACAAATCGCGGCGAAAGCTCTCCCGCCGGAATAGCGCGCGTCGCGGTACGGGGATTGGCGGCGTCAATCCGTGCGTCCGCCAGGCGATTAAAAGCCATGGCCGCCGAACGGGCGGCAACCATGCACAGGATGATCCAGCCGAGCTGGGCCGCGCCCGGCACCCCCCGCGCCGCCAGCATCGCTCCGCATAAAGCAAAGGGAAGCGCAAAGATGGAGTGCTCCCATTTGATCATCAGCAGGGTGGTTTTGATGTTGGAGAGAATAGGCACTGGATATTGTAAAACACCAGACCCCGCGGGCTTCTTACGTGACAAATCCCTGCTGCCCGATCAGCGGCACAAAGCGGCAGCCTTCGAGCGCGGTGATTTTGATTCCGTCCGCATCGCGGCGCGCCAGTTGCAGGATTTGCTGCTGGGGGTCGCCCACGGGAATCACCAGCCTGCCGCCCATGGCCAGCTGATCCATCAGCGCGGGAGGAATATGCGGCGCGGCGGCCGAGACAACGATGGCATCAAAAGGCGCATGCTGAGGCAGGCCGAGCGAGCCATCCCCCGCGACCACGGTGACGTTTTGATACCCCAGGCGCTCTAAAATCTGGCGCGCCGAATCCGCCAGGCTGGCATAGCGCTCCACGGCAAACACCTCACGGGCGAGTTCGGCCAGCAGCGCCGTCTGATAGCCGGAACCAGCGCCGACCTCGAGGACCCGGTCTTCAGGACTGATTTCCGCCGCCTGCAGCATGGCGGCAATGATGTACGGCTGCGAGGTGGTTTGCTGCTCGCCGATTCCAATGGGCCGGTCAGCATAGGCGTCCGCTTGGTCGTGCGCGCTAACAAAGGCATGGCGAGGGACTTTGGCCATGGCCTCAAGAACACGAGTATCGTTTATGCCGCGCTCACGGAGCTGGTGTTCGATCATGGCCTGGCGCTGGGCCGCCAAGGCTGATTCGGGATTGCCGTTACCGTTCATTGCCGTTCATTTTACGCAGTCATTTTTTGCGCTGGCGGAAGTGGACGTCAAAACCGAGGATTCCGTTCTGGTCGCGCACCGCGACAATCGAAAGGTTGCGATTGATGTTGTACTCCACCTGGATTACCTGCTCCGACTGCGACTGCGCCACATTGGTCAGATAGGTCAGCGTAATGTTGTTGTTGATCTGCTGCTCAATCGTCACTCGGGTACTTGGGTTGTTTTCCGGCCCGGCCGCCTGAGGATCAATCTTAATGCGGCCCACACCAAAAATTTTTTGCACCCGGCTGCTGGACGCCGAGCTGAGCGCCTGGTCCAGCACCACGGCGGAAGGCGCGTCCACCTGACTCTGCCGGGTGGCGTAAACGGTCTCCTGGCGCGTGCGGCCAAAGGCCAGCAGCGCGATAATGTCGGAGCTGGGCAGGGGCGGATCCGAACGGTACGTCACATTAAGATGCTCGAACGAGCCGTGGAAGCCAATGGTAATTTCGTAGTCGCGAACACGGGCCGACATCTCCAGATCGATTACCGGCTGGATGACCAACGGATTGCTGAAAGTTACGTCGCCTCGCTCCAGATGGTATTTTGTGCCGTTAAAAGAGACATCGCCCTGGGCAATGTTGACGCGCCCTAAAACGCCGGGGCTGGCCGCCGTGCCGCGTATCCGCAGATTGGCGTCACCAGAGAGCTTGGCCAACGAGGTTTCCACCCGCAGCTCGGGCGTGGAGACCACGTGCACGTCCAGGCGCATGTTTTCCAAAAAAGGGTTCTGGGCCGATGAGGTAAGCGCGCTCTTGCTTCGCGCCAGGTACTGGGCAAAGTCGAAGCGCGGATTCATGGCAAAGCGCAGAATGGTCACTTCGCCGGAGAGCAGTGAGCTTTGCGCCGATCCGGTGTACCGCAGGCGCGCGTCCGCCGATGCGCTGATGCCAGGCGGATAGCGCAAACGCACATCTTTGCCGGAGGCGGTCACGTCAAAGTACAACCCGTTGCGATAAGCAATAAAACCGCCGAGCGCCAGTTCTCCTCCGCCGGTGTGCGCGGTGAGATCTTCAATCTGTACGCGGTCCTGGGCAAACACCAGATGGCCGTTGATCTGGCTCAGACCGTTGGGCAAATCGGCCTCGGAGAGCGCGCCATTGGCGATTTCAATTCTTCCGCGCATCTGCGGCTGCGCCATGGTGCCCTGCACCGCGATAGTAAAGGTGGCGGCCCCTGATGATGACAGGCCCGGACTAAAGTCCTGAAGGACCTTCAGATTCATGCGGCCATTGGCGCGCAGACCGAGAGTGCGTGGAACACCAACCATTGCATTGCCCAGAAGCGAGATATCCAGATCGGGGCCGCTCAGGTGAAACTGGTCCACGCGGAGGGACTGGCTGGAGAGAGCAAAGCGCAGCGGCCCTTCGTTCTGCACTTTTATGTTCTCAATGTCGGCGGCGAGCTGCTCGATATTGCTGTTGATCGTAAGATCGTGCGGGTATTTCAGGGGGCCGTTTACATCGATATGGCCAGCTACCGTGACATGCTCTTTCAGATGGTCCTGGTAATACGCATGGATCAGAGGATCGAGGTTCAGATGCTCGAAGCGGAGCGTGAGCCGTGCAGGAAAGCTGTCCCGCAGATGAATAACGCCGTCCAGAAAAAATTTGGCGTTCTGGAAGCTCGACCGGGCACGTAGTTGCATGTCCACGCCCTGGGTATCGAGAACCGCGTTCAGATCGCCGACCGGATCACCATTGAGCACCAGATGGTGGAAATCAATCTGGCCACTGAGTGCGGGACTCGCAAGGGTTCCTCCACCAGTAAAGTGGAAATCCGCCTTGCCCGCCACAGTGACACGCGGCGGCTGCCAGCGGTGAAGCTCGGCCAAATCAAGGCTCGCGCCTTTGAGATCGAATTGGGCCGTCTGACTCAGGAAGTTGTAATCGAACGAACCGTTTACCAGGGAGCCGTTGTGCTGGAGCACGGCATGGCTGAGACTGAGCGCGTTCGAGCCAAAGCTGATGTCCGCGCGCAGAGACCGGAACGGTTCGCTGTAAATCGTTAACTGACTGGCCTGAATGTTGCCATTGCCGTTTAGATTCCGCAAAGTGCCGGTAACGCGGACGCTGCCGTTTAGAACTCCCGTGAGGGGCCAGTCAGCGCCAGCCAGGGATTTGATGTCCGCCAAATTTGTGTTTTGCACTCGCAGGCTGGCCATGATCTGGCTGCTGCCGGAATCAAATCTCCCCCGGTTCAGATTTACGCTGCCGGAAAATCCGATCTGGGCAGGGCCACGGTACAGCGTGCCATTTTGCGTGCTGAGTTGCGAAGGCGTCCAAATAACGTCGGCAATCGCCGAGTCCCAATGTGCGCGGAGCATACCGCTGGCCGGTGTCTTTGCCGTAGCCGCACCTGGAAGCAACGCGGAATGAACCAGCGTATCGAAATTTGCGATGTCGAGATGTCCGGTGGCGGAAGGCTGGCTGAGCTTTCCGAAAATTGTGCCGTTGAAAGACGCGCGTCCGTACACCGCGACCGACACCTGCGTTTCGAGACTGAAGGTATCGAGGACAGGCTGCAGCTCGCGCAGGTCATTGGCATTGAAGCCCACCTTGAGCCGCGTGTTTTGCTGGCCCAGTGTACCAACGGCATTCAGGCGCATGTCGCGCGTAGCCGCGTTCACGCCTGCTACCTCAAGGCGTTCGGGATTGCGATAGTACGTCGCCTGCAGCCGGGCGGTCAGCGGCACCTGCGAGGCAGCCGGATTCTCCGGTGGATTCACGTCCAGCTTCAGCGCCGCCACCAGATTCGAAGAGTCACCGGTCCAGGAAATGTTTACGTCACCCACCATCGAGCCGGTAAGACTGGCTTTATCCAGAGGGAAGCCGGATGAGGAAAGCGCAAAGATCGTGTCACGCACCTGCACGCCCGAAACCTGCAAAGCGATTCTGGACTTCAGAGGTTCGGATTTCCGCCCAGCTTCCGGCGCATTCCAGCCAGCCATCCGGGCTTCGCCCAGGCCATGGCCTCCCAAAGCATGAATCATCAGCTTCGGCAGTAGAATTTTTTCCGGCGTAATCGAAAAGGGCGAACTCATCTCCACACGAGAAACGTGAAACGTGGCATTGCGCCACCCAAGATCATGGATGGCGGCATTGCCTTCCAACGCGTACTTTCCATCCAGATAAACAGCGGTCCCGCTCGCGTCCAGATGCCCTGCTTGCACGCCTGGCCCCTTCGCCGCGTTAAAAATCCGGGGAAGATCGATTGAAGTGTCGTACTTGAGATGTATCTCCGGACGGACGTAATTCGCGACGCTCCCACTGGCTACGAGAGTGGAGTGTTCCACTCGGATGCTGAGTGATTTGATCTCGGCGCTGGCGGGGTGCAGCAGAAAATGCAAATCCAGATCGCCCTGGAGAGGAAGACCGTTTTTCGAGCCGCTTTCTTTCTGGCCTATCGCTTTCTGGGCAATCAATTTTTGGCCAGGGGTACTCAGTGCGAGGGAGACACGGCCATCGTAGGTCTTATCGGCGACAGAATATGCCATAGAAGCCGTGACCCGTTCGGCCGCAAACTGGAACGGCATGACTCTTTCATTCAGCAGCAATTCGCCACTGCGAACGTCAACGCGGCCCACCGCCAGGGCAAAGAGCTGGGCGGCTGAGGTGGAACCCTGCTGTGTGACTCTGGGCTCCGGCTGGTTGGTGGTACCGTCAGGGTTGACGATGAAATGAATCGCCGGATGCTCCACATTGACATATTCCAGGCGGATGGCGCGGGAAAAGAGCGAACTGAATCTCACCTGGAGAAATAAATGGTCCACGTGGATATACGGCGCCTGGCCTGCGCTCTCGCGGCCGTGAATCGTGAGTCCATGAATATCGAACTGTAACCTGGAAAGCTTCCAGGCAAGCGACTGAATTTCAACTTTGCCCCCGGTCATCAGCTCGAGCTCGTTCACCACGCGCCTGCGGACCTGTTCGGGCAGAGTGGCTTTTAAATACAAACCGAGCACGACCACCATGACCAGGAGCACGGTATAGAAAATCCGCCGAACCCATTTCGCGCGACGGGTGCGCGGCGCCTTCTGTTTCTTTGCCGTGACTGGTTTACTGGACCGGGCCTTGCCCGAGCGGCGGAAAATTCGCATCACGGTGTGGCTCCGGCTGCCGGAGCGGTCTCGCCATCCATTTTTTCGATATGGGCCTGCGAGCGCAAAGTCTGCAGCCAGGTGTTCAGAAGGCCATCAATGCGCTGCTCCACCAGAATCTGCCGGATCTTTTCCGACACATCGCCCAGCGGAGGCACGGCCGCACCCTGTTTGCGCAATTCAGGCAACAGAGAGTCCTGATAATAGGTAGTGATGGCCGTTCTATCCACGCGCACCAGCCCGCGAAAGCGCAGGTCCACGAAGCGGAGAATCCTGATCTGGCGAACGAGCTGCTGCTCTACATCCTGCTGGGTGACGCCGTACTGCGCCAGAACGGCCTGCCATTGATCGTCGGTTGTGACGCCCGCAATCTGTGTCCGCACCTCACGCACCCGCGCATCCAGCTCCAGCCGTGTGGGATCCAGTTGTGCCGTGGTGACGATTTGCTCCTGCAGCAGAGCCTGGTCAATCAGCCGGTCAAGGACCGCGCTCATGTTTTGCGAGGTGAGATGATTCAGCGGCTTGCCATCGAGCAACAGCTCGACGCGCGCGGTCTGGTCCACATCGCTTTGCAGAATCACCTGCCGGTTCACCGCCGCCACCATGCGGTCCACGATCTCCTGCGCCTGGCAGATCAGTGCACAGAGCAGGAACAGAGTGAACTGGAAATAACGTGGCATCAGAAGGTTTGCCCAATGGTAAAGAAGAAATTGAAGTGCGCCAGAGTATCCGTCCGGTTTTGCTGGGCGATCGGAAACAACGGCGGGTTGAGATTGTATCCCACATCCACGCCGAGAGGGCCAATGGGAGTGAGATAGCGTATGCCGCTGCCGATGGCGTGCGAGACATAATTGAAGCTGCAATTTTTGGCGGAGGGCGCCAAACAGGCATCGCGATTGGGCTGAGAGTAACGGAACAGGCTGTGCACGGCGTCCTTTGGAGTGTCGAAGACATTCCCCATATCATGAAACACGACCGCGCTGAGATTGTTGCCCGCCCACGGAGCGGGCAGCGGCGGCGTGCGCAGCTCCAGATTGTTTACAAACAGCGCCTCGCCGCCGAGCTGGAAGCCGGTAGTCAGGTCGCGCGGACCGGCCTGGTTCAATCCAAAGCCGCGAAGCGAGTTGCTGCCGCCGCTCAGGAAGCGCTCGGGAAGAGGAATGAAGGTGGTGGAGCCGAACTTTTCTTCCGTGCCAATGCGGGTAGAGCGGGCAAAGACCCAGCGCTTGTGATGGAACTGATAATAGGTGGAGTTTTGCGCCACCACTCTTCCGAAGCTGGCTTGCGATCCAAATATGCCGGCAGCGGCGCCGAGATCAATACTGGTGAAAGCCCCCTTGTGGGAGTTAATGGGATTATCGCGCGTGTCGCGGATAAAGGTAAAAGAAGGCAGGCTCACGCGCACCGGCTGCGAAAACAGCGGCACCAGATTGGGGTCGATCACCAGACTGCCCTCGGGAATGCTGACGCGCCGGTAGGTAAAGCGATAGAGCAGAGTCGTGCTGCGGTTCACCGCCTGGCGAATTTCCCCCGAACCTTCCAGACGCTTGGCCTCGAAAGTTCGGACGTCAAACGTATCGTCGTACAACGCAGTGAAATTGAGCGTGAGTTTTTCGGAGTCGAAGAGGCGCGGCGCATCATAGCTGAGCAGCACGTTCTTCTGCAGATTGCCGTAACGGGTCTTGAGGGTGATGGTGTGGTCACGCCCGCGAAAGTTCAGCCGGGTAACGTCAAACGAGACACGCGCGCTGGCGCCGGGCTGGCCTTTAGGCTGCGTGCTGCCGGCCGGTTCGCCGGTCTGCACCTCGAAGCCAACGCCATAGTTGAACGTGTAGCGCCGGGCTTCTTCCACCTGGAAGCTGACGTTCTTGTGGGTATCTTCGCCCTCGGGATTCTGGATCGCCATATCCACGGAGTTAAAAATGCCCAGATCGTAGAGCCGCCTCTGGGTTTCGAGCATCTGGTTCTGGTTCAGAGGATCGCCGGAGTTGAGCTTTACCTCCCGATCCACCACTGAGGACCGGGTAAAGTGCAGACCGGAGACGAGCACCTTGTCCACGTACACGCGCTGGCCTTCGGTGATTTTGTAAGTCACATCGACTTTGGCCGGGTCATTCGCGAACGGCCTGGCCGAATATTCCATGCGTACGCCAGGAAACCCGCGATTGAAATATTCCGATACTACCTGTGTCTGGTCGTTGGCCACGGCAGTGTCAGAATAAGGCTGGCCCTCGGTGGCGGAGATCAGGCCGCGAATTTCATCCCCGGAGACAGCCTGATTTCCGGTGATCGTCAGTTTGCCAATCGTAATCTGCGGGCCTTCCTCAATGTTCATGGTGATTTTCAGGTGCGCAGTCCGGCCCTGGTAATCATCTTCCACTTTGGGCGTGACCTTTGCATGCAGGAACCCGTTGTTGCGGTAAAGAGACTCGATGGACTCGGCATCACGGGCAGCAATGGACTGGCTAAAGGTCCCGTTGAGCAGCAATCCACCCGCAGGCTGGCTTTCCAGGCGCTCGCGAATCGTCCCCGTGGGGAAGTATTTATTGCCGGTAATATTGATTTCAAGTATTTTGTGGCGCTCGCCTTTGGCAATCGTGAAGACTACCAGGAGCCGGTCCGGCGAATCGTTCTTCAGGGTGTACTCCACTTTGGCATCGAAGTAACCCTGGGTTTGCAGGTAGTCTCGGATGCTGGCCTTACCTTCATTGAGCAGATCGTCATCGACTGCGTTTTCTTCGTAGATCGGCACATATTTCCTGACCAGTTTGGGGCTGAGACTGTCACCCTCAACTCTTACTTCAACAACTGGGCCGCGAGTGATATCGAAGGTGTAATCGAGAGTGTTGTTCTCCGGGTGATAAACCCGTTTGGCCAGAACGGCCTGGGCTTCCAGCCTTCCCTGCTTCTGATACCTTCGGCGAAGCCGCTGCAGAGCACTGGTTATGCTGCCCGAACTCACGCGGTCACCCGTCTCCAGGCGGATGGTATCCATAAGCTCCTCCAGCTTCTCATCCGGCGTGCCCGTGACCGTGATCTTTCCTATCCTGGCTCTGGGGCCGGGATTGAGGGCAAAAAGCACTTTCACCTGCTGGCTGGCGGCGTCCCATTCATAGGACGGCTGGACCGCGGCCTTATAGTAGCCATTGTCCTGCAGCACATGCTGCATTCCTTCGATGGCCGTCCGAACCGCGGCTTCGGAAAATTGCTCACCGAGGGCGAGCTTGCTGGCATTGGCGAGCTGGTTTTCCGTGGGAGGAGCGGGCGCACCCTCGATTTTTACCGAACCAAAGAAAAAATTGCCCTGCGCGGCAAAGATCAGGATGATGCCGCCAGCGCTATCGCGCTTCTCCTCCACATCGATCCTGAAAAACCGGCCGGTGTTGTACAGGGCCTGGACGGAACGGTGAACTTTGTATTTGTCGAGCGGCTCATTGACTTTCTGCTCCAGCAACGAGAGTAGCCACTCCGCATGTTCACTGCCCGGGCTGTGAATCTGGATATCTGAAACTTTGATTCCCTGAAGACGGCTCAGTCCGGCCACACCCGAGTCGGCGGCATGAGCGCTGGAAGCCGCCGGCTGTTGCGCAGCCAAACAGCTACACAGCAGCCCGAGCGCCAGCAACCCTGGTCGGAAACGCTGCAATATTTATCCCCTTCAGGAAATCAGGATTTTCTGTACCGTGCGATGACAGAAACAGGAACTCTCGTTGTACGAACAAACACCAGGGCAAATGGCCAGCCCTCGCTTTCCCCGGCCGCTGCCCTAACTACCTATAATAAACAGAGCCATGAAATTTGATGACCGTTATTCCCGGCAACTGCTCTTTCCTGGTATTGGCCCGGAAGGCCAGCAAAAACTGGCCCAGGCCAGGGTGGCGGTGGCCGGATGCGGAGCCATTGGGGCGTCGGTGGCCAGTCTGCTGGCGCGGGCCGGCGTGGGCACGCTGCGAATCATCGACCGCGACTATGTGGAGCCCAGCAATCTGCAGCGCCAGGTACTCTTCGATGAATCCGACGCAGCCGAATCCCTGCCCAAAGCCATCGCCGCGGCGCAAAAGATCAAAGCTTTCAATGGAGACGTGACGGTCCATTCCGAAGTCGCCGACCTGACGCCGGAAAACGCCGAAACCCTGCTGGGCACCGCCGACCTGGTTCTCGACGCCACCGACAATTTTGAAACCCGCTACCTGATCAACGATTTTTGCGTAAAACACCAAAAGCCGTGGATCTATGCCGCTGCCGTGGCTGCCTGTATCGCCACCATGAATGTGATTCCCGGCGAGACCGCATGTCTCTCCTGCATCTTTCCCGCACCACCCGAGGGCGCGCAGCAGACCTGTGACACAGCCGGAATCCTGAATTCCGCTGTCGGCATGGTGGGCTCCATACAGGCGACCGAAGCCATTAAGTTTCTGGTGGGCGCCCGAGACAAGCTGCGCCGCACGCTGCTCTCCTTCGATGCGTGGAGCAATGTTACCGGGGAAATCAACGCGGGAAAGCCGCAGCCGGGCTGCCGCACCTGTGAACGGCGGGAATTTCCCTGGCTGGCCGGAGAGCACCGGCCGCAGATCACGCTGTGCGGAAGAAATTCCGTGCAAATTCATGAGCGAAGCCGTCCCATTGACCTGGGAGAAATTTCCGCCCGCCTGAAGCCGCACGGACCGGTGAAGCACAACTCTTTCATGCTGAAGTTCTGGCCCGAGCCCTTTGAGATCACCCTGTTCCCCGACGGGAGGGCCATCATCAAGGGCACAACGGACACGGCTGTGGCCCGCAGCCTCTATGCGCGCTACATTGGAAACTGATGGGGAAACTGATTTGGGAAATTGATCTGGGGCAACTGCCCCAATCCTGGACATCTTTGTTTACTTGTTAGTAATCCAACGAAGCAGGGTGACTTATGCTTCGCGGTCTTCTGCTGGTCGTTATCTCAGGAACATGCGTGTACATTTTCGGCCAGGCCGCAAATTCTGGCGTTGCTGCCGGTACCGGCAATGTTGCCGTTCCGGCCGGGACCTATGTGGTCAATGGCTACGTCACCACGATTGGCAATGGGCAAATCGTCACGCCCACGGCGGCTTTTGACACTCCCGCACCGACTGCCGGCGTGAGCAATGCCGGACGCGCGGGCATCAGCAACTACGAGCCTTTGTCCAATGGTGCTCTGAGCGTGACCCCGCCTTCGAGCATTGCCTTCACTAATGCCGCACCGGTCGTGACCACAGGCACTGCTGCCGCCGAGACCAATGCTCAAGCTCAAGCAGCTGCGCCTGCCAACCAGGCGAGTGCAATCGGGGATTTTGGGCCATCCTACTTTGCCGGCGCTGAGTCCGCAGCCAGCACTCCTGGTCCAATGAGCGTGGCTGAACTGGCCATGCAGCACAAGTCCCAACAGGGAGCCCGGAGTGCGCGTACTTATACCAATGCCGATATCGAGCAGATAGTGAACAGAAAATCCGGAGTTGTGCTGGCGAATCACTCCAGTCCGGCATGGTTTCCATCAGGCAGCGCCAGTAACCAGACAGCGGCGGCGAACAGCAATGCTCCAGCAGCTTCACAGCCCACGGAAAGCACGATTCCCGGCAGCGACACGCAAACAGCGCAAAACACAACGCCAGCCCCGCAGCCCGGCACCCCGCAAGATCGCAGTCAGTCTGCAACCCAGCCTGGTCCCCCGGCGTCCGGGGAAAACCCAAACTCCGCGACCACGCCCCGCATCAATCAGCCACAGCCGCAGCGCTCCCGCGAAGGAGAAACCAAGAGTCTTCCGGCCACGGCTACGCTGCTTCCTCTACTGGGATTGATTGGAATCCTGACCGGAGGGTTCGGGCTCTTCTATCGCAGACCGCGCCGATAGCTTCCTGAATCTTTGAGACGTCCTGCCTGTTGTGGCATCTCCCTGACTCACTGGGACGGCGAATTTTTTGGCAATTAGAATGCAGTATGCGGCTCACCGCACATATCCATGTGTGCTGAGCTGTCGCCATTATTTGTCAGTTGACGCGGGATGCGGTTCGGCGGTATCAAGCACGTTGATACAAGGCCCGCAGCCATCGCCAGTCAGCTGATGGGCGCGAAAGAAACAAGAAACGACAAGCAATTTATTTTCTGTGACTTAGAAGAAATAAAATCGTGCAACCCCAGTAAAATTGGGACCGGATTGGGAGCAGGGCTTCTGAAGCCCAATAAAAATTGGGAGCATTGGGACCACAGGGAGGGGGGGAGTCTGGCTCCAGTCCCCTCAAGAAAATGAGAGATTGATGACAACTACCGACACCGCCACAACCCCAACCAAGCCCCTGTTACGCCGCACCATGGGCCTATGGGATGTACTGCTGTTCAATATTGCCGCCGTTCTGGGGCCGCGCTGGATCGCCGCCGCCGCGCATAACGGGCCTTCCTCGATCAGCCTTTGGGTGCTGGCCGCGCTGCTCTTCTTTTTGCCGACCGCGCTGATCATCGTGGAGCTCTCCACGCGCTTTCCCGCCGAGGGCGGGCTTTATGTGTGGAGCAAGGAGGCGTTTGGCGATTTCCACGGATTTTTGGCGGGCTGGGCTTACTGGGTTTATACATTTCTGTATTTTCCCGGATTGCTGACGGCGAGCGTGGCCATGTCGGTGTATATCGGCGGACAACGGTTCGAATGGCTGGCGGCGAACCGGCAGTATCTGTTCTGGGCATCGCTGGGACTGCTGGCCGTAGCCGTGGTCCTGAATATTGTTGGCCTCGATATTGGCAAATGGCTGCAAAACGCCGGTGGAGTATCTACCTATGTGCCTTTGCTCATGCTGGTGGGCATTGCGGGCTACCTTTGGATACATCGCGGCAGCGCGACACAGTTTTCATGGAAAGCAGCGATGCCGGTATGGAACTGGGACACGGTAAATTTCTGGCCATCCATTGCCTTCGCGTTTACCGGAATGGAACTGGTGTGCTCGATGAGTGAAGAGGTGCGCGAACCGCGCCGAACTTTCCCCCGGGCCATCTATGCCTCGGGTGCGCTGATTGTAGTGATTTATATTGTTGCCACCATCAGCCTGCTGGCCTTATTGCCCGCGGGCCAGATCGATGAACGAAATGGAGTGTTCCAGGGAATTACCGGGGCATCCGCCATTGCCGGAATTACCTGGTTTGGCATCCTGGCCGCGCTATTGGTTACCGTAGGTAATGCGGGCGGCGTCGGGGCCACGGTGGCAGGAGTGGCGCGCATTCCTTTTGTGGCTGGCATCGACAATTATCTGCCATCTTTTTTTGGCAGGATTCATCCCCGATGGAAGACACCATGGATTTCCATACTGATACAGGCGGGGCTTTCGGGTCTGTTCCTGAGCCTGGCGCAAATCAAAGCCAAGCCCGAAGAGGCTTACCGGCTGCTGGTGGATCTGGCCACGATTCTCTACTTCATACCGTTTCTTTATATGTATGCGGCCGTGATACGTCTGGCCTATCGTGCCGACCGCAAAGCCGGAGAGCAGATCGTACTGATTCCCGGCGGCAAAATCGGGGTGTGGATCGCCGGCCTTCTGGCATTTCTGATTACCTTAGGCTCGATTGTGCTTTCCGTGATTCCTCCCGGCGACGTGGCCAGCAAACCTGTCTTCGAAGCCAAGATCGCTGCCGGAACGCTTATTCCCATAGCCGTTGGCTTACTGCTCTACCGGCGGGGCGCCAGACGGAAAAGGATGGCGGCGCAAAATGCCTAAGCTTGCCTTTATGGATTTATGGAAATTACCAGTCCGCGCGGGAGTTTGCTTACAAAAGGACAATGAACCTGTGATGTAAAGCCTGACGGTTTTTCGAGAGCGGGATGGGCAACCAAAGTTCCTGAAAAAGGTTCATTATCTCTTTCGAAGCAAGTTTCGTCCGTAACAAGTACAACGAGGCAGATACTCTGACGCATCTCAAAGTACAAAGCTTAAAAGGGCACATTTGACACAAGCCAGGAAAATGATCTCGCCCGAATTGTCGGAAGCTGAAGCGATTGAAAGGGCGAAGCAGGGTGACGCTGAGTGTTTTGAGGCCCTTTACGGGCTTCATAAGCGACGGGTGTACTCGCTCTGCCTGCGCATGACCGGCAATACGGCCGAGGCGGAAGATCTTACTCAGGAAGCTTTCCTGCAGCTCTACCGCAAGATCGCCACCTTTCGCGGAGAGTCGGCTTTTTCTACCTGGCTGCACCGGCTGGCGGTAAACGTGGTACTGATGCACCTGCGGAAAAAGGGGCTGCCGGAAATTTCGCTGGACGAAGCCCTGGAGCCGCAGCATGAAGATGGGCCCAGGAAAGACATTGGGGCCCGTGACAACGTGCTGGCAGGGTCGATTGACCGGGTGAATCTGGAGCGGGCCATTGAAAGCCTGCCGCCAGGGTACCGGATTATCTTCGTACTGCACGATATTGAAGGGTACGAGCACAATGAAATCGCCGAAATGATGGGATGTTCCATCGGCAACAGCAAGTCTCAGTTGCACAAGGCGAGAATGAAGTTACGCGATTTGTTAAAGCTCAGCAGAGCCGAAAGGGCCGCCCGCAGGTAAAATGCGGCTGGGCAAATCAAGGAAGAGGACAAGAGATCATGAATTGCCAGGAGTTTCAGGAAGCGCTGCCACACATCGTTCTTGAAAGTGGCGGTAATGCGGAGGAAGAAGCGCATTTGCGGTCGTGTCCGTCATGCGCCATTCTGGTGCAGGACCTCCGGTATATCGCCGATCAGGCCAAACTTTTGCTGCCCATGCACGACCCCAGCCCACGCGTCTGGAGCAACATCGAGCGGTCGCTGCGCAGCGAAGGCCTGATCCGGGAGGGCCGAATGTCCCTGATGGGACACATAACTTTGACCCCGCAAATGACCTTTCCCTCCCAAAGCAAAAGCTGGACTCCACTGGGATGGGCGATCACGCTGGCAGCGGTGATTGTGTCCGCCATAATGCTGGTTAACTATCACCCGGTCTCGCCGGTGAGTCAGGAAACTTTGCCAGGTTCCGCGGTATCCTCATTGGAAGGCACGGACGAACAACTGATGGGCCAGGTAGCACAACAGCCGGCGGCCGTGCGCTCCGCTTACGAAGACAGCCTGAAGAAGGTCAACACGTACATAGCGGAAGCAAAGAGGGCCGTGGATGAGGACCCCAGCGACCAGGCCGCACGGCAGCATTTGATGGGTGCATACGACCAGAAAGCCATGCTGTATGAAATGGGCACCGTCCGCTCGCTGCAGTAAGCGGACAGAAGGCACAGCAATGAACCTGCCATGTAAAACGGCCGCGGTAAGCGCCCTTGTGTTCCTGGGCGCGACCTTTGCGCTCGCTGCCGATACGCACAAACAGACCTTTAACATCGCGCCTTCGGGCACGATGAACGTAATCAACAGCGCAGGATCGGTGGTCCTGCGCCCCGCAACCGGACGCCAGGCCAGCGTGAGCTATACCACGCTTTCCGACAAAGTCGAGGCCGACTGCAGCAGCACACCTGATGGCCGGCGCGTGGAAGTCCGCACCCATGCACTGGCGGGCCAGAAACCAACGCCGGAAGAGAGCCGGGTGGACTACGAGATTGCGGTGCCGGCCGGAGTTTCCGTCAACATCAACACCTCCACTGCCTCCATCACCATTGAAAACCTGAGCGGAGATTTCTCGCTCTCTTCCGATACCGGGCAGATCACCGTCACTGGCGTAACCAACTCCTTTGTTCACGTACACAGCCTGACCGCTCCGGTCACGTTGAACAACCTTAGCGGAGTCCATGCCGAGATCATGTCCACCAGCGGCGCGGTGCAAATGACCAGCGTGACCGGCCCGAAAGTCAACGTGAGCACCACGGGCGGAGACATCAGCTACACGGGCAATTTTTCCGGCGGCGGCACCTACAGTTTGATCACGCATAATGGGGCCATCAGCGTATCGCTTCCGGAAACGGCGTCCGTCGATCTAAGCGCACGGTCAATCTCAGGCAGCGTGGAAAACGATTTTCCGCTCCGGGACAAGTCCCACACTACGTTCATACCGACTCCAGGACGTTCCTTCGCAGGCACCTCCCATACGGGTTCTTCCTGGGTAGAACTGCAGTCATTCAGTGGTAGAATCCGCGTAAAGAAGCAGTAGATTCGCGCTTTCTTTCCGGATGACCGCCACCACCCCAAACCGACGTGTATTTCTTATCGGTTTCATGGGCGCGGGCAAAACCAGCGCCGGGAAGGCCGTGGCGCAGCGCCTGGGCTGGAACTTTTGTGATCTGGACGAAATGATTGAAGAGCACGAGCATAAGAAGGTTGCCGCGATCTTCGCTGAGTCTGGCGAAGACCGGTTTCGCGCAATGGAAAGCGCTGCCCTGCGCGATCTGCTGAAGAAAGCGACGGGCGAGTGGATTATCGCCCTGGGCGGCGGAACATTTGTACAGCCGGCCAACCGCGCGGCACTGGTGGAAGCGGGGGCGATCACGATTCTTTTGGAAGCCGACCTTGAGGAAATACAGCGGCGCTGCCGCGCTGACGGAGCAACAAGACCACTGGCGCAGGACAGCAATAAGCTCAGGGACCTCTTCGAAGACCGCCGCGAAGCGTACTCGAAGGCACAGTTTCGTATTGAAACCACCGGAAAATCGGTGGACGCAGTGTCCGCGGAAATTTGTGAATTGCTCTACTCTGTTCAAAACCGGGAGGCAATGCCGTGAAGCAAACAAAATTAGTCGTTTTTTTCGCCGTGATCCTGGCCGGGGCACTTTGTTTCGGAGCAGGCCACGATGAAAAAAACAAAAAAGACGCAAAGCCATCGCGGGTGGTCGATTCGGGAAGCTTTGGCATTTTCATCAATGGAAAACGCATTGGCACCGAGACTTTTCGCATTGAGCAGGGCGCGGACTACGGCGTGGCCAGTTCCCAAATCAAGGTGGATGACGGTTCGGGGTCCAAAGCCGAGCAAAATTCAGAGATGCAGGTCCTGAGCAACGGCAATTTGCGGCAGTACTCGTGGCACTCCACGGCACCGGTGAAGGAAGAATCCATTGTTGAACCCAAAGACGAGTTTCTGGTCGAGCATGTGACCTTCGCCGACCAGCGAAAGCAGGACGTGCCCTACGTTTTGCCGCTGGCCACGGTCATTCTGGACGACAACTTTTTCTCGCATCGCGAGATCCTGCTGTGGCGGTATCTTGCGGCCTGCGAACGCAAACAGGACCAGTTGAGCTGTGCACCCTCAAAATTTGGCGTCCTGGTCCCGCACCAGCACGCCTCGGGAAATACCTCGCTTGCTCTGGTGGGCCGCGACAAGACCACGATAAAAGGCGTGCAGAAAGAGCTGAACAAAGTGCAGATGGATGCCGACGGCGTGCAGTGGGTCCTCTGGGTGGATGACACCTATATGGTGGTTAAGATGGAAGTGCCATCCAGCAACGTTGAGGTTGTCCGTGATTAGGAGGGCCGCGCAGTCTCTTCTTCCCTGTACCCCGCGCGGCGAAGACCGATGAAGGTCTTCTCTTTTTGGATACAGTGCAGCCAGACATATCTGTGGCTCCACCCTGAAAGCAACACGTGAAAAATTACCGGTCGGACATTTTTTTTACCATCTTCGTGCTGCTGGCGATCTGGATTGCGTACAGCGTACGCGACGTGCTGCTGCTGGTCTATGCGAGCGCTCTTTTTGCCGTGGTGCTCTCACCCGCGATTCGTGTGATTCGCAGTATCAGCCTTCGCGGCTGGCGTCCGGGTCGGGGACTGGCCATTCTGCTGCTGATGCTGGGAGTGTCCCTGGGGATTACGCTGTTCATGATTTTCGCGGCGCCACCCATCTACCGCGATGCCAGCGCCTTCTCCGAGGACTGGCCCAACCGCCTGGCCAAACTTACCCAGAGCCTTCAGCGCCTGCCTTTGGGCAACCGGTTCAGTGCCGATGCTCTGCAGAAATACGCCTCTGCAGTCGTAGGCGACGCCGGCGGCCTGTTCCTGGATATTGCCGGGGGAATCTTCGGCTTTTTCATGGGCGTTATTTTGACCATCTATTTTGTGGTTGATGGCGAACGCGCCTATCACTGGGCCGTTTCTCTCTTCCCCCTGGGGCAACAGGAGCGTCTGGCCGCCACTCTGGTCCGCGCGGAGCGCCGCATGAGGAACTGGCTCATTGGCCAGTCGATCCTGATGGCCAGTCTGGGGCTCACCAGCCTGTGCGTCTTTTATTTTCTGCATCTCAAGTATTTCTATGTGCTTGCGCTCTATGCCGGTATTGCCAACATTGTGCCCATTGTGGGACCGCTGAGCGCGCTGACCATCGCCTCCACCGCGGCCGCCTTTGACTCTCCGCATAAACTCGTGGGCGTGATCATTTTTTATGCTGTGTACCAGCAGTTTGAAAGCGGCTTTCTTTCGCCGCGCGTCATGAAGTCCACGCTCGACCTCTCGCCTCTGGCGGTGATCATCGCGCTGGCCCTGGGCGGAGCGCTGGGCGGTGTTCTGGGCGCTTTGGTTTCCGTACCCACCGCCGCACTGGTGGCGGTCTTCGTCGAGGAATACATGGTAAAACGAAAAAGCCTGACGGCGACGGCCGGATAGCCCGGCCATATTCAGCGCGGCCCATCCTGCCGGTTCGCTTTGATAAGATTTAAACTTCAGATGAATCAGAAAATTCCAGTTGGTATTCTCGGCGCTACCGGCACGGTGGGGCAGCGTTTTATCCAGTTGCTCGACCAGCATCCATGGTTTGAAGTGGCATGGCTGGCGGCATCCGACCGCTCTGCGGGAAAACTTTATTCCGAAGCCGCCAAATGGCGCCTGAACACGCCGTTGCCGGAGAAGATCGCAAACATGCGGGTCTCCTCGGCAACGCCCGATGCCGGCACGCCCAAAGTGGTCTTCGCTGCCATGGACGCGGCCGCCGCTCGCGAAATCGAGCCGCTGTTTGCCGCCGCCGGACACGCCGTGATTTCCAATTCCAGCGCGTTCCGCATGCAGGACGATGTTCCGCTCGTGCTGCCGGAAGTCAACGCCGACCATTTGCCTCTGCTCAAAACGCAGCAGTGGTACAAAACCAATGGCGGCTTCATGGTCACGAACTCCAATTGCTCCGCCATGGGACTGGTTCTGGCGCTTGCGCCACTGCATCGCCGCTTTGGCATTGAAAAGATTTTTGTGGTCACCATGCAGGCCGTGAGCGGCGCTGGTTACCCTGGCGTTCCCTCTCTGGACATTCTGGGCAATGTGATCCCGTACATTGCCGGTGAGGAGCCCAAGATGGAAGCCGAGACATGCAAGCTGCTGGGCACGCTGAACGGCGCATCGATTACGCCCGCCGATATCACCGTAAGCGCCCATTGCAATCGCGTAGCGGTGGAGGATGGCCACACCGAATCGGTTTCCATCAAACTCAGCAAGCCGGCGCGGGCCGAGGAGATCATTGCGGCATGGAATGAATTTCGCTGCCTTCCGCAAAAGCTCAAACTGCCTACCGCCCCGGAACAGCCGGTCTATTACGAATCGGCGCCCGACCGTCCCCAGCCCCGGCTGGACGTAAATCGCGGACGCGGCATGTCCTCCGTTGCCGGAAGGCTTCGCCCCTGCAACATCTTTGACTGGCGCTTCACCGTGCTTTCGCACAACGTGATTCGCGGGGCCGCCGGCGCTGCGGTTCTGAACGGAGAACTTCTTTACGCCCAGGGATATCTGCGTTGAGCGAACATCAGACTTACAGTAGGGAGCAAAGCATAACGGTGGAGCACAGGCACTCCTGCCTGTGCCGAAGCATTTTTACTCATGAAACAGGCGCAGTAGTTCATTCTGCTTCCGCCCGGCAGGTGCGCTCATGATCGTCATGAAATTTGGCGGCACCTCTGTGCAGGACGCCGAGGCCATTGACCGCGTCGCAGCGATCGTACGAGATCGTCTGCCGGAAAAACCGGTTGTAGTGGTGAGCGCACTGGCCAAAATCACCGATCTGCTTTTGGCGATGGCCAGCGCCGCCGGTTCGGGGAATCGGGAGAAGGCTCTGGAATTATGCCGCGCCGCGCGAGAGCGCCATTATGCCACCGCGCAGGAATTACTGGGCACGCATGGCTTTACGCAGATTCATCCCGAACTGGACGCCGATTTCAACGGCCTCGACGATCTGCTGCGCGGCATTGTGGCCGTGGGCGAGCTGACCGCGCGCACCACGGACAACATCGCCGGCTTCGGCGAGCGCGTCTCCAGCAAAATTGCCGCGGCGGCGTTTTCGCAGCGCGGCATCAACGCAAGCCACGTGGATTCGCGCCAGTGCATGGTCACCGACGCCAGTTTCGGCAAAGCCGTGCCGCAGTTCGAAGAGACCAAAGCACGGCTGGAACAGATCGTAAAACCGCTGCTGGAGCGCGGACGCGTGCCGGTGATGGGCGGCTTTATCGGCGCTACCCGTGAAGGCATTTCCACCACCCTCGGACGCGGCGGCTCCGACTTTACCGCCGCCATCGCCGGCGGCGAGCTGAATGCTTCGCGCATCGAGATTTGGACGGATGTGGATGGCATGATGACCACCGACCCGCGTCTCTGCCCCGAGGCGCGGCGCATCCGGACCATCAGCTTTGAAGAAGCCGCCGAACTCGCGTACTTCGGGGCCAAGGTGCTGCACCCGGCGACTCTGCTGCCCGCCATCCAGAAAAATATTCCGGTGCTGATCCTGAATTCACGCAACCCCAAGTGTGACGGCACGCGGATCACGGCCACGGCCCCTCTCGGCAAAAACGTCTTTAAGGCGATTGCCGCCAAAACACGCATCACGGTCGTGGACATTGTCGCCACGCGCATGCTGATGGCCCATGGATTCCTGAAGAGTATCTTTGAAGTTTTCGCGCACCATCGCTGCCCGGTGGACATGGTTTCCACCTCCGAGGTCAGCGTCTCGGTCACGGTGGATTCGAACGAATCCATTGCCGCCATAGCCGCCGATCTGGCCAAGCTGGCGGACGTAAAATATGCCGGACGCAAGGCGATTGTCTGCCTGGTGGGAGAAAATATCCGCCATACTCCCGGCATCGCCGCGAAGATATTTACCGCGGTGGAAGACGTAAATATCGAGATGATCTCGCAGGGCGCATCGGAGATTAACGTCAGTTTTGTGATTGATGAAACCGACGTGCCGGCGGTCGTCTCCCGCCTGCATCGCACGTTTTTCTCGCAGCTCGATCCGGAGGTGTTTGCGTGAGAATTCTTGTACTGGGACGCGGTAAAACCGGAGCCCTGGTTGCAGAGATCGCCAGTGAACGGGGACATGAGATCCGCACCCTGGCCAGCCAGGATAATCAGGATGGCCGCGGACTTACCGATGAGCTTGCGCGGCAAACCGACGTGGTCATCGATTTCACCACGCCCCATGCGGTGATTCCCAATATCATCCGCTGCGCCGAACTGGGGCTGCCCGTAGTGGTTGGGACCACCGGCTGGTATCAACACCTGGACCGCGTTCGGGAGCTGGTGCGGGAGCGCAAGGCCGCACTGCTCTACGGCTCCAATTTTTCCGTGGGCATGAATTTCTTTTTCAAGGTGATGCAAACGCTTGCTCCGGCGCTGAACAAGGGATATCGCGCCAGCATCGTGGAGCGCCACCATGTCCACAAGAAAGACAAACCGTCGGGCACGGCAGTGACCATCCAAAAAATCCTGGAGTCTTCCGGACAGAAGGTTGAAGTCGCGTCGGTGCGCGAAGGTGAGACCGTGGGGATGCATCTGGTGATGCTCGATTCCCCGCATGACACTATTTTGCTCACCCACGACGCCAAATCCCGCATCGGCTTCGCCGAAGGCGCAGTGCTTTCAGCCGAGTGGATACAGGGTAAGACCGGCTTCTGGGAGTTTCCCGAGATCGTGGACCAAGTCTGAGTTTGAGCCTGAGCCAGGGATGGACTGAAACCGTATGAGTTCCGACAAAAACAATTTACGTATCGATTACATTGAGTTTCCAGTGCGCAACATCCGGCAGACCAAAGAATTCTATTCCCGAATTCTGGACTGGAAATTTGAAGACTACGGCCCGGACTATACGTCTTTCCACGACGGCAGAATCAGCGGCGGATTTTTCACTTCTACTGAAATCCGTTTGGGTGGGCCGCTGATCGTCATCTACGCCACGAATATCGAGGACATGCAGAAAAAGATAACCGATGCGGGAAGCAAGATCGTAAAGCCAATCTTCGAATTTCCCGGCGGACGCCGCTTCCACTTCGTCGATCCCAGCGGGCATGAACTGGCTATTTGGACGGACAAATAAAAATCTCAAGTTATGGCCAGATAGCAACGCCTATGGAATGTAATTACGGAGACAAGCACAGTCTAGATTTATCATTGATTATCTGTAATAAACTGATCATACTTTAGACATATATGATAGTCAAAATCAAGAAATCTGACGTTTCTGACATATCTTGCGATGTACTCGTACTAAAGTATGCGCAGGGTCGTTATGGTGTAGACGCCGAAATAGCAGGACGACTCAAAGCACACTCACCAAATCTTAAAATAGAACCCAAGCCGGATTCATATATACTGATCCCATCTAATGGGGTAATTTATGCTCGATATGTACTATTCGTTGGCGTCACTCCGTTGAATGAATTTGACTATCGCGAAATTAGAAAATTTTGTATCCGAGCTCTGTCTGCTGTAAAACAGGAGCTTCCGACGGCTATGCATATTGCGATGACTATGCATGGCGTGAACTGCGGATTAGATGAACGTGAATCTTTTTCGGCTCAGATAGCTGGCATTGGCGACTCTGATCAATACACTGTTGGGATAAAGCAGATTACTATTATTGAAAGAGATGGCAGACGAGCGAATCGCTTGCGAGAGATCCTGCGCCAAATCTGGCCACAGGTAGATCAAAACACCTCTGCAACACGGCGTGTTGCAACCAGTATCACAGCTGGCAATGCTTCAAACATGAAGCCGCACATTTTTGTCGCCATGCCATTTGCAAAGGAAATGGAGGATGTGTACATCTTTGGGATTCAAGGCCCCATTAACACAGCTGGTTATCTTTGCGAGCGAGTAGACATGGAAATATTTAGTGGCGACATATTAGGGCGAATCAAGTCGAGAATTGAAACTGCGGAGTTAGTTGTAGCAGATTTAACGGGTGGCAATCCAAACGTATATCTCGAAGTTGGTTATGCGTGGGGAAAGAGCCGCCCCACTCTATTGATCGCACGTCAGGGAGGCGAGTTGAAATTTGATGTTCGCGGTCAACGCTGCATTATTTATGAGAGTATTGCGGATCTTGCCAACAAACTTTCAAAGGACCTTTCACAAATTCAGGCGTTATCAAATTCAAGTCATGCATAAAATCTATCTTACTCGCAAGTGTAGTAGTATAGTTTTAGTCTAGTAGCCATTGCATGTAGGAATTTTGCTGCCTCGCTTTTAATCACGCAACTCAGCCCAACTTCTTCAACCTGGGCCAGAGATCCCGCAGATTTTGATGCAACCCACGGCAGAGCCAGAGAGTGAAATGTTCGTCGCGCCGCGAGTACGGATGCTCCACACGCCCGACGGCTTCCACGCTCTGGAAGTACTCACGATCACCCTCGCCGTCGCTCCCCAGCACAATTGCGCTGTCCCCTGTGTAGTCGCGTGGTCCCCAGTACCAATAGTTGTTGTGGTGGCTGACCGCTCGCGGAAGTCCGTATCTCGGCCCGAAGAAATCAATCGCCGCGGCTTCACCCCAGTCGTTGCAGAAAATAGCGGTTCGCGCGCGCGCTTCCGGCGGCAGGCTGTTATAGACGCGTGCGACCTGTTGCACCATGTTCTCCCAGCCAAATTCGTCGGCGAAGTACTGCGGCAATGGACCGTTGTTTTGCCGCTCTGCCGCTACCGGCGTAATGTGCAGCGCCGTCTGGTATCGAAGATAATTTTCGGGCGAAAGAATGGGACAAAAAATCGGCGCCAGCAGAGCGCCCACGGCTATGATCGCCGTTACATAGGCAGGGCGTACCCAGGTGAACCGCTGCCTTGTGATTCGCTCAAAACCCACCGCGCCTGCGGCAAACAGCGCGGGATAGATCGGAGCAACGTAATAGTTCTTGCCTTTGAGGACAATGAACATTGTCACGACCACCACACAGGCCCAGCCGATCGAGCGATACCGGCGGCCTTCGCGCCCGAAAAAAAGCCAGAGCACCCCTCCTGCCCATAGCGGAAAGAGGATGGGATTCATAATGGCCGCCTGGTCCGCGAGAAAGCCCAGCGGGCCGCGAAAAATATCCCGATTGCTCATGCGGATGTTGTGCAGGAGTTGCAGGAACGGAAAGTCGTGCCGTAGCTGCCACACGAAATTGGGAAGGGCGATGGCTACCCCCACCAGCATTCCCAGCCACAACCAGCGGCTTTTGAGAAAACGACGTTCCGGGCCGAGAAGCATCCCAACCAACAAGCCGACCACCAGAAAAGCGATGGAATATTTGGTCTCCAGCCCAACGCCGACGAGCGTGCCGAACCAGAACCAATATCGCGGCTCGCCGCGATTGATCGCCCGCACCACGCACCACAGGCAGGCCATCCAGAGAAGCGGCTCAAAGGCATTCATGGTCAGCCAATGGTGCATGATCAGGTAAATCGGGACCGGAATCACGGCCAGTGCGGCCAGCGCCTGGGCAAAGCGACCGCCACCCATCTCTCGCGCCAGCAGTCCCGCCATCCAGACAAGCGCCGCACCTGCCAGTGCGGGCAAAAACCGCAACCCCAGCAGTGAATCGCCGAATGCCTGCCGGGCAAACCAGGCGATGAATACATTCATCGGCGGATGGTCAACATAGCCCCAGGCGAGGTGCTGCGAACACGCCAGGTAATACATCTCGTCGCGGAAAATACCATAACGTGTCGCCGTGACCAGATGGAGCAGAAGCTTTGCGAGCGCCAGATAAAGAACAATGGCTGGGCCGGATGTGAAGCGGCTATGCGGCTTCGCTGGCATTTACCGTTCACGTTCCTGTACAGGAAGATCTTCGACCTCGTCCATAAAGCCAGCGGACGCCGCCGGCCCTTCGGCAAGATAGGAAGACCACTCAAAGGGCCTCGGAGAAAGCACAACATCACTGCCCTGTTTGCGTATGAATACCTCGGGGACATTGAATTGAAACTCTTTGGGCAACCGGACTGCCTGGCTCCGGTTATTCATGAAGACTTTGGCTTTTCGCTGCATGGCTTCTCCACTCATGGCATATACATAAGTGTATGCCACATCGGTTTTAAAATGTGCTGGCTCAGTTTCCGCCTGAAGCCGCTCCCTTGGAATGTTTCGGCTTCGACATCTTCTTTAGCCACTCCTGAATTTCCGGATCAGCATCGGCGGCAAAGAGTTTTTTGAAAGCATCGACGACAGCGGCGGCTGTGTCGCTCTGGCCAGAATTTTGCAGCAGGTTATATTTCAAGTACATAGCTTTGGCGGCTATTCTCCGTAATTCCACTTCTTTTGCCGTAGAGTACCGCTGCACCACTTCGTCATACACACCGATCGCTTCTTTATTCCGCTGCAACTTGCCCAGATAAAATCCTTTGTTGACCAGGGCCTTGGCCACCTGCTCCCGCAGCACAGCTTCTGCGGAATCGCCAAACCTCCTCACTACATCGCCATTCACACCTATTGCTTCTTCATCCCGCTGCAACTCGCCCAGATAAAATCCTTTGTTAACCAGGGCGCTGGCCACCTGCTCACGTAGCACAGCTTCCGATGCATCGCCAAAGCGCCTCACCACCTCATCAATCACCACTATCGCTTCTTCATTCCGCTGCAACTCGCCCAGACAAAATCCTTTGCTGACCAGGGCGCAGGCCACCGGCTGCCAAAGTACAGGTTCCGTGGAATCTCCAACCCGCCTCACCACCTCGTCAAACACCACTATCGCCTCTTCATTCCGCTGCAACTCGCCAAGACGATTTCCTTTGTTAAACAGGGCCTTGGCCACCCACTCACGCAGCGTAGCTTCAGATGAATCGCCAAAACGCCTAACCACCTCGTCATACATAACTATCGCTTCTTCATACTTCTGCAACTGGCGCAGGAAAACTCCTTTGTTGTACATGGCCTTGGCCACCTGCGCCCGCAACGTAGCCTCTGCGGAATCACCAAATAGCCTAACCACCTCGTCATTCACCACTATCGCTTCCTCATACTTCTGTAACTCGCCCAGGCAAAAACCTTTATTGACCAAGACCCTAGCCACTTGCTCCCGCAACACAGCTTCCGTGGAATCTCCAAACCGCCTCACCACCTCGTCATTCGCCACTATCGCTTCCTCATACTTCTGTAACTTGGCCAGACAAAATCCTTTGTTGCGCAATGACCGGCACCATGCAACAGCAGAGCGAGAATCCACAGCTTGCTTCTTTTCAAGGTCTTCGGCGATTTGCAATAAATGATCATAGGCAGCCAATTCTTCAGAGCTATTATCATTTAGGCCACTGGCAGAAGAAAATAGGCCACTGGTAGCAGAAAACAACAACTGAATCATTTCGTTCTTTTGTTTGACCGATGCACTTGTGAGCTGTGTAGCGATGGTATTTTGGAGAGCTTCCTTGTATGCTGAGCGGCGGACGGCTTCGCGAATCCCCTCCAGCTCTTTTTCAACCAGGGACGATTTTCTTGCCCTTTTCTCGTCGCGGGCAGCGGCCTGCTGTACACGCGAGATCACGCTTTCGAAGCTGAAGATATCTCCGCCTTCCTGCTGTGAACTCTCCTGAAAAATGGATTTGCGCAGATGATCAGCAAAAAACCTGAGAGGATTGCTGGTCAGCAGGGGTGACTTCAAACCAAAAGACTCCACCATGCGGTCGAATACCAGCCTGGCGGGAAGGGTGGGAACGCCTTGCGTGCCCATCTCGGCAGCCAGTACTGGTTTAAGACCGGACGCACCGCCGGCGGACTGCATTTCTTCACGCTCTGCCTCAACTTTGGGCAGCACAAAGCGAATATTGGCGTTGCTTTTGAGCCAGGACGGAAGAGAGTCAAAGTCGGAGCGTTTGTAACAAAACCAATACCAGTCGAAAGGCGTTTCGGTATCCAGGCGGCGCTGCAGCGCGCTCATGATCACATCGCCCTCCCAGCCACTGTAGCCGACCACAATCGGAGCATGTAGCCGCAACAGCGAATCCAAGAAGCGAGGGATAGTCAAAGACCCAGGTGCGTCTTTTGCTCTTTTTTCCACTTCACCGCGCAAATTGCAGCAATCGTAATACCAGTAGGTCCCATGCACGTGGACGATTTGAATTTCTTTCGACTCACTGGAAATGCGCCCAATGGTTTGCGGATGGTCGCATACAATGGGCGGCTCGCCAAAAAGAGTGAGCGCGCGGGTCAGAAAATCAGGGCTTGCGCTTGTGATAATCACGGGTAGGTCATCTGTCAGGATGTAGTCCGTATGCGGCACAGGGCGTCACGACCAGATTGCCAATCGAGCCATTGAGAAGCAAATGCGCCAGCCGGAAGGTGGCCGGCGAAATCTGCTGGCCGTGCATTTTGTCCTGAAGGTATTTCTGCCGCTGTTGCGCGTGAGGGTAAGCCTTGTCAAACCAGTGCGAATAAGTATCGATGGGATTGCTACCGGGCGGCTCGGTGCTCCTGCCGTATTTCTGCGCAATGCTCATGCATTCTGCTTCGATGGCTGAAGCCAGTGGAAGAGGAGGGCTGGAGATACCCGCGCCAACAATCAGAAAAAATGGAGACTGCAGGCCGAAGCTTCCATCACAGGCCTGGCGGATCTCGCTAATGGCTGCGTCTATGTTTAGTTCAGGCATTAGATTATGTTTAAGCGGGAAGCCACAAGATTATACTCTTTCAACTTCTCCAAAGTATTTTTTAAACTTCACCGCAACATGGGCTGGCAGGCACAGCCGTGTGCACTGGATTTATGCCGGTTGTTGATGTTCCAGTTTGCCATTTTTTGCTATTGATTTTTTAGCGATTGGCGGTATCATGCGCGGGTTGAATGAAGACATTGACAAGCAGCCGCGAGCACTCAGCCATCAGCAGTCAGCCTGGGCTGCGGCAAACGCCCATCGCTTGGGATATCACTTGTGATGTTTGGAGCTAAGTCCTTTAAACCTTGTGATGGAGATCGACCAGGAGGGGGGTAGGAAAAATGGTACAGACCGGGGACTTATCTGACAAAACCCCTTACCGCGGATTTACGCAGATGGACGCGGATAAATAAAGCTATTGGCTCCTGGCCATTGGCCGCAAACGGGCATTTCCACATCATTCGCTAAGAAAGGAATCCTCTGAATGCCGACCCAGCGAAATCTCAAGGGCATGAACGCGCTCGTTTTTATCACCGACCAGCAACGCGCCATCCAGCATTTCCCCAAAGGATGGGCCAAAAAGAATCTTCCTGGCGAGGAGCGCCTCAAGCTGCATGGGCTGACCTTTCCCCGGGCATTCTGTAATGCCTGCATGTGCTCGCCCAGCCGGGCCACCCTGATGACCGGTTATTTTCCGGCCCAGCACGGGGTGAAGTGGACTCTGGAACACGGCATGCCCGCCACCCGGTATCCGCAGCAGGACCTCCCGCTCGATTTTCTCAACCTGGCGACCGTAATGTCGTCCGTGGGCTACTCGACGCCTTACAAGGGCAAATTTCATCTAACCAAAGCCCGCAACAAGAACGGGACCTTTGTTCCTGAAGACGTGAACCAATACGGCTTTGAGCGATGGGACCCGCAGGATGCCGGAGCCAATCAGGACCCATCTGAATTCGGCGGCGGAGACGCGGACAATGACGGCCGCTTCATGGACGATGACGGTCCGGTGAAGGCGGGCAAAGAGGGCGTGCTGGCTTATCTGAATTCCGAGGCGCCGCTGGAGAAGCCATTTTTTCTGGTGGTCTCCCTGGTCAATCCCCACGACGTGCTCGCCTATCCCAATACGGCCCTCGATAACGGCTATACCCGAAAGTGGCTGCAGGGTGACATCCGGCTGCCCGCCACGGTGAAGGAAGACCTCTCCACCAAACCCACGGTGCAGCAACAGTTCCTTGCGCTGACCAACAAGGGGCTGGGCGACCTCAACCACGAGCAGAAGATCAACTACCTCAATTTTTACGGCAATCTTATGAAGTCGTCGGACAATTATCTGGTGCGGGTGCTCGACACGCTGAAACGGCGCGGCCTGCTCGATAATACTCTGATCATCCGCACCTCCGACCACGGCGAAATGGGGCTGGCACACGGCGGCTTACGCCAGAAAAACTTCAACTTCTACGAGGAGACGCTTCGTGTCCCACTCATCTATTCCAACCCGAAACTTTATCCCAAACCCTAGGTCTCCGAGGCCATGGTTTCTCACGTGGACTTTTTGCCGACCCTGGCCAGTCTTTTCGATGTACGGCCACGGGCGCGCGCCAAATGGCAGGGCGTGGACTACTCGCGGGTGGTGCTGAATCCGAAGGCCAAACCGCCGCAGAAATATATTGTCTTCACCTATGACGATTACCAGTCAGGCCAGCCGCACGGGCCTTATCCCGGACCACTCAATCACATCGTGAGCATCCGGGAAGAGCGCTACAAACTGGCGAAGTATTATGACGCCAATCATCCGGACGGTCCGTATCAGTGGGAGATGTATGACCTTGAGACTGACCCGCTGGAAACCAGAAACCTCGCTTACCCCGGCTACAAACGGACAAAGAAAGAAGACAAGGAATACCTGCGGCTGCGCCGGCAACTTGCCGCGGCCGCGAAAAAGCGGCTGCGTCCATTGAAACGTACATTGGGGTAGTGTCCTAATTTGACGCGCAGGCGGTCTTATTTACATAAAAGGACAGCAAAAGGAGATTTGTGGGCGCAAAGCAGAAAATGAGCTCGATTGGCAAGCCAGTCCCGGAGTTGCCGGTCGCTGATGTCGAACGCGCACAACAGCATTACCGAGATGCACTCGGCTTTGAGATCGGATGGCTTTACCCAGGCAAAGAAATTGGCGCCGTCTCCCACAGTGATATGGGGCCTGTATTTTTTCGCAGGAAGAAGCCGCCGTTCGAACCTGCCGTTCACTGGGTATTCGCTGAAGATATCGATGCGTCGTACCAGGAACTTAAGTCGTCAGGTGCGAACATCGTGGACCCTCTCGAAAAAAAGCCCTGGGGATTACGGCAGTTCACCGTACAGGATCTTGACGGGAACCTCTTCTATTTCCACCATGACTAACCAAACGTCGCTTTCCAATTAGGACACTACCGCCCATTGATCTGAGAACAATGACCTGAGAACAATGATCTGAGAACAATGACCAGGAACACCCGGATATGCCTTCGAGGTCAGCGTCAGGCGTATGAACACGGTGGCAGATTCGAAGTAGCCTGTTTTTGTTATCCTTTTAAATTATGAAACTCCAGGGCTGCGGCACGGCACTTGTAACACCGTTTAAGAAAGACCAGAGCATCGACGAGCCTCGTCTGCGCGAGCTGGTCGAGTGGCAAATCAAATCCGGCATTCACTTTCTGGTCCCTTGTGGCACCACCGGCGAAACGCCCACGCTGAAACAGGACGAATGGCTGCGCGTCATCGACATCACCATTGAAGTCGCAGCCGGGCGCGTGCCCATTGTCGCGGGCGCCACCTCGAACGCGACGGACGAGGCCGTGGAAAAAGCGCGTGCGGTCGCCCAGCGCAAAGGCGTGGACGCAATCCTGACCGCGTCGCCCTACTACAACAAGCCCACGCAGGAAGGCCAGTATCAGCACTTCAAGGCCATCGCCGAGGCCGTGGACAAGCCGCTGATGCTTTACAGCGTGGCCGGCCGCACGGCGGCCAATATCGAACCGGCGACTCTGGGTCGTCTGGCGAAGATTCCCAACATCATTGCCGTCAAGGAAGCCAGCGGCAACATCTCGCAGATCGCCGAAGTATTCAATCACGTGCCGGAAAGTTTTCTGGTATTTTCCGGCGACGACGCCATCACCCTTCCCGTAATCTCTCTGGGCGGCGTAGGCATCGTCTCCGTGGCCTCGAACGAAATTCCGAAAGAGATGTCGGATATGACGGCGGCTGCGCTGAAGAATGACTGGACGCAGGCCCGCAAAATTCTCCGCCAGTATCTGCCGCTGATGCAGGCCAACTTCATTGAGTCAAACCCCATGCCGGTGAAGGCCGTGCTGGCCATGATGGGCAAACTCGAAGAGGTCTATCGCCTGCCCATGGTGCCCATGAAGGCGGACACCCGCGCTAAGCTGCAGCAGATTGCCACCGAAGTGGGAGTCTTAAAAAGCAGCAGCCTGGCGGCGGTTTGATCTTTAATCAATGCTGCTGCCGTCTCCCCTCGACGATTTTGAGCGGAGCCAGGGTTGAAATAGCTCTGGTTACCTCGAGACCTGCGGACTTATTTCCTCTGCAATCAGCATGAACTCGAAAGTACATGCACCGATTTTCTTATCTTCTAAATATTTCTTAACAGGCACGCTTGCCCGCAATGAGTCAGGATAAATGAGTATAGTCTGCTCCGGTTTCTCCGCGCGTTTACGCGGGAGGAGCAACTTGTTCCATCTGCATGGGTTAGATCGGTGTTGCTTCAGTGGGATCTTACATTCAGGTTTTGCATCACAAGAAAGCGTCAAGCGCCTCTGGATTGGGAATGGCAGTCAAAGTTTTGGAAAAACCCGTCGCAGAATCGTCCTCGGACAACCTAATCAGGATTCCTTCATCCGGGCGCTCGTACGCCGGTCTGGCGGTGGTGGCCGCGGCAATAGCCGTCTTCCTCGGCTGCATGTTTGCTCCGCCCGCGCTCATGGACGACGTGGACGCGGTCCACGCACAGATTTCCCGCAACATGCTAACCTCCGGCGACTGGCTCATCTCCCATCTGGATGGCGTTCCTTACATGGAAAAATCGCCGCTGCTCTACTGGATGATGACCATCAGCTACCGGATCTTTGGCGTTCATGACTGGGCGGCCCGCATTCCGATTGTGCTCGGCGCGATTCTGCTCTGCTGGGTCACCGCCGCCTGGGGACGGTGGGCCTTCGGCAAACAAGCGGGCTTTTATGCCGGACTGGTGCTGGCCACCTGCGTTGGCCTCTTTCTCTTCACCCGAATCCTGATTCCCGACGTCCTGCTCACGCTCACCATTTGCCTGGGCTTCTGGTCTTTGCAGCGTGTATTGGAACCGGAAAACGATGAAACCCATCCTCGCCTCTGGGCCGCGATTCTGGCCGCCAGCCTCGCGGTGGGCGTTTTGCTCAAAGGGCTTATCGCCGTGGTGGTGCCCGTGGGCGGCGCGCTGGTTTATCTCGCTCTCACCCGCCAGCTTTTTTTGCGCCGCACCTGGCTGCGGCTCCGGCCTTTCAGCGGGGCGCTGATTTTTCTGCTGATTGCCGCGCCGTGGCACGTTCTGGCCACGCTGCGCATGCCGCCATATCTCGATTTCACCATGCACAGCGTCCCCGGTGAATACCACGGCTTTTTCTGGTTCTACTTTCTCAATGAACACGTTCTGCGCTTCCTGGGGCGACGTTATCCGCACGACTACAACACCGTGCCTCGCGTCTTCTTCTGGCTCATGAACCTCCTGTGGCTCTTTCCCTGGAGCCTGTACCTCCCTGCCGCGGCCAAACTGAGCTACCGCCCGCAAGACCGCGCTGGACGCTCCCGCCTGCTGGCCCTGTGCTGGGCCGGATTTCTGCTCGTGTTCTTCACTTTCTCTACCACCCAGGAGTATTACTCCATGCCCATTTATTCGGCGCTGGCCCTGCTGCTGGGCTGCGCCATGGCGGGTGAAGGTCGCTGGGTATCCATGGGGACCAGAACCCTGGCCGTAATCAGCACCGCTGCGGCCACGGTGATCGCCGTGATTCTGCTGAAGGTGTGGCAGCTGCCCGCGCCGGGCGATATAGCCCAGGCATTGCAGCAGAATCCCCAGGCTTACACTCTGTCTCTGGGACACATGGGCGACCTCACGCTGCAATCGTTTGCGTATCTGCGGCTGCCGCTGGTCATGGCTGGAGTGGCCTTTCTCATCGGCGCAGTGGGCGGATGGGCCTCGACGCAGCGGCGCGCGTTTCTCGCCTTTGCCCTGATGATGGTCCTCTTCTGCCACGCCAGCCGCGTGGCTCTGACTACCTTTGATCCGTATCTTTCCTCTCGCGTTCTGGCCGATGCGCTGCGGCAAGCCTCGCCGGGCGAACTGGTGATTGACGGCGAATATTACTCGTTCTCGTCCGTGTTCTTTTATGCCGACCGTACGGCGCTGCTGCTCAACGGCCGCCGCAACAATCTGGAGTACGGTTCTTACGCACCGGGCGCACCCAGTGTCTTCATCGATGATGCCCGCTTTCTCGAACTCTGGAACGGTACTTCCCGGTATTATTTGCTCACGGACCAGACGCGGCTCGCGCACGTGACCGGACTTGCCGGGCCGGAACATCTTTATCGCATCGCCGAAAGTGGCGGGAAATTTCTTTTCACCAACAGCGCGCCCGGAACCGCCTCCGGCAGCGCTGAACTCAGGAAAGGCGCTTCATGGTAGCACTGCTTGCGATTTTCTCCATTTTGCTGGCCGGTTCACTGGTGTACTGCGTTCTCATCATTGTGGCTTCGCGCCGGTATCTCTCCGTACCCGTGCCGGCTGTCTCCACGGCCCCTCCCCTGAGCGTGCTGCGACCGCTGTGCGGAGTGGATGAAGGTCTGGAAGAAAACCTGCGCAGTCTGTTTGAGCAGGATTATCCGGACTATGAAGTGCTTTTTGCGGTGCATCATGCCGATGACCCCGCCGCCGCCGTCGCGCAGAAAATCATGAGCGATTATGCGGGCAAAATCCCCTCGCGTCTGATCGTAAGCGGAGAGTCCCCGGTCCCCAATGCCAAAGCCCACAGCCTCAAACGCCTGGTGCGCGAGGCCGGACACGAACTGCTGGTGATGTGCGACAGTGACGTCCGCGTGAGGCCGGATTTTCTCTCGCGCCTGGCGGCGGAATTGGCTGATCCCAAAGTGGGCGTGATTACCTGCCCTTACCGCGCCGTTGCTGGCAGCAGTCTCTGGTCTCGTTTGGAAGCCATTGGCATGAACACCGAATTTCTCGGCGGCGTGCTGGTAGCTCGCATGTTGGAAGGCATGAATTTTGCCCTGGGCTGCGCCGTAGCCATCCGCCGCAACGTGCTCGACTCCATTGGCGGGTTTGAGTATTTGCAGGAATTTCTGGCCGAAGATTTTGTCATAGGCAATCGTGCCGCCAGTCAGGGCCACACCGTACTGTTCTCTTCCTGCGTGATTGAGCACCGTATCGGCAGCCAGAGCATGGCGCACAATCTGGCCCACCGCCTGCGCTGGGCGCGCAGCACCCGCCGCTCGCGTCCCATGGGTTACTGGGGACAGATCTTCACTTACCCGCTGATTTGGGCGATCAGCCTCTGCCTGGTTGAGCCAGCGGCCTGGCCCGCCGGAGTGCTGACTCTGCTTGTCCGCGCATGGGCCGCATGGGCCACGGCCATCGACGTAACCCAGGATTCACTTACCCGCAAACAATGGTGGCTGCTTCCGGTGCAGGATATTCTTGGCTTTTTGGTCTGGGCGGCAGGCTTCACCGGCGGCACCGTAACCTGGCGCAATCGCGAGTGTACCGTCCTGCGGGATGGAAGACTACAAGTGAATCCGTAGACTGTTTCAAAATAGGTTTGTATCAGGGCACGAATTGATTCGTGCCGAACAAATCGCATCGCCTTCTCCCGGCTTCGAGCAGTGCGACAAACCCGCTGGAAGCCGGGAGAAAGCTTCCCACTTTCAGGAGAAAACTACCCTCTGTTTGAGAGATCGTTGCTGCCTGAATTTCTTGCAAAAAAATTTCGCTCGTCGCCGGAAACTGAATCACACCAGAACGAACGCCATTACCTGTTCATACAAAGAGCTGTAAGCCTGGGCCATTACGGCGCTGCTGAAGCGTGTGGCATGGCGACGGCACTCTTCGCTGCGAATCTCACCGATTTTAGATAAAAGACGAACTGCGTCATCAAAGTCGTCGGCCAGAAAACCAGTTACGCCATCCTCAACGATTTCCGGCAGCGCGCCTCTGCGGAAAGCCACCACCGGAGTGCCGCTGGCGGCGGCTTCCATGGCTACCAGCGAGCTTGTCTCTTCCGCCTGGCTGGTGATCAGCATCGCCTGGGCCTCTGCCAGCAGCCTGCGTTTGAGCGCGGCGGAAGGTGTGGAAACAAAAATGGCGTCCGGCATCTGCCTCAGCCGCGGAACCACGGCACTGCTGAAGTACTGTTGATGATAAGAAAACGGATACACCTGTCCCGCCAGGGTGATAGGCGTCCGCGCCCGCCGTGCGATGTCCAGCGCCAGATGCGGCGCTTTTTCCGGACAGATGCGCCCCAGCCAGAGCAAGCCGTCGCGCGGCTGCTTCTCGTTTCCCGCGAACCGCTCCAGCCAAATGCCATTGGAGACCACGGTTTCCGCCGGCAGACCGGCAAAATCGCGCGACTGGCTGGCCGAGACACAATTGAATCTCACATTCAGCGGCACATTGCGAAACAGCCGCTCCTCATAAAACGATCGCGGCAGATGCAGCGTGGCCAGGACCGGAACATCAATCTCCGCCGCCCGCGGCCAAAAGCTGCCGGACATATCGTGAATAAGATCGAACGGCTGGCTCGTGCGGGCACGGGAGCGAATCAATTCCACGATTCTCTGCTGGTGCTCCCGGTTCCGGCGGTCAAAGTCATCAGTCTCCTGGCAAGGCTGGCCGGTACAAAACAACTCACCGCAAACGCTGGATTTCGAGGACGCGGCCACCGTGGTATGCGCTCCGCGAGCATGCATCTCACGCTCCAGCGTCCACAAAACCTGCTCCGCGCCTCCTGCGCTCTCTTCCGTAACCGTCAGCAGTGGATAAGCAATATACAGAATTCTCATGATTGCAAACCTTTGAAACACAGAGGAACAGAGGACACAGAGAGATCTTCAGGGCTGGTTGCGAAAATATGGAGCTAAAATCCGCAGTCTTATTGCTTTTTACGGCAGCGAATAAAATCGGCCCCAAATATCTCCGTTTACTCCGTTCCTCTGTGTTTCAAAGCTCCTGCTTCAGCCAGATAAGATGCCATTTTCTGCGCAACGGCTTGTCCGCTCATCTTCCAGCCCCACAATTCGTAATTCAGTTTTCCCGGCATCGGAGGATGGGTAAAGTCGTAGTCCGCGACCGGACGAAATTGCTCGATCTCCGGCCGAAAGCTTTCCACCGTCAGCCTCTGCGATTTGTAGATGCCAAAAAGACCAATCTTCCTGCGCAACTCTTCGCCTTCGACGCTCAGCTCTGTCTCTTTCCCCGTCCGCGAAGGAAAAGTCTGGATCGCGGGCTGGCCCTCGGAATTGCGGTGATACAGCGGACTCTCCCACACTGCCACTCCCAGTCGTCTGCCTGCCTGCGAACTGGCGAAGCACACCGCATCGTGGTCCGGATGGCCGCCCTCAAACGCCAGGGTCAAAATGCTGTCGGGCCGGTATTCGGCAACAACTTTTTCGAGCGCGGCGATGGCCTGGGGCAGGCGCTGAAACAACTCCTGATCGGCCATACCGCCCTCCACCTGTTCGGCCAGAAACACGGGCCGGCCGCCAAACAAACTCACGGCTTCCACCGCCTCTCGCCGCCGGACATCGGCATAGGCCTGGCGCGAGCCGTACTCTTTCCAAAAGTACTCGTCGCGCGGCGCGCCGTCGGTGGCGAACACAACAATGGCCTTTTTCATCCGCTGCATCAGCGCGCCGGCGGTCAGCAGTTCGTCATCAGGATGGGCCACCACCACCAGCGTGGTCCCCAGCAGCGGACGCAGGGCCTCTTCATGGTTCATGCCAGGTACACGATTCATCCTGAGTACTCGATTCATCCTGAATAATAGATACCTGGCAGGCAGTCATGGTTTTCCTCAATAAACGCCTTGCCTCATTAACGCCTTGCCTCAATCACGGTTTGCCGCAATCTGCGGGCAAAGTTATACTCCGGAAGCGATGTCTGATTTACGTACTGAAATTGAATCTTTATATGCCGCCGGGCCTCTGCATGGGCCGGCTGCCGCCAATGGGCGGCGCGTTTTTGCTGAATTCCGCGATTTGCTCACCCAGGGCAAAGTCCGTGCTGCAGAGAAGACCAGCGGGGAGTGGCAGGTCAATGCCTGGGTAAAACAGGGAATCCTGCTCGGCTTCCGCCTGGGTGAACTGGTGGAGATGGGCGGGCAAGGCCCGCTCTCCTTCGTGGACAAGGACACCTTCCCTGCCCGGCAGTTTCATGTCACCGACAAAGTGCGCGTAGTGCCCGGCGGATCGTCCGTGCGCTCCGGTGTGTATCTGGCGCCCGGCGTGATCTGTATGCCTCCCATGTACGCCAACGCCGGCGCATACGTGGACGAAGGCACCATGATCGACTCCCACGCCCTGGTCGGCTCCTGCGCGCAGATTGGAAAACGCGTGCACCTGAGCGCGGCCGCGCAGGTGGGTGGAGTGCTGGAACCGGTGAACGCTTCGCCGGTAATCATTGAAGACGACGTGCTGGTCGGTGGCAACTGCGGCATCTACGAAGGCACGCAGGTGCGGCAGGGTGCGGTGCTGGGCGCGGGCGTGATTCTCACCCGCGCGACCCCGGTGTATGACATTGTGCGCGAGCAGGTTTATCGCGCATCGGCCTCTGGCCCGCTGGTGATTCCGGAAAATGCGGTGGTGGTTCCCGGCTCGCGGGCCATCAGCAAAGGCAAAGGCGCCGAATGGGGTTTGGCGGTTTACACGCCCATCATCGTGAAATACCGTGACGAAAAAACCCAGACCTCGATTGAACTCGAAGATTTGTTGCGATAAAGATTTGCTGGGATAAAGACCTGTTTGCGGTAAAAGACCTGCTGAGCTGGATGTCACTCCAGATATAAAGATAAAAATGAAACCGACACCGCCATCACGCTTCCTGTTTGGATTTCTACTCCTTACGGCCGTGGCGGCGGTGCTCTGGGTCTTCTCACATTACGCCGGTCTGGCCATTCCCCTGGCGGTTCTGCGTGCCTCTCGCTGGCTGGCCCTGGCTGGCTTTTGCGGATACGCCTTTGCTCGCCGCTCTCTCACTCCGTGGATTTTCGCGGGGATGCTGATTGGCGCTGAAATTGGCTATGACTGGCCTCATGCCGCCGTCAGTCTCCAGGTCCTGAGCGCGATCTTCCTGCGGCTGATTAAGACCATCGTCGCTCCGCTCATCTTCGGCACGCTGGTAGTAGGCATTGCCGGGCATTCGAATCTGAAGCAGGTCGGGCGGATGGGAATCAAGGCCATCATCTACTTTGAAGTCATCACCACGCTGGCGCTGGTGATTGGCCTGGCCGCCATCAACATCTCTCATGCCGGCGTAGGCGTAAGACCGGATCCGCATGCCGTGGCCGGCCAGCTGGCCTCGCAGCCGCAAACCGCCTCGGACACCATTCTCCACATCTTTCCCGAGAACATCGCCAAAGCAGTCGCGGAAGGCCAGATCCTGCAGGTAGTCGTCTTCAGCGTGATCTTTGCCATTGCTCTGGCCCTGGCGCCGGAAAACAAGCGCAAGCCCATGCTGGCCTTTTGCGAGAGCCTGACCGAAGTGATGTTCAAATTCACCAAAATCGTCATGCTCTTTGCCCCCATTGGCGTTGCCGGAGCCATGGCCTACACCATCGGCACGATGGGCCTTGAGGTGCTGAAGCACCTGTTCGCCCTGCTGGCCACCCTTTACGTGGCTCTGCTCTTCTTTTTTGCTTTTGTGCTGCTGCCCGTCGTGCTGATTGCGCGCCTGCCCCTCAAAAAACTCCTTCAGGCCCTGGCCGAGCCGGTATCCATCGCTTTTGCCACCGCCAGCTCAGAAGCCGCGCTGCCACGGGCCATGGAATCCATGGAAGCCTTCGGCGTGCCGCGCCAGATTGTGGCCTTCGTTCTGCCCGCCGGATACAGTTTCAACCTGGATGGCAGCACGCTCTATCTTTCTTTGGCGTCCGTCTTCGTCGCCCAGGCCGCCGGCATTCACTTGAGCCTGGGGCAGCAGATCGTCATGATGCTCACGCTCATGCTCACCAGTAAAGGCGTGGCCGGCGTGCCCCGCGCCATGCTGGTGATCCTCTCCGCCACCGTCGATTCCTTCCAGCTTCCCGCATGGCCCGTGCTGGTGATCTTCGGCATCGACCAGCTCATGGACATGGGCCGCACCGCCACCAACGTCCTCGGCAATTGCCTGGCGACCGCGGTCATCGCCCGCTGGGAAGGCGAGCTCGGCAAAGAGAACTCTTCGACTGCCGCACTGGATGCGGCGGCCCACTGATTTTTAGGATCATGAACACCTGGCCTCGACGGTTCAGGTTTACTCTTGAGTTGCCGCAATACACAGTGGAATTGCATTCTGAATTGCAGTAGACTGATCGTGCTGATGGCTGAATTGGCACAAATAGACTGGAAAGCAAAAAGCCACGAGGCGAGGACCCGCGCGTTGTTAGAGGATTTGGTTGAATATCACAAGGGTGTTTATCCTCATAACCGCTTGGCGCTTGCAATTTGGTACGCAAAATCTCCGGCTGAGCAGGATCAAAACCTGCTCGAGTTATTTACCGGACCGGTTGCCGAACAGTTTGCAAATACAAAATTTTCTTTGCTCTGGAAAACCGGCTCTGAAAGCCCACCATATGTAAATCTTCAGGCGGTCTCGGTTGAATATTTTTCCAGACTACTTAAGCAGTCTCCCGCACAAATCGAGGGGTATCGTCAACACTACGAAGTGGTCTATTTCGATAAAAGCCTCTTAACTCCGGACATTCTCGAGGTTTTCAAGGTTGTAACAGAGCCAACCGGTCTCATGAAAGGCTGGTATATCGACTCTGATGAATACACCAGATCAAAAAGTATTCAGGAACTTCTTTCCATCCACAGGCATGCAAGGCCGCACTTTGGTTTGGTCAAGATCGAAGAATCCTCTGATTTTGAAAACTGCCGTGGTCTCTTAAATATTGAGGCGAATCAAAGGTGGGTAGCGCTCTCGCCTGAAGGCATTCGTACCTACACTTACTATGCGGATTATGAAAAAGGGCAACCAGTCTACTTTCTGTTTGAAGGTGGTGCGCTTTTTCAACTTTTAAAAATTGAAGTGAAAACGGCTCCGGAGTATGCGAATCGAGTTTTAGAAAAAACACGCGATGGCAGATACCCTGAAGTCTACTTGCGAGCAGTGCATCCATCTCAGCCAGCCCAGGCTGGAATTCATACCTCAGAACCTGCAACGCGAACGAGAGATTATCCAGCGAGACCTGAATGAGCTTGTAGCCGCGGCAACCCTCGGCCATGAAAAGACCGTAGTTATTTTAGCCGGGACTCTGTTTGAATCTGTTCTTTTCCTTTTCATTCAGGCTCAAAGCACGAATATTGCCGATCGTCGGGGCAGTTTTACTTTTGACCCTGAACACAGTTTGGATAATTTTGTCCGAATATTTAATCGCTGGTTTGGGCATCTGTTAATACTGCCCGACGCAATCATCGATTACAGAAATATTGTGCATATTAATCACGAGCTGCAGCAGCCAGTTGATATTTGCCGGGGCGCGGCAGCAGAGATGCTCAGGTTTCTGGATGCACTGCTGGCCAGTTTGCCGGATTATGTATAAACAGCACAGCTACAAACAGACGCGCCGGTCTTCTAAACTCTGATAGCATCACTGATTGAACATGTCTTCGGGAAAACTCCATTTGATTCCTCTGGGCGGTCTGGGCGAGTTCGGAATGAACTGCATGGCCGTCCGCTGGGGAGATGAAATTATTGTGATCGATGCCGGACTGATGTTTCCGGAATCGGAGCTGCTTGGCGTGGATATCGTGGTACCCGATATCTCCTGGCTGGTCGCGAACCGCGAGAAGGTCCGCGGCATCGTGCTTACCCATGGTCATGAAGACCATATTGGCGGATTGCCATGGGTGCTCTCCGAGCTGAAGGTACCGGTGTTCGGCACCGAGTTCACGCTGGCCCTGGTGGAAAACAAACTCGATGAGCACAAGCTCCTTGACGATGCCGACCTGCGTGAAATCCGCCCAGGAACCCGCTTCACCCTGGGGCCGTTCACCATCAATCCCATACAGGTCACGCACAGCCTGGTGGACTGCGTGGCCCTGGCCATCCATACGCCTCTGGGAGTGGTCATCCATACCGGCGACTTCAAAGTGGACCCCACGCCCACCGACAATCGTCTCTTTGACCTGCATACCTTTGCCGAATACGGCAAAGAGCACAGCGTGCTGGCCCTGCTGCAGGATTCCACCAACGCCGAGCGCCACGGATACACGCCCAGCGAACGCGCCGTGCGCGGGAAGTTCGACGAGATTTTTGCCCGCACCGATCGCAAGCTCTTTATCTCCTGTTTTTCGTCTTCCATCCATCGCATCCGGCTGGCCATCGAGCTGGCAGGGGAGCACAAGCGCAAAGTGGCGCTGATTGGCCGTTCCATTACCGAATGCGCCGACATTGCCATGGACCTCGGCTATCTCGATATTCCCGAGGGCACGCTGATCCATCCCAGCCAGATCAAGGAGCTTCGTCCGGAACAGGTTTGCGTGATGATCAGCGGCACTCAGGGCGAGCCCATGTCCGCGCTCTCGCGAGCCGCCGTGGACAACCACAAGCACGCCCGCATTGAGCGTGGCGATACCGTGGTGCTCTCTTCCCGCATTATTCCGGGAAACGAGAAGGGCATTTACCGTATGATCGACCACCTCTTCCGCCGCGAAGCCAATGTGATCTATGACGATGGCAGTTCGCCACCGGTGCACGTAAGCGGACATGCCAGCCAGGAAGAGCTCCGGCTGATCATGAACCTGGTCAAGCCCAAATATCTGATTCCCATTCATGGCGAGTATCGCCAGCTTAAGATCCACGCCGGCCTCGCCCGCTCCATGCACGGCGCCGTGGGTCAGGTGCTGCTCATGGAGAGCGGCGACATCATGGAATTCGACGAACTGGGCGCGCGCAAGGTCGGCAAAGTTCCCGTGGGACGCGTCTGCATTGACTCCGGCTCGCGCAGTGACGTGGTGGAAGACCTGATCATCAAAGACCGTCGCCTTTTGAGCGAGGACGGATTTGTGCTGGCGGTGATTGCCATCAACAAGCTGACGGGTACGGTCGAGTCGATTCCGGAAATCGTGATGCGCGGCTTTGCCGCTGGCAGCGAAGACGGTTTTGTAAGCGAGGCCCGCCGCATTATCAGCAACACGCTCGACTCCTCCACCACCGAGGAAAAAGCGGATTACGGCGTGATCAAGGAAAAAATCCGCGCGGATCTGAAAAGATTTGTCGTAAAGACAACAGCAAGACGGCCGCTGATTATGCCAGTGATTTTGGAGATCTAATGGCCCGATTCAGCCGAAGATATAAACTTTTTATCTTCCTGTTTGTGGCTCTGGCCGCGATTGGGCTGGGCGGCTTTGCCCTGCGGCGTCCGGCGACGGCATATCTCCGTTCTATGGCTGTACTGCAGCGCTTCTCCAATCCTCAGGCTACCGGCTTTGTGGCCGGTTTTGCTCAACACCAGGTGGAAGAGAAAACCGAAACGGCGCAAACGCCGCAGGGGCCGCTTCAGTACCGTCTCTATCTGCCGCGGGACGTAAAGCACCCCGGCGGAATTTTATTGCTGCACGGAATCCACCACCTTGGCATCGAAGATCCCCGGCTGGTCGGCCTGGCCCGGGCCATATCCTCATCCGGAGTTGCGGTGATGACGCCGCAGATTCAGGACCTCGCCGAATACCGGGTGACGCCGGCGAGTATCGACGTGATCGGCGCTTCGGCTGCAATCTTCTGCCAGCGCCTCGGCGATCCCAAAGTAGGACTCACCGGAATGAGCTTTGCCGGTGGCCTGGCGCTGCTGGCCGCCAGCAGACCGGAGTATGCCGGAAACATCAGCTTTGTGCTGGCCGTCGGCGCGCATGACGATATGTCGCGCGTCGCCCGCTTCTTCGTGGAAAATTCCATTGAAGCGCCCGATGGATCGAGCGTCGGATTTCAGGCCCATGAATACGGTGTGCTGGTTTTTGCCTACACCCATCTGGAGAATTTCTTTTCGGCACAAGACACACCTGCCGTTCGTGAATTCCTGCGCCAGAAACTGTGGGAAAACCCGGTTCCCGAGGACACGGAAAAAAAGCTAAGCCCCGCTGGCCGCGCCACGCTCGACCAATTGCTGAATCACCGCGAGTTGCTGCACAAGGCGCTGCTCCATCAGATATGGCTGCACAAAGCAGAGATGGACGCTGTTTCCCCCCACGGCAGGCTTAGCCAGCTCACCGTGCCGGTGTTTCTGCTGCACGGCTCGGGTGATACTCTCATTCCGCCGTCGGAAACGCTCTGGCTGGCCAGGGAAGTCCCGCAGCAGGAGCTGAAAACGCTTTTGATTAGCCCGGCTCTGATTCACGTTACTATGGATAAAAAAGTCACATGGTCGCAGCAATGGGCGCTGATCAGCCTGATGGCCCAGGTGCTCGACTCTGCCAGCCGGTTGCCGGAAACAGCCCCAGCATAAACCAGCATAAAAAGGAGCAAAGCTGATTCCTCCATCTCTATGATCACACTCAAGGACGTTCAGGACGCACGCACTCTCCTGCGCAAAGTCGCCGTTCGCACCCCGCTGGTTCTCTGCCGGCTGGCGCACGGCAAGCAGATTTTCATCAAGCCGGAAAACCTGCAGCCCACGGGCGCATTCAAGCTGCGCGGCGCTTACAACAAAATTGCCTCGCTCACCCCGGAGCAGCGCAAGCGCGGCGTAATCGCGCACTCCAGCGGCAACCATGCCCAGGGTGTGGCCTATGCCGCAAAAATGCTGAACGTGAAGGCCACCATCGTCATACCCCGGACCGCGCCGGCCATCAAACTGGAAGGTACCCGCGCCCTGGGAGCGGAAATTGTGCTGGTGGGACCAGCCAGCGAGGAGCGAATTCAAAAGGCCGCAGAACTGGAGAAGGAAAAAGGCCTGGTCGCCGTGCCTCCCTACAACGACGAAAAGATCATCGCCGGCCAGGGCACTATTGGCCTCGAAATTCTCGAAGACATGCCCGATGCCGGCGTGGTCCTGGTGCCCGTGAGCGGCGGCGGACTCATCAGCGGCATTGCCACCGCGCTCAAGGAATCGAGGCCCACAATCAAAGTCATTGGCGTGGAACCTGAATTTGCCGCCGACGCCCAGGCCAGCCTGAAATCGGGCAAAATCGAATCCGTCTCCGCCGAGAGCGCCTCCAGAACTTTGTGCGACGGCCTGCGCACCCAGAGCCTTGGCCCCATCAATTTCGAGCATATTCGCAAATACGTGGACGCGATCATCACCGTAAAAGAGCACGAAGTACGTCAGGCCCTGCGGCATCTGCTCTTCTCCGCCCGCATTCTGGCCGAGCCCAGCGGGGCCGTCACCACCGCCGCCGCCATGTTCCATGCGGCGGAGATTCCCGAGTCCGCAAAAACCGTCGCCATCGTCAGCGGAGGCAATATCGAGCCGCAGTTGTTTTCTGACATCCTGATGGGAACTGTTTGAGGTACATCATGAAGAAATACATCTTTTTGGTTTTCGTTCTCTCGGCGCTGAGCGCGCTGGCGCTGGCTGAAGACAAAGATCACGCCACGCTGGTACGTGACGCTCAGCTGTACGTCACGCCGGGCTCTTCCGAAAAACTCATTGAGCTGCAGCGCGGACGTGACCTGGTCATATTCGAGCGCACCACCATCGACAAGCAGCCCTGGCTCAAAGTCTATGCCACCATCGTGGACCAGGAGCGGGAGAGCGTACGAGAACTCACCGGCTGGCTTCCGGAAAAGGGCGTGGTCGCCACCTCGACTCCGAACGGCGATCAGATTATTTTTGGCGAAGCCGTGGACTCCGAACAGCAGGCCGAACAGCGTGGCGGACGCAAAGGCGCGGCCCAGGACGCCATGCGGCTCTACTATCGCATGCAGGAGTTCTTTCCCAATTCTCCCCTGGCGGGGGAAGCCATGTGGCGCTCGGCGGACATCCGCTGGCAGATCGAAAAGTCCGACGTCATGCGCCGCCCTTCCGCCCGCGAACTCGATCCCGACGCGCGCACGCCCATCGAAGATGAGTTCATGAAGCAGGTCATCAAAAAATTTCCCCATTCCAAATGGGCCGACCTCGCGGCTTACAACCTGATTGACAATAAGTTGTGCGGCGAGTGGAAGGGGCTGGCCAAATGTCCGGAGAAGGAATCGGAAATTTACACGCACTACGCGCACGAGCATCCGCAGTCCCCCAAAGCCGCCGAGGCCCTGTATAACGCCGCGTGGCGGCAGGCGGTTCTGGTGGACATTTACCGCATCAACAACGAAAACGACAAGAGCGCCAATGCCCGCAAAAAAGCGCTGGCTCTCACCCAGGAATTGATCAGCCAGTCCCCGCAGGGCGACTGGAAACCCCGGGCTTTGGATCTGGCCTATAAGCTGGAACAAAATGTTCCCTTATACGGCGCACAGCAGGAATAGAAAGCCGTAACACTCAAGGAAAATTACTGGTCGCCCTGCATCAGGGCGACGCTTGTTTCATGGAGGATGATTGCACGATTATCTGTTGTCTGTATTTCTGGGAATCGTCGAAGGGCTGACCGAATTTCTTCCTGTCAGCTCCACGGCGCACCTGCGCCTGGCGGAAGCGCTGCTGCATATCCCGCTCTCCGATCCGTACTGGAAGATGTACTCCATTGTGATTCAGCTGGGTGCCATTCTTTGCCTGCCGATTTACTTTTGGTCGCGCATTCTCGGCCTGCTGCGCACCTTTCCCGAAGGCGAACGCGGCAACCGCACCGCGCTGACGCATCCCATCACGCTGATTGGCCTGGCTTTTGTGGTGACCGCCTTCCCCGCCTGGCTGCTGCACAAAAAGATCGGCAACAATCTGGAGAGCCTCACCATCATCGGCTGCTCGCTGCTGATCGGCGGCATCATCATGTGGCTGGTCGATATGCGCTTCGGCCATCCACCCGCCAACGGACGTTACCGCACCGAACACCTGGAAGAGACCTCGATGTCCCAGGCAATCTGGATTGGCCTCTGCCAGATTCTCTCGGCAGTGTTTCCCGGCACATCGCGCTCCATGTCCACCATTGCCGCCGGACAAACCGTCGGCATGTCCCGTGCTACCTCGCTTGAGTTCTCTTTCTTCGTCTCCATGCCCACCATGGCCGCCGCCACCGGGTATGAACTGCTCAAAACCATTCGTCATCACTCAGGCGAAACCGTGCTGGGCCGGATGCCGGCCAATTCGCATGAATGGATCGTACTGGGCATTGGATTTGCGACCTCGTTCATCGTGGCCCTGGGAGTGGTGGCCTGGTTCATGAACTGGGTGCGCAGCCGGGGCTTTGCTCCGTTTGCGATTTACCGCATCATAGTGGGTATCGCCGTGCTGGCGTGGGTGATCGGGAAAAGATAATTGAGCGCACACAGCCAGGCAGAATGGGCACGTCTCTGCCTGTAGAAACTCTATCGACTCCGGCGGCTGGCTGATTTCAATGCTTTATTGGCCAGCCCGCCCGTGCGCCGCACCGCACGGGCAGTGTTCAGAACTCCGCGCAGGGCTTCGTTCACGGCCTCTTCGTTGGGAAAAGCCTCAGCCACTTCGGGATCTAGCATCACGATGTTCGTTCCTTTCTGAAGGCGCTTTACATACTTCCCGCGAACACCTCCCGCAATGGAAGCAAAGTTGTATTCAGATCGCATCTGGTTAGACGAAGATGAATCAGTTTTCTTCATAAAATTTCTGCTCACGCTGTGTGGCTCGTCTGACGCTGATAATACGTATTGTGTCGTTCTCTTCCGTATGGGCTATTACAAGAATACGCTCATAGCGGGAAATTCCAATGGTTAAGAACCGTTGTTCATCGGCAGAGTGCTCGTCATCAGGGAATGTGATGGACAATGGGTCACGAAAGACAGTCGTTGCTTCCCGAAAATCCACTCCATGTTTTTTGAGATTGATAGCAGCTTTCCGGCCATCCCAGGCGAAGATCACAACGCCAGTATAGCTTCCTGTTCACAATACTGGGATACATCGATGGAGCCAGTGAATTGTTTGCTGGACGAACATCATTGAATAACGCTTAACCCATTGGTATTAAGCATTTTCCCGCAATTTTGTACGGAAATTTGGCATAATAGGAACTGCTCTGGTGTACTCTGGCCGATGGTGGGGAAATTTTTGTGTCCCCGCAAAAGGCCGAACACCTCATGAAGTATTTCATTCGGGTTTTTACGCCCACGAAGAACCGCCGGCTCAATGAGCTGGTTGGCTTCCTTCTGTTCGTTTGCGCCACCCTCCTTTTCCTCGCGCTGACCAGCTATTCGCCGCTCGATCCGTCGCTGAACACGGCAGCATCGTCGCATGCCCATGCTGTCCGCAACTGGATCGGAATGGCCGGGGCCTTTGTGAGCGACCTGCTGTTGCAGGCGGCGGGGATTGGCGTGATTTTCGTGCCGCTGATCATCGGCTTTCTCGCCCTCCGCTGGTTCCGCTCCCGCGAGATTGTTTCGCCCGTGGCCAAGAGCATCGGCGGGACCATGCTGCTGGTGTTCTTCCCCGCCCTGCTGGCGCTCTCGCCCTGGCCACTGCGGTGGCGGCACGCCGTCCCCATTGAGGGCATGATGGGGCGCATTCTCGGCGACGTGCTGCTGCGCTACTTCAACATGGTTGGCGCATACATTGTCTGTGCCGCTGTGATCGCGGTTGCGCTCTATCTCGCCACAGCGTTCTCCTTTGGCGCGGTGCAAATCTGGCTGCAAACCCGCTTTGCCTTTGCGTTTGCCCTGTGGCAGAGATTCCAGGACTGGCGTGCGGCGCGCGCGGCCCGCAAGGCAGAGAAGCCTGCGCAGCAAAAGAGCGCTTTTAAACCCGGAGCTGCACCGCGTCTTACGCCCGCCAAAATGCAGGCTGCGCAGCCAGTCAAAACCGGAATCGAGCGTATGCAGGAAGAGGAAGCCCACGCGGCAGGCGTGGCCGGGCCTTTGATTTCAGAAAAAGCAAATACGGATGAAGCCGGACCGGAAATCAACGCCCGCCCTGACGTTGACCAAAAAACCAAAACCCTCATGCCCAAGCTTGCCGGCGGATACAAGCTGCCGCCAAGTTCTCTGCTGCATCGCGCCGAAGGCCAGCAGGCCGTGAATGAAGAACTGGTCAAGGGCCTGGCCCAGGTGCTTACCGAAAAGTGCGGGGAGTTCGACGTAAACGGCACGGTCACGCAGATCAATCCCGGCCCTGTCGTCACGACTTACGAATTCAAGCCCGAAGCCGGCGTAAAGTACAGCCGCGTCACCAGCCTGTGTGACGATCTCTGCCTGGCCATGCGCGCCGAGAGCATTTTGATTGAGCGCATGGCGGGCAAATCCACCGTTGGCATTCAGGTGCCCAATCACGAGCGGGAAACTATCTGGCTGCGCGAGGTGGTGGAGGCGCCGGAGTTCGTCAACGCCAAATCCAATCTCACGCTGGCCATGGGCAAGGACATCAATGGCCGCATCGTCACCGCCGATCTGGCGTCCATGCCGCACATGCTGATCGCCGGCTCCACCGGCTCCGGCAAGAGCGTGGCCCTCAATGCCATGATCATGTCGATCCTGTACAAGTCCACGCCCAGCCAGGTGCGCATGATCCTGGTGGACCCCAAGCGCCTGGAGCTCGGCATCTATGAAGGCGTGCCGCACCTCTACGTTCCCATCATCACCGAACCCAAGCTCGCGGCCAACGCGCTGCGTAACGCGGTGCGCGAGATGGAGCGCCGCCTGAAAGTGCTGGCGGAAAAAGGCGTGCGCAACCTCGACCAGTACAACAAACTTTTTGACGACACGCCCAGCCTGTTCGAGGACCAGGGCGAAAACGAACACAAGCCGCTGCCGCAGATTCTGATCATTATCGACGAGCTGGCCGACCTGATGATGCTCGACCAGTCCAACGTGGAAGAGTCCATCACGCGGCTGGCGCAAATGGCGCGCGCCGTCGGCATTCATCTGGTGCTGGCCACGCAGCGGCCCTCGGTGGACGTAATCACCGGACTGATCAAGGCCAACTTCCCTTCGCGCATCTCGTTCCGCGTGGCCACCAAGATCGACTCGCGCACTATCCTCGACTGCAACGGCGCCGAATCCCTGCTGGGCAAGGGCGACATGCTGTACCTGCCCTCGGGCTCGGCCCGCGTGGTCCGGCTGCACGCGCCTTACACCACGGAAAAGGAAATCCACGCGGTGGTGGAGTTCTGGCGCTCGCAGGCCCAGGCGCAGTACGAGCAGAAGTTCCTCGAAGCTCCGAAAGATGAAACACAGGGCGGCGGGGCTTCCGGTGAAGACGGCGAAGAGGGACATGACGAGCTGTTCGAAGACGCCGTGCGCCTGGTGCTGGAATTCGGCAAGGCGTCCACCTCGCTGCTGCAGCGCCGCCTGCGCATCGGCTATGGCCGAGCCGCGCACCTGATCGATCTGATGGAAAGAGACGGCATTGTGGGCCCAGCCGACGGCCCCAAGCCGCGCGAGATACTCAAACGTCCGGACTGGCTGAGTGAAGTGGAAGAAGCGCTGCGGTAGCTCTTAATCTCGAGCGAAGCGAGAGATCGATACCAAAGCCACGGCAGCCTGCTTCGAGATTTGACTGCCCAATACCGTAAGCGTTTAATGAAATTTTCAATGCGAAAGGCCAGGCCCATTCTTGTTACTCTGATCGCCGTGGTATTGGCGGCCTATGCCTCCGACTGCTCGGCCATGGCCAGCCCGGAACAGGCGATGCAGTGCTGCCAGTCCATGGGGATGGAGTGCGCCTCGCACGGCCTTTCTGCAATGGACTGCAGCAGCAGTATGCAATCCGCGCAGGCTCCATTTGTGATGCCTGCCACACCTTCGCATGATAGCTCCGCCACGCTCCTGGTCTTTGCCGTGCTGCCTGCGGCGGACCTGCCCGCGGAATTAAATTCGTCTGGGGTACTGCTTACAGCCCAGTCTCACGCACCGCCTATTTTCAACCTGGCGGCACCACTGCCCCTCAGAATCTAGCTTCCTCCCTGTTCCATCACAGGCATTGGTGTGCCTGAAGTTTCGTATTTCCAGACACCTCGGCTCCGCTCAAACTGCTCATTCTCGAAGCGCAAAAGAAGGAATAGATGAAGAAAAACTGGCTGCTCTATCTCAGTCTTCTTATGTGCGGATTTACCGGGTACACAACGTACCCGGTACACGCCGCGCAGTCTGAATCAACCGCGATTTCGGCAGGCGAAATTGGTTCGCGCCTGCCAGAGTTTTCCATGCGCGATTTGCAGGGCCGCGTGATTTCCTCCGCCGGCCTTCGCGGAAAAGTGGTGCTCATCGATTTTTGGGGGACATGGTGCCAGCCCTGCAAAAAAGAGATGCCCGGTTATCAAAAATTGCTTGATCGTTACGGCCCGGAAGGCTTTGCCGTTGTCGGATTCAAAGTAAGCATCCTGAAAGACACGGAGAATCCGCTGGCCTTTGCGAAGCGAATCGGCGTGCGCTATCCCCTGGTGGTTGCCACAGGCGCTCTGACGGAAAAATTTGGCAGCATCGAGGGCTTGCCCACCACCCTGATTTACGACCGCCAGGGCATACTGCGCAAGAAGATCATCGGCTTTGAATACACCAGCGCCATTGAGGAGGCAATAAAACCGATGCTTGAGCGTCACTGAATATTCACGGGGGCAAATGGCCGCTTGACTCTGGACTTAACTCCAGATTGTATTCTTATATCCATGCCGAGCATTCATAACGGCTCTTTACACGTTAGAATTGAATCCATTGAACCAGCCACTCCACTGCGCCGCACCAGGCTGTTCCTCATATCAAAAGCAGATCGTGTCGCTTCAGTTGGTCACGATTGCATGGATGTGTGTGGAAGCTACTGTTGCATTATTCGCGGCCATACGAGCCCATAGCGTGGTGCTCTTAGGGTTCGGAGCGGACAGTGGAATCGAGCTTGCGTCTGCATTTGTTGTGTTCCTGCATTTCAAGAAAGCTTCGCGTATCAACGAAAAGAGGGCCGCTCAAATCACTGGTCTGTTGCTGTTAGCTTTGGCAGCATTCATCCTTGCCAGTTCGATTCTGGCATTCATGAATCCGCATTTCCGTCCGGAACCAAGTTATTCAGGCATTGCACTGCTGATCGCAGCCGCCATAATAATGCCCTGGCTCTCAAGCCAAAAGAGAAAATTAGCGGCGAGGACCAATAGCGGTGCGTTGAAAGCTGATGCCGTCCAGAGTTCGCTGTGCGCATATTTGGCCTGGATTGCATTGGGCGGATTGGTTTTGAATGCTCTTTTCAAGTTCGCATGGGCTGATCCGGCTGCCGCTCTGCTGCTTCTGCCCATAGTGATTCGAGAAGGCAGGGAAGCAATGCATGGAAAATCCTGCTCTGATTGCGCCTAGTAGATCCCATTTCGGTACCGCTTGGCGAGGAACAAGATGTATTCAGTGTAAGCACGCCCCCACCAGCACCATCGAGGCGGCCATAAAACCGATACTGGAGCAGCATTCAACATTCAAGGAAAAAAATGGTTCTTGACTCTCTGGACTTAACTGCCGATTGTATTCTTATATCCATGCGTGAGCATTGCAACAACAGCGTGGAAAACCTGCGTTTGTCCTGTACTCGAAGGAGAGGAACGTACCAGCAACAAATGAAAATCGAAGTACTCTATTTTGAGGGTTGTCCCAACCATCTGCCAGCCGTTGCAATGGTTCGTGAAATTCTGAGGTCATTAGGACGGCGGGATGAAATTCACGAGGTTGTAGTTCACAGCCAGGCGGACGCCGTGGCAATGGCATTTGTCGGTTCTCCCAGCATCCGCATTAATGGAGCGGACATTGAGCCGTGGGCGCATACCGCCACTGCCTTCGGGCTGAGTTGCCGAACTTATCTGGAAGGCTCGCATTACAGCGGTCTGCCCTCACGCGAGTTGCTTCGCAAGGCAATCAGTGAAGCAATTCTCGCGACCGAACCGAACGCGTCACCCAAGGCTACCTGACCTGCGCGTTCCTGATCTGCTCCTGAATTTGCCGCTGGAACTCGCGTGGCTGCGCGATGCGGCGAAAAGGCTCCGGCGTTCCGCCTGAACCATGTATGGTCACATTGCCAAAGTTGAAGATTCGTCCGGGCAAACTCTGCTCCACGGTCACGCTTTCCACGCGAGTCAGGAACATCTCCGTGGTGCGGTGGCTCCAGAACCCGGTCTTGATGATTACCCGCTGGCTGGTCACCACGCACTCAACTGTCCGGTTGGCGAGGATGGGAAGCACAGCCGCGATCAGCAGCAGAGCCACTCCGGCGGCTCCGGCGATCCAATAGATTTTTTGGGCGGCATTGGGACCATTCAGGCTGCGTCCATAGAGCGCAACGCCGAGTCCGGCGATCACCAGCAGCACCAGCATCACAAAGAACGGCCTGGCGCCGGAAATCCAGTGCGGACGGGTGCGAAAGGCCACCGTCTCGCCCGAGAGCAGATATTTGTCAATGTAGCTCATGCAATTACCGGAAAGCCTGTAAGTATAAATGAAGAGAGAAGATTTTAGCCGTTCTGCCCGAAACCGGGCGCGCGCAGCGAGCGCAGCGCGATAGCCCCCAGCACCACCACGGCAGCGACAATCGCAATCCACAGCAGCGCGGGATGCCGCTCCGACCATGGGCGCTCGTCCGGACGCTCGGCGTAACCGGGATTGGCGCGCTCCTCACCCCAGCTTGCGGCCAGCGCGTGGGAATCTTTTTGGAACAATTTGCCGTAATCGTATTCGGGCGGACCCAGCTTTTCGTCGCCATAGTAAGCCAGAATCGGCGTGGTGGCCAAAGCCGCCGCGACCGCCGGATTCACGTCAAAGTAGATTCTGCGTTCGAACTGCTCGAGACGTGCGCCGGTGATCTTTAAAGGCTGGTCATCGCCGTTGTGAATCACGATCCGCACCGTGCCCTGGCCCTGGGTGGAAAACTCGATCTGGCTCTGCTCGGAATCGATTTTCTCGCCCAGCCGCACCATGTGAATGCGGCTGAGTTCACCCGAACCCAGCCACTGCTTTTTATCGTTTTGTATCTCCACCACTCGGCGAAAATTGGGCTGCGCGGGATCGATGCCGAAGCTCACCCGCTCCACAGGCACCTTGTCCGGCGCGATAAAGGTGACCACGGTTTCTTTTCCCTGCTGCTCGATCTTGGGCGGGCTGCCCACCTCGCGCCACACCGCTTTCTCTTCCTCTCGGACGGACGCATAAGCGCCCAGCACGTCCGCCGGGGAAACCGGGCCATCGATGGTGATGCGCAGATATTTATAAGTAGTCAAAGGAAGGCGCAGCGTGGTGTTTCCGCCCAGTGTCTCACGGGAAAGATCGTAAAAAATCGTTCCGCCCAGATCGGCCCAGTGCAGCGTATGCAGATCGTCATGACCTTCGGCGCGGACATGGACCACGTAGTTCCGGGTGGCAAGGCGCACGTCGATATGGTCGTATTCGGCCAGCCCGGACATGTCGAGGTAAAACTGGGTCTTGCCGTTAATTCTTCCCGGCTGCAACACCCGGACGTCACGGCTCTCACTGTGCAATGCCCCGCGCTCCGTGGTCACGGCATAGGGGATTTCCGTTTCCCCGCTGTAGAACCGCACGTCACCAGGGTCAGGGCGCGCATGTTTCCACACGGTCTCATCTACCACCAGATAATGCTGGCCCGTCCCGGATACATGTACCGGGCGCTGGTATTTGAAATAGCTGGTCGTGGGAGCGGCAAACATGGCCAGAGCCGCAAGCAGGCAAAGGCTTTTCATGCGGAGGGGCCTGGCGCCGCAGGTTTACCTGCCGCGCGGGAAGAGAGTTTCAGCCAGTCGCGCTGATACACAAACGAGATTGCCATCAGTACGACTCCCAGAGCGATGAAGCTGAGAATACGGTACACCCGGTCGAGCTGCGAGGTATCGTAGATAAAAACTTTGCCGATGGTAAAGGCGATCAACGCCAGCGCCTGCCAGCGCACGAATGCCGATTTCTTCCAGAAGCCAACGGCCATCAGGGCCGCGCCATACACCAGCCAGATGGCGGAATAGCTAAAATCACGGCCCAGCTGAAGCTGATGGTAGACCGTGGAGTAATTCGCGGTCGACGACTGGCGGCTGAAGTAGTCACGAGCTTCCAGAGTGAGCGACCACAAGGCCAGCAGATTCAAAACCACGGCTGCCATATGGATCAATGGCATCTCCTGCTGATAGGCATACCGTTCGCCTGCCCAGACAATCCCGCCCAGAATGGCGATGGCGACAATACTGGTGAGGAAGCGCGCATTGAATACCAGACTGTCAGTCGTATAACTGTCGAGGATGACCAGGCGGAAAATGGCCAGAGTAAGCGTGCAGCCGGCAAAAATTCGCACCAGATCGCTTTTCGTGCGGACCGCAATCCACAGCAGCGCGGCGGATTCGATCAGCCAGCCAATCGTGATCCAGTGCTCGTTGAGCTTGAGCGGGATCGCAATGGTGATAAAAACGATTGCGATGGCCACGTGCAGCAAATGGATAACCGTGGTGGATTGCGTGGGCGCGGCGGTGCGGTACTTGAACAGGCTGGCCAGCAGCAGATAACCGGCGGCCAGGCCCAGGGCATACCAGGTAAGAGTCGCTTTCTCGCTTTCGTACATCACGAACAGGCAAAGGAAGACCGCGCCTGCGTTCAAAAACGGAAGCAGCGTCAGAGTGATGGAAGTCCCTTTGTACAGCCTCGATTCCACGTGCGGCGTGACCCGGGGAATGTCGGCAAAGATCGCGCCCAGACCCAGGGTAAACAGCACGGTGAGAGTGCGCTGGTCGTCTGTGTAATACATGCTGAACCAGCCGGCATAGAGAATGGCCGTGCCCACAAAGCTGCTCCAGAACAGCCGTCGCCAGGGCTTGAAACTCGCCAGGGCCAGGACGGCAAGGTCCATCAGGGCCACATAGGAAAACAGGACCGCTTCATGGTTCTGCCCAGTCGAAACCAGAAGCGGAGTGCTGAAGCCGCCAATCTGCGCATAGAACGCCAGCAATTCGGCATCCTGGCTGAGCGCCATGGCGATGGTTGAAGCCGTGACCACGATCATGGCCACAAAAGCGGCCGCCACCGGAATCAGGTGGTAATACTGTGACGCCGCCCAAAGCGACAGATAAAGAATCCCGATCCCCACCGCTTTCAGCGAGTAAGAAAAGGCCTGGTAATTCTTTTTGCGGAAACTTTCGCTCCACACCACAACGGCGATACCGGCAACCAGGCCCAGGCCAACTTGTCCGCTGGGGCCGATCCACTGGTTTTGAATTGCCAGTTGCAAAAAGTACGCCGCGCCGATGAGAACTGCAACAATGCCAATGCGGTTGAGCCAGAATTTGCCGATCCTGCCTTCGAGGTCGGCGCTATCTCGCGGCGGCCTGGTGGCGGCAAAACTCGGAGACGGCATCACCGGCAACGGCGGCGCTGGTCTGTGTATTGCTGGCGGTGACGTTGGCTGAGCTGGTCTTTGTGGAGCTGCGTTTTCAGCCCTGCCAGGCCCGGTTACCACGGACGCTACGGGAGCGATTCGCTCTTCCAGGCGGTGAACACGGGCCGTGAGTGACTGCACCTGGTCCCGAAGTATCGCCAGCTCATCCTGTGAATCGGCCATTTGCGTAAAAGCTACAGCATTCAGGACAAATTGCCAATGACTATTTATCCGCCTGGGCAGCTTTGACTACAATTTTGTTCCGCGGTTACAATTGCGCCCTCAGGAGTGACGAGATGTCTGATTCAGTTCGCATTGGAATCATCGGCGACTTCGAGCCGGCTTACCATTCACACTTTGCCACCAATGCCGCGCTCTATGACGCAGCCACCCGGCTCAAAGTTCCTCTCGAACTCCGCTGGTTGCCCACTCCATCACTGACAGAAGGCGATGCAGAAAAGATTTTGCGCCGCTGGGACGGTCTGATTGCCTCGCCGGGCAGTCCTTACCAGAGCTTCCATGGAATGCTGCGCGGCATTGAGTTTGCACGGACGCGGCAGTGGCCTTTCGCCGGTACCTGAGGGGGCTTTCAATATACTCTGGTAGAGTATGCGCGCAATGTTTTGGGATTCGCCGATGCCGACAGCGAGGAAAACAATTCCGGATCACCTCACTACGTGGTCACACCGCTCTCCTGCGCTCTGCCCAATCGCCGCGAAGGCGGGCCGAAAGGTTCGGGTGACGAACGCCTGAAGATCGTGCCGGGAACGCTGCTGCATTCGATCTGTGGAAGCGAAGACGACTCCGAGCAGTATTACTGCAACTACGGCGTCAATCAGGAATACGAAAAGCAGTTGCAGGAGGCTGGTCTGCGGGTGAGTGCGCGCGGACAACTCGGCGAGGCCCGCGCCGTGGAGTTACCAGATCATCGTTTCTTCATTGCCACCTTGTTCCAGCCACAGCTCTCATCGCGTCCGGAAGCGCCCCACTCTTTATGGCTGGCATTTCTGCGCGCCGCGATGCGGTTCCGCAAAACCCGCACCACGAAAAAAGTAACTGTGCGCGGACGAGCCGCTAAGAGCAGAAAGAGAACCGGCGCCGTTTAATTATTTCCCGGCCATGGACATGGTGGTGCAGGATTGACCGAAATTATCTTTATTGGCCAAACCTCGCGAGGGTAAGCTCCAAGATGCCCGTACTTGCCCAGTGGCGATACGTCCCGAGCATCTTCACTCGTATAGCGCTGGGATTTCCCATGGCTTGTCTTTTTGCATTGATATCGTAGTCGCGCTCATCTGGCCAGTGGGACCAGAATGGCTTCTTCGAACAGTCCCCGTCAGGGAAGAAAGCCAACTGCTCTGGACCTGCTTGAAATGTGCCTTCCAGTTTTACTTCGCGACGACGTCCAGCCCAAAAGACAAGGGAAAGCAAACATACTACTGTAATGGATACAATCACGATCACTATTTCGTTGTGCCCAAGTTCGCATTCAATCCTGTAATCGCACCGACCCGGCTTTAATTCCACTTCAATCCGCGAAGCTGGTCCAGGTTCACATTGCCGCCGCTGAGCACGCAAGCCACTTTTGAGCCTGCCGCGGCCTTCACCAGACCATGCAGCAGAGCCGCCACAGGCGCGGCGGCCGCGCCTTCCACCACCAGCTTGCTGCGCGACATGATCCAGATCATGGCGTCGAAGATGTCTTTGTCAGGCAGGGTGACGATGTCGTCCACAAAGCGCTGCACCACGGAGAAGGTATGCTCGCCCACACGCTTGACTCGCAGACCGTCAATCACGCAGTCGATTTTGTCGAGCGTGACCACGTGTCCGGCCTCCACACTTCTTTTCATGCCTGGCCCGTCAGAGGATTCCACGCCGATAATTTTGATTTTCGGATTGCACGCCTTCAGCGCCATGGAGACGCCGGAGATCAGCCCGCCTCCGCCGATGGGGACCACGGCGACATCGATTTGCGGAAAGTCTTCATACACTTCGAGGCCCAGCGTGCCCTGGCCGGTGATGAGCTGCATATCGTCAAAGGGATGAATGTAGGTAAGGCCGCGCTCCGCGCAGAGCTGTTTGGACTTTTCGTTGGCCTCGTCCCAAATCGTGCCGTGCTGCACCACCTCGGCGCCATAGGCGCGCGTGGCGTCCACCTTGGACTGCGTGGCGTTGCTGGCCATCACCACCACGGCCTTCATTTTGTACACACCGGCGGCGAGGGCCACGCCCTGCGCATGATTTCCGGCAGAAGAGCAGATCACGCCGCGCTCCCGCTGCTCCGGCGTGAGATGGCGAAACTTGTTCAGCGGCCCGCGCAGCTTGTACGAACCGCCCTTTTGAAAAATCTCGGCCTTCAGGCGGACATCGAAGCCGGTGCGCTCGCTGAGCAGCCGCGAGGTGAGCAAAGGCGTGTGATAGGCAAAGGAAGAGACGACTTTTCTGGCTTCCTGAAACTCGGCAAGTGAGACTACAGGGGCGGTAACAGCTTCCGTGGGCATAAGACCTCTGTGAATGCAGTTGCAGCGACCACAAAGTTTAACAGACCAGAGGAAGAATTGGCTTCACTGATCGCAGCTTGCCCGGACTACCTCCAGCGTTCGCAAACAATCTTCCCGGCTCACGTCCAGATGCGTGACAAAGCGCATTTGCCGCGTATCAATTCCCGCCGCCAGAACATTCTGCGCCGCGAGCTTTTTGCTGAACTCCGCCGTGTCCATTCCCGTCCCGCTGATATCGAACACCAGAATGTTGCTAATGGCTTTTTTGGCGTCCATCTTTATGCCGGGAATCCGGGCCAGGCCTTCGGCAAGGATCTTCGCGTTGTCGTGGTCTTCCTGCAGGCGGGCGGGCATTTTTTCGAGCGCAATCAGCCCGGCGGCGGCCAGGATTCCGGCCTGCCTCATGCCTCCGCCCAGGGCTTTGCGGAACACCAGCGCCTGGTCAATGAACTTTCTGCTGCCCACGATCATGGAGCCCACCGGAGCGGCCAGGCCTTTGGACAGGCAGAACATGACGGAATCGAACTTTTTGGCGATGCGGGCCACCGAGGTCTTCATGGATGTGGCGGCGTTGAAAATGCGCGCGCCATCCAGATGCACTGGCAATCCCGCATTGTGCGCGCCATCGCAGATTTCGTCCATTACTTCCTGGGGATACACCGTGCCGCCCGCCAGGCTGCCCGTGTTTTCGAGTTCGATCAGTCCGGTCTGTGCGCGATAGTAGGCCGGGGGGGCGATGCGCTGTTTGATCTCCGCCCAGGTGAGAATTCCGTCTTCGGCGCGAATGGTGCGGGGCATGACTCCGGAAAACGCGGACAGAGTGGCCGATTCCAGATTGCAAATGTGCGCACGCTCTTCGCAGATGACCTCCTGGCCGTGCTGCGTGTGGACGCGAATGCAAATCTGATTGCCCATGGTGCCGGTGGGCACGAAGAGCGCGGCTTCCTTTTCCAACAGCTCGGCGGCGCGGGCTTCCAGCCGGTTTACGGTTGGGTCTTCGCGATACACATCGTCGCCGACCTCGGCTTCGGCCATGGCGCGGCGCATCTCCGCCGTGGGCTGGGTGACCGTGTCACTGCGAAGATCGATGGCGCGTTTGGTCTGCCGGACAGCTTCCTTCTCAATTCCGGGGATAGCGTGTGTGGTCATGGGATTCCCTGTTCTCAAAAAAATTTCAATGCGAGGCCGGCTGCCATTGTACAAATTTCTCGAACACTTCGTTGGAGAGCAGGCGTCCGCGCGGCGTGAGGCTGATGGTGTCGTCTTCGAAGTGGAGAAGTCCGTTCTGCATCAGCTCTTCGATGGCGGGCACAAACTTGTTGGTCTCTTCACCGAATCTCTGCCCGGCGGCGCGCAGCGACACGCCGCGATTCAGACGCAGGCCGAGGAAGAAAGTCTCTTCCAGCGCCTGGGCTTCTGAAACCACGGTCGCCTGCGTTTCCGCCGAAATCAAAAACTTATCCAGCGAGTCGGTGGTGGAAAAACGCCAGCTCTCGCTTCCCTGCGCTAGCGACTCCGCGCCGGCCGGGAGCATGGAGTGGGCGTCGAGGCCAAAGCCCAGATACGGCTGGCGTGTCCAGTACTTCATGTTGTGGCGCGAGCCAAAGCCCGCGCGGGTAAAGTTGGAGATCTCGTACTGCGGAATCCACGCGCTGGCCAGCATGGCGCAGGCCGTCTGATAAAACTCCGCCGTGGCGTCGTCGTCGGGAACAAAGTGCGCGTGATACTTCGTTCCTCCGGCCATCACTTCCCGGCCCAGGCGCGAGTCCTCATCGACTTCCAGCATGTAGATGCTCACGTGCGGCACATCCACGGCGACAGCCTGCTCCAGCGACTCATGCCAGCTTTGTTCGGTTTGATGGGGCAGTCCGGCAATCAGGTCCACATTCAGATTGCCGATGCCATGGGCGCGCAGGCGCTCGATGTCATGCAGCGTCTTTTCCCTGGTATGCAGCCGGGCCACCGAGGCGGCTTCCTGATCGATAAAAGACTGCACGCCGAGGCTCACGCGGTTCACACCGCAGGCGACCAGAGTCTCGAGCACGGATTCAGGAAGCGTGCCCGGAGCGCATTCCACTGTAACTTCACAGGCTGGAGAAACATCAAACTGCTGGCGCAGAGTGGCGAATATTTTTTTCAGCCCCTCGGCGGGCAGCAGGCTGGGGGTGCCGCCGCCCAGATAAATGGAGTCCACCGGTCCGGGCAGTTCGGCTTTATACTGGCTTGCCAGCGTTTGGGAGGCTGCCATGTCTTCGCAGACCCGCTCAATGTACCGGCCCATCTGCGCGGCGGAAAACACGCCGGAGGCAAAGTTGCAGTAAGTGCATTTGGAGCGGCAAAAGGGCGCGGAAATATAAATTCCCAGTGACATGGGGATTAAATCGTGTAAAACCAGGTTCAATTATAGAATTCTTACCATGCTAAAACGCGCCGTAATTACCGGAATGGGAGTGGTGAGTCCTAATGCCATTGGCAAGGCGGCATTTTGCCGCGCGATTCTCGCGGGCAAAAGCGGGGTAAAGCAGATCACCCGCTTTGACACTTCGGAGCTTCCGGTGAAAATCGCCGGCGAGATTCAGGACTTTCAGGAGCTGGACTGGATGGAGGCGCGCGACCGCAAGCATGTCTCGCGCGTGGTGCCGTTGGCCCTCGCGGCCTCTACCGAAGCGCTGGCGGACGCCGGCATTGACGCCAGCAAACTCTCGCTGAGTGAACAGCGCGAGATCGGCGTGGTTCTGGGCACGGGCGGCGGCGCGCAGGACTTTACCGAGCAGCAGTATGACCTTTATTACACCGGCAAGATCAAACAGGTAAGCCTGTTCACCGTGCCCAGCGGGACGCCGGGCACGATCTCCAGCGAACTCAGCATGCGCTTTGGTTTTCGCGGACTGAGCCATGTGATCACCACGGGCTGCACCTCGTCCACCGACGCGCTGGGCTATGCGCTGCGGCAAATCCAGCTGGGTACGCAGAAATCCATGCTGGTGGGCGGGGCGGACTCACCGCTGGCCTGGGGCATCATGAAGGGTTTTACCCTGATGAAGATCATGACCGCATCGTGGAACCATGAGCCTGAACGCGCCTCACGGCCTTTCAGCCAGGACCGCGACGGATTTGTAGTCGCCGAGGGCGCATGGATGTTCATGGTGGAAGAATACGAACAGGCCCGGGCCCGGGGCGCACGCATCTATGCCGAAATCGCGGGTTACGGCTCCACCTGCGAGGCGTTTCACCGCGTCCGCCTGCAGGAGTGCGGTGAAGAGCCGGCCCGCGCCATTCAGCTGGCGATGAAGGAAGCCGGCATCTCCGCCGAGAGCGTACAGTACGTGAACCTGCACGGGACCTCCACCGAGCTGAACGACCGCATTGAGACCCGCGCTCTCAAACTGGCGCTGGGCGATCACGCGTACAAACTGCCCTTGTCGTCGCTGAAGTCGCAGATTGGCCATCCTCAGGGCGCATCGGGGGCGGCGGGCGTGGCCGCGACCCTGGTGGCGATGGAGCACGGACTCATCCCCCCCACCATCAACCTTGAAAAGCCCGACCCCGAATGCGATCTGGATTATGCGCCGCAGCCGGGCCGCAAGGCATCTATAGAGCAGGCAGTTTGCAACTGCATTGCCTTTGGCTCGAAGAATTCAGCGCTGGCGCTGCGCCGGGTGTGAGCACCCGGCCCCTCGAATGCGCGGCAAAAGATAAAATAGACATCTGGGATGTCACAGGAAGAAGAAGTATTAGGCAAAGCGTATGACAGCCGGCTGATGAAGCGGCTGCTCGGCTATCTTCGCCCGTACAAGTGGCAGGCGGGCACGGCCCTCGCGTCCATTCTGCTCAAGGTGTTTCTGGGGCCGGACGTAATTGGCCCTTATCTCACCGCCACCGTCATTGATAAATATCTTTCGGCGTCCGGCGGCGCGCGGCGCCATCTGCTCGACCGCTGGCTCAGCTCCAGTCCGCTCCAGGGCATCACCCAGGTGGCCCTGATTTATGTGGCCAGTCTTCTTTTCAGCTTTGTGCTGGAATACGTGCAGACCTACCTGATGCAATGGACGGGGCAAAAGGTGATGTTTGATCTGCGCAGCCAGATCTTCCGCCATCTGCAGGGGATGCACGTGGGGTTCTTCGACAGGAACCCGGTCGGGCGGCTGGTGACCCGCGTGACCACCGACGTGGACGCGCTGAACGAGATGTTCACTGCCGGCGTGATCTCAATTTTTGAAGACATTTTCGTGCTCACCGGAATCATCGTGGTGATGCTGACCATGGAGCTGCGGCTGGCGCTGATCGCCTTTGCCGTGCTGCCGCTGATCTTCTGGGCCACCATGATTTTCCGCAAATCGGTGCGAGATTCCTACCGCCGCATTCGCGTGGCCATTGCCCGGATCAACTCCTACCTGCAGGAACACGTGACCGGGATGACGGTGGTTCAGCTCTTCAATCGCGAAAGGCGCGCGTGGCAGAAGTTCGACCAGGTGAATGCCCAGCACATGCTGGCCTTCAAGGACGCCATTCTGGCCTACGCCCTCTACTATCCCGTGGTGGAGTTTCTCTCGGTAGTCGCGATTGCCGCGGTGATGTGGTTCGGCGGCATTCGCGTGCTGGCCCACTCGGCGGTCAGCGTGGGTATTCTCATGGCGTTTCTGCAATACGCACAACGCTTCTTCCGTCCTATCCAGGACTTGAGCGATAAGTACAACATTTTGCAGGGGGCCATGGCTTCCAGCGAGCGGGTATTCAATTTGCTCGATACTCCGGCGGAGGTGACCAGCCCGCCCGAACCCAGGGCCGTGACCGGGCCGGGACGGATTGAGTTCGACCACGTATGGTTTGCCTACAACCAGAGCGCTGCTAAGGCAGAACAGGATGGCGACTTATCTGCCCAGGATTGGGTGCTGCGAGACGTAAGCTTTGCCATTGAGCCGGGCGAGACGGCAGCCATTGTCGGCCACACCGGCGCGGGCAAAACCACCATCATCTCTTTGCTGATGCGCTTTTATGACGTGCAGCGCGGCAGCGTGAAGATCGACGGCATTGACGTCCGCGAGCTGGACCTCACCGCGCTGCGCCGCCGCTTTGGCGTGGTATTGCAGGACCCGTTTCTGTTCAGCGGAACCATTGAAAACAATATCCGCCTGGGCACGGAGGGAATCAGCGATGAGCAGATTGAAGCCGCGGCCGAAAACGTCAACGTAGCTGATTTTATTCGTAGTCTGCCGCAAGGCTTCAGGGAGCCGGTCCACGAGCGCGGCAGCACGCTCAGCACCGGGCAAAAGCAGCTCATCTCGTTTGCCCGCGCTCTGGCCCACGACCCTAAAATTTTGATTCTCGATGAAGCCACGTCCAGCGTGGACACCGAGACGGAATTTCGCGTGCGCGACGCGCTCACCCGCATGGTGGAGGGCCGGACATCGGTGATCATCGCGCACCGGCTGAGCACCATTCAGCGAGCGGACAAGATCATCGTGATGCACAAAGGCGGGGTCCGCGAGATCGGCAGCCATCAGGAATTGCTGGCCCAGCGCGGCATTTACTGGAAGCTCTACCAGCTCCAGTACAAAGACCAGGAGCTGGGCGTACCAGGACAAGAGGTGAGTGCGGACGACTGAGGACCCGGCGCTTGCGCAGAGGCAGCAGCCGCGGACAGGCGCAGGGATATATACATCTAATTTTTTTGCATATGCTGCGCGGGTGTTTCCATGAAAATCGGCATCAGGTGGCGGCCAGCACACCGCACTGCTGCAGGAGATGCAGAGCGAGACTGGCGGCTTGAGAACGTATCTCCGGCACCGCGGTAGTCTCCCAGAAACATCCTCTTTGCAGGGGACCGATTGCGAAGAGTCTGTTCGATGCCCGCCCGGCGGCATCCAGCAAAGCGCCATTTTCTGCAACGTCAAGCCCCAGCTTTAAGCGGTCGATACGGACGGCCCCGCTTTCCATGAATGATTTGAAGAGAGCAGTCTCAGCCAGGCGCGCGCTTGTGTTATTTCCCGTGCAGTTAATCACCCGGTCAACCTGCAGTGTCTCGGTTGTCCCAGTGTGTCTGTCCTGGAACATTACCTTCGCCCCGGCATTATTTTCCTGGTATTCGACTAATCTACCCGCCAGGATACGGAGATCACCTCTGCCAATCCAATCTTCTAAATTGCGGTAAACCTCGGGAGGGATACGGTGTCTATGCGAATCCCAGTAAGGGCGAACATGACGCAGAAATCGTTTTTGGTCTTCCGGGGACAAGGACTGCCAAATTCGTGGTGACTCCGGACGCAGGGAATCAAAAACATCCTGCCACCTGCTTCCGGAAAGCACAGCTTTTCTGATTTCTTTGCGCACCATCGAGAGAAGTGGCCGAAGTGTTGCCGGAAGGGACGCGGTCCATGACTTTGACCATTGCCCGCCGCGCGATGTGTGGGCGTTCGGTAAAATGCCGTGACGCGACAGCATAGAGATCGTTCCGCGAAATCCCTTCGCTCGCAGGGCCAAAATTTGATCGACGGCGGTAAGCCCGGTACCGATCAGAAGAATGGACTGTAAGTCCCCGACTCCGTCCAGCGCATCAGCCGACCAGGCATAGGAAACATAACGACCGGGCGAGGCGTTGCGCAGCTGAGGAGGGTCCGCGGGCGGATAATTGCCGGTTGCAAGCACCACAAAGCGAGCGTGGATTTCTCGCCCGGAGTGCATCCGGAGATGTATGCCGCCGGTATCCGGCAGGGCGCAAACGGCCTCCTCGGGAATGTGCGAGAGAGTTACGTCCGGGCGCTGCTGAATTGAGTTCGCCAGCACGCTCTCGGCATATTTGCCGAATACACCGCGCGAGACGAACTGATCAGGCTGGGCCGATGGGTCCGATTCTGTGCGCAGCCATTCGAGGAAATGACTGCCTTGGTCGGTCCATGCGCTCATGTCCGAGGCACGCGCATTGAGCAGGTGGTCGGGGCATTCGGTGCTGTAAGCAACGCCACGTCCGAGCGAGTGCTCCTTATTGATGATGGCAATCGATTCCCCGCCCCCGGAATGACGAAGCAAATGTGCGGCCAAAACCGCACCTGAGAATCCCCCACCCACAATCGCGACATCGTAATGTGACTGGGTGGAACGGTCCGCCATTTTTTTACGCTCCGCTACAGTCATGGCCTTTCCTGTTGGCAAAGTCACCTCCGACAAAACAATCCTGCCTATTTTCCGGCCACGCGTTGCTCGGATGCAAGGCGTGCTCGCCATTGGCTATTGTCTCAGATGCCTGAAGAAGCATTTTCTGGGACGATCAGTTTAGCCGGCATGGCAATGCCAGCCCGATCCAGAAACCAATTATCACCACGACCCTAAAACTTTGATTATCGACGAAGTCACCTGCAGCGTGGATACAGAAACGGAGTTTCGCGTGCGCGACGCGCTCACCCGCATGGTGGAAGGCTGGACATCGGTGATCATCGCGCACCGGCTAAGCACCATCCAGCGCGCGGACAAGATCATCGTGATGCACAAAGGCGGGGTCCGCGAGATCGGCAGCCATCAGGAATTGCTGGCCCAGCGCGGCATTTACTGGAAGCTCTACCAGCTCCAGTACAAAGACCAGGAACTGGGCGTGCAAGGGCAAGAAGTTAGCGCGGACGACTGAAATCCTGCTGGCATCGACTCAGACACGCTACCTTAGCCGGTCGGCTCTGAATCATTTTAGCTTCATGGTTTTGTATTTTCCAGAAGCTTTTGACGAAGTCGCGCAAGGCATTTGACAGCGTTGTATGGCGTATTCAGCGATTCTCAGTATCCTGCTCGACTACCACCAATCCGATCTAAGTCAATGGTAAAAATTGATTGACAGCCTCTCGCACCAAATCCTCCAATATTTTCACATCCCGCGAAATTCTAACGTAGTCTTCATAATCGTCTGGATTAACAATCGGTTCCTTAAAAACATGAGCAATTGCACTGCGGCAGCTATAGTCCAAATATTCTGCAACACTACTGTCCGGTTAAAAGTCGAAGAGAATCAACTGGTTGGCGCTTTCGGCAAAATTGGCGTCCGGGTCGATAGTCTGAAGGGCGCATAAAATGGGCGTTTTCTCAAAAAGCGTGATGCTGAGAATCTGTAGAA